>Ga0310690_10000080_pt1 | contig 213231 bp, 330 predicted proteins | sample AusTroGonzalo_MG_2_FD_207661 | JGI IMG/M metagenome (GOLD analysis project Ga0310690, IMG submission 207661) | Bovine rumen microbial communities from tropical cattle in Woodstock, Queensland, Australia - Gonzalo_04 (v2) (version 2) | ecosystem: Host-associated > Mammals > Digestive system >... | reverse complement strand
AAGGATAGCGTCCTTGTTTGCAGGTGCGGTAATGCCCGAATCGTTGAGCGGGTATTTGCTGAAATCTGCGTTGAGCAGGTCCTTGATGCTCAAGGTGCCGTAGGTGTTGAAGCCGTCACCCTGGGAAGAGGTCAAGGAATACTGCACTTTCAAATCGGAGTTCGGGAACATTTCCGCAAGGCTGTTTTCGCAGTCTTCCTTGAAAATGTCACCGTCTTCGCCACGCCACTGCAAGAACAAATCCTTGACCTTTGCCTTTGCGTCGTCGGAAAGTTCGTCGTATTTGTAAACGTCGTAGCTTTTCGTCACGGTTCGCTTTTCGGAACGCTTTTTGGCGAGGCTTTCAATTTTCTTCTGCATAGAGCATTCGTAGGTTTTCATACTGCTTTCCTTTTTGGAATTGTTTAAACGTTTTTCGGTGTTTTTTGGGGAATTGTCAAGTTGGTCGCCCAGGTCTTCCATTTCCCAATAGACATACCCGATATAGTCCAGGATGTCCCTTGCGGTGTCTGCTTGCAGTTCGTTGGTTTCACCATCCGTAGCACTTCCGTGTTCTACGAATTTATCCAAAGACGGGATATACCACAGGTCTATCTTCGGGTAATAGTCCTTTACGGATTCGGGGCTGTCAATCGTGACGACCTTTGTGTATTCAACTTCGTTGTCCTTTCCGTTTTCGTCGGTATAGGGGATTTTGTTGAATGCTTTCGGGTCAGCGTTCTTAATCACATAGGGACGACCCAGGTGTTTAAGATAAACTTCAAGTTGTTCAAGTTGGTTCATATTACACGCTCCATTAAAGGTCGGTCATACCCTTCTTTGCGATTTCAAGACCCGCAACGCCCGTCTTGTCAACGCCCGTGTCGGTCTGTGGCATAACGGCACGGCTAGGGGCGTTATTGATAGGCTTATTGGATTTCTTCATCAAGCCTGCGTTACTGACAACAGAATTTTCAATGTCTTTCTTGTCAATTTCGGAGTTGTAGAAATCCTGGTAAGCGGAAATCATACCGTCCTGGATATTTTCTTCCAGGTAGTCACGGAGTTGGTCGGACGACCAATCAAACATATTCATTCCAGGCTTGACGGTGCTTTGCGGAACTTCACCGTCGTTTGCGATAGCGATAGCACCCTGGAAGTCACGCAGCATATCTGCGGGGTCCTGTGCGGTGTCGCCTGCGGAATTTTTGAAAACAATACTGTTGATTTGGCAGTTCGGGTTGAGCAGGAACACCTGGGACCAACGGTGGTGCCCGTCCACTATGTAATACGTTCCGTTGTAGTCATAGACTACCAACGGCAAGTTAATGGTGACAGGACCGCCATCAAGGATTTGCTTAACCTGGTCGGGGTTCTTACCGCTGATTTGGTAAGACAGGGACTTGCCAACGTCAATTTCGTTCTGCGTCGGGTGCAGGTCCTTTGCCTTAATATCCATTACGGCAGTGTTCATTTTTTCGGCATATTCACCGTCGCCAAAGCCCTTTTCAAGCAAGGCAAGCTGTTCGTCGGTCAAGCCGTCCAAAGCGGAAACAAGGCTGTCCATACCAGGCTTTGATTTAAGGTCCTTAACTTCCTTGTCAAAGTCGGGGTCGCCCGTTTCTTCGTAAATGCCGTCAAGGGCTTCGTTGTAGCCTTTCTTGTAAGACAGGAACGCTGCACGGTTCGGGAACGATTCCTGGGTCTTCATCGGGGCATACTTGCGACCGTCACGGTTGCCCTGGGAGTAATAGGCTTCACCTTTTGTTTCACTAGATTTCTTAACCATTCTTCTTATTTCCGCAGTAGAAAGCCAATCCATTTGTTCCGCAGCCTGCGTAACAACGTCTTTTATGGTGTTGCCTGTCACTCTACCCATAGAATAGCCACTACTAGAATACATATCTATGTAATAGGCTTCGCTTTGTTTGGATTCGTGCCAACCCTTACCGCTTGCTAAATCTTTAATGAAGTCAATGAGGTTCTGCGGGTCTTCATCGGGATAGAAATTGTATGGCTTAACCGCAGTGGCTTGTTCTACAGTAATCAAGCCCATATCCTTGTCATACCAAACAGTTGCGAGCGGTTTTCCATTTTTGTCAACTTGAATATCGCCCGATGGTCCGTTCCAATAAACTTTCAAGCCATATTTTTCTAGTTCGGACGGGTTCGTGTCAAAGTAATCCCAAAGCGGACGAATCACAGCGGTTGCATACTGCGGGTCCCTAGACCACATTTCACGACCGTCACGGGTTTTAGCACGCTTGCCAAGCCACGGCTTGTCAGCAGTGGAAACGGCTTCACGTTTCTTGTTATGAAGATTGATTTTCAAACTCATACTTGAATCCTCGCTTATTAGTAAACGCTTGTGAACTTTGCCAACGCATCTTCAACGTCAGCAGCAAACGCAGCGGAGCAATTACCAGGGAGTGCTGCCAACACAATGTCCTTCCACGCTTCAATGGTATTCTCATAGGCGTAGGTGCTACCTATTTCCTCGGAAATAGCCCCTATAGCGTTGTTTGCGTCGTTAAGTTCGTCGCAAATGCCGTTAATACGGTCCAACTGCTTCAGCATTTCTTCTTTTTCGGGTCCGTCGTTAAGGCGGTCAATGGTTCCTACAATGCTGTCGCTTGCGTCTTCGTCAAGAATATCACGAAGACCGCTGTAAGCCATATCTACCTTTTCGGCAGCGTCGGTGATAATGTCTTCCAGGTAGGAATCGGAGTTGTTCCTTGCTTTGCCAGGTATTAAGTCCCGTATCATAGAAGTAATCCTCATTAAAGGGTTTTGGTTATACTCAATTAAAATAACAATTCCTGTTTACACGTGCAACACAAGGTCCAGGTAAATGAGCGATTCTTCGCTCTCTTTTTTGGCGTTCGGGTTGCGGAGCGTCCTAATGTTCTTGACAAAATACGACAAGTCTTCGTCCCCATAATGCACAAGCAACTTGGAATGTAAGACAATATCACCTGGGCAGTAGTCCCTATGACCGCTTGTATTTTTGAGCGTGTATGCCGTGTTTTCTTCGTCCAGGAACATTTCTTCACCACGGATTACAGGCTGTTCCTGCGGGTCCAGGAATGCTATGCGGGCGATAAAATCGGGTTCGGTCTTGTAACGGTATTCGTGGTCCTTTTCGTTATACACGGAACCCGTCCTGTCTTCCTGGTTGTAGGCACCCTCCAGGGGCATACCGCTGTAAATGGAACTATCCCCACGGTCCACAATCGGGAAGTTTTCCGTGCCCTCGGAAATCACGGGCAGGTAAACTTCTGCGTTGTAGCCCACAATCGTAATACTATGCTTCAAGGCGACATACACCTGCGTGTCGGCTAGACGGGTAATCACATTAAGGGAATGCCTGTCTTTGAGAAAATTTATGTCGTCAAGGTTGCGTGGCATTTGTTTAGTCCTTTAATTAGAACGGGTGTCTTCCCATATTTCAAGGTCGTCGGGGATTTCGCCCTTTTTCAGTTCTATTTCGTATTCTGCTCCCGTAGGCGAAGCATACCCCCGCTTTGGGTCGTAGTCCGAGGCTATGTCTAATATGGTTTGGTTCCAATTAACTTGTTCTTGACGGACGTGACCATATAGGATTACATTCAGTTTACCCGCTGTAAACCATTCGGGCGATTTATTGGACGTAAACATATCGTAATTATAGGTCCAATGCGTCCCGACGGTGTTATCAAGTCGCAAGGTTTTTCCAGGGGGAACGTAAACGCCCCTCCACACGCTTAACGGAAAAGTAAATCCACGTATTACGGATTGGGTGTATTTTATAAAATCTTGACAGTCTTCCCGAAAGCCCCAACGCTTTTCCAATACGGACGCTATTTCGGAGTCCGTAGGGATTTTGTTTGTGCTTTCGTGAACTCTAATTGTTAGCATACACCTGGTCCTCTTTACGAATAATCCTGCTGCTCCAATTTGGTCCCATTCTTTCCGCTTGTTCCGTGCTAGAACAATAGCTGCATACGGGCTTACCCCCAATGTAGCGATATGTCTTGCGTTCGTGGCAAATACAGCAAAGTTCTTTTGTCCCCGCTGTGTGTCGCTTGCGGTGCAACGGAGCTAGTCCGTCAATGGTTATCGGTTTTGGATAGTCTTCAATGTTCAAGGATTAGCCCCCGCAATACTTGTAGAAGATTGTTTGAAGTTTCTTGAAAAGCGACATATCGCAGTTCAAGTCAAAGTTGGTGTCAGCGTCCCAGGTGCGGACCTTGAAGCTGCCACCGTTGTAAACTAATGCGTAGCCACAGAAAAATTCACCGACACCCTTTACTTCAATTACAAGCTGCTGCTCATATTTGGTGTTCTGCGTGTAACCACGCAGCTTGTAGTCGTTGCCGAGAACCTGCTTGAACTCCGACATCATAGCGTCCAAATCTACGTCGCCCTTGTCTTCGGAAATGTTGTGGACTTTGATTTTCATACTTGACATAAACTCGCCCCCTTACAGGTGGTTGCTAACTTTTCTGCCCGCCTTAATGTCCCTGGCGGTCATATCGTAAAGATACTTTGCAGCGTCGTAATTGTCCCCGAAATTGACGTAATCCAATATGGTCCCGTTATCGTTGTAAAGGAAAACGATATTGTGTTCGTGCGTCGGCTCAAAATCAAACGCTACGCATTTGCCGTTACCGTATTCATAGCCAATAACGTTGCGGAGCTTGTTTTTAAGTGCGTCGGGTATATTTTCAGCGGTGCTTTCGTGGACCTTGATTGTCAGCTTTCGTGTCATTTTGCTTTCCCCTATTGCGTATAGGCTGTAAATGCGGGAACCCGCAGTATAGAACTTCTTGCCCCAAACACGAACGCCCGAACCGACGTAGGTGGAACTGTCATTCAAAACAACCACACCCTGTTCCGTGTCGTCGTCAATGTCCAAAGCACGGATTGGTCGCTTGAACGTGTAGGCTTTCTGCCACGCAGTCATAGGACCGAACGGCTTTTTGGACCACTGCAATTCGCAGGGGTTCTTCGGGTTCACCCGATAGTGTATGCCATATTTCGGAACGTATAGTGTCTGCATTAGAAGTTAAATTCCGTGTAAACGTCCTTGTCGCCCTTAAACTCACGGCTTACGCTGATGTTGTCCCAACGGATAGCCCAATAGGTCCTGTCAGTTCGGTCGTAACCCTGGAAGCACCACACCTGGGATTCCTTCGGGTTCTCAATCGGCTTCAAGGTGAACAGGTCGTCTTTTTTGAGTGTCTTGATTTTGACGGGTGCGGGCGGTTCCCACGCAGCGTCTTCTTTCTTTTTGCTTTCTCCCAGGGTTTCTGTGAAATTGCCGAGAAGCATTTGTTCCACGTCCCTCGGAGCAGCTACGACCTGGATTTCTTTTCCAGGGAACCATTCCTTTAAGATTTGTTCGGCTTTGCTGCCGTCCACATAAAGGGTGTTGCCCGATACGGCTGTATTCAATTCGCTGCCCCAACCGTCACGAAGATAGTAGTCTTCTTCGTTAGCCTGGTCTTCGCTGTCAAACGTGACAGCCCAAACTTTCATAGAGCCGTGGGATTCGTGTAGGCGTATTTTCAGTTTAGGCATATTTCGGGTCCTTATGCGTCTGCGTCTGCTTTGGCTTTTTCACACAAGTCGTCAATGACTTCTTTCAAGTTGTCAAGAGTTTCCAAGCCATTTTCGGGACCATAGGCAGTCCCATAGCCGTTCTTGCCACCTTCATAGTAAACAAACACGTCCATATAGGTTGCATAGTTCCCACCAAAGGCACGAAGCGTCACCTTGCAGTCATTATATTCCACGTCAAGGTCGTATCGTAATTCGTCTTCGTCGCCAACGTGCCCGCCTAGATACTTGTAGGATTCGCCTAACGCATTAAACATAGCGGTGTCCATCCACCCTTTTATCCGCTGCTGTGTTTGGCTATCCCACGGTTCGTGGACGGGTATAAGGCTTGTAATACGCTGAATGAGTGCGTCCCCCTCATTCTTGAATGCTTTGCGTGTTTCGTGAAGTCTAATTTTTAATTTTGACATAATAGTGTCCTTCTAGTTGTTTAATAGGAAATATAACTTATTTTAGCGGTCACTGAAAAATCCATTCTTCAAATCGGGCGTTGCTTTCGTCTTCAAGCGATTGCAGGATTTCTAGGTCCATAACACGCAGGGCACCGCAGCGGTCTTCAATCGCTGTCCTGGCTACCGCATAGAGCGTGTTAATGTAAAGTTTCTGCTTGTCTTCGGGAAGCATAGCGAGCATTCCCGAAATATCGGTCTGTGGTTTTGTCATACCCGTAATATAACAAAATATCCAATGTTTAGCAATAGCGTAAGTAAAATGTAAACAAAAATTTTAACAACGCCTGTTGACTGCGGTAGGGTAATTAGTTATATTATTCTTACGTTCAACCATTCAACCGAGGATTACGTGTATGGAGAAAGTAATTTGCCCGTTCGTCGGCTTCTATCCCGACTTCAAGCACCCGTTTTCGGTGGCTAACAGCCACAACACCGCCCGTGAATACCTTATGGACGACCGCAGGGAAAAGGGAATTATCATCAAGGGTCTTCCCGAATGCTTCGGATTCGTAATCAAGGCTGCGGACGGGACCTACCGCTATGCGGACCGCAAGGAAGCGTTCCAGGTCGCAAAGGCAGCGGGACAGCTCAAGGACGACTACCCGAACACCGTCTGCCTTGAATCCTATATGATTGACAAATACGACGGTGCCGAAATGTCCGTCCTGTGGTCGCTTGCAGAAAAGGTCAGCAAGGCGTTCGCAGGTCTTTCGGTTGACTCCAACGTTGAAATTTGACGCTATACGACTATATAGGTAGTGTAGGAGTTACAACCACGAATGGACGATTTTGTTGAGAATACCGAACTTACCGTTATGGAAGTTGAGTGTTACTTGAATAGCACGGACGCACCGACGGAACTTGAAGCAGCGAAGCAGCAGGTCAACGACCTGCGTGTTCTTCTGCGTTCCACGCACCAGGCTTACACGAAAGCCGTAAAGAATGCGGAAAACTACCTGCTGCTCTCTATCATTTTCGGCTGTATGCTTGTTACCATTATCTTTTGCACAATCCTGGAGGGTCTGTTGAATGCGGGCTAGACTAATAAAAGGTAGGAAGGCTCCGAACAAGCCTAAACAGCCTACGTGCGAACAGTATCTTTCTGTGGAACTCCCGAAAGTCTTGCGTAAGTTCCAGGGCAAGCGTTACACGCTTGCAACCGCTTCAAAGATAGTCAATGAACTTCAGCAGGTCATTGTAAGTGCTACCTGCATTGAACCGACCTGGGAAAGCAGGGTCCGTGAACTGCGTGAGCAGCTTTGCAAGAAGGCTTTCCACCTTAACAACAGCATATCGGACGGCATTGTTTTCGTGGAAAACGTCGGAATATACGACAATGGCGAACACAATACCTTGTGCGTTGACGGATTATTTGCTAAATTTAATGAAGACGGGAAGATTGGTTGTGTCATACCTGTAAAGTTGGCATACCCCTTATCTTCAACCTGCGTCCGTGACGGCAAGTTTAGGACCCACCTAGACGGGCACAACTACCAGGCTTATGAAATCCTTACCGACGAAGGATATAAGAACGCCTTGATGTGTGCAAAGATAGCTCTAACACGGATTAGCAAACGGTTGAATAACCTTTAAGGAATTTTGCCCCGCCCAATTTTTCCCAATCCTCGGTCGTGGTTGTCTAAAGTGCGGGAAATGGGCGGGGCTTTTTGTTTACTATGCGATTATATCTAGTTAAACTCAATCACGTAGATTACGACACCTACGACGCTGCCGTTATCGCTTGTGCCAACAGGCAGAAGTTGGAACAACTCTTGGAAGACAAGGTGTTTGACAAGGAAACCCAGGACGGGGACTACAAGGGCAGAAGCGAGCGTGTCCAATACGACTACGACTTTGAAATTGGTCGTTGGCAGAAAGTTGAAGAAATTTCAGCGGTTGGCTACACCGACCTGGAAACCGACAAAGAAGCAATAGTTATCCTGTCTAGTTTCAATGCAGGATAAAGGAAAACCCTTATGAAGACGATTTACAAGATTACCAAAAACAGCGGTGCCCGCAGCGGTAACGACCTTTTTAAGAAAGAATGGTTCTGCTCCACTAAAAAGTTGGCAGAGGCGTTCAAGGCTGAAAAGGAAAAATCCGAACAGGTCACGGACGGCAACATTCCCAGGGGTAGCGGTTACTTCGTTTCGCCTGTGGACGTTATGGACAGTGAAGACGATTTCTACAAGAAGGAATTGCGTTAATGAAGTGTTTACTAACGGCTGATTGGCACTTGCGTGGCGATGCCCCGTCGTGCCGTGTTGACCCCGATAATTGGCTTGAAGAACAGCGACAGTCTGTTGAGCAGCTTTACCCTATCGTTGAACAGGAACACTGCGACGAAGTGTGGATTTTGGGCGACCTGTTCCACCGTGCCCGCACTTCAACCGAAGCGACGAACCAGGCTTTGCGTCTGTTGCAGGGCTTTGGCAACACGCCCGTGCGTGTCCTAATCGGGAACCACGACGAACTGCACCACCAATATGAGAATGTCAGCAAGTCCACAATCGGTGGGATTTTCTCTTTGAGCAACGTCACGGAATTGCGTTCCACGTCCTGCGTTGACACCGTTAAGGGCGAAAGTATCAAGACCGAAATCCAGGCATATCCTTTCGGGACCGAACCCGAAAAGATACCCGATTGCGATATTTGGTGTGTCCACGAACTTGTCTTCCCCGACAACGACGCTCGCCCGCATAACAAGGACGGCAAGCCTATCACGGACATTGGCGTGATTGCCGAGGAACTGTTGGAGCGTTCCAACGCACAGCTTATTCTTACGGGTGACTATCACCACGGCTATATCAAGAACTTCAAGAATGCGTCCGTCGTGACCTGTGGCTGCTTGAATATCCAGGCTTCGGATATGGAAGACTACAAGCCCCGCTGCTACATTCTTGACACGTCCGATTTGTCCGTAAAGGAAGTCCCGCTCAAAAAGTTCGGAAAGGTCCACCCCGACCCGAAGCGTGAATCCCGCCAGGAACTTGAAACCTACCTGGAAGGCTTGCAGGATTTTGAAGTCCCACACCTTGACTTTATCGCAAACGTGCAGGCTGCGATTTTGAAAGAAAAGGACAAGGAAGTTCGCAAGGCTACACAGGACATTATTGATTCCTATGTCCCCGAAGAAAAAAAGTAGCCCACGGACTATATAACAATTAGAACCAAAAAGGAAAACCGAAAAATGGCAACAGTAGATATTGAAAACGTCAAAGCCCGTATTGACAAACTCAAAAATCAACGCTCCGAAGCCGAGGGCAAGAAAAAGGCTATTGAAGAAACCTGGCAGCGTGACTACAACGTTTCTTCCCTTGCAGAAGCCGAAGCGTTGCAGGAAAAGATTGAGCAGGAACTTGAAGACAACCGTGCAGCCCAGGAAGAATACCTTGAAGCTGCCGACAAACTTCTTACCGAAGCGGGTGTGTAATGTCGCTGACCCTGGAAGATTTTCACAAGAAAGTCGTGTCGGGTCGTGCCCAACTTGACCTTGCCGAAAAGTCGCTTGCAGACAACCGAAAGAAGTTGGAAGGCTTGCAGGCTGATTGCAGCAACCAAAAGAAAGCCCTGGCTCTCTTGCAGGACGTTGCGTCAAAGACGCAGGACCAACTTAAAGACGCTGTTCAAAGGTCCGTGCAGAATTGCCTGGACCTGCTTTTCCCTGGTTACGAATTTGCCGTGAACTTTGTCCCGAAGCGTGGCAAGGTTGACACGGAGTTCCGTATTTGCAAGGGCGGTGCGAAGTTGGACCCGTTGGATTCTTCGGGTGGCGGTCTAGTTGACTCCGTTAGCTTCGCCCTGCGTGTCGGCTGCTTGCGTCTTGCAGGCAAGCGACCGTTCCTGCTGCTTGACGAACCGTTCGGGCATTTGCGTGACGGTGAAGAAGTCAAGCCCCGTAAGGAACTTGGGCAGGTAATCGCTACGCTTGTGGACAAGATAGGCGTTCAAGTCCTTATGGTTGGCGACGTGGCGGGAACCGATATTGACGCAGACAAAGAGTATTCGTTTTAAAACCATTTTTGTTATTTTATCCTTGCCACTTTAAGAAAAGGAAAACAAAAATGGAAAACGTAGTTATTGAATATAACGTAACCTGGTATGACAAGGTTTCACACGAAAACTTCACCGCAACGTTCGGGACAAAGAAATCCGCTGTGGAACACGCCACCTTTGTTAAGAGCCAAAATCTAGGTGACGACGTGTTCATATCCGAAGTTACAAAACGTATCAAGGTTATCCCCGAAGAGGAATGGCTTAATGGCTAAATTGGTCTTTGAAAAGACTTACACCGTGACGGTTAAGGTGTCTGCGAACAGCAGCACCTTGTCCGAAACGGAACTCCGTAAACTTGTAGAACCCCAGGTGGACGACGAAGTTTCACGGACCTTTCAATGCCTGGACGTTACGGCAGGCTGCTTGTCCGACAACGGACAAACTTATTCATACAACTTTTCACAAAAACCGAGGAAACGAAATGGCTACCAAAAAACAGAAACCCGTAAAAGCCGAAAAGCCTAAATACAAGGCTGTCTTTGAAAGGGTTGCAGACCGTCGCAAGGCTCTTGAAAAGAGCGTAAAGCGTCGCAAGGATATTGAAGACAAGGCACAGCCCGTAAAGAAAGACACGGACCCGTGGGGTTACAAGGTCACGGAGTTGGGCAAGTGCCTGCTTGAACGCTTGCGTAATAAAAAGCCCCAGGGCATTCTTGAAAGCCTTATGGACTGTTCCGAAGAACAGTTCAATTTCTTGGCAGACTTCGCCCGCAGCCTTACAAAGAGTTTGGGCTTGACTGAAAACGTTGAGAAACTGAAAAGCGTAACGAAGTTTACCTACGCCTATAAGAAAACCGCCCTATGCGTTGTCGCTATAACGGAACGCCCGATGGTGATGTTCCCGTGTATGGACGAATATACAAAGGATTTACCCGTCAAGCGTTACGCAGACAATCCACTGCTACCGTTCTTGAGTGCGTTCTTCCAAATTGATACGCATATTTACGGTCCTGCACAGGGTCTTTACAAGGTCTATTATGCTATGCTCCGTGGCTACTTGATTTGTCGCTACCCCGAAACCAGGGAACGCCTTTTGCCGAAGGAACTCATTAAGTGATTTTCAAAATCTTGCAGTATGGACTAGCGTTCATTCTAGGGGCAGCAGGAATGCTGTTCCTTTGCATTAGCAACCAATAGGGGTCTTTATGAACGGTGAATGCTCCCGCTGTCACAGCAAGCCCGCCCGATACAACAACACCCTGGATATGGGCGGTTCCGTAAAGGTCGTGGCGAATACGGATTGGTCCAACTGCCACGAAGAATACGCACATTCCTACGTGAACTATAACCTGTGTGAAGACTGCCAACGGAAACTTCACGAATTTATGCAGTTGGGCTCACAGCGATAATAACGCTACACGACTATATATTATTATGATAACAAAGATTAAATTGCACAATTTCCAATGCCACAAGGACCTTGAATTGGACCTGGGGCGTTCCACCGTTTTACAGGGTGGTTCTAACCACGGTAAGACAGCCGTGCTACGTGCGTTCTATTGGGTCCTGTTCAACGAAGCCCCGCACGATTTCGTTTCGTATTGGGCACAGAAGCAGGCGAAGCCTAGCAAGAAACCGACGACAAAGGAAAGCAGCACTATTAAGTTCAAGGACGACGAATATACGTCCGTGACGATAGTGGTGGACGGTCACGTAGTAGAACGCAAGCGGTCCAACACCTTTAACGGCTACATTGTGGACGACACGGTTTACGAAGCACTCCGAACCGACGTGCCCGAAGCCGTCACGAAGCTGTTCAACCTGGCAGACGCTTCCGTGCAGAAGCAGTTTGACGCACCGTTCCTGCTCGCAGCTACCCCAGGCGAAGCGTCCAAATACTTGAACGAACTTGCGGGGCTTGAATGCGTTGACGATATTCTTACGCTTGCAAAGCGTAAGGTTGCCGACACGTCGGACCTGGTGAACACCGCACAGGAAACGGTTGAGGGTCTTGAAAAGTCCGTGGGGTCATTCAGTTGGGTGGAAAAAGCCGAAGACCTTTACGAAAAGGCAAAGGCTACGCAGCCGAAGATTGACGAACTCACCCGCAAGTTGGAAGCACTCAAACGCACTATTGACGATTACAAGGCTACCAAGAACTATCCCGAAATCCCCGAATGGCTTGAGAACGGGGACAAGTCCGCAGTAATCAAGGGATTGGAAAAGGAACTTGAAATCTGCAACAACTACGTCGGGACCTGCCGTGTTCTCGCCCGTGTAACGCCCGCCCTTGACAAGTTGGGTGCCCTGGTGTTCCCGCAGCCCCCGAAGCATACGGAAAAGGAACTTGTAGCCCTTTCGGATTCTATCACGCAGTATGGTTCCGTCGTGACCCGCTATCGTCGGTGCAGGTCCGCTTTGAACGCCCTGGAAGACTTGCAGGAACCGAAGCCGTGCAAATGGGGAGGTCGCCTGCGTCCGCTAGTGCAGTCTATCCGTAACTACGAAGAAGTCACTGAAACCCTGGACGTTGCCGATACCGCCCTGGGGAAGATTGCGAAGCTGAAAGCCCCGAAGCCGTGCAAGTGGTCCGACAGGGAACTTTCGGCACTTTCACGCTCAATCCATAATTACAGGGGTGCCGTAGAGGATATTTCGGACTGCAACGACTACCTGGACGACGCATACAGCGACCTTGAGGGCGTAGCCTGCCCCGTCTGCGGTCGCCCGCTCACACGGCAAGACATTTGCTGTATGTAATAAAAATATAACATATTATTTTAACAATACCTGTTGACGAACGACAGGTATTTTGTTATATTATACGCAGAAAGACAACCAATAACCGAGGATAGCCCAATGGCAGTAGAAACAATTCTCAAATATACCCGTAATGGAAAGCAGGTCAAGCAGTGGTTCGCAAAGGCGACGAAGCGTAACGCAGCTTTCTACATTGATGCAAGCTATGACATTTTTGCAGGCGTTTGGAGTTTCACTGCACATTCCTTTCGGGCTAACGGTGTTCCCGTTGATTTGAGCGATTGTCCCGTCAACGGAACGGCTATCCTGGATTTCAAGGTCCCTGCACAGCTTGACGACAAGGACACGCTCTTGACCGCAGTGAATACAATCGCTTCGTCCATTTACTCTAACAGCACTTTCGTCAAGGAAAACCATATCTAACCGAGGATAGCACAATGACTATGAACAAGGAAATCGCAGAAATCGCCAACGGCATCACCCAAAACTTCCTGGACCCGAACCTGCCCATTGTCGTGTTCGTCGCAGACCTTATGCACACTATGGGTTGGAAGCCCGAACATTGGGTTGAACAGCGTCCGAACGGTGCTATTGACCATTGGAACTTCTACTTCACGAAAAGCCCGTGCCTCCTGGTCCATATCGCCCAGGGAAACCGTCACAAGACCGTGAACCTGGACGGCTACAACTACGCCTACCAGGTGAAGTTGGTCACGGACGCTATGGCAGAAGTTGGTTTCTTTGACTAGGCGGTGGCTCTATGGCACTAGACTGTAACCTCGTAAGGAATATGGGTATGTCCGACTTTATCGGGTATGCCTATACCCTTTATAGTAACCCCGTCACGCCTGTAAAGGATTTCAACCCCGAAACCGTGGCGATTAACGGCAAGACCTGGACGGCAAAGCGTTTGAGCATTGACGACTTTGGTCGGGGCGTTTATGTCGTGGATTTTGCCGACAGGGTTTACTACTATACGACCACGGCTATTAAACGCATTTTGAGCGAACTGCCGAACGGTTGGCGGTTGCCGACCATTGACGATTTCATTGACGCTGCCCGCTATATGGGTGCCACGCAGGGTAAGGCTAATTCCAACCCTACCGACAATATCCGTGACAGCTATTTACAGAACGCCAAAGCGTTCCTGGACCGTGTAGGGGGCTATCACGAATACTGTTTCATTGAAGACAGTAAGTGGGGCATAAACAAAAACTACGGGCGTGATATGTGGTTCTTGACGGGGACCGTGGACCCGTGCGACGGGGGCTACTGCCTTATTCAATTCAACCCCGACGACGGCTATGCTAACGGGATTCGTGGGGATTTCCGTATGCGTGTCCCGTATCAAACTACTTCGGGCTTGAACGCCTATAACGTGCTTTTAATCAAATAACAGGAGGCTGTAGTGAAATACTATACTTATGTCCTTATTGATTGCCACAAGTTAGCAGCCACGCAAAACCGCCCTGCAAGCGTGAAGCGTGAAGCCTACACGGTGGAATGTATGGCTGAAAACAGGGCTAAACTCTTTGAAAAGATTTTCCAACAGCGTGACGTTGAACGTATTGAATCCATTACGATTATCAATGAAGAAGACGCTTAAATGGGGTCACTATGCCTATACCGAAAGAATTTATTCAAGTCCTGGACACGCACCTGGAACTTGCAGGGAAGCTGCTAGACCAGGCATCGGTCCTTAAAGACCAGGTGGACCGCTTTGAACGGTGCAAAGCCGAATCCGACTTCAAGCACAAATTGGCTATGTATGAATTGCGTGAACGCTATGCCAACGCTATGATGGCTCTCACGCAGTCATACAGCAACAACCCGAATATGGCGGGGCGACCCCTTACCGTGGGTGCTATCCCTATCCCCGATACGGACAAAACTATGTCCGTGCGTCACACGCCTGTTGAATGGTTCCATATTTGGTTGAATGTCTATTTGAAAGTCAAAAAATGCCGTAAGAATTTGATTATGCAGTATAGCTACGGGCGTAACCCGTCGTTCATTAGTGCTACCCCCGTGGTGGTCGTAAACAAGGACTAGCCTATGTTCGGAACCTGGCACAAGTTTAAGGACGTTCGCCCTAGCAGTATGGACCCGAAGCCCCTGTCTTACCTGGTAATCATTGAGGGCTGCTCCGAACCCTGCACGGGCTACTATGATTTTTTCTCGCAGCGATTCAGTGTCTTTTCCCCGCATATCGGGCGTTGCCTGCAAGTTCCCGTAAAGTGGTGGTTCGCTGTCCCGTATCACGATTAACCGCTAAACTGCTATATTTGTAATATGGACCTAAACCGAATTTACAATATGGACTGCCTTGAGGGTATGAAAGAAATCCCCGACGGCAGCATTGACGCTATTATTTGTGACTTGCCCTACGAAGTTCTGCATAAGAATAACCCGAACGCCCAATGGGATAGGATTATTCCTTTTGAACCGCTGTGGGCACAGTATGAACGTGTAATCAAGGATAATGGGGCTATCCTGTTATTTTGCCAGGGAATGTTCACCGCCAAACTTATGCTCTCAAACGAAAAGCTGTGGCGTTACAACCTGGTATGGGACAAGTGCAGGGTGACGGGCTTTCTCAATGCCAACCGTATGCCTATGCGTTGCCACGAAGATATTGCCGTGTTCTACAAGTCCCTGCCGACCTACAACCCGCAGTATGAAGACGGTCCGCTTAACCACTCCCGTGGAAGCGGACCCCATAAGCAGACCAACAACTGCTACGGGGCACATTTGAATTTGAGCGACCCGCCCAAAAAGGACTTCGGGCGTGATTACGAGGGCAGGACCTACGACAGTGTTAAGCGTGTTGAAGCGACCGTGCCCGACGGTAAGAAGCTGCCCCGAAGCATTATCGCTATTCAGCGTGAACACGAATCCACGGTCCTGCACCCGACGCAGAAGCCCGTTGAACTGCTCCGATACCTTATACGCACGTTCACGAATCCAGGCGAAGTTATCCTGGACAACTGTATGGGTAGCGGGACAACCGCTATCGCTGCGGTTATGGAAAAGCGAAAGTTTATAGGTTTTGAAACGGACAAGACCTACTACGAAAAAGCGAACGCCCGCTTGAAAGCACTCACGGGTCCGTTCTACATTTACGGCAACATTGGAGTTTAAGACTATGCTCATTACGAAGAACCAATCCAAAAACCTTCGCTACTTTGCCCGTGCCAACTACAAGGCTGACGTTAAGGGCACGGTTGCCGAAGACGGCAGCAAGGTCAAACACAGGGAATATCCCGTCTTCGGGCTTTGCTACGACGAAAAGAAAGCCGATAACGGTATGTTGGAACTCACCAACATTATGGTGCTTTATAAGCCGTTCACGGGCACTACGTTTGAAGAACTTATGGAAGCCTTGAACAATGTCCTCGGCTCCGACGACGAAGTTTGCGAAAAGCAGGCTGAAAAGGTGGAACCGTCCCAACAGGAACAGGACACCTGCGATTGCCTGTTGGCGGGTCCCGACTGTGTGCAGACCCCTATTCCCCCAGGTCCACCGATTGCACAGCCGATAGCCGAACCGCAGGAAGAACCCGAACACCTGTTTGGTCCGATGTCGCATCGTGGCGTGGTCGGGGATGCCTTGAACTTCTTTAAGAATGTCAAGTTGGTGGACAGGGAACCACAAGCTGCTGAAAAACCATTGGGCGTTCTTGACCCGATACCTAGCGGGCTAATCAAGAACGAAGCCGAATGCCTGGAAGCCCTGGCACCGTCTTATGAGAACTACCCGCCAAAGGAACCCGCAAGCGTCGCAGACATTCCCGAAGATGTCAAGGAAAGCGTCCTGGAAACGGCAGAAACCGTAACCACCCTGGTTCACCCCGAAATGCAGGTTGTCAGCAAGGAAATCAAGGACCTGTCCGAAGACGGGACGCTTACTGTGGACGTTCAAGCGGTTGCCACCAATACCGTGGACCACATTGACCTGCAAATTAAGGCGAAGCCCGCAGAACCCGAAACCGTGGACGCTGCCGAATCCGTGGGGTTCCTTGAAGACCACGATACCGTGCTTGAAGTGAAGCCCGCAGAACCCCAGGAACTTCCCGTGGTTGAGAACGTGGAAGAAGCAAAGCAGGTCGTGGAAAAAACGGGCAAGCCCGTTATTACCGCTGAACAGGTGTCAAGCGTCCATCTTGACGCTGCTGATGGCTCCCACGACGAAACTGCCGTGGTCGTCCCCAAAGAACAGAAGCCGAAGAAACTCACCCGTGCGGAACTTTACGACCTGCAAATGAAGTGTGGCGTTATGCGGTTGGCTACTCTCTATGGCGAAGACCCCGACACGAAGCTAGACGTGCTTATGAAACTTTATCCCGACGCAGCGACCCGCTTGAACGAGGTATATGCTGCCGACGGGATTAAGACCTACACGATTACCGAAGAAGCAATACAGAAAGCCTATCCCGACGAATACGCAGCCCTGCGTAAATAATTTTAAAAAATTTTTAAATTACCTGTTGACAAACAGCAGGTAATTTGTTATATTATAGACGTAAAGAGAAGACAACCACTTCAACCGAGGATAGCATAATGAATAGAAACGAATTTAACGATTGGTTCCACAAGAATATCGTTATGACGACCCGTGACGATGCCAACGGAATTTTTGAGTTCACGATTGACGGCAGGACGTTCACGACAAAAAAGGGCAAGGGCGGTATTTCTTGCCTCTACTACGTTTCTGTTTATGAAACTACGTCGGGTAAGAAGTGTGTTGCTACCCGTATCTTGGGCGACCATTTTGCTGTTGAAGAAACGATTTATTCCTACCTGTATAAGCAAATGGGGGTTACTAATGGCTAAATCCCGCAAGAAAGTTTGGGAGCCGATTGAAACGGCTCCCGCCCATAAGGAAATTGTGGTTCTCTCCGATTTGGGGGAACCCTTCCTTGCTGTTCGTCACAATAAGACGAAGTTTTTTGACGTGAAGACCATTTCCCCTAGCGGGGGATATGATTTCATTCCGAAGTATTTGCACGAACGGAACTGCACCTATTGGTTGAATGTTCCGAACCTTACCAAATCGCAGTTCAAGGCGAAGTATGAAATGCACCCTGCCTGGAACAAAATGTTTGAACGCTAAACCGAGGAACACCTATGAACGACAAGACCTATGAAAAGGACTATATGGGAGTTATTACCTGGGGGCGACTTCAATGCGGTGCCCCGCAGCCTATGTTCGGCTCCGAAATCAAGACTGACTCCCCCGTGTATATTCGCATTAGTCAAGCATCTGTGACAAATTGGGGTGGCACCCCGACCGATAGACACGTCCACGGAAAGAACCCTGCTATTGTTGAAGTGGAAATGACCCCTATCCAATGGGCAGAATTTCTCACTGCGGGTCACGTAGATAGTGGAGTGCCCTGCACTATTACCCGCATTCACGGTAAACCCACGTCCCCCGTTGAAATGGAAAACCTCGCCTACGAATATGGGCAGCACATTGACGAGAAATTCAACGATTTCCGTGACGGCATTAAGCGATTTGAAGCCGAAATTGAGCAGGCACTTGAATCGGGCAAGCCTATGGGTAGAACGCAAATGAAAGAATTGCTCCATAGTATGCAGTGCTTCCGTGAAAATACACCTGCAAACATTCGGTATGCCCACGACAGGTTCCGTGAGGATATGGCTAAAATCGTAGCCAGGGCTAAAGCCGAAGTGAACGCCTATGCCGAACTCCGTCTTGGGGATTACGGGGTCAAGTGCCTTATGGACGAAAAGTCTATGGAGCTACCGCCTATTAACGTGGAGGACAAGAATGTATAAATACGTGCTTGACAGCAACCTGCATATTTCCTACAAGGATTTCGTTAAGTGGTGCAACGACCGCTTGAAAGACAACTTGTGGCTATCACACGAAGCTATGTATTGCTCCGCTGCCCGCTGTGCCGTCCGAAAGAAATGGTTTTTCAAGGAACGCTATTGGCAGAAGAACTTTGAAAACGAGGTCGTCTGCAAGGCTATCTACCCCTTTGAATATCGTATGAAAGAACAACAGAAACGTAAGGAAACCGCTATGGGACTTATTAACTTTAAGGATATGGGGCTTGACCGCTACGAGGTCCTGTGTGCCCTCTACAACTGCTCACACCCGCTTGGAATGGGGTTGCTGCATTACACGCCAGGACCGCTCGCCCTGGAAGAAGCACACGGACTGCTTGACGGCTACGACTATGCCGATTACGTCAAGGGTCGTGTAATCAAGGTGAAGTTGCCCCAGGACGCAGAATCGTTTGACCCACGCCTGTATGACCGTGACAACGGTGACGGTGCAGCCCTGGCAGCACTTAAACAGTATGTTGAACAAAAGGAAGGTAAGTAATGGCTTACGAAAAGAAAAGTTGGTCGGAATTTCGTGAAACGGGCTTGTTCCATTTCGTGAACTCATTTTTGCATATTTTCGGTTGGGCTATCGTCCTCTGTGAAGAAGACGACGGCACGACCACGGTCTATCCCGCCCGAACCGAATATCGGGGCTTCCCGCAGGAAAGCAACGACAAGGCTTACGCCCGTGTGACGGAATTTATGCGTAAGGAATTTCAAGCTGTCCCCGTCGCTGCCCCGACCGAATCAAAGACGAAGAAATTCAAGGGCAAGAAATGAAGCTAGTCCAAAAGCACCATTGGAAAAGCTACTACCCCGTCCGTTGCCGAAAGTGCCTGTGGACGGGTTCTAGCGAATTTGTCCTGGGCGACGAAGAGGGTCCGTTCTACTGCCCGTATTGCAGAACGTCGGACCCGACGGATTGGGATATTTCTACATACGCCTTGTCGTCGTGGGAACCCGAATTTTGGAAAGACCGCCTGGTGTATATCGCTTACAGAACTTTGTCGCTCATTACGCACCCCTGGCGTTTAGCTATGAAAGTGCTGTGGGACAAAGAGTTCTATGGGTGGATTAAACGCAGCGAAGAAGAATGGGAAAAGGAATGTAAAAACTATGAACTTTGAAGGCTTTTTGGAATGTATGAATGAATGCGGAATGTGCCAGGGGCTTTCGTTCCCACGGTTGGTGGATTTCCTGGAACGCACCCAAATGAACACCCGCATTTTTGAAGTGGGCGTTAAGAACGGTGAATACTACGCAAAGAACATTTACCTTGTCTGCGATGAGGGCAAAGACACGATTATCCGCTGCTTGAAAAGCCAAATGAAGCACCTGGGCGGTCTGTGTGCAAACGACGTATTCCCTATCTTTGACGCACTGTTGGCGGGCAAGACAGCAAAGGTCGTCAAATGTCAATGATGATGCCCATAGCCGAATTTAAGGAAGCGTTTGACAGCTTTAAGCATAACGAACGGAGTTGCAAATTGAAAAAGACTTTTAGCGAAGTTGGACTTTGTGAAATCTTGAAGAAGTCAAACCTGTTCCCGAACTACACGCTTCACGAAGAAGTGGGTATTTCGGGGGTGTCCTGCGATTTGGTCTATGAGAACGGGGAGCGGGTCTTCACGATTGAAGCGAAGACGGAACTGAATTACAAGGTGTTCGCCCAGGCGAGCCGTTGGCGTAACGTAGCCACGGCTTCCTATATCGCTGTCCCCGTTAGCGTCTTGAAAGATTGGTATTACTCCCCGAAGAAGGTAATCCTGGAAGAATTGGGGTTGGGGCTTATTGTCGTTGACGAACAGTATGCCCGTTTTGCCAGGGGCTACGACCCGTTTGAAAAGGACGTTTACGTTGGGGCTAACAGCGGGATTTACCTGTTCCCTGCCGACCTGGATTATTGGAAGGATTGTTTTGAGCGTATAGGTGAGAACCAGGCACCTGCGGGAAGCAAGATTGGTAAGCGTTCTACGACGTTCACCCGAACCATAGATGCACTTAAACTTGAAGCACAGAAGCACCCCGACTACACGCTGCAACAGCTTCTATTGGACGTGCCGACGCATTACAGCAACATTACGTCTGCGGAACAGGCTATCAAGCGGTATGCGAAGTTGGGAATAATTGACAAATTTTGGCAGGACAAGCCAAAGGCGGTTACTCTATGATTGACGAAGAACTTAAAGAAAATTGGAAAGCAGCTTACGACCAACTCAAAGAATCCTTGCTAAATGACAAGACTTTGAAAGAACTTACGTTGACACCCGTAATCAAGTCCCTGGCAGAAAAGACCCACGACCTGTCCGACTGCTTCAATGAACTTGTAGAAACCCGCAGGGAAGACGGGAACCTGGTTCCCGTAATCGTGGGCTACTTTATGGCTGAAAATGTAGCCCATAAACTGATGGGTGCCCTTACTGCGGGAGCCATTGGGAATATGTCCCCAGGGGCTATGACCTGTATGGTTAAATCCATATTGTATAACGACCTGGCTTCTCAATTCGCTATGACCCTGTGGGAAAATGCCCAAAAGGGTTGGATTGACGACTTTTTGAAAGACACGGAAAGCACCTAGTTTTCTACAAATAATGTATATTTAAGGTATGGCTGTAAGTAAACCGTCCATATCGTCTGCCCACAAGCTATGGGCTAACATTACAAGGTGGGGCAGGAATGCTCCCGCCTATATTGTCATTCATTTCACTTCGGGTTTTTCAAGTAACAGCGACGGTCCTGCGGGTATGCTCGCAGCCTACAAGTCGTATGCGGAGCGTGGCTCAAACGCTCACTATCTTGTGGGTAAATCTGCTATTTGGGAAATGGTGAACCCGAAGACCCATTTCTGCACGTATAGCTGTGGGTCCCGTGTGGGTAAAAAGAACGCCTGTGAAGTCCCTGGTTGGGGTCCCTCAACCTACAAGGGTCCGCTCTCTATGAGCCACGCAGGTGTGGCGGGTCACGCTAACACCATTAACGTGGAAATCTGTTCCTGCAAGACGGGGCGTAAATGCTGTGACCCTATGGACGACGGGTGGTATTTCAACGACGAAACCTATATGAAAGCCGTGCAGCTTACTGCGTGGCTTTGCGACGAATTTGGTATCAAGGTAAGCAATATCATTATGCACAACCAAATCACGGGTAAGCTATGTCCTGCGATGTGGTGCAACGCCCCTGGTGCCGAAGCGGGTTTTGAAACGTTCAAGAGCAACGTCGCTATGCTCTTGAATGAAATTGAAGAAGATACCCCCGTGCCGTCGCCTAGTCCTATGCCCGAAGGGGGGACCGTGAACGTCGCAGCCGACAGTTTCTTTTACAGTAAACCGTCCACGGATGCCCCTATCGTGGCTCATACCCAGGACGCTACCGTAATGTCCTACACCGTGTCAAAGAACGGTTTTTACTACACCGATAGCGGTTGGGTGCAGTCCGCTTAAATTACCGAGGTATGCAAAATGGTTACGCTCAAAAATCTAGCCGACAACTATTCAAAGGTGTTTTCCCCAAAGGTAACGCCAAAGGTCCGTCACAGTTCCGCAAAGCATAACGGTCATTACGTCCTGCTTAAAGGGACCGCCACGGGGTCCAACGGCTTATACACTATGGAAGTGGAATTGCAGAAGGACGAAACGGGCAAGGTCAATTTCCAAAGCCCCGTGTCTTACATTATCTGCTCTTGTCCTGCGTTCCAATACTACGTCCAGGACCCGCTTGCAAAAATCGGGTCCACCTATCCTGGAACGGGTCACGTCAACAAGAAAATCAATAACCCGAAGCAGGTAGCTGCTCCGTGCAAGCACCTGCTCGCCTACATTAACTACCTTATGGCAAAGGGCATCTTGAACCGTGTCAATATGAACGCCCCTGCACTTCCCGACAACAAGAAGAAATAGCCTATGAACCTTTTTTCCAAAATCGGTTCGTTGTTCAAGGAAAAGCCGTCCGACAGCATAATGGACGACAACGTAGCTATTGCAGCCGAGGACAACAACCCGTATGTTTCCGCAGCCGTCCTGGGTGCCCGTAATGCGTATGACACGCTCCATATGCTAATGGGTCCGCTCATTAAGGGTAAGAAGTCTTCATTGAAGCAGATTGACAAGTGGTTGAACGATTGGTTGGACCGCTTGAAGCAGATTGAAGAAATGTATGCGGAACTGCTTGGGAAAATTAACGACCTGGGTGCAGATTTCACGGGGACGTTCACCCTGGATTTCGCAAAGGAAGCCTGGGAAATCGTCCAGGACACGCCTATCCTGCGTCGCTATATGGGCGAAGCTAACTATTGGGCACTTTACGACGCTATGGGCATTCTTGCCACGCAGACAGGCAGTCTTGCGGGCGATTTGCTTTCGGGCGTAAAGGCTACCATTAAGCAGACAATCCTAGCCCTTATTTCTATGACCGACGGGCTGCTTTGCCTGGAATCCTACCTGGGAATGATACAGCAGTATTGGGGTGCCCTGTATTTCAAGATTACACCGCTCCCGCTGCTTGACAGCATTGTTCCGAACGTCACCTGTGCGTATTGGTATAAGCTGCCAATCCCGTCAAAGAGCAACGGGACCGTCCACCAAATAGACCTTAATAACAACCCGCCAGGACGGGGATTTACACCGCTCCCGTTACCTGTTCCCGACCCGAAAATGGTCGTAAGGCAGGCTTCGTATATCGGCAAGTTTGACTATCAAAACCCCGACACCTGGTATCTTGACGGCACCCCGTATTACCTGCCCAATACAATGTATATGCTTGAACGTGCCTTGCAGTATTGGGGCAGTTCCTACACTAATGAATATCTACCTGCGATTAACGCTTTCTACCCCAGGCGTTCGTATGGCGAGGGGTCTGCAAAGCCGTTGCGTGTGGGTCACACGTTCGCACAGCTAGATACCGACAAAATGTCGCTTAACGGAACGAACGTTGAAGTTTCGGACGGTGATAGTGACAAGCCTAGCGTGTCCGAAATCTTTGCCCCGATTTTCACGGAAACGTTCGTGGCACTTATGGACCAATGGCAGCAGCTTTACGAAACCGCCTACAATATGCTGCTCAACTATATCCTGGAAGGCTTCCAGGCTTACGGTGTTGAACCGTCCACGATTACGCAGTTTTGGCTGTTGCAAATGGACGTGAACAATGTCCACCCTAGCGGTAAGAACTACGACAGGTGGAGGCTTGACAGCGGGTTCGCTGACATAGTAGAAAACCAAATGACTGCTATATGGCGACAAATGGTCGTTGAGTTTGAAAACAACAACGTCCTTGAACCCACGGACAATGCGTATGAAAAAATGTATGACGCTATTATGTCTGCGTTCAACGAAGCTGCCCACGTAATCAGCGGTAAGGACGGCAGCTTGAACGACGACGAAGTGTATATGGCTGCTCCGTCGTTTAACCCTGTAAGCGGTGTAAACGACGATTGGAACCGTAATTTGGGTGTCCCGTTTGTCGCTTACAAGGTGAACAAAAAGAGCGGGCAGGTCATACAAACGTCTTCGGGCGGGCAGACCGTTGCCGAGGGTGACAGCGTGAACGTCGCATACACTACGGACGGTATCGGGTTCGTTATGTTCCCGTCTAATGATTCTACGAATTATCAAGTCCGAAACCGTAGCATAGAGTTCAACTGCGTGGCGGGCTACATTATTGCGAATATGACAAATGTCACGGCAGGGCTGAATGTGGCTACTCCCGTAAAAGACACGCCTGCAAAGGACGACCAGGGGAACGATACCCGTGAACCTATGACCGTCGGCTACCAGGGTGGCGATAACGTAAACGACGACGCTATCCTTATGGAGCAATACGCAGCCCTTGACGCAGCCACGGCACAGCCGAAAGAATTGGGTCCCGTTTCCGAATCCCTTTACAAGCACAAGTCCGCACAGCTAAACCTTGCGAAAGTTCTAGTAAAGAACGAATCTGTTTACCTGGGCAATATCTTCTTCCCCGACGGCAAGGTTCCTGCGTCTGCCGAAGAAGCCCAGGCACCTACTACGTTCGTGACCTATTACCGTTCGTTCAATGAATCGGCAACTAGCGTCAACGAAGAACTTGCTGACATTATCGGCTATTCAATAGACCACGGGCGAGAAACGAAGTTCCCGTGCTTCGGTGTCTATGGCGATTTACTTTCTATGCAGTCCTGGCATTACAAGGAAATGCCCTACCTTGAATTTGTCGCAAAATACGCAAAGGTCAAATCGGGTTCAAGCCTGTATTACGAAATCGCCAACCCTGGGCATATCCTGTTCTATCATTCTAGCTACGTGTCGCAGACCCGCTCTATGCAAATGGCGATTGTTCACGAAGCGTTGGAAAGCACAACGAAGTCCTACGGGTCAAACGACTCTTATACGTTCTATGTGTTCCCGTGCGAAAGCATATCGGTGTCAAAGTTGTCGGGAAGTCCTAGCCTGGGTTCGTTCCTGTCTGTGGACGCTGTAAGCCCTAGTGGTGACGAATACCACTATATCACAATGCGTAATCCTATTCCGAAGTGTGCTAAATACGTGGACCCCGAAAAGTGGTCGCTTATGGATATTATCCACGAATTGTATCTTTTAGCTTACAATTTGGCGGGTCTTTGCGGTGATAACGGTGAACGCTTGAAGAACTTGCAGGACGACTTGTCGGAGTTCCATATTTCCACCCCGCAGTTCATTGGGCAGTTGCCCGAAAACAACGGGCAGTATTCCCCGTTCCGATTTGAAATCTTCAAGGACTATGCCGACAAGATTGAAAAGTTCGTGAACTCCGTTTACGATTTTAGGGCTAAAATTATCGCTGCGACCGAAGCATTGTAGGGATAAAAAGTTATTTTTAAGGAAAAGAGGTTGCCTTTATGAAGAATAATCCGAACCAGGAAATCCATACAGACTATCGGGCGAACGACATCTTTAAGCCTATCAATGCGAACAGGTTGGCTGAATCTATTCATTACGATTTTGTCATTACACAGGAAATGTTTGACAAGTATATGGAGCAGCACCCTACTTATACAGTTGTGGAAGTTGGTAAACTTATCGCAAGTAATAGTGATGGGACTGACCCTGCATCCTATTCGTTCCTAGCAAAAGCACCCGTGAGCGTGTTTATTGCTGCAAAAATACCTAATACGGTGGCGTTGGAGTTCGCCTCTACGTTTATAACCCCGTCAAATAATGGTATTGTGGACTTGACCGACTTTATTACTAACGGTGAGTTTACTACGTCTAAAACTGACGGGGCTGCTGACATTTATTCGCAATACCCCTATAATGTGAATGGTGTTTCGGGCGGTATCAATTTTCATAGCACTTCAAAGGCACCTATCACTATTACGTCCTCTGTGCAGTATAGTGGAGTTATTCGCATTGGTTCTTACAAGACTTCAACCACGGGACCAATTATTGTGAAGCGTAATGGTGCCGTAAAGATTTATACTCAAGAGCAGTTAAGTGGTTATGGGTTTGACGACGAGCTTACGGAGTCACAATCACCAGGCGTGTTCGTAGCCGATTGGATGGGCGGTGGTTGTAGTGGCGACTTGGGATATAGTATAGACGAAGCGGACACGGTTCAATACGGCTTGTTTGACAGGTTTGCGGAATCCTATCGTCTAGGCACCCGTGCTTCTCTTTTTGTAAGACACCATCAATCTACGTCGGTATATCATAGGGACCACGGTAGTTCTTATGATACAACGTTTAGCAATGCGTCCGAGGGCAGGAAGATTATTATTCATAAAGACGGCACTATCACAAAAGAAAATACGGGTGTCGGTGGCGGTGGTGGCGGTGGCAGGGCTGCATTGGTGGACTTTGACACCCGTGGCATAATTACTACTCACCGCTATATTGTTGGCGATTCTAACAGCATAGACACCCTGTCTATTGTGAAGCCAGGTTTTTCTGCGTTTCTATCCCCAAAGCAGGATATGTCAAGATACGCTTCGGGTGGTGAGTCTGCTTGTCCCGATTGGTATAGCGGTTATCCTGGATTTTCTTTTGAAAAAGGTGTGGTATCTACCCTGGATTGGTTCTTTTGGTATGCCATTAGTAACTATGAAGACGGGTATAGCGGACAGGAAGCACCCGTTAATTGGTATGTCAATCCACGACAGACGTTATATATAGACATTGGAAGCCTGGTAGAAGGGACTGTCTATGAAATCAACCTGTATTGCGTTAAATTGCCAGGTGCAGATTCTTATACTATTGGGACCCCATCAAAGGCATACGGTGTGCAGGCTTCACCTGTGTCACAGCATATTAACGCACCTACGTTGGATTGTGATTCTTTAGGTGCCCGACCCGATATTTATTTTGTGAATTATTCGGGAAATAACGGAACTTATATGAGGCGTTGGGGTGAAGAAACTAGGTCGGATGATAACCATATTAAGCCTATCTTCTACAATATGGGTCAGCCCCATAATGCAGGTCCGTCGTCTTCCCCGTTCAATAATGAACAGGTGCGTATATTGGCAAGAGCCAAATTAACATTTACATACTTGAAGGGTTCCGTGTTCGTTATGGAATACTAGCCTATGCTCTACCGTGTAATTCTATCCCATAACCAAACGGAAAATATCCGTAAGTTCCCGCACGACGACCATACCGTGTTCGTGTTTGACGCTCCGACTGCCGAAGACATTAAGGAATGCGAAGCCCTGGGCTGTCACTATGTCCTTATGCCGTCGGCAGGTCATAGGGGTATGAACCGTAACACGGGCTTGCAGTTTATCCTACGGGAATTTTCGCCCGATTACAACGACTACGTTGAGTTCTTTGACGGGGACCGCTACCCGACGGAATACAACCCCGAAAAGGTCCTAAACCTTATGCGGACATACAGCATTGACTGTATGCTGTATTCCTGCGAACACGACGCACGGCACCAAAAGATTTTCGTCCCTTTGAGCGGTGCCACAGTCGTGGACACAGGAACGTTATGTAACCCGTTCTATTCCTGCGGGTTCTGTATGCGTGTGGGTGCGATACAGGACGTAATGGCATACAACCACGGGTTCCTGTTTGAGCCACGCTTCAACAAGTGGGGCAGCGAAGACCAATTCCTCGGTCTTGAATGCGAACACCTGCATTTGTGCGTTGCTATGACTAACGAAACTTTGCTCAACGGCAAAGTAGGTGGCGACTCCGACCAACACCAGGACTACCGTGAGTCCTTGCAGACCTACGTGGACCTAATCCGTGAACACGACTTCCCGATACGGAACAAGCCCCGTGATTTTGAAGTAGTGTAAACTAAATTTAACATATCATTTTTAACAATACCTGTTGACACCCCGCAGGTATTTTGTTATATTTAGGTTGTAAAGGAAAGACAACCACTTTAACCGAGGCTTCCAAAATGATTACTGCCGACTACCAAACCTTGCAGACCTACCCGTTCACGGTTAGCGTCACCTACATTATCAATTACGCTTCCAAAGTGGGGCGTATCGCAAAGAAGTTCGCTGACGCAAAGTTCTGCTACAATGGCGGTTTTTGCAGCAGGTATCACGCAACCTACGCTTTCAAGTCTGCCGAAGTCGCAGCCTTATGCAAGACTGCTCTTGAAGCTGCGTTTACGGGCATTAAGGACGTAACCGTTGGCGAAGTCACGGACACCTATATGGAAAAGGTGGAAGCCGAAATCTACCGCATTGAACACGAAAAGATTTAACCTGGAGGACAACCACAATGGCTAACAATTTCCATTTCAACGAATACATTCCTAACGGATATTCTTCCTGGACTGCTTACAACCGCCACAAGGCTAGGGTTGCAAAGGTCGTCTATTGGGCACAGGGAATCGCAGGTGCCCTTGTCCTCCTGGGTGCTTTCGCCCTGGACGGTTACATTGAAACTGTTTTCGGGGGTTAATCCTATGACAAGAGAAGAAATCAAGAACAAACTTTACTACGTGGCTGACACCATTAAAATGAACGCTGACAAGTATGCGAACGGTGAAGCCCTTGAAAACGAAGATTGGGTCAAGGCTGCAAAGGAATTTACAGCCTGCTTGAACTACCTTATGAACTCCCACACGGACTTTAAGGAAGTTCAAGGTTTCCTGGAAAAGACCGACAGTGACAACCCTGCGGACCCGTTTAGCCCGCAGAAGCCTAGAAACATTACCGTCGTGGAAATCCCCGTGAATTTCACGAACGACGGTCGCAAGTATCGTGTTTCGGAACGGGTTATTGCGGACTTTTTGGAGTTGCCCGAAGATATGCGTCCCGCTTCACTGCTCCCGACAAACGAAAAGCCGTCGGCTACCGCAGCCAACCTGGTTTACAAGGTTGGTAGCGTTGCAACTATCCGTCCCGACAAGGAACACGGGCTTGTGGCGGTGGTGAATGTGGATTCGCACCGCTACCTCTGCGGGCAGACTTTGAAGACGCTTGTATTGAACGGCTTTACGTCCGACGTGACGCTTTGCGGTGAGTTTGAAAAAGGAAATGACAACGAACTATACCTTGTAAGAATTACGCACCTGGCTATCAATGTCCCCCCGTCTTTCGGAAGCCACAAGGATAATCCCGAAAGCAAGGAATCCAGGCGTTCCCTTATGTTCGGTGAACTTGACATTGATAACCACGAACCCCGTAAAATCAAGTGCATACGAAACGACAAAAATTCGGGGTGGTGGGGCGACGACAAGGGCGAACTCACCGTGGGCGAAATCTACGAATTGACCGATATTCAAGTCAATAACAGCTACACGCTTATTTGGATTAAGGGCACGAATACCCCGTTCAACTCCGTCCTGTTCGCAGAAGTGGAGGAAGAATGAACTTCAAGGATTTCCACGACTACGCAAAGAGTTTGAAGCCCCTTGTCCGTAAGGCGAACGAATTGGACTGTGGCAAGTTCCTGGAAGAACTTATTAAGGAACACCCCGAATACAAGGAAAAACTTGATGTGGTCCATTCCTGCTACCTTGACTTCCAGGTAATCCATTCTCACCTTTACGACCTAGCCAACGACGCTATGCAGCTTGAGCGTAACTACCGTGCCAGGGCTGACATTGGTAAGAACCCCCTGGGATTGAAGCTGACCGAAAAGGCAAAGGCTATGATACCCAACAAGTGCCCGCATTGCAACTGCGGTCTGCTTGAAGTTGGTATCGGGGGCGAAGACTTCGGGGACGACAGCACGTTCCAGGTGGTCCGTGACAGCGAAAAGGGCTATGTCCTTAAAGCGTCACCACTCAATGAAGACTTGCAGATTTCTAGCGATAGTATCTTGTTCTGTCCCATTTGTGGGAGGGAATTGCAGTGATTAAGTTTTTGGTTATTTGCACTTTCGTGAACCCTGCATACAAGCCGAAGTATCGTCTTTTCACGACGGAATCAAAGGCAGAAGCGTTTATGGCTATGCAACCGCCCACGACGACTACTCACCTGGAATTGCTGCGGGAAGACGAAGAATAGCAGCTTTGTTGCTATATAGGTATTGACAGATGTTTTGGCGTGGATTAAGAGCGTTAGGGACCATATCTTTTGTCGTCGTGTGTATTCTCGTCACGATGATTGCAATATCCGTATTCGCTCTATATGCTGTAACAATGATACAAGAATTGTTTTATAAATGAGAGGTGCTATATGTTGACTCCATACAAGAATTGGACGGCTACACAGATTGAAGCCGTCAAGAACAACAAAATCCCGAAGGGCAAAACTTATGCCCAATGTGCCTATTTTGCCCGTGCCCATTTGCACCAGGGCTTCCGTCCTGTAAAGGGCAAGATTACCGAAGACCGTGACCTGCGTGGAAAGAAGTTCTACGAAATGCACGAAAAGGGTATGTCTTATTCGCAGATTGCCATTAACGAGGGCATATCCCGTCAGCGTGTTCACGCTATCATTCAGCAGTATCTTGACAGCATTAAGGTTGACGTTTAATGGTAGATTGGAAGCAGCTATTTATGGACTTGAATGTTCCGTGTTGGGACAGCGGAAAGAACGTTGCCCCAGGGAACATTAACATTCAATGTCCTTTCTGCGACGACCACAGTAACCACGGTGGATTTTCCATTAGCAAGGGAAATTACCAATGTTGGCGTTGTAAAGGCGGGCACCCTGTAAAGGCTGTGTCGCTTGCTGCCCATATCCCTATGGACACGGCACGGCAGCTTATACAGAAGTATTCAAAGGGTATCAATCCGTTTCTGCAAGCGGAACAAACGCACAAGTCTAACGTAAAGAGTATCACGCTTCCAGGCGAGCCGTTAAAGGAATGCCACCGTCGCTATTTGAGCGAAGTCCGAAAGTTTGACCCCGAAGAATTGGAGTTCTATCACGGAATCCTGGGGACTACCGATATTGGATATTGGCAAGGGATTGACTTTCGTTTCCGTGTCATAATCCCCGTTTACGACGTTTGGGGGAACCTTTGCACGTTCCAGGGGCGTGACTATACGGGAATGCAGGATTTACGCTACAAGTGCTGCCCCGTGGATAAAGCCGTGGTCCACCATAAGCACCTGCTGTATGGTGCCGAACTTGCCCGAAACAAGGACCGTATCGTGGTCGTGGAAGGCGTGTTTGACCAATGGCGTATGGGTCCAGGCTCCGTCGCAACGTTCGGGACTTCCCTTACCCGTGAACAGGTGAACTTGATTTCTATGTGGAAAGAAGTGGTGTTCCTGTTTGACCCCGAACCCGAAGCCCAGGAACACGCCCGTGAATACGCCAGGGATATTTCAGCCTGTGGCTGCTCCGTTGAAGTGTGTGCTGCGGAATTTGGGCTTGACGCTAAAGGGAACCCCCGTGACCCTGGCGACCTTACGCCCGACGAAGCCCGCAGCGTTATGAAAGAATTGGATATGATTTAACCCAGGGGTGATTATGGAAGCCAAAGAGTTTGTTTCTATCTGCAAGGAAGTATTCCCCGATTGCACTATCAAGGGTGCAGCGAAAAAGAAGCACCCGTGCTTACGTGTCTTTACGTCGGGAGTGGGCTACTTTGTTGCTCACCTGTGGGACGACAAGTGCGTTGCCTGGGGACGGGGCGAGGACTTCTGCGGTAAGCACGATTGGACCACCGACGAATTTAAGAATAAACTGCAACAAGTAAAACTTTCCTACGGGTTATAGTATGGCTTTTAATCTTGCATTGAAATCAAAGACAGCCGAAGCGTCGTTTAGCATTTCCCGTGACCTGCTCGCACGGTTCATTTCTGCCGTGAACTGCATTGTCCCGAAGAGGACAACCGTCCAAATTTTAAAGTTTGTCCGTATCTACTATAAGAACGGGGACGGCTTTATCCGTGTGACCGATACGGAATGCTACGCTGACCTTTCGTTGAAAGGGCTTCGTGGAAGTGGGGAAATTGACCTGGCTGTTGAATACCCAACTTTGGAAAATATGCTCGCAAAGGCTCCCCGCAGCAGCGGTGTGTTCCTGGTGGAACGTGAGGGCACAGCCCTGGTGTTCAAGGACAACTGCTTGACCTGCGGTAAGATTGCGGGCGTTCCTGGTAAGGACTGCCCGACGCTAGTTATCCCCATTGATACGGACGAGGGGTGGGTAACTATGACGGAATATGACATTAAGTATATCCACAAATACATTTCGCCCCTGTGCATTGAAGACACCCAATACACGGCATTGAACAGCATTCTGTTTGAAAGCAGCGACGTAAATCACGGGTTCGCTGCGACGGACCGCCACGCACTCATTTACACAAGTCTAGTCCAGGAACCTACATTCCGTCGTGCCATTCCGTGCAAGGCGTTCAAGGCTATGTCCCTGCTAGGCACTGACTGTAACCTTATGTTGCACGTAGGGCATTACAGTTTTGAGGGTAAGCAGTTCTCTGTGTATGGTGCGTTCGTTGGCGGGACCTACCCCGATTTCCACCATATCGTTGATACCCAGGACAAATTCACCACGGTCCTTAAAGTGAACGTAAAGTCGCTCCGTGACGAACTGAAACGCTTGTCCGTAATCGTGAAGCATACGACAAAGGGGTTCTGCCCTGTAATGCTCACGTATGGCACGGAATACCTGGGTGTGCAGGCGGTCCCGTCGGACTACGCATTTGACAACTACACGGGTGTCAAAATGGACGCTTTGGCACTTCTTAAACTTATGGAACGCTTTGACGACAATTCACCCGTAGTGTTCAAGGCTACGAAGTTCTTGACACACCCGACCGTGTGGACGGACGGCAAAGCGACTACTCTGTTTGCACCTATGTCGTAATAACCCTAAACCGAGGATAGCACAATGACAGAACCGTTTATCGTTCCGCAGGAACTCATAGAAGCCTACGAGGGTAAACTCCCGAAGAAAATCTATATCAAGTTCAAGGGCAAGTCCGACCTTGTAGTTAAGGATTGGACCCCGATTACACCCGATGCCCTGCTGCTCAATTTGCAGGTCAAGCCCACAGCAGACCAAAGTGGCGTTCAACCGTCCTGGCAGATTGACAAGTCGTCGCAGAAGTCGCAAATGCTCTCTATCAAGGAATGGCTTGAGGGCGGGCACACGATTACACCGCTTGATGCCCTGGAAATGTTCGGTTGCTTCCGTTTGAGTGCCCAAATTTTCAACTTGAAGAAGTTGGGTCTGCATATTGAATGCAGGACCGACAAGGACCCCCGAACGGGCAAGCGTTACGGAACCTATTGGCTTGTCAAGGAAACCGAAACCGACCATTAGTGCAAGTTTGGCGGTATCTTGCTATATATGTAGTAGTGAGCTATGAAAGACTTAACCAACACGACCAATATCAAAGAATGGGTGCTAGATTGGTTTGAAAACCAATACGGCACCACACGGGAATGCCTGGAAAATTCCGAACGCCTGTCTAGCGTTACCTGCTTTGACAACGTAGATAGGCTGTTTTTGGAATGCGACGTGGAATCCGATTTCTTTATTACTGTCCAGGACGGCTCTTTTGACGGCTGTGATTCTATTGACGAAATCGTTAGCGTCATAAAAAATTTACAAGACAAGGACACGACTAATGCAACTTTGGCACCCTAATCTTTTACCCGAACTACCCGACAGGCTGCTGACAGCCCTGCACAGGGACATTTGTAAAATCCGCTCGTCGCAGTGGCGTAGCCCCACGAATGTGAGGACCTGGTTCTATGCACTCCCCTGGGGTTCATTGGTTTGGTATCACGGCAAGGTAATCCGTGAAATGCAGCGACGCAAGTGGAAGCCGTCCGCTGTATGGTTTGACCCGCTCTATCGTGGCAAAATGCTCCCGATAGCTCCTGCATTGTCCGAAGCGGATTTGTCACAGAAGAAATTGGGGAATATCTTTATCAAGACCTGCCCGATACCGTTGGGCACGTTTGAACAAATGCTGCAAAAGTGGAAGACGTTAAAGGGTGCGTGATGGCAGAAACAGCTAACACACTTTTGCCCAAGTTGAACGAATGGCTGAAAAACGAGGGCGTTTCTGCCCGTGTCGTCGTCCGTGGCAAGGATATTCTTGAAGTTCGCCTGGAAGCACAAGACCTGTTCACGGAACAGTTCGCTGCCCCCCGTTTTTCTGTTGTCCGAACCCACGCAACAATCCGTGAGGACCGACCGAAGCAGCCCAAGCCGAAGCCAAAAGCAGAAGCCCCCAAGCGTGGATTTAACCTGCACCTGGTCGCCCATAAGGACAGTATGTCCGATGCCGATTTGAGCAGGCTTCACGAACTCACGCAGTCCTATTCGTTCCTGTCTGCAACGAAGTTGAGCAGTAATGTTTGGGACACGACCTGCCGTGAAGTCGTTTGGCTTGCGACGGGATTTTTCGTGAACTCCCACAAGTGGGACAAGAAATGGTTGGCGAAGACCGAACAGAAAGGGGGCGGTCCCGCTCTCTTGAAAGAAAAGTTTACCGACATTCCGTCTGCCCTAGACACTATTGAAAAATGCCTGGACTACGTGGAAAACGCCCACAAGAATGGCGGGTATTGGTTCCCGCCCATTGAGAACGGGAAGATACCCCGCAAGTCCCTGGCTTCGTTCCTTTGCTCGCAGACAAAGGCGGGCACGGAATGGAGTCCGTTTTGCGAGGTCCTGTGGGAAATGAACAAGGACACCGCTATCAAATCCGCACTCCCGAAGTTGGCTGTAACCGCTGCGGAACAGGCTATCAAGGATTCGGAATACCTGCGGGGTATGCCGTCCACGTCTATGGCTACCTATTGGAATGGCGTTAAAAAATTCGTGGATTGGTATTACGCCAACCGTGATATGCTTATGTCCGTGGTGGATAACAGGGTCCGTCTTGCCGACGTAGGTATGGCGGTAACGCTTGTGAAAGAATGGAATGCGTCTGCCAACGGCAAGGTGCTTCCATTGACGTTTATCTATCCTGGAAATGAAAGGTGGTTCCGTTTCGTGCAGTGGTGCCGAACGAACCGTAACGTAACAATCCCCGATTATAGGAATGGTTAAGATATGAGTTATGACCTTATTGGCTTGTCGGACAGATTGAGCCGTGCCCCCACGCCCATTGAACCTATTGCGGGTGTGCGATACGAAGCCGAATTTACGAAAGTTGACAAATCCATTGTGGCGTTGTCCTGGTTCACGCATAACAAGGATGCCTGGAGGAAAGTTCTTGAAGGTGTTCGCAAGTTGCCCAAACGTCAATACAACGCTGCAACTCAAAAATGGGAAGTGCCCTGGGACATTGGGACGAAGACCTGGATGGAGGCTTCGGGTTGGACAAAACCCCCGAAAGAAAAGGACCCGAATGAAAAGAGGGTTGACCCCCGTATCAAGCAGCAGGCAAAAATTGACGCTACGAAGTTGGACCCCGAAGGGACCCTTATTCCTGGGCTGCGTTCTTACCAAATTGATTTCTTGAAGTTCGCACAGCTCCGTCACGGTCGCCTTGCCCTGGGCGACGAAATGGGCTGCGTCTGTGGCGATATGACCGTGACCGTCCGAAATAACGGGAAGACCCGCAAGACTTCCCTGGAATCCCTGTATCGTGCTTTCGCCAGGACAAAGGGGACGTGCGATTGGGATATTCAGTGTTTGTTGGCAGACGGGCATACGTTGGGTATGGGCGAAGTCGTGGACGTTATCCAAAGCGGTATCAAACGCTGCGTCCACGCTACCCTTGAAGACGATACCTACATTATTGCCACGCCCGACCATAAGGTGCTTACGGATAGCGGTTGGACCGAAATCAAGGACACCTTGAACGCATACGTCCAGGTTGAAAGGGACGGCAAGTCCGCTATGGCGAAAGTCGTGTCTATCACGTCCGCAGGAATGCGAATGACCTACGACGTAAAGGTGCTGAATTTTGGGAACTTTGTTGCGAACCATACAGTCGTCCACAACTGCGGTAAGACCGTAGAAGCGTTGTCCTGGATGGTCTATGCGAATGCCTATCCCGCTCTCTATGTGGTGAACGCCCCTACGAAGTTGCAGTGGCAGGAAGCGTATAGGAAATGGGTAGGGGCTACAAAGAAGCACTACCCCGACGTTGAAGTGTTGAGCGGTAAGACCCCGCACCCGCTGTCAAAGTATAAGAGCTATATCATAAATTGGGACGTGCTTTCGGATTGGGCGGGGCACTTTGAGTCCACCGAACGCAACGGTGAAACCAACGTGTTCTACGTGTGCGATGGTCCGCTCGCCCAGGTTGGGTTCCGTCTGCTTGTAGGCGACGAAGTGCAGGCTATCGGAAACCCCGATTCTCAAAGAGCTATCGCTTTCAAGGAACTCTCAAAGATTATCCCGCACTGTATCGGTATGAGCGGAACGCCCGCTATGTCAAAGCCTATGCAGTTTTGGACGCTGCTTTCTATCGTGGAACCGTCTATGTTCAAGAACTTCTATATGTTCAAGAACAGGTATTGTGACCCGCAGACCGACAGCTATGGCAGGGTAAAGTTCAACGGTGCGTCCAACGTGGAAGAACTCCACGAACTGCTTGTCCGCTGTATGCTCCGCAGGACGAAGAACGAAGTAATGAAAGACCTCCCGCCCAAAGTTATGGAAGTCGTCCCGCTTGAAGTGGACCAATCCGCTATGGACGATTACTACGAAGAGGAACGTATCGCATTTTCGGGTGAAACTATCAAGGGCGAGCGTGAGAACGCCCGCAACAAGGTCGCCCACCTGCTCCGAACCGCCTACGCACTCAAAGAGAAGTCTATGTTGCAGTGGATTGAAGACTTCCTGGAATCGGACAAGAAGTTGCTGCTGTTTGCGTGGCACCGCTCCGTCGTGGAAGTCCTCTATGACACGCTCAAGGATTACAGCCCTGCGATTATCTATGGCGGTATGACCGCCACGGAACGTGAAGAAGCCCGTAAGAAGTTCATTAACGACCCGAAGTGCCGTGTAATCGTCGCCAATATCCAGGCGGGCGGTGTCGGCATTGACGGCTTCCAGGAAGTCTGCTCCGATGTGGCTTTCGCTGAATTTTCGCACACCCCGAACTTCCACAGGCAGGCAGAAGACCGTCTGCACAGGTCGGGGCAGCATAACTCCGTCACTTCTTACTATCTTGTAGCACCTGGAACCGTGGATATGGAAGCCATTGAAGTCCTGGACGCTAGGGCGAAAATGCTTGATGGCGTTTTGGACGGAAAGGAAACCGCTTCCACCGACTTGCTGACAGAAATCCTGGAACGCAAGGGTGCCAGGTTTGGTCGCTAACGGACTATATATATCTTACGAGGATAAGTTTTAAATGCTCCAACGCCAAAAAGTAGATATTAGCGAAGAACGTAGGCTTTTAGCGAATATGATTATGTCCACGCCCCTTTTGGCTAAATGCCGAAAGTCGTGTGACCCTATCCTGTTTGAAAGCAATATGGGCAAGATTGTTTCGTCGTGGGTCTTGACTTTCTATGACCGCTATGGCGAAGCACCGAAGACGGCAATTAGTGACATTTATGCCAACCGTTATACGGAACTCAAAGAAGCCGACGGGGAAATGGTCAAGGCTTTTCTTGACACTGCGTCCGACGAATGGTTGCCGACAAACGAAGCCCTGGCTACAGACAACGCTATCAAGTATTTGCAGAAACGCACCCTGGTCCTGCTAACGGAAAAGTTGAACCGAGCAGTTCAAAACGGGGATGTATCTAGCGGGTATCACGCTATTGCGGAATTTACGAAGCCCGACGTGCGACAGGCACAGGTCGTGAACCTGTTTAGGGACGCTGCCACAATCGCCAACGCTTTCGTCAACGAGGAAGAAGAAATCTTTACAATGCCTGGTGTCCTGGGCAGCGTTATCGGTCCCTTTATCCAGGAAGACTTCGTAGCCGTTATCGGTCCACCGAAAAGCGGTAAGACCTGGTGGCTTATGACTATTGCGGTCCAGGCTGCGTTGCAGGGAAAGCACGTCCTTTACGTTTCGCTAGAAATGTCCGAAAAGCAGGTTGTCCGTAGATTTTGGCAAATGCTTACGGGTTCGTCCCGCTATGGCGAAGAATTGCATTATCCCGTTATGGTCTATGACGACGAGGGCAACGCACAACTTGCAGACGTTAGCGAACCGTCGCATAGGGTGGACGCAAGCATTGAGGGCATTGAGAAAGCCCAGGCTGCGTTCCGTAAGATTACCCGTAACGACAAGTTTGAACTGCGAACGTTCCCGACGGGCACCCTGTCCGTAAAGGGTCTTGAAGCCGAACTCAAGGATATGGAAGTCTATAACGGTTGGGCACCCGAAGTTATCTGCGTGGACTACGCAGACATTATGGACCTGGGACCTGGCAGCGACGAACGTGAAAAGATTAACCGCTGTTGGAAAGCCCTCCGTGGTCTTGCAAGCACACGTAAGTGTATGCTCGCAACCGTTTCTCAAACGGGACGTGCTACCGTGGGTGGCGAACAGGACGCAGCCGAAAACCAGGTGTCCGAAGATATACGAAAGGTGGCTCACGTAACCAAAATGATTACGATTAACCACACGCCCACAGAAAAGAAGCGTGGCATTACCCGCCTTGCCTGCAATACGACCCGTGACGGTGCCCCCGTCCAGGATTCTGTTGTCTGCACCACCTGTTTGGCTATCGGCAGACCTTATATGGAATGCGAACTGTTGTCCCGTGTGGATATGAGCCAGGAAGAACAATGGGACGGCAGCGAAGACGAAGACAGTATGCCCGCAAGACGGACGGGAAGACGCACGGGTAGCCGTGGCGGTCGCCCCCGTAGATAATTAACCGACAAAACCGAGGATAATATGGAACAGAATACCGAATACAATTTGGACCACTGCGGGGCACTCGTCAAGGAACGATTTGACGAAGCGACCTGCCGTGACGAATTTGAGGGTGACAACATTTGCATTCTGCACGGGCTTGAAAAGGCTATGATTGGCACAACGGAAGTCACCAGGACCAGGGACAAGGAATACACCCTTAAAGACCTGGAAAAATGGCTTACCGCAAATGACCTCTTGTCGTCGTGCAGGATGCAGCTTGTGGCAGAAACGGGCAAGAACGAACTTACGGTGGGGTGGATTAAGTCCTGGGTCGCCAGGGATGATTACCGCAAGTTCCTGTTTGACCGTGAGTTTACCGAAGAAGTCCAGGTCACTGTTGCAGTGTATGAAAGGCAGCTCTGTATCAAGTGTATTGCAGACGACTACGACGACAAGGATATTGCGGAACTTCACAAGGGCGAATACTCCGAAGAAGAACTCCAAAATCCCGAACTGCTGCAAGAACTGAAACTGCGTGACGCAGAAGAATTTTACGAATACAACACGGTCCGTGCCCTGCCCTATGCCCACGAAGCAGCCCCCGTAATTGTTGAGGGCTTCAGCGTGGACACCGAGGCTTGGGACCACTTCTAACCGATAGTATGTTGCTATATAACTATATATCTATCGTGAACACAACAACATAAAGGAAACCTACAATGGCAATCCAAATTGAAAAAGCTAAACTCATTGAATCTCTCAAAAAGGTAATGCCTGGTGTTGAAACAGGCAACACTATGATTGACGGCACGGACCTCCTTCTTTTCACGGGTGCGTCGGTCAGTTCCTACAACAGCGAAATCGCTGTGTCTGCCCCGTGCGACACGCAGAACGTTTCGTTCTCTGTAAAGGGTGCGGACTTCTTTAACCTTGTTTCCCGTATGTCCGACGTTACTCTGTCGCTTGAAGTCGTGGACTCAAAGGTTAAAATCAAGGCGGGTCGCACAAAGGCTGCTATGACCCTCCAGGATTCGTCCAAAGTAATGAACCTTATTCGTGACCTTAACGTGGTGTCGCTTGAATACAAGCCCCTCCCCGAAGCGTTCATTGACGCTGTGAATATCTGTAATCTTTCGGGTAACGCTGAAAATATCCGTGGCGTTGCAGTGAATGACTATGGCGAAGGCTCCGCAGTCTATGAAACCGACTCCGTGCGTGTCTGCATTAACAAGTTGTCCGAACGTATGGACCCGTTTTGGGTTGACGATACGACGTTCAACAACGCTTTCAAGGTTGGCACCCCGACGGGCTACTGCGTAAGCGATGCCTGGTTGCACCTCAAGTATGCCGACGGCACCGTGTTTTCTGCAAAGCGTAAGGACCACGTAGCCTACCCGTTTGACGGTCTTTCTACGTTCCCGACCGCATTTGAAAAAGCAAAGGTTCTCGTCAAGGGTCGTCTGCCGAACAATATCGCAGAAGCCGTGTCCCGTGTGGCTATCCTTGCTTCGGGGGTTGACAAGAAGAATGCCCGTATGGTGCGTTTGACGTTCCGTAAGGACGAACTTGAACTGTATGCCGAAAAGACAGGCGGTGAAGCGTCCGAAACAATCCCGTGGGAAACCGAACTTGAAGAAGACCCGCAGGACACCGAAGTTTGGGTGAACACTTCGTTCTTGTTGGAAGCGTCCAACAAGGTTATGGACTTCACCCTTTGCTATATGGATATGGACCCGACGGCTCCCCCGTCCTTGTCCCTTGTTTTCCAATCGGGCGAATTTATGCAGTTCGTCCAGGGTGCGACCGCTACCAAATAGTTTGTTGTGTCCTCGTAAGAAAGGAATGCCGAGGCTTTATAGCTTCGGCATTTCTATCTTTTAGTCGCTCTTGTGCTATATCTATATTACAGAAGTTTAACGTTTACGGAATAAAGATTTATGGGCTTTTTCAAAATTCCTGCTGCCATTCAAGCAATGTCAGCGAAGCCGAAACTTACAGGCTGTCTAGCCTGCGGATTAGACCAATCGGGCAAGGATTTACCGTTTGCAGGTAAGGGTAAGGACAAGGTTCTGTTCCTGTGCGACCACCCCCGTGGAAAGGAAGGCAACGACCACGACACGGTGTTCCTACATAAAATGTATGATTATCTTTGGGACTTGCAGGGTAGGCGTGGACTGCCCAGGGATTTCCTGGAATCCGCCTGGATTGGTTATGTAATCCCGTGCCCGTGCCAAAACGACAAGGACCCGAAGCCCGACTGTTGCAAGGAACGCTTGAACAGGCTCATTAACGAATTGAAGCCGAACGTAATCATTCCTATGGGTCCCGCAGCTATCCAGGCACTTATTTGGGACCGTATGAGCGGACGTATCGGCAACACGAAGCCATCGGACCTTTACGGTAAACGCATTCCCGACCGCTTCTATAACTGTTGGATTTGCCCGACTTACTCACCCGAATTTTTGACCTGGCAGCGTGACGACGGTTGCCCGTATATGTATTTTTCGCAGCATATCCGTCTAGCCTATCAAATCAAAGATACACCGCTGCCGAAAATCCCGACGGACGTTCGCACCACGGGTGACGCAGACACCGCAGCCGATTGGATTGAAGAAATCATTGAATGGGCTGAAACAGACCAACTTGACAAGGCTCCCGAAGGCTATCACGACGTTTCCATTGACTACGAAACCACGGGCTTGAAACCCCACCGTGCAGGTCACGAAATCAAGGCTGCGTCCGTCGGCTATCGTAAGGACGGTGAGTATCACGCTATCGGTATTTGGTGGGACGGTGATAACGAACGCCTGGTGAATGCCTGGTATAAACTCACGCACCACAAGAAAATCGGGTTGGTTGCACACAAGGCTGACTATGAAGCCTGTTGGACCAGGTTTAGGGCGGGTCTGCATAACTCCCGCACCGATTGGATTGATAATTGGTCCTGGGACACTTGCCTGGGTGCCCACGTCCTAGACAACTCCCAAAAGGTTGGGCTGAAATTCCACACCTACTGTGAATTGGGCGTTATCGGCTACGACAACAAAGCGGACCATTTCATTTCTACGATTATGGACGGGGAAGACACAAAGAGCTGCAACGCATTTAACCTGCTCAAAAAGGGCGTGGGTGTCCCCAAAGGCGACATTATCTACTATTGCGGTCTTGACTCCATTTATACGCTCCCGCTGCGTGACATTCAGTCCGCACAAATGGTTGGTCTTGAAAAATCGTTCCGCTTCTTTATGAAAGGTATGGACGCTCTCGCCCGTGTGCAGTCCGAGGGTTTGCCGATTGACTATGGCAGGATTAACGACTTGCAAAAGGAACTTGAAGACAAGTTCAAGGAATCCGAAGAAGCCGTCAAAGCGTCCGACGAAGCGAAGCAGTGGTGCAAGCTGCACCCTGGCGAAACTTTCAACCCGCTCTCTAACAAACAAATTGCCGAAGTCCTTTACAAGATTTGCAAGCTGAAACCGCCTTCGGGCAAGGAAGACGCTACGGGCGACACCCTGGAAAAGTTGGGAACCCCGTTCTGCAAGTCCATTTTGGGAATGCGTCGTTGGGCAAAGATTATGGACTTCCTGGACGGCTACAGACGTGAAGCCGTATGGGACGAAGAAAAGCAAGCCTACCTAATCCGTCCGTTCTTTAATCTGTCAACGGGTGCGGGCGGTGAAGACGATGCGGGTCCCCGAACCTACCGTTCGTCGGCTGACAGCCCGAATTTTCAAAACATTCCAAAGCGTGATAAGGAAATGAAGAAAATCCTGCGAACGCTGTTCGTGGCTCCAAAGGGCTACCGCTTTATGGAAATGGACTACAAGTCCCTGGAAGTTATGGTGTCTGCAAGCTATCACCACGACCCGCAGATGATTCACTACTTGCAGAACCCCGCCTCGGATATGCACCGTGACACTGCTTGCGATATGTATATCCGAACGCCCGAAGAACTTACAAAGGAAGAACGCTCGTCTATCAAATCGGGCTATGTGTTCTCGTCGTTCTATGGTGCGTCCTACAAGTCGTGTGCCCGCAATATGTGGAACAATATGCCCGCCTACACAAAGGAACATTTGGCAAAGGACCACAAGATTACGACCTACGAAAAGTGGGAAGCACACGTCAAGAAAGGCGACGATATATTTTGGAACCAACGCTTCAAGGTCTATAATGCGTGGCGTAGGACTGAATGGGACCGTTATCAAAAGATGGGCTATGTGCAGTCCTACACGGGTTTCCGCTGTTGGGGACCTATGGGTTACACCCAGGCTACGAACTGCTGCATTCAAGGTTCTGCGTTCCATATCTTGCTGCGAGCATTGACATACGACTTGCAGGACTTCAAGTCCCAGGGCTTGCTTTCCTGCATTATCGGACAAATTCACGACGCTATTATTGCTCTCGTTAAAGAGGGCGAAGAAGACAAGGTGGCGAAGATTGTCTATGGCAACGGTGTGAAGCGTGTAAGTGAAGAATTTCCGTGGATTTGCGTCCCGCTTGTCATTGAAGCCGATGCGTCTTACGTTGACGGGTCCTGGGCTAAAATGACCGAAGTGGGTGCCTTGCGGACCGAGGGTATGCCCGAAAATTGGCAGGCGAAGTTTGAGGCTGCACATTGATATGGAATTGAACAGAATTTATAACGAAGACTGCCTGGTTGGAATGAAAGAAATTCCCGACGGGACGGTGGATTGTGTCATTTGTGATTTACCTTATGGCACGACCTCCTGTGCCTGGGATTCTGTTATTCCGTTTGAACCGCTGTGGGAGCAATACAACCGTATCTGTAAAGATACCGCCCCGATTATTTTGTTCGGCTCGCAACCGTTTACAAGTATGCTCATTAGCAGCAACATTTCCCAATTTAGGGAAGAACTGTGTTGGCTCAAAAACAAGCCTGCTTCGGGTTTCAGCAAAAACAGTAAGCACCTTAAACTTCACGAAAACATTATTGTGTTTTCCAAATCGGGTAAGCCTACGTTCAACCCGCAGAAATGGCTTGTGGATAAAAAGGAATTTCTCACGCAGCGAAAGACCTTTAAGGACAATGAGTTTATCGGGAACAATATCTATGGGTCTATGCACAGGACCCGTCCGCAGGAAGACGGGACCCGCTACCCGATTAGCGTAGTATGTGCGAGAATCCCGCACTGCCAAAGTTACTCAAAGGAATACAAGAGCGACCTGGACCAACGTTTCCACCCGACACAGAAACCTGTTGAGCTAATCCGTTATCTTGTCCGCACTTACTCAAATCCAGGTGATACCATTTTGGATAACTGTATGGGTAGCGGAACGACTGCGGTTGCAGCAGTTTTAGAGAAGCGTAAGTTTATCGGGTTTGAAACCGACAAGGATTACTTTGACAAGGCGAACAAGCGTCTGCGTGATTTGACGGGTCCGTTCTGTATCTACGGGAACATTGGAGTTTAGTGTATGGATTTGAACCGCATTTACAATATGGACTGCTTGGAGGGTATGAAAGAAATACCCGACGAAAGTATTGACTGCATTATTTGTGATTTACCTTATGGCACGACCGCTTGTGCCTGGGATAGCGTGATACCCTTTGATAAATTATGGAATCAGTATGAACGTATTTGTAAAGATACGGCTGCTATAGTATTATTTGGTAGTGAGCCATTTTCATCTGACCTACGTTTGAGTAATCGTAAACTTTATAAATACGATTGGTATTGGAACAAATCAAAACAAGGGAATTTTGCACAAGCCCCCTATATGCCCTTAAAGAACATTGAAACTATATCAGTATTTTCCAAAGGTAATATCGCCCCTAATAGTGCGGTTAAAATGATTTACAACCCACAAGGGACTATCCCGTGCAATAAAGTAAATAACGGTGGGAATAAGGCGAATGCGTTTAGACCTAACAGGTCCGAGAAAGACGCAGACCATATCCAAACAATGACGAACTATCCTAGACAACTTTTGACGTTTGATAGCTCCCATCAGTTTCTACACCCGACACAAAAACCCGAAGACCTTATACGTTATTTAGTCCGCACTTACTCAAACCCAGGTGATACAGTTTTGGATAACTGTATGGGCAGCGGGACAACTGCTGTAGCTGCTGTAATGGAAAAGCGTAAGTTTATCGGGTTTGAAACCAATAAGGAATACTTTGACAAGGCAAATGCCCGATTGAAGCAACTAACAGGACCGTTCTACATTTACGGCAATATCGGAATTTGACACCATACGACTATATACCTATTAAGGAAACCAACCTATGAATAACTTTGAAGTTGCAAAGAAATACCTGGGCGATATTCAAGCGGTAGTTACCGAAGCCCTTGACAACCTTGACAGGCTCCCGACTGACACCGCTTCGGTCCTGGATAACATTACGACAGAATCGTTCTGCTATGAACTTCTCAAAAAATATACGGGGACCGTGCCGTTGCAGAACGACGTTCTTGATTTCAAAAACGAGGTGGAACGCCTGCTGCAAAAATACACGGGTGCCGAACCCGTCCACACGTAAGGCGTGTGCCCGTATCACTGTTTAACCCAAAAACGAGGAAATAACCTATGCAAACAGACACCGACCTGCAAGAAATCAAGGACAACGTTGACAGGCTTGCGGAAAAATACACGGACCAGGCTGACGAAATCAAGGAAGGCATTGACAGGCTCGTAGCTGAATACGAAGACCGCATTGACAACCTTGAAGATGACAATGCTACCCTGGCTTCCCGTGTTGAAGACCTGGAAGAACAGCTTGAAGAAAAGGAACAGGAACTTGCGAACTCCAACCTTGAAGACTATGCGTCTTCTATGCTCCGCACCTTTACGGGTCACGACCCGAATATGGGCGAAGTCCTTTCGCTCAAGGACGACCTGGAAAAACTCTTAACCACTAAATACAACATTTCCCTGGGGAATCTGTAATATGTCACTTTATCAAGTGTATCGCCCGAAGACGTTTGCCGATATGGTAGGCAACACCGAGGTAATCAATGCCATTCAAACCCATTTCGCACAGGACCCGAAGCGTGTGTCGCACTGCCACATTATCTACGGGTCTAGCGGTGCAGGCAAGACCACAATCGCCCGCATTATCGCTACGGAGCTGCTTCACGCTGACCCCGATTTCAGCATTCACGAAATCAATACGTCCGACAACCGTGGTATTGATACCGTCCGTGACATTAGGGACCAAATGCGTTCCCTGCCCCTTAAAGGCAGGTCCGTGGTCTATATCATTGACGAAGCCCACGGTATGACCGCAGATGCTAAACGTGCGTTCTTGAAGCCTACCGAGGATATGCCCGCCCACGTCTATTTCTTCTTCTGCACGACGAACTTACAGCAGTTGCTTAAAGGCGACGAGGGTAAGGCTCTCGCCACCCGCAGCACCCAATGGAAGCTAGAACCGCTCAACGCCCGACAGTTGGGCAAGTTGGTCCTGCGGACTGCCGAAGCGGAAAAGTTTGAAGTTGACGACAAAGTTCTTACGGCTATCATTGAATCTGCCGACGGCTCGCCCCGTGCTGCCCTGGTTGCACTTGAAAAGGTTATGGCAAGCCCAAACGACGTTGAAGCACAGTTGAAAATCCTGGAGGGTGGTCTTGAAGACGACCCGAATACCCTGGACCTTTGCCGTGCCCTTTGCGACAGCAAGCCGTCCTGGAATGAAATTAACAAGTCCCTGCGGGAACTCAAGGGCAACATTGACGCTGAAACTATCCGTCGTGCCGTCCTGGGTTACTGCTCTGCTATCCTGCTTAAAAAGAGCAGCGACCGCATTTGCCGTGTTATGGAAGAATTTGCCATTAACACCTATGACACGGGATTTCCTGGCATTGTCCTGGCTGCTTACAGGTCCTTGAAGTAGCTAGGCTGAAATGGACGTGTAGCACAATGGTTAGTGCATCGGACTCATAACCCGACGGTTACAGGTTCAAGCCCTGTCACGTCCATTATTTTTAACCCGATTAACCCTTAAACAAAAGGAACCCTTATGAACGGGAACTACAACTTTTCCATAAATACGGTTGACCCCGACTTGGAAATTGACTTTATGGATTTGCAGCCCGCAGTGGCTATGCAGTCGTCCTTGTATGCCTATTACAGCGACCTGGCTGTGGATGCCCTTGCGGAACGTGACGACGCAGCGGACACCCTCAAACGAATGGAGGGCGAAGTTGAACTTGAAATCCGTAAGGACGCTGAAAAGAACAAGGTTAAGCTAACTATCCCCGAAGTCACCGCCCTGGTTGCGTCCGACTCCCGCCTGGTGGAGCAGCGTAAGGTAATCGTTGAAAAGACAAAGGAATTTAAGAAGTTGGACGGCAAGGTAAAGGCTTTGGACCAAAAGAAGTCTATGATTGAATGTGCCGTCCGTATGATGCTGTCAAAGTCTAACGTGTTGAGTTCCAAAGGCGTAGCCGAAGATTGGGCGAGCGACGAATCCACGAACTCTATCCGTAGGCATTTGAACGGCAGGTAACTCAAAGTTTTCAGTATGACATATAGCAATTTTGTCGCTATGTTGCTATATTGAATTATCAACCCTGCGGGGTTCTCCGCTCCAAAGGGTTATGTGAATAGTGAACAGAAACAAAAACGCAAAACGCAAACTAAACAAATAGGAGTTCAATATGGCAGGATATGACCGCAGCCGTATGTCCCTGGGTCGTCGCACCCAACAGCAAACAGATACCCGTGAATCCAACGGTGGTGTAACCCGTCAAGGATTTATGAACTATGGGTCCACCAAACTCAAATTTTTCAAAATGGGCGACCCTGGCACTTACCACGACATTAACATTCTTCCGTGGAAGATTGCAACAAAGAACCACCCCGAAGTTGTCCGCACAAAGGACGAACCCGAATTTCTGCGTAACGGCAACCCGAACCCCGCAAAGGTTATGGTTGGCGACCTGGATTACGTGCTTGACCTTATGGTGCATACCCGTATCGGACCTGGGAACGGTGACTACATTTGCCCGAAGAAAAACTTCGGTAAGCCGTGCCCGATTTGCGAACGTGCCGACGAACTTTGGAAGGACGAACGCACAAAGGACGAAGCCCGCAAGCTCTTTGCCCGTCGCAAGTGCATTTACGTTGTCCAGGAACTCACCGACGAATTTTACGACAAGGGCGAAGACCCGAAGATTTTTGAAGTGTCCCACGCTGTCTTCTCAAAGGACTTGCAGGACCGTGCCACCGCCTGTATGCGTGGCAAGGGCGTTGTGAACTTTGCCGACACGTCCATTGAAGAAGGTCGTGTCGTGTCGTTCAACGTGAACGAAGACACTATGGGCAACGGCAAGAAATTCAAGAAAGCTGCTAACTTTGAGTTCAACGAACGTAAGGAAGAAATCGCTGCGGACGTTCTCGCAAAGTGCCCGTCGCTTGACGCTATGATGGTGATTAAGACCTACGACCAACTTAAAGCTGCTCTTTATGGCGACCCCGACGACGTTGAAGAGGGCTATGAAAATCAGCCCGACGAAGGCGACGAAGGGCAGGCTACACCTGCACGTTTCCGTGATAACAACCCGTCCGACGATATGGGTGACGAACAGCCGACCAATCGTCGTCGCCACGCAGAAGTTGAAGAAGACGAACAGCCCGCACAGGCACGTCGTCGTCCTGCTGCCGAAGAACCGCAGGACGAAGCCCCTGCTCGTCGTCGCCCCGTCCAGGAAGAAGACGAGGCACCCGCACGTCGTCGCCCTGCACAGGACGAAGCCCCTGCCCGCTTCAAGGATAACGAACCGAAAGACGCTACCCTTGACGAAGCCGATTTCAATACGGACCCCTACACCGCAGCCCGTCGCAACTCCCGCAAGACTGCCGTGGACCAGGATTCGTCCAAAGAAACGACCCGTTCCGAAGCACCTGCACCGACTATGCCGTTTGACGACGAACAGCCCGAAGAACAGCCCGCAAAGCCCGCTCCGAGGTCTGTGCCGAAGCGTGACGTGGACGAAGGCGAATGCCCGAATGGTTATGAGTTCGGAACCGACTGTGAAAAAATGCCTTTGTGCAGCCGTTGTCCCGAAGCCATTTGGTCCAAGTGCGACAAGTGCAAACGCTTGATGGCTCGCAAGAAGTAAAATAACCCGTAAACAAACAGGGGGCGTTGGCTCACGCTAACGCCCCTTTTTAACCAGGATATTACTATGGCTAAAAAGAAAGAAAACGTGGTTGTGGAAGAACCCCGTGTGCGTATGGGCAGCGATTTGCTTGACCTGCTCATTGGTGGCGATAAAGGTGTCTATGGTTTGCCGTTCGGTGCCATTATCCAAATTTGGGGCGATAGCTCTGCGGGTAAGACCTTTATCAAGAATGAAATGATTGCGTCAACCTATTGGGCTATGGGCGGTCCGAAAGCTAAACTTGTTTGGGAGTCGGACGACTCCGAAACGGGCGATACGTTCAAGACCGAACGCCTGTATGGTGTGAACATTCACCCCGAAGTTCGTAAGATTGGAAATCTTAAATTTGAAGACTCCGAAACCGTTGAAGAAATGGACGGTAAACTTACGAATATGCTGAATTGGATGCCCGAAGATATGTATGGTATCTATGCGGTGGACTCCCTGGACGGTCTTGCAGACAAGACCAAAAAGGAAAAGGAAGCCAAACGTGCAAAGCAGCAGGCAAAGGGTGAAGAAGTCAAGGACGACGGTGACTACGGTGCCCAAATCGCAAAGTTCTTGTCCCAGGACTTTTTCCGTAACAAGCACAAGGCGTTGGAACGCAAGAAACTCACGCTAATTATCGTGTCGCAGACCCGCTGCAACTTCGGTGCCGTGGGTGCGTTCGCCCCGAAGAAAAAGACGGGCAACGGTGACGCTATGGAGTTCTACTGCCATACCCGCTTGAAGCTGTCCAGGCTCGCATTTATTGAGCGTGAGGGCACAAAGGTAGGCGTGGTCGTCAAGGCTGTTACAACGAAGTCAAAGACACCCCGTCCGTTCCGTGAAATCGTCTATACCGCCTACTTTGACTACGGCATTGATAATATAGGGTCAAACATTGACTACCTGTTTGACCTGCGTGGCGATGACGGCAAGCTGCTCACAAAGGCTGCTAACGCTATCGCTTGGAGTGCTACGGCAAAGAAGAAATCCCTCCCCAACCTTAAAGCGTGGCTTGAAAAGAACGGTTGGACTGCGGAATGCAGAGAAGACAAGAAATCCCAGGAAGGCAACGCTAATCTTTCCGTGGATTGGATTATCGGTTGGGCTACCGAAGACCCCGAACGCAAGGCTAACTTTGACGACGAATTTGGCGAAGAATTTACCCGTGACGAACTTATTAAGCTGTGTGAAGACAACCCCGAAATGGCGAAGGAACTCACAGAACGTGTAAGGGCGAAATGGGAAGAACACGAAGACGCTGTGGCGACAAAGCGTCCTGCCAAATACGGCAACAACTACGCTGAAAAGCCTGCTGCCGAACCCGTAGCCGAACCCGCAGCAGACGCAACCTAAAAAGGTCGTTATCTGTCTATATTTGTAGTAGTGGGGCGTGTTGCCCCGCTACTTTTTATTTTAAGGATTTATGGATATTCTGCAATTTTGGAAAAAGTTGAATGCTGTTGTGAAAACACGCACCCCTATGGACGCAGCACGTAAAATGGTTGAGTCGGGCGAAATCACGAAAGAGGAAGTGTCCTGGGCACTTGCAGCGTTAGCTACCCTGCCGATTACTATGCTTGAAACTTTGAGCGAAAAGGAAAAGTATAAAAGTGGAATTGAACAAACTCTATAATATGGATTGCCTGGAATATATGGCAAGGCTAGAAGACAACTGCGTGGATATGGTCTTGACGGATATTCCCTACGACGAATGTTCCGACCGTGAAGAAGGCGGGCTGCGTCACATTAACAAGGAAGCTGCCGACGTTCTAACGTTCCCGCTTGACAAGTTTATGGACGAGGTAATCCGTATCTGTAAGGGGAGCATTTATATTTTCTGTGGAACCGAACAGGTGTCTATGCTGCGTAAGGCGGGCGTTGACAAGGGGCTTTCTACAAGGCTCTGTATTTGGGAAAAGACGAACCCCTCGCCTATGAACGGGCAGCACCTTTGGCTATCGTCCGTGGAATGCTGCGTGTTTATGCGTAAGTCCAACGCAACGTTCAATGAGTTCTGCCAATCCCCCGTATGGCGACACCCCTGCGAGTCTAGCAAGCGTCACCCGACGGAAAAGCCCCTGGACCTGTTTAGACGGCTCATACGGGCTAGTTCAAACCACGGGGATATAGTGTTTGACCCCTGCATTGGAAGCGGGACCACGGCAGAAGCAGCCGTGTTGGAAGCCCGAAAGTTTATCGGGACCGAACTGTGCAAGGAATACTACGACGTGGCGAACCAACGCCTCCGACAACTTACAGGTCCGTTCTACCTGTTCGGGAATATCGGAGTTTGACGCTATCTTGCTATATTAGAATTACAGCACTTGGGTGGATAGGCTTGTGTAGCGGTTGCAAACGTTATGCCTGCCGAGAAGTTGGTGCTTCCACCATAAATGGCATACCCCTTGCAAGGGGTGTGTGCTGCTGAATGGGGTAATAGAAACCGAAGCCCGTAGTAGGTTGTTCCCCCATAAGGCTGCTAGTCCGATTCTAGCGGGTGCTGCTATCGCCAAACAGGTGGCTAAACGGACCTGGGGGGTTGTGCGTAATCCTAACTAAAAACGCTCCGATAAAGCCCTGTCGGACCCAGGGGCTTCACGGGAACCGCAGCCGTGGCTAATAAAGCGACTTGTAGGACTCTTGCGAGGGAAGTTCCCTACGGGACCGACCTATGACTGACGTAGGTCCCAACGAAAAGAGTAGAGTGGCGATTGTGGTAGGGCGGGTTGATTGCAACGACCCGCCCGCTTTATTTTTATTAAAATTTTTAATTTTCCTATTGACAGCTACCTGGTAAATTGTTATATTTAGGGTGTAAGGAAAACAACCACCCACAACCACCGAGGTATAACAATGATTTTCAAGGCTTCTGTCAAAGATGATACGGGTGCTTTACAGCACATTGAAAGGGACTACCCGACAAAGAAGCAGTTTATCCGTGACCTGCGTAACAACGGGTTCAAGGTGGATAACCGCAAGGTTCTCACAAAGAAGTCCTTTGACTATATCATTGAAAATACCAACTGCACTAAATGGGATTGGCGGGAATACACCGACGAACAGATTGCCAACGGTGTTGACGGACTGACTATCTATATGTCCCAGGAACACAAGCCCCGCAACAGGAAAGAATGCTACGAAGTCCGTGTGAACTTCTTCCACGAAGAACCCACAGTGTTCAAGTATAAGCACATTAGCAGTGTCCGCAGCACACTCAAGACTTACGAATCTATGTGGTCCGTCCGCAACGTGGAAGTGTTCAAGAACGGAAAGCAACTCCCTACCTGGGCTATCTAACGAGGTTACTATGTCCAATTCCCCCGCATTCAAAATCGTCATTACCTGGGTCCGCAACGGTTCTACGGAGCAGCGGACTTCCGAAGAAATTTATTCCGTTGGCGAATATAACAAGACCGTCCGTGAAGCCTACACAAAGGCTCTCGCCAGGTGGCACCACATTCACAACGTTATCGCCAACCGCAAGGACACGCTTATTAGCGGTAGTTTCAGCCGTATCTAAAAGGAACCCCGTATGCCTATCCCCGACGAAGCATTTATCAATAACCTGCGTGATACGCTGTTCGCACAATACACGACCCTAGACAAGATTGCCGAATACATAGCCCGAAAAGAAACCAGGGGTATGTTTGCCGAACATACGCTAGATATTATGGACGTTCGTATTGAACCGCAGCAGGACCAGGTTACTATCCACTACACGCTTGTTACGGACCACAAGGTTAGGTTTAGAACGTCCTGCCCTATGCAGTGGGAACTGTTCCAGGAAATCACGCAGGAACCCCCGAAGACGGGGCACAATCCCTGGACCTTGCAGGATTACAAGCAGGACAGCCGACCGTTCCGTGGAATGGTGAAAGTGGGTGGGTTGAGCTATCGCCAGGTAACTCCCGAAGAAGCCTTTGAAATCCTGCGTAACCAGGCTGCTGCTTTCGGTAACGAAGACCCCGAACGTAAATAATTTTTATGCCACGAAACTGTTGCCATTATGTTGGTAATTTGTTATATTTAGGCTACAACCCAAACCGAACCTGTTAAACCGAGGAACCCCGACCCTTGAAACCGACCGAAGAACTGTATTACAAATATGCAGGGGTAATTTCTAGCGTTGTTGACAAATACGCCTACCAATGCCCCGACCTGGCTGACGACTTGCTGCTGCAAGCACAGCTACTTTTCTGTCAAGCCTGCGTGACCTACGACCCCGACCACCCTAGCAAGGCTACGTTTGAAACCTGGCTTCGTAACAAGCTGCAAGACGTTTCTGCCCTGGTGAAAAAGGCGACAAGGGGTCCGTGCCTTATTAAGATTGAAAAGGTCAAGAAGCCCGCTGCAAAGAAAAGCAAAGCGTGGGCTAGAAAGGCTATCAATCCTGCGTGTTCCGACGACAACGCCCTCACGCCTATTCAAACAATGCGGGATATTTCCGAATCTACGGAGCGTCAACCCGACGACGACCCGATTGACATTTCCGACGTGACCTGCGGGTATATCCTGGAAGATTACAGCAAGAAACTTTCCGACGGGACCGAAGAAGGTCACGACTACCCGAAAGCTATGCTCCCGTATATCCGTGCCCTGCGTGGCGATGCCTTGCAGATATTCAAGGATTTCTGCGAGGGCAGGCTTGACCGTGAGCCTGTGAAGCACTTGTCGCTTGCACGGCAGCGGTCCCGTGGCATTCTCACAGAGTCCCATATCTATAACAAGTTCTACAAGGAAAAGGGTTGGTCCCGCTCCCGTGTAGAAAACGCCTGGAGGGGTCTGCGTGGAATGTTCAAAAACTACGTGGACGGCAAGCTGCCCACGGTGATTAACAACCCGTCCCTGCGTAAGAACAAGGTCCACAGGGGCGAAAGCAGTTTTGAAAAGGCAAGCAGGCTTTTTGAAGAACGCCACAGCCTGTCGTTCAACACCTATCGGGTCCTGTGTAAAAAGGGCATTCTGCATAAAGAGAATGTTGCCGAAAACGAAGACCTGTCCAAATACCTTTTACACACGTTCGCTTACTAGACTATGGTGCATAAAAGTTTATTAAAATCTACTTGTATTTCTTGAAAGGTTTATGTATATTTATGGCAGGAAATTACGGTTCCGACAATACAGTTGAGTTTCAAAAATACCCGCAAGGGTGTTATCCTGTCGTTACCGTAATTAGCGACAGGATTTTTGTTTTATGGTAGTTACAAAAGGCATAGAGTTAAGACTAAACCCTACGAAAGCACAAGCGGTGTTCTTTAATAAGTGCATCGGTGCTGAACGTGTAGCCTATAATGCTATGTTAAATACGAAGATTACCTTGTATCGTGATTATGGGGTTAAGAATTTCAGTCCGAATTGGAGTTCGCTCAAAGACTTCTACCCTTGGATGAAAGAAGTAGATAGCCAATGCCTAAACTATGCTAAAATAGAACTAGAACGGGCGTTCAAGAATTGGTATAAATCCTTGAAGAAGGGTGGGGATATAGGCTTTCCTAAATTCAAGAAAAAGACTCACGCAGGTAAGTATCATAACACTTCAATGCCTAATACACCCGATAGACTGTTCAAGGACAGCAAGATATTCATACCTGTAATCAAGTGGGTTAGGTTTAGAAATTACAAGAACCTGGATTTGTCTAAAATCAAGAAAATCCGCAACTTAACTATTAAGCGGACGAACACAAATAAGTATTTTGTGTCTGTATGCTGCGATGTAGAAGTTCAAGAATACGAACATACAGGTAGTTGCGTAGGACTTGACTTGGGTGTTAAGGATTTAATCATCACTTCAAGTGGTGAAAAGTTTGAAAACAAGCACTTATTGAAGAACTCCGAAAAGCGTATAAAGCATTTACAGAAAGTTCTTTCAAAGAAATCTAAAGGCAGCAAGAATCGTGAGAAAGCACGGCTTAAACTTGCTACCGCCTATGAAAAACTAGGCAACAGAAGAAAAGACTACCTTCATAAATTGACAACAAGGCTAGTTAGGGAGAACGACATAATCTGCATAGAGGACTTGAACGTTAGAGGTATGCTCAAGAACCATAGCCTAGCCAAGTCCGTATCGGACTGTTCGTTCTCAATGATACGGTTTATGCTGTCATACAAGTGCGGTTGGTATGGACGAAAACTTATTGTAGTGGATAGGTGGAGTCCTACTAGCAAGCGTTGTAACCATTGCGGACACGTAATGTCATCAATGGCACTAAATGTTCGTGAGTGGGTATGCCCTAAATGTAGAGTTCATCACGACAGGGATATAAACGCAGCCAGGAACATACTTGATGAAGGATTAAGACTTTTAGACGTAGGGTGCGTTCCACCCGAAAGTAAGCCTGGGGAGAACCCGCCTATGGATGACCGTCTAGTGATAGACCTAAAAAGTAGTGGTTCTATGAAGCAGGAAACCTGCACAACATTAAAGTGTGGGTAGCCCGTGATATGAACGGCTGTTTACGCTAACCGACTATATCTATAATATGGGATTATATACAATGCCCAATCAAGTCTGTTTATATGAGGTCCTAAATGAATGAGTTTGAAAAATATGTTAAAGGTTATTTTGATGGTCTTGAAAAATTAGCCTTCCGTTCAAAGGTTATACGTCGCACGGATAACTTATTGAAAAGACAGGCATTGTTGAAAGAATATGCACACGAACTTTCCAAGTTTATGCGTGATTTTAAGTATTTGCCTAGCGGGGGTGAAACCTACCGTGCAGAAAAATTTAGACGCTATGGCGACAAATCAAGAGGACCCCGTTTTATCTTCTTTATCAATATGCTACGATGGTAGGATTAAAATGAGTAAATTAACCGACACTTTGAAATCATATCCGATAAAAATAAATGGTATTGAGCATCGTGCCTATCTAGCGAAAGACGTGGATGACATTCTGCAAAAAAAAGAATGCGTTGATTAGTTGGCAGGAACGAATGTTGAACCTCCAAGCAAGATTACCTAGAAGAACAAGAAGTGGTTAATATGGTGTGGAACCTTATATACAATTCACTACAATAGAGGCATTTAATGGAAAACATTTGCAGACTTAAACAGATTTCTCATTCGCTGCGTAAGACCAACAAGGACATTACCGACGCAGCCACAAATATCGCAGGCATTGACGATAACAAACTCCGCAAGATTACGGGAGCCATTGACTATGCCTGCCGTTCTTTGCAGTCCCTTTTGAAAGCGTATATCTATCCGAAGATTGACGGACCGAAATACCAGGAAACCCTTTATGACGATGATATGCCTGGGATTGATTATTCGCTCCAAACGGGTCACGCCTACTACACCAGGTCCGCTGCCGAACGTGTGATTAAGAAGTTCCGAACGCAGTGGCGACCCGCTATGCTCCAAGACATTAGCCAGGATAACCCGTTGAGCGAATCGCTCTTGGGAACCTGGGGAATGAAAGACGACGGGACCCTCGGATTGCTTGGATTGCGTGGCGGTCTAGGTGCAACCCTGGAAAACAGCAAGCCCTGTATTGAGCAGCCGATTGATTCCGAAATTATGCTTCGCCTGGTGCTTGTCCGCAAACATTAAAGGAACCCGCTATGACCGAACTCAAACTTATCTGTGCTATCCCACAGAAGAAAATGCTTAACCCGTGCGACGGGGCTATCTTCTGCTACGCAAAGGACGACGTTGACGAAGTTCTTAAATCAAAGGACGAAACTATCAAGAAGTTGCAGGACGCTGCGGACACAAAAGACGCTTGCATTCTGCGAATGAAAGAAAAGATTACGGACCTTGAAAAGAACCTGTGGGACTTGCAGCGAAAGCCTCATACGGATTGCGGGTCCCAAGTTGAACGCTTCCAGGAAGAAAACAAAGCGTTGAAATCGGAACTTATGGAAACAAAGGAATTGTTGCAGGCTTTCCAAAAGCGATACAACGATTAGATATTAGCCTTACGGGGGCAAGTGCGACGACCGCACTATTCTCAAACACCTAAACACCCGTGACTTACCGAGTCGCCCCCACGGGCATTTTAGTAAACAAGTGAGTATAAATGCAAGAAGAAACCAATATGAAGATTAAGTGGGTCCCCGTTGCCTGGGGAACACCCAATAAAGAAGTTCTAAAAGTCCTAACAAAAAGTGCCGACGGATTTGTTGAAGAGGGTATTTACAACCGCAGGAACAAGACCTGGGCACGACCCGACGGGACCCGCCTGGATGGTGTAGTCGCCTGGGCGTTATCCTCGGATAGCATACCCGCTCGCAAATTATGACGTTAAGCGACTATATATGTATTAGAAAACTATTTAACAAAGGAAAACCTATGGCTAAAAAGATTGCCCCCAAGACTGAAACAAAGACTGCCACCCCGAAGAAGCCCCGTGCTAAAAAGGCTGCTTCTAGCGAAGTAGGCAACCTGTGTGTTCACGCCCTGGCTCTTTATACCAACGCCACAATCAAGGAACGCACTGAAGACGCAGTGATGCTCCATATCCCCTATACGCTTGTCGTGGGTAAGAAGTCCGTAAGGTGCTTCGTGAAGTTCAAAATCTATCCGAAGACCGTAGCCCTTGACTTTGACATTAACACAAAGACAATCGCAGAAATCGGTGAAAGTATGTTCGGCTTCTGCTTTGATATTGTCCGTAAGGAACCGAACGTCCTGGGCGTGGATAACAAGCCGTTGTCTAATGTCAAGAACTTTACAATCGTGACGGATTACGGTGACAAGTTCGTTTGGAGTAACGGCACCTACAAGACCGTCAAGGCTGCTGCCCCGAAAAAGGCAAAGAAGTAATGCAGGTCACGGACGCAGAAGTTACGGGACTGCTCAACTCCGTAAAGAACTACAAGACTATCCGTGAGGGTTCTAGTGCGTTCCGTATAGCGTCCGCAAAGGACCCCACGTTGGACGAACGCTCATTTGGTGCAGGCTACGAAGAAGGCATTTACTACGCTATTGCCGTCCTGTTAGGCTCCGAATGGGTGGATAACCATTTAACAACCGAGGATTAAATGTATAACATTTTGCAGCTATCCGACATTCATTACGGTGCGGATTACGACGGCAAATTTGATACTGCTGACCAATGGGACGCAGTTGTTCGCAGTGCCCAAAAGACACTGCCTACGGGTTACGACGCTATCGTGATTACGGGCGACATTGTTGACGACGACCCGAAAGTTTCCGACGACGTAAAGCGTGAACGTTACGAAAAGGTCTTCAAGGACGCACTTGAACTTCGCAAGGACGAAAAGTCCCCGCTGCTTGTCACGCCTGGGAATCACGACAACCGTGCAATCCTTACAGAAGTAGCAGGCAAAGTTCTTCCCTGTTTGCAGTGGGGCTTAAAGCAGACCGACGGTTTCAAGGACGTTGGCGGTCAGTGCTTGTTTGCTACTGTTGGCAGCAAGACGCTTGTTGTCCTGGATTCGGGAACGGTGGACCCTTACAAGGGCATTACCAAACTTGCTGCTCACGTATTGGAAAACAAGTGGAACACGGCAGACACGCTGCTGTTCACGCACAAGCCGTTCCAAAATTCCCGCCTGTATCACCGCTTTATGAAGGATAACCTGCTTCCCGCAGAAGTGGGCGACTTGATAGCACCCTACACTTTTGAATACTTCTGTGGGCATTTCCACCATTTAGCCACTGTGAACGCTACGACCATTAACAGCAGGCTTGACGGGGTAGATGTCAATATGCACGTATGCCCTGGCATTCAGTGTCAAATTGACCCGTATTCAAAGGACTGCGTAGCTATTCCTATTCCTGGCTACCAGGTTATCACGTTTGAAGGTAGCTCCAATTCCACAGTGTATGTTCACCCCGTAATCATTGACGATTACGTTGTCAAGGACAAGACCTAGCTATGTGTGCGTCACCTGTATTCTTGATTGCGGTAACGTCCGTATTGTTGCTTATAGCCGTAGGCATTGTCCTGGGGGTTATATACTATAAGCGGAAACGGGACCGTATCAAGAATTACACCTGTGCCGAAGCACAATTAGTGACGAAGACCGCACAGAAAGTTATGCACAAGAAAGTCCGTGAACACGCCAACAAAATGCTTTACCAGGTCCTAGCTCTCATAGACGATGCTGCGAAAGACCGTAAATGTGAAGTGACGGTTGACACCTCGGCTTTTGAAAACACCTACTTCAAGTATGTGGACGCAAAGAAATACCGTAATGCCGTCAAGGATTCGCTTCGTAGCCGTGGGTTCCGTATCGTTCCCGACACGCACCACAAGGACGAACTAATCCATATATCGTGGCAGACAAGCCACGCAGGGGAACCGCAGTAATGGCTAAATCGTTTATACAGACATACCTGGAAAATCCAAACATACGCCTGTTCAATTTGCAGGACGTGTTGGAGCATTCCAAATACGTCCAGGACGTAGTTTCATACCATACGCAGGACCTTGACGTGAATTGGCTCTGCGTGTTTGAGAATGACGGTCTTTTAATTAACCCGTTCAAGATAACGCTTTACAGGACGGACACCTTGAATGTGTTGGGGGGTCCCCGTGAAAAGGACCCGCATAAGATTACACTAGAATTTAGCTACACGGACCGTGCTATGGTTGAATTGGGCAAGTCGTGGACGGCAGACGTAGAACACACCGAACCCGTCAAGCACCGCCTAACGCTCAACGAACTAGACGACATTCTTACGGATAAAACCGTGCAGCGGTTGAAAGCCCTAGTATTCACGGAGCTAGGAAAGTACTATAATTGTGAAACCATTATTAACCAAAGGAACGAAAAAATGAGTGAACCGAATGAAGCCGTTGAGCAGGTCAAGAAAGCCACGGACCCCTCGCACTATAAGGGACTAGAAAAGCTAGGCATTGAGTCTATTGCTATCCTGGAAAACTTTATGGAAATGGATTGCAAGTTGACGCTTACGCAAAAGTTCCTGTGTGCGTCTGCTTTGAAGTATATCCTTCGTGTGGGTCGCAAGGACAGCGTGGAAATTGACTTGCAGAAAGCCGAAAACTATATCCACCGTGCCCGAACGGGCAAGTGGATTCCCCGTGAACTTTTGGGTGAAAAGTAACCGCTAGGGGTGGTTGGGTGCCCCGCAGGATTTCACGACCTGCGGGGCATTTTTATTTTTAAAATTTTTCAGTTTACCTATTGACAGGGACTAGGTAAATTGTTATATTTAGGGTGTAAAGAAACAACCACTTTAACCGAGGATAGCTCAATGCCCAAAACCGCCCGTATTCCAAAATGGCTCACCGCCAAAGGTTATGATACCGTTCCGCAGTTCTACAAGGACCTGGGCTTTGAAGCAGCCGACAGCTACTTGCGTATGAAGAAGCGTGGCGGTTCCACGAAGCATTGGACCTTACCGTATGGCGATTACAAGTTCGTGTTCTTTGACTGCATTCATAAGGTGCAGGTCGCAGCACGTATCAAGAGCATCCGCAGGGCAAATCCTGGCGTGGCGTTCCCGTATGACCCCGTGCTGAATATGTGGTCGTTGAACAAACCCTTGAACTATGCTTTCCGCAGATAATGGAGTATTTATGGCAAAAGAACAAATGACCGAAGCCGATGTGGATATGCTTGAATCCCTTATGGCTATGACGATAGTAGGCAACGTTGAGAACTTCAACGGTGCCCCGTATATCGCACGGCTCACGGACAAGCTGAAAGAAAAGAATATCCCGTTCAAGCTAGGCAAGGTATATAACCACGGTGACGCTGTTACGTTCCCGTGGTCCGACGGTGACGTAATCTGTCACCACGGTTCCTACGGGCATAAGCTAGGTTTTTACGAATTTATGGGGGCCGATTTCCTTACTCCCGAAGAAGCTAGTCGTGATAGCGTCAAGGGCAACATTCCCCTGGAAGACGCTGTTAGCCGAATTGAAAAGGCTTACAAGAAATACGAGGACCGCCAAAATGCAAGAAATTCCAAAAAGTGACATTATTTACCTGGACCGTAAGAAGTTCAAGGGCATCGGCAAGGTCGGACTGTTCAACCAGGGATTAGACCTTACGCAGTCCGCTTTCAAGTTCCGCAACGAGGACGTGTCCCGTAGCCTTATGCTCATAGCCCTGGCACAGTCCTGCCAAACGTTTCTGCGGGCACAGCCCACGGGCGACAAAATGAAGCCCAACTGTTTCCGTATCTTCGGGAACCTGTTCTACTGCCAAACGCAAAGCGGGTTTGACAAAAGCCTGTATGCCGTAGGGCACGGCTACACGAAGAAGGCTTGCAGGGATATGGCTTTCGGCTATCCTACGGCTTATCCGTGCCTGGTGTATCTAACGGACCAAATTTTTGAGCGAAACCGTATTGACGTTCAATGGGTCCCGTTCAAGAACCTTAAATGAGGTGCCCCCGTGAATAAAGAACCCTGTATGTATTGCAAGTATAACCCCATAACCCTGGTAGGCAAGAAACTGCTTCGCCACGGGGCTAATATCCAATACGGTAATCTGCGGGTTTACTTTGAGAACGAAACGCTTGAAATGCCGATTAACTTCTGCCCTGTATGCGGTCGTGAAATTCAGCCCGAAGACAGGGTGAAGCGTCCGCACAAGGAATGGGAAATCCCTAAAAATTTTGAAGCGTTCAAGGCATTCTTTGGCGGTAAATTTGGAGTGTAATTATGGTAAGCGACGAAGATTGGCGTAAAGCCCCCGATTGGGACAAGATTACAGAATTGAAGCAGCCCTGTGACTGTCCTAGTTCCTGCGAGCGTAAGGTAGTCGGCTGCGGATATGACGGCAGCAGGGCATATTGGTGCCGTAATTGCGGGTGCGTATATTGGGTAAAAGAACTACGTCCCGTCCGTATCACACGTCAATTCGGAAGCGACAAAATTCATATAAAGGCTTAACAAGGAATATCAATATGGTAGTAGCAACTGCACCCAATGGCGAACCTATCTACGAATGCTTTAAGTGCGGGAAACGTGGGACAGGCGACAACCACAAACGAGTCCAAATCCAGGACCGCCAGGAACTTCGCACGGTTAGACTGTGTGAATGCTGCCGTGACTATTTGAAACAACACGATTTCCCGATGCAAGAAATCACTAGCATTTCGGGAACGTATTAAACCAACAACAAGGAAAACAAAAATGGCAAAGAAAACCGAAAAAGAATTTACCCCGAAATTTCACGATGGCGACCAGGTAGAAATGGTTGACTGCCTGGAAGCGGAAAACAACAAGGGCAAGGTGTGGTCCTGCCGTGGCGATTCATTCCAGGCTTGCAGCGGGGACGAAGTTGTGTTCTTGCAGGGCTACCGTGGCTACTTTGACGCTGAATGCTTGCGTAAGGTGTAGCGTATGAAGTGCAGCAAGTGTCCGTATCACCGCTACGAAGTGGGGCTAGAAGACGCAGACGAATACTGCGAAGTCTTTAATGATTTCCCCGACGACGATAGGTTGCGAAAAGACGAAGAGGGCTGCATTTTCAATTTACGGACACTTGCTAAATACAAGCGTTTGAAAGACCAGGAACTAGAAGCCTCTATGGGGATTGAACTGTGAGAAAAAGAAGCACCACACTTACGTTGTCCTTGAAAAAGGAATGGTTTGACCTTATTAAGAGCGGGGTCAAACTTGAAGAATACAGGGAACTGAAAGAATTTTGGTATAGTCGCCTGTGCTACGAAAAGAACCCTAACCAACCGTGGCTTAATCCTGCGGGGTCCATTTACTTTGAAATCCGAAAGGACTTTGACACGCTTGTGTTCACCTTGAGCTATCCGAAGAAAGACGATATGTCCCGACGGCTTGTGTTCAAGAAACCGAAAATCCGCATTGATACAGGACGACCCGAATGGGGTGCGGAGCCTGGTAAGAAATACTTTGTAATCACCTGGGAGCAGTAATGAACAACTTGCAGCACTTTGTAAGAAACGCAAAGAACATTAGCAGGCTCATTGAATCCGTAATGAACGAAAACTGTAAGACGTGCCCTGCGAAGTCGTTCTGCTATGCAGACGGCAAACGTAAGGAACAGAAATACGAAACGTGTAGCGACGCATTCATAGCCTGGTCTTTAAAGGAAAAGAAAAATGGACGGACACGAACTTCTAAATAAATTAAGTCACGCACTAAACCTGGACGCAGAAGTGTATGTCAACACGACGCACGGGGTATTCCGTATCGTGGACGTAATCACGCACTATCAAGACGAAATCACGATTGAATGCGTGGACCCCTACGCAAATGGGGACTGCTTGAAATGATTACCGAAACCGTGACTATACCCTGGAAGACATTTGACGAAGAACGCCCGAAATGTGACGTTTGGATTTATGTGGCTCCCCCGAAAGACGGGTTCATTGATTCGTCAACTACTGTGTATATGTGCAACTATGGAAACCAGGACGGGGCAAACAAAGACGGGTTCCATTTCTTTTACAAGGGACGAATCCGTTACGTGAAGTCTAGCGGTTCCTGGAAATGGTGCTATAAAACCGAGGTAAAAACAAATGTGTAAGTATTGTGAACATAACGACCCGCTGCCCGAATACAACGTGGACCTGGATATAAGCGGGGAACAGTCTTGCAGCAGGATTTACATTGACCGCACGAAAGACGGGGTGTATTCCTTGAATGCGGACCAGGGTGCTATCTATGCCATAATCAAGTTCTGTCCCGTCTGTGGCAGGGACCTCACGGGGGCGAATAATGGCGTGTGAGTATTGCGAAAAATTGATTGGTGATATTGGCAGGGATATAAGCGGGGAAGACTTTTGGGACTGCACCGACCGCTTCCACCTGTATAAAAGCCCGACGGGTTTTCGTATAGAGTGTTATGGCGACGAAAGTGCTACGATTAACTTTTGCCCGATGTGCGGGCGTGATTTAAGGGAGTATAAGAAATGCTGTGGAACAGACTCTACAAATGCGGAAAATGCAAATCCCTAATCGCTTATGACAGCCTTATGGATTGGCAAAACGACTACTGCCCCGTATGTCGGCAGTATGCCCGATTGACGTTCAAACAGAAAGTGAGCGAAGAAGAAATTGAAAACTACCCGAAGTTTGACCCCAACGTTGAATGGGAAGAATCGGCTAAATTACGTGAACGTGAGAAGTCCCAGGATGTGTAAGTTTTGCGAAGAATTTAATGGTGATGCCCGTAACCGTGAAGACAGGGCAAAGGTGGATTTGTTCCTGGGCGGGGACAACCGCTATGAACTATTTGTCACGCATTCCGTTGACGACGAACACGACTGCTTCTTAACAGTCATAGACAACAAGGACGGCAATTCAGTAGTGTCAGTCACGATTAACTTTTGTCCCGTATGCGGACGTAAACTTTCGGAGGACGTATGTGGCTCGCAGCAGTCATAATTCTTTCAATCCTGGCGATTATCACGGGAGCAGCCCTGTGGTTCACGTATGATAGCAGGCACTACTTTAAGGGACTTCGTAAGAAAATGCGGACCTGGGACGTTTACGAAATCCGTAGAAGTGAACGGCTTTTCGGCTTTTTTTTGGGACAGTGCCGAACCTAATGCGGTAATACGTGCTGCAAACTCCAAACACGCCCTGGAACGATACTTTGACAAATACCGTCGCAGATACAAGGAATATCACGACTACGATAACAAGATACTTCGGGAAACTACATACGGTTGGGGAGTCTTCCAGGTGAAGAACACCCGCACGGAGTTCAAGCGGTATTTTCATTAAAATTTTTTCAATTTACTATTGACAGCGATTAGGTATTTTGTTATATTTACGGTAGAAAGACAACCACTTTTAACCGAGGATAGCAAAATGAAGTGCAACTTTAAATGCTTTGACAAAATCCAAACAACTGCCGATTGGGTCAAGTTCTTTAATGAATTTAACAACCTGCCCGTTATGGAACAGGTCAAGTTGGGCGACATTGACTGTTGGGTTGAAGTGGCTTGCAAAGAAACTGAAAAAGCCTGGTGCTTTGACTACACGCCACTCTTTAAGGATGGCAAGTGCAGCAGACGCTTCTACTATGCTCCGAAGTCGCAGTGCAAAGTTATCACCAACAATTTCTATGTCAACCCCGACGGTTCGTTCCAGGAAGGCACTCACGTATTGGTCCCCGCCTGGATTGTCCGTCAATTCAATTAAAGGGCAACTCTATGAGTAATCTTTTTAAGGACTCCAATATCAAAAACGTAACCCTGGAAGAATACGGGGCGATGCAGAAAATCTTGAAATCCGACAGAGGGGCACTTCTCGTAAAGGAACTTCTCTGTCAAATGTCCGAAATGGACGAAAACGCACCCCCTTACTTCCTGGGGGTCATTCCCTCGATTAGCCAAATCCAGGCGAACAGATACAAAAACCGTATTAGCACTATGCGGGGCAGTATGTTCGCTCTTGGAAGACGCTTGTCTGCCGACACTATCAAGGCGGGCGAGCATAAGGGCACACCCAGGTTCTTGACTAAAAAGTTCCTGGAGGGCACACAACTGTGTGTTTGGGAAGTCCTGGAATACGTGCAGGAATTTACCAACTTCCAAAACTTCGCCCGTGAAGTTAAGTTGGGGACCCGCAGCGACCTGCCGACAGCAAGCAGGGTTTGTCAATGCGACGAACTTATGCGAACCTACCTGCTCCGTTTCTGCAAGTTCCTGGACGACCTGGAAACCCACGACCGCAAGGACCTGGTTTGCGAAGAAATCTTTGAACAGAACCCCTACCTGTGGGATATTGTGGAGTGGCATAGGAAGCACCGCAAGGAATGGGACGACATTTCCCCGAAGAAGTCAAAGGGTAAGAAACTTCAAACAAAGGATTAAAAATGGTAGTAGGCTTCACTTTCGTTATCGTGGCGTGGCTCATTGTCTTCGTCGCTGAAATCTGCAAGAGCAACGGACTTTACAGGGGCACGTCCGTGTTCCGTGTCCTAACGCTGCTGTATGTAGTTGCGTTTATCGTGTATGGGTTTACGGACCCTACAAGGTTCCTGGCTGTGCTAGGTATGAGTCCGTTCAAGGGAATGCTTGCCTTCGGGCTTGCAGGAGCATATAGCGGAATAATGTTCCTGCTTGAACTATACCTGCCCCGAAAGTATTACCCGACCTACCTGGACGTTCCTCGCCAGGTTCTTTACAAGGTCGGCAAGTATGGCAAGTGTATCGTCCTATCCGAAGCCGAAGCGAAGAAGGCTCACAAGAATGGCGAAACGGTTTACATTCACGCTATGGCAAGGGTCACTTACAAGCCAAAGGACGAAGCCGAAAAGGAACAGCCGAAGACCGAAGCTAAAACCGTAGATACCGCCAAAGGTTTGGACGCTACGGGCTACACGCTTCACGACCAACAGCGAAAGAACCTGGAAGCTATGTTAGCCAATACGCCTAACAGGGAACAAGTCGTGGACCTGCTAGGAAAACTCAAAACAATTCAACAAAATAGGGGTAAGTAATGTTCGCACTGTATGTTGAATCACACTGCAAAGACGGTCACGTAATGACAAGTGACCCTATCAAGTTTGTAGAAACCGAAGCCGACGCAAAGGCGTTCTGTGGCAATCCCGACAACGAATGGAGGCTGCGGGCTTACGGGGACTACAAGTCCAAAGAATTTGTCTATAAGGAATGGTCGTTAGGCGACTTCGCTGAATACTGCCGACAGCGGTTTGACGAAATTAGCGAACGCTTTGACAGCCACCGTCTATAAGGGATAACACTATGCTAGAAATCACAATAATTCTCACAGTCATTTCCGCAGCCACTTGCGGGATATTCCTAGCAAAAGGTTTTCACGGTTGTCTTACTGTAAGTTCGCTCTTAACGACGATACTTGCAGAATGCCTAGCGTGTATGGTGATTACTGAAAATTCGTGTCTGTGGGTTATCTATACCTGCGTGGCGATGTTTTTCTACTACCAAACTATCAAAGGTTGGGAAGCCTACAAGTCCCGAAAGCCCGACAGGGTTTATAAGGACTACAAGGAAATCCCGCAGGGCGTTTATTACATAAGGACGCAGCAGGGGACGTTCAAGACTATCCCGCAGGAATGCGTTTCGGTGTATTCCCGCCAGGGTGCCACGGTTATGCAGAACAAGCTAACCCCGAAACCGACGGGGACCGAAAACACGGAACAGTGGGAACAACCCCTGGACCAACGGACGGTCAACGCTATCTGCAATATGCTTCGGCACGAAAAGCACACTATCGGCTATGACCCGCAAACGCCCCTGGGTGAAATCGCCAGGGTCGCAAGAATGAATTGGTATGTCCGAAGAACCTCGGATTGCCACTATACGGAATGGCTAGAATATGCGGACGTAAAGCCTACTAAACACGACGCTACGGAGCGTGGCGAAATCCTGGTGCAGACTGCCCAGGGATATTACACGGTTTGCGATGTCAACGAAACAATTAAACGGGACGACGGAACAGTTGACCTGTTTAACGGGGATATATTTGTCACTCCCCGACGTTGGTGCCGAATAGTTGAACCCGCCCAATGGAATATAACGAAATTCCCGAATATCCCGTTGGACCCTAAAACAAGAAACCGAATAACAAAGGAAAACTAAAATGAAAAAGAAAATTGAAATTGAATTTGAAGAACAGAAATTTTCTACTTCACAGGAACTAGGCTTGAATAGCGTCCTTACGTCTGCGATTGATGCCATAGCGACCAAATGTCTGCTACACCCGAAAAAGGTTATGGTGGACGGCAACGTTGCCTGGTTGAAAGAAAAGAAATAATTTTTCATTTTCCTATTGACAGCAGTTCGGTAATTTGTTATATTTTACGGTAGAAAGACAACCACTTTAACCGAGGATATACCAATGTCCACAATCAAGGACGCATTTATTTCTTTCGCACAAGACCTGGCTGCGGAACTGCGGTTCAACAGGATTACGCTTGAACAAGCATACGAACGCTTGAAGGGCTTTGGCTACAAGGTCACTGACAGCGGGTGTTTCTACCGCACGTTCACTATGGGTTCCACGCAGAAGTTCTATATCCACATTTGGGCTACGCTTGTATCGGAAAAGCCCTGGGTGGAAAAGTTCGCAGGTGTAGCCTGGGGTGACAAGGGCGGGGAATTTGACCGCCTGGAGGTATAGTATATGGGCAGCAGCATTTATTGGTATCGTGTGGACGCACATTCCTTTAAGAACTACTTAAAGGCTGATGATGCGTTTGACAAGTATCAGCAGGAACTTTACGAAAAGTATCAGTCCGTGTTTGACGCAGACACGGAACGCCTCAACCGTGAATGGGATGAGGTCTTTGACGGTAAGCGTTCCGCTAAATCCGTCAAGGAGGAAATCCCTGTTTACAAGGTCGTGACCCCTGCGGAGTTTGACAAGTGGTTCTCGCTTATGCGTAAGGTGAACTCACTCAAGGAAATGGCTTCTATTGAAAAGCTACCGCACCTTTACACGGGAAGTTCCCGCAGCAAGGTTTTGGCTCAATGGCTTCTCAATCGTCACAGGAAGTCCCTTGTCAAGTCCGACAAGAGCCAGGGTTACAAACTGCGTCCGAAGAACGAAGAGTGGCGTTTCATTCTCACGCCTGCGGACGTTACGGATTTGCTGAAACGATTGGATAGCCTGTGTGGGCTAAACCCCGTTGACGCACACCAGGCGTTCCCGATTTATTCGGACATTATCTTCGGGGATTCCCGTAAGAAGTTCGCCTACCAGGACGAATGTTCGGACCTACCCAGGTTCGCCCCGCATTTCTTGAAAATGCTGAATTTTACTGTCACGTATATCCTGGGGGATATTTCGGGACCAGGCTACAAGCGAAACCCGCTTGTTATGGACATTTACCCGTAAGGATTTGATTATGCACGACGTATGCAAGAATGAAAAAATTTTCGGACCCCAACGTATCGGGACTTCAAAGTTTTTCTTTGACGTTTGGTATAGGATAACCAATGAAAAGGCGTTGGTCCCTATCGGTCACTGCGGTAACGGTTGGAATATGGACTGTTACGACAAACCGTCCACTTACCTTGTAGGGGACTATTCCAGGGAAAGGTTCAACGCTGTAAAGTTTCAGTTTAACATTTGGAACCGCACGGGTTTCTTTGACAAGAAACCGTCCTACGAAGTGTCAGTCCTTTGTTTCGCAGACACCAGGGACACGGGGGCTGAAACAATCGTCCACTTGACGACGGACGACCCCGACAAGATTGACAAGCGTCTGTTTGAGTATGCAGCCGAAGTGCTTGCCCAATCGGGAGCCGTGCTAGACGCAGACTTGAACCAGGAAGACTTTGACGAACGTGCAGAATCTATCAAGGCTATGCAGGCATACAACGACAAGTTAGCCAGGATTATGCAAATCGCCAAAGCGTGTAAGAACTTAAAAGAACTTTATCCCGAAAAGGAGGCATAGGTATGGGAGTAGATTTTAGTTGGGGCGGTAGCTCAAGCTATCCCCGCTATTACGAAGAAGTTGAAAAAATTGCGACACAGTGCTTCGGTGCCGTTCTCAATTCGCAGTTTGTTGAAGACGCAAAGAAAGTTGAAAAGAGCCTTATCAACCCGACGTATATGTTCGGCAAGGTCCACGAACGTGACGACAAGTTCACGTTCCCCGAAGGAACACCCGAAGCTATCGTTGCGTTCTGCCAAAAGCCCGTGGACGTATGTTACGACCCGAAGCCCCTTTGGGAAGCCTTTCAGCAGCACCCCGAAATTGAAGAAATTTCGGACCAAATTTGGAACGAAGTAAAATGCTGTGCTGAATATGGGGAGCTGTATCACGTATGGTAAAGGTTGGCGACAAGATTAGGATTTTGGGGTTCGCCACGGACTCCGACGGCTCCCTGCCGATTTCCGAAAAGAACCTAATCGGCAAGGTTGGGACCGTGACCCATATTGACGATAAGGGTCATATCAAGGGCACCTGGGGTTCCCTGCGGTTGCTCCCCGAAGACAGCTACGAAGTCGTGGAGGAAGCCCCGTGAAAATCTACAACGTGTTTGACGAATCGGGTGGAACCCATAGGTATCTAGCGTCTTGCAAATCTAGGAAATCTGCTGAAAACAAGGTTGCCGAAATATGCAAGGAATATCCCGACATTTACAAAAAATCATATCTAAAAATAAGGGTAGGTAAACTTTATGATTAAGACCATATTCGTCCTGGTTATCGTCTATCTAGGGCAAGGGGGTGTTGACACCCGCTTGACGTTCCAGGATTTACAGCAGTGCGAAGCTGCCCGCAGCTCCCTGCACCCTAGCTTGAAAGCCGTCTGCATAAAGCAGGAAATTCCTGTTGAAAAGCCCAGGAAAATCAAGTGTTCCATTGAGAACAAGACGGACTATCAAAGCACTAGGGCGGGAGCCTACAATCAAAATATGGAACGCTACCCCTATCCTGTTAGTTTTACCTGCGTGGAGGAATAGCTATGTTCGGGGCTGCTGCAATCTGTTGCCTGGATAGTGCAGCCCGTAGCAGACGTGAGCAGGAAGCGGAACGTCGCAGACGGGAAGACAACAGGCGTAAACGGGAAGCCCAGGAACTTGCAGAACGGGCTAGACGCAGAAATTCAGTTCTCGCCCGACACCGCTGTGGGCGACCTTGAAAAAAATTCAAAAATTTTTAAAATACCTGTTGACAACAACTAGGTATTTTGTTATATTTAGGGCGTAAAGGAAAGACAACCACTTCAACCGAGGATTCCAAAATGAGAAATATCCGCACCATTGACAAAGACATTGAACGTGCTTACGCCCGCATTCAAAAGAATAAGGACGCTATCGCAAAGGCACAGGTCCGCTTCAACAACGCTGTTGCGAAGTGTGCGAAGAAGGGCTACACCTATGTCGGTGACGGCAACGATTCTCACAACGCCCACACGATGTTCAACGATTGGGAATTGGCTTTCGGTCCGATTTCTACTGCCGACAACGCCCGTGAATCCATTGAACGCAGGACCCGTGAAATCACTAGCGACGAAATGGAACTTGAAAGACTCCGCAAGGAAAAGGCTGACGCAGAAGCCGAAATCAAGTCTATCCCGCAGGCACTCCAAAACTACGCAGTTGACTTGACAAAGGCTTTCGCCTACGAATACAAGACCCGCAGGGATATTGCTGTTGTGCGTATCAAGACCTTAAAGGAAGAAGGCAAGTGGAGCAACTACGACTATTGGAAGTCCCAGGGCAAGTGTATGTGGAACGTGCAGGACAGCCTCAAGCGTGTTGCCGAAGCCACCGACGAACAACTTGACATTCGTGCCAAAGAAGATGCCCAGGCACTTGTCAAGGACCTGCATCACCGTATCAAGTCCTATATCGGTGCTACCGAAGATTACAGCGGTCTTGAAGTCACTACGGGCACCCAGGGCTATGCCGTGATTAACGGCTTCCTCACGGGCACCGCAGGCAAGTGTGAAGTTCGCTCCATTGAATGTGGCGGTTACAATATCGTCTGTTGGCATATCCGTGTAATCGTGGTCCGTGCCAAGTAAGTTTCACCCCAGGCGGGGCACAGCAGCCCCGCCTATTTCCCCTACAAGGATTTTATTATGGATTCCAAAGTTTTGAAGATTTTTCGTGACCTGCAATACCGCATTGAAGTTTCCGACGAATCGGACCCCGAACGTGCAAACGCTATCCGTCTGCGTGACAGGCTAATCGCTAGATACGGCATTACCCTGGACGAAGTGACGGGGACTAGCAAAATGCGTGAGTTCGGCTACTATACCCGAAAGGAATTGCAGGTCGTGGTCCAATACTTCTACGAACGCCTGCACTTGACAAAGGACCAATTTGACATTTATTCCTACAAGGGCAGCAGAAATAAGCACTATTACGTTGAAACGGTTATGGACGACGCTATGTATGATTGCCACAGCCGAATCCTGCGGGAACTTATGATTATGTATCGCTCCCGCAAGGACGCATACGAAAAGAAGTTGAAGCAGCAGTTGAAAAAGCAGATGGAAGCCTGGTCCTATATGTTCCTGCAAGAAGCGGACCTGCTGTCAAAGCCGTCGGACGAAAACAAGGGAAAGACCCGTAAGCCGTCCTTTGATTGGGGCGACGCTATGCAGGCTGCAAAGGACCTGGAGGGTGTCGTGTTCCCGCAGAACTTTGTTGAACAGAAGCAAAAAGCTATCGCACAGGGGTAATCGCTATGTATGGTAACTACTATGACATTAACATTGAACAACGTGAACGCCCGCTTACAAAAGAGTTCTGTAAGGATATGCGTTCGCTCGTCCGTGCAGCCAAAGCAAGGAAAATTCGCTGTGCGTTCGTCCACGACGAAAAGACTTTCACCTTGAAGTTTACGGGCGGTGACGAAGAACCGCTTGACTTTGACTGCAACTGTTACAAGGGTTTAGGTATCACGGACTGCGGGGGTCTTCGGACGCACCCAGGCGACAATGATTTTGATTCCGCAGTAAAGGCGGGGCTTGTCGTCTGCTTGAAGCCCGGGGTCATTGACAGGTGGTCCACTGACGGCAGCGAACAGGGCAGCGAATGGCAACTTGCAAAAGAAATCGCCCAGGAAATCGGCATTGACACTGAATTGTATCGCCCGCTGACTTCATTGGGCGAAAATGGATTTATGCGGGACATACCGTATGAAAAGGGGGTAAAGTAATATGCCTGTAAAGACATTAGCTATGAACCGCCTCAAGGGGCACAAACGCAATTTCTATTTGGACGAACACGGGGGCTATCGTCACGAATACGTGGATTTCTACCCTGCCGAACTTGTTGAAAAAATCATTGACGACTTGTCCCGACAAGTCCTTGACGAACGCAAGAAATGGTCGGAAATGTTTGACTATTTCCGCAGCAAACGCACAGAACTTCGCAAGGAACGCCACGACGCTATCGCTGCGTTACACCGCCTGCAATTAGCGTTCGCTACATATCAGCGTTACTTATACGAAAAGGAAATCAAGTTGTGCGAACACGACAATACGGACCCTGCCAATGCGTTAAAGGAACTCCGCTTTTGGACGAAGGTTCGGAACGGCTTGTCTTACCGTGAACTTATTGCAAATAAAGGAACACAAAATGCAAAACAAATACGAACAAGGTGTAGCTGCGTTCAAGCAGTATCGTGCCCACAGTGTCAGCGATAGCCAGGACGACTACCTGCTTGTTTCAAGCATTTACGCAGCCCTGGAATATGAACACGGTCGTTACCTGGAAGCGTCCCGAAAGCAGCCGTTCAAGGCGGTTGTCCTGTTGAGCATTACCGTAATCAGTGCCCTTGTAATCAGCCTGCTTTACGTTATGTGCAAGTATCACATTTCTTAAAGGATTTCAGTATGGGTGCTAATAACCTTACAAGAGAAGAACAGTTGAAGCGGGAACTTGCCGTCGCTCTAAAAGAAAGCATTATGGCAAAGATTAAGCCTAGCATTCTGTATCGCTCCAAGAGTAACCGAAAGTTTTTCCGATTGAATGTGAACAACGGAAATCCTATCCTTACCGTGTTGAATACGGGCAAAGTGTATGACCCCGAATTTGGCTACAAGTTGGGCGACCTGGTTAAAGAAGTCCTGGAAGTAAAGGATATAACTTTGTTCACAGGCTGTTGGGGAATGACGGATAGCCCCGTGAATGCCGTCCGTGAATCGTCCGCAAAGGAAATGAAGACTTACTTCAATAAAATCGCTGACAGGCTGTGCGATACCGTCCGCAGCACGGTTGACGACGTTTACAACGATTTAGCAGTAGAAATGGGGCTGCTGCATAAACCCGAACACGACCCCGATTGGGACAAGTAATCTATGGAAGGACCAAACGTAGAATATCCGTTGGAAGAATTGTGGAAGCACCTACCGTATGACCAGGTAAGCTACGGTGTGGACCCGCAGTCATTTAAAGACGAATACTATGTCAAGGAACAAGCGAAGCGTCTAGTGCAGAAAGCCCTTGAACCTACCGTGAACAGGATTGCGGACAAGCTACTTGACGAAATCGTTAAAGTTGCAGGGACTATGGCTTCCGAACAGCGTAAAGAAACCCTACTGCGACTGACCGTGGGGGTTCCCCAGGAATTGCCGAAGTGGGTCAAGGATATGTTGTATATGGAAGTCCGAAAAGTGAGAAAGGATTTATGTCGCTTCACGGACGTGGAAGTTGTAGAGGACTAATATGGATTTCACAACAGAAAACGAATGGGTGCTTACGGGAGCGGATTGGCGATACGGTCCGATTTATACCCGTATAGTAAAGGTTCGCACGGTCCGTATGATAATCGGTGCCGTGTGGTCCCGATACAACTACATTGACCCGAATATGCTTGCAACAACGTATAAGCACAGGCTCTTTGAAGAATGTGCCGTCGCACTCATAGATTGGTTGGACGACGACGGGACTATACCAATGCGGTGCCTGTCAAAGTTTGCGAAAGAATGCACGGACTGTATGTTGAACAAGTTTGGCGGTTATCTTAAAAAGACAGATACTTTGTTGAACTACACGAAAGGTCAAGCGTTGCAGGCTATCAAGGCGAAGCTAGACGACAAGACGGACGGCTAAAAATAATTTTGACGAACCCCTTGACACGGGTTCCCGAATAATCTATATTAGGCGACGTATAGGAAAATCACTATGAACAAGAATTACGCAAATAACTTTTATTTTGAAGCCGAGGCTAGTTTTGCCGAAGCCTATTTTGCGTATTCGCAGTCGTGGTGATATTCCAAGTGTTTTTCAAGGGTTAAACAGGAAGCCACGCTGCGACAAGCAACGTGGTTTTTTGTTTAGCCTTTATGTGGCGGTAGCTTCAGCCTGGTAGAGCAGGGGACTGAAAATCCTCGTGTCGGTGGTTCAAATCCACCCCGTCGCACGAACAAATTATGGTTCCATCGTCTAGTGGTCTAGGACACTAGGTTTTCAACCTAGCGACTAGGGTCCGAATCCCTATGGAACTACTATGGGACGTTAGTTCAGTTGGTAGAACGCCCGCCCTGCAAGCGGGAGGTCATCGGTTCAAGTCCGATACGCTCCACGAAACATTTTGGGCACCGTGGCTACGGGACCTGCCGTAAGGTATCGCAAAACGCCAAAAGAAAGGATAGGACGCTGCGAAAGTATTACGGAACGCTCCGTTCAAATCGGAGGGTGTCCACGAAAACATTTTTGGGAACTTTAGCGTCGTGGTGAACTGCACATATCACGGTATGTGTGAGGTGGGTCCGACTCCCACACTTTCCCCGAATTATTCTGCCGTAGTTTAATTGGTAAAACCCACGCCTGTTAAGCGTTGAGAGTCCACGTCCGAATCGTGGCGGTAGAGCTAACAATGCCGATTTAGCCTAGCGGTCAAAGGCAGGTGACTGTAAATCACCCGACGCAAGTCTTCGTAGGTCCGAATCCTGCAATCGGCACTAACATTTTTGGAGTGGTCGCCTAGCTGGTCTATGGCAGTTCTTTGCTAAAGAGCCGTGGGTTTTGCTCACCGCAGGTCCGAATCCTGCCCGCTCCGCTACATTTTTGACAGCATTCTGTGGATTACCTGTTGGCAGATTATAGTAAATTGTTATATATTTATTATAAACTCCCGACAAGGATAACACGATATGGCAGACGAACCCGTAAATTTCTACAAGCTACTCCAACAGCGGATAGCTGAACACGCAGAAAAGGACCTAGCCAGGTATGGCATAGTCCTTAACCCTCCCACAGAAAAGCCCGTTACACGGCAACGCAAATGGCTTGACAAGTTCAAACGCATTCACGGTATGTCGTATAGCACCTGGCTCTATAAGAAGAAGCACAGCCAGGAAAACACGGAAGCGACGACGGTTCCTGCTGAAACTCCGACGCTCCCGCAGGACGAACCTACTCCCGCACTCGCATAGCCTGGGTTTTCTTTCTAAACTGTTCTGCGTTTCTTTCGCCCTTGAAAATCAAGCGGAGGACGTATTCGGCTGCAAGTGCATCAATGTTCTTTTTCATATAAAAATCCTTTAAAAGTGACCCCGACTCTTGTGGGCGGTCGGGATTGCCCCCACACATACAGATTATCGGAAATACCCTGCAAGTCTGTAAAGTAGGTTTGAAAAATTATTTCAAAAAAATTTTAAAATTACCTATTGACGGTAATTAGGTAATTTATTATATTTACGGTAGAACAACCACCGTAACCGAGGATATAAGAATGCAGATTCATTTCACGGTAGAAAGGAACCACGTAGTTGAGCAAGACTACACAGATACGTTCGTGACGAACAAGACGTTCCAGGAAGTTGTAGCTGATGCGTTCCCCAACTTTGTCTGTTGGGAAAAGACTGACTGTGAAATGTTCCTAGACGTTTGTATGGGGGACGACTATTGCTCTGTTCGTGCTGAATTAGTTTCGCAAGAGCATCCCGCTAAAAAGTCTTCCACGGATGTTGCAGCACAAATGATTATGAACAGCCTTAAACCAAAGGAAGACAACCGCCTGTGTATGGTTGAAAAAGAATACACCTACGACGACTGTGCCGAAGAATGGGAGGCATAGGTATGGAAGAAATAATCTTGAACGACGAAGAAATCGCCACCTACGCAAAACTTTTCAAATACAGGGAAGTGAGTAAGGACAAGTTTTTCCTTACGTTCTATAACGGACACTTGGAAGCATTCTACAAGTTCCTGGTGCATATTATCCGTAAGCATTTCCGACACCTGGACTGCTTTAGCAACGCTCAAATGCTAAACGCAAGCTACCTGGTAAAGCACCACGGAACGCCCTGTGGGATTTATCACGGTTCGTGGTTGAGCGGTTCCGAATACCTTGTAACGCTCACGCCTGGGTTGGGTATGATTGGCGAAGAATTTCTCTACATTTACGTGCAGTCCGAAGCCGACGCTGTGGAAAAGGCTAGGACCCAAATCCACGATGCCATTTTCAACGTGAAGTCCGTATGGGGGACTGACAAACTCAAAGAAGCGATTGTCAAGGAAATCGTAAACGCTTGCCAAATCTAAAAGGGGCTACAATGGGAATTAAAATCTTTACGAAAGTCTATGAAGACACGAATAGCTGCGAGGTATCTAGCAACCGCAAGTATATCACGGAGCAGTTCCACAAGTTAATGCAGGAAAAGAATGTCAAGGAAATTACAGCCATAAAGCGTAAGCGTTTCGTGTTCACTGTTGAAAACCAGGAAGAAATGTCTGCCCGCATTAACGACATTCTTGACGCTACGCCCGAAGTGGCGGTCCGCAGCAAGGCACACAGCTTTTTTCAGTTTAGAAAGCGGTTTTGGGTTGCGTGGGCAATCATATGGGGCGGTATCTATTTCTTGCAGGAATTGGGGCATATCCTGGAAGGCGAACGCAGCGAAGCTATGCTTTCGGGAGCGTTCGGGGTATTAGTCATTCTGCTCTCTCTTGCGAACTATTGGAATGCCCGAAATACCGAAGACAAACTCAAAGACAAGGGGGTTCTCTAATGAAGCTGCCTATACCTACTTACCGTTCGGACGAATTTATGGGCAAGACGCACGTCTGCGGAATAAAGGACGTTGAAAAGATTGTGTTTGCCCTATGGGTTTCCCGTGCGAAGACCTGCAAGTATTTTGACTATTCCACGTATTTTGAGAAGCACCCAAATTCACGGGTAAGCCTTTCTCATTTCATTAGCCGAATGATTATAGCCAAAAAGAAGTGCTTACGAATGGCTAATTGTTTCGGGACCGTTGACGAAACGAATTTTTAGGGAGCTGCTATGACACGCAAGAAATTGAACGAAACCTGGGAAGCCCTGCGAAAGATTGTAAAGGGACGGAACATAAAGTGCTATACGGCTACGCAACCGACTAGACCCGATTGTGGGGGTCCTGCGTATGTTCCTACAGGCGACGAACCTATCATTATTGACTATATCGGGGTTATGAACCCAAAGGGCATTGTATGAAGACCTGGTTTGACAAGACATTCAGCACCCACGTTTGGTGGGAAATCCGCTTGAGAAACGTAGCCGAATCGCTAGGGCTGAAAATATCCTGGGCTAGTTGCTACTTCGCACAGTTGGCAAAGGAACAGCACCGTAATTGGCGTTTCACAGACGGTTGGAACCGATACCTTGAAGACGCTGCGAAATACGGTTTCAACTTTTAATAAAAATTTGTAATTACCTATTGACAGGTGTTGGGTAATTAGTTATATTTATGGCATAAGAAACCACAAACCGAGGATAAATCCTATGCAAAAAATGCTTACCAATCCGATTATTGCTGCTCTCAAGAAGACTCCGTATGCTTCCACGGACGGCACCCCCAGGGACGAAAAGAGGGTTATTGCCCGATACTTCCTCCCTGGAACAGCCTGCACCTGGTATGTTCTTGAAGACGACAGCTTCTTTGCCGACGACGCAAAGACGCAGCCCTCCGAAGATATGACCGTATTCGGGGCAGCTACCCTGGGCTACGGTCTTGAACTAGGCTCCATTTCGCTCAAGGACGTTTTCGCAGCCCGTGGGCAGTTCGGTCTTCGTGCCGAACGTGACATTTCCGTGAAGCCCCTTAAAGAAACCCTGGGAACGCTCCGCAAGCGTTACTGTGAAGATTGGCAGTAAGGGGGTTCCGTATGGGTTGCCCTATCTGCCGACATTTCCTGGAAATGCTGCCCCCAGGGGCATTACGGGATTTGGTAATGCGTCCGAAGCCTTACTATTTCCGTCTGCCCGACGGACGTGTTTATGTCACGTCCGAAGCGGAAACCGCAATTATTGATTTTGACAAGGAATACGCAAAGAACCAGGTCCTTAAAAAGACCTATAAGCCCGAAGTGAGGTTGTATGCCCGAACGCACTCCGAATTTACCGCAGGAAATCAAAGACAAGATTAACAACGCCTGCAAGGGTTCGCTTTCGCCCGAAGAATTGACGTTGGCTGCGGTAGTCACGCATTACGCAACTATGGGGGAAGACCCCGTTGAATTTGCAGTTATCCTGGACACACCGCACCTGTCTTTCAATGCCGTATGCAGGAACTCTGTAACGCTCGCCTGGATGCGTAAGTATATGGACGACCACCCGTTCGGCTGTCAGTCTATTTCGGGGGTCTGCGGGACTTCTTTCATAGCGACGTTCTTTAATGAAAAGGACCTGCTCACGAAAGCGAACGAACTGTTTGCAGCCACGGACGAATATATAACCTACGAACGGGCTAGATACACTGCGTCGGTGGATATGCAGGTCCCCCCGTCCCTGGCGGGTGCCAGGAACCCCGATATTGACGATTCGTGGAAGCAGGACCTACGACTGCTTATCGGCAAGCCACAGAAGTGCCCCTTTGGGGACGTTTTCAAGGGGAAGGGTAATGTCGCACACAAAGAGTGAAAGACGCTTCTACAACCGCCTGGAAATGCGATTGAGCCATATTGACCTGGAAGACACTACGGCTGCTACTCCGCAGCGGGCACGGGCTTTCGTTGAAGATATGGAACGCACCCACAAGCACCTGTCCGCACCAAAACACCACCCGCACAAGCGGGTAAACAAGTAAAGGAACTTGACCTATGATTAAACCCATTCTTACCCTTGACCGCTACGCAGAAGTAGAAGAAGCCGTGACCGTCTTTCACGACCGTGTGGTAAAAATCCTTATAAAGTTGCACCGTCGCAACCCCGAACACTACTGCATACGAAATTACCGTATCAAGTTCAACCAGGAACTTGTTTGGCTTGAAGGCACCTGCAACCTGTATGAAACCACCCGTGAAGCCTTTGAACTTGCTTTGCAGGGTTTGGACAAGGAAGCAGCCGTCGCCCACAAGAACGCCAAAGCCCAACTTTCCAAATTCAAGAAAAACTATTGGAAGCGGGGCTAGTATGCGGGGCTTCAACATTATTACGGACGAATCCGAATTGACCTTTATGGTTATGGCTGCGAACCGTCCGCTGCTCAAATGGATGTGGACGTTCATAAAGAACGCCCTGGCTCCAAAAATCAGCGTCGTATCGTCTATATGCGTTGACAGGTTCATTGTGCAGGCTCACAACAGGGACCAATGCAACAACTTGGTAAAGTCGCTCCACGACGCAACGGAGCAGCACTGCAAGGATTTGAACCTTGAGTTCGGACCGTTCCTGTCCCTTGAAGAAGCTATGGAACAATTAACCAACCAATCCAAAAAGGAATAACTATGAGAAGTATTGTAGTAGTTGACATTGACGGCACGATTACCGACGCTTCGGAACGTGCAGCGAAGTATCTTTCCAAAGAGCCGAAAGATTGGGACGGCTTCTACGCAGCCTGCGGGCAGGACAAGCCCATTACCGAAATGGTAAGGCTTGTAGAAGCACTCTCGGACTCTTACGGTATCGTTTTCTGCACGGGTCGTCGCAGAAGCACCAATGACGCTACCCGTCAATGGCTCCGTGACAATATGCCGAATTTCCGCTATAACCGTGGCGGTGTTATGGGTCTGCCTATCCTTTACCGTGACGACGGTGACAAGCGTCACGACACCGAAGTTAAGCCCGAACTGCTTAACGAATATCTGCAACGCAACCCCGATTACAAGGTGGCGTTTATCCTGGAAGACAGAAATTCTATGGTTAATAAATGGAGGGAATTGGGCTTCAAGTGCCTGCAAGTTGCCGAGGGGGATTTTTAGTATGTTCCTGCAAATCAAGAGCCACGACACAGTAATCCACGAACTAGACGTTGACGAACACGCCTTTGATTACGTCACTGACAGTAACGGCATTCTAGGGCTGTCCGTAGTTCGTGGAAACACAAAAGAAGGCACAATCTATATGTCCCCCGACTTCACGTTCCATATCAAGGGCTTCGTAAAGGCGTTGTCCCCGAAGACGGTGCAGCAGATTTGCGAACTCCCGAAACCTAGAAGCCTTTCGGAAATTTCAAAAATTATCCAGGAACAAAAATAATAAAAATTATCAAATTACCTGTTGACAGCCGACAGGTAATTTGTTATATTTGGACTAGACAACCAACCACTTTAACCGAGGATAGTCCAATGGCTAAAAGAAATCCCGCACTCAAAATCACCAACATTAGGTTTGAACCCGATTGGCATATTAACAACACGCTTGTCAATGTAATCGTCACGTTTAACGGGGTCCTTACCTTAAAGGATTTCCGAATTTTGGACGTTGACGACGGCAAGATTGCCGTGGGTTATCCTAGAGGCAAGTGGGAACCCGAAATCGTCAATATCAATAACAAGCGTGTCAAGAGCAGTATTGAAAAGAAAATCCTTGACAGCTACCAGGACTACATTAAGAAAATCCAGGAAAACAACAACAAGGGGTAATTATGAACGAAACTTTTCCGCAGCATTTCTGTTTCTTTAATCACGGATTCAGCGACAAGGGTATGCCCGCTGAAACTCAACAGGAACCTAAATTTTCTGCACCTATGCTTATGCCGAACCCGAACAACCCAGGCGAACTCTGCGTAAGAACTAACGCCACAACGGTCTGCGGGGGGTAAACCGTGCCTACTTACAATTACAAATACTGCATTATCCAAACGGACGAAGACGATTTCTACGTTGAGTGCAACGACAAAGCCACTTACGGAAAAATCTATGCGAGCATTCCGCAGACCCATTCGCTCCGCTGCATTCACGGCAGCGACGTTCCCGAAGGTATCGCCTTTACGCCCAACATTTCAAAGGAAATGTTCGGGCACGACGTTATCGCAGTTGCCAACGGATTAGCGGAACCCCCGTGGAATTTTAAGAAGTTTAAGGACTATGTAAAAACCGCTATCAAGGCTGAAAGCATTGAAGAACTTCCCACGACCCTCCTGGTTATCTGTGCTGACAAGCGGTCTAACGAAAAACTGACAAGCGGGCAAAACTGCATAATCCTGGCTACGGAGCATATCTTGTGCTTGCGTAACGAATACGGGGACAACTACATTCACTGGGAACGTGTTATTGACAGGGACGTTTATTACGCTGTTAGGTGTGCTATGCGTTGGCTTGACACCGCCAACGCTAACACCTGGAATCTTGACAAGTATTATGCGAGGTTGGTTTCCATTTTAGGGGACGAATACATTGTCCGTGACAAAACGGAAACAACCGTCCCCGACTATGGCAACCAGGTCCACGACCGCATTCTTGTTATGTGCGAAAGTCACAAGGGGTTAGTCGCAGCAGACGAAAACCTGGTGCTGCTCGCAAAGGGGACGTATTGTCCGTGGCGGGGCATTACGCCCAAACAAATTGACGACGCTGCAAACCATATAAAGGGATTATTCACAGAAAAGGAATTAGAACGAATGTCAGCCAAAAGAACGCAAGACTTTATCGCTAACAGCACTGAAAAAATGCACCACGGTCCGCACCCGAAAGCACCGTTCACGCTCCCGCAATCCGATGTCCCTACGCATTGGGAAGTCGCTATGTGGCTTGCGGACGGCAAGGGCGAATTGCTTGACACTAACAACTTCAACACTGTTATGCACTCGTTTGATTACAGTCTTGACAAGGAAAACGAACCCTTGCACCCGTTGGAAATCGGGCAGTATAAGGTCCGCTTGCGTGGCGATACGGAATGGCATAACGCCAACATTGACTATATGGGCATTCCCCGTTGGAACCTGTTGAAGTTCTACCGATACCTTACTGCGAAATTCCCTGCGGGAACTTTCAAGGTCCAGGATTTCATTATCAGTTCAATTTATTTCCAGGACGTTCGTATTGCTTCGGACTTTGCAGCATACACGTCCATTGAGAAGCAGGGCGACAAGATTGTTCAAGTGGAACCCGCAGTCCCGTGGGACAAACTCACGGACCAGGACGTTATGCGTTTGGAACAGGTTATCAATCTTATTTTAGGAGCAAAGAAGTGAACACACTAGCTGTCTATGCAGGAAGTTTCAATCCTATTCACGCAGGGCATATCGCAGTCATTGAAACGGCAAAGCATATCTTTGGCGACGATATGGTTCAAATCGTTTTAGCGGACAACCCGCAGAAGGAATACAGCGTCCCCAAAGAAAAACGTGCCCAATGGGTCCAGGACGCAACCTGGATTAAGCCCGAACACACGGGCGGGTTTATCTGCGACTACTGCGACGAACTTATGGCTATGACCGACGTTGCGGACCGTATCGTTCTAATCCGAGGCGTTCGCTCTGCAATAGACCTGGACGTGGAAATGCCTATGGCGGGCTACAACTATAACATTTCCCACGGTGAATACCCGACAATCTTTATCCCTAGCCCTGCACCCCTGCGTGACCTGTCCTCGTCGGCAGTCCGTGTAATCGCTAAAAAGGGTTGGGAACCGTTTTTTGAAACCCTGTATAAACCGTATGCCCCGAAGTCAATGACCTACAACAAGTGGGTGGATTTCGCCCGTGATATTTGGGAACATTACAACAAGGTATAGACTATGGACCGCAACGAAATTGTAAAGAATGCCGTAAATAGGATGGAAGCCCCCTACACGAAAGTTTGCGGGAGGCTGTATGGTGCTTTGACTAGCTTGGGGATTTCTGTAACCGAAAGTGCCTGGAAGAAACTCACGGGCATTATGCTTGACGGTATGCGTTCCGCTTTTGAAGTTGGTATGAACGCCTATGCAGACTGCGTGGAAGAAACCGTCAAGCACTACAGATACGAAATGTATTATGCCCAGGACGTTTCGCACCGCTCCAACGCCAAACGCTGCTTGCTCAAAGCAAAGGAAGCGAAGCGTATCAGCGACGACGCTTTCGGCAAATACCTTATGGAATCCAACAATGAAAAGAAAGCCGAACTTTTCAAGGAACATACCGACTATGCAAGGCACCACAAGAAATGGTTGGAACTTGCCGAACACTATTATGGTATTTTGAGAAGCCACGGCTTCAAGTGCTAATGGGGGCTACCTATGGAATTGCTTGAACTTGCAGACCTTATGCGGACCGTTTCGGAGCATAACCCCGTGGTCCTTAAATTCACGGAGTCCACTAGCCACGGCTACGGTTACGACGGAACGTCCTGTGAAACCATTTATATGCGTGTGTTCCAGGCTTACCAACAGAACGACAACATTATGTTGGATTACGACGTGGCAATCAAGTGCCTGGAATTTCACGAATATATGGGCAAGGTCAAAAAGAACCCGCCCACGGTTGAGTATTTCTCGTCTTTCTGTGCCACCAGGCGTTACCAGGGGCTTTCTTTTGTCCCAGGCAATAGAATGCCTACCGACGTGATAGACGCAGCCACAGACCACCTTAAACGCCAAAAGGACAAGGCGGTTCAAGCCTACGAAAAGTGGGTGGAATCCGTGAATAAGCTATGAAGCACCCGAAGCTAAATAAAGCACTGCTGAAATTCCAGGGCGAATGCGGGCAGGTAGAACAGAAGCTACAACCCCGCATTAGCTTCGGGGAAGTGTCAGTGGGGTATTACCCTGCCGACGGGCTGTGTGCCGTCGTAACTGTAAACAATTCGGACGGCACGGCACCCCTGGACGACTACGTTGTGAAACTGTCGGACATTCCCGAAAAGGGCGAAATCACCCAGGATTGGTGGTGTTCGCATTCTATCTAATTGTCGTTGTTGTGCTATATCTAACATAGGACCCATTAAAGGATTTTACAATGTGCAAGTATTGTGAAAAGAACGATAACGGATTGTTCAAGCCGTTGGCTAGAAATTCCCTGGGCGGTGCGTCGCTTGTGGAAATCGGTGTGAGCGAAAACACGGGCGAACCCGTTATGCGTGTGAATTACGACGAAAGCGAACCGCTCCAACTAGGGATTCACTTCTGCCCTATGTGCGGTAAGCGTCTTTCGCCCTGGTATGAACAGCTCCCGATTGAGGATATGACATTCCACCCCGAAGACGTTGGGACCTATTCCGTCCCGCTTGACGACGGGACCATTTTGGCGATACCGAACCCGTGCAGTAACTACGCACTGTTTTGTAGCCAAATCAAGAAAATTGCTACGGGTGTCTATGACGAACTCAATGACAGAACGTGGAGCATTACCCGTGTATGGCGACTTCTTAACCAACAGGTCAAGGGAATTAACGTTATCTACGACAGCAAGAAAGAAGTCCTTTCTATCGGTAAATGGTCGGAAATCGGGGATGCCCGCTACTATATCGCAACGGTGGATTACCTGTTCTTGCCTACTAGCGTAAAGCCTGGTGTCGTGTGCTTCACTACGCCCGTAGCCTGGGAAGACGTAACGAACGAAAACTATAAATACTTGAAGTTTGTTTTAGAAGAAATAGTAAACAGCCACGTAACCTTAAAAGCCCGTGAGGAAAACTCAAATGAGAACGACCGAAAAGGAACAAATCCTTAAACTGCTTAAACAGCTTACGCACAATCCGAAGGCAAAGAAACTTTCCTATAAGCGTGAAGACGGGGGAACCTACTTCACGGGAAGCTGCGTAAACGTCTTCAAGAAAGACCTTGTAAAGTTGCTTGAATCGTTTACCGTTGACCGCCCCGCTTCGGAAAAGGTTGAATACAAGAAACCCGATATTGACTATCGTGTAAAGTTCGGGAGCGACCCCAATGCACCGACTATGTGGACCTGCCTTACTTTGCAGGACGTGTTCACGCAGACCCGCTCGCAGACTGAAACCACTGACAAGTGCCCGTTCACGGTTGTGGAACGCAAAGTGACTTACAGGATTGTCCCGCATAACGAATGGTGCAGCCCCGAAATGGAAAAGAAGTGGAATGAATACCTCAAACTCAAAAAAGAAATTGGTGAAGCCCGCTACCCCGACAAGTTGGACTGAACCCACCGTTGAACAGATTATCGGGGCTATGCGGGATATGCACGATACGCTTGTAAAAGTGAACCAGGGTCCCGTAGATATTAACCGTGGAACTATCTTTTGTCACAGTGAGCAGGACAAGAAACGTGCCGAAGAAATGCTCCGTGAAAATGGCTACGTTGAAGTAGCAAAGGACCAATGGGAAAAACAATGAGTTTCACAGAAGAAAAACTTAACGACGGCAAAGGTATTGCCGAACCTATCAAGAAAAGCATCAAGGAAACCATTATAGAGGCTTCCAAGATGATACAACGCAAAAGACCCGTAACAGGATTTATTTCTGTTGCCGTCACAGAAGATGCTAGAAAACTTTTTGAATCTTGGGGATATGAAGAAGTGTCCCCAAACCATTGGGAGCGTAAGAAATAATGGACGGTTGGAATTTAGACGAAAAGAAACTTAAAGCGGAATTTGACCGCAAGTTCCCGAACTACAACAAAACCCGTAAATGCGTTATTTGCGGTGAAACGTTCGCAAGCGGTAAGCCCCGTAGCGTTTGCCTGGGTTGTGCTATGAAGAACGGATTGTTCCACGAAGCACCGAAACGGGAAGTCAAGGAATCCTGGTGGACCGCAAGGCGTGTGCAAGTTGCAGCTACACTTATGGCTATGGCGACAGCCCTAACCGTCGGGATTGTGTCACATAACCTAGCCTGTGCCCTTCTTGCGGTAGTCATTAGTTTAATCATACTTTTTAACAGGAAATAATTATGTGGGTTTTAGTATTGTTTACTTTATTGGGAGCCAACGGCAAGATTACGCCTAACTCCCCTGTGACCTCTACGGTCATTCACTATTTCAAGACCGAAAAGGCTTGCATTGAAGCAGGTCATTCTTTCGTCGCTCAAAACCGTGTCAAGGATTTTAGGGCTGAAGGCAACGTGTGGCAGGTAGATTTGTCACACAGATTTCACTGTGTAGAAATCGGCAAGTAACCCCGAACTATAAGGAACACCTTTATGAACCGCTATAACCACCTCCTCAACAATCCCCATATCTTCTTTTTTGAATTGCGGAACGAAAAGACCTGTGACGTAGCCTACACCTTGCCATATAGCATTGACAATGAACCTACCGAACAGGACGTGGACGACATTGCTAAACACTTGGTAGAAGCCATCAAGACCAAACGGGAATCGCTTGGGTGGAACCATTCCGACCTGTTCTACGGTATTTGCCACCTCAGCCCCCTGCAATCGGGTGTAGGCTTGAATTTAATCCTTGCTATTGACTTTAAGGTAAGCAAGATTTTGGACGGAAAGGAATAGCCTATGCAGCAACGGCAAGACATTATCTGTGTGGAACTGACCGTGGACGAAGCCCAGGAAATTATAAAGTCCCTGCCCGAACAGAATTGGGCTGCTTTAAGCGTGACGGCTAAACTGAAAGACCTGCTGTCTAAAAAGCAGCAAAGGGACTCGCACCCACACAAACTTGCCGACGACTACAAAACTATGAAAAATTGTCCCTACCGTGGCGATTGGCACTATTGCTGCCGTTGCAAATTTGAATGTATCTGCACGGGTTCCGACCACTACGACAAGAATATGGTAAAGAAGTATATTGGCGAAAATTGGGGTAAGTAACGTATGACTAAAAAACTTTGTCCGTGTAAAACGCAATCGTCCATCAAGTCCCAGGACAAGGATATTGACGCTATCCTTGACGACCAGGGTTATTTTAATGTAATTAACAACGAGGGCGACCCGCAGTTCGTGGACCGTATGGCGGTTTTCAAATTCAAATTCTGCCCGTTGTGTGGCGATAAACTTTCAAGAGGTAAATAACTATGGCGTGGCTCAATGGTGAAGATAATTGGTATGACTGTATGAATTGCGGGGAGGCGTTCTATGCAAACGAATATCACCCGCTGTGTGAACGCTGCGAAGCAAAGAAGCGTTTGGGACTTCTCAAAGTAAAGCGTGTTAAGCGTGTGCCGAGGATTTAACTATGTGGGGAATTTTATTTACAATCAGCGACGCATACGGGAACGCTCCCGCAGCTATGGACCATATTGACGGGCTACCGTCAAGGGAAGCAGCCGAAAAAATTGCCTTGCAGTGGAAGGGTTCCCACAACTCCAGGGAAGTCCATATCTATGAAATGGATATACAACCGTCCACGGAACAATTCGCCTACACTGTCAGCAAGCCTGCCTACGACGCACAAATGGATATGCGTCCGATGGACTTGTATAACAAGCTGTGGGACTTGAGAAGTGCGGTTATGCTGTGCAAGAGTTGTATTTGTGACGACCCTATGCAAACTGCAACGGTCATTGAAAATATCACGATAGCAGACAGGCTCGCCAACGAACTGTTTGACGCATTCCCCGAAGACACGGTAGAAAATGAAAAGAAAGATAAAGACACTGAAGCTGAATAGACCTATGACCGAAAAGGAATGGGCAGCAGCCCTGGAATTTTCCGAACAGCAAAACAAGTCGCTGCTTGGGAACCTTGAAAAGTATCGGGTCAAATTCAACAAAGAGTTACGGGCAAATATAAAGCTGCGTAACGAAAACAATAAACTCAAAGCTATCATATCCAAAATGGAATTTGACCTTAATCGGGCAAAGCGGGGCAACCAATGAATAAGGCTGACTTACGGACAAGACGAATTTGCGTCGTGAATGAAAAAGAGAAGACCTGGGAAGAACCTACGGTGTTCTATTACAAGGACGACGTGGACCTGCTCATTTCGCAAATGGAACAACAGCAGGACGGGGCTAAAAAGGAACTTGCACGGTGGAAGAACCGCTATAACCTGTTGTCCGAAAGTAAGGGCAAAGCTGACATTAACGCACTTATGCGTAAGCGGGCGTTATGGTCCGCACGTCGGAACATTTGTCGCTATTTCAATGTTCAATTCTATTTGGCTAAACACCCTAATAGTCATTGGAGCATAAAGGAATTTTGCGATAAACTGAAACGTGCCGAAGACCTGTGCCTGGAAAATATGGACTACCTGGAACAAATCTTGAAAGCCTATACGGGCAACCAGGGGTAATATGGGTCTGTTTTCGTCAAATATCTGCGTGAACTGCCGTAAGCCTACGCAGCACCCCATTAAGGCGGTTGCCAGGATTTATGAATTGGGGACGGTGTGCGTCCGCAAAGTTACAGTGTGCCCCGAATGTTATGTGAAACACAAAATCAAGTAAAGGGTTTCTATGATTGAAATTGTAATCATTTGCTGCCTAGCCACTTTATTCGGAATCATTTGTTGGGGTATAGGCTCGTCGCTTTACAAGCTCATTATGGGCGAATGGTTCCTGGCTGTGAACAACTCGCACCGTATCGCCTACAAGCGTGGAAAATTCTATCCGCAGCATAAGCATACGTGGGAAAGGTTTTGGCATCATTATAAGGACACCCGCATTAGCAAGGACGGTTCGGGTGAGTGGCATTCTAAACGCCACGGAAAACTTTGTTTTAATTCGTCCGAAGAAGCCCGTGCCTTTTTAAGCAAATTAGCGTGGTATAATTAAGGAACAAACTATGAGCGTTATTGAAATTTTAAAGAGCCTCCCCGAAATCAACCCGCACGACTGCGGTGTGCGATATGAGTTCGCAGGCTACGACGGTGTAAAGCAAGCGTCGTCTGTAAAGTGGTGCCTTGAAAACTATGCCCGCTTCTGTCACGCCTTGCGGTTCATTACAGAAAAAGACGGTGACGACGGTTTCACAGTCGTCTATTGGTTGTCGCACCCGCTGTTTGAAATCAAGGTGGAAAACGGCTATCCGCTGTTCAAGATTTACATTGGCAAGGACGGAATCCGTAACGACCTGGCACCAAAGGATATGCCCCCTAACGAATACGACAGCTTTATTAACGGGCAATCCGTGGGTGTGCGATTCGCAAAGAAGACAAGGAACTACGCCCTGCATTTTGATATTATCCTGCACTACGCTGCGAGGTATGCTTGGTATCTTAATAGCCTGGATAACCCAAAGGAACAAGAAAATGGAACAGAAGAAAAAGTATAGCTTTTACGAGGGCGGTGACGTTGAGAACAAGATTGCGGGCAAGTATGTTGCGGACCCGCTTGGGGTCCTTATGGTCCTTACGCCTAAACTGTGGGAAGCCTACTCCGATGGCGTAAACAACTACGACAACGAAAAGCTGCTCACCGCTGCCGACAAGTATTACAGGGAAGACGCAGCCATTAACGACGAAAACATTAAGGTCCGTTCATTGAAGCGGGTCCGTGTTTGGATGGACGCTGTAATCGCTGCGTTTATATATTTTGAAACTAACATTTCCGACCCTGCCCAAAGGGGTCTAGCGGAAGTAAAGGTCCTGGGCGACGCTGCGGGTCCGCTTGGGACCATAGCTGCATATTCTAGCAGCCTGTGGCACGACACCTGCAAGGCTATCGCCAACGAAATCGGTAAGCCGTTCCAGGAACCCGTTGACACCTATTACGCAAAGGACAAGGCTATTAAGGACCCTAACGCAAAGATTAAGGGGTTGAAGCGAATCCGTGTTTGGCTTGACTTGATTATCCAGGCTGTTGAATACATTGAAGAACGGACCGAACCACTTTTCTAACGGGGACAACCTATGGACTTGAAAACTTTGAAGACTATCAAGAAAGCCCTGGATAACCAACGGCAGAATTTATACAACTACCGACGTTGCTGCTGTTCCTGGGAAGCCCCGCAGCTTGACGGGGCACTTGAATGTAACAAGTATATTTTAAGCTATATTGGCAAGCATATCAAGCGTGAAGAAACTCTGCTGAAAAAGAAGGCTCAAAATGGATTACACAAGTAGCGTGGACGGAATACAGAAAAAGCTAGAACAGCATTTGCTAGAAAAGCCTGTTCTGTGTAGGCACTTCACGAACGAAAAGGCGGGGTCGTGGCTTATGTCCTTACGGGCGATTTCCCGCTCCGACCTGGAATGTGCCGACAATATGCTTATGCGTGAAATGGCAGAAGCGTTCGCAGCCTATCAAGTCCAGGATTACGATAAGAGCGTTGAGTCATTCCAAACCTGCGGGGCTATTCTTTGCAGGTGCATAAACTACGTTTTACAAAAGAAACAATCCGAAACAAAGGAACAGAAAAATGAAAAATAAATTTGAAGCTATTACAGAAATCGTCAAGATTGCCTATGAAATGGAACTCCCCAAAGAGTTCAATTACGACACTATCAAGGAATGGATGACCACCACGACCAAAAACTGCAAAGCCGAAATCGCAAAGCAGTTCCCCGAAGTTCCTACACGCATTTCGCTGTATGAACAGAAAGCACTTGAACAGTTCGTGGCGTTCATTACGTTTGTCCTTGACGACGGTCCGCATTTCTCTATTCTGTGCTACACCTGGAACCCCGAAAAGACAGGCGACGAATACACCTGCAAAAAAATTGACCTGGAATAGCGTATGCAGCAAATAACCGAAGAAACCACAAGAGTAATGACCGACGTTGAAGTTGCCCTGCATAAACGGAAGCAACGTTTGGACGGTCTGTTACAGCACGGGGACCCGTTCACGGGCAGGTTCCTGTGTGACCTGCGGACGGTAGCCTGCTTTGCGAAAGACCTGGTGGAACACAACGGCAAGGTGACACTAAACACCGCAACGAAAGAAGGAATCCACGGTAGCCGAATCCTTTCCTACGGTCCCGATTGGAAAGAAGACCTATCCCTAGTGAAGCCTATCACGGAACCGCTTAAAGAACGCCTGGAAAAATACCGTATTGGGTTCTCACTGTGGGAGCATACCTATTCGTTTGAAAACTTAAAGGAAATGCTCGCAGTCGTCCTGGAAGTTCTTTTGAACTGCCCGAACTCCCGAATTGAAAATAAAAGCCCTGGTGCTATATTACAATTAGAAAGTCAAGGATAGGATTATGATTGAAACACCAAAAGAGCTAATCACGGCTTACCAGGTTTATCACGATTACCTTAAAACACGAATCTACGAACCCGACCGTGTGCAACGTGCCAACATTCTAAACAGGCTCCAACAGATTAAGAAGCGGACCGCTGCCGAAGACGCACTGCTAAAAGAGTTAGAAGCGTCCCTGGGTGAAAGCACAGCATTGAACCTGGATGCCGAAAAGCTGTGCCTTGACATTTTGGGTCATTACAGGAAATGCCTGGTGGGTAAGACGTTTGTCCTAAAAGACAACCCCTGGGACAATTACGTTCTAATCCAGGAAGTTGGCAAGGAAGGCGACTCTCTCGGATTGTCGGGAAGACTTGTAGGAACTGACAGTGCATACACGGTTCCCGAAATAACTCCGTGGTCCGTGGAAATCAAGGGCGGGTTCATAGAACTTTCAAAGCGTGTCGCCAACGAAAAGATTACCGAAATCCCGTTCTTTGCAGAACTTACCGAAATATCCGCAGAAGACGTTATCGCCAAAATGCAAGCTATGTGTATGAAATACAAAACCTTGAACGACGCAGCCGTGGCGAAGTTCCGTGAAATCCTGGGGGCTACCAATGTGTAAGTATTGCAAGACCACCCATAAAGACGGATTACAGGCGGGAGCAGATTTCGGTGAGGGCAGCGACCTGTTTCGGTTAATGAATACGGGCAGGCTTGCGGTCCGTAGGGACGGTTGGGATTTCGCCCTGCACTCTATCAAAATCAAGTTCTGCCCTATGTGCGGGCAAAAGTTGGAGTTCTAGCCTATGTGTGAGTATTGCGACCACGAAACCAATGAAGAAGCAAAGCGGTTCCCACTGTTTGCAGACAGGGGAAAGGACGAAGCCTTCATTGACGAAGACAACTACCTGTCCGTATATACGCAGAATGGCGATTGGGTAGCGGTGGCTATCAAGTTCTGCCCTATGTGCGGGGAGCGTATCAAAGGCTGCGGGCATTTTGACGACGCAGAACCCTAAAATAAAAATTAAAAATTTTTGAAATACCTGTTGACAGCACACAGGTATTTTATTATATTTAGGGTGAAGTTAAACCACAACCGAGGATAATCAAATGCACGTTCCCGTAAAAATGTTCACAGGTGTTTGGGAAAATACCAAAAACAACAACCCGCTTCAATTCCAATTCGTTGCGGACCCGACACGCCCCTGGAAAGATGTTGTTCTTGAACAGCTCCGCAGTGCGATTAGAAACCTTGAGCCGAACAAGGTAAGCATTGACGGCTACTATGCCAACCCCCACGAAATTCTTGTATGCGACACCTGGGAACAGGTCACAGACCTGTTCTATTCTATCCGTATTATGCTTCTGCGTGACGACGACAAGCAGTTCACGCTTACGTTTGAAAGCAAGGACGAAAAGTTCCACCTGTATGTCCGCAACTTCTAGGGGTCCAATATGTTTAGAGTTACACGCTGCGAAAGGGTTGACAATCCCTTATACAAGGCTCTTGTAGAAAACCCCTGCATACGGACGGTCACGGAGCATTCCACCGAAGAAGCAGCCAATACGTTTATCAATAATGACATTGACAGCTATTGCAAGGAATATGACGGCAACGACATTAAGACTGTCCGTATTGAAATCCCCTGGCAAGTTGGGGCAAACCTTACGGACAAATCCCGCTTTGGCGGGTTGACAATTATGTATCTAAAAGAAGAGGTGAAATAATGCGTATTCGCCCTGCGGGAAGTTTTTTCACGCTCCACGAATCTATGGAGCGTATGGTAGAAGTCAAGTCACTTCAAGAACTCAAAGACCATATCAAGAACGTGTATGAAGATACGTTCAACCTTGACACGCTCAAATGCCGTTTCTACTGCGATGACAGCCGTATCGGTTGGCACACCTACTTGATTACTGCGGACTTTACGGACGGCACCTACAAGCAGCAAGCCATCTTGTTTGCCGACGGTCCTATGGAAGACCTGCCTACGGTGGTAATCAACGCCCCGTTGAACATTGAACCCCCGAATCGTCGTTTCATTCTTGTAAAGGAATGCGACGGGAAAAGCAGCTACCTGGACGCTGACAAGAAATGGAAGCCGTCCCCGTTCCAAAAAATTGAAGACTGCACTGTGTTCACCTGTTCGCTGCTTGAAGCAAGGGAAAAAGCATTCCTGGCTATGAGCCTGGTTACGGACCCGAATGAAAAGCCCAGGATTTATCCCGTGGAATTGATAGATTCTGCTAACGAAGAAGGCGGGATATTTTTTAGACCGTTAAAGTAATATGTGGCGAGAAGCGATTATACATATAGGAATCCCCGAAATGAGCGACATTATGACGTATGCCCATAAAGCCCATATCACGGACCACACGTATGCCCCGATATGCGGAGTGGTCCGTTATGTAGGCAAGGGATTTATTACCGTGTCGCAGTCTAGCACACAATACGAATTGCATTACCTGGAACCCTACCTGGACACGGCAAAGAAGATAACGGCAGACCCGAACCCCGTTATTTTCAAGCGTGGAATACTCCACAGGTGGAACAGGGCGATTTACGTTGAAGACAACCTGGGGACGCTCACTATCCACTGTGGCGTTCGCCTGTATAAAGCAATTTGCAAAAAATACAACCTTAACCAACAAAAGGAAAAACCGCTATGAACAAAATCAAAGTCTTTTTCAAGAACCTTTTCCGCAAGGGAAAGCCCTGTATGTATTGCCGACTGAAAACCGAATCGGTCCGCAGGCTTCCTGGTAGTCTTTACACCTACCGTGTATGCGACGAATGCTACGAAAAGAACAAGTTAGATTTGACGCTTTAACCCAGGGGGTATTATGTCTAAAAGCCAACGTCGTGAAATCAAGGGTGCCGAAGTAAAGCTGTTGGCAGAAAAGTGTATCTACAAACTTCAAACGATTGCGGACCACAGCACGTTCGGGACAACCTGGCGATATGACGCTGAAATCGTGAACAAGGTTGCAGCAGCCCTGGAAATCCCTTACCGTGTTACCGAGGGTGCTGACACCCGCATTGGTCCTAGACTTCAAGAGGTGTAATATGTTTGAACCCCGTGAAATCAAAGCCCAGGCTACAGTCAAGTATATCCCGAAAGACAAGTGCCGTAATTGAAAGCACTTTCAGCCCGTGACGAACAGCGTGTTTGAATGTGCCCTAAACTTTCCCGACGAATGCTGCAAGCGAGGTTAGCTCTATGTGCATTAAAGTTGAAAAACCGAAAAACTTCAAGCCTGCGAACGCTCCGAAATATGAGCCGAAAAGTTGGCGTGTCATTTTCCAGGGAATCCCTGGAATAGTGGAACCCTGCACCATTGAAATGAAAATCCCGAAAGCACGAAAACCCGCTGCTCACGGATTTACGATTGATATTGAGGAACACCCGTTCCCAAAGGAACTCTTGTAATGGGTATTCTTGAAAAAATCCTGGACGTTCTAATCTACCCGCTCACGCTAATCCACCCGAAAGAACCGCCAAAGCGTGAACCCCCAAAGAACAAGCTGTCCCTTACCGATGGTGACATAGGCATTATTTTAGCCTGGTATGAAGTGGCTAACTTGGAGTGTGGCGTAGGCGACCGTGAACGGGCTTTACGCAACCGAATTGTGAATGCTATTTCCAACGACAGCCTGCGGGACTATTACCGCAACGAATAATTTTTGAAAAAAATCTAAGATTTACTATTGACAGCTACACGGTAATTTGTTATATTATTACCAGGACGGCAGCGAAGCCCGCAGAAACGCAGGAAGTCACCTACCGAATTTATCTACCTACCGAATTTTTATTATTTTTACGGACAAACAACTTAAAGGAGTTTCGTAATTATGAAATGCTACGTTTACTACAAAGGCGGGGATATGAAGGAGTTCAAGCCCCTTAACCCGAACTATGAACCGACAAGCGTTCTCACAAGAGCAGCCGTCGTTGACGACAGCCCGACTATCCGTAAGGACCTCATTGACGGCACGATTGAAGACAACAAGGGCAAGGCTTTTGTTGCTATGCAGTTGCGTTCCGTGGACGACGGCAAGGTGGTTTACTCCCGCTCTACGGACGAAAGCCTGCAAAAGAAGGAATGCTCTATGCAGAAGGCTATGGAAGCCTACAAGTCCCGCAAGCACGAAGCCCTTGAAGACGAATCCGACGAAGTAAAGGCTATGGTCAAGGAACTTGCCGAAGAAACAGGCAATAACTACGAAGACGCAGCCCTTGAAAGCTATGCACCTGGTAACGGCATTTGTGTGACCTTTGGTGACGAAGAATACTACTGCTATGCCGATTACAGCGACGCAGAAGAAGCCTCTAATGAAGGTGTTAAGCAGATTCTTGACGACCTCGGCATTACGGGTCTTAACTTTGATAACCTCGGTGGCATTGAACAGTTCCTTGACGTGGATTGGTTCAAAGACGCTCAACGTGAAGACGCTGAATTTTACGTGAATGATATTAAGGAAAGCGAACCCGAACGCTACAAGGAAGAATTTGGCGACATTGACGAAGAAGATGCAGTTGAAAAATGCCTTGAAGATTGGGGCGATGACTACATTCAGTGGTTCAAGGATAACTTTGGCGAAAAAGAATTTAATACAGCCATAAAAGAAAATAACCTTGTGGACCTGGATGCTCTTGCTGAAGCCATAACCGAAGCCGACGGTCCCGCCAATGAACTTGCCCGCTACGACGGCAAGGAAATTGAACTCCCGTGCGGTTACTACTGCTACCGCTCCAACTAACAGGTCGCTATGTCCCTAAAAATCCGCATACACGAATCCAACGACCTAACGAAGCAGGAATTTATCCGAAAGGTTATGTCCGCTATTCGCAGTTGCCTGCAACTCCCGCACGGGGGTGGCTGTCACCTTATAGAAGACGTTACCGACGGGACGAAGACCGAACATTGGGACGTTCATTTGGGTGGAAAGAAAGAAGCGGGCAAGCCGATTGTTTCTACTAAATGTATCTGTAACAACACGGAATACCCGCTGACTTTTTGGGGACAGAACGTTCCGTCGCACATTCTAAAAATGAACCCGAAAGAAGTAGATATTGAATATACGACTTTCGGGGACAGGTGGGACGTAGAACTGAAACCGTGGCTTGAATCCGAAGTCTTGAAGTAACGTATAACAAAGCCCCGACCACGGGGCTTATTTCAGCACCCTATCTAGGTATTTTGTTATATTTGGTATTGACAAGGACCAGGTAATTAGTTATATTCATACAGGACAAAATCTAATCAAGGAACCCTTATGGCATTTCCAACCCTATCGGGTGCCCAACTTGCAGGTGGCAACCCGTCGGCAGGCTACCGAACCGAAAATGATTTCTACGCTACTGACCCGAAAGCCGTAGCAGCTCTGTTTAATGCACTTTGCACGTATGACCCCGATTTTCAAGATTTCACCCCCAGGTCATTCCTGGAACCCTGCGTAGGCAACGGGAACATAGCGACAGCCACGCTAGACTATTTCACGCATTCGCTCAAAAATTCCCTGGATGCTAGGAACGTGTTTATTGACCTTGTGGACCGTGGCTACCCGAACACCAGGGTCCAGGATTTCTTGCTCTATGAACCGTTGGCGATTATGGCGAAGACGAAATACGACCTAATCGTTTCAAACCCCCCGTATTCGCTCGCCCAGGAATTTACAGAAAAATGCTTGAAGCACCTGGCACCGAAAGGCTACCTGGCGTTCTTTCTCAAAATCCAATTTTGGGAAGGCGACAAGCGACAGCAGTTCCTTATTGACCACCCGCCCAAGTTCTGCTTCCCGTTCGCAAAGCGTATGGCTACCTGGAACAACGGGCAACCTACCGACGAACACGGGAGCCGTTGGGCGACAACTATGTGTCACGCCTGGTTCGTATGGACCAACGAAAACAAGGAACTCTGCAAGACTGTTCCGATATAAGTTTCATTCACCGAAAAGGACAACCCAATGAAAAAGCGTCACAGGTCCATTCCGAAAACCCGAAAGCTGAAGCCGTTCCCGTGCTGCCCGATTTGCGGGAAGCAACGACGCAACGGGTTCTACTATGCCTGCTCCGATTGCAGGCGTGGGACCTGGAATTTCGTTGAAATCGGCAGTGTGATGTTTACCTGGTGGTTTGATTACCCGAACGTCCACGTCCACGCAGACACGCAGTCTATGGACCACAGGTTCATAACCAGGGACCGCCTAATCAATTTCCACGATTTAGTCTATTCCCGACTACCCGCCAAAGAAACCCTAATGGAAACGTTCCAGGAAATCCACGACGAAATCGTTAGGGAAAACCCGAACATTCTGCCGATGCTAACGTAAAAGGAACTTTACAATGATAGTCCATATAACCAACCCCGAAGCCCGAAAAGACCTGGTTATGACCGTAACGGTCAGCGGGTCCTATAACGACAGGATAGAAATATCCATAGACCAACAGCAACCCCCGTGCGGTGACTTCAAGCAGACCAACTACTACATTCTTGAAGTCCCTGCCGAAACAGACCTGGATAAAAGACTATGAAAATCCTTGAACAGAACAATCCGTTTGTCGCAGGCGGGATAGCCCGATACCCCGTAATCCGTGAAACGAAGACGCAGTATATCTGTGAACACGCCCGCTTCAAAAAGCCCGCCCAGGAACGGGACGGCTGCTACGTCCGTGCCGTGGGTGCTTCCCGTTGGGACGAAGCGTTTACACTCCGTATAACAAAGGACTAGCCCAATGACTACTTACGACATTATGTATCTATTGGGCGGTGCAATCGGCTTGACCTGCCTAGCGATTTTCTTTGACCCGATTACGTCATTGAAAGCCCGACTAACTACAATCGGAATGCTGCTCACGGCATTCTTTGTCGCTGCCTATATCGTCCTGGGCGATAGCCCCGTCCCCGAAAACCCTATGTTCCCGATACAATTAAAATTCTAGGTATTTTGTTAGATTACCTATTGACACCGCCTGGATAATTAGTTATATTCGGTATAGTAAAACCACAACCACCGAGGGAAAATGACTATCATTCATTGGGACGAAAAGACCAGGGACGCAGTATTCAACATCATTAACCTGTTGTTCTGCTGCGGTATCTGCGTGGAAATAGACCACACCTACGCCTACGAAGATACCGACGAAATACTGTTGAATTTCTTAAAGCGTCAATGGTATATCGGCTTAAATACAGGCAAATGCTATATGGTCCACAGGACCCTGGGCGACCACTGCAAGTTGGTGGAAGACCGTGAAGACTTCAAGTCCGTGGAAGATATGACCCTGTTTATAAAAATGAACTGCCTGCTGCCTAGAACGGTTGCCGATTTACGGCTCATTACCGAGGGTATGCCGTTCGCCAAAATTCAACAATACCTGGACGAACTGCCCGACGACAACGTGAGAAGGGTCCAGGACGATGCCCGCAAGATTATACCGACATTACCAACCTACGAAGAATACAAAGACCGCCACCGCAAAGATTTCGGGGGTGCCACCTGCTTTGTCTGTAATTGCAGCCTTCCCGCCCTTTACTCCGTGGAACATTACGGAATGTGCGAGAAACACGCAGGCGTAAGGCGGGACTACCTGTTTGACATACTGTTTGAAACCAAACCGAAGACACCTAAAACCTTAATCTATGGGGGACCGTTTGGAAACGCCCCTGTTTAACCCATAACCAAAAGGAAAACCAAAATGACACTGTTCCTAAACATTCTGTCCAAACTCTCAACCAAACTTTTCCCGCTCACGGTCATTTACACAATCCTGGCGGTAATCCTGCACTTTGCCGAAGTGGGCAAGTTCCAGGTATGGTCCGTAACCGCCCTGCCGTGGCATTGGTCCCTCCTGTGCCCGCTTTACGTCCACCTAATCGCAGGGTTCCTAATCGTCCTGGCACAGTTCACCCTGGGGGTGATAGAAGGCATTCGCAGGGAAAGAATCTTGAACGAATACGTCCCCGAACAGCGTGAGTTCATTCGCAACATTATGAAATGGTAACGCACCTATGACACAAATCAGTGCAATAGACATAGCCCGCTCAAAGGGGCATATCTTGACAGACCACCAGGGCTTCGCCCTGGTCCCGCTTGAACACAGTCTTAACCCTGGTAAGGCTCCACGTAGGACCCGCAAATGATTACGCCCCTTGAATACGGTCTAGCCACGGCAGCGATTGTGGCTATCCTTGTCTTTATCTTCTGCTGCTCCGATACGGAGTGCGTGGACGACAAGGGCTGTGGCTGCTGTCTTGCCGTAGTCATTCTGTTGGCTGCGATAATCTACCTGGTGTATTTCGTAATCCGTTCATTCCACGTCCTGCTGACATAGGAACACCGTATGCGACAGACCGAACACTGCACTATAACCTGGCGTAGCTTTGAAGAGGAAGTCCCGCAGGACAATTCAACTATCCTGCTCAAACGAAAGGACCTACCGCTGAAACACGCAAGCCGACACAAGTTCCACGACCGTGTTATCTATTCAAGCGACGGGGAACTGCCCGTGTCCCATTACAGGCAACTACTTACAACGCACCTTTGGTGCTATCCCGACAAAGACATTAAAACCGAGGAATAACCTATGGGCGATGCCATTGACTTATTCACATTTTTCCACAAAATCCAGGCTGAATACCCCAACTGCGTCGTGCTGAAAGCGGACGAACGTTCCGAAGATGGCGGGACGGTAGCCCGTCTTATAGTCAAGGAAGAATACAGCCCCGACCATCAGCACATAGAATGCACCATAGCCGACGACGTGACCCTTACGCTAGGTCTAGGACAATACATAACCTGGAAATACGTCAAGGAAGAACACGTCCAACAGGCTATCCGCTACGCCTTTACCTGGCTCAACCGATACCTTCCCGCAGAAAAGATAGTTGCAGACAGCGAACGGTCAAAGAAGCTAGACTACGAACAAATGTCGTTCCCGTCGTTCTGTCCCAAAGTGTTCGCCCACGCAAAGCCCATAGCAGGGTTCCTTGAATACAACAAGGAATATCTGCTGAATTTCTTCTGTGAAATGGAACTAACGCAAGGCATAGCGTTCCTGCTCAAATTGGACAAAATGCTGCACTAGGGGGCTACTTTCTATGAGTATGGTATCACACCTTAACGAGGAAGATATGGAAGCGTGGTGTCCGTGCTGCGGTAAAACCTGCTCCGTTTGGGAAAGCGACTGCACACGCCCCGCTACCGACGACACACCCGCAGAATACGAGGTCCACTGCTCCCGCTGCGGTCAAAACTTCTACGTTTCTACGGAATACTAGATAACCTGTTATATTCACTTTCAACCTTTTTTAAATTTAAAAGGAAACCCCATATGGAAATACTAATCAAATTTCACCCGCAAGTTCCAAACGAAGTCCAAATAGAAACTAGGGAATATATGCACAGTAACGCAATCTGCGAACAAATGGATGGAATTGCCCAACCGATGTTCCCTTTGTGCCAAGCATTACTTAAAAAAGGCTTTTGGGTTCTAACCCATTTATATGGATTTGAAATCCTGCCACTGCGTCTATATGTAGAACACGAACTACAGGAATTTCCAAAGGGTAAAAGCATTCTTTTAAAAGCGATGCGGAATAATGGATTGTCCGACTGTGACATAAAAAATTTTGCACCGATTTTGCTAGACTAGATAACCTGTTATATTCACTTTTAACCCCGTCGGTTTTTATATGACAATAGATTACGACAAGTGCCCCGAAGCCTACGACCTGCAAGAACTTATGGAACGTGCGGATTTTGCCGTCACGTATCTAGGCAACAAAATCCGTGATATGGTGGCAAGAGGTATAATGCTGAAACAAAGCTGTATGTCTAGCCCCCCGACGTTCACTATGACCCCCGACCATAATTGGGAAATCAAGGGCTTCGTCCAAATGTGCGACAGCCCCTTACGCTACTATTACGTCGCAAAGCTGTATGAGCAGACTAGCGAAACGGACAAAATCACGATTTCCCGCAACGACGTGTATGGTTCAAAAACCGTGGACCTTACGCAAGGAAGTATAAACCTTGCGATAGCGGAACTACCCGAACCCGAAGAAAATACGACAATCTGCGAAGTCTGCGGGAAGCCTGGGGCATACGCCACGCCCGTGGACCCGAACCACAAAATCTGCTTTGACTGCCGTGAACTTCTGCACTGCAACCATACGGGGTGGGTGACTTCCAACCCCGAAGCCGACAAGCACGGTGGCAAAGGCTATTAACCCACAACCGAGGAACACATCTATGAAACTAGATTGGAAACGAATTATAATCACCACAGCGATTACAGTTGCCGTGGTCCTGTTTTGGAGCCTCTGCGTAGTCCCTATGATTATGCTCCGCAAACAAACCCAGGCTGACGGTCCCGAACAGCCGACGACCTATACGACCGAGGACGGCAAGCACCACGGCTGCAAGTTGGACCGTTTCACCGACTTGTTCGGAAGCGACAAATCCTGGAAACTGACCTGCCCCGACGGGTTCGTGCAGCATAACGGGAACTACTACATTGAAAAGAACCTACCGTAACAGGTAGCCCAAAAAAAATTTTTAGCCCCTAACAAGGTAAACTGTTATATTCGCCTATGACTTCAACCTCATTCAAAGCACTAATCCGCTATTCGGACGGGGACCTGTTCCTGGTAGAAGCAGGCTCCATAGAGCTAATCGCCCGACGCTCCAAATACGACCCCGCAGCCAATATGGAACTCAAAACAGGGGATTACGTCACCTGCCGTTGCGACAACGGCATAAACTACATTGTAACGAAGCCGTGATATGCGTTGTAAGAACTGCCCCTACGAAGATTACGATTACCAGGAAAACTACCCGACCTGCAAGCTGTTCGGGGATAACGAAGACTATATCTACGAAAACGCCAAAGGCGAACTAGGGTGCAGGTATAACCAACGTGGTCTTCAAAAGTTCATACGGGAACGTGAAGAAGACGAAAAGGTTATCGTGCAGCAAATGGGCGACTTCGCCAAATGGTGCGAAGAACACCCGAACCCCCCGTATGATGACGAACCCGAACAAAAGGAAAACGTATGACCCCGAACGAAAAAGCCCTCAAGGTCCTGGACCTGCTTCTAGCCAAATTCAACCTTACCAAAGAAACGTGCCCCCTGGGGACGTTCATTGAATCCTATACGACCCTGCATCAAGCGAAATTCTGCCGTCCCCGTGGGACGTTGGTTGAAGACTACGGTATGCTCGCCTTTATCCGCTACAACGGGTTAATCGTAGCCCGCTACGACGAAAGCACGGAAATGTCCGACGAAATCGCCAAAGCCGAAGTGTCCCGTATCGTGGAACAGTTCGGACCACCGCAGCCCGACTTTTCAGCCAACTACATTGACGACCCGATACCGTCCTGCTTCCAGGGAGCCGACGAATGACCGAAGAAGCGTTCAAGTTTATCCTGGAGAAGAACTACCCAGGCATAAAGTTCTTCAAGTCCGAAGACGGGACCGAAACCTGGGTATATCCCTGGCACACGCCCGAAGAAAAATGGGGACTTGAAAAAGTGTCATTCTTCAACTACCCACGGAACAAGTATGTCCTTTTGAGCAAGACCGACCAGGACCCCTACGACATATTGTGCAACGTAGGTTTTTCCGACCTGCACAAATCGTTCCGCTACCGCTTCCCGAACAACACCCTGTTCTTTGAACGGTGGGTGGAAGAACAGGCAGAAAAACACCGCCCGTTCTACTGCGGGGGCTTCCCGCTGCTTGACAACGCCCCCTGCTGCGTCAAGGACGACCGTTAGATAATTTGTTATATTTACTTTCAACCATACCGAGGTATTATGTCAACAGAAAAGCAGCCCTACGCCTGGAAGTCGTTCAAGGAACAGGTTCCCGAATTTGACAAGCCGTTCTACTTCTACTCACCCGACAACCGCAGACCCGTCCACGCTATGCTGTCTAGCCGACTGTGCGGTATCATCACGCAGAACACCTTGTCGGGCGAATGCCTGCAACTCAACCCCTACACGAAGCACCTGGTATTTTGGACGTATTCAAACCTGCCGTCGCACAATACGAACAGACCCGTCCCCCAGGAAGCCATTGACGCACTTAACGAACGGCTTGCCAACCTTACCGACGACGAAAGGACGGTTGACATTAACGGGCACGTTTCCAAAGCCGAAACCACCCTAATCCAATAAGGAAAACCCTATGTCATACACACGCTATCGCTTCAAGACCAAATCCGTGGACGACCCCCGCCCGCTCCAATCGCTCAAGCCTATCCAATGCCCCTATTGGATTACGGGCTACACCCAGGACGAAGACCACAATTTCACCGCTGCGATTATCGTCTGCTACCTGCCCACGGGAACCGACCTGCGGACCTATTGGGACGACGCACACGAAGTTGAATCCACAGAAACCGACGAAATCACCTATTCGTCGCACTTCCCCAAACCCGAATGGCTCAAATGACCTATGGCTTTTACGATAGACAGTATCTTTGACAGGCTCCAGGAACGGCTTGCAGGCGACACCCGCCCGCTGCTGCTCCGAAACACGCACCGCATCAGCACACGGCAGTTCGTTGAACAGGGCGACGGCATTGTGTCACTCCCCGAAAACGCCAAGCCACTCCCGCAGGGTTCCGTGGACCTGTTCAGCGGGCAATACATACTCGTCACTACGGACGGCACCACAGTCTTCCTGGAACACCCTACGGGCGACTTCGTGTATGATTACAGTGCCAAGTTCGCACAGTCCGACGACCTGGAAAAAGCCTGCGACATTATCCTGCACTTCGTTGAACACGAAAAACTTCCCTAGCTATGAACTGCCTTGACTGCATATACGCCAAACTTGACTACAACCACGACGGCTACACGCCACTCGTCGTTTGCAAGCATACGGGCTTCCAGGCTACCTGGTCCCCTGCATCGTTCCACTGCTGCAAGGACCATATACAGGACAAGCTAATCGTAGCCGACGGCTGCGAAATCACGCACTACGTCACAGACTACCTTGCCGACCGCTTCCTACGCTCAACCGAGGGCATAGGTCCCAACTCACGCCTGTCCGAATTTCCCATTACACCTGGCGAACTCGCCACAGTCCTTGCCAACGCATTTGCCGTCACCATTCCCGAAGCCAAATACGCCCGTTGGCAAACCCTGGAACAAGCCGTCAACTCCACCTACCTTGCACAATACCGCAGGTAAACTGTTATATCCACCCCGACACACTGTCACCATTACAAGGAAACTACACTATGGGCGATTGGGACCCAGGGTCCGTCCACCAGGACCCCAACTTTGAAACCCCCGACCCGCCACAGACCGAATGGCGGTTCTACAACGGCAGGTGGGGCTACTTCCCGAAACTAACCCCCGCTGTCAAGTATGTCACAGGTCCCGACGGGTGGCTTGTCCCCTGGACCCAGGACGACACGTCGCCCGTGGACTGTGCCCTTTACTAGATAACCTGTTATATTGCCTATGAAACTCTCACACACCTGGACCCGCTGCCCCCTGTGCAATTCCGAGGACTCCGTCAAGCCCGTTATTTCCAATTTGGCGGGCGACGTGAAGCCCCGTATGGACCCGCTCACGGGCAAACCCGTCTATGTCAAACGCTGCTCCGTCTGCGGTGCCACCTTTTCCCTGGATGCCCGAACCGTTGAACGTCGGGGCATTCTGTAATCTGTTATATTCCACCTGCAACCCCCGCTCAACCGCCTATGCTAGACCTGGACCACATTCAACTATCCCTAGCCGAAATTGACATTATCAAACATACGCTAGGCTACGATTACGGGAAGGTCGCCTTCCGTAACCACTTCTGCACACAGCCCACGTCAAACGATGGCGTGATATGCGAGGGACTTGTCACAAAGGGGCTTATGGAAAACCACGGCTCTAATCCCAACCTGGTCGGGGATTGCTGCTACTACGCCTGCACAGACGACTGCAAGTCCCTTATAAAACGTATCTGCGGGTTCAAGTAGCACTGCACAGGGTAAAGTGTTATATTCACTTCCGATACGCTGCGGATTTTCTAGCGGGGGCGTGGTATTGTATTAGATATTTTGTTATATTTATGGCAGGCGAACAACGCCCCCCGCCCCGCCTGCCCTTGCTTACAAGTTAAAAACCCTACCTACCGATTTTACACACAAACTATGAATATAAGGGATTACCTAGAATATGCCAAAAATTGACACCCGAAAAACGCCTGTTCGCTACGCCCCGAACACACCCCCGCCCGAAAGTGGCTATCCGCTAGTGGGAAAGACAAGCCTGGTAATGGCTGACCTGCTCGCCCGTGCGTTCGGGCTAGAGAAACCCGTAATGAAATTTGAACCTGTAAACCTGGAGGACCTATGATAGACTATGTTGGATTGAATATCCTGGCGGGCGTGTATGCCCTAATGCTAGGGTATGCGATAGGACGCTTTTTCCAAGACAGCCACTACCGCAAGTTGCTGCGGGGTGCGTCCGAAGACTACAACGAAACAATACGTTTGCTGCGGGAGCGTAATACGCAACTAGAACAGGACAACCTGTGTGCGGAACACGACGTTCAAATGCTAGAAGAGGAAGTCAAGGATTGGAAGCACAAGGCTGCTGAATGGGAAGCGAAAGCCAGGGCGTTTCACAAGATGGCGACGGGGAGGGACGAATGACAGACGCTATTTGGAGCATACTGACGGATAATTGGCAAATGGGTGTCAGCGTCCTTTGCTGTTGGACCCTGGGCTACCTACACGCCCACAGGAACGCCCGTGAGCAAATCCGTGACCTGGAACACGAAAACGACAAACTGAAATGGGACAACCTTATGCTGTGTAAGATGCTGCGTAAGCGGGAGGGCGACAATGAAGTGCCTAAATCCGAAGTGCGACTATGACAAACTCCGCAACTACGATTGTGTCTGCCCGAAGTGCGGAATGGACCTATACTACAAATTCCACTATGGGGCTGACGCATTCGCCAAACGCAAGGGGGACAAATGAGTTATCTGTTTGTGGCGTTCGTCGCCTTTACGCTAGGGTGTATGTTCACCCACGGGTCGGACCGCAGGCGTATGCGGGACCTGGTGCAGCGGACCAGGAAATACAGGCTACGCTGCCAGGGCTACGATAACCTGGTGGATATGAACAGGCACCTGCAACGGGAATTGAGCAGTAAGCAGCACGAATACGACGTGCTGCGTAGGGAATACGACCGCTTGAATCGGAATTAAGTTATATTTGGTGTAGGATAATGTGTGTCCTATTTTCTCCTTCTTACAGCCCCGCAGGGATTCCTTGCGGGGCTTTTACGTATATAGTAAATACTAGGGACACTATGTGCGTGGGACTGCGACCACGTGATTGCATTACGCAAGATTTACGCTTATAGTCCACAGCCGTGGAGCATTACAAGTGGTTCGTCACAAACAACAGTATCTAGTATATGTCGGACATATCGTATAGGGCGTTTAGGTTTTTGTGAGGGTAGTCCACCGTTATACCCTAACTGTATTACAGGGCTATGCGGGGTTTCTAATTCTATCGGGATTGGGGATGCACCTAAATAGGTATCAATATAGTCTAATGTAGCGAAGACCGACCCACGCCACAATCTATGGCACACGTCAACAGATAGTAACCTAGTTTTGTATGCTATAGGGACAGGACGCAGTATATAGTCGCTAAACCGCACATTCTTCTTTACTGCAAGTTCTATTGCAAGCATACGCACATACCTTGCATATATGCACAATACACGTGATAGCCATTTGCAATAGTTTTTATTAACTAGAGTTAGCGGGTTATAATGTTTTACGTATGCCCTATATATAGATAATGGCGAGGAATAGATAATAGCAATCGGGTATTTAGGGTGTCTGTGATATTCCCTAACAATCTGTCGTTTAACCAAATTGTTGGGTTTCCTGGCAAATGTAACGGAACTTAAATGACCCAAAACCTGTTGTTCTGTGATAGTCGCAAACGCCATAAAGTATGGGGTGCCACAGAGTTCGTTATACACACGATTGCCTTCGCTTACGCCATAAAACATTATATAAAACGCTCTAATTAGTTTTCGCTTCGTTTTAATATGCGTACAACAGTTGACCATACAGTAGTGGGCGAATATATGTTCCTTTATTGTAAGTTCTGTAAGATTGTTCCTGCATATTAGTCTGTCACGCCTACTACACGGCAAACCAATAGACCTGTAATAAGATACAGGGACAATGTGATGCTGTTCCCAAGCTATAAGACCCCGTGGGAGAAAGCCTTGTAAAACTATATAGGCATACTTGTAGCACCATATAGAAGTTATATCAAAACATCGTATAAAATCTCTACTACGATTTCCTAGAGTCTTCAATAATGCGTGTACGTGAGCGTATGTGACGGTTTCGGCACCATACTGTGTGACATCCATAGTGTTTACCAAAAATGCCCACAGTCACGTCTATTGTGGTATTTAACGCAACTGTGAGCATCAAAGGTATAAGATTAACAGAAATACCACTAACTGCTTATCTTGAATACTACATAGATAAATATAGTAAAATCTCCGTAGATTTTACTATATTTTCATATAGATTCCCTAGACGTAGGGACCGTAACCCAGGTAAGCCTATCCTGCCCACTATACGGGCAGTGACGCTCAAATCATACTGACCGAACGTAAGCGGTGGCGAACGCTGTTTTACAGCGGGCGAGCAGGGGCGGTCACACGCCCAAACACACGGGCGGTCGTGAGTAGCTAATCACGTTCGCCCAGGGGCACCGCCAGGATTCGCCATATAGTCCTGGCGGTGCTTTTCTTACGGTAGCGAAATGTAAACAAAAAGTAACAAAAGGGACCCTTGCCAAAGGGGACCAAATTTATTATCATTTACTATGTAAATGATAATAAATTTGCCTGTGAAACTAAAAGGATAGCCCCTGGCTATCCTTTTAATGCTCCACCTATTTTTCTTTTACGGGCTTCCCGTCCACTAGCCCGTTCAATTCGTCCATACGCTGTAGAACCACAGCCAAATTTTCCAGGGCTTTCTTCCACCCAACAGGGCACTTGAACAGCGTGTGAACTGCATCGTGTATGTCCGCAGATAGGTAAACAAACCGTGACGCATCCTCCACGTATTCGTAATGTTCGGGGTCCAAATCCAAATGGTGCAAGTTCGCCCTGTTCGTAAGTGGTCTGCCCGAAACGAAACATTTATTATTCTGCAAATGGGCTATTTGTCCCTTTAATGTTTTCCACGCAACAGAACCTCTAAAACATTGGCGACGCTTTGCCCTGTCCGATAGCTCGCTGTAAGCCTTTCTTGTCCTAACCATACTAATCCCCCTTCTTTAACCAAAATTGCATACGGGATTCCACTACGGGTAATTCCAAGCCCATACGCTTGCAATACCGCTTCAAGAACTGATAATCCACAGCGTCTATACTACGCCCTCTATTTAGACGGTCCATAATATCCGTGTATCTTACCCTGTTTACATTTTCACGGACAGGCGTAGCGTTGGGGTCTTCTGTCACGGGAATGGGCGTAATCCCATTCTTATTGCAGTAGTTCAAATAGAATTGAACATCACTAGGGTAAAGTATCGTAATGCCCTCGGCTATTCTTGACGAAATCGCAGCATACTTCTGCGACGGGGATGTTCTGCCCATAATAAACCTCTATGGTTAAAGTGAATTAGCACTACTGAAAATATACTAATACACGCTGCCTATGTCAATTAGCATTAAAGTCAAGATGCTATCACATCACTATGCTATGTATTAGCACACCGAACAAAACGCTAATACACGCTCCACGCATACGATTAGGGCACCCCCCCCACTAGCAGGGGTGCCCAGGCTTGCCGTAGCAAGTCAGTCTGTGCAGGAAAGCACAGCGTTACTTCGGGACGGGCTGGAACTTCGTTCCTGGTCCCTGGTGCTTTTCGTGGAAACGCTTATACGCCCCAACGTCCACACCGTTTATGCGTGTGCGGGTCCTGGGCTGCTCGCCCCAATCCTTGACGCTGAACAGTCGCTTCCCCGCATAAAGGAAAGCTGCCACGAACGCTATCGTAATCATTCCACCCATTCCAATTCCTCCGCTGCACTAATCACCTTTCCGTCTATCCCGTCCAACACTTTGCCCAGGGAATCCGTGTCCACTTGCAGTTCGGCTACTTCGTCGTCCACCTGCACGAACAGGGCTGTCACGGCTTCCAGGTAACGTCGTCCCCACAGAAGCGTCCAACGTTCGCCCGTGTCCTGTCCCAACTTCGTGACAAGCCGTAAGCCGTAGCGGTGTATGCTTTCAAGCGGGAGCGTGTGCAGACCGCTACGCACAAGTGCGAGTGCGAGCAGGTCCGTGGTGCTAATTTGATTTGTCATATATTGTCAATTCATTTGTATGCACGGGTCCTATGCCATACACGTTAAGTTGTATGGACTCACCCGAACAGGGGTGCTTAACTTGTCCGCTCCGACAGCAGGGCTTCGGGGGCGGGGGTTTTTAGGTCTATATAACACTTTACCTTACGCCAACAATATAGATTATTCTTTTGGATTATGCTAATTGATATAATTGATATAGTTCTGCTAATTGACATAATTGCCCCACCCGCCCCTCTGTAAGCGGGAGCAGCGGGGGTGCTGCGTGACGGTAAGCGGGTCCGCAAGAGCCGAATAAGAGCCAGGGGACGTGTCATAAAACGGTGACAGGTGTCATAGAAAGGTGACGGACCAGGGGTAGCGGACGGGCTTCCGTATAGGGGCACAGGCGAGCAGCTAGGGTAGAATGTGGAGCCAGGGGATAGTGAGCCAGGGGATAGTGAGTAACACAGGTGCGTATGGGTGATATAGGGGGAGTGTGCGAGTATAGGGCTAATGCGTGAGAGTCACGTATGTGGTATAGGGCGTATGCGTATAGGTGTGTATTGGCGTGTAAGGTATTGGCTATATGTGCGTTGCCTGTATTGGTGTTGTTGTAGGTTTATGGGATTTTGGGGATTTTTGTTCGTGTGTCGTTTTTGTGTGCGGGGTGTTTGTATGACAAAGCCCCTGCCTGGACTTGTGGCGGGGCTGTGTTTTAAGGGTTGTGCCCAGGAAAGCGTAGGCTGTGATTTTCCAGGGCGGTATGGGGCTGTCGGGGTCCTTGAGCAGACGGAACGCTGTTTCGGAATGGGTGTATCGGGCTTCGTGTATGGAGCCGTTGAACAAGACGAGGTAACGCCCGTCGCAGCAGACGTTGAAGTATTCTATGGGGATAAGGGTTATGGTTTGGGTTCGGAAAGTGTATGGGAGCGGGGATTGTGCCATATTGTTTTACTCCGTATATGTGGTGTCTGCGTAGGATTTCAAGGCTAGTTCGTGGAACTGCACTTCTGTTATACAGGTGCAGACCAACCCCCTGGTCGCTTTCAAGTTTCGGACGAGTTCGTATGCTGTCGGCAGGGTGAAGACGCAGGGTGTGGGTCCGAATGCTATGTCGGCAGCGTCGTCGGTGGGTTGAATGGAAGTGGCGGGGCGTGGGGTGTTGCCCGCCAGGGGGACTACGACGTATTTGAGGGCACTAGCGGTTTTCAGTGCCTTTTCGTGCAGAATGCGAGCGTCCACGGGGTTTTGGGTCATAGGGTATATCCTCGGTTTGGGGTGGTTGATACCTGTAATATAACAAATTATCTAGTAGCTGTCAATAGCAACCTGCAAAGTTTTTGGCGGGGATTGTATGACAGAAGCCCCTGCCTGTGTGTGGCGGGGGCTTCGGGTAATGCCTGTGTAGGGCGGGGTTTTGTGTTGAATGTGTTACAGGTCCTTTGCGTCGTCAATCCACTGCTTTGCAGCCTTGTCCCACACGTCGTTCGGGAGTGTTTGGGACTTGTCGTCCAGGAAGGACTTGATAAAGTCTTCGCCTTTGTCCAGGCAGGCGACGGCAGCGTATTCAGCCATACAGTTAGCCATAAGGTAGTCGTAGCTGTCTTTCACGCCACGGCTCTTGAAAGCGGTGTGTGCGGTTCGGGGACCGATACGACGTGAGAGAGCCTTGATAATGGCACCCGTGGCTTTCTTGAACGGGAGTTCGCCTTTACGCCATTTGCGGAGTTCCTGGCTTTGGGCGTAGAGTTGGTCAAACAGGTCGGCATCGCTGTTGTATCGGGCTTCGTGGGTCTTGATTTTGAATTTGTAGGGCATAGGGTGTTTCCTCTTTGGAAATAGTTGGGGAATATACGGTAGGAAATATAGGTTATTTTCGGGTGACTGTGTATTCGGGACGGACGAAACCGCATTCGCCCACTTCGTATAGGCGAACGGTTTGGTCGGGGGTCTGTTCCTTTACGGCAGCGAAGAATTTGGCGAGAGCCTTTTCACGGGTTTCTGCGAGTTCGCCACTAGACGTTCCGAAGCGTGGGTTGTCAACGGTGATTTGCCAATACGGTTTTTTTCATAGGGGGTTTCCTCGGCTGTGGTTGTGTTCCTGGGCATAATATAAGAAAATACCTGCGTATTGTCAACAGGTATTCATAAAATTTTTACAGATGTATTCGGGGTTGCGGGACGGAAACGCCCTATCGGTTACATTTTGGAGCGGTATTGTTTGGCGAGCGAGAGCCATTTTTCCATACGCCTGCAATAGCGGGAGTAGGTCTTTGAATACACGTCGTCACGCAGGGACGTGAGCAGTGCATAGACCTTGAACCTGTAAATGCAGCGTATGTATTTTTGGCGGGCGATTTGCCTGTGCAGCTCACGGCTGTATAGGGCGAACGCCAGGATTACGCAGACGATAATGATTAAGGGGATTACGGTTTCGGGTGACATAGGGGGTTCCTCTAGCGTTTGGTCGGGTAGGTCTTCCAATACTTTTTCTTGAAGTCTTCGGGGAGCAGCCACGCAGCGTTCGTGATTAGCGGGGGCTGCTTCGGGATTAGGTCTTCAAAGTCCAATTTGCGGTGGTGCGGGAGCAGCAGGGCTGTTCGGATTTCACGGACGGGACGGAACAGTGCAAGGAACCGCTCGCACCAATCAATAAGGGGGCGGTCGTTCTTGAACTGTGCCAGGTCCATCGTGCGACGGAGCGTGTAGTAGTCCCGTTCGGCTTGCTTGGAAATAAACAGGGGCATAGGCGTGGGTTGTCCTTTTAGAAATTTTCGGGTATGCCCACCAGGAAGTATTCCTGTTCCTTGTGGACTTTCTTGAGAATGTCTTTCAAGTCCTTTGCAGTGCCACCGTTCCCGAACAGGTGGTTGAACAGGACGACGTAGCCGTTTTCTTCGTCGGCACCGAACCATTGGAGCAGGACCCTAAACGGGTTAGCGTCAAAACGCCTTTGCGATTGACGGATTTCGTAGCCGAGGTAGGGGTTGTCAAATTCTTCGGGGGCGGGTTCGGATTTCGGGAGCGGGTCTTTGGGCGAGAACACGTCCTTGATTACGTTCACGAAGTCCTTTTTGGAAATGAGAGAGCCTTTTTCGGCTTTGGCGGTGTCCAGGGATTGTTTGGTCTTTTCGTTCATAGGTGGTTGTTTCCTTTTATAAATTGTTAGCCTGTTCGGGGTTGTCCTTGCAGAAGTCGTTGTATTCACGGAGCAGTTCGTTATACGTCTGCGGACGGTGGATTGTGACCCATTTTAGGAAGTGTTCCTGCGGGAATATGGGCGGGTTGTTGTCCCGTAGTGGTTCGGGCGTGTATTGGGAGTCGTAGCACCATACGCAGTGCGAGAAGACATATTCCGTGAACACGCCCACACCCTGCCAGGGGTCGTCGGGTTGGATTTGGTATTTTAGGGTTTTCCCGTGCCGTATCATAAGAATAGGCGTTTTGGCGGGAGATTCCTTTACCCGAATAGGTATTCCGTCTTCGGGCAGGGAATGGTTAAAGGATTTCCAATGGTTTTCGGACATAGTTTGTTTCCTTCTTTGAATTTTGCCATACCCCTAGTTTTTCCCCGCACATTGGGCAGAACTTGGCGGGTAATGCCGACATTACGTGTTCCCCGTGAAGAACGAACAGCAGACCTTCGTTTGTGACGATATACCCGTAGCGACTGCAACACGGTTCCTGTTCGGCTGCATCCGCTATCGTGACTATCGGCTTTTGATTTAGCTTTTCAGTAGGATTACAAAATTCGCACATAGGTAATGCGTCCCCCTTTATTGGAGTTGCAAGAGAATGAAAAAGAAGCCCAGGGCGAAAGCGTAGAAGCCTGCGACCCCTACAAGCATAGCCCCGATTTCAAGGAACGTGTTTCGCTTGACGATAGGCTTGCCCATAGCTATGCCACGGACGTAGGCGTAAAGCCCGACGACAATGAGCAGAATGCCCGTAACGGTGATAGAGTTCATTTGTGCTGTTCCTTTAATGCGTCCTGCACTGCGATTTCGGTGTAGAAGCGTTGGTCTGCGAGCTGCCCCAGGATAGCGATATGAGCCTGGTCCCAGGGGACGACCGCCCACTTGTGGTTGTCGTTGTCAACCAACAGGGCTTCGTGGTTGCTTTCGTTGAAACGGAGTAACTGACCGTCAACCAGGAGTCCCAGGAAGCGGTCCTTTGTGTCGGGGTCAATGCTAGGGTGGTATGCGGAAATGCGGTCCATACGGATAACCCAGGGGTCAACGGGACGTTCCGCTTTGGGTCTAATTACGATTACGTTTTCTCTTGTATCGGACATAGGTTTGGGTTCCTTAAAGTGGTTTGTGGATAGGTTCTACGCCCACGGTCGGGACCGACAGGGGCGGGTTTGGTTTATCTTTCGGCAGGACCTTTACAGCCTGGAACGTGGAGCCGTCCAGGGGCATACGGATTTCGTCAAGGAACGCCAGGACGGATTGGGCTTCTTCGTAAGGGCACGGGGCAGCGTCTTCAATCTTTCGGGTCCAGGTCTGCGAGTTCCCACGACCCCACCCCGTAGGACGAAGGCTCATAAGGTAGAAGCCGTCGCTACGCAGGATAACATAACGGCTGTCACGTTCGTCTAGCTTCGCCTGGAGGTCTGCGATAGTGGCTTGAAGTTTGGCGACGTAATCCTCAACAGAGTCGGGGTCATACACCAGGCAGTCAGCGATTTCAATGGTTCCGATTTCGGGTAGCATAGGGCTTTCCTTTTAGAAGCAGACGTTCTTTCCCAGGGTCTTGCGGGAAATGCAGTTGAACAGGTTGAACAGGGTCTTTTTGTATTGGGCGAGCGGGACGGGCTTACCCAGGAACGGGTTCGGGTCAATGAGGTCGTGGTCGGATTCATAGGTAATCGTGAAGCCCTCACGGTCCTTATGCACGTTCACAATGTCAAATTCAGCCCACAGTTGGTCGGGGTAATCCTTTGACCAGGACAGGGATTTGAGTTTGTAGAATGCGTCGCAGTTCATATTCACGCTGCTAATATGTCGCTGATAGAACACGTAGTCCTTTGCGAACGTCTTTACAGCGTTGACGATTTGACGCTTCTGCTTTTGGGTAAGGTCTTCACGCCAGGACAGTTTCGGGTTAATATGGAACAGGGATTCTTCCTGGGTCGTGCAGGTAGCCAGGATTTCGTCGGAAAACTTGAATTGGTTCATAACGGGTTCCTTTAGAAGCAAATGTAACGGTGAGAAATTTCAACCCAACGGGCTTCCCATTTGGTCCACAGGGCTACTTTGGCTTTGGCTACTTCAAGAGCCTTCGGGTCGCTGAAAATGGTGCAGAGGTTCTTCCATTCCAACAGTTTCCTGCGACAATCCTTGACGATACGGCAGCTACGCCTGTAATTGCTGTGCAGCAGGCGGTTTTCGTAATCCATCCAACGCTTGCGGGCGTTATCGTATTGCTCCGTATAATACTTGCGGTCGGTGTCAAAGCACAGGCGGTGTGCGTCCAATTCGCAAATGGCAGCGTCCACCTGCTGACGGGGGTAGTATTCGTCGTTCGGGTCCATACCGCCCTGGATTTCGGAAGCAAACACGGGATTCAAGTCTTCAAACTTGTAGTGCCAATCTTCATTGACAGCAGGAGCCTTGTCATTATATTTGTCCATAAGACCGTGGATTACAGCGGACATTTTGTCAAAGGTGGTATAGTCATCGTTAGGAATGACTACCCAATAATCCCCGCATTCATACACGCTACTGCTACCTTCAGCCATAATAGCTTCGGCTATTTCATAAAGTTGGTCGGGGTTGTGATGGACGACTTTGAGCAGGAACGAATAGTTCTCACGGTCTGCTTTGATAATGCTAATCATAAATTCCTCGGTTTTAAGTGGCTCTGCATTAAATATAACAGATTACCTAATCTTTGTCAATAGGTATTTCAAAAAAAATTTTCAAGATTTTTAGATAGCTGCGGAATGACCTGTATTTTTACTTGAACAGCCGAAAATCGGGGGACCAAAGCCAAATATGTGCAGTTTTTCTGCACATTTCGGGTTTGGTCGGGCAAAAACCCGTGTGACGAAAAATGGTAATATATTACTGTTTTTCCTATTCGGGCTTCCTGGAAGTTCCCAGGAACGCCCAGGCGGTCACGTTGGTTATAGGCGTGAGTTCTTTCGGGTTTGACACGATACGGATAGAGCAGGGGCTTTCTGCGTCATACCAGGCTTCCCACAGACCGCCCGTCGTATTGACTTCGCCCTGTTGGTCGGGGTGATACACGGACGAACAGGGCGGGGGCAGTATTTCGCCCAGGGCTACAAGGTATCGCCCGCTGCGGTTGAACGTGAAAGTGGATAGCGGACTTAACACCAGGGTCTCTGCGTCTATGGTTTTAGGTGTCTTTCGTTTCATAGCGGAATTTCCTCCAACGGGGCGTTCAATCCTTTGGAACGCTGCATAATGTTATCGTTGAGCAGCCAGGTAAACTTTGAGTGGAAGTAGTTGGCAATTTCAAAAATGTCCTTTACTTCCTGGGGGTCGTGGTTCTTGTCGTAGTATAACTTCGTGTTCAACGCACAATACACTTGCTTGCTCAACTGTCGCAGGTAGCCGATACGCCTAAATTCTTCCAGGTGTATGTCGTATTCTTCGCAGTATCGGTCGGCATAGTTGGTGGCTATGACTAGGAACTTGTCCTGGGTTTCCTGGGGGAGCGTATGCAGCAGCTCCAACAGGCGGGTATCATAAGGCTTCTGCAAAGGTGCGGGGCTGCGTTCGGGTTTTCGGTCATAAATGATTTGGTCCTTGTATGTCCAAAGAAGTTTCTGTTGCTTCGTCGGAAAGATAGGGTCCAAATCCACCATCGGGTAAACGATATTGTCTTCCAGGAACACAGCCTTTATGTAGTTGTGTTTCGTTGCGTCTTCGGGAATAACCCACAGGTCCCTGCGGTATTCGGGCTTTTCTTCGGCAAAGCGGTGCCAGGTAATCGTGATTGTTTCGGTAATTCTAGGCATAGGCTACTTCTCTTGATAGAACGCTAACACTTCCCCGTAAACGAACACAGGGGATTCGGGTCCGTTGCAGCGACGGATTACCGCCCTGTAATTGTCTTTGTGGGTCGGGTCGTCGTTGTTCGGCATAATGTCAATGACATAACGGTTCCCGTTATAGAACAGCGTGTGCGGGTGACAAATTTCTTTCGGGTCCTTGAACACGGGAACGTCAAACGGGATTTTGGTTCCGTCTTTCAGCGTGACTTCGGCAATAACATTTTCATAGTAATTGTCGGGGTCGTAATCAAAAATGTAGTCGGACACCGAAATGACCGCAAAATAGCTTACGTTGTCCCTGGTGATAAAGTCACCCGTATCGGGCAGGATTCTGCCATCGGTTTGCAGGGTCTTGATTTCGTCCGCATACGCCCATACGTCGTATTTATTGTGCGTCATAAGTGCCTGGGGGACATCCTCTGCGTGAATAATGTCTTTGGGTGCAAAGAACGTATTAGCCCCGTAAGGCTTAACTACAATATCCTTGTTGGAACGGGGCTTTTCGTCCGCAAAGGTGTGCCACGGGATAGAGATTGTTTCTGTGTATTGCATTGATAGGTTCCTTTAAGATTTAAGTTCCTGGGCTATGTTACGGACAGCCGTGAACGCCAATCCGAACTTGTGGGCGGTTGAACGTATGCTGTGTTCGGTTTTAAGTTCCTGGACTATCTGTTCCTTGAGCAGTGCCACCTTTTCTTTCTGCGGGGTCTTCTGCTTTCGGATTCGGTTGAACGGGACGTGCATACGGTTAGCCTTGCTGTATGCAGCACTCAATGTTCGGTTCGGGGGCAGCACCTTTTCTTGAAGCATAGACAGGTCGTCGTCGGTCCAGGTCGGGACCTGTATCGGGTTCCGTGGCGGGACCGTGGGTTCTGCGTTTGGGTCGTTCGGACGGAACGGTATATGCAGCTCCCACGCCTTAATGCGGGCAGCGTTAAGGGAACGTCCCTGCGGGACCTTGTGCTGTGCTAGCAGGGCGATTTCTTCGTCGGTCCAGGTGCGTTTAGCCATTAGAACTTTGCCTTCGGTGTGAGTTGCTTGTAACGCTTCCCTAGCATATCGGTGAAGTCCTGGTAAGTAACCGTGTGGACCACGATTTCGGGAATGACATAGTTAGTTTCGCAGGTCTTGAATACGGACAGCACAGCTTTGTCCTTATGGATAAAGATAAACTCACCCGAAACGCACAGGCTGTTACCCTGCCAAAATACGTTAAAGGGCGTAAGGTAGGCAACGCCTGTGGTCTTGTCGGGGAGCAGGGCTTCGCTAAAATACACGACGGAGCCTGCCAACAAACGCTTGACTTCTTTCACGACAGCCTTACGCTGCGTCTTGTTAAGGTTCGGGTTCCAATCCAAAGTCTGTAGGCTTGACAGCGGTAACTTGCTTTGGACGGTGTATTTCTTAATCGTTTCCTTTGAGAATTTCTTTGTAGTGAGTTTCATAGTAACCTTGTGAATAGGCGTGAATATAAGGGGCTGCGGAAAGAACCTGGTTTTAACGGCTACGGACAATCCCGTGCAGCTTCCCGTCGGTCCCTAGATAGTATGCACGGTCGTTACGCCAAATAAGGGACGAGGCTTTCTGCGTGACGATTTTTGATATTCCCAGGAGTGTTCCTTTTTCAGTGCAGAAGTGATACACGTAACGCAGACGACCCTTCTTGTCGGGCTTGCGGTCCAGGTAGAATCTTTGAATTAAGCAACCCAGGGCTTTCGCTTCTTTAAGTGTAGATACTCTTTGAAATTTATCGGTCATAGGTCATTCCTTTTTGAGTTCCTTGCCACACATAGGGCAAAACTTGATTTCAACGCAGCGTTCGCCATACTCACGACGGCTAGTTTCTGCATAGAGTTTGTTACCGTCTAGCCAAACAACACGGTCCTTTTCTTCCAGGGGTCTGCCGTCTTCGTCGCTGCTGCCCATACGACGGAGCATTGTCCCTAGCGGAGGATTGAACAGCGGTCCAGGGTCCCCGTCCTTTATGAGCGGGTAGCAGCCCGTAATCTTCTGCCTGTCTTCGGGAGTGATAGACGGATTGTCTTCAAGGTCGTCGTAGTAGGACGGGTCAACAATGAAGTCCGTGGACTTCTCACAATACTTGCACATAGGAAACTATCCTCGGTTTTATGTGGTTCTGTGGTAAATATAACAAATTACCTAATAGTTGTCAATAGGTAATTTGAAAAATTTTTGTATAACAAAAACCCCGACGGGCGGTCGGGGCTTAAAGTTCGCAGGATTCGGCTGATTAGTCGGGGAAGTCGGAGCCGACCTTCCGATTCAGTTTCCCGAACCACGCACGGACGGCAGAACTCCAGGTGTTTATGACGTTGGACCAATCCTCAACAACCAGGTCCACGGCAGTGTTGCGGTCGGCATCTTCGTCGCCCGTAGGTTCCTTGCCGTAGTAATCCAGGATTTCTTCGGTGGTGTCCGATTCGGGAGAAACAAGAACATCCCCTATGTAGGGAATGCCTTCGGGAACCAGGGAGTATTTGCGGTTGAGTTCTTCCACGGTATCAATCAAGCACCCGTCGGAGTATTCATTGCCCACCTCGGTAAGCAACGATATGTCGTTGGCGAAGTGCTGCGGGTTCGTGGAATGGATTTCGTGACGCTTATGCGACAGTTCTGCGATGGGCTGCAATTCTTCCACAAGTTCGTCCATACGCTGTTCTGCGTCGGGGTCGTCGGGCTGCATCGTATTGGCTACAATGTAGGACGCAATCCGCTCAACACCGTCGGCAGACGTTCTGTAAGCGTATTCCCGCTTGCGGTCGTAGGCATCTTTTGAAAAGTAACTCATAGCCGTGCCCACTGCAACTACTTACGGGTGTAATGACCTTCGTGGACCATAACGTTCACGCCATCATACGAAAAGGTCAGCCCTTCGTCATCAACCGTTTCGCTTTTCTTGCGAAGGCTTTCAATCTTCTTCTGCATAGAACACTTCTGCATAAAAACTCCATTTTGTTGTTTATCGGAATATAGATTATTTTCAGCGGGTGCGTTACCTGGCGACTACGCCAAACCACAGCATTCCACGCCCCCGTAGTTCCACTTGTTACGCTTACAGATACGCTGCCCCTTTTCTTCGGCAGTGATAGCAGCGTCTTCGGAGTCTTCGCCCTTTACTGTAAAGAAACGTGCAGGGACGGCACGTCCGCACTGTTGGATATACAGGCAAAATTCAAAGGCGTGTTCGTGTGGGTTCATTCAGCTATCCTCGGTTTAAGTGGTTTCTACCCCAAATATAACAAATTACCCGATAGTTGTCAATAGCAAATTGTAAAATAATTAAAATACCCCTGCGGTGTGTTAGTCCGCAGGGGCGTTGCGTAAGGTAGTGTGCTATACGGGGTATGTCCGCTAGGCAGGTGGACAAGGGTGCCTACACTAGCGAAGTCACCCGCAGGCTTAAACACTTGACTACAAATATAGTTTATTTTTCGTCAAAAGCTACACAGGCTCTTGCTCTTTTTGCAAACGGGGTCTTCCCATTCGTGGGGCTTGACTTTCAGCAGACGTTTGCATACGTCGTCAGCCAAAGCCAGGTAGCGGTCCAAAACGTCGGCATCGCACATTTTCTTCAACCAACCCTCCATAGCCACGTAGGTGTAGGTTGAGTCCCCGAACACTGTGCAAATATCCTGCGTAAAGTTGTGCCACTTGCAATACTTCTCTTTGTAGTCTTCAACTTCTGCGATTAGTTCTTCATTCTGCCTGGATAGGCTGTCACGTTCCGCAACCAACTTCTTAACGTCCAAAGCCTTGATAAAAATGCGGGCTTGTTCCAGGTCTGCTTGCAGGCTGTTCACGGTGTCCTGCAAGGTCCTGGCGTGGGCTTCCAACAGTTTCACCCTGCCGTCGTCAAGCATAGTCCCGAAGCCGAACCACTCCCAATACTTTGTCCGTGCGTAATAAAGCGGTTCTTCGTTCGGGACGACTTCGTTCGTGTCTTCGTCAAACAGTTCACACCAGGCGACGTAATCGGTTTCGGGGCTGAATACCCAATCAATTTCCTTTACGGTTTCCTGCCAACTTTCGTAGAGTTTCTTGTAGTTCGGGTCCGTTGAAAGTTTCTTAAACGGGATTACTTCCTTGCACTTCACCAGGAAATGACGCATAAGCGTAATCTTGCCGTCGTCAAATACGTGGTAAACTTTCCCTACTTCGGGGACGTTCTTCGCCCCCATACCTTCAGTTTCTTTTTCAAGTTCGTCCATAAAAATCCTTTACTTTGTTCTATCGTAAATAAAGTAAGCAATCAAGGCACCGATAGCAAAACGCAGGGTCCACACCACGCCCCGCAAAAGCAAGTCCGTAACCGTGTAGTTTTCCTTGTCGGTCCTTAAAACATAATGCAGAGTTCGAGGCTTGTTTAACTTGTCGGGATTGGCTTTCGTAAAAATCTTGCAGTGCCTACCCTGGTCGCATTCCTTGTTACAGGGACAAAACGCACAAGAGCCGTAAAATCCATATCCTTTCGGGAATGCCATACAGTCCTCACTTTTTAGAAATCGTTACAGCGTATTTGAAAAGCGGTTCGTCAATCGGGGCGACTTCAACCTTTGCCCACGTATAGGCTTGCAGTGCAGACTTCGCATACGCCATAGCGAAATCCAACGTTGACAACTTCTTTGTAACGGGCTGCATAGCCTTTTCTGCGTCCACAGGAACGGTAATGTCTTCCAGGATCTTATACGTCCTGCTGCAATCGTCTGCGGAAAGCAGGACGGTAGGGACTTTCGGCATAGCGGATTTCGTCTTCGGGTCCTTTGGCGAATAGCTGCATTCCAAAGCAGTAAAGGATAGCTTACCGTCGGTAGTCCTATACGTGCGATTGTGGTGCAGCGACAAGTTGTATTCGTCAACCTTACCGTTAGACAAGACAACCTGCATAACTGCCGTCTTGCCTAGATACAGTTCGTCCAGGATAAAGTCAGTAGCGTTGTAGAACGTAAAACGGCAATACCCGCCAACGCACCCGTGAGAAAAATGCAGGTCGTATATGTAGTTAGCCAGGTTAGCGAGGTTCCAAACTGAATACTTTTCGGGCGAGTAAAACAGAATGTTCGTGACTTCGTAGGAACCCGAAGCGTCGTTCTTGTAAATCGGTCTGTTCATAAATTAGTTCCCAAAACAAAGTAATGCAGAGCAGCCCATAGACGAATCGTCCAGGACTTCGTATTCGGCTACTTCTGCCTGTTCCAACTTTTCCCTGGCGGTCTGCGGTTCCTGGCGTTCCTGCGGTTCTGCGGGTTCCTCAAATTCATCCTGCCACCACTTATGGAACGACACGTTAGCGTCCTTGAGATATTCAAAGCACTTGTCGTCCCAACGGGACTCCCAACCAAATGTCCTAAAATTCTTTTCCATAGACTAATCCCCGAAACACGGATACATTGTATTTTCAATTTTAGCCGAAACGGACTTTGAGCGTTCCGTTTCAACCTTGTAGTTTATGTGGGACGCATTCTTGTAGAAATCACGCTTCTCACGGACCACGTTTCGCAGCCAATTTATTTCGTCCCAGGTCAGCTTCAAGTTATATTCAGCCTGCATAGTCAGCCACCTATTCCAAGACTTCGCATTCAACGGGTTCGGCATTCGCAAGTTTCTGCTTGCGGTCAAGGCACCCGTGGTCGTCGGATTTCCAAAAGTTATACATCGGGCAATCCTTAACCAAATCCCCGATAATGCGGATAGTCGCAACACCGTTAGCGGGCTTAAAGAACTTTAACGGTTCGTCTTTAGTCATTGGCGGGTTCCTCCTGTCTGCGGGTCCAATAGTCCCCGTGGTGATTTGTCGGTCCCTTAAACTTTTCAAAGAAATCTTCCGTCGGAACGTTACCCCTGCGGTAAGCCCATTCGCTGTGCTTACAGGAATAGCGGAGCCTGCAATAGCAGCGACAGCCCTCGGACTTCACACAACGCTTCGCCTTGCACACGGCAAAATTCCATACGTCGTGATACAGCTTGCTTTCAAGGGGAGCGATTTTTGCACGACGGCTATTATTGGAGTCGCACACCTGCTTGAAGTCGTTCACAAGAGCCAGGAAATCTTTTGTCGGGACGGCAATAGCTACGGGTAGCTTGCTGCCGTTACGCTGCTTGTAACGCTTAATGTATTCTATCCAATCTTCGGCTGTCTTAATCGGCTTGTCTTCGTATTCGGTGTCAAGCATTGGAGCCTCCTTTTAGAGCAAGTTCAACGTCTTTGCTGAAAGTCATTTGTTCTTAAACCCCTTCAAAAATTCTGCAACAGGCTTGTCAAGCGTAATCTTCGTCTTCGTCATAGCCTTACGACTGTCAATGTGAATGCTAACGTCCGTGTCACGGAGCATATCGCAGAATTGGTCCACGGTCAAGGTAGTCTGCACCTTGAGGTTTTCCTTGATTTGCTTGTAGGCTTCCTGGACACGCTTCAAGTGGTCCCGCAAGTTTGCTTCGGTGCAGTAGTGACCCTTTAAGTGGACGTGGCGATTGAAGCCCTTGCAGAACGGGAAGAACGCATCCGAAATGAAAATGTCAATGCAGGGTTCGTCGGTAGGCTCCCCGTCGTCGTCATATTCACACGAAAGTTCCACAGCTTTCATAAGGGACTGTGGGAACACGGGGTTCGCTACGGAGTATTCCACAATGCCGACAATGGCACCGTGGAAAATAAAGCCTTCTTCTTCGCAGATTTTCTTGAACAGTTTTACGTTCATAATATCCTCGGTTGTGGTTTGGTCCGTTATGAATATAACAAATTACCAGGTAGCTGTCAATAGGTAACTTAAAAATTTTACCAATTCTTTGCTTTTTCTGCAAGCGTGGTGAAGTCCCACTTTTTCCACCAGGACGGCTCGCCATACTTTGCGAGGGGCTTCCCGTTGCACCACCCGTAAACTTCAACGGTCTGTATGAACGCCTAGTAAGTTGCCTTATTGCGTTCTTCGTGGGTCAAACGCTCCATAACTGCTGCAAGTGCTTTCTTCGGGGTGTTGTAGCAGAACGGGTTCAAGGCAATAACTTTCTTCTTAAAGAACAGGAACTTCCTCACGGTAGCCTGGATTCCATAGAAGCGATTGGTTCCCGACGTGAAGTCGGTGCCATCTACAATAATGATTTCGGGTTTCATTGTGCATTCCTCTTTGGTTAGTGGTTGAAAAGTTTTTCTAATTCGTCACGGTGGATAGTGACAAAGCGTTCCGTGCGTGAACCACGGTGCGGAAAGTAACCCAGGGTCAACGTGTTCTGTGACGGTTCGTAGGGGTTCACGTTCGGGATTACCTGGGAAATTGCGGGGCAGTCAACGGACATAGCGTCACGGTCGTAAATCACTTTCTGCAACGTGACGCACAGTTCATTGTAACGGGCAACTACGTCAAGAACGTCGTCAACTTTGGTCCGCTGCCCGCTCATACAATCCCCCCTGTTTTCCTGGGCGATACCGTCGCATTCTGCATAGATACGCTGAAGTTCGTCACGGGTGAACACCCCGTCAAGGGCACCGCTCGCAGCAAGACGCTTCACGCTTTCGGCTTCCGTGACGCTATGCTTCTTCAAGAGTTCCTGGATTTCACGACGGGGGTCAACGAAGTTCACCAGGCTATCCAGGACGGAGCGGGAGCATTCCGCAATCGTAACCAGGGTCTTTGACTGTTCCAGGCGTTCATAGTTAATGCGGTCAAGCGTGTGCTTGTGTGCTGCCTGGATTTCCTGGATTTCTTCTTCGTGGGCGTTCTGCAATTCAGTGACAAGATTCAAAACGTCCGTCACAGTAAACCACTTGTCACGACCGAACGTGTAGGTCTTCGGGAGCTTGTTTGCAATATCGTTGAACTTGCTCATAATTATTCCTCCGAAACTTGCTTTGCAAGTTTAATGAATGCGTTAATCTTTTTTTCGTCCACGGGTTCCGTGCTGAAATCCGTAAGGGAACAGTCCTTGCAGTCCATAGTCATCGGGAAGCATTCCGAATAACGGAAATGCTTTACCCTGGGAACGTCGCCCTTGTAGGACACGTCCAATTCCTGCGAACACAGAACGGACACGTTACGCCCGCTTTGCTCAAAGCAGATAGCGAACTTGAAAAATTCCGTTTCGGGGTTAAGCGGGTTTTTCCACCTAATCCACTTACGCTTGAAGTTTTCGTTAAGGTATTTCGTCAAGCCCTCGCTGAATGCGTAGGCATCGTCGGTCATTCCACGCTTGCAAGCGTCAAGGGTCTTCTGTGCCTGCTCGCCTAATACTTTCTTGCTGCGGTAAGACTTTTGGATTTCTTGAAGTTGCTGAATGTCCATAGGGGTCCTCCAGGTTATTCGGCTTTGTTTTCTTTGTTAGGGAACTTTACCGATACGCTCAAAGTAACGATAGCCCCGTCCTTACGCTTCCATTCGTAGGACTTCGTTGTAGGCTTCGGGTAATCGGGATTACCTTTTGTTTCCCTGTAATAAGTGTCGGTTAGGTCCTGCACACAATAGTCACGCACGGCTTCAATCGCCTGCTGTGTAACTTCGGACTTTGACACCCACAGGGTCCCGTCCTTGTTCGTGGTCCCTGCGTAGATAGTATTGGTCAGCATACTGTGTGCCACCATAAAGCGGTTGTCTTTCATAGATACCTCGGATTAAAAACCTAAACGATATAGTCCACTGCGTTATTTTCTGTGACTACGCCCTTGCGACGGTATGCGTAGTGTGCCTTGACAAGAACGGTCTTGCCGTGCATACGGGCGTAATGTGCCCGAACATACCAACTAGCCACGTTGAAGTTCTTTTGTTCACGGACGCACTGCGAAGCACTTTCATACTTCTTCCAGGTTTCGTCTGTAATGTGGATATAGCGGTAAGCCTGGGAATGCTTCAACGGCTTCTTACCCGCCAGGATAACAGGGCGGTCCGAAGCGTGGCGGGAGTAGTCGGGTTCCGAACAGATTTCGCAGGTGCGGAGCGATTCAGCAATCCACAGGTTCGTAAGCAGGGCTTCAACATCAAACACGTTACCCGTGGACCAATTATCATACTGTTCGTCGTATTCAAACGTGGCACCACGCAAGGCACTGTCACGGACGGACGGGTGCAGCGGAATGTTGAAGTATTCGTTCTCGCCCACCTTCGGGTCACGACGGTGCAGGATATGGCACATTTCCGTAGAAGCTACCAGGTAGATATAGTCTGTGTGACCGTTAATCGGGAGTTCCAAAAGTTCCTCATAGAACTTCCCGTTTATGCAGTCCGAAACAAATTCAGTAGGCTGCTGTGCTGCCGTGTTGTAAAGATATTCACGGTATTCCTTACGCAGTTCGTCGGCAGGGGCACCCAGGGAAAGCAGGAACTTCATAGCACGTTCGGACACCTTGCGGACCTTGCAGGTCGGGCTAGGCTTAATGTAGGCGTTGCACAGAAATTCGTTAATGCCCCCGTTACTCACGTAACGCTGATAGCCCTTTACGGGCGGGTTCATATCCACCTTGACACCCAGGCGTTCTTCGTAGGCGTGGACGGTGAACGGCAGGACTTTAAGGCGACGCAGGCGTGTGGCAGATTTCGTGTCACGGATAGGACGCATCATATTGTCTTCCCACCATTCACGCATACCGTCGGTGCTATCACCGATATTAGCCACTGCCGATGAATAGCAGTCTTCCAGGAACTTGTCGGAAAGGGCGTTGCAGTTGAACACGATAGGGTTCACCGCCTCTTCAACGGGCTTATTGATTTTCTTCGGCTTGTTCTTATGCTTTGACAAGGTGCTATCCTCGGTAAATGGTTGTCGTGGTTTCTGCATAGAATATAACAAATTACCTGCGTGTTGTCAACAGGTAATTTGAAAAAAGTTAGACGGAGCGGTAGCCCTTGAAGAAGCGTTCCACGTTATCCAGGTGCGTAACGTATTCGCCCTTGTTCCAGGGTGCCTTGTAAATGCTGTCGCCCTTGAAGACGGGGCTTTTGCAGCACTGCAACTGATTGATAGAAAGCGGGGTCTTGAACTTCGGGGTGTCTTCGTGGAGCCACGCACGGACCTGTTCTGCCATTTTCTTTCTAAAGTCGCTCTTGAAAGTCTTCGTGTGGAGCAGCTTACCGATAATCACGATAGTGTCGGTGGTCTTACCGCAGGAATTGAACAGGCGGTTGGCTTCGCTGAAAGTAACGCCTGCGTAGTGGCAGAAGTCCAGGCGGTATTGGTGCAGCTTGCAGGCTGTTTCGTAATTCAGCTTTGCGATAGCAGCCTGGGAACGTGCCCTGTAAAGGTCAATGACTTCCTGGGTAGCGTCCACTTCGGCAGAACCGCCACCTGCGAAAGCGTCGGAGTCGTAATCCACCTTGATAAAGGTGTCCTGGTCCTTGTCATAGACGAAGGCATAGAAGTAGGTGGAGTCAATATAGTTGGTTTCGCCCAAATACAGGACGCAGCCGTTATACTTTTCAGTGCCGTCGTAGAACTTAATCGCCATTTTGGAACCTCGGTGTGGGTGGTTGTCTTTCTCTTTACACTGTAAATATAACAAAATACCTGCTGCTTGTCAACAGGTATTTTTAAATTTTTTGATTTTTTTTTGACGGCTACCCGTGGGCTTTCTTGAAATCGGTATAGACCGTGGGCAGCTTTACACGGACCCGCTCCAACAGGTCTGTGTGAAGTTTGGCGATTTCACGCAGGGTGTCATATTCCCATTTCGGGACTGTCACCATATCGGAATCTTCGTGAGTGCTTACAGGGTATTTCTTATGACGGCTCACTTACTGACTTCCCCCTGCGGTGCGTCCGCTTGAAAACCTACGAACTTCCAGGTGTTCGCACAGGCAAGTGAGAACGTCAAGTGGTTTTCGTCCGTCGGGACAAACACACCGCAGTCCACGAACAGGACCATCAAGGAAAGCAGTTGGTCGGGATAGTTCGCAAGCGGGCTGTGCAGGCAGAAGTAATCTGCGGTCACGTTGCCGTTCAAAGCCAAATAGGACGTTGACAGGAACCTCGCGGCATTGTCAAGGGCAATAAGCAAAGAAGATTCGGTAGGAAACGCCTCCCTAAACAACTCGGCATAATTCTTGGCTTTGTCGGCTATTGCTTTTTCATAGAAAAGTTTTGCCGATATGGGTGTCACTTTTGACCCGTGGTTTTTTGACATATTAGGACCTCTATCATAGAAATAATAACCTACTACATATATAGCAGGATGCCGTCAAAAATAAAAAAATTATCAAGATAACTCATACTGTATGTTATAGAATAATGTATATTTAAGATGTGAGAACGGTAAAACTAAAAATAATAAACAGACCCGACGTGCTAAATGATATGCGTGTATTTAGCAGTGCGGTTCGTATGGCGTTTAATCGCTTTCAAGACGGAATGCCCGAAACAGAAGTATATGCACGGGTATCAAAGCATTTCCAAGTGAACTGTTGGATAATACTTTCAGCAACAAAAGAAGCACACAACTTATTTGATTCCGTAAAAAGCAGGCATATCGTTTTTGGGGGAATACATAATCTTAAACAATACTTAACAAAGCACATAACCAGGGAACAATACACTTATAACCGAATGAACCCTGTTTGCAGCGTAGGGTGCAAAAACCATAAGGGCAACAGACTCATAAACTTTGATTTAACCCACAACCGCATAGAGTATAAGCCCTCTAGCAGCATCCATAAAGAAATACAATTCTGTCCTGTAAAAAAGAAGTTAGCCGACGAACTAGCAAAAGTTCAAGAACTTACAGACCAAAAGAAGATGCCCGTAACCGTGAAGTTCACGGACAAGCACCTGTTCCTTACCTACGATGAATCCTTGATTTACAACGAAGCCTACAAGGGATTGAAGCACAATCGTGTCTTGGGCATAGATATGAACCCTAACTACATAGGTGTATCTGTTATTGAGTTTGACAACCACGACGAATTTAGAGTGCTTCACAAGGAAGTATATGACCTCTCACGTCTTACAAAACCTAGTGGTATGGCAAGCACCGATACAAAGTCTAAATACTATACGAATAAGTTGAAGCACGAAACCCTAGCCATAGCCCACAAGATTAACAGACTTGTAGATTATTGGAAGTGCAGTAAACTTGCAGTAGAAGATTTAAGTATTAAGCCCAAAGACCAAAAGAAAGGCAAGACATTCAATCGTTTATGCAACAACAAGTGGGAAAAACAGTTATTCATAAACAAGTTGAAGATGCTCGCAGGAATACACAAGTATGAGTTAGTTGAAGTAAATCCTGCCTATTCTTCAATCGTTGGGAATTTTGCATACGGTAGCCCTACAACTCCCGATATGGTGGCAGCGAGCATTGAAATAGCACGTAGGGCATACAAGAAGTTTGAAAAGGGATGGTTCTATCCAAAGTTTAACGTTGAACGAACAGACGAGCAATGGAAGCAAACGCTGTCGGGAGTGAAAACCTGGAAGAGTCTATTCCTTAAAATTAAAGAGTCTAAACTGAAATATAGATTCCTGCTATCCGACTATATCGGAAATGCAGTCTTGAGTAAACGCAATCATTCGCAAAAATGGGAACGTTACCTTTTTGCATAAATGCTTACGTCTATATTTCAAAGGAAGCGTTCCCACTAAAATGCTTTCTATGTGTGTATCTGTGGCAACTTAAATTAACGCAGTGCTGCTATTAAAATAATATGTTCCGTCAATAAAAAGCTCCTGTCTATGGGGTGCTTATTAAATCTAATAATACTATGCGTTACTTATTAAAAGAAACCGCATTTTCCAACGCCTGCTTGTATGCAGCTATCGGACGACTTGTCGGCAGACCCAGGGCTTCCAACACGGGCTTCGCACGTTGGGCAATACCGCTCTTGCTGTAATTGCCGTAAGCAAAGAACGTGTCAAGCGAAAACGGATTGCCGTTGGCTTCGTTCTTGCTTTCGTCGTCACCCTTGAAAATGAATGCCTTGTTACCGATAACGGACGAAGCACCCAGGTAGTCCAACGGGATATTTACGTGCAGCTTACCAATGTCCTGCGTTTCGCCCAGGGCGGGGTCAAAGTCACCCTCGCTAGTGTTGGTTCCCAACAGGTAGGCGTTGTCACTGCCCTTTTCCTTAATCAAGATACTGTCCTGGTTGTAGGCTTCGCCCAGGCGAGCCATATTCTTGATAAAGTCGGGGTCGTCGGTAAGGTTCACGACAAAGAACGATTCTTCGTCCGAAGCGGTGTCCCAACCGTCTTCACGGTAGCGACCCTTGATAGCGGTCACACCGTAGCCCAACTTGAGCAGGGCTGCTTTCAAGTCACGGTTCCACTGCTTCTTTACAGAAAGCGGGATAGACTTACCCTCGTATTCCTTGACGGAATCCAGGGTGTTGTCCGTAGCGTTTGCACAGGTTCCACGGAACGCAGTAATGGTCCCGCAGTCGTAGTTCTTCAAGTGTGACATAATGCGGGTCACGCTTGATTCGTGAAGTCGTATCTTCAAAGACATAGGCGGTCACTCCTAGTAAAAAATTTTGGGGTGCCCCATTAACAAGAGGTAACACGTTAAACCCAATAGAACATTTGGGGCACCCTATTTCAAATATAGTATATTAACAACTGTGAATAAACTGTGCAGACTGTGATTAAGCCATTACTAGCCGTCGTTCTTGTCTGCGTTTCGGTATTCTTCAAGGGTAGCAGGAAGCGGGCGTTTGAAAAAGTCCTTGCTCTGCACGACCGTATAACGGGAACCGTCCATTACGAACCTGGAATCATCAACGCAGCCTTCCGTCACGTCATAGCGAAGCGTAGTCCCCTCTGCGAACTGTGCCTTTGCAGCAGCCATAATGCGGTTATACCCGTCGCTGTAATCCCTGGTCCGAACCTGGACGGACGTGAAGTTGTCGGAGTTGTTCAAACCGTTAAACAGGTCGTCCACGGTAAAAGAGAATGTAGTGTATTTTGCCATAATGATTTTCCTCGGTTGGTTATCCAAAACCATAATATAACAAATTACCTACTATACGTCAACAGGTATTCTCAAAAATAAATGTTATATTTTTATTACATACAGTAATAGACTGCCGAAACGTTGCTGTTCTTGTCGTAGTGTTCTTCGGACGCAACGATTACTTTCTTGTCGTAAGTCAAGGAACTAACGACCGTGGACCCGATTTCCAAAAGCTGCGAGTATGTGAAAATCTGCATATCGCTAAACAGCTTTGCGATTTCGTTGCAGTTGTTCACCACGTTACTCATAACAGCCTGGTCCGTATTCGTGAACTGTCCGAACGGCAGAATAGTCTGTGCGTCGTCGGGATAGGAACCCGTGACCGATTCTTCCCAACCGATAAACCCCGCAATCGGGGAACGCCCGTAAAGGCGACGGAACGGGACCTGGACCTGGACGGGCTTCTGCTTATACAGGTCGGAATAGTAAACTACCTTTTCCTTTTCAAAGTCCACGAAAGCAAATTTCGGGGACATATTCGCAAGCAGGATAGCCAACTGCCCGTTATTCAAAAACAGGTTCAAGAACGTAATCGGGATTTTAGGTCCGTCGGCAATACCTAGACCTTTTAGAATTTCGGCAGCTTCGGCACTTTCAACGGACATAGGCGAAGACTGCATCCACTTTTCCTGGGAACCTAGCAGGGCAGAAATCTTGACCTGGGTCTTCTCGCCAACGTGCATATACACTTCGCTGCCCGCCACCTTGTATTCCTTTTTCACGTCGTCAATCGTAAGCGTGAACTTCGGTGAATCGGAGTAAGAAGCCATAGGGACGGCAAATTCCGCAAAGGTGTAGCCCGACAAAGCCCTGCGGACTATAACTTCGTCAATGTTTCCGAGGTCGCAACCAATCATTATATCTTGAAATCCTTTTGTTCGTTCAATTCCGTGGCAAGCCACGTCCTGTCAACAGGTGCAACGGCAGCACCCCTAGCCAAACGGTGCGGGGTGTCTATACCGTTGTAAATCATATCCCATTTTAAGTATTGGTCCCTGGGGAACAACTTGTCGGGACGGTAGCGTGTCTTCAAGTCAGCCACCACGACGTAACCCATAACGCACTGCGGGTTCATTCCGCTGTTGTTATCCAGGAACCGTTCAATCGTTTTAGAGTCTGCCATACATTACCCGCTAGAAGAAGTGTTATACAAAGAGCCATACATATTCGTAATGGTAATGCTCACGTCCATAGCGGTAGGATAGACATTACCGCCCGACGTGTCGTCCACCACGTAATCCTTTTCCGTGAACTTTGCGGACGTGAGGACCCCGTTCACGCTTTGACGGGCGACCTGCCCCTCAATAATAAGTTCTACGGGGTGCCCTGCGGTCATCCACTTGCCCGCCACACCGCTGTTCATATTGGAACCCATAGCTTCCAAACCCGCCTGCATATTCGCACCAATGCCGATAGCCCCACCGATAACGGGAACGCCTGCGGACTGACCCGACATAGAAGCCCCCGAACGTGCCTTGCCCTCGGCATACATTTCTTTGTTGCCTGTGGCATAGCCAACGGTAATCTGTGCCTGTGCGGACGTGTGCTGCATAGCCGAAGTCATCATAGCCATTCCCGCAGCGTCCATAGGGTCGTCGTTGTAAAGAGCGTCGTCGCCACCACGGGCGGGCTTGTAGGAAGCCAAACTCATATTCAAGAGTTGGCTGCTAGAAGTAAACTGCTTCCAACCCTGTGCCAACATTTCGGAACGCAGGTTTTTCTTAACCGTGGTATAGTCACGGTAGTCCGTGAAATACATTACACCGTCAAGGCTGATAGACAGCTCCAACCTGTCGCCCTGCCATTGAACACCTGGCAGCGGTTTTGATAGCTTGCTTTTCGGGTCGTTACCGCCTGCGTTCGCACCCAGGCTTTGTATCAAGGTAAGAAACTTCTCAATAGAACCCGTGCCTTCCCTGCATTGGTAGTTCGGGAAGTTGTGTTCGTCAAGTGAAACATACTTGTCGGAGTAAATATAGAGGCACCCGTAGCGATAGCAGTTCGCACGGGCGAGCCTACGAAATTCCTGTGATTCAATAGTCTGTTCCATTACACAACCTCATTAGGCAAACCACGGAGCCATAGCAGGGTTAGCAACCATAATCGGAGTAGTGCCAGGGTTCTTTGCAGACTCCCTAACAGCGTCACGCAAGGCTTCGTTCTGTTCACGCTGATTACGCCAATCGGCAACCTGGTAATCGGGCTGTGCGGGTGCCTGTGCAGCCCTGGACTGTTCCATAATAGCGTTAGCTTCGGTCGGGGACGTGAGAGCGGTTTCCCTGCGGATAACGGTAGCACGGACCCCACGGGTATTTGCGGACGTAGTATCTATGAAGCCTGGACCGTTCGTGACTTCACGCCTGGTCTTACGCTGCATTTCCTTTTCTTTTTCAACCGCTGCGGACTTTTCCGAAATCATAGATTGAACTTCGTTGTCCTTATACCAACCACGACCAAACAGACGGCTGTGGTCAAACAGCTCAATCAAGCCGTTAATGCCACCTAGTATCTGTGCCCCCGATTCAATTATGGACGACACTATCAAGGGCATTATTAGCTTTGTCATATCCATAACAGAACTTGCCAACCCGCTCACCACGGGAACAAGCCTGTCAAAAGACATAATGGCATTAGCTACCAACGCCCAGGGACCCAGGAACTTTACAGCGGACGTGGCGATAGTCCCCAACTTTGAAACGATACCGCCCAACGACTTGCCGATACCGCTGAAGTTCACGGCACCCGATTTGCTGCCGAACACACCCGTAGAAGCGGGATTAGTCACGGTAGCCTGCGGTGCTGCGTTACGCCTTACGACGGGAGTAAGCAACGGTGAACTTTGTCTAGGGGCTTTCGTGAACCTGGCGTTCTTCGGAGCAGGTTTAGCTTCGGGAGCCTTCTTCGGGATTTCCGATTTAAGCGTGGACGCAATTTCGGGGCGTTCTTCGGGAACGACCCTGGGTGCAGGTTCGGCAGGCTTCGTCACTTCGGCTTTCGGAGCGGGCTTCGTGACTTCGGCTTGCGGAGCCGTAGCCTGTTCCACGTTTGCTTCAATACCCCTGCGTGTAAGCGTCGGGGCTTCTGCGGGCAATACTTCCTTCGGCTTGTTCACAGCCTGGGCTACTTCACGCACAGCCTTTTCAATTCCAGGGGCATTGAACTTTGGCTTACCCGAAATCAACTGTTTCTCAAGGTTCTCGCCCTCACCTGCGATAGCCTTGACGTTCTGTGCCCGTTCTGCATACAACCTGGCTGCGGAACCAGGGTCCGCTATTCCCTGCTTTGCAGCACGGATAGCGAAGTCTTCGGTAATGTCTGCCTGCTTTACGCCAAATTCCTTGTCAGCCAAAGCCTTTTTGCCCTCGGCAATACGGTTCTGCTGATTTACAAGAGCGTCGTATTTTTCTTTGGTAGCTTCCTCAATCGGGGTTTCTTTACGTTCCTTGACGTAGCGACCTAGACCCGCCACAAGGAACTTGCCGAGAGAATCCCCGCCCGAATTACCTAGACCTGCGATAGCAGATTCAATCGTCCCGTATTTGTCCTTAATGGCAAAATTAGCTTCGGCACGTTCCGCTTCTATCGCCTTGATACGACGCTTCTGCATTTCTTCGGCAGATTTCTTTTGCAGGTCGTATTTCTTCTTCTCAATTTCAACGGTAGCTTCAAGCGTCTTCTTATGCTCACGGGCGACCAACTGCTGCAAGCGGAACGCTTTCAGTTGTTCGTCGTTTACTTTCGGGACAAGGCTTTCAGCCATATCCATCATACGCTTGTGGCGTTCCCGTTCAATATCGTCTTCTGCGATTTTCCTTTGTAAGAAATCACGGATAGACTGTTGAACGTCCGTAGCTTCGCCTGTCTTCTTTGCCAGGGCATTAGCAGCGATTTGGTCCTTTACGGCAAGCTGCAACCTATCCACGGCAGAAGCAACTGTCTTCATACCCGCTATGGTTTTATCCAAAGTTTTAGCGAACGGTCCACCTTGATTAGAAAGGCTTTCCCGCTTTTCTTTCAACTCCACCATTTTTTCAAACAAGGTCGCCATAACAGTTACCGCCTCATAGGTTTCTTTTCTTTCGCCTGCTTCTTTTCCTTTTCAAGCATTTCTTCCCTAGCCCGCAAGTAGTCTTCCACTTCGGCTACGGACTTGCTCATATCAAGGTCAAAGCCTAAAATTAGTCTTATACTTGCTAACCGCTGTCTTGTCAAGAAACGGGGTGTATTGAGTGACCTCAACCGCACTCAACGACACGCTATACTTTTTCTTGCACTTCGGGCATTCAAATTCAGCCTGCGTGTCATCCAGGAAGTAGGTTTTGATAGCTTCAAGCATAAGGTTCAAAATGCCGAAGTCGTCAATTTCCAAAAGCGTTTCACGGGTCCGTTCATTCTTGCCGTCAACAGACAGGATATACGGAGCCACAATGTCAATATACTGTGCAGGGTCCAAATCGTCCAGGTCGGTGTCCTTTGTGATACCCAACTTACTAACCATTTCTTCCCAAGCGTCAACGGACGCATAGCCCAATTCCCAAACGTGCTTCCCGTCGTCAATGGTGAGCGGATAGGGGTCGTCCGCTGCAAGGCTAGGAACAGGCGGGAAATCGCTCATAGTGATAGCCCGCTTGTGTTTTTCCTTACAGTGCGGGCAAGTAAGTTCCAGGTCCCACTTCTGCTTCGGGTATGCGTGGAACGCAAGCATAGCTACAAGATACTTAACGTCCACAGGGACGAGAACGCTTGCGTCAATTTCGTCGCCCACAAGCGTCTGCAAGAGTTTCACAATGTCTTTCAAAGACGGGTTCTTGCCCAAATCAATCGCCTGCTGCAAACTCATAGCTTTCATTTTGAAAGACTTGAATTTGTAAGGCTTGAAGTTGGACGGCAGGGAGTTTACAGGAATTAGCATTTGTTACCTCGGTTGTTAAATTGCCCGTAGCGTAAGTTTTACGTCCAGGATTTCAGCGTCCTTGTAGGACACCGATTCGGGTGGTTCATATTTAGCAAGATAGCATTTTAGCTGCATAGGGTTGTCTTCGTGACCCCACATTAGCGTTATGGGCAACCGTAAATCTATGTAGCCTGGGTGGGCGGTTGCCGTATAAAGCGAACGCAGCAGCATATCTTGTTTATTAGACACGTAGGCTTCAACGGTAAATTCCTGGGTCTTTAACTGACCGTCTTCAAGAATGAACGGGCGAAGACCCCCAACCGTGGATATTGCCAACTTATTCAGTTCGTCAAAACCACGGGGGAACTCACATTCTGCGTCAAAATGTGCCGTGTCTAAAAATGTCGTATCAATCGCAGATTGGATTGACAGTCCGTTTCTTACGTTAAATGCCAAAGTATATCTCCTTTAATTAAAAAGTAGTAATTTCCACTTCTGTTTACTATAGAAGATACTCAAGACTACATTTCCAACATAGTCGGATAGCAGGAAACGGTATTTGAGTCCCGTTTCTTTGACTTTTCGGAACAGTTCTTTCCAGGTTTTCACTCCCGACAGCGTTTGCTTCCATTGCTCGTCTGTTCGTTCAACGTTAAACCCGGGATAGAACCATCCCTTCTCAAATTTCTTGTAAGCCCTACGTGCTATTTCAATAGAGGACGCAACCATATCGGGAGTATCGGGACTACCGTATGCAAAGTTGCCCACGATTGAAGAATAGGCAGGATTGACTTCAACTAGCTCATACCTGTGGATATTAGCCAACATTTTCAGCTTGTTCACGAACAGTTGACGTTCCCACCTGTTATTACACAAGCGATTAAACGTCCTGCCCTTATTTTGGTCTTTCGGTTTTATAGACAGGTCTTCAATGGCTAGTTTACTACACTTCCAATAGTCCACCAACTTGTTAATCTTGTGAGCAATAGCGATAGTTTCGTGCTTCAGCTTGTTCGTAAAGTATTTGGATTTCTTATCCGTGCTTGCCTTACCGCTAGGCTTCGTAAGTGCGGTTAGGTCAAACACTACCTTGTGCAGTATTTTAAATTCGTCGTTCTTATCAAACTCAATAACGGAAACCCCGACATAATTGGGGTTCATATCTATTCCCAAAACACGGTTGTGCTTTAAGTTCTTGTATGCTTCGTTATAAATCAAGGATTCGTCGTAAGTAAGGTATAAATGCTTGTCCGTGAACTTCACGGTCACGGGCATTTTCTTCTGTTCGGCTAACTCTTGAACTTTGGCTAACTCTTGTGCTAGTTTCTTCTTAACGGGGCAGAACTGTATTTCCTTACGGACACCGTTACCAGGCTTGAACACAACAGTCCGATTATTAAAGTCAAAGTCAAACAGGCGGTTCCCTGCATATTGTTTTTCCCCTATACTGCATAAGGGCACCAACCGCTTATGCTTAAACTGCTCTTTGGTAATCAAGCCTTTAAGGTATTGCTTTAAGTTCCACTTACCCCCAAACAAGACTTTCTTACCCTTGTTAAGCGTAACTACCCCGTGTGCTTCCTTTGCAGCAGACGAGGCAAGCCAACAGTTTACACCGAAAATTTCTTTAATTTTGTGCCACGTAGTATTCTCGGAACAACCCTCTTGAAGACGATTGTAAGCCATACGGAACATACTGCTATACACTCTTATAACATCCGACAGGTCGGGGTTATTCGTTATGGCTAGTTTCAACGTCTTCATAGCCTAAATATACATTATTCTGCATAGAAAATGCCCCACCCATACGAAATGAGCGGGGCATTTTGCAACAATTACACGGGGCGATTAGGTCGTGCCGTCGTCGCCAATCGTCCAACCGTGTGCCTTGAGTTCAAGTTGCACGGAGCCGATTTCGGCAGCGTCGGAGGTGTAGTTCGGGGACTGCACCTTTTTAATCTGCACACCCTTCAAGTGATACACGATTGCGTTAGACGGTTCGGAACCGTCAACGGTGTTGCCCAAAGCGGTAAGCGTGATACCGTCAAAGGTGTATTCCGTCTTCGCAGCAATATCACGGTGCTTAAAGTAGCCCGCAGTCTTGTTAGCAGCCTGGACGAGAGCCTTGAACACCCTATGGTCCATATTTTCATACACGTCAATCGGCAGCGAGTCAATGAAGCGGTCCTGCCAAGCAGCCTGCGAAATGTGAATGCCCTTGATTTCGGCTTCTGCGTATTCAACGTCGGCTTCAAACTGAAAATCCGAATGACACGCAAAAGACAGTTGCTTCAACACCGCAGGGTGCCCGTCGTCACCAGGGGCACCTTCAAGCAGTTTCTTGAACTCATTACTGCCCGAAAAGTCAATACGCCAATTAGACGTAACTGCGTAGTTATACTCTTTGAAGTCATCGCCAAGCAGTTCGTTAATCTTGATATTCTGTGGCATAGATTAAGCCTCCTGTGCGAGCGACACAGCCAAAGTCTGCGTTTGACTGTATGCGGTGATATAAACGTCCACGAAACGGGCAACGCCCTTGAAGCGGATTGCGTAGTCAAAGCGAAGCACTTCGTCACCGATAACGTTCTTGTCGGCACTTACAATGCCTTCTTCAATGTAGTTCTTGTCAATGAAGTTTTGGTTCAACTGACCGAGAACTGCAAGACCACGGTTCACAGTAGATTGGTCGTTGTATTCAGCCACGAAAGACTTCATAGCGTCATAGATAGCGAACTTCATCCACAGAAACGATATGATACAATGAACGTCGGACAAGGACGTGTCGGTAAGCTGCGACGTGCGTTCTTCCCAAATGTAGTAACCACCGTCTTCAACAACAGGGTTAATCTTGAGCTGTCTTGCAAGCATATTGCGTTCGGGACCGCTAAACTGCTGCGACAAGGACAAGCAGGCAATTTGACCATAGTTGTAGCCAAACGGGGGACGTGCTTCAATACCTTCGTTGTAATGGCTATTGAGCAAGTCTGCGACAAGGCAAGCCATAGTGACTGCGGTCCGCTTTCCCGCAAGAGTGCGGTAAGCATACTGACAGTAGTCGGCAATAAAGCGGTTGCCGTGGCGACCCGTAAGATTTCCGAACACGTCCGTAGCAGCAGCACGACCAATGTTAGACAAGCCGAGAGTTGCTTCATTAGAAGCCGTGATAGCGGAAATGTAATCCGCAGGGTTCATAACGTCACCCAAGTTCGGAGTAGCCAAGCAACGCCAACGGGTAAGGTTGTCCCCAAGCAAAACTTGAAGTGCCTGCGAGTAAGCGTAGGACTTGTTCTGCATAGGAATGGTGTTAGCCTTAATCATACCCTCAAAGTAGTGCAGCTTGTTCGTAATGTCGTCGTGTTCGTAATCAATGGTATAGTCACCAAAGATTTCGCTAGACTTCGGAACAAGGTATTTGGAACCGCCCATTACAGCGTCCATCTGCATAGACACGTAGTTGGAATCAAAGTCGTCGTAAGACATAGACACCACGAAGTCATTCACGCAGTAGGTCTTGTAGTAGGAAGCCCAATACTCATTCTGTTCACCCATAAACATATAGGTGCTGCGGTTCTTGAGGTAAAGGTTCGTGCTAATGTTGAACTTCGCAACGTAACCGTCACCCTTCTTCGCAACCGTCACGCTACCGCACGGATAGCCGTAGAAGCCAGGGGCGAGTTTACGGGTAGAAGTCGGGTCTTCGGCAATCGGGAGTTCCACGGTAGCCGTAAGCGAAATGGAAAGACCAAAGCAGTTGAGTTCCTGCGGTCCACCGTCCTTACCCGAATACAGGTAATACACGCCATACTTTTCGTTAGCGTCGGAACCCGAACCGTCACCGTTTTCACCAGGGCTGTAAAGCAGGGAAAGGTCCCAATAGTCGTCGGAACCCTGGGCTTCTTCTTTGGACGGCTTAATGACAGGCTTGCCGTCTGCGTAGGTAGCACCCTTCGCAGCCTGGGCGAACTTATCAAACATACCCCAATCGGAGCCGTCAAACAAAGACGAGTAGTCAAAGTCGGGCAGATTATAAACACGACCGTTCACGAAAGCGGTAATCTTTACGGGGTGTTCGCCCGAAGCACCTGCGTCGCTGCCCGCAGCGGAACCAACCAGGAAGCCGTCCAACTTGAAATCGCCCGTAGCGGAAATCAAGTTAGCAACGTCGGGGTTGAATGCGAGTTCTGCGGGAACGTCTTCGTCAATATGGTTGGAACCGTTGAAGTCAAACAACTGCACACGGACGGAACGACCTTCCTTTGCGTAAGCAGACTGCGTGACAGGTTGGCTCAAACGCACGACAACGTTCTTGCGTTCTTTGGAACAGTAGTCGCCTTCGCCCTTGAAATAGAGCATAGCTTCATTGTCTTCACCAGGGGAAGCAATCGCAATAGCGGGAAGCATCGTGTTCACGACCAACTTGCCGTCTTCCACGGTAAACTTCATAGCCCCGAACGGAGTGTCCGACGGGAGCATTGTCGGGTCCTTTGCACGGACGAGAACCTGCGGGACCTTACGCTGTGCAAGCAAATATGCTTCCATAGCAGCAAGACCGTGACGCTCCATAGACGGAGTGCCAAACGCCTTAACGTAGTCGTCTTCGCTAGAAATCAAGGTTGGCGTGTTACAAAGTCCCCTGTCTGCTTCAATGGCACCCGCAGAACGGAAACCGATAGCGACAGAAGAACGCTGCGACTTGTCAATAAGGTAAACACCTACACCTGCACTATCATTTATCGGCATAGTTTACTTCTCCTGTGTTAAATTTTTGGCGACGAGGGAATCCATTTCCACCACCTTTTCGGGGGCACGGTTCATAGCGGATTCGTGCATTCTGTCAAGCAGAGCCATTTCGTCTGTAATGACCGCTTGATGTTTTTCTTCCACCTTTTCGGGTGCATACTTGCGGGTGAAGCCTTCTGCCATTTCAGCACCCATATGCTTCGTGGCGACTTTCTTTGCGTCTTCCAGGCGGTTTTCCTGCAATAGCGACTTCACCAGGATAGCAACCTGTTTCTTGTCATTACCGACAAATGCTTCGCCCAGGTAGCCATACTTGTGAACGTAGCTTTCGCACGGTTCTGCTTCTGCCATAGCGTTGCACCAATCGTCGTCGGAGCAATCGGCAGTCTTGCACAGGGCGTGGTCCATAATGCAGTTGACCGCAGAAATAAGGAACGAACGGAGCTGTTCAATTTCGTATTCCGTCGGATATTCGGGAATGGTAAGAGCCAGGTCGCCCGTTTCTTCGTCGTAGCCACCGTCAATAGAGTCGGCACCGTAATACGGTTCGGGGACAAATTCCTGGGTCGGCTTCACAAGTTCGGACGCACCACGGACAAGCAGCTTACCGCCTTCGTTAGCGATAGTAACGCCCGTGCCGTCAAGGGCTTCGTTTGCGAGAGCGATAACGGAGTCAAGTTCAATCGGGAACCCGTCCATATCCACCTGGTCTGCGTCTTCGGACTTTTTCTTGTAACTAGAACCCGTGGTCTTGTTTACATTATCCATAAACTTGTCGGGGTCGTCAACAGGAATAGCGTTTCCGTCGCTACCGACGACGTAGGTCTTGCCGTCCTTTTCAAAGGTCTTAACGTTGTCCTTGCCGTCGCTGTAAACGGATTCAGCCTTGACGGGGTTAAATTCAACCGACACGTTGTATGTAGCGTTGTAGCCGTTGGAAATCGGTGTCATACGAACCGACTCAATGACAGGCGAGGAAGCCTTTAAAGAGTCCATAAGCCGTGTGACAGCACCAGGACCGCCCGTCACGGATTCGGTAAACGAGAAGCGACCACTTTTGTATTGGTCAATGTGGAACGCTTCACCGAGAGAATGTCCAAACGTGGACTTTACACCTGCGGAAAGGTCAGCCCAAAATTTAGTCTTTGCATTTTCGGTAAAATTCATTTGAGGAATACTCCTAATTTTATTGTTGCAACATTCTAAAAATAATAAAAATTCTGCGGAGCATTACCGCAGAATTTCAGTTAATGGGGAAAGATTTATTTTATACAAAATAAATATAACAAATTACCTAATAATCTAACAAATTACCTAATGAATATAACAGAATACCTACAAAGTGCCTGTCAAAAACGGTCAGCACTTCAAGGCTTCAATGGACCACTGTTCGTCAAGGTCGGGGTGTTCGCTGCGGAATTTCTTCAACGCCTTATGGACTTCCCACGCAAGGTTCAATTTCTTTTCCTTGCATATCGGCTTCAGCGTGTCATACAGTTCTTTTACTTTTTCGTCTAGCGTCATACAGTTTCCTTTTTGTATGCCGTGGTTGTCCTATATGAAATATAGTCACGCAGCGTCAAAAATGAAAGTTGCCGAGTATTCCTCGGCAACTATACTTTTCAGCGGACCAGGCGTTGACTAGAACGTTTCGGGTTCGCCCATTTCAGCGGGGTTCGGGGCTTCGTTCTCGCCACCGTTCGCTTCGGGACCTTCTTCACCGCCCTCGCCACCTGCGGGGCTATATTCCTTTTCAACGTCACGGATTACAGAATTTTCGTCGTCTTCGGAGTCGTCGCCACCTTCCGTATCGGCACTGCCATTGTCGTCGTTCACAATCTGCGTGATAGCGTCCGCAAGAATACCGATAACGTTCATATTGTCTTCGTTTTTGTGATACGACAATGCGTTCTTCAAAGTCTTGCAGGCTTCACCGAGAGCCTGGAACGACTCAACGGCATTATTGACGGCTTCTTCTGCGTAAATCACTTCGTCGTCAAATTCGCCCGCAAGGGAAGCGTCCTTGACAAGTTTATCGCAGCAGTGAAGCACGGACTTCGTAAGGACTTCAAACTGCTTGCCGAGCGGAACACTCTTTGCAACGTAGGATTCAACGACAATGCCCATAATGGCAAAGCCTTCTTCAACTTCGGCAAACGTTTCAGCCGATTCAAGGGCTTCGTCTTCCAGGTTGAAGAACAGGGAAGTAAACGAGTTCCACAGGGACGAAATCTTGTCCTTGAGAGAAGCCACAAGGTCTTTGAGTTTGTCAAGCAGACCCTCGGACACAAACGCTTCGGACGGGACGGTTGCGAGTTCGCCCTTTGAAAGCGTAGTGATAGCAGTCTTGACAGTAAGCGTCGGTTCGGACGCTTCCTTAACAATCTGTTCCACAAGGTCACGGAGTTCCTTAAATTCCTTCGGGTCAATGACCGCTTCTTCAATCTTCGGAGCCGAAGCAAGCAAGGCGTTCATACGTTCAAGGACAGGCGTTACCTTTTCAACGGTGTCCTTGTTCTTGACACCGTGGGTAGCATAAGTAACCGTCACAAGTTTCACAACGTCGTCTTCGGACATATCGCCCGCAGCGATGCTGTCCTTAATCGTCTTTGCGTCCACTTCAATAGCACGGGTCGCATTGTCAACCCAGGCGGTCACAACCTTGTCACCACGGGTAGCATACCGACTGTCAACAACTGTCAGCAGTTGAGTAACGTCGGGAATGTTCTCATAATCGGAGTAAAGGATTTTAAGAGCATTCTTCAAGTGCTTTTCAATATCGGCAGCAGCCTTGACTTCGGGGGACTTGTTGAACGTGAGTGCGTCCTTGATACCCTTTACGGACTGCTGCTTCAAGAACAGGACGTGTTTGGAAAATTCGTTAAGGGACTTAATCGCAGCCTGCAAGTCTTCCTTGCTTTGCGACAAATCCTTTGCCTTATTTTCCATAAGTTTTTTGTGTTCTTCAAGAACGTCTATGACTTCACCCAAATTACGCATTTTGGACAGGTCCGTGCGTTTAGACATTCCCGCACCGAAACTTGTAGCTTCGGACTTTTTGGATTCAGCCATACGACCAAACGGACGACGCTGTGCAGCGGGAGCTACACGGCTTTCAAACTTATGTGTTTTGATTTTCAAAGACATATACTTACTCCCTTAATCTACACGATATGCGAGCATACCGTTTTCAAGTTCAACTTCTTTGCCGTCATAATTGGAAAGGTGCCAAGCAGCCCCAAGTTCACCTATGTTGTATTCAGCAAACCCACGGTAATCCAAACCGCCCCGCTGCTGCAACATACGTGCAAATTCTTCGGAACTCACGTCGTCACAAAGACTTTCAAGGTCAGCCATTTCGTCGTCATATCCGTTCAAATAATCGGAAAGCGTCCCGAAGCCGAAGTATTCAATAGCTGCCCCAAGTATGCTACTGTCGTCGTGGAAACGTTCACCCAAATCGTCCGCAGCAGCGTCAATAGCAGACTGCTGATTATCATACACAAGGTAAGTAGCAGTCGTGCCGTCCGTCAATTCAACGTCATACGTGTAATCGAGTTCATAATAGTCATAGTCCTGGGAGCTATCCGAAACCTTGTCAACAGAAACCCCTAGTTCCTTTGCGAGTGCTTCGGCTGCGTCGTCGGTGTCTTCGTTCTTTTTGGATTCGCCAAAGACAGGTTCGTTCGGGTCAAGCAAAGGTTCCACGCCATAGTTGGCAAGAACTTCGTCGGCAAGACTTACATAGCCCCTGGCTGCATAGCCAAACACGTAAATCGTGTCCCTGGCTTCCTTGAGTTGGTCTTGCTGCGGTTTAGACAATTTTCCGTTTTCGTCAAACACACCAACCAGGGCTTCAACCGTGTCGGCAAGCCCGTCAAAACGACGCTTTTCAGCAGGGTTCAATTTATCGTAGAAACGCTGCGGGTCATTATCGGAATTTCTTTCGTGGACCTTGATTTTCATTTTAGACATAGCCTACCTCTCTTTTATGCGAGTTCGCCCTTATTGGGCAGCACTCCGAAATTTTCTGCATACACGTAGTAAGGCTGCGAAGCCCCCAACATTGTAGCGTCAACGTAAATGTATGTTTCTTCAAAAACAGCGTCGCCCTCACCGCTATCCTTGTCGTAATGACCGTCGTCTGCCATAGCCTGTTCGGTTTCGGCAACGTCTAACAATACGGACTTGTCAATCTTTTCGGCAAGGACCACAGCCGTTTCCAGGGCTTCTTCGGGGTTGCGGTCGCCATTGTGGACGTTCACATAGAATACGTGGGTGCTATACCCGCTTCCCGTCCACAAATGGACCTGTGCATTCGCCATTTGCTGCATAGACGGGTAATAAGAAACCGTGCGATACGAATTACCGTCCGTGACATTCACGGACATAGGGTAATCGTCGTCGGGCATAAACCCGTTTTCATTTTCAATTTCACGGGTCCCGAACAGTTCATTCTTCACGAACAGGTCAAGCAGCTTGCGAGCCTTTTTAATCACGCTATCGGAAGTGCTGCTGTCTTCCACCAGGATAGCATCCTTTTCGCTATCGTAGCCTATGGGGAGCTGTTCACCGTCCACGATAATAAAGGACTGCTCGCCTTCAAGAACGCCCAGGGCTTTGTCCTGTGCGTCTTCTGCGTCGGGATAGAGTTTAGACAAGTCGTCGTTCTCTATGAAATAAACTTTTTGATTACCAGGTTTCAGCATATAACCACCATAGTTACAACCAATATAATAAATTTAATACGCTTTGACAGCTTTATACCGTATAGAATAGCCATATATTACAGCATACCCATAAAACCCTTGACGTTTTTAAATTTTGATTGTATATTTATAGCTGAACATACTATACTATCAAATTTATGTTTAAGGCATACGAATATAGAATCTATCCTACTAAAGAACAAGTGTCTATTTTTAACAAGACACTAGGTCTATGCCGATTATACTACAACATTATTGTTAAAAATAAAAACGAAAATCACAAAATTCTTATAGAGGGTTACAAACCGACATTTACAAAATTTAAACCCGAAGCACTTGAATGGGTTAAAGAAATAGATACCATACCACTAACACAAACTTGGATGGATATACGTGGGGCGTATTCTAATTTCTACAAATCATTAAAAAGCAACAAACCTTCTACATTTTCACACCAACCGACATATAAATGTAAACGAAACGAAAAAGTATCGTTTCGGTATCACATACAGAATAATTCAGCGTATCTTTCAAAAAAAGGTTTATACGTCACACGAAAATTAGGCTACATACCTATCCACGCATCATCGCAGTTCTGCAAGGGCAAGTGGAAGAACATAACGTTCAAGCGGTCTGCAAGCGGGAAATGGTATGTCAAGATTTGCGTAGAACTTAAAGAAGAACAAACTAAAATACAGAACGGAAAGGCGGTCGGGATAGATTGGAACTGCTCCGACGATTCGTTCCTCACTTTGAGCGACGGCACGAAAGTCAAGTGCCCTCGCTTCTTGACAAGGAAAGAACGGCAGTTGGAGAAATACCAACAGGTCCAATCCCGCAGGTTCGTAAAGGGCAAGGACGTGCAGTCCAAGAGGTATTACCGTGCCAAGTCCAAAGTTGCACGGCTGCACGAAAAGGTAGTCAACCAACGCAGGGATTGGCTGCACAAGGTAAGCCGTGACCTGGCTGACAGATACCAATACGTGTTCGTGGAAGACATAAATTTACAGAAGATGTCATCCGAAGAAGAACACGGGAAAGTTGTCAGTGACCAGGGGTTCGGGTTGCTTCGGCAATACCTGTCCTACAAGACGAACCTGGTCAAAGTCCCCGCACAATATACAAGCAAGACTTGTAATGTGTGCGGGAACGTAAACCCCGAAGTCGTGCTAGGCGTGAAGCGGTGGGTATGCCCTGTATGTAATGCCGAACACGACAGGGACGTAAACGCTGCACGGAACATTCTGTATCTTGGAGTTAAGAAGACACTAGGCGGGGGACCTGCCGAAGTCTTAAACAATGCTCGGCTTCAAAACCGAGAATGCCCGAAACCATCAGCGACGAATGTTGCTGTAAGTTAGGGAATCCTACACATCTTTAGTGTGAGGATAGTTCAATGTCGGGTTCAAGCATTTAAAAAACATCAATAAGGTAAAAAGCACCCCAATTAAGGGGTGCTTCTGCATTTCACGGGTTGTTACTGAATTACAAGATAGCCCTTGTCCGTCTTGAAAACGTCAAGGTCGCCTGCGTCAACAGCAGCCTCAATACATTCTTCCTTGCTCTTGGACTCGTCCTTGAACTTATCGTCCAAGTATTCATCGTACACCTCGTCTGCATCGCACCAAGCGGTGTATTGGAACAAGTTGTCAAAGAACTCGCAAGCGTCTTCAATTTCGCCCATTTCGGAGTAGTATTCCCACAGTGCATCCCAATAGTCTTCATTGTCATCAAGGTAGGCTGCGGAACCACACATACGCATAAACATATTGTAGTCTATGCCCATCTTGATTCGGTCGCCAATGCCTTCGGACTTCTTGGATTCGCCTTTTTTATTTGATTCACGGTTTTTTAAATTACCCCTGTCGTCGTAATCCGACTTTCTAGGGTCATATAAAGCGAAAGCACGATTAAGACTAGAGCGGGGCAAAGTAACTTCCTTACCTGTGTCTACGTTTTGAGCTACGAAAGTACGAGGTCTAAATTCCCGAATATATTGCTTAACACCGTCAAGACTAATCATTGTCCCAACAACAAATTTAGCATTAGCATTCGCCTTATCACCCTTCCAAACGTCCCCACCGTCACCGTAACAATCCTTACAGAAAGTATGGTCATAGTCAAAAACAGGGTCATCTGTAGGTTCCCCACAAACAGCACAGACAGCCTTACTCTTTTCGTTCTGCTTGCTTTCGGATTCACCTGTGAGTTCCTTACGACCCTGTACCGTATAATACTTCAAATCCACGGGGTCCGTCCAACCATTAACATCTGCATCGCAATCTTTTTCAAGGGTATCATAGTTATCCTTATAGACTGCAAGGAATGTGTCAATAGCATCATCGTCACCTTCAATGCTCACAGACAAGGTATCACCATTGCGTTCCTTGGACACCTTTACTTCACCACCGCTAATGCTATCAAGGAACTTCTGTGCTTCTTCTGCGTCATCATAACGAGTAGAAGCATACAAGGTCACAGGACGGTCATAGGTGTCTTCGGACTTCTTGGATTCGTAACCACGGCTAACCAAGCCGTTACGCTTCTGCCAGCGAGCAAAAGTTTCGGGGGTACAAGGGTTACTCCAAGAATCTGCCTGCTTCTGTGTAATCACACCGTCACGGCAAAGACCGTCCTTAAACGCTTCCCAATCCTGCTGCATAGCCCAATAGTCGGACCAACCACCCGACGGGGCACAACTGATAAAGTCGTCCACGCCCTGCTTAAACGTGGCTTCGCAAGTCTTTGCTTCGGACTTCTTCGCAAAGCTTTCTTTCTTTTTCTGCATAGAGCAGGTGAATGTTTTATTCATAAGAGTTTTCCTTTATTTAAAAAATTTTATACAAAGTAGAACAGGTTAGAGCTGCGGGCGGTAATCACGTATTTATTGCCGTCCTTGTCACGGAGCAAGGCACCGTTCATTCCGTAGGTCCCACGGCTAACACCCACCGTTTCAACGCCCTTCTTGCGAAGTTCCTTTGCTTCTGCGTCGGATATGGTAGTAATGTCTTCGGCTTCGCCATAACGTGCCATATCTTTAAGTTCTTTCTGTTTGAGCGAAAGGCTTTCGGACTTCATTGACTCACTAGCATAGCGAACCAACTTACGTGCAACATTTTCAGTAATCCACTGAATAAAGGCTTCTGCGTCAGCTTCATTTTTAGAAGACATATCTTCAAAAGAACTCCACGGGATAACTTCACCTGTGGACGCAACTTCAGCAGGTTCAACCGACGACGTAAATTCCTTATAAAGTTCACGCATTTCGTCTGTATAGGTGTCCAACAAATAACGTGCCCTTTCAGCAGAAGCCAATAGCCCGCTATTATAGTAATCCCTAGCAGCCTTACGCAATAATGCTTTAGGGTGCCCGTCGCTTTCAACCCACGCAGACCACGCAATTTCCTCAGCAACCGTTTTAGGGTTGTGGCGAGTGTCACCCATTACAATCTGCTTCGCCCTAGACATATCCATAGCCTCGGACTTCTTACCGTCAACCTGCTTCAAAGCGTCAAGGACTTCACCGACGGACTTAAACACCCTAGCGTCCTTGTCATTTGGGTCGCCCGTGTAAATGCTTCCACCAACGACTTCAATGGATTCAAGATATTCGCCTGTGAGGTCTTCATTAAGAGTAAAGCCATACTTAATGCCGTCTTTGGTCGCAGTGAACCTTGTTCTATACGGATAAATCTTACCGTTACGAACATTGGACGACGGCTCAAATCCCAATTCTTTTAGACCGTCAATAAGGGTATCATAGTCGTCCACGGCACGTTCACCGTCGGACTTACTTTCATTCTTCTTTGCTTCTTTAACAACTATCTTGAAATGCTTGTTAGACATACGGGTGTCCCTTGTTTGGAAAATTGTTAGACGCTAATACGGCAACACGTCGCCTGTGAAGTTTCCCGTCCACAGGGTTTCGTCACGCTGTTCTTCGTCGGCATACATAGCCAAAATGTAAGCCAGGTAAGAATAAGAATCGGGTGCGGTGGTTTCTTCTGCCATAAGCATTACCCCATTTGAAGTTTATCGTCAATAAAAATAATAAAATTTTTTCAACTTCGGACAACCACCCTATAAAAAACACCCCCGCTTTACGCAGGGGTGTCTTCACTCAACAGGGAGTTAAGCAATTAGCCGTTGCTAGAACCGCTACCGCTGCCACCGTTCGGGGTGGTAGTAAGGAACACGTTCACGTCGGCAGGTGCTTCGGCATCATTTGTGATGACGATACGCTGCACAAATTCGGCAACCACAGGTTCAATAGCCTTCCAAGAAGCGATTGCTCGCTGCGTTTGGAACGGGTTGTCGGCAACAGGCATAGTGTCGGTGAGGAACACAGGCATATACGTTGCACACACAACAGGTGCTTCAAACGGGCTGTTATCGCTGCTGTAAGCACAGATAACTTCGTTCGGGGCAACGATGGTGTTGGAACGGATAACCGTGATACCTTCGTTTTCAAGAGTGCCATACACGTGCGGACCCACAAGGTTGGTCTGCGGAGCAAGACGGAAACCAGGGAGGGACGCAATATACTGACAAGCGACGTAGCCCGCAACAATCTTGTTAGCGTGACCCTTACCTGCACGGCTACCGATAGCAGCAGAAGCAGCCTGGATAGCATACAGGAAAGACTGACGGTGTTCAAATTCGCTGATACCTGCGGTCTTGTTGAGATTCCAGGTAATCGGCTTCCACTTGTTAGCACAACGGACATAGGCAGCAAGAATCTTTTCGGATTCAGCCATAGCCATATGACCCGTAAGGTCAGCAAGAACTTCGTCGGACGCAGCCTTACCAAAACGCTTGTTGAATTGGAAAGACTTGAACGTGCCCATCATTTCCTTCAAGCCAATGATTTCGGCACTGACAACCTTGTTGTCAAGAGCGTATTCAATAGCAGGAACGTCGGGAGCCTTTTCAAAGTCAACGTCATAAGTCACGCCACCCTGGTAGCCCGTCGGAATGGTAAGAACAAGGTCGGGACCAACAGCAGCAGCGGTCACGGAAACCTTACCATAGAAAGTCGGCAACTGACCAGGACCACCGCAAACACCAACCACGTCTTCAACGTTGCCGTTCTTGTCAACAAGACGGACGTTAATCGGGGTGTTCCAACGGAGGTTGCCCACGCCATACTTAATGGTAGCGGAACCGTCGGCAGCGATAGCAAACTGACGTTCGCTCATATACTGCGTCGGGGAAGCCTGCCAACCCTTGAGGGCGTTGAAAGTGATAGCGTCAAAGTTCTTGGCTGCGAGTTGTTCGGCAGTCAGTTCGGTGTCGGGACCTGCAACGGGACGACCACGGGTGTCAAGCCACTTCTTCCAGGCACCTGCGAAAGTCTTGTCGCCTTCAAACTTACCGTCGGCACCCATCCACCTGTCTTCGGGCAGGGACGGAAGTCCTTCCTGGGCAGTCAGCGGATAGCCGTGGGTAAAGGTCTTCTTGAAGTAGATAAGACCCTGGGATTCTTCAAGCGTCTGCACACTTGCCAACTGCGGAGCAATAGAAAGTGCGTAGGTAGCAGAAATAAGGTCAAGAGCAACACGGGGCAACACACCAAGGCTAGAAGCCGAGGAATTTTCGTTCACGAAACTTTCGTAACGCTTGTAGTTGTCCATCTGCTGACCAAGGTTGAACATAGCGTTCTTGGACAAGGTGCCCTTGAACGACGGGGACTTGGCAAGGGCTTCAAACTGCTTGCCATAGCGGGCTTCGTAGGATTCTACGAGGCGGTTGTATTTCTGATTAGACATTTCTTCAACGGAAGTCTTCATAATGTCTTCTCCTTTGGGTTAGGCTTTCTTGCCAATTTTGGAACGGAACTTCGCACGTGCTTCACCGATTGCCTTCTTACGGGCTTCGGCAGTGGAAGTAGAAGTTTTGGCTTCTGCTTTCTTTGCAGCACGACGGGCTTCAAGTCGCTTGCGGAACGCTTCGGCACGAGCCTCGTTGCGGGCGGGTGCGGTCTGCTTCTTTGCAGAACGACGGGCTTCAAGACGCTTACGGAATGCCTCACGACGAGCAGCCTTGCGGGATTCTTCAGCACCTTTATCTTCACTACCTTCAACGGAAGCAGAACCAAGAACTTCTTCTTCTTCCACGTCTTCCTTGGAGTTAGTAAGAACTGCGACGGTCACAGAGTTTTCGTTTTCGGGGTCGGGGGAAACGACAACCTGGATGTCCTTTTCTTCGTCAGCGAAAACAACTTCGGTTTCCTTGGCATCCAACTTAACGTCGCCAACTTCCACGATGCTGTCTTCTTCACGGAGTTTCTTGCGGAATTTAAGCATAATAATGCTCTCCTTGATAGGGTTGTTTTTTGTTAGTTAGAGATGGCTCTACGAAAGCCACCCTCCTACAAGGGAATTTGTCAGTAATAAGAATTGCCGACAAGTATTGGCAGGGAAATTGCCCTCCCTTTGACAACAGAATATAATAAAATTTTTGTGCGATTTTGAAAAAGTTTTGAATAAAATGTCAAAAAATGTCAAATATAACAAATTACCTAGTTATAAGTTGTAGGTAATTTGTTATATAAATTAGGTAATCTATTATATTTAATTTATACGAAAGAAAATGGGCATACAAAAAGTGCCCCGAACAATCGGGGCACCTTGATGATTTTGTCGTAGGATTTCTTTAAGCAACGACTTCGTTGTAAATCTTCCTGGCGTATTCTTCGGCTTCGGCTGCACCGAACGGGGAGCCGTCCAAAGGACTGCCCGAAAGACCTGCAAGGATTTCGTCAACAAATTCGTCTTCGTTCTGTGCTGCGGTAGAACCATTTGCGTAATCACGAATATACCACTTACCGCACATTTCAGCCACGGCTGCGTCTTCAATGGTAAATTCTTCGGTGTGGCTCATAATTTCGGAACACAGGGTTTCAATGGCTACGGGTGCGTCATACGGCAGGTCATCCATAAAGCCTTCGCACTTCTTGGACTTCTTCGCAGCAAGACTTTCTTTTTTCTTCTGCATAGAACAAGTGTGCTTCTTGGATTCGCTGCGAGAACCATACTTCCCGTCCAGGAAATCCTGGGTGTGTTCACTTATGTTAAACGGATATTCCTTGAACCACCTAGAAAAGTTAGGGATAGTGTCATACGGGTCATCACAAGGCTTAATGGCACCCGAAATAATTTTATCAATAACTTTCTTGGCGATATAGGTGTAATTTACATTACCATTACGGAGTTCCATTTCTTCTTCGTAAGCGTCGTCATATTCCTTTGTAACGTCATACCAACCCTTACAAGACGAAGGCTCATACACGTTAATATAACGTGTGGGTTCTTTGCCATTTTTGGGATAATTTTCAGTCCATATACTGAAATAATAGTTGGAGTTAGCGGATTCAGCCTTCGTGTTAAGGCTTTCCTTTTTCTTCTGCATAGAGCATTTGTATGCCATAGATTTACCTTTTCCTTTGCAGACTTAATCTGCCTTAACGTTAATTTCCTTGTCGCCATCGTCAAACGAATAGTTGGCGAATGCTTCTTCAACAGCAGCGAAGAACTTGTCTGCGTTTTCCTTCGTGAATTGTTCCGAAGTCAAATCCATTTCAATGTTCAAATCGTCCTGCGGGTTACGTCCGTAGGTATAGTCAAAACTACGGCTGATACGGGCAATAAGCGTATATTCGTCACGGTCGGAATTACGGCTATAAAGCATAATTTCCGCATAAGCGAAAATTTCAAGACCTTCCTGGGACCAGGTGTCTTCAAATTCATAGTATTCTTCGGAACTGAAATCGCACTCAACCCCATTCTTTTCGCATTCTTCACGATAGTCGTCTTCGCAGTTCTTACGGAGGCGGTCATATTCGGGTTTCGTCTTCGGGTCAAGGTAGCCACCGCCCGCAAGCATAAACGGGGTAGTCATCCAAGTCTTTTGAACACCACCATCGTTATAAGAGAAAAAGCCACTGCGGTCGTCACGCTCCATATCTTCAACACCGTCGCCAATGTTATACCAATAATCGCACATACCGCCCTGGGCTTCGTTCACGTCGTATTCTTCAAGAATATCACGGGCACGTTCGGCAATAAATTCGTCATAGAACGAACGACCTGCTGCGGATTCGGATTTCTTGGATTCATTGGGAGCGTCTAGCCCCTGTGTAATTTCCTGCACGACACTCACGGCATCCCCAACGTTATAAACACCCACGTCAGTGCTACGGTCGCTCTTTTGGCGAACATTGACATAACTGCACTTGCTAGAACCATAACTTTGGCTCATAGCCGTCATATACACAGCATCATCGCCAAAGGGAACTTCCAAGCGTTCCCCCGACGGGTCCACGACTGCGGAAATGCCCGCTTTATCAAGGGCTTTGCTAATCTTGGAAATAACGGACTTCTTCGGCTTACCGTTAAAGTCAAAGCCACCCCTAAAATCAAGTTCGCCACGCTTGTATTCATTTTGCTTGGCAAGGCTTTCTTTCTTCTTTTGCATAGAGCAGTTAAACATAGTTATACCTCGTAAATTGTTTCTAATGCTGAAATATACATATTTACCGCACGTTCGGCATTACCGATACAGCGACGGGCTTCTTCAAGATTAACCATATCCCGATTATCCACGATAGACGTTTCAAAGATACTATCGGAACGTTTAAGTCTAATGTTAGCATAACTATTAGACAGCACGTTCATAAACAGGCTGCGGTTCACGTATGCGTCATACTTGACAACTAACGTAACATCCCCGACGCAGTAGCCGTGAGCCTTATATTGCTTATAGGCTACCAGGCGGTCCTCCCTATCGCTTGCTTCCTGGTCCACGGTAAAACCCTTTTCCGAAAGCAAGCCCAGGATTTCGTCATTCCTGGACGCTTCTTGCATTTTAATCTTCAAGCCCATAGACAGCCCTACGCCTTGTATTTGTTATACATTTCTTCAACCAACTTCAAGGCTTCGTCTGCGGACTGCGTGTCCTTGATTTCGCTGCCGTTAGCAGCCTCGGCAACGACGAAACCGAAAGCACCGACCATACAACTAACTTCCCCGTCTTCGGTATAGGCATTGTCAATTCCACCAGGAACGTCACCCATATCGTTAATATCGCCCAGGTAGTAGCCTAGTTCAAATTCCTTGCCCTTTGTAGCGTCCACAATCTGCTTGGCGTAAGCGTCACGCAGGGCACCCACGTCAATGTAGCCGACAAGTTCCAGGGCTTCGGGCAGAACAGCCTTTTTGTATTCGTCAGCCATAATGGACTTGACCTTTTCGGCACCAGGATTGTCCTTGAAAGCGACCATAAGGTAATCGTCGCACACGGTGGCTTCGTCAACGTCCCAGGACATATCTTCTACGTCCCAGGCTGCGTCGGGTTCAACTTCTTCCTTACCCTTGAACACAGCAAGTCCGTTAGCCCTGTAAAGCGACGGGAGTTCGTATTCAATGTCGGATTTCAAGCCATCGGGCAGAAACACAAGACCCTGGGCTTCTGTCTTCTTGCTTTCGTGTATGTTAATTCGGAGTGCCATAGTGCTTAACCTCTGTTGCCAAAAAGACCGAACATATTGAAACCGCCACGCATTTTGAACCACTCACGCTGTTCCGTGTCGTAGATATACTTTGCGATTTGTTCAACAGGTTCATCCTTGTGTTTTTCAATGTAATTGCCGTAAGTCGGGACTATCCGTGAAGAATAGCCACGATTAACCAGGCGGTCCAATCCAAGACGGACACATTCTTTCGTAATCTGCTTTTCAAGGTCGGACTTGGCTTCGTGGACCATAATCTTCAACTTTGGCATAGACAGCCCTCTACTTATGATACGTTAATACGACAGGGACTATGCTAGACAACGGCTTTGTCCCATCCAAAAATTTAGCGTTGGCGTGTTGGTCCAAATACACGTCATTCACGATACTCTTGGGAAGCAGGACGGCTTGATATTCTTCATCGGGGTCCACCGCAATACGATAGCCCAGGCTGTCTGCAAGTTTTTCAAAGTTATCGTAAGCAGCCTTAATCTTTTCAAAGTCCTGCTTATACTTTGGAGTGTCCATAACCGCAAGCAAATCTACGACACTTTTTTCTTCGTTTTTACTGCTTTCGTGAACCTTGATTTTCATTTTAGCCATAATGAGCCATCCTTAACGTTTGCTGCCGAGAATATAACCAATCAAGGACCCGTCGTTGTCTTCGGCTTCACGGGCGGGTGCCTTTGCTTCCAGGACCTTAAAGGTCTGCGTTTCGGGCTGCTCACGTTCAATCGCTTCGTAAGTAGCACCTGCACGACGACGTTCGGTCACGTAGGCTTCGTTCAAGCCATTCTTGTTAGCGAATTTCAAGTCACGGATAGTGTCTGCGGACTGCTTCACTTCTTCCTGCAAGCCTTCAACGAACTTCACGATAGACTGCTTAATGTCTTCGGTCACTTCGGTAAAGTCTTCAAACTTGTAAGTGTCGCCTGTGCCCTTGTCACAATCTGTCATTTCAACAGTGTTCTTTTCCAGGCTTTCTACGACGTAGGTGCTGCCGTCAAGTTCAACGGGTGCCCCAAGTTCCTTTGCAAGCGAAAGCAGGGATTCTGCGACACGTTCCTTGACGGTTTCTTCAATCTTTTCATTCTGCTTGCTTTCGGAAATCATCTTCGGCTTTGCGTCCAGGAACCCAGGGTCCTGCACAAAGTCAAAGCGTTCAAGTTTGTAGGTCTTCGGGTCAAGAATATCGTTGCCGTCTTCGTCCTTACCTTCGTAGTCGCCATCGGCACGGGAACTGACAAACATAGTAGTGCCCGCACGAAGGATAGTGTAAAGCGTCTTACCCATATCCGTATTGTAGATAACAGATTCAGCGATACCCGTCTTCCAATCAATGTTGCGGGTAATGTGGCTAAACTTGCCGTCGGCAATATCTTCGTCGGTAATTTCGGCTTCGTGACCGATACGACCGAACATTTGTCCGTTGGTCAACTTACGCTGCACGTCTTCGTCCTTACCTGCTTCTTCCCAAAGTTCGGGAGTATAAAGGCGGTGGTTACGGCTTACCTTGCCAGGGCAGAAATGCTGACCCTTGACAATGGCGAGAATGGTGCCACCACTTTTAGCAACTTCGGATTGTGCGGATTCGTCAACACGGGAAATGTCGTCAATGAACTCACACTTAAACGGAATATAGTCTTCTGCAATCTGCATAGTGTTTTTGCCTCGGTTGGTTTTAGTTTAACTTTTAGAACGCTGCAAGTATTCCACAATATCATTCTTATAGAAATCCACAAGTTTAGCAGCGGAACCATACTTGCTAATAGGACCTTCGGAAATGTCTTCATTGTCTTCATACCAAACAACGTGGTATATCCCGTTGTCATAGAACTCAAACCCAAGAATCGGGTCTTTATTGGGGTTCTTGTCTGCGGAGTCATAGATACATACCGCACTACACGACGGACTAGCGTGTTCGTCCTTAATAACATAAAGACCTAACGACGTAACAGCAGGGTCATCCATAATGGTAGAATTTACCGCTGCATAGCAGTCGTCCATAGTCTTCGCTTTATCATAAGTCACAGACTCACGCTTGTTAGACGGACGGACGGTGGCGGTCGGGACTGCTCCAAGCGACGCAGCAGACGCACCCCCACAATCTTCTTTCAACGACTTGTGGAAGTCATCGCTAGAATAGAACTTGCGGACAATACCCGTGTTGCCGTCGTCATAAGCCATACGGAACACGTCTGCGATATACGGCTCAACAATGTCATAAGCGTCGTCAAACACAGCGTCGCTAACGTCGCCCTTGATAACGTTAAAAGTCGGCTCGCCCATCGCACTTTGATAAATGCTCATAAAGAGCAGGTCGGACAACTTGTCCCCGTCGCCCTTGAAATAGATTTCGTAGTTGTCATTACCAATCGGGACAACCTTGAAGAACTTTGTTTCAGCACGGTCGTCAAATTCAGCAAGCAACTTACGAACCACGTCCTTGAAATCGTCCCATTCTTCCTTGCCGTCGGCATAGCGGTTCGGGTCTTTCTTGTCGGCAGACCCGTAAAAGATACCTTCCGAAACTTTCACAGCGGAACGGATAGGTGCGGTCACGTTCACAAGGTCGCCCAAATCCCCGTAAGTGCGGGGAATGAGTTCTTCATAGCGAGCCTGGGCAGCACCCTGGCTAGTGAACGATTCAACTTTCTTCTTACCAAAAACGTCTGTATAACTGATAGACCAATTAGCCATATCCAAGAACCCCTTTGCAATTAGTAAATGGTGTCAATCTTGCCGTCAATGATAAAGATACCGTGATTGTCGGAATCGGCTTGATTATTGTCCTTGTCATTGTAGTAAACTTCAAGGTCGCCTTCCTTAATCGGTTCAGCCACTTCTTCAAGGGCTTTCTTAACAGCGTCAAGGGAAAAGTCAATGTGCCAATCGTTCCAATCACGTTCGCCACAGGCATATCCGTTGCGAATGTCATAACCACCCGACGGGGGATTGTCCTTGTCAAACGGGTCACGCTGAATGCGGGCGTTGAGTTTGTTCCAGGCATCTTCAAGTTCTGCATAGGTGAAGTTCTGCTTACCCACCTTGTCGTTGCCGTTGGCTTCGGAACGCTTCTTACGGCTTTCGTCGTTGTCACGGATAATTTCGCCCTTTTCTTCGTCATACTGCAAGCCGATGGCTTCGCAGACAGTGGCGAAATCAAACCAAAACATATCGTTGATTTCAGTTGCAGTCGGGAGGTTCCCGTCGCCCGTATTAAAGTATTCGGGAAGAACATCATCCAATTCCTGCAATTCGCTGTATTCTAAAAGTTTGGCGTTGTCAGCAGCACCACTCCAAAACTTGAAGTTGGTTAAGGATTCGTCAACGACATACTGCATAAATAAACTCCTGGTTTAGTTTTTACGTTCTTAAAAATAACAACAAATTCCCCCGTCGTGCAACAGGGGAACACGCAAAATGAGCATTACTTCGGGCACAACCATAGTATATAACAAATTACCTACTAGGGTTTCTCAACTTCAACGTAAGCGTCCTTGGGAACGATTACCTTTGTGCCGTCCTTTGCGACATATTCTTTCCATTCGGGCTGTCCGTTGAAATCCATAGAAGCGAGAGGAATGCCACGCTTGTTATACAGGTCAACGACAACGGAACGCAACGGGGCTGTCTTCCAATCGGCAAATTCGCTCACGAACTGCAACAGGAAACGGACGTTCCAACTATACGAAAACAAGTCACCCTGTCGGAACGAAATAGGTTCCTCGGTCCCAAGGTCCTGGATAATCGTTGCGTTCAAGCCTGCCGTATCATAACCGCCCTCTGCTGTGCTTGTGCGGGTTTCATAGGCGAACTTCAAGTTAATCGGGACGTTATGAACGTTTTGGTATTCCGCTGCGAACGCTTCTGCGAAATCCTCAATCAATTCCATTTTGTTAGACACCAGGACGCAACCCATACCAAATTCTGCCGAAACGGTCTTCTTGAACTTCAACCGCCCGTCGGGTGCCACTCCGTCTTGCAGGCGTATGGAACGACGGACAATGTTCTTCAAGGAATCCCTGGTCCAAAACAGGTAGGAATACGGGGCTTCACGGACATTCTCACGGTTGGTTTCGGACTTGCGTTCCATTTTCTTGTCGGCTAGGTCCTGGTCCAAAATACGCTGCGGACCCTCTGCGTCCGAACCATAGCAGACTTTCATAGAACCGTCAAAGCCCTGCCTGGTAAAGAAATTCCGCATTTGAGCGAAATAGGCTTGTATGGCTATGGACTGCATCATAAGGACGAACCTCTACTAACCGTTAATAACACCCGAAGCCTTGAGCGTTTCTACGATAGACTTACGATAGTCAAGAATGTCAGCGACATAGCAAAGTGCCGTTTGAATCATTTGAGCATAGTTATTACTATCGCCCACATACTTGATATTCATAGACGTAATATCGGGCGTAGCAAACCTGGCTTCATCGGAACTACAAAAAATCTGCACCGAAATCCCATCACCCGTTCCGTTAGGATAAACACGAACATTGTCAATACCATTACGGAACTTCGCCATCTGCTTGTCATAAGACACTAGGGGCATAGCGGAATTAGAAGTAAAAGTCTTAATTCCTATTTCTTCCCCATAGGAAAACTTGTATTTGTTGGACGCTTCGTGAACCTTAATGTTCATCTGCATAAGTTCCTCCTGGCTAAAATAATGTTTTCTGCTGCGTCGGGACGTGCATACCCATAAGCGGACAGGCTGTATTACAATTCAGCCCAAGACCCATACCGTCGCCAATCATAACCATATCGCCCGTGAGCGAAAGAACACCCTTCGTTTCAACGGTGGTCCCTGCGGGCGAGTGTTCCACACGGAACCCGTCGTCGCCACCCTTGAACTCAAACGTGGTGCCGTCCTTGCGTCCCTTTGCGATATTCTTGCCGAAGCGGAAATAAAATTCTTCTGCGGTGTTCGTTTCGGCTAGTTCCTTGACTAGACCCAGGATATAGGCTTCGCACAGGGAACGGACTTCAACTATAACTTCGTCGTCAACTTCGTAAGAGTATGACAGGGAAAGCAGCGGTTTCGCCCAAAAGTCCAGGTGGACTTCTTCCTTGGCGTTCATTGTGCATTGGACCTTGTAGAAGGGTCCAATTTCAAGAATCTTACACCGCAAGGTGTAAGTCCTTGGGCTTAACGCCCGACGTAACGCTGCTGTTCCCAAGTCAAAGTTGTAAGCCATTCAAGAACCGATTAAAGTTTAACACCTTAAATATACATTATTCCCTGCAATCTGCACCCAGGTAAGTCACGTTTATGGGCTTCGGGAGTTCATACCCCGCCATAAACGCTGCCATTTCGTCTTCGGGTGTAATACAAAGGTTAAGGACGTGTTCGGCTACTTCGTCACTTGTCATTTCACCACGGACGGTCAAGCCGTCATTGTAGCAGGATTCAATCTTCCGCATAAATCCCGAACGGGTATAAAGGAAGTTGCCCATAGGGGTGTCGGGCGGGGCGACGTATTCGTGGGAGCCGATTGCGTAGGTGGAGTCGGACAGGATTGTGAGCGGTTCCGCTGATTCAAACCTGTGGGTGCATTCCCTGGCGTATGTGGACGGTGCGGACGGGTTTTCTGCACAGGCGGTGAACAAAAGGGCTGCAAGGATTAACAGGTATTTCATAGGGCTGTCCTCGGTTGAAGTGATTGTTTTCTCTTTACGATATAAATATAACAAATTACCTGCCTATTGTCAACAGGTTTTGTTAAAATTTTTGAAAAATTTTATGAAATACTTTAATAATTAGTAAGTCAGTATGTCGCTAACACTGCAATTTTATTATATTTAGAAATACCTATGACTCACGATTACACACAAGTATTCTACACGGATAAACCCGAATGGCAAAAAGTTTTAGAAATCTTTGCCCAATATGATAAATACCCTAAAAAGCGTGTTCGCAACCGTGCCTATCATCACAAATTCCCAAAATCATTTAGCCGTATGCTAAATGAGCCTGTGGATAACGAACCCGATAACATAATAAGCCTTCCGTTTGCACAACACCTAATTATCCATTATTACTACTACATACTTGCAAAAAGTCCATACAAATACAAAATGGCTCTTGCTTTTAAGTATATGATAGATACCACAAAACAAGACATAAAAGAAATAACACAAGAAACCATAGATGACCTAGCCCTAGAATATCAAAACGCAGTCATACTAGCAAACGAGTATTCCTCCAAAATCCGCAAAGGAAAGCCTGTAAGCCTAGAACAACGCCAACGTATATCAAACACACTAAAAGGTCATTCTGTTAGCGAAGAATCTAGGCGTAAGAATGGTGAAGCCCACAAGGGACATAAATGGTCAGCAGAACAAAAAACAAACCTGTCAGCTATCCGTAAAGGGCATCCCGATTACTTAACAGATGAAGGTCGGGAACGCATAAGAATAAGCAACAGACTTAATAAACTAGGGACAACTGTAACAGAAGAAACCCGAAAGAAAATGAGTGAGTCCCAAAAAGGAAAACATAGTGGACCCCGTAAACCATTAACCGCAGAACAAAAATTGCATCTGTCGCAAGTATTAAAAGGCAGAAAATTTTCCGACGAACATAAAAAGAAATTAAGTGAGAGTGCTAAAGGTCGTGTAATATCAAAACAACAACGTGACAAATTATCAAAAGCACTAACAGGACGTAAACGGGACCCTAGTGTAACAAATAAAATGCTTGAAACAAAAAAAAGAAACGGAACCCTAAAATTTTCCGAAGAACATAGACGAAAAATTAGTGAAGCCCTAAAAGGTCGTAAAATGTCCGAAGAATCTAAAGCGAAAATGCGGGGCTTAAAACTAGGCAGGCATTGGAAACTTGTTAATGGGGTTAGAGTTTGGGACTGACAACCCGTAACTATCAATTATTAAACTTTTGGCTAACACACGCCATAGTAATATGTTCGTGATACGCTTTAAGTTCCGAGGCTATGTCTTCATCGGAATCATCCGAACCAAAAATAAACCAATCGGTAACAATATCCCCATTACCGTTTGTATGCTTATACGGGGCATACAATTCGTATATGAAATGTTCGGGTAATGTCCTACCACTAAAAACCGTCTTCACTTGATAGTAATAAACACCTGCGTTATTAAAATGTGTTTTGTTTATATCCATCAAACGGGACACTGCTGAATTGTTTTGAGGTAATTCTTTTTCGGGGATAGACGTAATCATAAATAACTCCTGCGGAGTTAATATAACAAAATACCCAACAGGGGGTCAAGCCCCTATTAAAAAATCTATTACTTTAAGGCTTCCATAACAGCCAAATGAGCCTTTTTAAGTTTTTCTGCTGAATACCCTTCCAAAAAAGAACTATTAGGCGATACAGGGTTATAATCGTGCAGCAATGAAAGTATTTCCTTGCGAGGCTCATATACGCATACCGCTTTTTTACGATTAAGGTATTCCGAAATATAGGCATCATCCACTCTACAATTAACCACGTCATTTGTCAGTAATTCCCAAAAATCGGGACCAAACACACTTGAACGGCATATAGACTTAAAGCCTACATACCCTATATCGGCACAAGCCACATCAGCACTACCCAATAAACAAAGCATTTGTGTGATATATGCCGAATCATAAATAATATCGTCGTCCACAGATAACATAATGTAATCTTCGCCAATATACTTCTGTAAAGTAGGTATTATTTTCTTAAACACATTAGTATCTTTTTTAACCCAATTTATATGAACTAAATTGGAATCATTCACAAGATTTTGTAAGTCTATGGGTAAGTCTTTTTCTTTATTAGGAAATTCCACAATAGCCAAATTTAACTCAATAGAATTAGGGACACGGCATTGATTCAATAGACTTTGGATAACTGCATATACATTACCTATACGTGCTTTCCAAGATGTCATAGATACCACAATCCTAGACAATACTAATTTATCTACCACAGTATAAGCAGCCTTAAACAAATTCTTATGCAACGGAAATACGTTCTTTGCATATTCGTGATAACCAGGGGTATTCATAGAAAGGCTTGTAAAAGGTATGGAGTATATTTCTTTCTCTTTAAAAACAGCACTTAACCACAACTCAACTGTATGTGTCCCCACGGGTAATGTTTTTTCCAAAGAAACCCCTAATTCTTTTAAGTTTTCGTTTAAGGCTATTCCCGAAAAACCTTGAAAACTACCCCTATAAAAAAAGTCTTGATTATCTTTGATATTTCGGGTCCAATCATTATCGGAATATACTTTTAATAATCTGTGATTGTTTGTTCGTATAGGTCCTACTGCATTTGCTGTAACCTTATTACCAAAAAGACCCATATACAGCAAGTAGCACCAATACAAAACATCCAAATCGGTGCTATCTTGCACATATTTACGGTCCATACCTAATGTATCGTCCCCTATTCGGGAAACCCCCTTAAAATGAGTATAATACACGAATGCCCCCGAATTAGAAGCATACTCCACACATTCCTTGAAAGTATCATACTCCCACGATGACTTCTGTTGGACAATCTTAAAATCAACCGTAGCCCTGCCACAAGACAAAATTTCAACAGCCTTCTGCATAGCACCCGTCATAGGGAGCATAGACGCACAACGAACGTGGATTACTTTCACCTTGTCCACCGCATTGAAATACTGCAACATATTCAAATGGAAAATTTCGCACCTAGACAAGCAATCCCTTGACCTATTACGATAAAACCAATGAATGAACAATTCCCCATACTGTTCACCGTTATATGGAGTTCTGTAATCGTGTAAAGTGACCAACCTATTCAGTAATGAAATATCGTCAATGGATAAAACATAAAAGGGTTTGTTCAACCCCCCATTCAAAACAGCCCTACGTCTTTCAATGGATGCCTTCAATTCAGCGTTTCTGTCAGCCGTAACCACCTGCTTCGGGCAAATAGCCTGCACAGACACAGCAGCCGTTGAAGTCTTCGGTCGTTTATGTTTTCTCAATTCCTTTAAAGTGGCAAGCAGTGTGCCCCTAGTGACATTAGCCATAAAATCCCCTTTTACCAAACCCGTCTGCCCGAATAGAAATACGGCTTTGGAATGCCCGTGTAGGCTTCGTTACGCAAGTCCGTAATGTTTTCGGGGTCGCAGTCACGGTTAATCATAATAAAGTTCTTCCAATACTCAACGCCCTCAGTCCCCTCGGCAAACATACCTGGACCGTCCAACTCAATCGGCTGCGACGGGTATTTAGAGAACTTCAAGCGTTGACCTATCACGACCTTGCAGTGCGACACGAACAGGTTTTCCAATTCTTCGGGAAGACCCGCCAAATAAGCGTTATTCGCATTCAAGGCGATAGTGACAATAATTGTCCCCGTCCCGTTAAACACCCTGGTCCTGGTTTCAACGAACTCCGACAACTTACCCGTCTTACCGTCAACGGTAACAACCTGGTCCATAAGAATGTCGGGAACGTAGTCACTGCTTTCAATGGAATAGTTGTAGGTGTTCGTGCGGGGGAACAGACGGTATTTACGATACCAATGAACCGCCTTACGATACATACGAAGGATAACTTCGTCCGTAATGAGTTCTTCGGTTTCAATGTTAAGTTCTTCGTCAAGAACGTCACGCAGACTAACAGCCATTTAGGACCTCCCCGCCCGTTCAACGGCTACGTCACGGATATGCTTCATAGCGTCGGCAAATTCAGCCAAAAGCACCATCTGTGTGGAAGCCATAAATTCGGGACCCAACGTATCAAAGACAACGTATTCCTTAACGTCCGCAGCGTTCTTGACACCTTCAAGATACAAACGAACCTTGTAGTCAATTTCAATTTCGGGACCGATATTGACAACGCCTGCCGTCTTTGAAACATACAGCAAGATAGGTTCGTCGCTGATTGTCTTGTATTGCAGATTGCCGTTATACACGGACGTGTCAAGTTGGTTGTAAACCGTAACCGACTCCCAATGGGTCGTATCGTTCTGCGGGTAATCGGAGCTATCCACGGATTCAATACAGCGGTAATACTCATACACGTCGTTGTTGCCCAAATACCAAACGGTGTCACCCGTCTTGTAGTTGCCGTTCTTTGCGAACGGGGCGAACATATAGTAAAGGTCTGCCAAAACAGCTATAACGTTGTATTCAACGTCACCCGACGGCATAAACGTAAACTCAATATCCAGGGCAGCAATAGGCTTTCCCGTTTCGGCACCCTGGCTGTCATACATACACGGCAGGTAGCTTGTGCAGGGCAAGTCTGCGTCTTCAAGAGCAAACGACGAAATATCGGACCATTTAAGTGCAGCCACTTCGTCCACCGAAGCCATACCGCTAGAAACATTACAGAGCGTCGCCCCACGGATTACAAGTTTAGCTCCCGTAGAAACGGCACGGGCTAACGCAAGGCTACCCTCGTTAGTGAGCATATCATATTTGGTCGCCATAGCTAAAATTCCTCCAGGGCTTTGTTCCTTAACATACAGTCTAAATATAATATATTATACTACGACTAACAAATATAATCCTGTTGGTATATTGCGTGAACTACCCGCACTTTAATGCCGTGCAGGATTCCTGCTTCGCAGAACCACTACTTTTTAGGTCTATCGCTAGACGGTCATCCATAGGCGGGTTCTCCCCAGGCTTAAATTCGGGTGGAACGCACCCTACATCTAAAAGTCTTAAACCTTCATCAAGTATGTTCTTTGCTGCGTTTACGTCCCTATCGTGGCAAACACCACATTTAGGGCAGACCCACTCCCGCACACCCAAGCCAATAACGGGGATAACGTGTCCGCAACAGGAACAGCACTTGCTAGTCGGACTCCACCTGTCTATCACGACAAGTTTTCGTCCATACCAACCGCACTTGTATGACAGCATAAACCGTATCATTGAGAACGAACAATCGGATATAGACTTTGCTAGTTTATGGTTTTTGAGCATACCACGAACATTCAAGTCCTCTATGCAGATTATGTCGTTCTCACGAACAATTTTCGTTGTCAGTTTATGAAGGTAATCTTTTCTCTTGTTGCCTAGTTTCTCATAGGCGGTAGCAAGTTTAAGCCGTGCTTTCTCACGGTTCTTGCTGCCTTTCTTCTTTTTAGATAAAATTCTTTGTAAATGCTTTATACGCTTTTCGGAGTTCTTCAATAAGTGCTTGTTTTCAAACTTTTCACCACTTGAAGTGATGATTAAATCCTTAACACCCAAGTCAAGTCCTACGCAACTACCTGTATGTTCGTATTCTTGAACTTCTACATCGCAGCATACAGACACAAAATACTTATTTGTGTTCGTCCGCTTAATAGTTAAGTTGCGGATTTTCTTGATATGTTTAAGGTCTAAATTCTTATAGCCCCTAAACTTAACCCACTTGATTACAGGTATGAATATCCTGTTACCCTTGAACAATCTGTCGGGTGTGCTAGGCATTGAAGTGTTATGATACTTTCCTGCGTGTGCCTTTTTCTTGAATTTTGGAAAACCTACATTTCCTCCGTTTTTCAAAGACCTAAACCAATTCTTAAAAGCCGTTTCCACTTCTATTTTAGCATAATTAAGGCAACGACTATCTACGTCCTTCATCCACGGATAGAAGTCCTTTAATGAACTCCAATTAGGGCTAAAATTCTTAACACCATAATTACGATACAATGTAATCTTCGTATTCAGCATAGCGTTATAGGCTACACGTTCGGAACCGATACACTTATTGAAGTATATCTTCTGTGCCTTCGTAGGGTCTAACCGTAACTCTATGCCTTTTGTGATTACCATAAAACAAAAAATCCTGCCATTAGTTACGGTAATGACAGGATTAAGCCTTTGCAGGCTTTCTTAAAAATTCTTCCTATTATTAGAACCGTAACTTTCTAACAATCTTTACACTAAATATACATTTATTTAGTTATAAATGCAACTTTTATTTAAGGACTACTATTCACTTACATCAAACGTAAACTTGAACTGCCAATCGTCCTCGCCTGGATTGTCTATCTTGTCAACCAAACGGTCCGTGAACGGGACGATAAGCATACCCCTAATGAACCCCTGGCGGTCCCACAGATACAGGAAGCGTGGAATGCCACCACGGACTTTTAAGGTAGGTTCGTCGGTGTCCCACTGACATTCCAAATTGCTTACTTCGGGTGACGTAACCCTGTAAATCATACTCTTAAAGGACGCAACGTCACCAACCCAACAGCCTATCATTTTCACACCGTCAAGTGGGTGCCAACCCGCAAACCGCAAAGCGTCCTCCGTATCACCCATAGTCCATTCGGGGTCATTGAAAATATACTGCCACTGCATAGCTTCTGCGGTAACTTTCAAGTTGTCCGTAGCGATACGCAGCGTAATTGCAGCGATACCCTTGCACAAGTAAATATCGGAGCCGTGGCGGTCGTTGTCCGTCGGGTTCATTTGAGTAGCGTCTTCAAAGCCGTCAAAACCGTGGTCGCCTGGACGAACCTTGTAATCGTCTGTTCCTGGCGATTCGGAGTTGCCTAGACAGCCGATTGTGTAACGGGAAGTCCAACACCACTTGAAACGGGTTACGCCCTCTTCTCTATCGTCGTAGTCAATGCCACGGGCTACCCTGTAAATAAGCGAAGCGTTGTCACCCGTATATTTTATACGCAAGTAAACAGCCCTGTCAAACGGGTAATAACGGTAGGTGCCCATATCCACGAACTCAACGCACTTCGTCCAATCCGTGTCGGGGCTATCACTTGACGGCTTGTCTTCGGGGTCGTCCGCATAGACATAGAACACAGTCGGATAGCATTCTACGACTTCCATAGTTACAAAATCAAAATACTTGCCAGGGAACAGTTTAAGACCGATAGGACCGCCCCAGGAATCCTGCAAGAACACAGGCTTTGAAATCCCACGCAGACGGGTGTGACCGACGGTCGCAAGACGGACCTTCAAACGGAAATAAATGTAAATCGGGATTTCGTAGGAAAGCAGCGTAGTGAGTGCGAGCGACAAGCCCACAAAGGTGTCGTCGTCAATCCACTGCAAGCCGTCGCCCATATCAATAACACCGTCTTCTGCCAAACGGTCCAACAGGCTTGCGTCTGCCCTGTAATAGCGGTTGTTCACGGAGTAGTCATATTCCGAAATATCCCTATCGCTACCGATATGGACAAACGAATAGAACTTTTCCCAACTACCTGCGTCCGACGTTCCGCTGTTACGCTTGTAAATCCAAACGGTGTCGGGGTCTTCGCCTTCCTGCGAATACCTAATCCACGGAACGTCAACGTCGGGGTCGTCCTTATACAGCAAGGAACGCCCCTCGGTCCAAACCTTGTCAGCCTTTACGGACTTTGCGATTTCCTTGACTTTTCCGATTTCGGTATAAACGTCCTTGATTTCGGACTGAATACCGCCCTCGCTATACTGCGAATAGACAACGGACGGACTAGCCCTACGCAGGTTGGATAATTCCATACCGATAGCGTTCATCGCAGCCTTAATGCCTGGGAACGTTTCACGGGTCCTGTAAAGCAACGCCCATAACAGGACGCTGTATTTTGAACCCAATGCGTCCACAAGTGCGAACGGAATGTCAACCAACTTCGCATAAATACGGAATGCTTCTTCACGGGCGGGGCACGTCTTACTAATTACCGCATTCGTGGAATTAGTGTAAGGCTTGATAATCGGGTCCCGCAGCATAGAATTATTGGACGCAGAATACACTTCCGTCCAATGCGGGTTCAAATAGTGACCAGGGCGGTAGGCTTCTTCAATACCGTCTTCGGCTATGGACGTTTCGTTACGCTGATAGAGCGTAATTACGTTGTCGTCAACAACCGACACCAGGTCGCCCGCTGCGTAATCCAGGAAATACTTTCTGTCGTAATGACCCCAATAGTGACGGACGGGGAACGCACGGAGCAGGTCCATTTTGAACATATACCCGCTCACGTCCAGGACCGCCCAAAGCGACGTTAGTTCATACTCACCGTCGGGCAAATACATCGGAGCAACGGAATAATAGCAACCCCGCAGCCAATACGTGCGGTCCACCCCATCTTCGGAAAAAGTAGCCGTCGGCAAGACGCTACCCGTTATAGTCTTCGTTTCGTCGTTCGGGTCGGGGTATTTTCTTGTCGGAACGTCGTCAAGTGCGTAGTAGTCCGAACCACAGTAGCTAACCACGTCGCCCTTTGTGTAAACGTCCTGGTTAGAGAACTGCGGGCAAACAAGTGTAACACCCAACATACGGGTCATACCGTTCACGGTCACTTCGGTTCCAACAGGCAGACGTGGACCCGAAATAAACAGGCGGTTGTCAATCACGATAGCACGGGCATCCTTATACTTCAACGCAGCAAACTGACTGACCGCTGCGGGAGCGTTAGCCTGTTGGAAGTTGTAAATGGGCACACCTGCTTCGTAAAGAGCCTCGTTAAACTGTGGCTCAATGACAAGACGGTTCAAGTCCGCAAGAGCCTTGTTAGAGCGGTTCCACGGGGTCACAATATGTCGGAGCAGCGGAGGTTCCTCAATAGAAACCCAGGAACGCCAAATCGGTGTAGTCTTTTCGCCACTCACTGAAATCGTGAAGTCCAGGGCATACAACCCAGGCGTTTCGGGGTTCGGGTGATTCACCGAAACCCTATCCGATACGTCAACGGAATAGCTGCCATAAGACACGGACACACGGGGATATTCCACGACGTAATCCACATAAGCGTCAACTTTCAAAACTTCAATAGGCAACTGCGTGAGCGTGATTATCGGTGTCACGTCTTCGGGCAGCGGGTCAGTAATGTAACCCGACAAAAATTCACGCCAATAGGACAGCAAGGTTTCGTCTTCAACAGGACGCAGAACAACACCGTCTGCGGACGCAGACACTACAATGTAGGAACGCTTGTAACTTGTATCAATGAAATCGTTCATTAGCAAACCCCTTAATCGTTACCGTCGCCCGTCAACGGCATAAACATTGGGAGCATATACGCATACAGAAGTCCACCCTTAATTTCCCATTGGAACAGGAAATCTATTGCCGAAAACGGGGGGATTTCAATATAGTTCAAATCTTCAACGGAGCCGTAAACCGTATCGTCCTGTGTAGTCGTAGAAGCACCGCCTACTACGGCTGCACCCAAGAATGGGCTACTAAACCCGATAGCAATATCCGTGGCTGCTCTTACAGCAGAGCTAATCCAATTAGAACCGCCCCTTACAGTTTCACGCCTTTTATTCGCAACAGAAAACGCCCAAGCGTTGCAAAGTTTAAGCGTCTTTGAAGTCGGGTTGCGGACAGTCACAATCCTATCCTGTTCGTCCTCGGTAGGCTCACGCAGCGTCATATAACAGGTGCCATACCAATGGTCCTTTGTTCGTGTTTCCTTGAACGGATAGAGCATAACTATGTTCGGAATTTCCGAAACGGGCATTTCCTCGGTCATACTATAATCGGGGTAATTCACCTTTGGCATAGGGTAAGTTTCAAACTCTATGTTAGTGTAACTACCACCCCTTGCAGAACCGCCATAGGATATGCTTTTGAACACAGGAATTTCAACGATAACACCTGCGTGATAACGCTTGAAATGACCTGCGTATTCGGCATAGCCTACGGTATCGTAGCGGAAATAACCCGTAACCTTAAACAACCCTACGGCATTCCCGCTGTATTGCGTCTGCGTGTAGCAGGATAAGTCATACGAACCTCTAAACCTGGTCCCCAACTGCAAAGCCTGGTTCCACGCAACCTTTGACAAGTCAAGCGTAAACGGGTAGGAATACGGGGAGTCGCCCCGTGTCAGTATGCTGCCGTTTTCAAGATAAAGCTGCCCGATTTCAGCGGACGTAGCGTCGGCATTAGTAGAATAAAGTTCTTCGGTAGCTTCCACCTTTGAAATAACTGCGTCATACGGAAGTTCAACGGTGTCTGCGACTAGCTTTACAATCGTTCCACCGTCAACCGTCAAATCCGTATCGGTATCACCGATTTCGGGGAAGTTAGCCTTGAGCGGGGCACCCTTAATGTCCAGGTTGAGCGTAGTCTTTTGATACTTACCGCCCTGGATAGGGATTGTAGTAATTTCGGGGATTAGTTCTGCTAACCCGCCAACAATAACTTTCAAGAACGTTGCGTTGCACATACCCCGAACAAACTCAAAGGTCGGAACAACGTCAACGGAGCCGTCGGACCACTTGATTTCAACAACGCCCTTGTCTTCGTGACCCTCTGCGGGATAAATGTCATACAGGGCGTAAAGGAAAGCCCTTACGTCAAATTGAAGTTCCCTAAAAGTCCGTATGGCAGTATGAGCGTTCAACATAAGCTACGATAAATCCAAAGAGTAAGTTACAGTTCTTGAAGAAGACGAACCCTCGGTTTTGGTTTCGTCCGTGCAACCCACGATAAACCGAACACAAGAGTATTTAGGAATTTTCGTGTAAGCACCGAAACCAACAGCGGGTATCTTTGCAGTTGCAGACGAATACGCCAAAATCATCGTCCTGTAAATATACCAATCCTGGTCATAGGTTTGATAATAGATTTCCTTACCAATATCGTTGGCAGAGAACGACGTAAGGTATAACGCACCCTTTTCTGTAAGCGTAGAAGAAAAACCACCCGTAGGGAATGCCATTAAAGCAGCAAACGAATAGTTACTGCCCTCAAACGCTATATCATAGTAGCTATCGCTGTTCGGAGCAGACACATACGCAGCAACATTCCCAGGGACGGTCATAGCTTGCTTGTATGTCTTAAAGAAAACTTGACTCCGTGTCGTGAAATCACTAAACTTATTATTCCCACAAATTTGAATAATGTCGGGCACCGCAGAAGTAGCCTGCAACTGCGTCGGGTTTTCTGCCTCCGAGAACCCAAAATCAAGCGGGGAAAGTTTACCGCCACCTGCGTTCATATTCCACACGTTGTTTTCAATAACTACCGAGTTCGCTGCATTGTCTATCGGGCTGTTGTCACGATAGAACATTCTACGAACAAGCTGCGGAGCAAACTTACGAACACCCGTAAGAAGAATGCCGTCGCAGTTAAGGGCAGACTCAACGTTCAAAACGTTAGTCTTGACTTTCTGTGCTTCCAGGTTGTTGACTTTCAAATTCTCAAAAGACATATTAGAGAATTTGACGGAACCACCCTTAACAGAAGTCCTGCCTTCAAGCGAACTTATACGCACGTCTTTTGCAGTGACATACTTTGCGTAGCACTGCTGAATGGTCGCAGAAATTATCTTGCTGCACGATACGGAAACCTTGTAGCCGTCGGTATCGGTGACGCACAAATTACCGTTAGCGTCAACGGACAACTTGACTTTCTTCCCAACGCCTTGACCGCCCAAATACAGTTCGTCAAACTTGCCGTCCTTGTAGTTAGAAATCAAATCCAGGACGGACTGCACGGTTATACTGTATTTACCCATATTGAACGTGACGGGTTCCTTGCCATTAAGCAGGGACTTCAACTTCAAAATGAGTTCAACGAAGTCGTCGTTGGCAGACTTCATAGCTTCAAGAGAAGTAGAGCTATCTGCAATACTAGCCATTAGTCAGTTCCCCCTCAATATCTTCTTTAAGTTCAAAGATGTTCACCAGGTTTTGCCCAAGAGCAGCCCAAACAAGAACAGTGAAACTCTTACGAACAGGCAGCACACGGGTAAAATAGCCATTCGGGTTAGTATCGTCATACCAAAGTCTAATCGTAACGTCGTCACCGTTAGGGTTCGTATTCACAAACGTAGTCCTGGTATAATACTGCTTTTCGCTATACAAGGAACTAGACCACGCAGATTGCATAGACTTTATGTGAATGTCAAACGTCGTAATCGGGTTGCCGTCCGTCCCCGTAGCCCAACCGACAAAGATAACGGGGCGTAAGGCACTCATACGCACGGTAATGTTGGACGTAGTAGGCATACACACGGATTCAATATCCGAATTGCCAAAACGTGCCGAAGTTTCCCAACCCACCCGTGTCGGTTCATACGGGTCTTCCTCTGCTTCGTGCCACGCATTAGATATGCGGTCCGTAGCGGAAATTCTACCGCTCACACGGTATGCCGAAAACTGCACAGACTTTACTTTCGGTTCATCAAGGGACAAACCCTTAATCAAATCGTTGCGGATTTTAGCGAGGTTATCTACCTTATGAACCCCGTTAGACAACTGAATTTCAACAGTGCGGGGCGTGTCGGTATTACAGATTAAGTCCCACTTTGTTACGATTTCGGCAACGTCGCTTTGGGACTGCCCAAGCAACTTCAAAGCAGCAGCGAAATCAACGATAGCAGCAGGCATTTGTTCCATAGGTTACTTCCTCGTTCCAAGATATTCTTTAAGTGATACATTGAGCAGGCTAGGTGGCACATAGGTAGCCGACGGCAAGACCAACTCAATACCGTTCTGCGAGTTATCCACAGAGTCCAACTTAATCGTCACATAGACGGACGACAAGTTGAAATTTTCAGTAAGCATAGAGTTGAGCGTATCGGCTTCCAGGGTCTTACCTACGTGATAGCAAACATAGTCTTCAATAGCCTTTCGGACCTGCTGCTGCATCGTATAAGGGGCGGTGTATTGAATGTCAACGCTTACGCCAACCTGCCCAAGCGGTTCAACCACAACAGACGTAAATCCCAACTTGCCCGCTATGTTGAAATAACCCTTGATTTCGGATTCAAAGATAGCCTGTGTCAGTTGTTCGTAGTCGTCAAACTTGTAAGACAGGTTATAGACCTGCTCCGTAGAACTGTCGTCGTCAAGTTCAACGGCTTCTTCACGGGTAGCCCAAAATCTGTTTTCGCTATACAGCGACACGTCGTCTTCGCTACCAGGTTCAACAGTCTGCCCACCGTCACGCAACGCAAGCCAAAGCTGCTTCGTCTTTGAATGATAAACAACGTCACCCTGGTAGTAAATACCGTTTTCGCTCCAATACCTGCGGTTCTTCAACACTAGACCCGAAAGCACGATTGTGGCATTGTCATACACACAGGACGACGGGTAATAGCGTTGGTAAATCTGCGAAAGTTTGTTGCCGTCCGTCAAGGACATATAGAACGCCCAACCGTTCTTTGCCGACGGAACACCCCTGTGGTTCGGGTCGGAGCAAACATAAAGGTTCGTCCCATAGACTACCATTTCACCAGGATTGTAACGACGGTAGTTGCTATACTTATAACGGTTAAAGAACAGTCGTTCTTTTGTGTTACGACCGTATTTAGAATCGTTATAGCCCTTTAACAGCATAGATACCGTAACCCAGGAAGACCAATTATACTCCCTGCGTCCATAGCAGGACTTCACGAACGGTATCTTACTAACCTCGGTCACAAGGTCACGTTCGTCCGTAATCTTGCTTGCAGCGAAAAATTCCGCTATGGCACGGGAACGCAAAGAAGTCGGGGTGTCACCCGTGTTCATAGGCGAAAGCAACGGAGTGCTTTCACCTTTAAGGAACATTTCCGTAATGTCCGAATTGAACTTTATGGAAGAATGGTCCACAGGGGCAAGGCTTTCACACTTAACGTAGGTCACAATGACCTGCTTAATATGAGCCTTACCGCTGCCACCGTTATAAGCCTTGCCAAAGATTTCCCCGTCACCCAGGGTCAGCGTCATACCACGGGCGGTATGCTGAATCAAGGCTGCGTCGTCTGCGTTCGGCATAGACAAAAGTTCGTCCAGGGACCAGGCAAGTTTCGGATAAATAGGGTCTTCGTCGCTATCCATTTCCAACTTAACTTCAACGGACTCCGACCATACGGACTTGTAGGTTTCGGGAATAAGCACGGGTGCAAAAATACCAGGAGTGTAACCGTCAAAACCGCTGTCAATAGTCTGCTGCACGTAGTCGCCCGCACAGTAAAGGGCTTCGTATTCAGTCCCCAGGTCGGAGCCTTCTACGTGACCTGTTGCGTCAATCTTGAACACAATAAGGTTCGTCTTCGTCCCGTCTTTCAGCGAAATCGTCCCTAGCGAACTCCAACGGGTGTAAGAGCGTTCCGACCAAAAGCGGAACGGAGTTGCAGCGTTAATCTTCGGGGGAGTGATAGACTCAACGCTGTTAAGCAGAATGCCTTCCGCAAGTTTCAGCAAGTAAGCGTCGTTGCTATACAGCACGTCCATATTGAGCAGGTGCGAAGCGGAACGGGCTGTGATAGCGTCAAGCCCATACATAAGCATCTGCAAGAACGAACGGGTCTGCTGCCCAAATACTGCGGAGTCCTTATTAAGCGTGGCTGCGGAACGCCCCAAGCGTTCCTGTATGGACAGGTTCGCTAATGCAAAATGGTCATAGAACTGTTGAGCCATACTTTAACCTCTACACTATCCCGTTTACGTCAAAAGTTTCATTACCGAACGTTAGTTGCAAGTCCACGGTGAACCTTTCGTCGCCAACCTGTGAAATTATATCAATGCCCAGGATTTCGTCGTCACGGACTACCTGCGAGCGGATTAGGATTTCACGGATTTTATTCTTTACAGCGGTCTGCCCGTCGTAATCCGTAAAGTCACCGATAGCTTCACTCAAATCGGGCAGGGGCGGGTCCGTATAACCCAAATCCCCAAACGCCAAAATCACGCACTTGCAAGCCTGCAAGCGTTCACGACTGCCCACAACGAGCAATTCGTTAGTGCCGTCATAATCGTGGTTAAAATCCATATCCCTAAATATATATAATTCTAGGGAGCGTCAAACTTCAAAAGAACTCTTGTTCGGATATTTTCTTGCCAAATACTCACGGGTGGTCTTGTCATTCTTGCCCGTAGTGTCATTAAAGCAGACAACCTGGCGGGTGTCGGCTTCCGCATAAACCTGGGGCGAGAACGTAGGCATTTCAAAATAACCGATATGCGGGAACTTGTCGCTGTGGACCGCCATACCGCTAATGTTCTGTGCCATCATTAGCAGCATATGGTTATAGTCGTGGTCCCGTCGCCACTTACCCAATCCCTTTGAAATACGCTCCCATTCGTCATTCAAGAACGACTTGCAAAATTCAGCGTTATAGACCTGGAACAAATGGTGCCAATGGTAATAAGGCAGGGGCTTGCAGTAATGGTCCATAACCAACTTATGCCCGTTGGTAAGCGTCTTTCGGAACTGATTGAACGCCCCATAAGCGTCACGACCCTCAATGAACATTAACGGCTTGCCGTCCTGCTCAAAGCAGGTATCGTCCACAGGAGCGTTGGCATACATATCGTCATTTGCCAATATGAAATTGCCCTTCAAATCCAATTCCTTGATAGCACACAACTCAATAGTTGCACTATTAAAGCACGGGCGGTGCTTTTCGGGAATGAACTCATTATGATAGTGAACCACAATTCGGGGGTCGTCCTTGTTCAAGAAAGACGGGAACTGCGACGGCTGCATAAGCAGCAAGTGGACTTTGCCCAAGGACTTGTAGTTCTGTTCCAAGGCTCGCCACCAATACTTAAACAACCCGTGACTAGAATAACGACGACGAAACGGCACAAAGAAAATCTGTCGTGCCTTTTCGTTCTTCGGGTGCAAATTCTTGGCTTTTAGGAATACGTCAAGCCAAGCGTCGTCGTTAGATTCAACGAACGGTATTAGAATATCCATAGGGTGTCGGTTTATCGGTTAATCGCAGATTTTCTTTCGGGAACCCTTACCGCCAACGTTTTCGTTAGACGGGGCATTCCCAAATTCAATCTTCACGGTTTTGGTCCCCTGCGGGACCTTGACGATTACTTCGTCAACTTTCTGTTTAGCCATTTTCAACCTCACGATTCTTGCGGTTGCGACGCTTCGGCTTGACTTCGGCTTCCACGACCTCAACAGGTTCTTCTGCGGTCGGTGCTTCGTCCTGCGGTTCTGCGGTCGGGGTTTCAGCGACTTCTTCAACAATCGGAGCGGTCGGGGTTTCAGCGACTTCTTCAACAATCGGAGCGGTCGGGGTTTCAGCGACTTCTTCAACAATCGGAGCAGTCGGGGTTTCAGCGACTTCTTCAACCTTGGGCTGTTCTACCTTGGGGGCTTCAACTTTCGGCTGTTCCACTTTCTTCTGCACAGACTTATTCTGTGCAGCCTGCAGGCGGGAACGACGCTTGCTGATTAAGGCTTCAAGTGCGGACAGTTTTTTGTTCTTGTTCATTTTTCAGTTCCTTTTGAATGTGTTTAGGGGACAGACGCAATTCAATTTCGCCTATCTTCGCTTCAAATAAATGTAAATAATTTCGCAGCACAACCACACGGATTGCAAGCAAAATGTTAGTGATTACCGACAGAATCAACAGAATTAGAAGAACTAACGTCGTTGTTGCCATTGTTTACCTCGGTTTTAGGCGGGTTATTCGGTGTATGTAAGAGAATATCTATTTGGGATTGCAAGTCCTGTAAGGTAGTTTCCAGGAACGTCACCTTGTCTTTTACGGACGTTGCCATAAAGCGAGCCTTTGTATTCGCTTCCCGCAAAGCCCTAAACAACTTCTCAAACTTTTGGAACTGCTCCATAGCCTTGCGGACCTGCTTCACCATATACACACAGGATAGAAGCAGGCACACAGACAAGCCGATGGACGTTAATTGAAACAGCAATTCCATAGATAGTCCCTCCCTATTTATATAGCACAATGGCTACTTTTTCAAATAGACGCAAGCCACCACGTCCTTGCGGATAGGTCTTACACGGACAAATCCCGTAGAAGCAGCAGCGGTCTTACAGGACGACCCGCCACCGCCCGCTTCAAGCATTAAGCCGTCCCCAAGAGCGACTGCAACGTGGGTAATCTTTTCGGTGGACTTACCAAAGAACAGAATATCGCAGTCATTGGCGTGGTCTATGTTGCCCTCCCGCCAATTAGCCTGCTTTGTAAGAAAATTGTAAAGTCCCTGGGCGGTCACATCCGAACCCGTATAAAGCCCCAAAGCCCAAAGACCCTCCAGGACAAGTCCGCTGCAATCAAAGCCGTTCTGTGACTTTCCCGTTCCGTCCCCCGACCAAATATACGGGCGACCGATAAAGTGCTTCAAGTATTCAGTGAGCGTCATACAACTACCCCGCTTCCTTTGCGGACCACTTGAATGTGAACAGGACCCTGTTAGTGTCGGTCAAGTGGTCGTCTTCTTCGTAAGCCTTCTTCCCGAACACACGGACGGAGTAATAAACCACATTACGCTTGAACTTACCCATACCTGCCCATTCAAGCCCGTCACGCAGAAATTCGTCTGCGAACTCACGGGTTACGGGGTGTTCCCCGTTGCAATCGTCACAGGGGGTATAGAACAAATCGTGGATTAGATAAATAAGCGATTTCTTTTCGTCGCCCACCTGGTCAACGAACCCGTCAACAAATCTGCCACCACTGCGGAAATTCGTGACGAACCCCGCCTTGATAGACATTTCCAGGCAACCAATATCGGTATGGACCATAATATCGGTGTCCTGGGATAACTTGTAATACCTGTCGCCTAACGGTGTCACAGCAAGACACGGCTTGTTCATAGTTATGGAATAGACGTTCATTTCATACCGTCCTTTGTGTAGCGTTCGGACAAGGCACCCTTGATAAAGGAAACGTCCGAAGCCATTTGGTTAATGCGGTCGTAGATAGCGTTCAATTCACCTGCACGGTTCTTGTCCGCTTCTTTTAGGTCGTCTTCAAGTTGCTTAATTCTTTTGGCGTGGTCCTTTATCACAAAAACTGCCCAAGCAAGGCATAATGTTGCGGGAACACCGATAATGCTAGATAATCCTGTTAGAATTTCCACAAATTGCTCCATAGTTTTATCCTCGCCAATATAATAAATTCACAAACAAAGTAAAATTATTTATTTGCTACACGGGATTTGAGGGCATTTCTGTATGACAAAACACGTGCAGCGTATTCTTCACGTCCTACTTCCTGGAAGCCCCTGTCCCCACTTTCAACATAGAAACGTTCACAATCAATTTCGTTTCCGTCGGGGTCCACGATTTTCAAGATATGCGACGTATCAAAACAACCTACTTCTGCATTCACAGAATCAAATTGGTGGGCATAAACCTTGTAGGGTTTAGCACTAGGGTAATACGGGAACGTTATCGGTCCTACAATTTCATTTACAAGTTTGGACGCTAACCCGCTATGCCACGTTGTTTCTGTGCCGTCGTCGGCAACTTCAACCAACACGGTTCTGTCAACGTCGCTATATTCCACGGAGCCGTCGGGGTTCACCGTCTTAAATACAGACGACGCACGTTTGTGCTGATAATGCCCATCTTCCCCATAAAAATCGGATTCACTATTCCATTCGTCGTCCACGTCATTGATAGGCGTAAGGGGCTTGCCGTCAATCAATCTGTTCAAGATTGCTTTCGTGCAGCCGATAGAAAATCCACTATGCCCGTCGTCCATAAGAGAACGGAACGCTTTCAATGCCGACTGATAGCAGCCTGCACCATAGCCGTCCGCACCCTTACAGGCAATTTGCACTTCACGGTCTGCCCAATCGGACAAGGATTCGTGAAGACGACGCTTCGGGTGTTCTTTCAAATAGAGCAGTTTGCTCAACTGTTCGTCAAGTCGTGAAATTCTTTGATTTACTTTCGTTATACGCATAGTCCTACCTCAACTTATACAGAACTACCCGTCACAGTCCTAGCTCCGTTAGACCAACTAGAGCCTGTCAGTTTAGCCCAATAAAACACAGCATTATCCCCTTGAATATCCAATGAGGAACCAAACGTGTAAGTATCATACCCCGAAGTAGATTTTTGCACAGACGATAGCACCATATAAACATCCACAGTGTTACCGTAGATGCTCAACCCTCGCAAAACTACCAAAGCCCCTGCGTCTATAGCTTCCTGTATTTGCACACGGGTAGTTACACCGTAAACCGCAGTGAATACCCTAGACAGGGGGTGCAAAATACCGTCACGCATAATATACAGGGATTTTTCCGTATCACAGAAGCCCAATTCACGGTCAATAAGTTTCTCACGCAAATCGGATTCTGTCCCTGCACGGACTACTTGTTTTGCGGGTATTCTCTTTGCCATAAGTCAATATCCTCTTATTCAACCTAAATATAATTAAAAACCCCGATACGTGGTATCGGGGTAAATCGCTGATTAGGCTGCAAGACGCTTTTTTGCCCTATAACGCCTACACGCCTCGGCTCTTTTCGCCTTGAAAACAGGGTCGTCCTTATGAGCCAACTTGTATAATTTGTTATATTCGGACTTATTCGCCTTGTATTCGGGGTCGTCCTTGTGTGCGTCCTTATAAGCCTTATTGCTTACGGACTTCTTTTCCTTGAAAACGGGGTCGTCCTTATGAGCGTCATAGAACCGCTTCCCCTTTTCCCTGGACTTTTCGGAGTCCACCTTGCGTGACGGCTTCTTCGGTGGAACCACCACGGGAGTTTCCAAGATACGGGACCGAACTTCTTTCCAATCAATCTTTTCAGTCAAGAGTGCAATCCTTGATATACTTGTGGCGACCGCAACCCTTCTTCTCAATGCAGAAGCACATAGACTTGTTAAGGAACTTGTAGCGTTCACAAGACGGCACGAAAAGGTTTTCGCCTATCCATTCCCATTCTACGTTAATCTTCATAAGCAGGGTGCGAAGTTCGTTTGCGAACTGACGGATTTCCAAAAGGGCACGGCTGCAAAGACGCTTGTTCATAAAGTTCACAAGGGAACGCAGGTTAATCTTCCACACCACCTTTGAATCCATACCCAACGGCAGGGCGTTAGCTGCGTCTTCACGGGGAACACCTAGTTCAATAAGCTCCCCGTAAAATTCCGCAACCTGCTTCATACCCTTTTCGTAAACTTCACGCACACCGTCCTTTTGGCAGGACGGGGGCGTATAATACTTAAAGTTGCTTTCGTCAACATATCGGGTGGACGATTGCAGGCGGGTAGGTCCACCGCCAATGTGCGTATAGAGTTCACGGAACGCACGGGCAGACTTACCGTCAATCACAATCGTAATATCGGGATATTCCAGGACACGCCCGTGGTCCGCTTCAATGCAGGAAATCGCACGAAGGATATTCTTCTGCGGGTCGTCAACGGGTGCATTCCAACAAATACCTGCGGACTCACCTATGAGTTGGAGCGGGTTTTCGGTAACACTGATAATCGTAATGGGCATTTTGAACCTCTTGTTTAGGTCCCTTAAATATAACAAATTACCTGGTGGCTGTCAAGAAAAAGGCAGCGTAGAAAACCGAGAACTACGCTGCCCCGCCCCACGCCAATGAGCCTGCTACCAAAGTAGCGACGTAGGGCTATTCCACCCTTATGGAAGTAACAGGACGGAATGGCTACAAACCGTCCTGCTCCCAAAATATAAACAAAGTGGTTACTACCTGCAACTGCGTTTCATAGGAACGGGGGTCCCCGAACCCATAGGCGGGATTTCAACGCAAATCTTCTTCCCGATTTCTGCTGATTTCCAATAGATATTCGCCCGCCTAAAAGCCTTGCTCATTTGTGATACAAGCATTTCAGCCTGGGCGGGGGTAATATCCTGGAAAATCAATTCAAGGGACGTATAGCCGTCGTGTTCCTGGGAGTTCTTCCCATTGAGCGACAGCCCTAGATTGTGCCAAATACCCTCGGCTCTTGCAAGCAGTTTGTTAGCGTAAGCATTCATCGTTTTGCTTCGTCTGCGGACGGCTTGGGGAACTTATTGTAATTGATACAATCCGTCACACCCAAAGCCCTGTTTGCACAATAAGTCTTGGAATTACAGGTGTTGCAAATGGATTCTTTGCTTTTTGCCATAGTTAGCCCTTTTGTTCAATAGCATCTGCTGTGTTGCACAGAATGTGATACAGTTGGTCGGACAACCCGAAGCGGTCCTTGTTCACTTCAAGCGATTGTCGGATATTGCCACCCTTGTTTCGCTTGCAGGCTGCGAGCCAATCCAACCACATTTCTACTAACTGCATAAGGTTCATTCCGTCAATGCCGTTTTCAAAATGCTGCGGATGGTGGTCGTTAGCCTGGTAGTGGTGTTCCAACGCAGGTCCCAGGTATTCCAGGGATTTCTTGTATTCGTCGGAACCATAGGTGTGCTTTGACAAATGCTGATGGGTCCCAACAAAATCAAAGCGTTCCTTTTCGGGTTCGTGAAGTTTGGATTCGTCGTGGCATTCTGCCCTATCCATAATGTCAGTGCAGAAGTCTGTGGCGAAGTCCACGACCATTTGGCGGTGTGCAAGGGTATCTTGCGTAGAATCTGCCATTACTTGCCCTCCTTTGCAAGTGCAGCGTCTTCAATAGCCTTTGCGTTCTTACGACGGAGCAAGGCAAGGCGAATGCCCAACGTGTCACGATATTCAACCATAGCATTGAATTGACGGCAAAGCAGATTGTATTGTTCGTCCCCGACTTCCTTGGCGAAACTATCGCCACGATTAAGGGCAGCGTCAAGTCTTTCTACGTTGCCTGCAACTACGTCAAATTCAAGTTCAAGGTCAACGATAACTTCTGCAAGGCTCTTTTTCGGAGCCTGTTTCTTCACGTTCTTTTTAGCCATTGTGCGTCCCCCTGTTAGACCTTGGAAGTGCCTTCCACGCCACGCTTCACACGGGCGTTAGTTCTCTTGCGGAGCCACATAAGGGCTTCTTCAATCTTCGTAATGGCACAAGCGTTTTCACGGCACTTGTATTCGCTGTTTTGGAAGCCTTCAAGTCGGGCAAGGACCATACCGAGCAAATCTTCATTTGCAACGCCATTCACGCCATTTTCCTTAATCGGTCCTTCCTGGAAATTAACAATGGCGATTACACGGTTCTGCCCCTTATGTTCGCCCTCTGTGTCGGGCTTCGCAGCAATAACCTTGAAGTGGTGCGGAGCGTTAAACTTGTAATCCGCTTCGTGGATAATCATCGTGTAGTTCTGCGTAAGCAGGTCGTGTTCCAGGACAACGTAGCCCTGGTCCTGCTGCTTCGGAGCAGCATCAGCCTTGGCGGGAACCAACTTCGCCATAATCTTCGGAGCGGTCTTCTTCGGAGCGACAGCCTTAACGTCTTTCTTCGGAGCAGACTTCACGTCCTTCTTCGGGGCGACCACCTTTACTTTCGGTGCGACTTTGGTTTCAGTTTTCGGAGCAGCCTTTTTAGTAGCCATTTTAGTTTTCCTTTGCTGTGACACACAGCGGTTTTGTGATTAAAACTTTGCGACGGGAATGCCCGCCAATTCTTGAACAGCAGCACGGATATTCTTTTCAAAATCCTGGTGGTATTCAACAGGAACCTGGATAACCTTGTCCTTGTATTTTACAAGGTCGTTTATGTCCGTGACAATCTTCGGGGGTTCCGTATCGGAACCTACAAACACGGAGAACGTATCACCGCAATAGATACCCTTAAACGCCTGTGTTTCCCAAATAGACGGAGAAACATAGTATATGCCATAGCCACGTTTTCTACGTTCGTCAACCAGGGCATACAAGGGAGAACTTGAAGCCACGGCTACCCACATACGGAGCGGTGTAGTCCCTGCACAGCCGAACCTGGAAAACCCACGTCGCCACGAACAAATGTATAGTTCGGATATGTTCTTTAACCATAAATCGCACAGGGGCTTTTCCTGCGGGAAGCAACTATCATCCACGATAGCACCAAAAATAGCACGTCCCAACAATAACCGATTATTAGCCACAATAGCAAGACCCACGTGGTTGGGGAACATATCGGATTCAAGAGCGGAACCCTTATTCGGCAACAGGATAGACTTGAAATACGGGGACACGTTAATGCAGTCCAAGATACGGTCGGAAAGAAGCGTATTGCTTGCGTCCGCAGTAATTACCACCAAATCAATCGGTGTAGTCGGCAGCAGGGACCATTTCTTGTGCGGGTCCTTAACAAGCGTAAGGATATAGAGTTCATACAGGAACCCTACGATAGCAGCAAAACTTCTGCCTGCTCCCAAAGCACCCGCAAACAGGACTTCGCTATACTCCGACAGAAAGAACGGGGAACCCTCGGAAGCAGCATAGATTTTCTTGAACTGCTCCAACCAATACGGGTAAATACCGTCGCCAACGATACTCCCTAGATACTGCGGGTCCTTTACGAACGTTTCAATGTCAACAGGTGTCGCCACCAAATCCTGCTGCTCAATTATACTACTCATAAACGCTCCCTGCTTGCCCATTCAGCAATAAGCAACCCGTCTGCGTCCTTATGCTTCTTGATTTCTTCTGCGAACTGCGGATAAAGACGACAACCTATTTCCTTGGATGCTTTCTTGAGTTCGGCAGAACCCTTCAAGCCCTGGGGCAACATTTTCTTTTGCCACGGGCGGGAGTCCGTATAGGTAAGCGGAACGCCCAAATCTTCCAAAACACAAAGCGTCGCTTCCAACGCCCGCATAGCCGAAAGCGTCGTGACAAACTGCTTCGGGTTCACACGGGGACGTTCCAGGACTGCGATTGCTTCGCACGGCTGATTATCGCCCAAAATCTTCAATACCAATTCACGCAAAGCGGAACGCTTAATACGGCTGATATTCTTCGCAGCCTTCGTGTAGGATTGTTCTTCAAATTTAGGGGTTTCAGCGAAACCCGTTTCAATGCCGTCGCCCATCCAACCGATAGTGCCCGACGTACCGTTGTCAATACCAATGTAAATTTTATGAGCCATAATTAAGACAAAGCCTTCATAATCTTTCTGTAAAGTTCACGTTCTGCCACAACGTCGCCCGCACAATACTGACCGATTTCAGCGGTCCTGCCCTCACGGAACAACTGCGGGACTTCGGAGCCACACACAGAACCCTTGGGGTCTGCGATATTGAGCATCAAACAAGCGGAACGCAGGGACATAGACGCACCGCCACCGAAACGCATAAGCTCCATAGTGTCAATGTGCGGGATTTCCCAGGGTTTCTTTCCACCAAAGTTAAGGGCACGGGGGACAAACCCGACCTGTGCCATAAAACGCTTCGCAACAAAAGGAATATCAAACCCCTTAATGTTGTGACCGACCAGGACAGCGTTTTCGCTATCAAAAATATCGGTAACTGACTTAATGAGTTCCTTTTCTTCTTCAACGCTACCTGCCGTATAGACTTTCGGTGCTTCGTCTGTCAAGGCATTACCAATGGCGATAGCACAAATCATACCAAATTCAGCGTGAAGTGCAGCCATATCTTCCAACGCTTGACCCTCTTTTCCAGGGTATTTGGATTCAGCCCACTGCGGGTAGAACGTGTCCATAATTCCAGGACGGGGAGTAGTTTCAATGTCAAAGACAAATTTACGTGCCATAATAATTACCTCTTAATAGGTATATAGTTAGATAGCGTCAATTTACTTTCGGACCCTTTGGGAACTTCAAAAATTTCACAGCCCTGCGTTCTTCTTCAATAGTGACACCCTCCTGCGACGCAATAGCCATTTCCTTTTGCTGTTCGGACAAACCACGTATGCACTCGTCAGCCTTGTCCAACTTACGCATAAGGTCCTTTACGGCTGCACAAAGTTTGTGATTCTCTTGTGCAAGGTTCGGCATAACGGACGCTTCCACAAGGATTTCTGCTGCGGTGTGCATATCAAACTTACCATTAACCAACAGGTCATACATTCGTTTTGCGTTGTCTTCAAAACTAGCCTGTGGGTCCAACCGCTTGCACAATTCGTCAAACGGATTCGGGCGTTTCTTCTTCCTGGGCATTCGGCTTGCTTCTGTGGATGATGTTAATGGAATTGCTGTTCGCTTCGTTGAAAGCCTTAAAGTCGGAGAATCGGGGCTTTGCAGAACGGGGTATTCCCAAGGCTTCCTTATGCTGTCGGATAGACTCCCAGGAACGATTGGGGACAACCTTACCTGCTTTTAATGCAAGGTCTTCTGTGGGTGTCCACCACCACTTGCAAGTGTTCTTACGAAGTTCTTTCCAGGGGATATTGTGCTTGTGGGCGTAAGACGCAGCCTGCAAGTAGGTTCGTCCTTCGGGGACTTCACCCTGCTTCACAAGGGCGATTTCTGTATCTAGCCAACGCCGCTTCGGAACATTTCTTGGCATACTACAAATCCTTTATCTTTATAAAAGAGTCAAATTACGTGGTTGTCGCACTACAAATATAACATAATACCACGCTATTTGCAATAGATTATCTGTTATATATCTATAAAATGACAAATAGACTATTGGTAACTAGCCCTCTTTAAGATATGGGCTAGACCTCCTAAACGAATATAAGAAATAAAAAATTTCTTCTATGCCACGAAATAATTTATATTTGAGTTAGGTATTGATAGATGCTCGTTTAAGTCAAATTATGGAAACAGTAAGAAGCGAAGATACTAAAGCCAGGATTCGGGAATCCATTTCCGAAACAAGGGCTAGACGGCAGACCCAGGTCTGCCGTGTCTTTGAACTCAAGGTTTCCATACGCCATAATCCTAAAGAAGTGTTCACGAAGTTAGCCCAATGCTTTAAGGAAGCAAAGTGGGTAATCAACGATATGCTATCGCTCTCGCAAAAGAACGAGGGTGCATCCCTGTTTGATTATAAATACACTGAACACAAGAATGTAGTCCACTACGACAAGAAAAAGAACCCTGTTGAAAGCCCTATAACACTCCCGTCCGTTCTCCACAGGGCAACAGTAGCCCAAAAGAGGACGGACATTGTGAACCTTGCAAAAGCCAAGAAAATGGGCATCAAGGTCGGGGCGTTACACTTCAAGTCCGAAGTTAATTGCCTGCCCATCATTACGGGCTACACACAAATCCTAGACGGGTGCAGGATTACAATTCCAGGATTCCGTAAACTTCGGGTTCACGGGATTAACCAATTACAGCAGTTTGAAAAGTTTGAAATAGCGGACGCTAAACTTGTCCGTAAGTCTAGTGGCTATTACGTCAAGGTTAGCGTTATGCTTCCGAAATCCAAAAGGATTCCTACCAACCGCAATGTAGGTCTTGATTTCGGCATAAAGGATTCCATAACAACGTCATACGGTGACAAATACAAGTGCAATGTGCGAGAAACTGACTATCTAAAATTCCTGTCACGCAAACTGAACAAACGTGGAGTTAGGAAGAACGAGAAGAAGTCAAGGCGATATTACAGGTGTATGCGTCAGTTAAGGCGTGAGTATGAAAGATTGGCGAATAAACGAAAAGACTTCGCCAACAAGATATACCACAAATTAACGACCGATTATGATGTAATCTACTTTCAAGACGAGCAGATTAAGGGTTGGCAAAAAGGGTTATTCGGAAAACAGGTCCAATCGTCCTGTCTTGGGTTATTGAAACAGCGACTTGTCGCATTGGAAGTGAGCGGTCGCAGTTTCAAGATTTCAAAGTGGGAGCCTACCACAAAGATGTGCCCTGCCTGCGGATGTATAAACCATCCCACACTTGCGGATAGAATCTACAAGTGTTCGTGTGGTTATACGCTAGACAGGGACACTCATTCTGCCCGTGTAGTCTTGATGATTGGCTCGTCAAAGAGAGCCGTGTGCTTGGAACAAGCCACCGTGGAGGGAGTTGCCACTATGCCTGCTAGTGATAGCGGGGCACACGCAAACCCGTTGATGCGAAAACAATCCGTTTAAGCGATTCTACGCTTAAATAGTTCACATACTCACGTATTCCTTTACCCACAGCGTCTATGGGCACAGTTCTCCGAGGCTACCATTTTCCAATAACATACATAGTGCTATAACCTATCTATTATATTTCGTCTTTTTTCGGCAGCAGGTGTTCGGCTTCGGGATTTTGCTGCTTGAAATCCGACAGGACGTAGGAAATCGCTTCGTTGGTGTCCTTGTCCGTAGGGTGGTGTGTAATGCCACTTATGCAACTGCCCTCTTTCGTCAAGGGCGGGATTTCAATTTCTTCGTCCTTGAACATATCTAGCAATTTGGTGTGGTGTCGGATAGCAGCCCGAAGTTGCAAGGCTACCCAATGGAACGTGTCTGCAATACCCTCCCGCTCTGCTATCTTTTCGGAGTCGGCTACAAACTTTTCCAACTTCACGACCATAGCCGTGGTGTAAGCCCATATCGCCCGCTTCAAGTCCTTGCTCAATCCATACTTCTTACAGGCATACAGGAAAAGAGCGGACTGCACCCATTCCATAGACTGCGGACCGTTCTTTTCACGAATCTGTCTTGAGCGTTCACGGGCTTTCTTGCGGGCTGTTATGTAGCGGGAGCAGCCCTTATTAAACTCACAAGCCTCCGCTAGTTTCTTTGCGTGAATAGGCTTGCCGTGAACGTAGATATAGTCTTTTTTAGCCATTCTGTTTCAACGGTGCGTTCTTACCGCTGCTAGACTTTGCGTCTGCGTTGTTCCTGTCAACGTTAATAATCTGCGAAGCACCCGCAAGACCGTCAAGCAGCGATTCCACATAAGCGATGTAAGCCTTGATGTTTACATACGGAGCAATCTTCTCATTGTTCACGATAGTATCAAGGACGTTAAAGACGTTGCTAATCACGGTAGCAGAAGCGTCGGCATATTCCAAGCGGTCAAGTTCGGACGTATTGATAGCACAATACTGCTGAATTACCAGGTTGCCCGTAACGTCGTGCCCATAGGATTTAAGCAGGTCGGTCACAATCTTTTCCAGGAACGCCTGCAAAGCAGCCTGTCCCGCCTTGACCTTACGGGCATAGCGGGCGTAGCGTCTTAACGCACCGCCAACTTTCTGTTCGTCACGACCCGTAAAGATAAATTCGGCAGGAATGGACTTAATATCCAGGATTAGATTACGCAGGTTGTTAATGCGGTCGGGAAGACCCTCAACGCTTGCATTTTCGGCAGCACCCAGGGAAGCAGCAATAGCCCCACGCTGACTTTGCTGCGGGATTACACGCAGTTTCGTGGCTTCGGCTGCATACATACGAATAGTGTCAAGATTGTAAGACGTGACGGTATCACCACCCGTGTTGTTAATCGCCTTTTCATACCAGGCTGTAAATTCTTTCAACTGCTCAAGGTCAAGACCATCGGGAGCCGTCACAGATACAAGTGAGTTACGTTGGAGCGAAGCGTTAATTGACGCAAGGTCCAACTGCTCCAACATTTCAAGGGCTGTAAGTTTGTCATAGAGTTCAAAGCAGAACGGACGACCTAGACTACCATTCTGTGCAATAACAGCGTCCCTGGACTGCAAGGACACGTTCATTGAAGACAAGGAATAGCGGTAGCGGTCCGACTGCATATCCAAGCACACGATTTCCTTGTTATCCAGGATTTCAATATGGTTGGTTTGGTCCACGGACAACTTGTAATACATAGGCGTGGCATTAAGACCTTCCAAGGTAATCGTAAAGATAGAACCAGGTTGGAACGTGTCTTTCAAGCCAACGATATGTCCCTGCTTGTCACGTATGTATTCAACAAAATACTGCCCGTAGAATATAGCGTCAAAAAGGATTTTGGAAATGTATTTATCCAACTGCGTGGAACGTCGGAACGTGTTCACGATTTGGTTGGCGACGTTGGACTTGTTGTAGCGGTCGTCCACCGTAATGTCAAACGTAAGGTTGGTGCGGGGGTCCACAGCAAGAATATCGTATGACATAGTTTCAATCATAGCCATAACAAGGTAATGGGCTTTCAACGGCTCATACTTGTTCACGTCGTCACGATAGCGGGTAAACTGCTCATAGAGTTGCGTGAGCAGATACATTTGGGACGACCCGTTATTTGCCATTTGGCGAATAACCTGGCGGTCGTGTTCATTTGAAGCAATTAGTTCTTCAACGTTCGTCACACGCTGCCCGATTTGGTTGAGCATCGTGTAATCCGCAAAGGTGTTCAAAAACCGCTGTGTAAACTGACCGAAGATATTCATATGTTAAATACGCCCCTATACTAACACGTAGCCATAAAACAAGTTATTCTTTTATCAAGCGAACCCGTAGATTATCCGTAGCAAGAAAAGCGTGAACACGCTTATTAAAATGACTTATAGTCATACCATACGCCATAGTCTTATTCATACCTTCATAGGGTGTGGAACTCCAATAAGAAGCATACCTTCTTCCGTTTAACCACCCGTCGTGGTTGTCTGTTATAGACGACATCTCACTTGAATTTACCAAATGCAGTAATTCTTCTTTAGTCGGCAACCGCCACCCGTCTATTTTTTCTGCAAGAGCCTTGGCTTCTTCCCACGTAACGGAACTAGCACTATCCTCGGATGCCCATATTTGGTCGCCAACCGCAACAGGTCCTAATTCTTCATTAAGACGTTCGTGAATCTTTATACGAAGCATACTTTAAAACCTATTCTTCAAGACCTGTAGCGTCTTTTATGTCCTTAATAACATCGTCAAGGGATTCTAGGATATAATCCATATCGCTAATAGTATCGTGAGTTATGTCCTCCGTAGGCGGTTCAAAACTAGAAACCAACTTATGCAAGGTTTCAATACGTGACAATGTGTCCTTCTTACGGGTGTCAAACACACTCGCTGCGGAAGCATCCTCGTTAGGCTTACCACAAGTTTCTTCTGTATTGTTAAGGGGCTGCTCCGTTTCTTTGGATTTAGCTTCGTGGGGGATTATTTTAAGCATAAGTATCACTCCTTATATGATTATATGTCAAAAATATAAATTACTGCCTAAAAATCAGCAACAAGGATTATTACAAAATGATAGATTTATCGGCAATTTTAACAAAATCTACGCAGAAATCAAACTATATGCCGTGTATTACCATAAATAACTTACGCTGAAACAAAAAACCACGGATTTAGCCGTGGGATGTTGGAACTAATTGCCAACTAGGAAAAGTTTTTGTATATTGTTTATACAACTTTTATTTGATAAGAGTTCTTGGCAGTCCTCCTATCAATGTTAGATTTTTAGAATGTCCTCGGAATGCTGACTGCCAATTTTAAGTGTTTCGAGGACATTTTGCTATTTATGATAGAGTTGCGGACATACAAGTATAAGCTATACAATCGGGATGCTTTGAAGTATCTTGATGACATACTTGTAGTCGCAGGGCGTATATACAATCATTGCATAGCCCTCCATAGGAGGTATTATGCTTTATACCATAAATCTTTGAATAAATATGGGTTATCCCGCCATTTAACAAAGTTAAAGAAACATCACCCCGAATGGGCTAAAGTTCCCTCGCAGGCTATACAGGATATTACGGACAGGATTGACAGGGCTTATAGATTATTCTTTTCAAACCTAAAGCAAGGTATAAAGACTAATCCCCCGCATTTTCAAAAGGCTAACAAATATCATTCCTTTACAACGAAGCAGTATGGGTATAAGTTTCACGATAACAATAAAGTTCGCATAGGTGCAAAAGAGTTCGCTTATTGGAACAGCAGGAACTTTGACGGCAAGATAAAGACTCTAACAGTAAAACGTAAGAGCAACGGCTACTACATATACGTTGTCGTTGAACAGGAAAGCAAGGCAGAAAACATCGCAAAATCGGGTAAAATCGTTGGCTTTGATTTCAGCCTAAACAGCTTTCTTGTATCGTCCGACGGCTCGGATTGCTGTATTCCGAAACTCTTGCAGAAAAACCTAAAATCCCTGCGGAACTTGAGCCGTAAATACTCAAAGTCAAAAGGGAAACGAGGCTCGCTGCGGACGCTACAAAAACTACACGAAAAGGTAACAAATCAAAGAGCAGACCTGCATTGGAAGTTGGCACATAGGCTGTGTAAAACTTACGATGTAATGGTGTTTGAAACCCTTGATTTGGCTAGTATGGACAAACGTTTCAAGAAATCCATAAACGATTTCGGGTTCAATGCGTTTCTGTCTATTTTGGAATACGTGGCACACAAGACGGGGAAGACCGTTATGTATGCAGACAAGTATTTTGCTTCTTCGCAGTTGTGCAGTTCTTGTGGTTTCAAGAATACAGCGTTGAAAGACGTAAATATCCGTGAATGGGTCTGCCCCGAATGTGGGGCACACCACAACAGGGACTTAAACGCTGCTCTAAATCTACAAAAGGTAGGGACATCTACCTTTAGCAAAAAGCACCCGATTTCGGGTGCTTGCTAGAATCCCACAAGATTTTGTGGGAGTATGTCAAGTTTGGAATTTGTTTCAGCAAGGCATATAACACATACATATATTGCTGTGTGGAGTCATCGCTTCTGCGTACACGGATTTTCTTTGGCAGTATAGCCTTAATACCCCCACCAAAATCAATTTTGTCTATTGTGTAATATCTCATAAGAAAGAACCGAAATAATTATTCCACGCAGGAACAATCGCAATCTACAAAACCTATGTCGCCTTTTAACTTCTTTGCGTTACAGAGCCGTTTCTTGAAATCATTATCATAATCCAGGTTAATACTACAACAATTATAACTACCCATAGATTTTTCTTGCGAACCTAGACAATAAGGGTCCAACAACTCAAAACAGCGATGTATCTCGCCATTCAAAAAAACCCACGAATTGCAAAGCATTCTTTTCTGCTGCACACAATTCTTCGGGTCTTTCCTCGGACAATATGGAATAATCTAAAAGTTCATTGAGAATGCCTACACAGATTTTCTTGAAATCGCTATCATTGACATAGGTACTAGACGATTCTATATAGGTATCACTAGAACTAAAACTACCCCTGTCTATCCGTATGGATTCCACGGAATCCCCGCCATTTAGTTCTTGCAGGGTTGTCGTAGATGAACTTATAAATTCTTTGGAATCTTCGGAATTTGCAGAATTTATAGAATCATCACAAGCAACCATTCCAACTAGCAAAGGCAGCAGTAATAAAATTATATGTGGCATTGTTATATCCTCGGTTAAGAGGCTATTCACTAGACACACTAAATATAACTAATTACCAAATGGTTGTCAATACTTTTTGAAAAAATTAAAATAAAATACTTCATTCATACGGATAGGTATTGCTCTCTACAAATCGTTGACCAATAACTTGTGACCACACAACATAATAATCTATACGCACTGAACCACTTGCCGTTCTTGCTGCCAAATAACAAGGTCTATCATCAGCCCCCGTAGCATACCTTGAAATATCCGCATCATAGTAACCATCTTCTAAAAGGTTTATACTAAAACTACAATGAAGGTTATAGGGACGACTAACACCATCACCTATAACGACAAACCGCATACAACTACGTGGACAAAACGGAACATAATTTGTTCCATCAGTAGTAACTAACTCAACATAGCACAATTCGTTACCCGTCGTACATTTAGCCACTATAACTAGGTCTATGGTAACAATACATTGTCGCCAACTACCCGAAGCACGGGGGGTCCCGTTTGACATCATTAAATGAATACCCGATATAGGGTAACTTGTAGCTAAATTATCCGTAAAATGAAGAATTTTGTAAGAATTAGAAACAACGTCTATAATGGAACTTGCAGGTTTTCCATAATAATATGCCCACTGCTGCCTATACCCATTATACTTGAACGACCTAGTATTTGCTATGTTATTACCACCGCCATCGTAAACGGCATTGCTAGCATTCACGCAATTAACCACATTAACAGAATTTCCCGAACCTATTTGCAGTTTATCGCCATTTACAGCATCGGGTGTTCTAGCTATATCGGCAGATGTAGCTTTTGTTGCCGTTCCATTAAGAGGACCTATGAATTGATTAGCCTGTATAACTAAAGGTAACTGAATTTCAACATTACCGCTACCATCTATATAAGCATTATAACCCCAATGATTTTTACCATCGTGTAAATTTACCCTTATAGGATTAGCCCATTTTGAAGCCGTCCTAGAATTTACACCTAATGTATCTGTATTAGGGTCATACACGGGTCCATCTTTTAACAGATTACCGCCTACACCGTCAAACAGGGCAACTGCATTTTGAGTTGATACTGCGGGACCTAACACAAAATTTCCCGATGGGCTTGCAGTAACGACAACGCAATCCCAATCGTCTGCGTGGTCTATGTTATAGTAATAAAATCCGTCAATAGGGTCATAAGCGAATGGTGTTGATGCTGCCTTACAAATAAAAATTGTTCCTGGAAGCACATTCCACCTATCATTAACGACACCCGATTTATTACAGATATACATATCGCCACGGACGGCAGCGGGAGTAGATATAGGGTAATCGGGGTTTGTAATTTGGGGGTCCATATTTAGGTAGCCTTTATAAGTAAGTCCACCCGTAGCTTCTACTGTTATAGTGCTTAATACCTGCCCATTACTATTTTTCAAAGAAACTTGGTTCCCTAATGCAACAGACAACTGTGAGCCATACTGCGAATGTTTATGCCCCGTGGAGCAAGCCACGCCTGCCGTCCCCGTACTGTTGGCGTTCAAGGTATCATTGCTCAACTTGGCGTGTCCGTAATTGCCCGTGGTAGCCTGCCCGTAGGTGGTCTGTGACGATGCGTGGTTCTTCGGGGCGTAGTCGCCCCCTTGTGTCATTACATCCACGCCACCAACCTTTACAGACTGTGCGTCCACCGAATCCGCAACTACGTTTCCGTATCTACCCTGCAACTGTTCAAGTGCAGAAAGACGTTGGTTCAAGTCATTCACACTCTCCGCAATCGTATGAAGTTGGTTCATCACAAGCGTAAATATGTTAGACCCATCCCTCAAGTCCTCAACGGAAAAATTACCAGGACTACTAGCCCTAGCAACATCCCTAGTTTGGGGTGTTTCTACGGAACCCAATTCTTCAACATTTTCAGCCATCGCACAAATCCCTAAAAAGAAGACCTAATTAAGTAGTCGGAACTATTATAGTCTTTGAACTTACCAATGCGTGATTGGAAGCGTCATACGTCAAGGTAAATGCAGGTTCCTTCCCCGAAAGAATGCTGTCCAATGTAGTCTTGTCATACAGATTTTCCAACTTAGTCTTCAAAGCCGTAGTGAAGTTGTTGTCTGTGTGAACGTAATTAGCGTCATACACGGGTTTCTTCCACCCGCTAACATTTCCCGTAGCCGTAGCGAAATAGACATTCGGGGTTGATGTGTCAATGTAGAACTGACCCACGAAGTCGGGGGCTACCTGCGGGGCACCACTTCCCGTAAGGACTATAGCTTTGCCACCGACCATAGGAATCACCTGTGTATTGATGCTGTCGGCAACAATATCGCCAAAAGGCAAGCCCTGTTCACTTTCAATCGTCTGCATACGGGCGTTAAGGTCGTTCAATGCTTCTGCAACAACCCTAGCCAAGTCAGCAAGTTCCGTTTCCGATGCAGAGTCCTTGGAGTCCACATAGGCTTTCAAGGTAGTCAATATGGCGTTTACTGCTGCCGTGCTTATATTCCGTTTCTTTTCGTCTATGGTTTTAGGCATAAGTTTTTACTCCCTTCGGGCTTACCGAAAAATTTAAGCATTCTTTCCTTAAATATAAATTTATTTTGCAGGGCAAAGCAAGTCTTCTTGACGTTCCACTCCAAATAATCCCCAAAATTAGATATAACTGCGTTCTTGAACAATATACGTTCTTTATAATTATTATTGTCCCTAAATATGCAGGCATAGGTATTTACGGAACAAAGCAACCTGTCATACGATACCATAGAACTCACTTGACCCTTCCAATACGCCACACGCTTCAATGCTCGCTTTAACAAATTTTTACGGCAATAAGTACGGCTATATTTACACATAACACCCAAGCACATCACGCCCTTTGTGTAATGTTGGCAATAAAACTTATCCTCGTTCAATTTCACGTGTATATCCTGCAACCGTTCCCGCAATATCGGAAGCATAGCCAAAGTAGCCTGCTTATCCGTAGTCACTATATAAACATCGTCAACAAACACTGTTACCCTATGGAACCTTACGCTAGACAACCATTTAATAACATTGCTTGCATATATACCCATAGCATTCTGCCAACATAAGAACCCAATGGCACCGCCTATACCAACGGGCTTGTCAAACAAAGATTTTCCATTAGGTATAATATCCCAATCCCTAATAGAACCCAACCTGCGACAATGCCTTGCGGGGTCCGAACGCATTACAGCAGACATCATATATTTCAAGTCATTCTTATCATACCCAAAATAATAAGTATCTATTATGTCTAATTGCTGCTTCAACGCAACCTCTACGTCAGCATTAGGAAAGAACCCCTTAAAATCCAAATGAATTATCCACGTATCAGACGAAGGGTCGTAATTATCCGACAACCATCTAATATCCTTACGAACCTTTGCTATTGCCTTATGCAACCCCATATTCTTTCTGTTATTGAACGAATTTCTAGGCAACAACTTTTCATATATAGGACGCAACCGCCATTCCAAGTAATGATGTATAACTCTAACAGACATAGCCGTAGCAAATATCTCTCGGATATGAGGTTCCTTTGCAACGAAAGTATAATTATCAGTGGTATCTAATGTCCTATTATTTACAGACTTCCATAATCGGACTAAATTCTGTTCTTGATTCAACTCAAACACTACGGAATCGTGCGAACGCCTTTTATTCTTACGTGCCTGCAAATATGCGTGTATTATATCCTCAAACTCAACCAAAAGAAAGGTTCTCCCAATCGTGTACCTTTAAGTTCGCCACAGCGGACACCCTATTCGTATTATTGAAGTTGTTGTTGTTGGAAACACCCGTATTGTTGAAATTCCAAGCGTTATTAGTATTACGCCTAGCACATAACCAACGGTTATTAGCCAACAAGGATGCTAGTGACAAGGCTTACTGACGATAATGGTATAAATGATACCGAAGCCTCCTCTTAAACAGCAGCACCGACCCCATTGTTTGAAGAGTCGTTTATTTGCTCGCACTTTTGAGAGAACCCCCTATACTTGCCCAATCCTGTATTTACCTTATCTATAAGTAAAAACAAACGTGCCATCATCTTTTCATTGATTAACTTTATTTCTATACCACAACGAATAAAAACAACGTATCTACCAAATAACTGTATGCAAGATTCTAATTTCTGTAATCTACACTTTCTATCTTGGTAGGCATCCGAATATAACGAAACTACGTCTGTCAATGTTCCAAACAACCTAGAACCTAAACAGTCTTTCTGCCAATTAGGAAAACCACAGATTAGCTCATTAGTTACAGACAATAACTGCATACAATCTATATAAATACTAGACGACAATAGGTTGTTTGTATTAGCCATAGCTTTAAGGACGGTGTTTCGGCGCAGAAAAGCACCGAAACACCTTTAAGAGTTTAAGAAGCCAAAAATTTTTAAGCGTCCAAATCAAAGAGCGCCACAGCGGACACCCTAGCCGTATTAATGAAGTAGGCGCCGTCGGAAACACCCGTACGGTTGAAAAGCCAAGCGCTACTAGTAAAACGCCTAGCACATAACCAACGGCCAGCAGCCAACAAGGACGCGACAGTGCCCATTTTGGCAGTAGTCTTATCTAAAATATCATTAGGATAAACCATATTCCCCATAAATGACAGAGCTTCTTCAAAACCTGCCATATAGAAATCTCCAGGCTGCAACTGTGATATACCGCTTATGCCAACAGAGTCACACCAAGCAGCAGCACTAAACTGTTTTGACGTAGAAGACTCTCCCAACTTGGTATATGCCCTACCTGCCAACCACTTACTCCATTCTCTTGATTTTCCGTAGCAAACAGGATAACCATTAGTTGAACACGGAATCATAGCCATTTGGTCATTCAAATAAGCACGGAACCCCGCTTCACCCGAACCATATTTAGCAACCAAATCTGCGTCAGCAGTAAACGATGCCAAGTTTCCAATAGAATCTATGTTAGAATTATTAGCAATATACCTATCAACATTCATAACAACGTAGTTATCAAAAGACCTGCCATCCTTACGGGTCAATTTACTAAATACAGGTAAATAATTACACATAGTCAAAGAACATACCGCAGTCGTTCCGTCCGATGCAAACATAGGACTTTGATAACGTTGATATGGGCTATTATTATCACAAGTAATCAATGCAACAGTATCACCATTATAATTCTCCCCCTTATCGCAATGCCAATTATACCCATTAGGGTCGTGACCCGTAGAACGTAATTGTGTATTCAATTCTGATACGAATGCGTCCAAAGTTGTTATAGAAGAACTTGTAGTAAAACGGAATACTTCTGTCATAGCAGAACCATCGTATTGTTTTAATACACAAGTTTGATTTGCATACGTTGTTAAAGTGACTTCCCATTGCCATACAGCAGCAAACTTTTCTTGATGGTCACTTTCCCACCAATGAATAAGAACCTTTCTACCCTTACGACCCACAACAAAGCCAATCTTCTTCAACCCCGTAGTTCCCACGGGTGTTCCTGCGTCAGCACCACTAGCCTGCGTCTGCAATGTAGCACCATCATAGAATATAGCCTTGCCCGTAGCAGTATCACCATATACAGCATCGCCCACCTTTGGACTTGCGGTAGTAATAATGTTCACACCATCATAATGAACCTTGTTTTGGTCAATGGCATAAGATACCGATGATGTGCTTGGTCTGTTAGATGCGTCCGCAGTATAGGCTGCTTCCGTTTCATAAAGATTTACAAACTTCTGTGCCATAATTTTTAACTCCTTTAGGCGGTCAATGCTGCCCACATATCGGCAACGTCGGTTGCGGTTATAGAATCTGTTTCAATACCATCAAGTTTAGCCTTATCCGCTGCGGACATCAAACCGCTAGTTTCACCCGTCCCCGTAGGTGCTGCCATAGGGATAACAACAGTGCCATTCGTTTTCGTAAGCGGTGTCGCTTGTGCGGAACCTAACTTGACATCCTTTACAATTTCTACAAACGTTCCCTTTTGAGTAAGAGCCTTATAGTCCGAACTTCCGTCAAACGTGTCCGTAGATTTTTTTATAAGATTAGTTTGGTCGGTATATACAATAGCACAACCATTTGAAATGGCTGCTGCACCCGTAGAAAGTATCTGACCCTGCTCGTTTATGTTGCCGTGGCTGTGGTGTACATCAGCAAAATCGCCTGCTTTCTTTCCGCTGTCTTTCAAGTCGCCATTAGCGTCCAAGGCTGCAAAGTTATTTTCTGTTGCATTATCTACCTTGTTTGCCTTGTCGGGTATTGTATCTACAAGAGCCTTGTCCTCTTTGGACATAGCACCATCATTACCCGCAACGGACTGCGATTGGTTAGGGGCTACTGCAAGAGGAATGTTTACCTTGTTAGCACTATCCTTGGTCAGTTCAGTGTTGTTTACCTTAACGCCTTGAATTGCCGAATCTGCTTTACTGCCTTGGGCTGACGTGGCAAAATCACTAGCCTTCTTACCGCTATCCTTCAAGTCACCATTAGCGTCCAACGCTACAAGATTGTTTTCCGTTGCGTTAGCCACCTTTGTCGCCTTGGTTGCAGCGAAATCATAGGTGTCCTTGACAGACTTTGGCGTAGCAGCAGCACCGTCGTTCACCCCCGACGTACTTGTATGCGAATCGGAAAGTGTAACCACGCCCGACTGCGACCCATTAGCGATACGGACGGATTTCTTTGTAACTGTAATCTCGCCATTGGTGTTCTGTGATATAGTAGCAATAAAATCTATACCGCTACCACTAGATACGGGGTCACTTACAGCAGTCTGTATCAACTTGAACTCACCGTCAATAGACTGCCATACTCCCGTAGTTGATGCCCCTGTTCCCGTCTTATGGAAAATCAAATTTTCGCCATTACGGACTGTCAAATTACCTAATGTAATGACGTTGGCGGGGTGCTGCTCGTCAATACCCCCTACAATACACAAGTCGCCATTGTTTAAGTTATCCAAAGTCATAGCGTTAATGTCAGCGACACTCAAAACGCCATAGTTTTGACCATAACCCCGAAGAATGCTTGATACATAACTTACAAGTTGTGCGTGTGTAGTAATATGCCCATCGTTATCAGTAGCGGGGTCCGAATTACCAAAAGCACTTAACGCAATCTTACTAAGTTCAATAGTTTGGTCGGCTATATTATTATTTTCTACAGCACTGTCATCAATCTTGGAATGCGTGACCTTCTTATTTCCGATTGTAGTAGTAATTTGGTTATTGCCACTATGACCCGCAGTCCCCTGCGAAAAGTCCGTAGTGACAGAACCCGTAACATCGCCATTAAGACCTACGGTTACTTGGGTTTCAAGACCCTTTGAAAAGATAAGCCAACGATTACCACTATCGTCACGAATAAGCGACAAAATGTAATCGGCTATCTGTGCCACCTGCTGTAATTCTTGTCCTTCGGGCATAATGCACCTCCATTCTAAACTTATTCATCGGGATAGGGCTGACTAGACCTGTAAAACTTCAATGTATGCTCACCCCCAGGACCCATCCGCAACCCATCGGCTATAATAGCATTGATATTATGAGGGTTTCCACTTTCCCAAGTTTCTTCTATATGCTCACGGGTATAGGCGTGTTCCGCTGCAAAGGCACTAGCAATGGCAGCGGTTAGCATTTCAACGGTGTCCTTGAACTTTTCAAACGACACATAGTTCGTTAGACGAATCATCAACACCCATTTAGTGCCGTCATATTGAACCAAGTCGCCTTTGACTATTACCAAAGCCGTGCCATCGGGGTTTACCAACGTGCCACTATCCGATACAGCATACACGTCATTTACAGACATACCTGCCAAGTATTCCAATTCTTCAACAGTCTTTACACCCTTGAACCCTTGCAAGTCGTTCAACGGAACACGGGTAGTGCCACTAGAATCCTTTAATACAACAAAGCCGTGGTCTATGTAATTAGACCCGTCTATGCTATATTCGTGAACTATGTCTATCCCACTAAAACTCATATCTACAATATAACATTATTCATTTGTTTTCGCAAACTTGACTACAACCTGTTCGGGGCTATTCCTAGAAAATATCGTGCCACTTCTCGGATAAGTGCCATCGGACGTATCGGGTGAATACCCATCTGTCAATTCAGTTGCAGTAATAGACGGTGTGACCGCATAAGAAACCCCGTTAGGTATATTGGAAAGCACAACACTTTCATTATGTGCCAATGTAGCTACATATACTGATGAACCATCACGTAAGGGCGAACCACCATTAACGGAATAGTTTACTACACGGCTAAACGTAATAGCTATATGCAACAGTTTCCCGTCTTCGGGATTATCCACCAAGGCGGTAACAACAAGGCTACCCGTATCTCCGTAATAAGTGTAATTTACAATAGACGTAGCCGTAGCATCTCGCACTATGGAACCCGAACCTCCCGTCACAGAGGAATACTCATAGCCACTTTCAATATCTTGTGGTGATAACGGAACTGCTACTACGTTATAAGTTGCACCAACAAGAATATGCCCAAGTAATACAGACTGACCGTGTTTAAGCCTTGCAACATAAATACGTGAAGCCCTAGCAATAGGCTCACTGCCATCCACTGAATAATTCACGGGTTCACTGAACTGTACAGTAACCTTAAACACCTTGTCTTCATCAAACCCATTGCCCGTAATAATCAAAGAAACAAATAAACTTCCATAAAACTGCGGACGTTCATATTTGTTAATTATACTCACATCAATTTTTTTCAAATAATTCACAACACCTTGAGCGGGGTCAATAGACTGTAAAGAGTACCCATCAGCTAACTGTTCCGCAGTAATTTCTTCTGTAACTTCATAAGGTGTACCGTCACGTATATCTTCCAAAATAATCGCTTGACCCGCTTTCATAGTATATAAAACAGGGGTAGAACCACCCAAAGAAACCCTCACGTTAAACTGCATATTGGGGTCAAACCCTGTACCCTGCAAAATTTTATGCAGAACGATGCTACCTGTTCCAAAAGAAGCCATAGCGTCACAAACCAAATAATCATCCGAATAGCCATCAAGCATAGCGTCAAAGATAGCGTCGCCAACAGCGTCGCCATTTATCGGCTCCCTCATTTCCATAGGGTCCTTAATCACGTCGGGGAAAATGTCAGCTTCCTGGACGTGCGTCAAAGTGACCCGCTCGCCTTTAACCAGGCGGGAACCGTCTATCGGTAGATAGACCAAGCCCTTTACACGATTTACCCTATCACGCTTTGTTGCCATAGCCTAAATATAAATAAAAATCCGTAAACGGCAAAACGCACGGCTTACGGATATACGCCATTTTAGGCAAGATTTTGGGTATGCTTGGCAAACGTCTGCATAGCAAGCGACAAGAGCCTGCCAACGTCCTTGTCAGTGTGCCCGTCAAAGTGCTTCGCACGTTCCAGGGACCTGCACTTGAACATATCCCAATCTTTGTCTTCGTAGTGATACGAATACGGACCGTCGGGCGTGTCTATGCAGACAATGAACCAACCGCCCCCGAAACACGGCTTGCCGTCTTCGTGCTTCCTGGATTTCCAGGAATGTTCGGGGAACAGGTTTACAAGCGTGGCGAACAGGACGCAACGCTGCCTGTAAAGGCTGTTGAACGTATGGAAGCCGTCCGACAAGTCCCCGATTTCAACACCGCAGTAGTCGGCTGCTTCCTGCATTACTTCTTTCATTACTTCGGCTGAAACTGCCATAATCTTTACCCCTTGTTTCTATTGCCCAAATAAGCACCTATTTCAACGCTCAAGTCCATACAGGGTATGAACTCCCAACCGTCACGCTTCAAGTGGACCAACGCCAATTCTTCAACACGCAAATTTGTCATTCTCTCTATGAGCAGCTTGTAGGTGCTTAATTGAGCAGAATAGTGCGTGAAGTTGCAGTCGGGCAATCCGTCAAGCGGACCCACGCACCTGCGATATTGGTTTTCCCTGTCAATTGTCTTGTTTGTCTTCCAATCCAAAATGGCTATGCAGTCGTCGGCACGGTCCCAACACAGGAAGTCAATCGTCCCGCACAAAGCCCATTTGGGCTTATAGACAATAAATTCGTTACGGATAGGGACGAACCGACGGCACAGATACTTGTAGGCTTCCAACCCGTTCTTTCGGACGGTTTCGTAGTCACCCACGGGGACTTCGGGTTCGTAATGCTTACGTCGCCACAGGTTTTCCATATAGGCGTGAACCTGGGTGCCCATAGACGCAGCCTCGTTCTTGTTCTTGTCCCACATAGCCTGCACGTCGGCAACGTCCATATTGTGCTTCGTGGCGTAGTTCTGTGCGATTTCACGCCATTTCAAAATGTCGCAGAACTTATACTTGTCACGGGCAACCAAAGCCTTCAGCAAGTCTTCGGGAACGTCAGCCCTGTCGCACGTAAGCATTTCGTAAATTACGGGAAGCGACAAATCCTTGAAGCTGCCGTCAAAGATAGAAAACAGGTCGTCCTTCGGGACACCGCTTTGCAGTGAGAACTCGCCCACATATTTTTCAAGTTCCAGGTGTTCACCGCACTGCTGCACGAACGTGGTGACGGACGTGTATTTGGTCCCCAAAGAGTCAGTATAGACGTGGGGTCCCTCGTCAAAGTAAATGTCCCTAAACTTCCAAAGTTCAATATCTAAATCGCAAACATTCATACTTGTAATATAGACCGATAGCTACCTTTTCATTTTGAAGAAATGCTCCATAACGTATTCCTGGCGTTGGTGCATAGTCATTTGTGTAGGCTTTGACTGCTGCATTTGGAGCAGCGACGACGCACCCAGGGTCATAGAAGCACAGATAGCTTCGTAGGAACTAGAAGCCACAGCGTCCGCAATATCCTTGCCACCCGCAACCTGCTTCCCGTCCACGACGATTGTAGCAGGGTGGTCTATCTTCTTCGGGAGGTTTTGCAGGTTAATTAGTTCGGTCCTCAAAATACGGGACTTCGCCATTTTAATCAAACTCAAAAGAATGTTGCTGCTCAACTTCAAATACGGGTCTTTGGTCTTATCCACAGAAGCGTATTTCACGTTAAATCCCAACTTCGTGAGTAGCTGCATCATATCGGCAGATTGGTAGCCGTCGCACGTAATCAAGGCTATGTTCACGCCCTGGCTACGCAGGTAAACCAGGAACACACGGACCTTCCAAAACGGGACTTCGGACCCTGGCAACGCCTTTATACCGAACACAAGCGGGGTTTCAACTGCGGGGCTAATCTTGCTCACTTCCACACCGCTAACAGCAGAAGTGGTCGTGACCGTTATCTGCTCCGTGACACGGCTCATAGCAAAGCCGAAACGGTCGCTACGCAAGCCACCGTCCAAATGGACGTAATACTTGCCTTTCGGCAAGTTCCCCTTGTAAAAGTCAGCGATTTGGTCGTTGTCGTTCAAGGTAAGGTGCAGTTCGTCCGTAGTCATACAGTTTTCCAGGCACATTGACCTATCCAGGGCTTCCACGTTGTAGATTAGGTTCACACCGTTACGGGTAGCCACGCCCGCCAAATCCTGCAAGGCACCAGGCAAATTGTTCTCAAAGTCCTTTCGGTATTCAACGGGGACCTGGATAACACGACCCTGGTAGTCGTCAAGTTCTGCGTCGCTTGTAATGACTTTCGGCTGCTCAATGTCGGAACCGATAAAGACGGGGAAGGTCGCCCCGCTGTAAATGCCCTTGTGTGCCTGGACTTCCCAAATGGCAGGCTCAAAGATAGCGACTTTCGGGTTGTTGCGTTCTGCATCAATATGGCTTTCAAGGAACGACGTGCTTTCGTTTCGGGACGACACGACCCACATACGGCAGGGCACTTCACCGCCTTTAGTCATAAAACGGGAAAACATACGACGACGGATGCTGTTGTAGTTCTGCACCGCCTGGTCCGCTACTGCGTTTTGGAAGTTCGCTTCGTCAATGATAGCCCCAATGACAGCCTTGCCCAAAGAGTGACGCATACGGGAACCGTAGGCGATACCTACGTGGTGGGGAAACATTTCTTCGTCTATCTTGTCGCCCTTGCCTGGAAGCAGCTTTGAACGGAAATACGGGGAACAGCCAATAACGTCTATAAGTTGGTCCGCAAGAACGGCACCCGCCAGGTCCATAGTTGCGGTAATGAGCGTAATCACGATAGGCGTGGTCGGGATTAGCTTGAATTTCTTGTGCGGGTCTTTCAGCAGCGTCACCCTATACAGGTCATAAAGGACCCCGATAATGGACACCGTGGACTTACCCGCACCGATACACCCCGTAATGCAAACTTCAATGAACGGGCTGTAAAGCGGGTTCGGGAACAGCTTTTTCAGCTTGTCCAACCAATAGGGATAGACACGACCCTCACCGTAGATTTCGCCAATGTAGAACGGGTCGTTAATGAACGTTTCAATGTCAACAGGGACGGATTCGTAGCCTTCGGCTATCGCAGCAGCCTTATACAAGTCTGCGGTGCTTAATCCCGCAAGTCCATTTTCAGCCATAGACGTAAACTTCCTTTTACACACAAGGGTAGTTGGTGTTTGCGTGGCTGTCGCTCTTGTAGGGAAATATAACAAATAATCTGTTAGTTAGGTAGCGAAAAACGTGACAACGGGTCTTGTGCATACGAACTTTCGTGACGATTTAACTCAAGCATACGGATTTCCAATAGTAGGCACTACAACATACATTCAACCGACCCAACCCCCAAACACCCCCCATATTCCCTACTCCGAAGCATTCGTGTAATTCGTGGGTGCTTACGCACCCACTCATTCCTACTCACGCTTCACGAGCCTGGAACTCCCCGACCTTAAAGAAATGTAATTCTACCCTTATAGACAATCACGCCCGTAAGGGCGTGATTAGGCACGATAATGTGAGCGAAGCGAACATTTCGTGCCCAAACCTGGCGTGACATTTTTATCATCGTATGGGGCTTCATATATACCTATACGGAGATAAAAATGTCACGTTTTTATAACAGAATACCCACTTAAAGTATTCATAGAAAACGTTACCTTTTTCCTAACGCATAACATAGCCATAAATAAAAAAACGCCCGAATTTCGGGCATTTTAGGGTTACTTGAATAATTCTCTATGGCGTTCCCTGTATTTTCTTTCAGCACTTGTAAGCGGTATCTTTGCTGCCTGCTTCTGCTTGATTTCGTTCACACGGCTTTCGGGTTTTCCGTAAGCGGGTTTCAGCAACTTTTCCCTACGCAATCGCAGCAGGATTGATTGTTTTAGCGTTGCTGACAGGTGGTCAAACTTGGGCATTCCTATGATTTTGTCAATTAGGGATTCCTGCTGCTTTCGTGTCCGTAAATCCCCGATTCCGTGGGATTTCAGCATTTTCCACAAAGCATTACGGCATTCATAATCTGTAGCCCCACGGGTAGTCGCATACTTTTTCTGTATGCTGCCAATGTCTTCTGCTTTCTTTACGGACCAGGCATCTATTATAATCATAGCGGAGAATGCTATCGCATTTGAAACACGGGGGACCAGGTTTAGGGGGCAATCCGTGAAATCCTTGATATAGTAGAAGATTGTGTCCTTTATGGCTTCCAGGCGAACCCCTACGCCTGCAATCTTGCTGCAAAGGATTGTATTCTTAACCATACACCATACAATTTTCCACTCAAAGCCCTTGTAGTATTTTATGGGCATTACGTGAATTAGGCGGTCTTTTGCCCTGTAATGGATTCCTTGTCGGAGCCACACCAACCCTGTTCTTGGGGGTGTTTCCATTCCTGTGCAAGTGAGCCACTGCTTGTTTGTGTAAGGTATTCGGGTTATACCATCTTTGTCATATTGGAATTGTGCGGGCGGTTCGTCAGCGTTATCGTGGAAAATATCCATCGCTTCTGCGACAAAAAACCATTCTTCTTCGGGATTGTAAGCCTTGCGGGTGGTGGTTCTTGTCGGGTCCATAGTTTCGGTCATTGGGTCAGTCCTATCAAACTTGAAAGTGTGGGTGTCTGCCGTCCACCGCTAGGACTGATGCAACAGACGGCAGCACCCACGAATCACGTGTGATAGTAATATAGCAAGAACCCGACAAAACGTCTAACTATCTTCTTCGCAAAGGAACTTCAAGACAAGCCTGCCCTTGTGGTTCCCCATAAGCAGGACACCCCCGTTATCGTCCCCGAAGCGTTCGTGTTCCCCCGTGAACCACATAAGGTGGTCGCACCTAATCCCGAAGATATAATCATCGGGGACAATGCAGCAACCGCAGCAACCACTAGGGTGGAACTCCATATTTTCGGGGTCAATGTTGGTGCTGTAACCGTCATACAAGGTCACGGTTTTGGTGTTAAGATAGTTCTTGGGCTTCCAGGGACAGCCCGAAAATTGGAGTTTTTCAAGATAGTTCTTAAATGGGTCCATTTTATTACCTTTTCCTTATTTTTAGTTTACCATCGGTCAAGCATTAGGTTCGCCTTGTATTCGCAGCGGTCCTGTGCCTGCCGTATCTTGATAGCCATTTCTTCGCAAATCTGCTTTGAGTTCGGATGCGTGACTAGGTAGTGCAGGGTGTTGAACGATTTGAGCAGTTCCACACGTGCGTCAAATTCGGCAGCGGTGGGCTTGTCGCCCTGGCGAGCCTTTACCACCTTTATGACCTTTAACACCGCTTTTCTTTGAGCCAACTTCCATTCGGAGTAGGTGATATGGGTCTTGTGTTCGTTGGACGCTGCTTCGGAGTTGGCTAGTTCTTTGGCGAACTTGTCGCAGTGTGCGTCAAACGGGGTTTCCATACGTTCGGGCAACCGCTTTCCCTTGAAGAACGGGAACACGATACGGAGCAGTTCGTTAGGGTCTTTCTTTATGCACCACTTGACATAGTTAAAGGGCACTTCCCGATTGAACCAGGACCTAGTTCCGTAGTGTTCGTCGTTGAAGTAGTAAAGCACCAGGCACACCTTTTCGGCAGGCTTGTAAACAATCCTAAAATACAACTGACTCAAATGACCCCCGTTCCAATGGTGGTTCGGCTCCCAATAGTATTGATAGAGCCTGGAAACGAACTTGGAGGGTTCCATCGGGAGCGGGTCGTAGGGCTTGAACGTGCGGTATTTGCAGATACCGCAGCGGTCACGGAACACCCTGTTAAGGTGGACCCTAAAAGTCTTGAATAATCGGTAGTGGACGGATGCCATAGTGTTATCCTCGGTTATGCAATCTTGCAGCGGTTGACGTAGGTGTAAGAGCCGTAGCAGTCGGATTCGTGCTTCGTGATGGTCCCCGTCAGTTTCACAGCGGTCCCGACTTCCATTTCCAGGTCCTTGCTTGTGTCCCAACGGAGCAGGTTGAAGTTGCGGTCCTGGAACGTGTAGTAGTATTTGATGCCGTAGAACGTGTCGCAGGACTTGATTTCCTTGAGGGTCACGTCAAGGCTCACACGTTCGCCAACCGTGCCGATAGCGTTGCTCTTGGGGCACTGCGGGTAGCCGTAGTAGTGGTTGTCCAGGAACGTCTGCAAGATATTTTCGTTATACTGCAACGCCATAGCGGTGTAGTTCGGGACGAACACTTCGTTCCAGGGCATCGGCACGACCTGGAAGTTCTTGTCTTCTGCGATAACGGGGTTATCCAGGTCCGTGAAATACAGGTCCCAAATGTTCTTGCACTTTGCCGTGAAATAGAGCCAACTGCTGCCCTTTTCGTGGCGTTCCACGGGCTTGCCCGTCTTTGCGTCCACGACAATGCCCATAACTTCGCCAAAGCCCTGCTTTTTTACGGCATCAAGCGGGTTCCAGGCTTGACGTTCGGCTTCCTGCTTCGCAGCGAAAGCAGCCTGCTTCGCAGCGTGTTTGGCTTCCAACTTGGCTGCGTATTCTGCCGTGTATTCCTTGACTTGACGGTTATGAACACCCGTTCCGTCGCAGTAGAAGCATACGCCCCCGTGGACGTGCATATATTGTGGGCGAATGCCCCTGCCACTGCACCAATCACATTGGAATGTCACGTCATAATACTTCGTGCCGTTCCTGTCGGTTCTAATGTAGGTCCTTTTGAGTTCCATTGGTGCTATCCTCGGTTGAAGTGGTTGTCTTTCCTTTACACCGATAATATAACAAAATACCTATCATCTGTCAATAGGTATTCTTAAAATAATTTCTTACGAATTACTTACATTCGGAACACTTCTTGTTATAGATGCGTTCCCCAAGTTCCAGGACCTTACCGCACCACGCAGCCTGCGGGTCGTAGCGGTTGCCGTTCTTATCGTTAGCCAGGGGTCCGTTCAAAAGGCAGGTGCAGACCTTGTTATAGTCGTGGAACTTGTAGGCGGGGGAGCAGAAATAAAGGTGCGTGTGCCCGAACATAGGTATCTTCGTGTGGGAAGACAGCGGTTCGTCATAGAGCCTGCGGAGCATTTCCAGGGCGGTCTTGCGGAAATAGTGAATGTCATACTGACGGTAGGCACCACGATTGTTCCAGGCAATCGCCATTTTGGTCCTAATGCTGTCCTTACGCAGCGATTCGTATGCCATTCTTTGACCCTTGGCACGGTCCCGCTCACAATCTGCCATTCTGTAAATCAAGTCCTGGACTTCTTCACGGACGGGCTGTCTGCGGTAATAGAGCGTAGCCAAATACCAAACCTGGGTTTGGTCGTTGTGTTTAAGAGCGTAGCGGAAAGCCTTTTTCGTGAATTTCATTGTCATACCTCGTGGTTGTTTACACCTACAATATAACAAAATACCTATTGATTGTCAATAGGTATTGTTAAAATAATTTCTTACAAAAATGCTATTTGACTATTTCGGCTTCCTGGACGTTGGGAACGGCTCCCCCACCACGTTTTAGGATTTCAGCCTTGATACGTTCTGCGTCGTCTTCGGAAATCGTGGTCGTGTCAATCTTTTCTGCGGGCTTTTCCACGTCAACGTTGGACGTATCTACGGTGTGACCCGACAGGGCTTTCATAAAATCCAATCGGACCCTAAACGATTCATTACGCTGCTTTGACAGGTCTATGAGTTCACGGACAGACGCATCGTCCAGGTTTACCTTTTGGGCTATGGCGTTGTCTATGTCGTCCATAGAATGCAAAAGGGCTTCCATTCCGTCTATGGAATACTCCGTAATGTTGAGCATTTTGCGGTTAAGACGGGCTTTGATAGCGTCTAGTTCATTTTGCGATATGGTGGCGGGCTGATTATCCATACCTATAATCTAACAAATTATCTGCAATCGGTCAATAGCAAAAGACACCCGCCCTTGCGGACGGGAGCCTTACTATGCTTCTCAACAAGAGAATTACTTTTCCTTATACACCTTGACGGTGAAGCACAGCCCACCATAACTATCAAAGTCATTGTTGCTGCTGAAATAGGCTTCTTCGCTTTCGTCGTCCAGGTGGCAATCGGAATACTTTTCCTGGAACTCCGAAAGAATGTTCTGTTCGTGTTCGTCCAGGTCTTCACCGTATTCATTACCGAAATTGTAGGCTTCCCACAGCCACTTCGGAACAATGATTGTGTCAATCAATTCCAGGTGGACTTCGGATTTCTTGCTTTCGGATTTCTTGGATTTGGATTGCTTGCTTTCGTTGGCGTAGCCGTTTCCGTCTTGACGGGCGATTAGCCTTGCCGTTTCATACGGGAGCAATTCGCCCTCAACGTAAGCGTCATTTATGGTGTCGCTGTGTTTGTCGGCTAGTTTGGTTGCCCCGTCTTCGCCATAATGGAACGACACCACAAGTTCGGAAATAACGTCGCTGCGGTAGTTGTCAAGGCTAGACGCTTCGGACAATGCGATTTTTTCCATTTCGGCTTTATTGAACAGGCGTTCGGATTTCTTGGATTCGCCCTTAACCTTTACGATTTTCGGGGGTAATACGCCCCTACCTAGTCTTTTCACCTTGTCCTTGATAGTGGGCGGGATAGTCCTGGTTCGCTTTATGCCAATCTTGTTAAGTTTGGCAGTCAGTTCGTTGCTCGCAGCACCCTCGTTAAGCCACACGTTGTAGATTTCGTCGTAGTCAACGTCAATCATTGCTGCAAGTTTGCTAAACAGGCGTTCACGAATAAGGGAGTCGCCTACACCAATGTAGTCGTAAATGTCGTCGCCACGCATCAAGGTTTGAAGGGCACCCTTGAACGTTCCGTTGAGCCTGTCGCCCAGGTCGTCTTCCTTGTATGCACCCATATACCAATCCTTGATAGGTGCGTCAAAAGGTCCGTTCGCTTCGGACTGCTTGGATTCGTTCTTGTTGTAGCCACAGAACGCTGCGACTTCCTTTGCACCGTCTTCAACGGGCTTGCCCTGGTAGAACATAGCGTCCAACTTTTCCAACCAACCGACGTTAAGACGGCAGGTGTCCTTGTCGTTGAAGTCCATACCATACTTGGATTTGAGCAAGGACTTTACGTCCTTGATATACTTGTCAAGTTCGTCAGCGGACATACTTTCCTGTTTGCTATATTGTTTCATACGCTGCAAATGTTCTTCTGCGTCTGTTTTCTTTGCGAACGACGCAAGAATGCGGTTGTCTTCGTGGCTGCGAATTACCCAGGGGGCATTTTCGCCTTTGCTGTTTTTATGTCCCTTTTCGTAGCCCAACTTTTCTTCTGTGGGTCCTTTGGATTCGGAAACTCCAAGAGCCTTACTGATATTTCCGTGGGTTGCATTAAGTATAGCACAGGCATCATCCACGCAATCGGAGCATAACGGTGACATTACGGTTTTGCCTTTGGAATTTGTAATATAATACCCGTAAGGTTCACCGTCTTCACCGCCCTCTAATCCACCACAGCGTTTACACTTCCATTCTTCGGGTGTTCCGTCTTCATAATGAACCACGTCGGTATCATTGTAAGAATGGACTGTATATTCTGCGGGTCCCCTAGCTTCGTCCTTTTCGCCCGTGATTTCGCTACGCACGAACAGCACCTTTTCCTTGAGGGACAATTCCTTGTCGTCCAAAAGTTCCTGCATTTCCTGGGTGTGAGTGTCCAGGTAATTCTTCACTTCTTCTTCGTCAAGGTCAAACTGCTTTACAAGTTTTTCTTCCAGGGTTTCAAGGAAACCTTTCAAGGACATAGCTTCGTCCTTGCTTTCGGAAATACCTACGTCGCTCAACGGAATATCGGTTTCGGTGCCGTCCTTGACACCTACCAAATTAAGGTTGGTTGCACCGTGTCGCTGTGCCATTTCAAGCGTTCCCTGTGCGTCAACGATACCGTTGGTGTTCTTTACACGGTTGGTGCCGTCAAGCGTGTAGCTTGCCTTGAAATAGTCATATTGCGACGGGTCAAATCGTTCAGTAATTTTAGCCATAGATAGCCTCCGTTAAAATCCAAAGTCCACAAGCGTTGCGGACACGTCGTCAAAGTCCTTATACAGCGTGACTTCGTATTCGGGTAAACCGTTTTGGTTCATAGACTTTTCAATCTTTGTTTTTACGCCATACTTGTCGGCACACGGCTGTAAGTCGGCAGGGTCAATCCTGCTGCGTTTGCAATTCAAGACTGCATAACGGAACGAATTGTCAACCTTGTCACTATCTGCCCCAACTGCAACTTCGTCCAGGAAATCAACGAGGTCATCTAGTTTATCAAAGAAAACGTCGGTATATCCGTCGTTCTGTTGGACAGATATTTTGTTATTGCCTTTGGCACCGTCTGTAAACTTTTTAGCAAGTTCGTCGTCAAGGTCAAACGTGTAGCACAGATTGAAGTTTATAGGTATAGCCTTTTCGTTCTTCATAGTTTCTTTGCCCTTTGCGACTTCCCTGGCAACTTCCATAGAAGAAGCCGACGGACCTACACCCATACCCCAACCGTTGCAGTCGGACCATTTTTGTAGTTCGCTAACGTCGTCGCAGTAAATGTCAAATTCCTCGGACGGTTGGCGTTCAAGACCATATACGGGGTAATACCCGTGTATGGCATAGTTAAGTTTTCCCGCATTCTTGTTCAAGTCGGGGTCCACTTCACCGAAGCCCATTACACGGAAAACAAACGCACACCTACGGGGGCAGCGGATTGTCGGATAGACTTTCACGCATACACCGTTCGGCAGTTCAAGCGTGTTGGCATAACGCAGGCAGTCAAACTCCACGTCGGGGTGAGCTACCTGTAAGGATTCATACCGCCCCGCTTGCTGTGCGTTGAACCTGGACAGCTTGCGTATATGGTTCTTGCCTGCGAACGACTTAATCCACCCGTTGAGTTCCTTTGTCCGCTTACGCCTGGTAAGCGGATTGTTCCAGGTATGCTTCGCACGGGCAGACTGTATGTAGCCCGTCCGTTCGTGGTCGTCCTTGAACCTGTCAAGTAGCGACTTCTTTTTAAGGAACGCTTTGTGTGGCATTTCTTACCTGTTAGGCTAATTCACCGTCTTCGGTAAATTCGTAGTCGTTTGCGTCTGCCATATCACGGACTTCTTCTTCGCTCATTTCGTAGAAGTAGTCATAGCCGTTCTTTTCAAACTTGCTATTGATTGCTTCCATTACTTCACGGGCAAAGGTTTCAAGGTCGCTCAACAGGGCGGTGTCTTCGTCGGTGAGGTCTTCGTCGTTGTTCGGGACGACTTCCAGGCGGTCAGCCAAAGAATAGCCGTAGCGACGGTTTTCTTCAAGGTCAATGTCGTAAACGTCAGCCTTGTCGCAAGCAGCAAGGATAGCGTCCTTGTTTGCAGGTGCGGTAATGCCCGAATCGTTGAGCGGGTATTTGCTGAAATCTGCGTTGAGCAGGTCCTTGATGCTCAAGGTGCCGTAGGTGTTGAAGCCGTCACCCTGGGAATAGGTCAAGGAATACTGCACTTTCAAATCGGAGTTCGGGAACATTTCCGCAAGGCTGTTTTCGCAGTCTTCCTTGAAAATGTCACCGTCTTCGCCACGCCACTGCAAGAACAAATCCTTGACCTTTGC
>Ga0310690_10000079_pt1 | contig 213427 bp, 211 predicted proteins | sample AusTroGonzalo_MG_2_FD_207661 | JGI IMG/M metagenome (GOLD analysis project Ga0310690, IMG submission 207661) | Bovine rumen microbial communities from tropical cattle in Woodstock, Queensland, Australia - Gonzalo_04 (v2) (version 2) | ecosystem: Host-associated > Mammals > Digestive system >... | reverse complement strand
TATTTCTTGGGGGGGGGGTAAATGTTGCTACCAATCAATACAAAAATGCAACTCAGTCGCTTTTTTGGGGGTAAATGTTGCTACCAATCAATACAAAATGCAACACAGTCGTTTTTTGGCCGCCGAGCAGAGCCACGAACAAAGTGAGAGCACGACACTGAAACGGCGGCACGACGGTGACGGCGTTGGAAGTGGAGGCGGTGGCGTTTATTGCGAGGCGGAACACAACCATCAGAAATCTAAGAAACAGCACGTGCAGAGCTAAGAAAGCTATCAAAACTTTTTCAACTTCGCATACAAAGCATCCATCGCCTTTTTGCCTGACTTGCCGAAATCAACGGTGTACATAATACTGTCCCCAAGCTTCATAACATTGGTTACATGTCCGATTCCCATTCGTTCGTGGAACACTCTTTGCCCGACATCAAAAACTTCCGTAACAGTTTGAGCATCTATACGTTCCTGCTCACGCTGTTGTGCTTCCTGAGCCTCTTGTTTAAGCCTTGCTCTGCGCTCGTCTGCAAGCCGTTTAATTTTATTATCCGCAAGAAAGGCTTTTATTTTTTCTTCTTCACGCTGTTTGTTTATTGCCGATTTGACAACAATGGCTTTATTCGGAGTACGATTACTGTTCGGTCTTGTGGAAAGACCGCGCTTTTGCGGTGCAACGAAATTTGCACCAAAACCTGCTGTCGGGCGGACATATCCGTCAGGTGTCGCAGAAACAGATGAATATGGATAGGAAGTGCGTGCTTTTGACACTGCGTTTCTAAAAGTCGAAGAATTATCACTATATTCATCAGATTCAAATGATTCAATAAGATTTTGAGGAATTTCCTCAATAAATCTTGACGGGTTGTAATAGCGATATTCACCCCATGTTTGGCGGCGTTTTGACGAAACTAGATAAAGTTTTTCTTTCGCTCTTGTAATTCCGACATACATCAAACGACGTTCTTCTTCAATTTCAGATGGCGTTTGCAGAGTTCTTTGCGACGGGAATATACCCTCATCCATTCCGGCAATAAATACAGCTGGAAACTCAAGTCCTTTAGCAGAGTGCAAAGTCATTAAGGTAACATTATTGGATTCTTCGTTCAGTGAATCTAAATCGGAAACAAGTGCAACCTGCTGTAAAAATTCTGACAGTTTATCCGTTTCGTCCTCGCTCTGAAATTCTTCGGCAACATTAACAAGTTCCTGCAAGTTGCCTTTGTGGTCATTATATTCGTCAGGATCTGAGTAGGTGTTTTGAAGGTATGACAAATAATCTGTTTTTTCAATTAACAATGTCATAAAATCTTTAAGTGAATACGAACTGACTGCCTGTGATAATTTATATATAAATTCCGCAAAATTTTTAAGTTTTGCACAGGTTTTAGCGTTTAGATTTTCACACTCATCACAAATTTTTATGGCTTCATAGAGGCTGATATCACGCTCATTAGCGAAATTTGACAGATGTTGAAGTGTTGTATCTCCGATACCTCGTTTGGGCACATTTATTATTCTGCGCAGGCATTGAGAATCTTCGGTATTATTTATAAGTTTAAGATACGCAAGAATATCTTTGACTTCTGCACGGTCATAGAACTTTATACCGCCGTATATTCTGTATGGAATACCTGTTGCCATGCAGGCTTCTTCTAACGCTCTTGACTGATTATTTGTCCGGTAAAGTACCGCAAACCCGTTATAGTTACCGCAGGCATTCTTCTTTATATTCCGTGCTATATAATTTGCCTCATCGTTTTCATCAGCCGCTACATAATAACTTAACTTTTCCCCCTCACCATGGTTTGAATACAGTACCTTATCAACTCTTTGTTCATTGTTTTCGATAACAGCATTTGCGGCACTAAGAATATTTGCTGTGGAACGGTAGTTTTGTTCAAGTTTAATGAGTTTTACATCTCTATAATCATGCTGAAAATTAAGAATAATTTTGAAATCAGCACCGCGCCAGGAATAAATTGACTGATCGACATCCCCTACAACGCACAAAGACCTTTCAGGAGGAACATCTTGCGCCATATTGGTATAAAGCATATTAACCAAACGATACTGCGCAAGGTTTGTATCCTGATACTCATCGACAAGAATATGTTGGAATTTGTCGTAATATTTTTGTCGGACTTCTGGGTTTTGCTCCAAAAGGCGGACAGTCAGCATAAGCATATCGTCAAAATCAATTGCATTATTTGCGTTAAGTGTCTTTTCGTATTCCTCATATATGGATGCTATTTTTTGACCTTTATAATCTCTTGCGGTACGGTAAACCATATCAGCATCAAGCATTTTATTTTTGGAGTCTGAAATTACTGATTTTACAAGTTTGGTCGCATAAATCTTTTCATCTAAATTTAACTTTTTGACAATTCTTGTAATAATCTGATTTGTGTCGGAATCATCATATATAGTGAAGTTTTTATCAAGTTTTTTGCCTGTTGAGGTGTTGTATTTGTCAATGTTTTCTCTCAAAACTCTTCCGCATATACCATGAAAAGTCCCTACCCACATTGACTTAACCTTATCTTCACCGATAATGTTACCGATACGTTCTTTCATCTCTTTTGCGGCTTTGTTGGTAAATGTAACTGCAAGAATATTCCACGGTTTGACACCGTTTTCTATCATATATGCAATACGGGTAGTCAGAACTTTTGTTTTACCCGAACCTGCACCTGCAAGAATAAGTAAAGCACCGTTTGTAGTTCTTACCGCTTCACACTGTTCTTTATTCAGATTTTCCAACAGTTTTGACATGACCTCTTCCCAAATCAGAAAAAATATGCTATACTTATAGCATATTTTAAAAATGTAATTAATGCAATGAGAAAGTGAAGAAAAATGACAGAAAGTGAGACGGTAATTTTAATGAGTTCGGATGAGAAAAAAGAAAATCAGGAAAGTTCTATTGTAGTACCTATTGATGATGATATGGACACAGTAAAAGCAGGCTCTCCAAATACGGTTGATGAACTTGCTATGGAACTTGCTACAATTAAACAATCGGCAAAGAAAATTGCCATCATCGGAAGTCGTAATCTTCCCATTACTCATCAGCAGATGATAGAAACTCTTGCAACCGCACTTGTTATGCAGGGTAATACAATTATCACTTCAGGTGGTTCATCAGGTACAAACGCTGCCGCTATTCGTGGTGCGATGAAAGCAAACCCTGATAAGTTAAGTGTCATTCTTCCGCAAACTATCGGTCAGCAGCCAAGTGACGTTCAGGATCAACTTATCGGTGTTCCTAATATTATCGAGCACTCTGACAGAGCGATGATGACACTTGCAGATGCTTCAAGAGTTTGCAACAGAGAAATTATTGACGAATGCAACCAGTTGATTTGCTTTTTGTCACACACAAGTAAAACATTATACAATGCCGTAAAATATGCCGAAGAAGGTCATAAAGTTATTACGGTATTTTATTTGGATTAAATTATTAACGACAAACTACAAAGGTTTTTATGTCTGATAAATTGAAACAGTTAACGGGTAAAAATCCGAAAGATTTTGAGCCTGTCGCTTATAGTCTTATAAATACGCCTGATATTGACTTGTTCGCAGAACTTGTCGGAAAAGAAGATTTTCTCTACGACTTTATCAAACAAAATGTTTCAAAACGGCTTGAGAAAAACTGTAATAAGGGGAATTACCTCAACCTGATCAAACTTTTAAAATATTATTCCCCGTCTTATGAGGATTTTATTATCGGACAACTTGTCAAATATGCGGATGAAGATTTGACAGACACAATGCTTGATTTACTTGAAAACGGAAATGAGAATGAAAAAACATACTGCGCAAAATATTTTTCATTCATAAAAGATCCGCTTGCACTTGATTTATTAAAACAAAACGCATACAGCGAAAATTCATACCTAAGCGCAAATGCCATAAAAACATTGTCGGAATTTGGTGAACGCGAGATTTATGATGAGGCAATCCGAAAACTAAAATCTGATGACGAATTTGAACAACTATCAGGTGCGAAAATTCTTGTATCGTACGGGGATAAATCATCCTGCGAAAACATCATTAATGCGGTAAAAACCGCATCTTTTGCAGAAAACATCGCATCCGAATTACCGTATCTAATGCCGTTAAGAGAAATTGTTAAAAAATACGCTTCAGACGGGCTCTATGTTCTTAATCAGATTATAAGCGGACTTGGGGAAGTCAGCGGGCTTTCACAGGTGTTTGATTTTGAGATATATGAAATACTTGAAAGCCTTATAAACGGAGATATGACTTCTCAAAGCGCAGTTGTACTTCTCAATGCGAAAGACAAATTTGAAACTCTGACAGAAAATGATGAATATCTTTATGACGAAACAAAAGATACCAAAGAGGAAATACGCGACATAAAAAATCTTCTTGATACGGCAGACAGACTGTATTTATCAGAACTTGCGGATAATGAACTTAAACCTGAAAGTCTGTTTGTATTTAATGCGCTTGAATTTACAAATAATACCCCAAAAGTCAGAGAATTATTAAGCTCCGAGAATCAGACTTTGGTGCTTAAATCGGTTGAAACTCTTAAAAAATTAGGCACTTTGACTGCGCAGGATAAAGATACCGCACTTGAAAACATCTCAAACGAAAATATAACCGATATAATTATGGCTATTTAAAATTACTGTTCTTTATTTTCAAAATCGGTTCCACCGACAACTCTTAAACGCAGATGGCGGTTTTCGCCCTCGCCGACAGATGTCGAATCTAGGTTATGCTGTTCTGCAAGTTCGTGCTGAAGTTTTCTGATTTGCTGATTTTGAGGCTTTAATTCAATATCTTTTACTACTCCAGCCAAAATCTTTTCAATCGCCTCTTTTGCCTCATCAAGTGCGCTTTCTGTTACATCATGAAAAGTTTGACGTTCATTCATTTCCGCTATATCAAGTGCCTGCTTAATAATTTTTTGAATCTGAGCCATTGAATTTGTTTTAACATAAAATATTTGAAGCCTGTCTTTTTCTGCAGTTGAAAGAACTTTTGCACCACCTTTTACAAAGTTTTTGTGTGCAATAACTATATCTGCATCATCAATATTTCTTGTAATCTCTGCATTCAAATCAAGCCGTTCTATTACTTTTTCCGCTATACTTCTTGAAACGGCATACAAATAAATCTTTTTGTAATTCTTGACTTCTTCAACATACTTTTGCCTTGAGAATGAAAACTTCAGACTCTCAGGGTTTTCGATAGTCTTATCAAGCATATTTATTTTGTCAATTACATTCGGTGTTTTATTAAGTGATAACGGTGCAGAAGCGGTAAATTCGTAAGTTTTATCAACTTTTCTAATCTCAGGCTTAATCGGCCATCCTCTCAATATATAATCTACCGCCTCTGCAGTATCTTTATATACGGCTAATGTGTTTCTGTCCAAAATTTCTATAACAATGTCAAACGTGGGTTGTTTTTCACGTTCAAGAACTGTCTTTTGAGATGAACGGCGTTTGGCTTCATCATCCCCCAAAGTAACCGACTGAATACCACCAACCAAATCAGATAATGTCGGGTTTTTGATTAGGTTTTCCAATGTATTACCGTGAGCGGTAGCAATAAGCATTACACCACGCTCCGCGATTGTCCTTGCAGCTTGAGCTTCGGCTTCGGTGCCAATTTCATCAACAATAATGACTTCGGGGGTGTGGTTTTCAACCGCCTCTATCATAATGTCCTTTTGATATTCAGGCTGCCGAACCTGCATTCTTCTTGCATGACCAACAGCAGGATGCGGGACATCACCATCACCTGCAATTTCATTAGATGTATCTACGATAATTACACGCTTTGCAAGTTCATCTGCTACAAGTCGTGAAATTTCTCTTAGTTTTGTCGTTTTGCCGACCCCGGGAGGCCCTAAAAACAAAATACTTTTATTCTGAAGGCAAATATCTTTTATGCATGAAATTGTACCTGTTACAACACGACCAATACGGCAAGTTAAACCTACAACTTTGCCTTGACGATTTTTAATAGCACTTATTCTGTGCAGAGTCCCTGCAATCCCTGAACGATTATCGGATGTAAACTCCTGAACTTTTGATGTGATATGTTCAATATCCTTATCATCAACAATATCAGCATCAAGATAAACAATTGAGCCATCAGAGTTTCGTAATTCGGGAACTCTGCCCAAATCCAGAACTATCTCAATAGCATCATCCAGCATCTGCGGATTTACACACTTTTTAATTTTCTCCGGTAAAATCTCTAATAACTTCTCTATATCATTTTGTGATTGCAGGTTGCTCATATTCGCCACCTTTCTAATAAGATTATACCAATTTTTTTAACGGGGTCTTTAAGCAGAAAAATTTATGGTATATCTCCTATCTATATTGTACCACATGTGACGACTTCTTTTTATAATTTCTTCAAAACTTAAATTACAATTTTAACAAAACTTTACATTTTAAAATAGCTTCAAATCGTGTCATACCAACACTTTTCATTTAAAAAAATAGAAAAATTATCTTTTACGGAACTCATAAAATCAGTATTGAACAGCGCAAAAAATCCGAATTTACATTCCGAAATATCCGCCGATTTTATATTAAGTTGTGTTAAGTTCAGCAGATTGCAAAGACAATAAATTTTTATTATCATTCATTTATAAAAAATGAAAAATAAAATACTTACCATAATATTTTTGATTTTGCTTTTAATCGTATTCGGGATTTTTGTATCGGGATATAAAAACAAATACGAAGTCATTGACGTTATTTCGGCTGATAGAATAGTTGTTGATCTTAATAGAAACGGGACATTAGATAATGATGAAATTGTATGTGTATCCGGAATAGAAAGTTTTGAAAAAGAACCTGAGGCTGAATTTATAAAGAGATATCCCGCACTGAAACTATCTTATACAGATATAATCAACATGTGGTATCTTGGAAAAGAATACGCGACAAAAGTACTTTTAAACAAAAAGATCACATTCAAAGGAACTAAAAAAGAAACTTCAAAATGTAAATACGGAAGTATTAAAGTTGACGGAGTTGATTATTCGCAAATGCTTTATGACAGCGGTTTCGGGCTAAAAAACGGAGAGGTCGGCAACAGCGATAAATTTAAACAAAATTTTGAATACTCAAAAAAATTAAATCTTGTTATTTTAAACCATCATTCAAATAAATACCACACACTTGATTGTGAATACGGCAATATGGCACACGACAAAGTTATTATCCCGTTTAAACAACTGCCCAAAGGGATGAATCCCTGTCATTTTTGTCACAATATAAAAGACAAAAAATACTCCCACCACAAAAACACCGCACAGGTAACTGGAACATCCCCTGCATTGAAACTCTTTGGCGGAGATATTGCGATATACAAATTCGATTACACTAAACAGTTAAAACCGAATTCATATTGTGCAACGGACGTATGCAAACTTGTGGTTGAAAATATAAATAATGCAAAAGACAGCATTGATATAGCAATATACGGTTATGAAGATATTCCTGCAATAACCTCAGCTTTGAAAAATGCAAAATCAAGAGGGGTTAATATCAGGTTTGTTTATGATGAAACTCCTGATGTTACAAAGACTTTTTATAAAAGCAATGACATTATAAAAAATCTTTCCACGCAAAGCAAAAGCGACAGATTAAGTCATGACGGCGGGAAAATTATGCACAACAAATTCTGGATTTTTGATAATGTAAAAGTAATGACAGGTTCGATGAATTTTTCAAAATCAGGTTTAAGCGGATATGATGTTAATGATGTTGTAATTCTTAATTCACCTGAAATAGCAGGGCTTTACAAGGCGGAATTTGAACAAATGTTGAGTGGAAAATTCCATAGTTTCAAATCAAAACAAAGACTACAGAATAAATTTATCATCGGCAATTCGGAAATTGAAGTTTATTTTTCGCCACAGGACAAAACATCCACACGAATTATTGAACTTATAAATAATGCCAAAAAGTATATTTATGTTCCAACTTTTTTGATTACCCACAAAGATATCAGTGAGGCACTTATAAGTGCAAAGAAAAGAAATATTGACGTAAAAATTATAATTGATGCAAACAGTGTCAATACAAGAAATACAAAGCACAAACTACTTCGTGAAAACGGCATACCACTGAAAGTCGAGAACTATGCGGGTAAACTTCATTCAAAAACCATGATAATTGACGATGAATATCTGATTATCGGCTCAATGAATTTTTCTAACAGCGGAGAAAACAAAAACGACGAAAATATGCTTGTCATAAAAAATTCCGCTTTTGCTAAAAACTACAAAGCATTTTTCCTTTATTTGTGGAAAATTATTCCCGATAAATACATAAAATATAATCCAAAAGCCGAAAGTCACGATTCAATAGGTTCTTGCTCAGATGGAATTGATAATAATTTTGACGGTAAAATTGACTCAGATGATGACGGATGCAAAATACATAAATAATTTGCACTTGTGTTTTAAAAAAATCTGTTATATGATAGAACATATCAGGTAAAAAGCGAGGTTACAAATGAATCAAATAATTAAAGTAGCGTGGGATTTAAACGAGAATTCAGAAAACAGATATAAACTTGTGTATGAGATTGCAGAACTTGCGAAAAAATTGGTTGACGAAAGCCAAGCAAGAAAAGCAAGAGAAGGTTTTGGTTATGAAGATGCGCACGAAAGCGCATATACAAGAGAAAACCCTGTTGAACATGCATTGATGGTAAAAGCATCTGAAGCTGATGACAACAGATTGGTAGGTTAGTTTTTAAATACACGGGGTTAATACGATACCCGTGTATTTTTATGATTTTAGGGAAAGTTTTATATGAGGCACACATTAGACTATATAAATACTTATACGGATAATTTTAAGCCTGAAATCGGAATAATTTTGGGATCCGGTTTGGGTGAACTTGCCGATAAGTATCAGGAGTTTGCAATACCTTATAAGCAAATTCCACGTTTCCCTCGTCTTTCATCGGTTGAGGGACATAAGGGGCAGTTGGTTTTTGCAAACATTGTGGGACGCAGAGTTGTAATGATGCAGGGCAGAATGCACTATTACGAGGGCTACTCTATGGAGCAGGTAACCTATCCGATTAAGGTTATGAAAGAATTAGGGGTTAAAACCGTAATTCTTACAAATGCCGCAGGAATAGTCAACAAAAGTTTCCGCCCCGGTGATTTGATGGTCATTACAGACCACATCAATTTTATGGGCTCAAATCCGCTTATAGGAAGAAATGACGAAAAGTATGGCACTCGTTTCCCAGATATGTCAGAGGTATACGACAAGGGTTTAATAAAAATTGTTGATGCAGCTGGGCGGCTCCTAAATATGAATTTAAGGCACGGAATTTATATGGCAACCACAGGTCCGAGTTACGAAACACCCGCGGAAATAAATATGACAAGAACTTTAGGTGCTGATGCCTGCGGAATGTCAACCGTTCCGGAAGCCATCGTTGCAAATTACTGCGGAATAAAAGTTATAGGTTTGAGTTGTCTTACAAACTACGCAAGCGGAGTTTCGGATAAAAAATTAAGCCATAAGGAAGTTATTGAAACCGCAAACGAAGTCAAAGACAAATTTATCGCCCTGATTATGATGATTTTGCAGAACATAAAATAATCTTAATCTAACTGGTCATAAACTCTGCGGACTTCTTTTATATCCTGCCACATAAGCCATTTGGGAGAGCCTTTTTCTCTTGAATCATTGCGCAAAAGGTAAGAGGGATGAAAAATAGGCATCATTTTAGAATAATTAGGACCCTCATACCACTTGCCGCGGAGCTTTGTAATTCCTAATTGAGTATCAATAAAAGAATATGCGGCAACTTTTCCGCACAAAAGTATAATTCTTGGCTTAAGAATATCTATCTGTGCATTGAGATACTCACTGCACGCAACTTTTTCTTCAGGCAGAGGGTCGCGATTATCTGGCGGACGGCATTTTAAGGTATTGCAAATATAAATATTTTCTTTGCGTGAAAATCCGACACAACCTAAGATTTTATCCAAAAGTTGTCCTGCTTTGCCAACAAAAGGTTCCCCCTGCATATCTTCATAATACCCGGGTGCTTCGCCTATCAACATAATTTTTGAATTTGGCACACCTGCGCTGAAAACCGTATTCGTTTTTGTTTTGCAAAGTGAACATTTATCGCAATTAAGGCATTTTAGCCTTACCTGTTCAAGCTTTTCATCAAACTCTGACATTATATTAACCCTCAGGCATTAAAACAGAAATTACGGCATTATCAAGTGACAGGTATTTTCTTATAACAGTTTGCAAATCCTCAACTGTAATGTTTTCAAGATCATTCAGGTATTCTTCAATAAGTTTAAGACTACCACAAACTGTTTCGTAATAACCGATATTTTCGCCTATTTCAGACACGGTTTCGGCTTCGTTTGCAAATCTTGATTTAATACGTTTTTTGGATTTTAAGAGTTCATCCTGAGTAATTTTATTTTCAAGCAAACCATTAAGTTCTTTTTTGACAAGTTCTAGCGCCTGTTCTCTTGCTTCAGGTTTAAAGTTTGCCTGAATAAAGAAATTGTTGCCGTCTTTGAACTGATAATGCTCTGTCCCGACCATATTGAATATCTGTTCGGGCAGCTTTTCAATAAGATTTTGCTGCAACCGTGAACTTGCTCCGTCGCCAAAGATTATACTTATTAAATCAAGACAGATTGAGTCTTTCAATTCGCAAGCCTTTGGCCCGAGCCACCCAAACATCATATAACCCGTCTGGACATTTGATTTTTCTTCAATATATTTTGTCTGTAATGTCGGGGCATCAGGTTCGTTAAATCTTTGCGTAGATTCAATTCTTTCGGGGAAAGTAAATCTTACCATAATTTTATTCAAAACTTCCTCATGGTCGAAATCACCGACAACAATAGTTGTAACATTTTTCGGGGTATAGAATTTGCGGTAATAATTATCAACATCCTCTCTTGTAAGCTGAGATATTATTTCGGGAGTACCGATTACATCTCTTTTATACGGATGATTTGTATACATATTTTTGTTGCACTGATTATAAACCTTTGTCCAAGGCTGATCTTTTCTCATTCTGATTTCTTCGATAACAACGTGGCGCTCTCTTTTATCAGTCACGGTTGAATCGTTTATATCAAACGGTGCACCGAGTTCTTCATATGGGAAAATCGGATCCATCATCATATTGGCATGCAAATCAAGCGCCATATCAAAATATTTGTTATTTTCACCTTTCGGGAGAGTTACATAATAGAAAGTATAATCTTTCCATGTTGCAGCATTAACTATTGCACCTTTTGATTCGAGAATTTTATCAAACTCCCCGACCTTATGGGCGTGAGTACCTTTAAACATAAGGTGTTCAAGAAAATGCGAAATGCCGTTGTTATTGTCATCCTCGTTTATTGAACCCGTTTTTACCCAAGATGAAACACTCACCATGTTTCCCTCTTTGTGCGCAAAAACTATCTTATGACCGTTATCATTAGTATATATTTCAACATCCTTATTCAGATAAGGATATTTAATCAAAGTCTTTTCCATAATGTCCTCTCTTATGAAATTATTATATCATAATTATTTACGGGGCAAAAATTTACATATTTTTACACAAATAAGGCAATAATTTTTAATAAAATGTTTTTATAAATACATAGGCAGTGTTATGAAAATTGTACCAAATTATATTGTTTCAAATAATCAAACGATAAGACGTGCGCAGTCATTTGCCCAAAACCCTCAAAGTGAGAAGGTCCAGGTAAATGAAGTGGCCAATGTTGTGCCTGATTATAATGTCAATAAGCCAATGACATATCAAAAAATTGAGGATATAAAACTACCTGACAATCTTATTGCGCATTACTATAAGCTCGGTAACGGACAAAAAGTTGTAATTATCCCGAAAGACGGAACAACGGTAATAAGAAGTTACGTTAACACAGGTTCACTCAATGAACCTGACAGGGTAAGAGGTATAAGCCACTATATCGAGCACAACTTGTTCAATGGCTCAGATGCTCTTGGCGACAAAGATTATTTTGAAGAAGTACACAAAATGGGGGCATACACAAATGCATCGACGAATTTTTCAATTACTGATTATGAAATAGATTCGAATCTGCTTGAAGATACCGATTTGGAAAACCAGATTAAACTTCATGCGGGAATGATTCAGACCCCGAAATTTTTACAGAAAAAACTTGATAAAGAAAAAGATATCGTAAATTCCGAAATCAACATGTATATGTCTGACGATTCATCAAGCGCAGAAACAATAACATTAAAAAATCTGTTCAATATTAAATCAACTTCTCCAAACCTTGTGGCAGGTTCAACAGATAACATTGACGCGCTGACAAGAGAAGATGTAGTTGAGTATTTTAACAATAATTATTACCCTGCAAATACCGTAACAGTTATAACAGGCGAAGTTGATGAAGCAAAAACAATTGAACTTATTTCAAAATACTTCAACTCAACAAAAATGCCGTCAAGTCAGCGCACTTATGAAAAAATGACACCGATAGAAAAATCTGTCAGACAAGATATCATTTCAAACAAAAAAACAGGACGTGCGGAAATCTTTTTAGGGTTTGCCGGATGCGAAAACAACAATGATAAAGACCAAATATACTTAAGAGCAGTGAATCAACTTCTATTCGGACTTGCAAATTCAAGAATAAAAACTACCGAAGAAAAATATTCAACAGACATTTATCCGTCAATAGAAAGAATGGGCACGCGCCCAGCAGACAAAACGGCAATTGTAATAAAAACATCTGTTCCTGAAGAATATGTGGAACCCATACTAAAAGACATTTATAAAGTTTTAACGCAGGTCGCAACAAACCCGCCTTCGCCTGATGAATTTGAAGCAATAAAAACAAATATCAAAAAAGTTAATGCTATCGGAATGCAGTCATCGAGTGAACTTAATTATCACATCGGAACAGATTTCCTGAATGACACACATTACAAAACCGCAAACTACGATAAAATCATCAACAGCATGACTTACGATGATTTTACAAGAACCGTGAAAAAATATTATGACCTGAATAAAACCGCACTGACTGTTGTTCACCCCCAAAATACAACAAAAGAAAGCATCGAAAATAATTACAATAACGTAATAAAAACACAGGTATCATTTACCGGTTCAAACAAAAAAACTCCGATAAACATTGATAAAATCGAACAATACAGGATGCCGAATAATTTTGAGGTAACTCTTGTTAATTCGGACAGTGATGTAATAAACTACTCACTTGAATACTACTCAAAAGACAAATCACCTAAAAAAGCGGCGGTTGCAGATATTTTAAACGATATGTTCAAATACTGCGGTACATATCAGCACAGTTGGGAACAGTTGGCTGATTTAAGCGACAAAAACGCAATAAACAGCGGACTCAGTGCAGGAAGAAGCAGTCTTGCAATAAGCGGAAGTTTTCCCGCAGATAAAGCTGAAATCGGGCTTAATTTGTTCCGAGAAAATCTGCTTCAGGCTGATTTAAACCCGCAGTTATTCCAAAATGCAATCAGACATTGTAAAGACAGATATTCAAACATGGAGCCTGATGCATTTGATGCCTATGATAAAGCAATGTTTGAGGGAACGCATAACGCCTATACATATAAAGATAAATTAGAGAGTCTGAAAGAGATATCATATAATGATGTAATTTCGCTCTATAGCGAAATTTTGACAAAAAGCCAAGGGCAGATTGTTGTCACAGGTCCGTTTTCAAAACATCCCGAATTGAAGCAGTTGATATTTAAGAATGCCGGAAGTTTCAAAATTGTTCAACCGAAAAATACAGACCTTGCAAAATGCCATATTCAAAATAGCGATGTTCAGATGCATACTGTTGAAACAAACAGAAATCAGGCAGAAATTATTGAGGGCTTCAAGTTCAGCCAAAACGGGAACATAAAAGATGATGTAAGTATAATGCTTTTAAATACAATTCTCGGTATGGGTCAGGGCTCAAGACTGTTTAATGATTTAAGAGAACAACGCCATCTTGCCTATATGGTAGATTCCGCATATCAAACACAGGGAGACAGCGGAATATTGAGCCTTATGATTAAAACCACCACTAATAACGCAGAGACAGGCGAAAAATCGCTTGATAACATCAAAAAATCGATTGACGGGTTCAATGAAAATATTGAAAAGCTAAAGAACGAATATGTATCAGAGGATGAACTTGAAAAAGCGAAGAAATCGATGAAGTCAAATATTTTGGCATCTCTTGAAATGAATTCCGTTAAAAACTCGATTATAGGTGACAATTCAACAACTGTCTATGGAGTTGATTACACAAATCAACAAATTGAAATGATAGATAAAATTACTCCGCAGGATATATTAAACACCGCAAGAAATATCTTCTCTCACAAGCCGATATACTCAATCGCCGGCACAAAAGAAGCTCTTGATTTCAACAAAGATTATCTTGAAAGCCTGAAATAAAATTTTTCTCAGACGCAAAAAATATTTTTACCTGTTTTAGAATATAAGTTAACTCATTCTAAAGGCAGGAAAAATTTATGCAGATTACAAATTACAACAATTCGTCACCAAAATTTTGCGGGGTTATAAAAAACACAGATTTATTCAGAAACTGCGCACTTGAATATGCAAAAGGAATAAAAGTCGGAGATGATGACTGGACAAAATTAAAAATGTTTATAAACACCGTTAAAGCAATAAAAAATGACGGAACTTCAAATGAATTTATCATTAATAAAATCGGAAGCCCGCAAAAGCAACTTTGGAACATTAAATACGGTTCGTACATTAAACAGGATGAGTATTTTAAATCAGATATATTCAACGGGAAAGAATACGGGTATGAAGTACTCCGAAAAGAGGCATTCAAAAAAATTATAGAATTTGGGAAAGAACATTTTGGACTAAAAGAATTAAGTAAACCGATAGATGAATTTTTACCTGCAAAGATTTATTTAAAAAGAGCAAATAATTTTGCCAATAAATCAAAAGCCGAAAAAAGTCGGGATATTTCCACAAGACTGGAAATAAAGGCTCAACGCGAAGTAAACAGGGCAGAAGCAGCAATATCGGAAATTCGAGAAAAGCTGCTCAGTTCAATTTAACAGCAATGCCTGATTTGGTTTATAATTTTGTCTGCACCGTCGTATTTTGCAAGACCAAGAGCATTTTGCTTTACGGTATTTAAAAATTCCGCATCATTTGCAAGCATTTCAATTTTTTTAAGCAGAACTTCACAATCTGTTGCTCCGTCTTCAAGATATAATCCTGCCCCTTGATTCAGCATATACTTGGCATTTTTTCTTTGGTGGTCTGCTGCAGCATAAGCATAAGGTACAAAAATTGACGCAACACCGCTTGCACAGAGTTCAGATATACTTAGGGATCCTGCTCTTGATACCGCAATATCACTTGCTTTAAGAACATCTGTCATATTATCAAAATAAGGTCTTACAATAATATTTTTATCATTCTCATAGTCGGAATAAATTTCTTTTAGTTGAACAATAACATCATCATAGTTACGTTTGCCTGTCTGAAAAATAACTTGTATTCCTCGATTTGAGAGCTCTTTCAAAATTCCGACTGTCGCATCGTTGATTTTTTTTGCTCCCTGCGAACCGCCCATTATGCAGATTGTCAGTTTATTTTCAAGTCCCAAATTCATTCTTGCCTGTTCTTTTGTTAAAGTTGAAAATTCTTTCCTGATGGGGTTGCCGTTTACAACACAATTTTTATTGTGCAACTTGTCACACTCAACCTCAAAAGCAACAGAAATACTTTTTGCAAACGGAGCAAATCTTCTTGTAACAAGTCCTGGGTTGGCGTCGCAGTCGTGCATAACAAACGGAACTCTCATTATCATGCCCGCAAACAAAACAGGGGCAGAAACATATCCTCCGGTGCCAAAAATCGCATCAGGCTTGTATTTTATAATGTAAAAGCAACATTTTACACAGGCAAAAAGCATCTGGAACGACCATTTTAAAAAGTTTAAGGTCGCCTTACGCGGCATACCTGAACTGTTTACAGGCAGAAAAGTATAATTTTTCTGGGCAGTAATATCCGCTTCAAGATTATTAGGATTACCGACATAATAAATTTTTTCGGTATCTTGCTGTTCTAATAACCCGTCTGCAACGGCAATTGCGGGGTATATGTGGCCTCCAGTTCCACCGCCTGTTATAAAATAAGTTTTTTTATTCATTAACTTCTGTCCTGACTTTCTTAATTCTCTGCCTTGAAATATTTAATAAAATTCCAATCATTGATAAAAATACAATTATTGAAGTACCGCCGTAACTGATAAACGGCAGAGTAACACCTGTTACAGGGAACAGGGAACTTGCAACCGCCATATTCAAAAATGCCTGAAAGCCGAAAATAAACGTTATTCCGATAGCAAGAAGTTTGCCGTACATATCAGGACATCTTTTTGCAATTTTAAGTCCTCTGTGAACCAACGCCGCAAAAAGTCCGATTATAAAAAAACAACCCAAAAATCCGAATTCTTCAGCGATAATGGAAAAAATAAAGTCCGTATGGCATTCGGGCAAATACGCAAGTTTCTGAATTGACCCGCCATACCCCGTTCCGCTAAATCCTCCGGATGCAAAGGCAATCAAAGACTGGATAATATTATACCCTTTACCCTGCGCATCCGCCCCTGGGTTAAGCCAGATGGTAATTCTGTCCATTTGATAGCCGTGGAGCAATTTTGGTATCATAGAAATTACTCCGATACCTGCCAATCCACCGCCGATACCGATTAAAAGCCACGGACCACCTGCGGCTATATACATTGCCAATCCGGCACAAAACAGTATAATAACCATACTCAAATTCGGCTGTTTAAAAACAAGTAAAACAACTATAAGCATAGGTATCAAAACTTTCACAATAAATTTTGGTTCAAAAACATTGACCCTGTCTTTGAATGCGCTTGCAAGAAGCATACAAAACAAAGGTTTTGCAAATTCAGACGGCTGAAGCTGCATAAACCCCAAGTTCATCCATCGCCTTGCTCCGTTAATTTCCATACCCATAGGGGTAAACATTACTATACACAGCAAAACTATAACTACCCACAGGAACTTTGTATTAAATCTTTCCAGTTTGTGATAGTCAAAATTCATAAAGAATGCAAGTCCTGCAAACCCCACGACAGCAAATATTCCTTGTTTTAAAAGAAAACTGATTAAGGGTACGCCCTCTCTCATACACTTTGGTGCGGTTGCGGAAAATATTGCAAGAAACCCAATTATGACTAGGAATATAACCATCAAAAGCAACTCCTTGTCGGGTGCCGTCAACACAGTATCAGGCTTCTGCTTTTTATGTTTTGTTTTTGGTCTTAACGGATTATTATATTCCTGATAGGACATATTCTCTGAAAACCTCTCCTCTGTGTTCATAACTGTTAAACATATCAAAACTTGCGCACGCAGGTGACAATAAAATTACATTCGGTTTTAATTCTACCCCTTTATCAACTGCACTTTGTAAGGTCTGTTCTCTGATAATATTATCAAAACCGTTCGCTTTAAGATTCTGCTCAAATCTCTCTGTTGCTTCCCCAATCAATATAACGGTTTTAATATGCTCTTTTACCGACTTGCAAAACTCGGTCAAATCCGTGTTTTTATCCCTGCCCCCTGCAATGAGAACAACATTTTGGTTATTAAACGAATTTATTGCAACGATAGATGCCTCGGGATTTGTCGCTTTGGAATCATTATAAAAAGTTATTCCATTTTTAACGGCAATTTTTTCAAGCCTATGAGCAGGTGCCCTAAATTCCATAATCGCATTTTTTATTGTCTCGTTATCAATACCAGTTAATTTTGCACATATAACAGAACATTCAATATTTTGATAATTATGTTCGCCTATTAACGGGCAATCAGAGATTTTAATAATTTCTTCTCTTTGACCATCACGTTTATAAATAATTGCGCCATTTTCCACAAAACATGAATTTTCACCAAAATCAGCACCAAACATAAAAACTTTACCTTTAATTTCTTTTGAAAACTCCAAAAGCCTTGAATCTTTTGCATTAAGCACACAATATTTTGCTGTTTGCGGTTCTCTGAAAACTCTTGCCTTGGCATTAAAGTAATTCTCAAGTCCGTTATGCCAGTCTATATGATCGGGGGTAAAGTTTGTCCAAACTGCAATATATGGTTTCAGCGAGGTACTCATATCAAGTTGAAACGAACTTGCTTCACATACAAAATAATCAAGATTTTCATCCGCAACAAGACATGGCGGTGTTCCGATATTCCCACAGGCTTCGGTTTTGAGTTTTTTACTCAAAATATGTTGAGTTAATGAAGTTGTGGTTGTTTTACCATTTGTTCCAGTAATAATGATAAACGGAATATCACATTCTCTGTATGCAAGTTCAAGTTCAGATATAACAGGAATTTGTTCTGCTCTTACCCTTTTAATAATTTGGCTGTATGGGGAAATCCCCGGACTTGTAACAGCAAAATCCGATTTTTTGATAAAGCCGTCACTGTGCCCGCCGTATTCGACATGAACTCCCAAATCCTCAAGCATTTTTGCGTTATCTGACTGTTCTTTTGTGGTGATGTCATTATATTCGGTCAGATAAACATCCGCACCGTGCTTTTTTGCAAACTTTGCTGCAGCAATACCACTTTTTGATAGCCCCAAAATAAGAACTTTTTTACCTCTTACACTCATTATATTATCCCCTTAGCAAACAATTCGTATAACACAACTGCAAACGCAGAAAATAAAAACGAAACAACTGAAAAGACAACAACAACCTTTTTCTCACACCACCCTAAAAGTTCAAAATGATGATGAATTGGCGCCATCTTAAATACTCTTTTACCGGTTGTCTTGAAACTTGCAACCTGAATAATAACAGACAACGTTTCCATAACAAAAACCGCACCAAAGAAAATCAAAAAGAACTCAAATTTTCCAAGAACCGCAATCGTTCCAAGTAATCCCCCAATAGCTAGCGAACCTGTATCGCCCATAAAGACTTGAGCTTTCGGCTTGTTAAACTGTAAAAAGCCAATCAGAGCTCCTGCAACAGCTGCAGAAATTATCGCTAAATCAATATAACCCGATAAAAGTGCAATAAAAGAACAGGCTACAAATGCAGAAACTCCGCACCCTGCGGCAAGTCCGTCAAGTCCGTCGGTTAAATTGTAGGCATTTGAAGAACCCGTTATAATAAATACGGCAAAAGCCGGATAAAACCAACCCAAATTGAGTGTCCAATGTCCAACGGTAAAATTACAAGCTTCAGGGTGAGAAATTACAAGCGCGATTGTCGGCAAAAGTGCAATCGCGATTTGTCTGAAAAGTTTTCCCCTCGGAGTTAAGCCATCATTACCTTTCCCCCTGATTTTAATAAAATCATCCTGAAATCCTGCAAGTGTATAGAAAAATAATGTTATAACCGTAATTAGTGCGGTTGTTGACATTTCCTGTGCAAGCGAAAGGACTATAACAGATGCCATAATGACGGCACCTACAATGAAAATTCCGCCCGTTGTGGGTGTACCCTGCTTTTGAGCGTGAGTTTCTGGCGCAAGCTCCTTAACATACTGCCCTATCGTTTTTTTCTTTAACAAGTCTATATACGGCACTCCGAAAAGCGAACACAATATCAGACCGAGCAAAAATGCCACCGCAACCATTATCATTTTTATATATCCCTCATTCTTTGATTTTTTCCAGTATTTCTTCAAACTTCATTGAACGTGAAGCCTTTAAAAATATTGTATTACTCTTGTTTGAATTTTCAACAATGTAAACAGATGCCTGCTCATTGTTATCGAAATATTCGGCTTCAAAGCCCTCTGTTTCAAGCGGTTCACCTATGTATCGGGCAAGTTTGCCAACAAGAATATACTTAACATATTTGTCAAACCTCGACAAATATTCCCCGACCTGTCTGTGATACTCAATCTCATTTTCGCCGAGTTCCCCCATATCGCCGAGAACAACAACAGGATTCTCATAAAGTTCAATAAACGCCTTAACCGATGCTTTCATTGATTCGGGGTTTGCATTGTAACTATCATTTATAAATTTAAGCCCTTTAATTTCTTCAACTTCCCAACGCTTTTCAATGGGATGATAAGTTTTTAAGCCTTTTGCGATTTCATCAGGTATCATTCCGACTTTTAGCCCGACATTAATTGCTGAAAGGGAATTTTCAATATTGTAATCACCCTCAACATTGAGTTCATAAATATCGCCTCTGTATTCAAATTTTGAATAAGAGGGCTTTCGTTCCAAAACCTCAACATCATTTAATGAATAGAAAATCTTTTCGCCCTTAAATTTGAGATGTTTTTTAATAATATCCTGATTTAGCGAAACAAAAGTTCCGTCAGGCTTGAGCCCGTCTGCAATCTCACATTTTGCTATTGCAATATTATCTAATGAACCAAGTCTACCGACATGCGCACTTCCGCAATTTGTAATTATCGCATAATCAGGGGTTAAATATTTTGTAATGTATTCTATTTCCCCTAAACCTCTCATACCCATTTCAACAATAAGTATTTGGGTATCTGTTGGCATTGAAAGCACCGTCTGACAAAACCCGATTTCATTGTTGTGGTTTGAAAAAGTTTTATGCGTTTTAAATTTGTAATTTAACACTGAATAGACCATTTCCTTTGTGGTAGTTTTACCTGCACTGCCTGTTATTCCGACAACAGTCGGGCTAATTTTATTGCGGTAGAACCGCGCGATTTTCATATAGGCATTTTTAGAATCAGTGACTTTCAAAACTAAATCTGCGCCGTTAAAAACCTTATTTTCTGTTGTAAAATAGGCCTTTGCACCATTTTCAAGTGCTTTATCGATAAATTTTTCGCCGTCAAAAGTTTCGCCTTTTAGTGGCAGATAAATATCCTGACCGCAAATTGTACGGGTATCCGTTGAGATATTAAAATCAATATCACAGCCGTTATCTTTTAAAACTTCTGCTCCCGTAGCCTTTATCAAATCTTCTTTGTTAAACATAATACTATTTTACTCCAAATAACAAATAAATATTCAAAAATTAACAAATATTAAAACTGCTTGACAATAGGTTATCAGCGGGTAATAATTAGTCTAGTGATTACTCGGGCAATCGTTTATAAAACCTTTGAGTATGTTAGCCGAAAGCATTTGTCATTCTGAGCAAAGCGAAGAATCTCACACATAGCAAGCAATACACATAATCAAGGTTACGAACCCACAATTTGAAAGGACAAAGATATGTACGCAATTGTAGAAACAGGCGGAAAACAGTATCAGGTAGAAGAAGGACGCTACGTTGATATTGAAAAACTGGAAGGCGATGTTGACTCTAAAGTTACTTTTGATAATATCGTTATGATAGTAAACGGTAAAAAATCAAAAGTTGGTCAGCCTTATGTATCAGGGGCATCTGTTGAAGGTAAAATCCTTAAACAGGACAAAGCAAAGAAAATTATTGTTTTCAAACAAAGACCTAAAAAAGGATACAGAAAAAAACAGGGGCACAGACAGGAATTTACAAGAGTAATGATTTCAAAAATCAGAACCTCTGCAAAAAAATCTGCTAAAGAAGAAACAACAGAAGCAGCTGCAGAATAATTAACGAAAAGAATTAAAGGAGAATATAAAAATGGCACATAAGAAAGGTATGGGATCCACCAGAAACGGACGTGACTCCGAAGCGAAGCGCTTGGGTGTCAAAAAGTTCGGTGGTGAAACAGTTAAAGCAGGTAACATCCTCGTTCGCCAGAGAGGTACAAAAATTCATCCGGGCAACAACGTAGGTATCGGTTCTGATGATACTTTGTATGCATTGATAGACGGTCAGGTTAAATTTGAACCTCACAGACGCGACAGAAAACAGGTTTCAGTTTACTCTGCGTAAATTAAATTGTTAATATAAAAAGAGCCGAGGTGAAAACCTCGGCTCTTTTAGTTCTAAATATTAAACTTCAGCATCCGCATATTCTCTGTCGGGGATATAATCTGCATCCGATATAACCAACTGTGTCGGTTTACCTTTTGGGGCAACAACATCCGCGTATTTATCAACTAGACCCTGCGGGACTACAAATGAAGATTTTGGTCTTATTGTCAGTTCACCACCGCTTGCATAAACACCTGTCATTTGAACCGTAGCGATTTTGCCGGCACCTGCTGTTTTGTTTGTTTTACCTATATTAAATAATTTCGCGATTCCTGTTGCACCGCCCAAACCTTTAGTTGTTAAATCTTTCATCTTACTATCTCCATGTTCTCTTCTCTATACCTTAATAAAGTATTTTGAAAAGTCACAATTTCAGAGTTGGTTTATTTTGTTACATTGCTTAACATTCTTCATAGAGTGCCGATGCTTCCTGCACGCTGACTGCCCCTTGCGGAACTTTCAAAACTCTCACTTTCAGAGTTCTTGTTGCGTACTCGATTTCAATAATATCGTTTTCTTTAATTTGTTTTGCAGGTTTTGACGGGTTCCCGTTTACCAAAACTCTGCCCATATCGGAAGCTTCATTTGCAACAGTTCTGCGCTTAATAAGTCTGGATACTTTTAAAAATTTGTCTAATCTCATGCCGTAATTTTAACACATAATGCGATTTTATGGTATAATCACAAATAAGGGAGAATAGTGTAATGAAAAAGTTTTTGACTTTATTTGTATTTATAATGAGTATTTTGTTATTTGCACCGCAGTCTTTTGCCGAAAATATCAAATTTATTCAGGTAACAGATGCACATATGGCAAAAAATTCGGAATATTCACAAAAAGTTTTAAAAGCAACAATTGATGATATTAATAAACAGGAAAATGTTTCATTTGTTGTATTTACGGGGGATAATATTAACTACGCACAGGAAGAAGATTTGAGGATTTTTGCATCAATAGTTAGAAAACTCCATGTCCCTTACTATATAGTAATAGGCAACCACGATGTGTATAAGGCAGGCGGAATGTCAAAAGTTCAGTATCTGGATATTTTAAGACAAAGCAACTTCAAAATTCATCAGAGAAAACCTAATTTTAAATGGGGCAAAAAAGGTTTTGAATTTTTAATTGTTGACGGAGCAAAAGAGGTTATTCCCGGTCCGGCAGGATACTTTAAGAAAGACACATTAAAATGGCTTGATAAAACTTTGACAAAAGACAAAAGAAAAACTGTTGTAATCTTTCAGCACTTCCCTATTGAATACCCCGACGGTGCAGAGGGCAGATTAAAAACGCATAAAACTTATAAAGTTGAGGATTACAAAGATATCATAGACAAGCACCACAATGTTCTTGCTATTATATCGGGGCATTTACACACAAACGGAGAAAACATGAAAAACGGTGTTTACCATATTTCAACCCCGTCGCTTCTTGCTATGCCCCATGCGTACAAAATCATTGATATAGTTACAATGAAAGATTTTTCACCGATTATTTATACTCAGTTAAGAGAAGTAACAGTCAAAAACAACGAAGACAATTAGTGTCTGATTTTTGCAATAAGTTTATTGACACCTTTTACGCCAATCAGAACAAACGGAGTTGCAATCAGTGTCCCTAAAGCAAGTTTTATTATTTTTGGAATCCCTTTTTTAACTTTTTGCGGATTAGCGTGTTGTTGTTGTATAAAAACATCGTTCATAATCCCGTTATACAGAGCCTGCGCCTCAAAATAATTATAAGGACGTCTGACAGGCAACCTATCGGGAAAATCAACAACACCGACTATGGCTTTGTCGCCATAGTGCATTTGTTTATTTGATGGATTTTCCACATAAAAATTACTATCTACCATACATATATAAAAACATCTGCCGGAAAAAAATTGCCATAAAATATTAAAAAATATAACAAAACACTTGATTTTAAATATTGTTATGATAATATAACTTTACAACCGCAGACCGTTAGTGTCGCGAGACTTAATTGTTACACACTGCTAACCGAGGTTATACCGAAAGTAAATAGTATGTTCTTATGAACAAAAGACTTTAGTATAAGATTTTGCGGTTAACACTAAGAAAGCAAAATCTTTTTTAGTGTTAAACAAAGGTCGATACAAACAAGCGGGTTCAACCCGCAAACAAAAGGAGCAAAAATGTCAACAAAAGCATTTAAATCAGAAAAAATTGACGAAATCAAATCCAAAATTGAAAAAGCTCAGGTTGCAATCATAACCGATTATAAAGGGTTAAGCGTTGAAGAAATTACAAATCTAAGACGCAATCTTCAAAAAGATGGCGGTGATTATATGGTTACCAAAAATACATTAGCAAAAATTGCAATTAAAGGTACATCGTACGAACCTTTAGCTGAGAAGTTATCAGGTCCTGTTGCATTGGCATTTGGTTTTAATGACCCCGTTTCACCTGCAAAAGCATTAAAAACATTCATCAATGAAACAAAAAAATGTGAAATTTTAGGTGCAGTATTAGACGGGAAACTGTTATCCGTTGAAGAAACAAAAGCTCTCGCAAATCTTCCGTCAAAAGAAGAACTCTTTGCAAAAATGCTTGGTTCAATCAACTCACCTGCTTCAGGGCTTGTTGGTTGTGTCAACGGTGTTATGGCATCTCTTACAAGAGCTATTGCAGCTGTTAGAGATCAAAAAGCTGCTTAGCAAATTTTGCTAGGTAAAATTAAAAGTACACACTCAAAAAAAAATTAAAAGGAGAAATAAAAATGAGTAACGTAGAAACTATTTTAGAATCAATCGAAAAATTAACATTGTTAGAAGCAGCTGAATTAGTTAAGGCTATGGAAGAAAAATTCGGCGTATCAGCAGCAGCTCCTGTAGCAGTTGCAGCAGCAGCTCCTGCAGCAGGCGGTGCAGCAGCTCCGGCTGATGATCCTGATGCAGAAGTATCAGTTATCTTGGCTTCAGTTCCGGCTGATAAGAAAATCGCTGTATTGAAAGAAGTAAGAAACATCACAGGTTTAGGCTTGAAAGAAGCTAAAGACCTGGTTGAAGCTGCACCTAAAGCAGTTAAAGAAAACATCAAAAAATCAGAAGCTGAAGAAATCAAGAAAACTCTTGAAGCAGCTGGTGCTGGTGTTGAAATTAAATAGTATAAATATCAATTTTTACAATTTGATTTTAAATTCAAAAAATGATAAAATAAATGGGCAATCTTTTAAAGGTTGTCCGTTTATTTTATGGGGGTAAAATGTTAGACGAAAGATTTTTGTACGGCGCAATAGCATTAATGCTGATAATAATATTGAACGAATACGTTTTCAAAAAGTATCTGCATTTTGATATGGACAAATTTGACGTGCTGAAATTTTTTAAAAATTTCAAAAGAATGTGCTTTGTATACAACAAAAAGTTTTTTGGCAAAAAAGATTTCGTTATTAAGAAAAATACCGGCCAACACTCTCTTATACTGGTAGAAGTTGGAGAAAACAAAGCAACAGTAATGGCGACTTTAAGGCAAATAACGGGAATTACCTATGACCATGCAAAATGGATCGCAGATGCAGCACCGACAGCATTTATAACCGATATTTCGGCAGACGAAGCTGATTTAACCAAAAAGGCACTCGAATTTGTCGGAGCAAAGGTTGAAATAAAATAAAAGCAAATAGTAAGCCGAACATCAAATGTTCGGCTTACTATTTAACATATTAAATGCGATTACTTAACGGTCAGAATAAATCCGCCTTTATCTGCATTTTGCAATGCTTCGCCATCGATTTTTGCTCTCAAGTTTTTGATATACTTGTAAACATAATCTCTCGGCAATTCAAGCAAGTCAGCAAGGTCTTTTGCATAAACAATTTCGTTTGCGTGAGCGGAGAAATAATCAAACACTCTCTGTTCACGTTCTGTTAATGCTTTTTTAAACACTACTCTGACTTCATCCCTAACAACATCACCTGTTTTCACCTCATTAATAATATCTTCTTTTACTTTTTCAATAACTTTTTGTGATTTCTTTTCAGGCTTTTTGGCAGTTGTTTCTGCTTTAACTTCAGCCTTTTTATTATCATTTTTTACAAGTTTTTGTGTTTTTTTATCATCCTGCAAGCCTTTTACCGAGAAAGGAGAAACATAAATTTCTTTTTCTTTTTCGTATGCTCTGTTTGCAATTGTGCTCAATCTTTCGGCACTTGCTGCATATTCTGCTTCGTTTGAAATAACAGGTTTACCATGAAGCACAATATCAACCAAATCATTTGTGGTTTTCTTTTGTTCTATCTTTTTCCCCAATCTTGCAGCAAATTCCTCTAATGTAATTTTCTCTAATGAACTTCTCCACTGTTTAATCTCTTCCTTACTCAGATATTCAGCCATTCATTATCTCCTTACTAAACTATTCCTTACTCACTTAATCTATCATAAAGCATGCCCCTTGACACAAAATGTTTCTAAACGTAAATTTTTATTTATTTTGTTAAGATTTTGCCATTTTACACTTGATTTTTCGGCGTTTAAGTTGAAATGTCTATCCTGTCTGGTTTATGATAGAATTTTACAGGGAGAAAAGCGTGTTTACAAGAGAAGAAATAATCGAAATATTAAAAGATGACACCAAAAATCAGTGGTTGTTTTCGCTTGCTGACAAAGTCAGACAAGAGAATGTCGGTGACAGTGTTCATTTAAGAGGTCTTGTCGAATTTTCAAACATCTGCAAATGTGATTGCAAATACTGCGGACTGCGTAAAAGTAACTCAAACGCAGACAGATACCGCATTTTAAAAGACGAAATAATTGAAATTGTAAAACACGCATCAGATATGGGTTATAAGACTATCGTATTGCAGTCTGGCGAGGATGGTTATTACACAACAGATAAAATGGTTGAAATAATAAAAGCAGTAAAAGAATTTGATGTCGCCCTGACACTAAGTATAGGCGAACGCAGTTATGAAGATTATAAGGCATTTAAAGATGCCGGAGCAGACAGATACCTCATCAGAATAGAAACAACTGACAGTGAATTATACAAACAAATGCACCCGAATATGGATTATGATAACCGTATAAGATGCTTAAAAAACTTGCGTAAATTAGGTTCCGAAGTCGGAACGGGGTGCCTTGTCGGGCTTCCGAATCAGGGTATTGAATCGCTTGCGGATGATATTTTGTTTTTTAAAGAAATTGAAGCCGATATGGTTGGAATAGGGCCATTTATAGCGCATCCACAGACGCCCTTAAAAGACAGACCCAACGGAAGTTTTACACTTGCGCTAAAGGTTATGGCACTGACAAGAATTATGCTTCCCGATATAAATATTCCCGCCACAACAGCTATGGAAACCCTTAACCCGAACGGCAGAATAATTGCACTTCAAAGCGGAGCAAATGTTGTTATGCCGAATATTACTTCGCAAAAATACCGCGCAAAATATGAAATTTACCCGAATAAAATTTGCATAAATGACAGCCCTGACAAATGCAGAAACTGTATAGGCACAAAAATTGAATCAATCGGCAGAACAGTCGCAACAAATTACGGTTTCAGCCACAACAGGGGGTAATATTTGAGAATTATATACTATCTTACAGTAGCATGTCATTGCGAGCACTTTAGGGCGTGGCAATCCTTTGCCTCCTCGCAACGACAAATATTTACTGCAACTTTGTATATAGCTACCTAATATTCTTTGCAAAGTTTGAAATAATATTGTATAATAAGTTCGGTCGTTTAAAGCAGTTATATTTTAATAAGGAGGATTTTATGTGTGAATGTTTAAAAAAGTATCTTGTTGAATTTATAGGAACATTTTTCCTTGTATTCACAATAGGTGCAACGGCAGTTTGGGGGGGGGAAGCTTGTATTGCTCCGCTTGCTATCGGTTTTGTATTGATGGTGATGGTTTACGCAGGCGGACACATTTCAGGTGGGCATTACAACCCCGCGGTATCCCTCGCTTGTGCTATAAGAGGGACATTAGAGTGGAAACAATGGATACCATATACAATTTTTCAAATATTAGGTGGCATTTGTGCCGCCCTAACTATAGATTTATTATCGGGCGGACTTGATGCACCCGCAAAATTATCTTTCAGCCTTGCAACAATTTTGATTGCAGAATTTCTGTTCACATTTGCACTTTGCTATGTTGTATTGCATACGGCAACATCAAAGAAAACCGAAGGCAATTCATACTACGGTCTTGCTATCGGTTCAACCGTAATGGTCGGTGCATTTGCGGTCGGTAGTGTTTGCATGGGTGCATTTAACCCTGCTGTTGCCGTTTCTGTTGCAGTTATGGGCGCCGTTTGCTGTCCTTGTATAGCAATTATTACAATAGGGGCTAACTTACTTGGAGGAGTTTGTGCAGCACTTATATTCAAATGTACAAACAATGATGACTAATTTTTAATAACAAAAATCCCTGCTCTTTTTGAGCAGGGATTTTTTTGTGTTAAAATTTAATTGCAGAAGGGAAATGTGTAATGAGTAAACTAAAAATTTATCTTGATAAGGATATTAACAAAGACCTTATCAAATCTAAAAAAATTGCAGTAATCGGCTTTGGTTCTCAGGGCTACGGGCAGTCAATGAATCTTAAAGATTCTGGGTGTAATGTCGTTCTTGGATTAAGACAGGATGGGGCATCCAATAAAAAAGCAAAAAACTACGGCTTCAAAACAATGAGCATTGAAGAAGCAGTCAAATGGGCTGATGTGGTTCAGGTGCTAATTCCTGATGAAGTTCAGGCTGATGTTTACGAAAAACAGATTAAGCCTAATATGAGAGCAGGGCAGTATTTGATGTTCGCTCACGGGTTCAACATCCATTTTAAAAAAATAGTACCGCCTGATGATATAAATGTCATAATGGTTGCACCAAAAGGCCCCGGTCATACCGTAAGAAGCCAGTATACAGAGGGTAAAGGTGTACCAAGTCTAATTGCTGTTTATCAAAATCCAAATGGTGATGGGCAAGAGGTTGCATTGTCTTACGCAAGTGCGATAGGTGCAGGCAGAGCAGGGATAATTGAAACGACTTTCAGAGAGGAAACAGAAACGGATTTGTTCGGGGAACAATGCGTTATCTGCGGAGGGGTTTCTGCGCTGATGAAAGCGGGATTTGAAGTTCTGACAGAAGCTGGGTATTCGCCTTATATGGCATATTTCGAAGTTTTACACGAAATGAAACTTATTGTTGATTTGGTAAACCAAGGCGGTCTTGCCGATATGCGCTATTCAATTTCAAATACCGCAGAATACGGTGATATGACAAGAGGGCCTAAAGTTATTGGGGCTGCATCAAAGAATGCGATGAAAGAAATATTAAAAGATATCCAGTCAGGTACTTTTGCAAATGAATTTACAAAAGAAATGGCATCAGGTCACAAATATTTTGACAAATTAAGAGAAGAAAACAAAAATCACCTTATAGAAAAAGTCGGCGAAGAAATTCGTTCATCCTTTGTCTGGGGAAGAAAAGAAAATATCGTTAACAGAGAAAAAAATTAAGGAGTAAAAATGTTTAATACAGAAGATACATACGAAGTTGTTATATTTTCAATCGGGGACACAAAAGCCGGGACCAAAATGGGAAAGTTGCAATTAAAAAATACGGTTGATGACAGTGTTTTAAATTGTATTCTCTGGGAAGAAACTCTTAACCGCTTTGACGCAAAAATATTCAGAACAGGCAATATGGTGCGCATTGTTTCTGCAACTTTCAATGAAAAATACAACAACTGTCTTGTATCCGCACTTGAACTTGTAAAAGAGGCAAAAATCGGACTTGAACCAAACGAAATTCAAGAATACTGGACAAAGTTGCAGGCATTTATTAATAAAATTGAAAAACCCGAACTGAAAGAGTTTGTTTCAAAATTGTTTGAAGAACACTCTGACAAATTCAAAATTATGCCTGCCGCAAAACTTATGCACCACAATTATATAGGCGGTTTGCTTGTTCATACGGTTGAATGTGCTGAGTTTACAGAACTAAATATTACGCATTTTGCATCGCATGTTAATAAAGACAATGTTCTTGCCGCATGCTTGCTTCATGATTTCGGCAAGATTTTTGAATACACTATAGATACGGAAACAGGTCTGATTGATTATGCCACAGGATTTAAGGAAACGTGGATAACCCACTCACAATGGGGATTTTCGACATGTATGAATGCCGGTTTTGTAAGCGTTGCGAGAATGATAGCCGCACACCACGGCAGAGCCGACTGGGGCGCAATTATTGATTTGGATTCAAAAGACGCAATTGAACCAGAGCTTTATTTAATTCACCTTATTGATAATTTATCAGCAAAATTCGGTAAAATTAATACAAGACTACTTGAAAAATAGGTTATTTTTCAGCCGTTTTAGTCCTTTGTAGTTCAAGCGCAAGGCGGAAGCCAAAAGTGCAGACACCATCAGGAGTACTTTGCGCATACATAATTCCACCATGCAAAGTAATTATACGTTTTGCGGTAAACAATCCAAGACCTGTCGAAGTACTGTTTAATTGGGAATTAACCGATGCTGAAAATTTCTTGAAAATATTTTTTAATTCTTTCGGTTCAATATAATAACTTTTGTTTGAAACAGAGAAATCTGTAAAGCCAGCATTACAAGTTAAATTGAAAAGAATATCAGTATTTTCAAAACTATAAATAAGCGCATTGGACAAAAGATTTTCGATTACTCTTTCTATCTGCAATCTATCTCCTTTTATAATACACTCAGGCAGATTATGATTAAATAAAACATTCAGTCCCTTTTCCGCAATAAGCAAACGATTTTGCTCAATTACAGAATTTACAAGACTTACTAAGTCAATATCGGATTTATTTGGCAAAACAGAATTAAATCCGTATCGGTAACCCGATAATACGATACCAACAAGATTTGACATATATTTTGCTGATGAATAAGTCAGCTTAAGCATTTCACACTGTTTTGGATTAAGAGTCCCAAACTGCCCCTTAAGCAATAAATTTAACATATTAATCAACGCACGCGTCGGAGATTTTAAATCGTGGGTTAATGTTGCGACATAAGACATTTCATCTTTATTAAGCCTTTTATATTTTCTAATTAAGTATGCCTGAAAAACTGTCATGAGGGTAAACAGTAAGAGTATCATATATAACATAACAATTACATATTAGAACCCGAAGATTTATTTACCATTAGCCGAAAGTACAATTTTCCATTTGACTTTATAAAAAATTAATTTGCAATTATGTTACGAAAATAGTAAAACAATATAGGAAGTTATGATAAAGGGAGAAAGCATGAACAGTTATATTGAAAGAATTATTAAAGAAGCAGAAGAAAAAAATAATAATCAGCCTGAATTTATACAGGCATTGAAAGAAGTTTTAACAACATTAGAACCGATTATTAATTCAAGCGACAAATACGAAAAGAATGCCATTCTTGAAAGAATGACAGAACCAGAAAGAATAGTTATGTTTCGTGTTCCTTGGGTTGATGATAGCGGTAAAATTCAGGTAAACAGGGGTTATAGAGTACAGTTCAGTTCTTTAATCGGACCATATAAAGGCGGATTAAGATTTCACCCGAGCGTAAATTTAAGCGTAATGAAATTTTTGGGCTTTGAACAAATATTTAAAAATGCACTTACGGGCTTGCCGATAGGCGGTGCAAAGGGTGGAAGCGACTTTGACCCGAAAGGAAAATCTGATAATGAAGTAATGAGATTTTGTCAGAGCTTTATGACGGAATTATACAGACATATCGGGCAAGACGTTGACGTTCCCGCAGGAGACATCGGTGTCGGCGGCAGAGAAATCGGCTATCTTTTCGGACAATATAAAAGAATCAAAAACGCTTATGAAGGCGGAGTTTTAACGGGGAAATCAATATGCTACGGCGGTTCGCTTGCAAGAACTGAAGCAACAGGCTACGGTTTGTTATTCTATATGAGAGAAATGCTCAAACAACACGACAACTCCATTAGCGGAAAGATTGTAACAATTTCCGGTTCGGGGAATGTTGCGATTTATGCGGCACAAAAAGCATCTGCTATGGGCGCAAAAGTCGTTGCAATGAGCGATTCAAACGGTTGTATTTATGATGAAAACGGAATTGATTTGGACACTATAAAACAAATCAAAGAAGTTCGCAGAGGCAGAATTAAGGAATATTTAAACATCCGCCCGAATGCTAAATACATCGAAAAAACAGGTGCAAATTCACCGATTTGGCAGATAAAAACAGATATTGCTCTGCCCTGTGCTACACAAAATGAACTTACGCTTGAAGATGCAAAAACATTAGTCGCAAACGGTGTAATTGCAGTCGGGGAGGGAGCTAATATGCCGTCAACAACCGAGGCAATAGATTATTTCCTTGAGAATAAAGTTCTTTTTGCTCCGGCAAAAGCAGCAAATGCGGGTGGAGTTGCAACCTCCGCCATTGAAATGACGCAAAACAGTATAAGATATTATTACACATTCGATGAAGTTGAGAAAAAACTTGATACAATTATGACAAATATTTTTAAAGCCTGCAAAGATGCCGCAGATGAAGCGGGCATAAGCGGGAACTATGTCGCAGGTGCAAATATCGCCGCATTCAAAAAACTTTCTGAAGCGATGATTGCGCAGGGACTTGTTTAAAAAGCGTAATTGGCAATTCACAATTCACAATAATCAGGAATGTATCTGGAACGGGCATTTTGTACAATGTGCTTTGGGGTGCAAAATCAAATTGTCCTCCAAATCATACATCTTTGCAATTCGTGTCTCTAAAGGCGCACCGCATTTGGGGCATTTTAAACCGCCTGCGCCGTTTAGTATAAGTTCTTTCAGACTGTCAATAATTTCATCGGATAAAATATTGTCTGTTATGTCTTTTTCTAATTCTTTAATCTCCTCAGGCTCACATTTTAATACTTTGGCAAGTGCCTGACGTCTTGTAACAGAAAGAAAAAGCGTCTTACCTTCTTCTATTTCTTCGATCTCATTTAACGGGATATTTGCAGCAACAGCAAGTCCTTTTCGCGTAAACCCGAGTTCTTCCCACTTTTCATGTATGAATTTTGCAAGTGTTTTCATGAAAAAAATCATAACACAAATGAAAAAGAATATTGATATGTTAAGAAATGTAACAACAAAAAATATAAACGAAATGCACATATATAAACACTTTTCAGATATAGAATAAAATTTTTCTGACAAGAAAGGCAATTTTACAACAATAAAATTGTTTATATAGGTACAGGGGATAAAAACAAGAAACGGGGAAACTATCATGTTTGGATTAGGAATGAGTTGTAACGGGAATTTAACAAACGCATCAATGGCATATCTGCCATATATGGCTTATAATCCATTTGGAATAACGAATTTCGGTGGCGATATTCAGATTTTTCCGGTTGAACCATACGGGCAATCACAAGTCGGTTTAGCTTTCAATCAAGTTGCACAAGCATCAGGCTGGCCAATGGGCTTATTCGGCGGATATTCAATGACACCGCAAATTGATACCGGCGCTGTAATCTCACAAGCTTCTGCTATGGCTGCACAGTCACTAAATCAACTTGCAAGTCAAGAAATTAATACTGCATTACAGACGATTGCAGGTCAGAAAGCAAAAATTCAGGCTCAACTTCAGGCAAAAGATTTGAAAGCAGAAGACAAAGCAAAACTTGAAGAACAACTTAAAAAACTCGAAGAATACGAAAAACAAATCGAAGCTTTAAAAACAAGCGGTATGGATCCGCAGAGTGCATACTTAAAAGCAAACGAATTGAAAGTTGCAGTAAACAATCTTATCGCAGGAAAACCTGAAGAAACAACAAATCAAGGCAGTGATGCTCCTAAACCTGCATCTGAAGAAGAAAAGTCTGAATCACCTGCAAAAGAAGCAAAAACCTTCATACCTTGGGTAAGAGCAATGCACGATGCAATGTGGGGACCTGGAACCGATGACGAAGTTTTTGAAGCAGGTCTAGAAGAAATTACCAAAGACGATGTAATCGAAAGAATGATTCAGTGGAATATGGAAAATCCTGATGAATCCTTTATGGAAGCATTTATGGCTGATGCAGACAATGGAATTTGCGGATTCGGCATAAATCAGAAAAAGAAATACGGTAAACAGATACTTTATGCATTGGCTGACAAAGCACATGAACTTGGAATAGATTTATCTAAAGACAATGATTACAAAAAATGCAAAAAAGAAATGGAAAGTTGGTTCTGTATCGATAACGGCGTAGCTGATAATTACAATGCTTTAATTAAAAAGATTGCAGCAAAAATGGGCTACAAATACGAATACAGCGAGTATTCAATGTGGTCTAAATAATATAAAGTTTGATTCATAAATTAAGGTTAGGTAGTTAGTGTAGATTTTATAACCCGCATACTCTGCGGGTTTTCTTTTTGTTACATTATGTAAATATTATACTTAAAACGGTTATTTTTAGCGGTTAAACGGGAATATTACACATGATAAACCATTTATCTTTTTCTTTATTTTCTCCTACATTTAACCTTTTACCTAAAAGCCGTCCCCTACACAACGGCTATTTTTATGCGCAAAATTATATTGAAATATAGACTTATTTTTGATAAAATGACCTTATAAATAAGGGATATTAGCAAAAAGAAGGGATATAATTATGTCAGGACATTCAAAATGGGCAAACATTAAGAATAAAAAAGCCAAAACTGACGGTCAAAAAGCCGTAGTATTTCAGAAGTACTCAAGAGAAATTATCGTTGCAGCACGTCTTGGAGGCCCTGACCCCGCAGGCAATTTCCGTTTGAGAACAGCCATAGAAAAAGCAAAAGCATCAGGTTTGCCTAACGATAACATCAAACGCGCCATAGACAAAGGTGCAGGCGCAGGCGCAGGCGACAATTACGAAGAAATCACTTACGAAGGATACGGCGCAGGCGGAGTTGCCGTTGTTGTTGAATGTATGACAGATAACCGTAATCGTACGGCAGGGGATGTACGCAGTATTTTTTCAAAATTCGGCGGGAATCTGGGCGAAACAAACTGCGTAAGCTATATGTTTGAGAAAAAAGGCTCAATAACTTTCAATGCTGATGAAGTTGACTTTGAAAAACTTTTTGAGGCGGCAATAAATCTTGATGCGCAGGATGTTGAAGAAGATGAAGACACATACAGGGTAATAACATCGGTTGAATCGTTCCAAAGCGTTGTTGAAGGACTTGAAAATGAGGGATTTAAAAGTTCTAACGCAGAATTAACAAGAATACCAACAAATTACATTGAAATAACCGATGTAAAAACGGCAACTTCAGTTATGCGCTTAATTGAACGTCTTGAAGAACTTGATGATGTTCAAAATGTTTATTCAAACTGCGATATACCTGAAGATGTCGCACAACAAGCTGAAGGATAAAATTTACATCACGGCAATGCCGTATCAGAGGGATTGTTTTGTTAGACAAAATCGAAAAACTGTCGGATATATTAAATGAGAGTTACAGCCCAAAAACGCTTAACTCTGCTTTGGGTACTTTTTTTAAAGATAATTTCGGGATAGATAAATTCTCAATTAATATTGATGAAAACTCTGAAACCCTGAAGCACAGTTTCCCGATATACAGACACAAAAAGTGTTTAGGGAGTCTTGAATTTTCCGATACAAACGCAGACTTGTCAAGGTTTTTGGAAATTTGTACGCAGTTTATATCGTTAAAAATTCAAAACATTCTTCTCAATGAAAAGATGCAGAAAGACGTGAATTATCACGACACGATGAAAAATATTGCCAAAATAATCGAAACGCAATACGAACTGAAATACATTATCCCGATTATCGGGGAAATGCTTGATAAGTTTTTTGAAGATTACCTTATTTACATCTTTTTGCGGGATGAAAGCACGGGGGTAAATGTTTTGTCATACCCCAATGACTGTAAAGATGAGAAAATTCTTGAACTTACAAAAAATCACGACAAAACAGAACTTATAAACAACGGCAAAATCTATGCGCTTCCGATGATGTTTGAAAACAAAAATGTCGGTTCGCTTGTGGCAAAAAGTACGGCAGGCGAAATATCGGTTAAGGACAGAGAATATCTTGAGCAACTGTCAAATCAGATGGCAATAACCATTAACAGGGCAAATGTTTATGCTGAAATATTAAAACATGCAACACTTGATGCTCTGACAGGGTTTTACAACAGACGTCAGCTTGAAGAACGTATCAAACAGGAGGTTTCAAATGCAAAACGTCAGCACGCACCACTTTGCGGAATTATGACTGATATTGATTTCTTCAAAAACGTCAATGACACCTACGGTCACGCAGCGGGTGATTTGGTGCTCAAAACCATTGCAAAAGTTATAAGAGGACAACTTCGTGAATACGATATTGCAGGGCGTTACGGCGGAGAAGAATTTTCTATTCTTTTACCATTTACCAAAATCAACGAAGCACAAATGGTTGCCGAACGTCTGCGCCAGACGGTTGAAAATAAGGTTATAGATATTTCAAAGGTTGCCCCCGAAAGCGAACAAAAAAATATCAAAATCACTCTGAGTTTAGGAATTTACGAAATCAAAGAGAATGACAGCGAAGACGATTTAATGAAAAAGGCGGATAAAGCCCTCTATCAGGCTAAAAATACGGGAAGAAATAAGGTTGTAATAAACAATGACTAAATACGAAAAAATATGTAAAACACTTGATGATACAAAAGAACTTGCCTGTAGATTTGCAAAACTTATAGAAAATGACGGATGTTTTATCAACCTATATGGGGAAATCGGGGCAGGCAAAACCGCGTTTGTAAAACAGGTCGCAGATGCAATAGGCATAAAAGAAAAGGTTACAAGCCCGAGTTTTGTAATCCTTAACGAATACCACAGCGCAAAGATTCCCGTTTATCATTTTGACCTTTACAGGCTTGAAAATGAGGGAATAAAAACAATTTTTGATGAATTACAGGAGTATTCGGAAGGCAAGCAGATAACCTTTGTAGAGTGGGCAGAGTTCGGACAAAATCAGGTTCCGTTTGACCACATCAAAATTAATGTGACCTACGAAAAAGATGATTCCCGCAAATATTTGTTTGAGGGTTTCGGGGGGAAATGTGCAAAAATAATTGAGGAATTAAGAAAGTGAAAATATTAGTTTTTGATACTTGTTTAGATAAAATGTATGTGACTTTGGCGCAGGATGACAAAATCCTGACTTCTGAAATTGTCACAAATCAGGATAACAAGTATCATTCGGCATTTTTGATTTCAACAATAAAGCAGGTTTTAAAAGAAAATAATCTAACCCCGCAGGACTTGGATGCAATCGGAACAAACATCGGTCCGGGGAGTTTTACGGGAATAAGAGCCTGCACAACGGTTGCAAGAACAATGGCACAGCAGTTAAATTTGCCTGCCGTCGGGGTTTCATCATTGGAAATTTTGGAGCAAATCGGAAACGATAAAAACACAGCAGTCGCGCTTGATGCCCGAAAAAATTGCGCATATTTTCTTATTAATGGTGAAATCAAAGGCGCGGTACAACTTGAAGAAGTTGAGCAAACTTTGCAAAACGGGAATTATAATTTAATCACAGATGATAAACTACAGCCAAAATTGGGCGGAACATCATATCAGCAAAAACAGTATCCGCTTGGCGATATTCTTGCCAAACTTGCCTATGAAAAACTTAAATCAAATGAATGCAAATGGCAGAAATTAAAGCCTTTGTACATTCAACCGCCACCGATGGGCTAAAGAGTTGCAATATAATCCTTTGCGCTGAAATCTTTGCCGGTCAGTTGCTTTATAAGGTCATATTCCTCAACGGATGCACCTTTTGAGAAAATATGTTCATTAAGGTATTTTGCGGTGGCTTTATTTTCTGTGATATTGCCCAAAATCTTTTGCAAATAGTTATAAATCTGTGCTTTCATCAAAGATGCCCTGAAATAGTTCTGGTAATACGCAGGATGCGACAAATAGTGCGGAATGGTTGCCCATTCGTTATTTGCTTCGTGGTTTTGGCTGCGGTATTTTAATCTTAAATCAGCCCAAAGTTTTGCAGGATTTTGGTTCGGATTTCTGTATAACTCCCGTTCAAAATCAATTATTAATAGACTTTTTGAAATAAAATTTGCCTCATCCTTTTTAATTGACTGTTTAAACGGAATAAGTAATTTTTCTGAGACAATGTCGCTTAAAATATTCTCTTTCTTTGCCAAATCACCCATCATCATAGCAATCGCTTCAGTGAAAGCCGATGATGACGGCGCTCTGTCCACAACGGGCAACTCTCTTGAAATCCCCAAATCATAAACACAGTGTCCCATTTCGTGATTCAAAGTATCAAGACTTGTCACGTCATTACGCAAATTTGCCAAAATTCTTGAATCAAGTCCGGGGTCGATGCCGAAACAGAACCCGTGAGTATTTTTGCCTTTGCGCGGGTACAAATCAAGTGCTAGTCTGCCGTCTGCCAACATCTTATCAACATCATACCCCATATCGCCGTAGGCTTTTTTAGAAATTTCTTCTATTGAATTATGCTCAAGTATTTCATTCACCGCTTTTTCAGGATTTGAATCCGTCAATAAGCCGTAATGCCAACCCTCAAGCCTATCCGTTTTAAAAACATCTCTCAATTCGGCATAAGACTTTTCTTGAATATATTTAATTTTGTCTTTTGCACCTGAATAAACTTCATCTATGAGTTTATTTAAAAATGGTGCATCAACATCGTAATCCTCTTTTATTTTGTAATCGAAAAAGTTGTCATATCCTTTTGATTTGGCAAACTCATTGCGCATTTTTACAAAATCGACCAAATCATTGGCTATCAAATCCCCGCCTTTAATAGTTGCCTCGTAGGCTTTTTGCCTTATATCAGAATTGCTTTCATTTTGCAAAATCTTGGAAATTTCTGGTTTTGAAACTTCTTTACCGTCAATAGTCGGGACATAAGAGTTATATTTTTGTGCAATTTCATTTTCTTTTTTTTCAAGTGCCTTATATGCTTCACCGCTGTTTAAGCGTTCATCAAAGACTTTCAACAGGTCTTTAAGTTGCTTTTGTTCGTGTTTTGGAAGTTTTGATGAATCAATAGACAGAAATTTTTCATAAGTTTCTCTGTCGCTGAAAAGTTTTGAAAATTCTTCCTGTGCATTCTCATAGGCTTTTAAGTTCTGTTCATTTGAATTTATAAAAAATTCCCAAGCCGTTTTGCCCTCATTGTACTGAACCTTTTGAAACGCAGGCGAGAATTCTTCTCTTATTTTTACAAATTTTTCTGTTTCGTTCATAACCTTTTTGCTCCCGATCTTTAACTCTGCCTTTATTGTAGCACAAGCCCTTTCCATAGCATTAGCCATAACCTCCGGATAAATGGTTTTTGTAATTGTTTTTGGCATTAATCCGCCAAAAGATATTCCGTTGCTGTAATTATTTGTTTTAATTCCTTTGTAATTATAATCAGCGATAATTTTCATTTTTATACCTCACACATAATATTAAAAGCACAAAAAAATATTTTTTGCTATTAAAACAATGTGCGGAAAGAATATTCTTTCCGCACTGTTAGGTTAATTAGGGTTAGGTATTTATACTAGGGGTATTTGATTAGATAAACTTTTATTATACTACTGCATTGAACTGCATATTTTTCATCATAATATCGTCTGCATAAGGCATGCTTTGATATTTGTACTGATTATAGTCAAAAGGATTTGACATGTTACCGTTGAAACTTGGTTGTTGTTGCTGATAAGCAGTCTGATTATTTAACCAGTAAGGATTTGGGCTGACAGGCTGCTGCGGATTTTCAACCTGCTGAGGATTAGCATTAGGATCAACTCCTGTCAATTCTTTAATTAATTCTTCTTTTTCTTCTTTTTGCTCGGTGTAAGGCTTGCCAAAGATACGTTTGCCTATCCATTCACCGGCTATCCACCCGATTAAACTTCCGCCGGGAAATGGTAATGCAGTACCGATTGCAGCACCCAAACCTGCAGTGGTCATTCTTGCTACAAATTTTGTGACTTCTTGACCACCCTGAAACAGTCCTTTTTCCTTTACTGCCGTATATATATTTGGGATTTCCCAAAGCATAAACATTGCCGAACCGATAAATGACATTTTGGATCCGAAATTTTTGAATAATTCACTAAATTTACCTTTTATGCCAGTACCTTTATTAAAAGCTTTTATCGCATCGGGGAAAAAGTTTTTACAATTATTCCAAAAACCTTTAAAGAAACTTCCTGAACCTGCTTTTTCTAAAGCATGCCAACCTGCTTCCGCTTTTTTGAATATTGAGCCCTTCGTTGCCTTCATTGCTGCGCCTGTTGCTTCACTTGCACTGCCAAAGGCTAATTCTGGTACTACTTCAAATGCTCTTTTTCCATAGCGCCAAACTGTTTTTAATCCCGATGAGATTGCTGAAACACTAACCATAAAATTTACCAACCTTTAATTACTTAACTAACCTTACATATATAAAAAATTTTTATTATTTAAAATTGTCTTTTTGTTACAAAAAGTTAACAAAGTGCGAAAAAACCTAAAGATTTACCATATATATGCCGACAGAGATATTGTACGAAAATTTGCAAGAAAGGATAAACCGTTCACTATGGGAATGGCAGCATCACAAGGCAGATTACTATTTATGACAGCTCGAATTTCAAATAATGAATTTGAGCAACAATGTGTTGCAAATTCTAAACAAAGACTGGCCGATGATTCACAACAGGCTAATGACAGATACTTGGAAGCACTACAAACCACCCAATACCAGATTTTGTCGGGTTATAATGGTGATTCACCTAATTATGAGCCTGTAACGTACAATCAACTTACTTCAATCAATTCAGTTGCAACAAATAAACAGTATATAGTATCGGATAACAAAGGGCAAATTCTTGTAACTGATAAAATAGCAAAGGCTTTTGGAAACGCTCATAATGATTTTAATACATTTTTGAGAAATTTAGGCGGATTAACGCAAGTTGAAAAAACAACAGTAACAGAAGCGGATGTGCATGATGCTTGGGATAAATATTTCGCATCTATAAATAAAGGGCATCCAGAAGGTATATATTATGATAAAAATTTAACAAGTGAACATATATTAGGCTTTTCTTTCCACGATACAAATGCAAGTGATGGTTCACATGTATATTCTGTAACATACAATACAGCATATTTTGTTGGTGGAGCCGGTAATAAAATATATTTACAAGAAGATTCAAATGGTCAATACAAATATGCAAATTATTTGATTGAGGCAGAATCATATATTGATGAAAACGGAGAAACAGCCTATGTCGCAAAATATAAGCCAACGGACTGGTTAGGCAGTACTAATATGATGGATGAGCAGGGATACATATACATTGAACAGCAATATTGTTTCCCGTTTATGGATACAGACGGTACAATAAAATTCAAATGGTGCGCAGGGGGTGCAATCGAAGGAGATTTTGATAATTATCCTACGGCAACAACACTCTATGTTGACCAAGACTATATGAGATTTGATACCGGTTCTTTAAATCATCCTTATATCAATGATAAATATCTGGTAACACCTGAATCAAGGCATGCAGGTACAACTAATCTTAGTAATCAAACAACAATATTCTACGAAGGTTCTACCGAAGAACAAAGAGAACTGTATGATTATGCAATGGCAGTAAGTGAAAAATATGCAAAAGGTTCACAACTGGAATATGATGCAGATAAAGTCCAATATTACAAAAATATTTATCAGCAAATGATTTCAAATGGTTTTACTACATTTGATAAAATGGTAAATGAAAAATATATTAATACCATTTCATATGACAATGGTTCAGGAGATCCCGTAGGTATTAATAATGAAGATCAGGCATACAAAAACGACAACTGGTTGATTACATTACTCAAAAACGGAAAACTGAGTATTGCTTACTATAGTTCGACAGAAAAAGATTTTGTTAAAACAACTCTTGATGACGATGAATCAATCGTAGAAAAAGAGAACAAATCTAAGATGGCTATCGCTGAACAAGTTTACCAAACGCATATGGACAGAATTGAAAAAGAAGACAAACGTTTTGATATGCAATTGACAAGACTTGAATCAGAACACACAGCTTTAACAACAGAGTACGAATCTGTTGCCAAAGTAATATCGAAAAACGTTGAAAAATCATTCAGTACATTCAACGCATAAAAATTCATTCCCAATATAATTTTCGTAAATTCCCCTTGCCGCATAGAAAAAACCTGTGCGGTTTTCCTTTATTTATATGAATACAAAGTATTCATAACAGCAGAAAGTATGTAATCCAAAATATCATTTTCGATATTACAACCGAAATGTGAGTTTATCTCCTTTATAAAATAGCACGGACTTGTTACATTAATTTCGATTATTTTACCGTCAATAACGTCTAATCCTGCCATATAAATTCCCATTGAATTTAATTTTTGTGCAACAGGCTTAAATTTTTCGATTTCCTCATCTGATAAAACTGCTTTTTTAATATTGGCATCTGTATGTTCGCAAAATTTAAAGTCATTATTACTCGGAACCTTTTGCACACAATAAGGCAAAAGGTCCTCACCCAAAAATAGAACTCTTTTATCTCCGTATATTGCCTTATCAATATATTTTTGCACCATAACAGCTTTAGAACCGTTTTGTGTCATTTGGTTAATAATTACGGATGTATTCTTGTCGCCATTTTTAAGATACATAACTCCGCCTCCAAAACACTGATTTAGCGGTTTTATAATAATTTCATTTTGAACGTTCAAAAATTGTAAAATATCATCAAATGATGATGTTACAATGTTTTGGGGCATAAGTTCATTGAAAAGAACCGTGTGAAGTTTTTCGTTGAAATTACGAATCGCAGTCGTGTCATTCATGATAAAAGTTTTACTTTTATCAACAAAATCAAGAATATATGTCGCATTGATATAATCCAAATCAACGGGTGGGTCTGGGCGGAACATAACCAAATCAAAATCATTTACGCAATACTCTTTTAACGAATCTTTTTTAAAATAAATATTATCATTTTCCTCATAAGATTCATAACAGTTTGCATAAGCCTTTGAAGACCGAAGTTTAAGCATATCTATGGTAGAAATATTAACCTTGCACCCACGTTCCAAAAATCCCTTGATAAGCCAAAAATTAGTGACAAGTTTATTAAATTCAAAATATTTAAGCTCGACACGGTCGATTACAAATAAAATATTCATATAAACACCTCATTTCATAAAAATATTAGCACATAAATTCACAAAAAATAGCCTCAAAGTAAAAACTTTAAGGCTATTTCTTATGAATAATTTAAATTACTTAATTGTAGCCGGATCAAGAATTTGACAAGCTGTATTACCGACCGCAATAAGTTGGGCAAATCTTTCCAAATCTGCTTCAATTTCAGGGAAAGTACCGTAGTGCATAGGAATAACCGTTCTTACCCCTAGCCATTTTGCAGCCATCGCTGCATGATCAACATCCATTGTATAAGTGCCTCCGATAGGTAAAAGAGCAATCTGTGGAGCATACAATTCTTTAATAGTTTTCATTTCTCCTGTTAAACAAGTATCTCCGGCATGGAAAATACGAACTCCGTCAATATCAATAATAATACTTGCAGCAATCCCGCCATAATTACCATTAGGCAAAGAATTTGAATGAAAAGCAGGGACAAAAACCGCTCTGCCCCAAGAATAATTAATCCAGGAACCCAAACCAACTGATTTTGCTCTTACCCCGCCTTTTTTCTCCAAATAGGCTGCCGTTTCAAACACTGCTGTTATTTCAATATCCTTTTCTTTAGCTATTTCAATAGCATTACCCAAATGGTCACTGTGCGCATGAGTAATCAAAATATCCGTAATCGGTTCATCACGCCAGTTAAATTTGTCATTATTTTCTACCCACGGATCAATTAAAACAGATTTATCTTCATTCTTAATTATGAATGCACTATGTCCGATGTATTTTAAATCTACCATTTTTCTCTCCTTATATAACTCCTACGCTATAAATTTAGCATAATTTCTGGTAAAATACAAATATGAATAATTATTTTAATAAGATGAGAAAGTGTATAGAACTTGCTTCGCAGGCTATCGGACAGACTTCTCCAAACCCGATGGTAGGCTGTGTAATTCTTGATAAAAACGGGAATGAAATTGCAAACGGTTATCACAAAAAATACGGAGAGTTCCATGCTGAACGCGAAGCCCTCAATAAACTTGAAAACGCAAAAGACTGCACACTCATTGTGAACCTTGAACCATGCTGTCATCAAGGGAAAACGCCGCCCTGCACGGATATTATCATTGAAAAGGGTATAAAAACAATCGTTTACGGAATGAAAGACCCCAACCCCCTTGTATCGGGCAAAGGCCTGGAAATCCTGAAAAAAGCCGGCATTGAAATAGTCGGTCCCGTACTGGAAGAAAAATGTAAGAAACTAAATGAAATTTTTATAAAAAACAAAACCAAAAATTTGCCGTTTATAGCAATAAAAATCGCTACAACCATAGATGGGAAAATCAGCACCTCAAACGGCAATTCAAAATGGATAACAGGTGAAAACGCCAGAAAAAAGGGCAAACAACTTCGCACATATTATGATGCAATATTGACTTCATCTTCAACCATTTTGGCAGATAATCCCGAAATGAAACACAAAAAGAAAATTATTCTTGACAGAGAACTAAAAACAGACATAAATTCACGAATATACAAAGACGGGGAAATATATGTTTTCTGCAAAAACCCTCAAACAGATAGGGTAAATAACATCACATACATAAAAACACCACTCACAAAAGATAAACTTGACATTGAATTTGTACTAAAAAAAGCATATGAATTGGGAATAATGAGTATATTTATTGAGTCTGGCGGAATCCTAAACGGTAGCTTTTTAGCATATGCAGACAAGCTATACCACTTTATTGCCCCAAAAATATTATCAGATAATAACGGGAAATCATGCTTTAACGGTTACAATATGACCGAAATATCTCAATGTTTTAGCCTTAATTACGAAAAAACAGAAATTTACCAGCCTGATATACTAAACATTTACTCAATAAATCGTCACAAAAACCAATAGTAATCGTCATTTCAGACATAGTTAAGAAATATTACAAAAATATATACAAAATAGGTAAAATTTAGCAATTTTTTATTGAATTAATACTTTATATAAATATCAGGGGAATACATTAGGGAAAAATTAAAGGAGAAAAGGAAATGGCAAGAGTATTAATTTCAATGCCTGAAAAGTTTTTGGACGAAATCGATTCAGTAGCAGACAACGAAAACAGAACAAGATCTGAATTAATCAGAGAAGCATTAAGAACTTACATGTACAGAAATCAAGTCAGAAATTCAAGCAAATCCGTTTCAAATGCAGAATTGCTTGATGCACTGCTTGGTTAAATATAATGTAAAACAAGGACAGGGGAAATGAAAAATTATCAAATGACAACGGTTAACAAGTATATTGAACTGCTTGATAAAAGTCTTACGCAAAAAGAAAAGACCATCAAATCAGCAGTAGAAAAATACTTGTACAGGACAAAGAAAGCAAGAGCTAACGCAGAACTGCTTGAAAGTTTGTTAGCATAAAAGACTTCTTCAGGGAAAAAATATTATTCTAAGGGTAAATTGGTTAATAGAAAGTAACAAAAAGACCTGAACAATTAAGTTCAGGTCTTTTTGTTACTTTATAAATTATTATTCAATAATTTTATCAACAACGCCGGCACCAACAGTTCTGCCACCTTCACGGATAGCAAATCTCATACCTTCTTCGATAGCAACCGGGTTGATAAGTGTAACTTCCATTACAACGTTATCACCAGGCATTACCATTTGACCGTCGAATTTGATTTCACCGGTTACGTCAGTTGTTCTGATGTAGAACTGAGGTCTGTAACCAGGGAAGAATGGAGTGTGACGTCCGCCTTCTTCTTTAGTCAAAACGTAAACGTTTGCTGTGAAGTGAGTGTGCGGATGGATTGAACCAGGTTTACATAAAACCTGACCACGTTGAATTTCAGTTTTATCGATACCACGGAGCAAAGCACCAATGTTATCACCTGCTTGACCTTGGTCAAGAGATTTTCTGAACATTTCAACACCTGTAACTGTAGTTTTCTTAGTTTCACCTAAACCAACTAATTCAACTTCGTCACCAACTTTAACAACACCACGTTCTACACGGCCTGTAGCAACAGTACCACGACCTGTGATTGAAAATACGTCTTCAACAGGCATCAAGAACGGTTTGTCTAAGTCACGTTCAGGAGTTGGGAAGTAAGAATCAATAGCATCCATCAATTCCCAAATTTTATCAACCCATTGATCCTGTCCGCGTTGTACGTTTGGATTAGCTTGAACTGCTTCTAAAGCTTTTAAAGCTGAACCGTGAACGAACGGAATATTGTCTCCGTCAAATTCATAGGATGAAAGAAGTTCTCTAACTTCCATTTCAACCAATTCTAACAATTCAGGGTCATCAACCATATCGCATTTGTTCAAGAATACAACCAAGTTAGGAACACCAACCTGTCTTGCAAGCAAGATGTGTTCACGAGTTTGAGGCATAGCACCGTCAGTAGCAGCAACAACAAGGATTGCGCCGTCCATCTGAGCTGCACCTGTAATCATGTTTTTAACATAGTCTGCGTGACCCGGGCAGTCAACGTGTGCATAGTGTCTTGCATCTGTTTCATATTCTACGTGAGCGGTAGCGATGGTAATACCACGCGCTCTTTCTTCAGGAGCAGCATCGATTTCATCGAATTTTTTAGCATCTGCTTTACCTGCTGCTGCCATAACACCGGTAATAGCAGCGGTTAATGTTGTTTTACCGTGGTCAACGTGGCCGATTGTACCTACGTTAACGTGCGGTTTCGTACGTTCATACTTTTCACGTGCCATGAGATTAATCTCCTTTTCTTTTGTGTCTAACCTATATATCCTACTAAATTTAGTATTCAATAATACTCTTACAGTATATTTGCTCATAAAATTTTGTCAAGTTAGTATGACAAAAATTCCCGTTCAGACTGACAAATATTTATTTGTAAAGAAATGTAACAATATTTTTGATTTTGCGAAATTTAGTCATTAAAAAATACTTTATAAATATAAGAGATAAGTATGTCAACTTGGAGGAATGATTATGAGTAAAATTAATGGAGTTGGGAAAGTAACAAGACAACCTGATAATCAATTAACACCATATACTAAAAGACAGGGAAGCAGAAAGCCTAAAGTTTTGTTTGCAGAATGGCTTGGGAATCCGCAATATAATCCTTCAGGCCCAATTTCGTTTAAGCCTGCAAGCAACAGCGCAGGAACAGCATCCGCGACAAACTAATGTTTGCGAATAAAGCATATTTATAATAAAATAATCCTTGAAATTTACTCAAGGATTATTTTTATGCTGTTGACCGCCGATATAGGAAATACAAACATCACTCTCGGAGTGTTTGAAAAAGACGAATACAAAAACGAATTTCGTTTAGCATCAGACAGAGATTTGGAACAAACAGAATATGAAAATCTGTTAAGAACAATTTTCAAGGATTATATTATTGATGGCTGTGTTATAGGTTCGGTTGTAGAAGAACTTGATGAGAAGTTTAAAAATGCGGTAAAAAATGTTTTTAAACTTGAACCTGTCATCGTTTCAAATAAAATTAACTGCGGGGTAAAAATTATAGCGGATGAACCTGACGAAGTTGGGGCAGACAGAATAGCCAACGCATCAGCCGTAGCAAAAATGAATATCGGGGCGGTAATTGTAATTGATTTCGGTACTGCAACAACATTTGATATTGTAAATTCAAAAAAAGAATTTTGCGCAGGAATAATTATCCCCGGACTAAAAACGCAGTTGAAAAGTCTTTATGACAAAACTTCTAAACTTCCGCAGATAGAAATTGACTATTCTCCGGTTGCACTTGCTCAAAACACTAAAGACGCAATACTTGCAGGGGTGATAAGAGGAAGTGCCTGTGCCGTTGACGGACTTATTGAACAATGCGAAAAAGAGCTAAGCGAAAAAGTTACTCTTGTTGCAACAGGAGGATACAGCGCTATTATGGCAAATTATATGAAACGTAAGTTTGCCTATGTAAATCCAATACTGACATTAGAGGGTCTGAAAAATATTTATGAATTAAACAAAAATTAGACACCTTATGTATTTAATTTTGATTCAGCATAAGTAATATCTTGAGGGTAAGTAATTTTTATATTTCCTTCGGAACCATCGACAATATGAATATCTGCCAAATTGTGTTTTAAAACAAGTCCGCAGTCATCGGTGAAGTTGTTATCACCTTTGGAAAGTTCATGCACCTTTTTAATTAAAGACAAGCGGAAGCACTGTGGAGTTTGTATCCGCATAAGCGACTCTCTTTTAGGAATATCCGTTATTATTCCGTCATTAATTTTTATAATTGTATCTGATGACGGGATTGCAACTGCAACCGCCTCGAATTTTTCGAGTGATGCGATGCATTTTGAAATTATTCCCTGCGAAACAAACGGTCTTGCGCAGTCGTGAATTAAGACATTTGCATCAGTTTCACTAACGGAATTAACCCCGATATACGAACTGTCTTTGCGCTCTTTACCTCCATCTACAACCTTTAAAACCTTTTTATAACCGTTATTTTTAATGATTTTGCAGGCTAAATCATTGTATTGCTGGTGTATTACAACAATTATTCCGTCAATATATACATTATTTTCGAATGCTTCAATGCTGTATTCCAAAACGGTTTTGCCGTTAATTTTGGCAAACTGCTTTGGCAGGTCACTTTGGAACCTTTTACCCAAACCTGAAGCAAGTATTATCGCATAATTTTTCATAAATATCCTTTATTTCATTGGTGGAACAATGTGATAGAAAATATCATATTGTCTTTCCTGCCCGAAAGCATTTTTTACTTTGAAACTGTATGGTTGTGGAATGATTTCATAATTTTTATCAAGATACGTGCAAGCCTTTTTTGTATCATTGAAAATATGTTCTTCATCTCTGCCGATAATTATTATACCCGATTTTTTTAAATCGTGTTCGTCAATCCACGGATTTTTGTATCCGTTTGTGTCTAAAATTATCTGCTGATGGTCTTTGCCATATACAGCCAGAGGCAAAGTCCACTCTATGTATCCGCCAAAATATTTTAACGGAGTTTTGTATTCCTTCGCCCAAATTTTGTTCATATCAGAATAAATCTGGCTGACAGGATATCTGCTTCTGTAATTTTTTTCAACCGCAAGCAAAGTACCAAGCGATATGAAAATAATAAGCATAACCGTATAAGCAAGTTTTAGTACAAACCCGAAATCCTCTTTTGAAATTTCTTTTGTAGGGAAAAAGTAAAATAGTATAATCCCAGTCAAATATAAAAATTCAAACCCCCAGCGAAAACGTGTCGCCCCGCCAAATGCGACCATCACAACAGTTACAATAAGCGGAAAGAAATAAAATAAAATTAGCAACCACGTTTTTTCATTGTTAATATTTTCAGCCAAAACCAACTTTGTTTTTTGTTTTAATCGTAAACAACCGTAAATAAACAAACTGCCTGCGATGGCACTTAACTGCATAATAAGGAGCATTAAAGGTGCTTTTATGTGATTAAACCACGATGAACTGCCTAATTCCCCCTCAAAATACATCAGCGGAAAAAAGTCGTATTTTATCATCCAGTGGAGATGCGGAGCAAAAAGTAAATAGGCAATAGCAACCGCAATATAAAACATTTTGTTTTTAAAGACTTCTTTCTTAAACATCAATGCCCAGATAAACATCGGTATTAAAATCAAAATTGTCTGATATTTGTTCATAAAACATATTCCGACAATAAGTCCCAAATTTACCCAGTCAATAGCTCTGTTTTCTGTCATACAGCGATAGAAAACATAAGTAAGTAAAGGCAGTAAAAACAGCAAAATTACATCAGGATTAAAGCCATAGTATCCTGTTATATAACTGTAAACCCAACAACCCTCAAGTAAAATAACAGAAAGCATCGCCCTGTTTTCATCAAGAAAAATTCTGCCAAGTTTATAGATATAGTAAAATCCCCCGATTATAAATGCCTGACTGACAAAATATATTGAAAAGTCAGTTTTGAAAATACTGTAAACCCAATAAGTTATCCAACCGGCAAATGGAGGGTGCTTAGGAGTTCCGAAATCATGAAGGCTTCCCCAGTATATTCCCTCTAATGCATCTGTCGGCAACACTGTTCTAATAAGTCCGATTCCTGTCCATACTATCAAATGAACGCATAAAAATATTGTAAAAGCTTTATTCTCATATTTTATGCTTTTTATTTTCTCAATAACATCCATAACTCTTAATCCCTCTTTTTACATGCTATCACAACATAACACAATGTAAACTTTTATAATATAATAAAACTATGGGCAAAAGAATTGCAATAGTAACGGGTGCAAGCGGCGGTCTTGGCAGGGAATTCGTCAGACAGCTTGTCAGCAACGAAAATCTTGATGAAATCTATGTACTTGGACGAAATAAAGAAAAACTTAATTCGCTTGTAACAAAATTTGGCAATAAGATTAATCCTTACATAATTGACCTGTCAAACAGAAATCAAATCAAAGAACTTGCAGAGTATCTTAAAAATCAAAATAATGAAATAAAAATTCTTATAAATAATGCGGGCTTTGCAAAGTTTTGTTCATATAAAGGAATCAGTACTGACGAATCTTTAAACATGATAGACTTAAATGTTTGCGGGGTGGTTGCTTTGACTCTTTACTGCATCCCGTTTATGAATAAAGGTGCTCATATCATAAATATCGCATCACAAGCAGGATTTCAACCTGTTCCTTATATGAACATTTATGCCGCGACAAAGTCATTTGTCAAAAACTATTCAAGGGCACTTAATATTGAACTCAAAGAGAAAGGAATAAGTGTTACGGCAGTCTGCCCCGGATGGGTAAAAACCCCGTTTTTTGACAGGTCGGAAATAAATTCACCTGTTGCACCACGGCATTTTTGGTTTATGACAACACCCGATGTTGTTGTCCAAAAAGCCCTGCAAGATGCATACAAAGGTAAAGACATTTCAATATGCGGACTATATGTAAACATATGCAGTATTTTAACAAAAATTTTACCTGAGAAAGCTATCATAAAGTTGTGGTTACTTCAACAGAGGATAAAATAAAACAAGAGATTACCGCATAATTAATATTGTGTTGCTCCGATTACGTTGTAATCAAACGTAAACTGAATATCTATGCTTGACCCGCTAAATTCTGACGGAAGCGGTTTGAACGGAGCGGTAATTTTTACTGCATTGAGTGCAGCCGCATCAGCTTCTTGCAGACCTGATGACTTAAATACACTGCATGATAAAAGTCTTCCGTCTTTTGCAATCTTGAATAACAGAACTACACGTTTACTTTCGTCACCTTTTGGCGGATCCCAGTTCATTTTGATTCTACGTTGTAATTCTCTCATATATGGACCAAAATCAGGTTCTTTTGCAACATTAGCACCTTGAGAATTGCCAACTTTTGAAACAGGGCCGACTAATGGGGCTTTAGCACCGTCGGAAGGTTTTGAGCTTTCATTAGCAATTACTCTGGCCAGTGAATTTGCATTATAAAGCGGGGATTCATAGGTTAATAATTTTATACTTTTAACATTTGAATTTGAAATTACCGATTTCCAATTTTTTATCTTTTTGTAATCCTCTTCAGTATAAGATTTTACTACTCCGGCAGAATTTTCGCTGGTTGACATTACAAGAGTATATAAATTCTTATTTAAGTTATCATCTCTGTACTTAACTATATAAAAAATACCTTTATCATTTTTTATTATATTATCGGTATCAATATATATATCTTTATCACCATTTGGTGAATAGACCCAATCATGAGCAAATACACAAGTTCCCATCATTATCAGAATAAATACCAATAATCTAGAATAGCGCATCTTCTACCCTTTCTTCCAAATCAGTAACATTTGACCTGTTATGTTCTCTTTTATAACCTTCGCGCAATTCCTTTACACGATTTTTTAAATTTGTAGCAGAGTAATATTCATATGGATCATTTGCAATAATTTTATTTAAAATTTCAATTGCATTTGTATAGTACTCAACTTTCACATAACACATTACCAATCCGTATGCTATGTCGGTATTATAGTTGTCTGACAGAATATTTGCTAAATGTACAGCAGCAGTTTTATAATCATTTTTTTTGTAATAATAATTTGCCAAATAATAATTAGCATCATAATTTTTAGGCTGGATTTTAAGAATTTTTCTGTATATGTCTATAAGTTTGTTTTCATCTTCCGTATATTTATACATTGATGCAAGTAAATTTAAAAGCTCTATATCTTTTTGCTTTATTTTATAAGCACTTTGGGCGTAATTCATGGCTAAATCATTCTCATCAATATCCCAATAAATCTGAGCAAGACGCTTTTTGGGTTCATAAAAATCTTTTTTAGCAGCATCTGCAGCTTTATAATAAGATATTGCTATTTTTCTGTAGCCCTGATCGTTATATATTTCCCCCATATAATAATTCGCAACAGGATTATTATTCGAATCTACCTCAGCTTGAAATAATTCTGCTGCGGCATCTGTATTTTTATTTTTATACAGTTCTCTTGCCTTATCAATATTTTTATTTGATTTATGAGATACTGATATTGATTTTGGAATACTTGGTTTATGGATACTCTTGGAAGATAATGATCCGAATGATAAATCTATACCGTCATGTATTTTGGCTAACCCGAATAATATTAACCCCACAAATACTATTAGAGCAACTATAAAAGCTACTATCCATTTAACCTTTAACGGGTTTGAACCGCTATATGTTTCAATATCGGTTTCATCATTTTCGTTATCCGAATCAGCCGAATCCTCAGGAGATGTTTCATCTTTTGGTAATTCCTCTTGCGGAATTGTATCTTCTTGTACAAATTTTTCACCGCAATATTCACATTCTTGTGCTTCGATTGGAATATATTCCCCGCAAATTGGGCATTGTTTATTTTTTAATTCTGACATTTCTAATCCTCTTCATTTTCACAACCATATATATCGGTTGTACCTACGCAAGTTGTAAAGCCGTTATCGCAAAAATATGTTTTATAATTTACTTTACATTTTATTTTTCGAGTTGCTGAATCATAATCCCAATAATTCAACAAATAAGCTTTCCCGGGTTTTGCTAATAATGTTGCCTGTGCATGGCAGAAATATGTAGGAGTTTTCTTATCTTCACTATCCATTGCTTCATATTGGGTAGTTACCGATGAAGTTAATGCTTTTATATCAAGATAGTCACTTTTTTTAATGACTTCTCCTAATAGTTCTTTAACCTCGGGATCAAAGCAATCCGGCAATACAATTTTTGCATCAAAATTATAATTATTAATTCCTACTTTGGTATAGGAATAATCAATGTGGCTTGGGACATCGTCAATCGTAACGGGAGCTGAGCAGGAATACCCTCTATTTTGCTTTGTTACAACACCTGATTTATCACTTAAAACATGAATACTCGTTATTGTCGGATATTTTGTCCTCATGTATTCTTCCAGTTGTGTGGTAATAGACTTGCTGTGGCAACTTGGGACATAAGAATAAATAAAACCAATTACCAACGCCAAAGCAACTAAAACGCACCCAATAATCGAAACGATAACAAGTGTTCTTTTATCTGTAACGGGAATTTCAATTTTTTTATTCTCTTTTTGGGAGGCACTCGGTTGTTCATTCGGTTTGTCTCCAATCCATTCCCCGCAGAATCGGCATTTTTTTGCAGATGCTTTTATTTTCTCAGCACAATAAGGACATTCTATTTCTTCATCAAACCAATTACCACAAAATCGGCATTTTTTAGCACTGGCATTAATCTCTGCTCCGCAAAACGGGCAAACCTTTTTACTTTCTTCCATTATATTTTCCTTTTCATTAACCACAAATTTAAAATTATAATAGCATAATAATACGTAATTTCAATAATCTTATCGTAAAATAAAAATACACTAAAACGCCAATTTTTTGAGGGTAGATTACTAATGAAAATGAATATACCCAAAGGTTCAAAAGTTTCACTGTCTCGTTTTGAGGGGATTATTCCATGATATTCAAAATGGATTTGCATAAATAAAGAAGAAATACGGGATGGTTATTTAATTGAATTAAACATGATTTTACCCAAAAACAAAGAAGTAAAAAATAGTAACTTTATAGAAAAAATTAACAATATGGCAAAATTAAAAAATAAAAAAGACAAGAGCTTTTGCCCTTGTCTTTTTGTATTATAAAATATTATATTAGTTGCCCCACGCTCTGACAGTAATTGTCTGGAAACCAATTACGTTTTCTCTGTGAACATCATAACCTGCCAGAGTTTTGATTCCGCCGTTTTTCATCGCGGTTCTTACACTGCAATCACCAACACCAACAATAAATAATATATTTTTACAGGTTGAAGTACCCTGTTTATAAGCAGGAGCATTTGTATAACCGCCACCGGGTGTTGTCATTCCGCTATAAATGAACCCGCCTAGAAATTCGGCATTAGCACAGGTTGCGCCAAAAATCAATACAGCTAAAGTAATCAGTAATTTTTTCATAATAACCCCTTTCTTAAATTCCATATCAATAAATATATTTAGATTATAAACACATGATACTATCGCAAAGCTTAATGTCAAGGCAAAAGTCACCGCATACATTATCAGTCAAAAAGACCTGCATTAATTAGTTTTTTTTGTGTGTGGGGGGAAAGGGGGATTTTTATATTATACACATGGAGAATATCATATATTAGCCACATATACTATCATTTTAAACAAGATAGACAAATATTCAGGAAAATGATTAGGTAAAAATTATACTGTAAAGGAGGTATTCATGAAATGTTATTTACACGGCGGCTTTAAAGACACAGCAGAATATTTTGACTACCTAAAAGTAATTAACAATGCAGCATATAGTAAAAATTCATATTTTTACCCGAATGCAGCTCTGGATGAATGCAAAAATAAGAAAAATGCTGAAATAATGGGTTATTCAGATTCAACCGGAGGTTTTCTAAGATACGACAGAGTTCCAACAAGAGTTCAAATACTTGAAGAAGCTCGTGATGCATTTGTTCACCAAGATTATCAAACCCCAATGTATCATCCGATAAGACGCATAAGAAATTCAAAAGGAGAAACCATTGGAATAGAAATATTTAGGACAAATACAATTAAACAGTTCGGACTAAATTTGCTTGCCAAGATTAAAACCCTAAAAATTAAATTAATTTAATTTGATTAAAACCCCGCTAAGACAGAAAATTGCGTTTGCCCTGAAATTGAATGTATTGTAAAATAGCATAAGGCAACCGATTATCATTTATAACAGATATATTTATGACCAGTAACATATTTAGTATAGAAAAAATCAGAGAATTAATGAAAAATGGGACACCAATAGTTTGGGACTCTGATTTATTACGGTCTTTTGGTGTTTACGCACAAGAAGCACTACAAATAACAATGGAGTTGAACACAAAATATAATCAACCTGAAAGAGTCAGAGAACTTTTTTCAAAACTAACCGCAAGTGAAATTGATGAGACTTGTTTTATAATACCACCTTTCTATACGGAATTTGGTAAAAACACAAAAATAGGTAAGAATGTATTTATAAATTCCTGCTGTCGTTTTCAGGACAACGGAGGTATAGAAATAGGTGATAAGACAATGATAGGACCCAATGTCACTATTGTTACCTTAAACCACGATGTAAATCCTGAAACAAGAATCAATGCTACGCCAAAATCTGTTAAAATCGGCAAAAATGTTTGGATAGGTGCAGATTGCACAATTCTCCCAGGTATAACAATTGGAGATAATTCAATAATTGGAGCAGGAAGTGTTGTTACAAAAGACGTACCTTATAATGTTGTTGTGGCAGGAAACCCTGCAAGAATAATAAAAAATATAAAAGAATAATTTAAAAACTGATGACTTTTATAAAGTAACAGTCGGTTTTAGTATTATGAGCACTTATGATGATAAGGTAGAGAAGGTTAAATTTGAATACAAGAGTATAGTAGATTATTTTTTTTAGATTTTATTATATAATTATGGGATGCAATAAAAACCTGCGAACGTGAGGGAAGTTTGGATTCTGATATTCAAAACGAAACCCCAAACGATATAAGAAAACTATTGAAACTCTATACCAATATTAAAACAATTTGTTTAAACGGAAACAAATCGTATTCAGCATTCAAAAAATATTTTCCGGATTTATTGAAAAAATATACTTGCCATAAAATGCCCTCAACCAGCCCTGCAAATGCGAAATACAATTTAGATAAACTTATATTAAAATGGAAAACATATGTCCGAGAACCATAAAAGAAAAGATGTTGCTTTTAACGGAACTTTTGTTTAATATACTATGTATACTATTATAGGAATTGGATTCGGGTTTCCATCAAAAGCTTAAGAATTGCCAAATAAGTAAAGTACTAATGGTTCATATTATCATATGTAAATATAAAAAATGTTAATTTGATTTAAAAAAAGGAGTCATTATGAAGAATCTCTCATTTTTAGCAGCATCTCTTTTAGTCATAGGGTTATCCGAATTTATCCCTTCTCAAGCAGCAGAAATATATTATAATGCTAATATATATACTGCAGATAAAAGACTTGAATATGCAACGGCATTTGTAGTCGACAAAGGGAAGTTTATATATGTTGGAAATGATAAAAAGGCACTTTCATACCAAAAAGATAAAACTAAAGATACAGTAACAGACCTTAATGGGGCACGCGTACTTCCGGGTTTCATTGAAAGTCATAATCATCTGACAACAGTCGGTGCATCCGTGCCAAGTGAAGACGCTATTTTTGGCGGAAATATAAAATCCCGTCAGGAACTTATGAAAATTGGAAAAGAATTTGCTCAGAAACGAAAAGATCTTTCTGTAATTATGCTAAGAGAAATTCCGCAGGAATACGCTGATTTAACTATGAAAGATTGGGATGAAATATGTAAAGATCGCCCTGTATTTGTTATCTTTGAAGGCGGTCATGCAGGTGCTGTGAATACATTAATGGCTGAAAAAATTGATTTAGAACATCAAAAAGATCCGATGCCAGGAGTTTCATATGCCAAACGTGATAAAGACGGGCACGTTACAGGATACATTGCAGAACTTATAATGACGCATATGATGTTTGCAAAGGGTATTCCTCTTGATAAGGAACAGGCAAAAAATGGACTTGAAAATATTATACACTATTACAATTCTATGGGATATACAGGTGTAACTGAGGGCGGAACTCCAAACCTTAATGAAAATGAGATTCTTCCTATCTTAAAGGAACTTGATGAAGAAGGTAAATATACGCTTCATAATGATTTTCCATCTATCTGGTTTGGAAATAATATCTGTACTATTGAAGAATATGAAAAACGTGTAAAATATCAAAAAAAACATTTTGAAACTGAAAACATAAAAATAGGTACAATAAAAATGTGGGCGGATGGTGTTCTTGGAGCACACTCTGCACTAATGCGTCAACCTTACAATGAGCCGTCAGGTAAAACAAATTATGGTTCACATTTAATTTCAATAGAAGATCAGCATACTGCTGCTAAACTGGCAAAGAAAAACGGTTGGAACATTCATATCCATTCTATCGGAGATAAAGCTGTTGAAAATACTTTAGATGTATATGAAGCTGTCGGAAAAACTAAAGGAGTAAAATCAATTGCTCACTACGAAATTTGTGATGAGGATTTGATGGACCGTACTGCAAAAATGAATATTCCGGTTGCAACAACCCCTTGGTGGGCAACTACAATACAAAAAGCAGAATTTGAAGGTGCAGGTAAAAAACTTCCTCATATGCTTGATATAGCAGGCTTAATGGATAGAGGAATTAATGTTTCATTTGGCTCTGATTCTAATGGTTCTCCGGCACAATGGAATCCGGTATTTAATATTTACACAGCAATGGTACGCCGTCCTGATGCACCTAAAAATGGTCCTTGGATTGCAGGTAAACCAATTTCGGCAAAACAGGCAATTGATGCGTATACTATAAACGGGGCGATAGAACGCGGACATGAAAAAGAATTTGGCAGTATTACAAAGGGGAAAAGTGCTGACTTTGTAATTTGGAATAAGGATCTTATGATATTAAATCCAAAAGAAATGCTGACTTATCATGAAAAAGACGGTTCATTCGATTTGTATGTATGGCCTCTCAAAACATATTTCCGTGGGAAATGTGTTTTTGACAAGAATTTATCAAAATAGGAATTCAAGTTTATAAATAATATCATAAAATTTTATTAATTATTTGATATTATAAAAATGAACATTATAAGAATTTATATCGTTTCATAATTGAGAGGTTGTAAACTGTCACTTGAAATGATTATTTCTGTCACTTGATATTATTATTCGTATGAAACTTCCAACTCCGAAAAGCCCGACACAAAGGGGAAAGATACAAAAAAAATCATTTCAACCGAAAAATCCACTGTACCAAGACTTGCAGTTTGATATATTATAACAGTTAGTTTGATTCTTTTATATGGCGGATGGTGGAATCCGAACCCGACAATCTGGATTATGATTAATTGAAAAACTTTATTTTTCAAAAAATATTTTTTACATTAACACATTAACTCTCTTTTAATCACATTTCAAGTCCCTGAACATCTTCTTAATATCTTTTAATAATAATTATGCAAAATGCAGTTTGTCAAACACTCACAATATTAGAAGCTAATTTTATAAAAATTTGAGAGCCGAAAAGTATTGATTTTTCGTTTAAAATCTGCATAATTATTACGAAGAAATGTTAAAAATAACCATTTTATTATGCTGAATCCCAAAAGATGCACAAAAAACACCTGAAAAGGAAAGAAATAGATAAAAAAAATACTATATGTGAGAATATTAAATTGATTTTTGTAAAGTAATTTATTGTATAAATTATTCATGCTATAATAAAATGGTTAAAATATGGGGTGATTGTAGTGAATCCAGTTCTTAAATACAGAGGAGGTAAATCAAGAGAAATACCTCGTTTTTTACAGTATATTCCTGAAAGTTTTGATAGATATATCGAACCATTTCTTGGTGGTGGTGCTGTATATTTTTACTTAGAACCCCAAAAAGCAATAATAAATGATAAAAATCAGCGCCTTATTAATTTTTACATACAGTTGCGTGATAATTATCCTGAAATGCGTAAACAACTTGATAAAATTCAAGTTATTTATGAGAAAAATCAAAATCTATATAAACAAACAAAACAGACAAATCCTAATGAACATATAAAAAATTATAATGAAGAATTATATTATAAAATGAGAAATTTATTTAATCATTCTGATGAAAGTTTTTTGGATGGTGTAGTTTATTTTTTTATTAACAAAACAGCATATTCAGGAATGATAAGATACAATAATAATGGAGAGTACAACGTTCCGTTTGGGCGTTATCCTAATTTAAATACAAAACTTGTTACTCCGCAGCATAGTAATTTATTGCAGAATGCCGAAATATATAATTTAGACTATAAAAAAATATTCGATATGGCAAAAGAAGATGATTTCATGTTCCTTGACCCTCCGTATGATTGTGTTTTTAATGACTATGGTAACATAGACATGATGAATGGATTTGATGAAAATGAACATCGGAGATTAGCAAAAGATTTTAAAAAATTAAAATGTAAAGCACTTATGGTTATTGGGAAAACTCCTTTAACTATGGAATTATATGGAGATTACGTCTTTGATGAGTATTATAAAAATTATGCAGTAAACATTAAAAATAGATTTAATAATGATAAAATGCATATTGTTGTAAAAAATTACTAAATAGGTACTGTATGGCAAGATTAGAAAATAAAGCTTTGTTTTTTACCACATCTCCAAGAACACCAATAAAAATGATTCCAGAGATAAAATTACTTTGTGAAAATTTTTCAAACAAAAAATGGAACAAAGACACACAAATTTCCTTTATTGATACATTAATTGAGTCAGGCTTTTTTGAGGGCAGTGGTTCTGACAAATATAAGGATTTTAGTGCTCGTGATAGAATAAATAGAGCACCAAAAGCGTTGGGATTTGTTGATTTATCTCCCGAAATTTGTTTAACAGGTGCAGGAAAAGAACTTGTATATGGGAAAAGACCTCAAGAAATATTTTTAAGGCAACTATTGAAATTTCAATTACCGTCACCATATCATAAAGAAAATAGTCAGATAGAAGGCACTTTTTTTATAAAACCCTATCTTGAGATATTAAGACTTGTCAGAGAATTACAATATCTTACTTTTGATGAATTAAAAGTTTTTGCATTACGATTAACTGATTTTAGAGATTATGAATTAGTAAAAAATAATATTATCAAATTTAGACATGAGAAGAAAAACAGTAGCGTTAATTATAAAAAATTTATAGATGATATCTGGACAAATATTATTTATGAAACATATAAAGATAATATTTATTCTGGAGATACAAAAACAAGAGAAACTAAAGATGACAGTATAAAGAAATTTATAACAACAAAAAAATCAAATGACAGGGATTATACGGATGCTTGCTTTAGATATTTAAGATATACTGGACTAGTTTCTATTTCAAATACAAATAGGTCTATATCGATATATGAAGATAAGCTTAATGAAATTGATTTTATTTTGAGTACAGTTAATAGAGAACCTGTTTTTGTTGACAATGAAATAAAATACAAAGAATACCTTTTTAATTCCACAATTCCAAGCCTATATACTGACAATAAACCTAATATTATTGATTACATATTAAAAATTAGTAATTATACAAAACGCCAATTAAATGACAAAGATATTAATGAATTAAAAGATATAAAAGATGAGATTGTTAAACAAAGAAAAGATGCCGTAATAAAAAATCAAATTACGGAAATAAAATCATATTCATTATATTCTGAAATTATTGACACCTATAATGAGATAATTGCCAATGGTTATTATGATAATCCTTTAATGTTGGAATACAATACTTGGCGTGCAATGACAATGCTAAATGGTGGCACAATAAAAGGGAATTTCAATTTTGATGATTTTGGGCAACCTCTATCAACTGCCGCTGGTAATATGGCTGACATAGAATGTTACTATGATGATTTTAATTTAACTGTAGAAGTTACAATGCAGCAAGGACAAAGACAATATGAAATGGAAGGAGAACCTGTTGCAAGACATTTCGGACAAATGAAGAAAAAATCAGGAAAAGATACATATTGTTTATTTATAGCTCCAACTATAAATAATGCTTCATTAGCACATTTTTATGCTTTAAATAAAATAGGCATATCTTATTATGGTGGAAAAACAAAAATTATCCCATTAGAATTAGATTTATTTATGCAATTAGTTGAAAATGCTTATAATTACAAAATCCAACCAAAACCTAATAATATTCGTGAATTTTTAGATAAAGCCTTAGAGCAAGAGGAATTATCTGTAGATGAAAATGACTGGTATAGCAGAATTAGAGTTTGCACTTCAGAATGGTTAGCAGCATGAAATATGTCTATATGTAAAACTTTTTCTGCTTTTTCACATTTCTAACTTCTTTCATGTATTGTATTTCCTGATGTTAGGAGGGGATTATGGAAGAAGCAGGATACAATATTACAAATAAAGAGTTTAAGCAGATTAGTAAATGGGCAGAGAATGTTTATAATATAACAGTAGTTGTTGATTATTTTGTTAGTAATCAACCCGAAATAGAGGAATGTTATAATCTGAAACCTGTAATTAAGAACTTAAAACAAAATGCAGATTTATTAAATACATTTTTTATTGATATCGAGAATAAGTAAAATTTCTACAAAATAAAATTCTATCTATCCGTAAATGGGCAAATTAACCGTAAAATAGCAAACTAATGCAAAACCCTTGAAAATAGTGAGTAAATGATTTGAAAGTGTGAGTAAATAATGAGTAAATCTGTGTAGTTTGCAAATTTTGAAATCACGCAGCTTCCGACCAAAAAACACCCTAATTTTAGGGCGTTTCGGCGATTATTTGCAAACTATCTGCAATTTGTAAACTATACGACTTACTACATACACTGTCCTGAAAAAATACACTCACACACTCGAATAAAAAAGACCTTGGCAAAAGCCAAAGTCTTTTTTATGGGGCGGGTGGTGGGATTCGAACCCACGCATAACGGAACCACAATCCGTGGTCTTAACCACTTGACGACACCCGCCATCAAAAATAATCATAACAAAAAAATAGTGCGGGTCAAGACCCGCATCTACTTTTGTTATATGTTATTTCCCTAATTTATTCTCTGAAACATATATCCGATACCGCGAGCGGTCAAAATCAATTCCGGATTAGCAGGATCAGTTTCAAGTTTTGAACGCAATCTTGAAATGTGAACATCTACAACTCTTGTATCAATTCTGTGATCAGGCGGGTATGCCCATACATGCTGCAAAATTTCATTTCTTGAAAATGCCTGCCCTGAATTATTAACCAACAATTCAAGCAAACTGAATTCCATTCCTGTTAATCTGATTCTGTCGTTCTTGCGGTAAACCTGTCGACGTGCGGTATCAATTTTGATATTGCCCGTTGTTATTACATTCTTAGTCACTTTGCCTGAAGAAGTTGTCATTTCTCTGTTGTTGGTTCTTCTTAATACAGCCTTAACTCTTGCCTCAAGTTCTTTGGGGCTGAATGGTTTTACAACATAATCATCAGCACCGAGTTCCAAGCCGGTAATTCTTTCTGATACATCGCCCAATGCGGTTAAGATAATAATTGGAACATCCGAGGTTCTTCTGATTTCTCTTGTTACCCCGTAACCGTCCATCTTAGGCATCATAACATCTAAAACTACCAAATCAGGATTATTTTTATTAAAAGATTCTACCGCTTCTTCCCCATCTTGAGCAGTATAAACATCATATCCTGCCATCTTTAATCTTGTTTCCAAAATTCTTCTGATACTTGACTCATCATCAGCCAACAGAATTCTTTGGCGATTGTCGCCTTCGTTGTTAGGCATTTCAACATTTTCTGACATAGTGACTTCCTTATTTTAAAATGCTACCTATTATATAAAAATATAAATTAATATTACAATTTGTTTCTTTTTCTATACTTTTATAACAGTATGTTACACTAAGTAAAGAAAAATTGCAAGAGGGTAAAATTTATTTTTTTTCTTAAATTATACTTTAAGTCAATTTACGGCTAAGAGCTGATTTTACTCAACTTTTCGCTGACAATTTGTCTGAATTTTTCCAAATCTTCCTTTGTATCAATTCCGACAGGCACAAAATCTACAATAGAAGTTTTTATTCTCATTCCGTTTTCCAACGCTCTTAACTGTTCCAAACTTTCCGTTTTTTCAAGCATAGTTTGGCTTTGTGCGGTCATTGTTTCAAGAGCATGTCTTTTGTAACCGTATATTCCCAAATGCCCATAGAATTTTGCGATCCCCGTATTTCTTTCAAAAGGTATTTTTGAGCGTGAAAAATAGAGAGCAAAGCCGTTTTTATCAGTTACGCATTTGACAAGATTCGGATTATCAACTTCATCATTGCCGATTTCTCTTATCAGTGTAGAAATATCCGCTCTGTCATCTTCTTTAACATTTCTGATGACAGCATCAATGCTTTCAGGTTTAATCAGCGGTTCATCCCCCTGCAAATTGCAGATAAAATCAATTTCGGGATGTCTTGATACAACTTCCATAATTCGATCAGAACCCGATTTATGTTCTGCTGAAGTCATTTCAACATTCCCGCCAAAACCCTTTACGCAGTCATAAATTCTTTGGTCATCAGTCGCAACGATAATCAAATTCGCAAGTTTTGCCTGACTTGCTTTTTCATAAACCCATTGAATTACAGGTTTATCCAAAACTTTTAGCAACGGTTTGCCCTCTAATCTTGACGAACCGTACCTTGCCGGAATAATTATCGCACTTTTACCCATAATATTTACCTCTCTATTTTGTTACCACAAACGATGTCCATTGGTCCTGATGAATTTCTTCGATAATTTTAAGATTTTCACGTTCTATTGCATCAAGAACCATCTGCTTTTTCTCGTCTAAAATTCCACTTAACGACAAATAGGCATCATCTTTCATAATATTTCTCAAATCACCCATAATTTCTGCTAAAACAAAATGCAAAATATTTGCACAAACAAAATCAAATTTATCCGTTATCTTATCCGCACTTCCAAGTTTGAATTTACATTCTTCTCCGTTTTTAATAGCATTCTCTTTGGCAACATCAATAACTGTTTCATCGGTATCGCACCCGTAAACATAAGATGCCCCAAGTTTTTTTGCAAGTATTGATAAAATTCCCGAACCCATACCTATATCTGCAACTTTGTCGTCTTTTTTGAGATATTTTTCAAGTGCTTTCATACAAAGTTGAGTTGTCTGGTGAGTGCCTGTACCAAACGCGCACCCCGGTTCAAGCTTTATAACAATTTCGTTTGCTTTTGGGGAGTATTCAATCCAGTCGGGAACAACCGCAATTTTATCAGTCACATGCGTAACGTCCCATTTTTCTTTCCACTTTTGCGACCAGTCCTCAGTTTTCTTTTCCTCAAGAGTAAACTCCCACGAGCCTAAATCAACTTCGGACAATCCTCTGCTTTCAAATTCACTCCTGTACAAATCAAGAACATTCTCAACATCATAGAGCATATCCTCATAGTCTTGACTATTTTTGAGAAAAACTCTCAATGTGCCCTCTGTTGTATCAATCATTTCAAGGTCTTTATAAGTTTCCTCGGCAAGAATAACACCCTCACACTCAAAATTTTCAAAGAAGATTTCACTAATCAAATCTTCAACAGCAGGATTGATTATTATATTTAATTCATAATAACTATTATTCATTATTCATTTTTCATTTTTAATTATTCAACAAACGCGCCCATTGCACGGTATTTGTCATAACGCTGATTTCTTAATTCTTCGCCTGACATTCTGTCAAGTTCTTTTAACGCATTCAAAATTGTTTCTTTCAGATTGTTTGCGGTTTCTTCGTAATCGGTGTGCGCACCTCCTGTCGGTTCATTAACCATACCGTCAATAATACCGAATTTGAGTAAATCAGGAGCGGTAATTTTTAACGCAGTTGCCGCTTCAAGATTTTTATTGGCATCACGCCACAAAATTGATGCACAACCTTCAGGCGAAATAACCGTATAATATGCGTGTTCAAGCAGATAAACTTTATTTGCAACCGCTAACCCGAGCGCACCACCAGAGCATCCCTCGCCTGAAATTATTGCTATAACAGGGACTCGTAACTTTTGCATTTCTTTTAAGTTATACGCAATAGCAGCGCCCTGTGCGTGTTTTTCGGCACTAATCCCGGGGTATGCACCCGGAGTATCAATAATTGTAACAATAGGAATATTAAATTTATTTGCGTGATAAAACAGCCTTAAAGCCTTACGGTACCCCTCAGGCTGAGGCATACCAAAGTTGTATTCCAAATTTTCTTTGGTTGATTTGCCTTTCATCGTACCGATAATCATAACGGGGCGGTCGTCAATTTTTGCAAGTCCGCCGACTATTGCTCTGTCATCGGTTCCCACTCTGTCACCGTGAAATTCGACAAAATCAGTTGTCATAAGTTTTACATAGTCAAGAAATTTTGGTCTTTCACTGTGTCGTGCTATCTGCATTTTTTGAGCGGGGTTAAGATTTTCGTATAACTCTTTTTTGAAATCTTCCGCTTCTTTTTCTAATGTTTCTATCACTTTATTTAAATCCTTACCTGAGTCTGCGCTCATTTCTTTAAGTTCTTCTATTTTCTTTTGAATTTCTATTATAGGTTTTTCAAAATCTAAAGATGTGCTCATTTATATATCGGCTCCTTTATTCGTGCATTGACAAAATATTTGCAAGTACACTTTTTAAATTTTTTCTTGAAGATACGACATCAACCTGACCGTATTTCATGAGATATTCGGCAGTCTGGAAATCAGCAGGAAGTTTTTGCCTAATAGTTTGTTCAATTACTCTGCGTCCTGCAAACCCGACTCTTGCTCCTTGTTCCGCAATAATAATATCGCCTAATGTGCCAAAACTTGCTGTCACTCCGCCAAATGTCGGGTCAGTAATTACATTGATATACAATAATCCCGCATCATCCAGTCTTGCACATGCGCAGGATGTCTTAGCCATTTGCATAAGGCTTAATGCGCTTTCCTGCATTCTTGCACCGCCAGAAGATGTAACAGCAATAACAGGAAGTCTTAATTCAATGGCTTTTTCGATTATGCGAGTGACTTTTTCACCTACGACACTGCCCATTGAACCGCCCATAAAATCGAAATCCATAACGGCGCAAGCAACTCTGTGCCCATCAATATTTCCGACACCTGTAATTACAGCATCATTTAGACCTGTTTTTTCCTGTGCTTTTGCAAGACGGTCTTTGTAACTTTCGGTATCGACAAAATCAAGAGGGTCGGTCGGCCTGATATTGCCAAACATTTCTTCAAAAGTTCCCTCGTCAAAGAGTTGTTCAACCCTTGCACGCGCACTCACTCTGAAATGATAATCGCACGCAGGACAAACCATCATATTGTCTTCTATATCTTTTTTAAGTAATTGCGCACCGCAATGAACGCATTTTGTCCACAAATCGGGGTTCGCTTCGATTTCAACACGGGCTTCCAGGGCACGGCGCTGAATCTGTGCTTCCTTACGCTTTTCAAACCAATCTTGAACTGTCATATAAATAATCCTTTTATTTAATATCCCTAAAGGTAAATTTTTATACTTACCCGAACATTTTATAACAAATATTATTAATAAGCAAAATCTTAATAAATTCCTTACAAAAAAAGTCCTGCCAAAAGGAGTAATGACAGGATTAGGTTTTATTATGTGTCATGTGTCCGCACATATAAAAGAGACATCTGCCTGACATTATTACTTAATTTTTTCATTCGTCAAATTTTTATGGAAGTAATTTTTCATTTGTCATATAATTTTCATATGAAGAAGATTTTAACGGCTTTATTATTAATTGGCATGACCTTTACGACAAACTGCTATGCTTTGTCGTTTTCAAAAGAAAAACCCGCGCAAGAACAGGAACAACAAAATCCTCAAAGTCAGCAGGCAAGAGTTTTGTATGCCCAAAACGATATTGATAAAGCACTCGAACTTTTAAATAATATTCCCGAAAATGAACGCACCGCACAGGATTGGCTCTTAATCGGCAATATTATGCAGGATAAGGAAAACATTGAACAGGCACTTTATATGTTTAACAAATCTGCGCAGAAAGAACCGAAATTCTATAAGCCTCACTACAATATGGGTTACATTTATCTGTCAAAAAATCAGCCAAATATGGCGCTTGATGAATTTAAACTTGCCGTAAAATACAAAAACGATTTTTCTTACGGGTATTATAATATTGGTTGTGCTTATTTAAAACTGAAAAAATATTCGCAGGCTCGGTACAATTTCTTCCGCTCACTCGATTTAAGAGCAAACGAACCTGATGTTTACTATAATATCGCCTACACATACAAGATGCAGGGCAAAGAAAAACAGGCGCAAACCTATCTTGATTTATACAACAAAATGATGGAAGACCATGACTTATAAGGGCATAATTTTCGATTTCAACGGGACTCTATACTGGGACAGTGCAATGCATAAACAGGCTTGGCGTGAGTTTTCGGAAATTATAAGAGGAACTTCGTTTAGTGACGAAGAAATGGTTTTGCATATGTTTGGCAGAACAAACGAAGAAATTATTGAGTATGCAATCGGGGAAAAGCCCGAACCCGAAATGGTTGAAAAATACGGAAACGAGAAAGAGGCACTCTACCGTCAAAGAGCAATAGCAGACAAAAAGAATTTTCATCTTGCAAAGGGTGCGGTTGAACTTTTGGATTTCCTGAAATCAAACAATATACCGCGAAACATTGCAACGATGTCAGACAAAACAAATGTCGATTTTTATTTTGAGCATTTTGATTTGGGGAGATGGTTTGACATTGATAAGGTCGTTTATGCAGACGGAGTTGTACCAAGCAAACCCGCACCTGACATTTACCAAATCGCAGCGCATAATATCGGGTTAGCCCCGAAAGACTGCATCGTAGTTGAAGATGCGATTTCGGGGATAAAATCTGCTCACAGCGCAGGGATAGGCAAAATCATCGCAATATGTTCCGAAGAACCTTATGAATTTTACACAAGTATGCCGGAAGTATCCGAAATTATCCGTGACTTTGACGAATTGGACAGAAATATACTCAAGTCACAAAATCTTGCAAAATAATATTTAGGTGATAGCATAGAATTATCAAAGCGAAATGGACTTGTAGCTCAGTTGGTAGAGCAGTTGACTCTTAATCAATTGGTCGTGGGTTCGAGTCCCACCGGGTCCATTTTTTGTATATTGACAATAAAATAGATTTTATGGGACGAGAACCCAACAAGGCAATAGCCTTGTCTGTGGTTCGAGCGGAAGTGAGCCAAGTGCGAAGCCTTTTTGCTTGAACCGATAAGGTTCTAAAAGCAAAAAGCGAAGTCACGTCGATGGCGAACGACCAAGACAGTCCCACCGGGTCCATTTTTTGTATATTGACAATAAATTATAATAATCAGATTGCCAAGCCATTTCAGGAGAGCAATGACAAATAAGAGTTATGTTTTAGTTTATGTAAGGGGTAATTTATGGGTTTTATGGATGAAAAAAAGTCAAAAAAGACAATCAAAAAAGCGTTAAAGGTTTTGGGTAAAAAGAATTTTGTATTCATTATGCACGGCGGAAGTTTCCCGTCAGCAGATGGTGAAAATACGGGGTTTGGAACGATAAATTCTAACGGCGGGAAGAAATTTATTGAGTACTCACAAGGTATGTTTGACGCCATTCAGATGGGGCCTGCGGGAAAAACAAAATCCTCTGATGCATCGCCTTATACGGGTACAATTTTTTCCAATAACCCTCTATTTATTGATTTGAAAGAACTTACAACAAAAAAATGGGGCAAAATCCTTTCAGAAAAGACTTTTAAAGAAATTGTCGAAAATAACCCAAACAAAGACAAAAACAAGACAAGTTATTCATATATCACAAATCAGCAGGAAGAAGCACTCACGGAAGCCTATGAGAATTTTATTAAACTGAACGATAAAAAACTTAACAAAGAGTTTGGGTCATACAAAATTCAGAACAAGGCATGGCTTGATAACGACAGTCTGTATGAGGCTCTTGCAATAGAACATGATTGTGACTACTGGCATAATTGGAAATCAGAAACGGATAAAAACCTATTAAACCCTAAATCTAACGAAGAAAAAATCGAATTTGCAAAACGTATTGACCAAATTTCAAAAAAATATTCAAAAGAAATCGACAGATACAAATTCATTCAGTTTGTACTAAATAAGCAAAACGAAGAAACAAGAGAGTTTGCTAAAGACAGAGATATAAAAATGATAGCAGATCGTCAGGTTGCGTTTTCTGACAGAGATGAATGGGCATATCAGTCGTTGTTTTTAGACGGCTGGTGTTTGGGCTGCCCGCCTGATTATTTTTCAAAAGACGGTCAGGCATGGGGGTTCCCTGTTGTAAATCCCGAAAAACTCTATAACGGTGACGGAACTTTGGGCGAAGCAGGAATTTTGATGAAAAATCTTTATAAAAAGATGTTCAGAGAAAACCCCGGCGGGGTGCGAATTGACCATATTGTCGGTTTAATTGACCCGTGGGTTTACAAAAAAGGTTCAAAACCGATGCCGCAAATGGGCGCAGGCAGACTGTTTTCTTCGCCGGAACACGAATTTTTGAAAAAATTTGCGATACCGGATGTTGAAGATTTGAACATGGAATACACCGCAGACAATGAAAAACGCGTAAAAAATCTTACAGACGAACAGATTAAAAAATATGGCAGACTGATAGAAAAAATCGTTATTGCGGCGGCAAAAGAGGAAGGTTTAACCAAAGATTCCATTGTTTGTGAGGACTTGGGCACTTTGACAAACCCTGTTGCGGCGGTTATGAAAAAATACGACCTTTTGGGAATGAGATTAACCCAATTTACAGTTCCGACAGAGCCTGATGACCCGTACAGATACAAAAATATCACACCGCACTGCTGGGCTATGGTCGGCACGCACGACAACAAACCTGTTAATGTCTGGGCAAAAACAATGATAAATACCCATGAGGGTTATCTGCACGTTAAAAATCTTGTTGAAGATTTGTTTGCCGAAGCAGATAACAAAGACGAAATCATTGTGAAAATGACTAACGACAAAGATTTCTTAAAAGAGACAAAACTTGTTGAACTTTTTGCCTGTCAGGCAGAAAACATCCAGATTTTCTTCACAGACTTTTTTGATATGTCTGACACATATAACACCCCGGGGACATCAGGTGATAAAAACTGGAGTTTGAGATTACCCGATAATTTTGAGCAAACGCCCGTAATAAACTTGCCACAGATTTTGAAAAAGGCTATAATTTCAAGAGGCAAAGATTTTGCGGACAAGAACAAAAAAATTATCGAGGAACTTGATGAGATTAAATAACTTTTTAAAGGCAACATTGGTTTGCGCAGTAGTTGCGGGGAGTTTTCTTCCCGTAAGCGCCGATTTGGCTACCGATGCTAAACTTCAGTATAACAAAGGGATAGAATACTATCAGGTCGGTTCGTATGAGCAAGCTGCAGAATGTTTTAAAAAAGCAACAGAACTTGACCCGAATTATATTGATGCGTATTTTAATCTCGGCTCGCTGATGGAATATTTAAAACAGGATGACGAAGCATTAAACGCTTTTAAACAGATAATTTTGAGAAAACCCGATGATTACGAAGCGGTTTATAAAGCGGCGGAATTAAGCAAAAAACTCGGTAATATCGATAAAGCAAAGATGTATCTGACACTCATTCCAACTGATTCTTTAATCGGTTCAAGAGCAAAAGAACTTGCAGATACACTGGAAATGGATATTCCGACCGCACAGGCAGAAAAAAATAAACCAGAATCCTTTACTAATGCCAATCCTATGAACAATTCAAACGGTGTCTATAACGACATTTCAAGTCCGACAGGGATTTCAACCGACTCTGTCGGCAACCTTTATGTTGCAGGGTTTTCAGATAATACAATTTACAAAATTACACCCGATAATCAGAAAATAGTATACATAAAAAGTCCTAAAATTGACGGTCCTATTGGGCTGGAACGTGACAGTCAAGGGAATTTGTATATCGCAAATTATAACAAAAATAATGTTCTGAAAGTCGATACAGGCGGAGAAGTGTCAGAAATTATCACGAATATCCAAAGCCCTTACTGTATGCATATAACGGGTGATTTGCTCTTTGTATCGGCGCAAGGAAGTAATCAGGTTATAAGATATAAACTAAATAACTAAAAATTGACCTTTTGCATTGATTTTTCGGCATTGATTAAATCAAATACATAATCGTAATACGCACTTTTACCTTTGAATTGCTCCAATTTTTTCTCAAGTTCATCAGCAGTAATAAAACCTTTGTATAGCGCGATTTCTTCAAGGCAGGAAATTAATTGACCTTTGTTTGCCTCCATCGCACGAACAAAATTGGACGCTTCAAGCATCGAATCCTGAGTTCCCGTATCAAGCCAAGTAAAACCTCTACCCAAGATTTCAACATTAAGTTTTCCTTTTTCAAGATAAATCTTGTTCAAATCGGTAATTTCAAGTTCCCCCCTGTCAGAAAGTGTAAGAGTTTTTGCATATTCACAAACATGACTGTCATAAAAATATAAACCCGTAACCGCATAATTTGATTTTGGCTTTGAGGGTTTTTCTTCTAAGGATAACGCCTTGCCATTTTGGTCAAATTCAACAACCCCAAATCTTTCAGGGTCTTTCACGCGATAGCCAAATACTGTTGCTCCGTCCTTATTTTCAAGCACCTGTTTTAAAAATGTAGAAAAACCGAAACCGTGATAAATATTATCGCCCAAAATCAATGCGACATCTTCACCGCCAATGAAATCTTCCGCAATCAGGAATGCGTCTGCAATACCTTTTTGAACATATTGGATTTTATATTCAATTTTTATACCAAACTGAGAACCGTCACCAAGTAATTTTTGGAAATTATCAAAATCTGCTTTATTTGTGATAATCAAAATATCTTTAATTCCAGCAAGCATCAGAGTTGAAAGCGGATAATAAATCATAGGTTTATCATAAACCGGCAATAAGATTTTTGATATGGGCTGAGATGCGGGAAACAATCTTGTACCAGCGCCCGCTGCTAATATAATACCTTTCATTGTGAACACTCCATCATTTACAAATTATTATACACAAAAAAAATATTCTATGTAACAAAATTATAAATAAAAAAATACTAAACTTGCATTATTCACAAAAAAGTGTACAATGAGAGTTGAATAGTCGGTCTAAAAAGACCTTAAAGTACACAAATCAGGAGAAAAAACAAATGTACGAAGATGAAAAGTTAGTCTGCGAAGACTGTGGTCAAGAATTTGTATTTAGTACAGGAGAACAGGAGTTCTATGCAGAGAAAGGACTGGTAAACAAACCCAAAAGATGTCCTGAATGCCGTAAAATCAGAAGAAAACAACACCGTAAATCAAGAAAAATGTATGACGCTGTTTGTTCAAAATGCGGAGTTCAAACTCAGGTTCCGTTTAAACCCGTCCCCGGAAGAGAAGTATATTGCAAAGACTGCTTCAAAGAAATAGGTGAAACTACACCCATTACAGAAACAGAAGCAGAAACAGTAGAATAAATAAATGAAATTATAGTAAAAGAAAAGCCCTCAAATTTGAGGGCTTTTCTTTTACTAAATCATGATACAACTGTTTAAATAATCTATAGTACTGACTTTTTCATCATAAAGATACTTAATGAAATTCAAATGAGCACAATCTTTTGCGCTAATAATAAGATTTATTTCAAATCCTTCGACACAAAACGGTTCGTAATCATAAACAACATAATTGTTATATTTGCTTTTCCATTCCTTACGTTCTATTTTGCAATTGTTTTCATCTATAATATCTTCAAACCAAGGAAGTAAGTTTTTATTGATATTTTTCATTTCCAGGCGATTAAACACACATTCGTCTATACTGTTTCCTATAAACATAATAACATTCTCCATACACAAAATCTCTATAAGAAAATTATAAACTCACATCAATATTAAATAATTGCCGTAAAGGGTATATTTTATTGCCAAAATTATTTACATAAAAAATATATATTTAATATATCTTAACAATCATCTAAAAAAAGGCAATTTTTTGATTTAAAGCGACTTTATATATGTAAGTAATAAAATATTAAGGAGAGACACTTGAGCTACGCAGACAATATGAGAACATTAAGCGGAATAAATTGTGGTTTGCAATCGTTTGTGAGTTACCTTGATGCACGCAATAACGGAATAGATCCAAGAATTGCAACAACACAGTTCGCAGGCAATATATTTAACGGGCTTGCAAGAAATGAAGTTGCTTATGAAATGCAAAGATTCGGCAATCCAGTCGGGAATATGATAAATTTGTATGCGGGTTACGGCAATCCCGTCTCAAACACAATCGGAACTTTAGGTCTGATGAGCGCCTGCACTCCGTGGATGTTTTTCAATTCACCATGCTGCTATGGCGGATATGGAATGGGGTATGGTATGGGTATGATGCCATATTATGGTATGTATGGAATGGGCTGGGGTATGGGCGGTTTCTGCTGTTAAGTTCCTGATTTGTCGTTCAGCACTGTATTAATTATCGCTACGAAAGACCAGAAAATAAACTGCAACTGAGGTCTGAAAAATATTGTATCGACAAGACCGTGAAACAGTGCGGAGCATATTGAAATCAGACACGCACCGGCAAAGATAATATTTGCCGTATTTTTTGATGTAAGAACATATTTTACTCCGTCATAAAGCAGTTTTATAAGGAATGCAAGAAATGCAACAAGCGCAAATATTCCGCTTTCGACCGCGGTTTCAAGATAAATATTATAGGCACTTAAAGCATCAAAACCTGTTTTCATGTATAAACCATAGATTTCTCTGAAATTTTTATTCCCGACACCGATACCTAAGAGCCAATTATCTCTGAACATTTCAAGTGATGAGTGATAAACATTAAATCTGAACGAATTTGAAGAATCACTGCGCATAGCGAAAATTGACAAAAACCTTAGCCTAAGAGAGTTTACAAACGTCAGGACAAAAATAAAGAATAGTATTGCGGAACTTATTAATGAAACATATATTTTTTTGTATGTTTTCCAAAAGAATTTTGCACTCATCAAAAATATAAGGACAAAAACAAGCATCATCGATAGGTATGCACCCCTGCAACCTGTCTGAAAAATTGAATAACAAACAATAACAGATGCCAAAACACCGCCTAAAGCAAGTCTATACATTCTCCTTGTCAGAAAATAGAATACACTTCCAATAACAACAGGCAGACCGCAAACCAAATATCCGCCGTAGAGATTAGGATTTAACGGCTTTAATGTCCCATAAACTCTTGATATAACATCTTCAGGGTTAAGATTTGTCGTATCCTGCCATGTGGAAATCTGTTCAAGATGTAACGTACTCTGAAAAATACCGATTAAGCCCTCTGCAAATATACATCCTGCGATAGTTCCGAGAATAACGGGGATATGTTTCGGATTATTTTTCAAATACTGACTGGCGGAGAAATAAAAACCAATATAGACAAGTGTCTTAAAAAATCCTTTTAAACTCAATGAAAAAAGCGTTGAACCGAAAAGAGATACGACAACAATCATAAAATATATCAGCAAAAATATTTCAAAAGTTTTTAATTCATATTTTTGATTAGGGCAAAAAACAAATTTTACAAGAGTTAAAAACATCACAATCAATGCAAAAAATCCGATATAATCAGAATTCATAAACGTTGAAGATATAAAAGTCAAAAGAACAAACGGCAAAATAAATTTGTCGATATTTTGCAGGAATAAACTGTTATTATAAAAATAATTTAATTTTTCTTGCGTAAATTTGAAAATACTATTGAACATCATCTGTTGTATTTATATCTCTGTTTATTTTTTCATCATCAACGGCATCAATCACATGTATATCGGATACGGTTCCCGAGAACTTATAATCTGCCCCCTCTAAAGTTATAGGCAATCCTATTTTGATTTTATTGCCACCAACAACAGCACCATCCTTGGTAATTTTTGCATCATCAGTTAAAGTTACGACAACATCGTACAAGTCGGGTTGAGATGCATCGGTGACTATTAAAACTTTTTGCCCTGTCGGAGTAGGAATAGCAATTTTTCTTTTATCCGCATTTACATCTACCACATCAAGATTGGAATACGGAACGTTTCTTATACTTATAAAAGTCTTTTCACCTTTTTTTATTGGAATTTTCTCCCCTGAGAAAGTAACCCCTCTCATATAAACTTTGAAAACAATTTTTGAAGTTGCTTCTATCTGCTTATCGGCGGTCTGTCTGTAGCCCTTATATGTATAAAAACCTACACACAACGCAACAATACAAAAAGCAAGAATTACAAAATCAAGCGGTTTGATTTTTTTGAGTAACTCAGTAAACTTTTCCATATAACTCTCCTTTATAATCTTATAACTTCTCAACAGCATTGAGTAATTCATGTATGGTTGTGGTTGCACAGCCAAATTGTCTTACAACGATACTTGCAGCAACATTTCCGATAATTGCCGAATACACAGGGTCAATGCCTGACGCCAGAGCAAGCGAAAAGACAGCCGTAACTGTATCTCCCGCACCCGTAACATCAAAAACTTCCGATTTATTGAATACGGGAATTTTTTGATATTTCCCATTCGGCTCGGTCACAAACATACCATCAGCCCCGCAGGTTATAAGAATTGATTTTGCTCCCGTTTCATTAAGCAACTTATCCCCTGCGCGTTTCAAATCTTCTTCCCCATGAATTTCAAACCCGACAGATTTTTCGGTATCAGGCAAATTCGGAGTCATTGAAGTGACGTTTTTATATGATCCTAAATCTCTCTGGGCATCCACAACAACGACTTTACCAAATTTATTTACAAGTTCTGTCGTGTGTTTAATGATTTTATCTGTCAGCGTTCCGATATGATAATTTGAAAGAATAACCGCATCATAGGAGGGCAGAAGTTCATCAATTTTTTTGAGAAGTTTATATTCTGTTTCCTTCGATACAAACCCTTTTGATTGCCTGTCGATTCTTACTATCTGTTGTGTAATAGAAGTTGTAATAGAACCGGAAATTCTCGTTTTAACAATAGTTTTTCTGTTTTTATCAATCACAATTCCATCGCAATTTATGTTTGCAGCTTTAAACGTATCAAACAAAAAACTGCAGTGATAATCTTCACCTGCAACACCGATAACACCTACTTTACCGCTGTTAAGAGTGGCAACATTGTGCGCAGCATTTGATGCCCCGCCCAAAATATGCTTTGTTTTCGTATGCTGCAAAATCAAAACAGGCGCTTCTCTTGAAATTCTTTCAGCATCCCCGTATATCATTTCATCAAGTGCCAAATCGCCGACAACAAGAACCTTTGTATCAGCAAGTTTTTTTATTGACGAAATGAGTTTCTCTTTATCAAAATTCATAATATATCCTCTTACCTAAAAAATTATAACACAAACCACACATAATTATTAAAGTTTTTTACAATTCAAGCCGATAAAAAAAATAGTGGTACAATGTAGAGAATATTTATGAGAATCACGGCAATCAGTCTCGACGGTGTAAACGGGTACAGTGTGCTCCCTGCCCTGAACACAAGGCGGAAGAAGGACACTATTTCGCTTGACAATTTTAGGAATATCAATGATTTATCACTGATGCCGAGTTATCAGATTCCGTTTACATCTATACAAAATTCATCAAAACTGCGAACACTATTCAAATATAATCTGCCCTGTATATACAGCGGAATAACTATGATTGATCCCAAACAGGTCTCACGACTTATAAAAAGCGGGGCATTTGAAAAGCCGTCTAAAGATGTTATCGAAATTCTTTCTAGATACAAAGAGTGTTATTCGGGGGTTGAAGAACGTATCATGGGAATAATTTCCGCACGCGCAAAAATTCATCCTGACGAGAATTTAAAACAATTACTAAAGGAAATTGAGCCCATATACAGAAGAGATTTACGTAAAAAACAAAGCGGAGTCTTTCGCAATATACAAGAACAATTTAATCAACTTCCCGAAGAATACCGCCATAAATTTTCTCTACTTATGCAGGAAACTGATAAAAGGCTAAATGAACGTCCTGTTCTGATTCCGTTCTCCTCTTACGAATTTAAGTATAAACTGACAAAGATAAAAGATAATATCGTTAACGAAAATGATTTAAAAGCCAAAAAAGTAATGAATAAACTAATGAAAGAATCAAAGCGTCTTTCAAATATTACAAACGAAAAAACCATCGATAACCAAATAAAAGTTATGGGAATGCTTGATTGGGTTTTAAGAAAATCCGTGTTGAGAAATAACAAACAACTTCAGGAGCTGATTGGAACATCAAAAGCCCGACTGAGCAACAAAGAAATTATTGCACCATTTTCAAGAAAATCATTTTTATATGATTTAGGCAGAATTATAGATGACTTGCCAGACAAAGAAATACACTCAAAAATTATGAATGAAGCCTTTAAACTCCCGACTTCAAATGAAGATTTTTCAGCGTATATGGTAAAAATCTCCGGCGAAAGTTCTGATAAAATAGCATCCAGAATACTATGGCCGTATCTTGCATCTGTTGAACATATTTTCCCGAGATCAGAAGGCGGTGCCGACGTTATGGCAAATTTTGCAGGAGCAACAACAAGAGAAAACTCATTAAGGAAAAGCATTGAATTTACCGAACAAATGAAACTGCGCCCGAATACCCCATATTATTGTCAAAAATACGTTAATAAACTAATTGATCTTTACCACGAAGGAATTTTTGAAAAACACAGAATTAACCCCAAATACATTGAAGAATTTAAAGAAACCATTTATAACATCTCAAAAGGACAAATTGATTTAGACATCTCAAGATACTATGAACCGCCGAAATTTTTAGGCAAAACTGCGGAATAAAAATGGTAATTATATAATTATTTTACAGAAAATGTCTGTCGTTGCGAGGAGGCAAAGGATTGCCGACAAAGCAACCCGGCATTTTTATCTTTATAACAAAAATTAAACGGCTGGATTGCCACGCCCTAACGGGCTCGCAATGACATGTTTCTATTTACAACCTCTCCGAAAATTATCCCGTTTTTATATTCTGTCAGTTTAACTCTTTGCATGGTATTAAATAAATCTTGTCTGTCAGAAACAATCTGTACCGTGAGATAATTTTCTGTAACCCCTTTTAAATTTCCGCTATGCCTGTCAGGGTGCTTTTCTATCAAAACATCATGGATTTTCCCGATATTTTTATTCACAAACTCATTATATTTTTTGCGCGAAATCGCCTTTATAATATTCGCACGTTTTTCCTTAACACCATCACTCACCTGATTTGGCATATTTTCACCAATTGTACCTTTGCGAACCGAATAAGGGAAAGTATGAATTTGTGTTAAACCCGATTTTTCAAGATTATGTCGGGTAATTTCAAAATCTTCATCGTTTTCACCTGCAAAGCCGACAATTATATCACTTCCCAAAAACGGCAAGTCAAACATTGAATTAATCTGCTCAATTTGCTTAAGGTAAAAATCTGTTTTATAAAATCTGTTCATTGAACGCAGAGTTTTGTCATTGGCACTTTGCAAAGACAGATGAAAATGAGGGCAGAATTTATCAGATTTTTGCAGAAATTCCAAAAGTTCATCGTTAATTTCGTTGGGGTTAAGAGAACCTAAACGATAACGCGCAATTGTGGTTTTTTGCTCAATGTCTTTGAGTAAATCAACAAGAGAAAGTCCGAAATCTTTTCCCCACTGACCGATGTGAATCCCTGTCAATACAACCTCTTTAAACCCTGCAAGTTTAAACTGCTTAATTTGGTTGATTATAAAATCAGATGTGGCGCTTCTGCTTTTGCCTCTTGCCTTCCAGATAATACAGTACGCACATCTGCTGTCGCACCCGTCTTGAATTTTCAGACTTGCACGGGTTTTTGAAGTGTCAGACAACTCAACTTGGTTAAACTTTTCCTGTTCCATAACATCAGATACACAATATTTTTCGTCCAACATCAAATATTTATAAAGACTAAGTTTATCGTCATTACCTATAACAAAATCAATAAAATCGTTTTTAAGAAGTTCTTCTTTTTCAATTTGGGCGATACATCCCGTCAAAACTGTTTTAATATCGTGTTTTTTATGCTTTGCGCTACGCAGAAGATAAAATGCCTCGTTATCGCTTTTATGGGTAACAGAACAGGAATTTAAAATATAATAATCGGCATTGTTAAGATTTTTAACTTCTTCAAAACCGTTATTTATAAGATTTTCTCTGATAATTGCAGTTTCAAATTGGTTTGATTTACAGCCCATCGTATGTATAAAAAACTTGCTCATACACTGATGGTAAGAAAAACAGGCTGATTTGTAAATATTTATAAATATTTTTATATAAAATAGCAAAAAAATATTTCACATGAGTTTTGAATTATAGTATAATTGAAGTGCGAAAGGTATAGGTAAAGCATGCAGGTTAGTTCTGTTTCATTAAGTTCAAATGCACGTAACACGGCATTTTTGGCATCCCCGCAAGAACAATTATTCGCAACTTTAAAAGACCATGATTTAAGGAACATGGCATGGGCAAAAGCCTCCAGAGATGTCAATGACAGAAAACATCACAGATTAGACAATGCTTTATTTTTAACCTTACCTTTAGCAGGCGGACTTTCCGCAATCGCACAAAAGTTCCCGCCGGAAGCGGTTGCAAAATTCGGCACACATAATATGCGTGCGGTTAAATTTGCACGTTTTGGCTTAATCAGCGCAAGTTGGGCCGCAGGTCTTACCGCTTTGGGTGCTTTGTGGGGAGCAAAAGATTATCTTGCAAAAAGAGTTGATATAATCAAAAACAATCCTGTTATTTCATCAATCGCAACATTTGCTGCAGGTTTCGGTGTTCTTGCAGGAGTTGATAAGTTAGGAACAAAGGGGCTTGTTAAGGTCATTGAAAAAGTTGACAGCAAAAAAGTTCTTCCGTATTTGAGAAAAGCAAGAAATGTTTTAAACGAAAGCAAAGTTTTAAATAAAGCATCGGAATTTATGGCAAAATTCCCCTCACCGATTAAGGATATCGCAAGAAGTACGGCTACACTTGCACCGCTTTTGGTAATCGGTACTCAAATCGGTCATATTTTCGGGCATCAGAGCGTTAAAAACAGGGTTGCACAAAGAAATTATGAAGAATTAAAACAGGCTCAAGAAAATATCAGACAAGATATTGCCGATGAAAGAATTAATAACAGTATTAAGAAGAAAACAATCGCCGAATTGCATGACGAATACGAACAAATGCTTAAAACAAAACCTGTTATGAATGCTCAAACCAAAGAACCGATAACATTTGAACAATTTGTTAAACTTGCAACAACTTATGTTAAGTAATTTTTAAAGCATTTGTATTATAATAATTTTATGAGGGTTGTTATTTTAGGTAAGGGAATAATGCTGGGTAATATTATACTCGGCGTAAAAGAAGCGGGAGCCGAAATTGTCGGTGTGTTTCGTTACGAATACACTTCAAAATCAAAAATAAAAGTCATGCTTGACGATTTTTTTACCCCCGCCCCTGAAGTTACACTGATTAAACAACTTAAATTAAACCAAATCAGATTAAAATCTGCAAACTGTGAAGCATTCCAAAGACTTATGATTTCATTAAATGTTGATTTGATAATTGTTGGCACTTGGAAAGAACAAATTTTGCCAAAGACTTACAATATACCTAAAATTGCAACGGTTAATGTGCACCCATCATTATTACCCAAATACAGAGGTCCAAACCCTTATATTCAGACAATTTTGCACGGAGAAGAATATTCTGGGGTGACAATTCACCTTATGAACGACGAATACGACGCGGGGGCGATTTTAAAACAGAAAAAAGTCAGAATTTATAAATCTGACACTTCAAAAGAACTAAGAGAAAGGACCGTATCAAAAGCAAGAGAACTTGTCACGGAATTTTTAAACGATTTAAATGAAAAAATTCTTACTCCTGTTAATCAAGATAGCAGATACGCAACATATTTCCCGAATATAACAGGGGAAGAAATGATGCTTGATTTTTCAATACAAAGTGCTGAACAGATCTCAAGGACAATCAGAGCATTACACCCATTTATGCCAACTTATATTACATACAAAGACGTATTTTTTACGGTAAATCCGTACACTTTCAGAATAATTAATAAAACCGTAAACTATCCGCCCAATACGGTTATAAACAAAGATATAAAAACAAATTCAATGACAATAGTTTGCAATGACCACCAAGCAGTTGAATTTAGCAACCTTAAACTATACAGACGCAAAGGAATAAAACAATACATAACCAAATATGTTGATGTTATAAAATAACTTATCCCTTAAAATAATCACAAATTAACTTTTCACCACGATGTGGCATAAGATGTTTGATTCGGGCAACAATAGTATTATTTTTTAAATCATCAAGTTGTTTTTTTAATATTGCTTTTTCTAGTAACACTTTATTGTATAAATCTGAACAAACTTCACTTTTATCTATGTGTTGTTTTAATTTAGCCAGTTGCAATTCTTTTTCGTGTATAGATGCAATTAGTTGTTTTTTCACTTTTAAATAGACCTTTCTGTTTACACATGAAGAATATACTGTTTTAGCAAATTTAAAATCAACTTTTTAGGTGATTTTGAACTAAACTTTCAATAAATCATACTCATAACCGAGTTTTAGTGCTTCAATATTTTTTGGTATAAGATTTGCCCTGCGGACAGGTATAACATTGTGCAGAGCTTTCTCCAATGTTTCAAGGGAAATAAGTTTGCTAACTTTTGATAATGCTCCTAGCGCAAGAATATTTGACATCTTGATATTCCCGAGCTTTTCCTGCGCAAGTTTTGTAATCGGAAGAAAAATATAATTTATATCTTCTCTTGTCTTTTTAATCATTGCAAGAGAGGAATTTACAATTATAGAACCGCCCTTTTTAACCCAAGAAATATATTTGTCAAAAGATGCCTGATTAAGTACTATAATAAAATCAGCACTGGATTTTTGAACGGCACTGACTTCTTCATCCGACATTACAACAGTACAATTAACAGTTCCGCCACGCATTTCAGCGCCATAAGACGGATACCATGTTACGTTTTTATCATCTATCATAAAACCATTGGCAAGAACTTCTCCGGCTAAGAGAACTCCTTGTCCACCAAATCCTGCAATAATAAAGTCTTTTTCCATAATTTCACCTTAATTCTCCGCTGTAATATCCTTGTAAATACCCAGTTTAAAAACCTGCATCATCTCTTGTCTTACACGTTCATGAGCTTTTTCGGGAGTCATTCTCCAATTTGTAGGGCAAGATGAAAGAATTTCAACAAACCCAAGCCCTAAACCCTTCATCTGAACTTCAAATGCTTTTTTAATCGCCGCTTTTGCCTTTTTGATATTCGGAACGCTGTCAAGTGAAACTCTTGCGCTAAATGCAGTCCCGTCACAAAGTGCAATATGTTCGGCTATTTTTACCGGATAACCGTAGTATTCAAGATTTCTTCCTGTCGGAGATGTAGTTGTAACCTGTCCGACAAGGGTTGTCGGCCCTAACTGACCGCCGGTCATTCCGTAAGTTGTATTATTTATGCAAATTGCAGAGATGTTTTCACCTCTTAATGCCGCATGCATACTTTCAGCAAGACCAATTGAGGCAAAATCACCATCCCCCTGATAAGTAAACACGAATTTATCGGGGCATGCACGTTTGATACCCGTTGCTTCAGCCATTGCTCGGCCGTGAGGGGCTTCCAAAGCATCAACATTCAGAAAATCGTATATTGTAACCGAACATCCGATAGCGCATGCCGCTATTGTGTTTTCGGTTAATCCTAGTTCTGATAAACATTCCCCGACGAGCCTGACAGCAACACCATGGTCGCACCCGGGACAGAATGTATACCTTGCATCTTTTTTAAACGAATCGGGAATTTTAAAAACCTGTGTTGCCATTACATTAACTCCTCTATCTGCTTAACTATTTCTTCAGGCGAAGGTGGTGCGCCAACACCTTTGTGAATAAGCTCAACAGGAACTTTTCCGTTAACAGCAAGCCTTACATCCTGAACCATCTGTCCCATATTGACTTCTACACTTATAAACATTTTTACGGTATTTGATAGTTCCTGTAAACGTTTTTGGGGGAACGGGAACAGGGTAATCGGTCTTAAAATACCGACTTTCAGGCCATTTTGTCTGCAAATTTTTGCGGCAGTCTTGACGTTTCTTGCTGTTGAACCGAAACTTACAAGAACAATATCGGCATCTTCCGTTCCGATTTCTTCCCATTCGGTTTCATTTTCTTCAATAGTTTTGTATTTTTCAAAAAGTTTTTCAAGAAATACACACTGATTATCTGCCAAAGGCGCATAAGAGCGAATAATACGAGGTTCTCTACCCTTTGCACCCGTCAGTTTCCAGTCGGAATTATCAACTTCAGGATACGGATATTCTTTAAACTCAACAGGTTCCATCATTTGCCCCAACAAACCATCCGCCAAAAGTACGGTCGGATTACGGTATTTTTGGGCAAGATAGAAGGCTTTGTATGTTAAATCAGCACATTCCTGAACATTTGACGGTGCAAGAACGATGAGTTTATAGTCACCGTTTCCGCCCCCTCTTGTTGCCTGAAAATAATCGCCCTGCGATGGGTAAATATTACCTAACCCCGGCCCCCCGCGCATTACACTTACCAAAACAACGGGTAATTGGTCGGATGTTGCATAAGACAAACCTTCCTGCATAAGCGAAACGGCGCAGGATGAAGATGAGGTCATAGCTTTTACTCCGGTTGAGCATGCCCCGATAGTCATATTTATCGCAGCGAGTTCACTTTCTGCGGAAACATAGGCTCTGCCGAGTTCTTGCATTTTTCCGCTCATAAATTCACCAATTTCACTCTGCGGAGTAATTGGGTACCCGAAATAGCATTGACAACCTGCCAAAACAGCAGCATTTGCTATTGCATAGTTGCCTTTCATTAAAACTTTTTTATTTGTAATTGTTGCAGTCATTAAATTAACCTTTCAAAAACAACTTATCCTCTGTAAACCTCAGTAATTGCCAAATCGGGACATCTTGTCGCACACATTGCACAGCCAAGACACTCCCCGTTAGGATCTTGGAATTCTACAACCCTTTGCCCGAGATTATTTGTATCATCGCTTATTTTAATCAAATTTTTGGGGCACTCATTAATGCACAAATAACAAGCCTTGCACTTTGATTTGTCAATAACAATCTTACTCATGAAATCCCCTCTTACTACTCTTTACATAATACATATTAACACTAACTTATTTTTTTATCCTTTTTTGAATTTTTATTCTTAACATTTGTAATAAATAAGCTTAAATTATTTTACTAATAGGGTATAACTTGCTAGAATTAACATGTAGGGATAGATATATTTTAATGTTAAGGGATTTAAAATGGCTCAAGATATAGAAAAAGTAATTAAATTACTGGGGGATATGCAAAAAAGTAATGCGAAAAATGCTGATAGTTTCGACCGTTTACTGACAAGTATAAGTTCAAAACTTGATATAGCTGACAGCAATACAAATACAGAACTGCTAAGAACCTATATAAATGAACTCACCAAATCGGTTGATGACAAGTATTCAAATACCCTTAACAAGTTTGAAAATATAGAAAAAGCAATAAAAGCAATTTACGATTCACAAAGTGAAACCGTTAAGAACAGTGACATGAAAGAACTTTTTGATGTTTTTTCAAAAAATGTTAGTAATTTTTATACCGAAGCAAGACAGGAAAAAGCAATTCTCGCCGGTATAGAAACAAAAATCGGGGATATGGCAAGTAACAAAACGGATAAAGAAGATATCTTGAGAACAATATCCCTGCTCCGAAATGACCTTGGAAACGTAAACCTGTCATACAAAAACACAATAGATGACATAAATACGACATTAAAATCTGTTTTGGCAGGCATAAAAAATGTTGACCCGCTTAAAACCGGAGATACTGCTAAGGCTCAAATTGATGTAATATTTAAGTCTATAAGCGACGTGATAAATACTTTGCATGATATCGAAGAAAGAGAATTATATCTTGAAAAAATACTTGGTAATGTTGCCACAAACGAAGATTTAAAAATCGCCAAGGAAGTTATTGATTCTATTGCCGAAAAAACAAATGAAATAAGCGAAAAACTTAGCACAGGCGCGAATAAAGATGATATAGATGATATCCGTCAGGCACTTGATGAATTAAACAGAAGAGCCGATCAAAATGCAACAATACAAGATTACGCACAAATTCAACAACAAACAGAAGATATACTTTTGTACACAAATGAAATTAAACAAACATTGAGTAAAGTGGCTCAAGATATCGAACGCGCTCCTGATGCATCTCATTTGGAAAAAAGCTTAACTGAATTGTATGCACAAATTGCAAATTTGGGACAAAACATAAATTCTGCAGATTCAAATATTAATACCACTGAAATAATCTCAAAACTAGAAATATTTGAAAAAGAACTTGAAATTATAAGGAACATTGTAACAGACCTAAATGATGCTCTAACATCAAAAGTAATCACAACGCTTGGGAATATCACGGAAACGGGAAGTGAACTTGAACAAATAATTTCGGACACGTTTAAAAGTATTCCGCAAAAAGAAGACATTGAGAAATTACTCGAAAACAGTAAGATACTTGACGGAATTTATAACAAAACAACATCCATTGAAAATTGGTTAATTTCATCAAATATTAAGGAAAATTCCGAAAAAATTGCAACGCAGATAGAGCATGCCTCGACATCAGATGAAGTTGCACAGGTTCAGTACACGACAAACGAAATTATTTCCGCACTTGAAAAACTATCTGAATCTTATGATGTTGATCAGGTCAGCGAGGGTATTTCAAAAATTGGAGAACAGCTAAACAAAATTTTGGCAGCTCTCGGTAAGAACGGTACAGATGAAAATAATTCTGCAATTTACGAAAAAATGTCGGATTTGGAACGTTCAATTTCACAAATAGTTTCAAGAGGGGATTTTGAGGAGTTTATTGAAGATTTAAAATCAAGCATTACAAGTCTGAGCTCTAATACCTGTTCATGCGGTGAAAATATTGAACAAATGCAGCAAATTCAACAGGATATTAAATCAAAACTTGCAGAAATTGACTTCACAAAAACAGCAGATGCACTTGAAAATAAATTTGAACAACTTCATGAAAAAATTGAAGATTTACAAAACAATTTGACTTCTATAGAAGATTTTATCAAAAATAATTCACCTGCTGACTACAATTACATTAAATCCGAACTTGATGCAATCAAATCCCTGATAGAAGCAAATTCATCAGATTTTGACAATATAAGCGATATAAAAAATACGGATACTGATTCTGTCAGAGAGTATTTGGGAGATGTAAAGAAATTACTTTGCGGAGACCCAAAAAGTGCATTGTATTCAAAACTTTTAAGTATAGAAGATTCTATTGTAAATAACCAAACATTTAATGAAACGGCATTTTCGCAGATACTTGAAAAAATCGCAGGTATTAAATTCGGCAAGACTATCGGGAATGATGGTGCTCAAGTAGAACAGTCCGTTTCCGAAATGTCTTCCCTTAAAGAACAAATAAGTACGCTCTCAAAAACTTTTGTACAAAAAGAAACAGCAAATATTGATAATCCTGAAGAAGTTTATATTTCCAAAATAGAAAAATTCATTTCCGAAAAACTTGAAGAACTAACCGGAGATATTGAAGAAATAACAGAAGTTTCTAATCGTAAAATTGCAGACGGTTTTACATACCAAACAGAACTTCTTGAACAAAAAACATCTCAACTTCAACAGTTAATATCTGATATAAACTTGCACGCAGGAATAGAAAATCCGAAATTTAATAAGAAAATGTCTGATGCCAACGAAACACTTGGAGATTTCAGGCAAGAACTTCAACTTGTTTCAACAGATATAACTGAAAGTATCACTCTGAAAACGGCTCAAATTCTTGATGAGCTCACACCTATCAGAGAAATACTTGATAAAATGAGCGTAAATTCAAATCCTGAAACTCTCCGAACTGAAGTTGCAGATTTTAATAAATCACTTTTAAATGCACCGGAATTAGCTAATTTGAGTGCTGAATTTGAAGATTTATACGGAAAATTAACAGAGAAATTTACAGAAAACGAAAACAACTTAAAGGATTTCATTTTAACAGATACCGATTCAATAATAATAAAACTTGATAATTTAAGGGATTATGTTGAAAAATCACTTGATGCTATGGTTCCGCCAGACGCAAAAGATATGGCAGAACTCCAAACATTTGTTAAAGAATTAAAAGATTTCAAAGAAAATCAAACTCAACTTTTTAGCCAAAGCGTTGATGAAATAAAAAAAGAAATCAAGCAACAAAGTGATGATATTAAATCAATGCTTACGGTTGCAAATAATCACGAAGAAATTATCAATGCAATTGAAGAATTGAAAAAAAGTTTCAAAACAAAAGCGAAGAAAAAAGCAAAGGCGGAAGATGAACCGCAAGAAGCTGTTTCATGCAATGAAGATGCTATTGAAGATTTAAGAGAAGATTTTGAGAAATATTCAAAACAAATTGAAAAATTATCCGATGACAATACAAATATTACAAATGTACTCAAAAATATCAGCAATCGTCTTGATAATATGTTGTCACAACCTAAAAATACAAAAGCAGGAGAGGAAATCGAAGGTGACGATTTCGATGTAACAGAAGATGATATTTTTGGCGGAGACAGGTTTGATTTTGTTCAAGCTTTTGATATTTTACAAAATGATATAAAAAATCTGTACCAAAAAGTTGATGAAGTTAAAAATAAACCAGAAGACAAAGAAATCTCAAAAATCCCATCAATAAGCAACAGCGGAATTGTTATGAGTATCAATTCAAAAGTTGATGAATTGCTTAAAAAGCTTAACAAAAACTGGTTATCTGATATTGAAAAATACATCAAGGCAGGTAATATCGGACTTGATGCTAAACTTGATTCCATTGAATCGAAACTGGATATGTTTGCTTCTGATACAAGCCACAACGATATTCTTAATGAAGTATCTGAAACTTTGGGAGATATTAATGATTCATTTGCTGATATCGCACCCAAAATTGAGGCTTTAACACCTGCAATTGAAGAAAAGTTATCAGAAAGCGATAAAAAACTGTCATCAATGCTGGAAGAATTGAAGGATGGAATTACAAAAATCAGTGATGATAACGGAAGTATAGAAGAACTGAACAACATCAAAACACTCATCGGGGAACAAAAAACATACATCGAAAGCCTTGAGCCGAATGAGAAACTTCATGCTTTCAAAAAATGCTTAGACGAAATTTCGTTTGAAGTTAATGCTCTGGCAGCTGATTCAAATGCTGACAGCGAGAAGTTGAACAAAACAATCAAAGATATGAAAGAATCTTTGATGAGTGCGGTTATCTCAATATTCGATCAAGTTTCTTTCATTGAAGAGACAGAAGATATTAAAGATTTTGTTGAAGAAAGAACAGATGAAATTAATAAAAACATTGCCCAAATTACGAAACAATTACATCAAATGACATCTTCGGATGAATCCTCCGATTACAAATATACAATGCAAGATATTGAAACAGACTTAGCGAAATTAAGACTTGCCTTGCAAGACAGTCAGCAGCTTGATTTAACAGAAATTACCGATAAATTACATTCCATAACATCATCTGTTGATTCTCTCACTCAAGACGAAATGAAGGAATTGAAATCCGAAATTTCTAACCTTAAAGAGCAAACTGAATTTCTAATTGCAAATTCCGACAGGTCATACAATGCTCTAAATACGGGTATTGAGGGCTTTGAAGAAATAATTAATGATAATATCACAGGAAAGGTTGATCAACTTTCAAAGATGCTTGAATCGTCAGCTCAATCAGATAAAGTAATCAAACAAGCTCTTATATACATAGGAGAATGGATTGATTCGGCGACCTCAAGTATAAATAAAATTTCCGCAAATTCTGATGAAATTAGCAGAATTAACGAAGTCTTAAGTGGAATTGAAGAATTAAAATCCTCTGTTAATTCCCAGATTAACGATACTATTGAAGAAAAATTTAATTTGTGGAATGCGCAAATTAAGTCACTCGAAAAACAATTCGCAAAAGTTGAAAATTTGGAGACTCAACTCGTTAATCAACAGGAGCGCATTGACAGGCTTGAAATGAATATTGACAAATTATTATCTATCGTGGAAAATCTTGATGACCCGGGTATTACAAGAAAGATGGACAAGATAGAAAAACAACTGTCAAAACTCGGTACAAACGTAGAAAAATTGGCATCGTATGTTGACTAAACTTACAAACGAATTAATCAAAGCATTACCCCATAATAACGTATTAACAGACATTGAGGAAAGATATGCCTATTCTTTTGATGCGTCAGAAAATCAATGCGCTGATTCAAAAATTGCCGATGTGGTTGTGTTTGTTGAATCGGTTGAAGAAGTACAAAAGGTTGTTAAAATTGCAAATAAACATAAAACACCGATTATATGCCGAGGTGCAGGGACAAATACCGTCGGTGCCTGTGTACCTGTTAATGGGGGAATTGTATTAAATTTTTCAAAAATGAATAAGATTTTGGAACTTAATACTCAAAATATGACCATAAAAGTTCAGCCGGGGGTAACGGTAGGCGAAATCCAAAAAATTGCAGAGGAAAACAATTTATTTTACCCGCCTGATCCGTCAAATCTAAAGGTTTCAACCATTGGTGGAAGTATTGCACAAAATTCAGCCGGAGCAAGATGCTTTAAATACGGTTCTACAAAGAATTATGTACTTGATTTAAAAGTTGTAACAGCAGACGGTCAAATTATTTCAACAGGCTCAAATACAGTTAAAAATGCCGTCGGATACGATTTAAACAGTTTGTTTACAGGCAGTGAGGGTACATTGGGAATTGTAGTTGAAGCAACATTAAAACTCATTCCCAAACCGCAGGAAACTCAGGTGCTTATGGCATATTTTGATGATGTAAATAATGCGGTGGAATGTGTTAATCAGATTATTGACCAAAAAATTTATCCCTCAACCATTGATTTTATGGACAAAAATGCACTTTTGACGGTTGAACAGTTCTATCATACGGGACTTCTAACGGATAAAGACTGTGCCCTTCTGGTTGAAATTGACGGGGATTACGAAAGTGTGTTGAAATCAAAATACAATGTTTGTCAAATCCTAAACCTCAACAGAGCAGTAAATATTCAGTATTCCAAAAATGAGCAAGATGCGCAAAACATTTGGCGCGCAAGGCGTTCATCTATGAGCGCCTGCGCAAAATTAAAACCGAATGTCACAACAGATGATATTATCGTGCCGAGAAATAATCTCTCAAAACTTGTCAAAGGAGTGCAGAATATTTGTAAAAAACATAATCTAATAACCTGTCTTGTCGGGCATGTGGGTGACGGAAGTATTCATCCGCAGATTCCGATTGATTTTTCTGACGAGAAAGAGTACACTCACTACAAACAAGCAAAAACCGAGATGTATGAACTTGCTATTTCTTTAGGCGGAACCATTTCGGGTGAGCACGGTATTGGTTTAGAAAAGAAACCTTATATTTCAAGTGTTGTTGAAGCAGGTGCGCTTGAATACATGCGCCAAATTAAAAAAATCTTTGATCCGAACAATATTTTAAATCCGTACAAAATATTTTAAATTACCGCAAGCGCAAAAAGGCTTCAATCTTGGCTTTAACGGAGTTTGTGACATAATCGTCAATATCAATATAAAGTCCGTTATATTTGTTTGCTAAATATTTGGCAAGTTGCGTTTTTGAGCAAAATGCCTGTGCATAAAAAACAGTCGGGACATCAGGTTCAACATACATTTCCAGTTCAATATCCGCCGGAACTTTTGCTTCAACACACCTTGTCCAACCGTAAACATGGGTTTCATCAGGAAAAAGTTTCAGAACTTCCAAATCATTAGGCGGAACCCCCCAAAAGCCGAACTTTGCGGGAACCTGTTTGTAATTATCAGGTGCAACCGGATTATTTGAAGTAATATTTGCCGTAATTGTTGTAACCTTATCATAAAGAGGCATATTTGAAGTCGAGATTACAACCGGTGAGCGTTGTTCAAAGGTTTCAAACTTTGTTTCTTCAACATCAAACCCCATATCTTTTAAAAGTTGAGCCGCAAACCATCCGCTGTCGCACTTGTCTTTGCCGATAGGTGCCACTATTTTTATGATTTCATCCCTGAAATAGAGCGAATTATTGATAATCTGTTTTATGATTTTGCAATAACTTTCGGGTAAAATATTGGCATCAGGCACCTTATCCGAAAAATCAAAATCCAAATCGAACCACTGCACATTCGGATATTCGCTTTTTACTCTGTTTATAACTTCAGGAGGCGGATACCCCCAAAAACCTATCTTGTTTTTCATAGGTTTATAATATCATAAAATTTATTTTAAATTTTCTTTTTTCACAATTATTCCGCAATATTTGCAGGCGAATAACTCTTCACTTGAATCTAACGGCATAAAAACGTGTTCGCAATCACTTGGATTTTCAAGCAAATCTTCACCGTCAGCGGGGATATAATTCGTTCTAACTGACGGTTTATAGGTTTTACCTTTTATAAATTTTGTAATCCATTCAAAAATATACATTACAGATTAAAACTTTCAGGCAAAAGCTGGGCAAGAGTATAAATTTTCAACTCATCTCCGCTTTGCAAAATAATATCAACATCTTCATCATTATCGCAAAATTCATGCATAACTTGCCTGCATGCTCCGCACGGTGAGCAATTTTGCTGATTTGGAGAATAAATTGCAACCGCTTTAATTTTTCTTTTGCCGGCTGCTATTGCACTTCCGATGGCATTTCTTTCTGCACAAATCGTCATCCCGAAACTTGAATTTTCAAAATTGCAACCTGTATAAACCGAGCCGTCATCAGTCAAAACGCACGCCCCAACTGCGAACTTTGAATACGGGCAGTATGATTTATCCGACGCTTCTTTTGCTTTTTGCATTAATTCTTCATAAGTCATAATTATCACCTTATTTTAAATTATTATATAACTTTCACAAAAAATTTAATCCAATGAACGTATGAATGATATTAATTAAAGTTTTTTGCTTTTTTGGCCGTCAATAAAAATGTAAATTTACAACAAGGGTGTACTATGGACGTATCAAGAATAGAAGCGTATAATCCCAACAAAATCAACTGGCGTAATATGACCGCCAAAGAGATATTGAAGTATGAAAAACAGGGGGTACATGTACCTGATGTATATGCTCAGTGGGCACATGAGTTTTTGAGTAATGTTCAGAAATATGACAATGACGAAGTTACTTACGAAAAGGCAAAATCAATATCAAGACACCAGAGCAACGAAGCCAAAACTAACGAACAATCAAGAGCAAACAAAAATACCAATGTCAAAGATTTGGAAAACCCCGAACAACCTGAAGACCAAACATCGAAAGAAGATAGTGCATTAGCAGTAGAAAATGCAAATATTGACATTTCATCTTCTGATGGAAACAGTACATCCAGTGAAGATGGAACTGAAGCAATCCAGCTTACAGCTGCACAAACCAAAAGAAAAGATTTTAAGGATAAAGGAGTAAACCTCAGAGAGCAAGCTGTTTCATTTGCTCAAGACAGCAGCACAACAGGTCAGCAGGCACAGTCTGAAGCCCAAACAGTAAGAGAAATACAAAACAGTTCTGATAACGAAATTGCAGAACTCGAAGGCGCAATGAAAGAACTTATCGCCGAAGCAGATGCAAAACAACAAGAACTAAGGCATAATGTTGATAAAATTAATAATGAAAAAAGTGATAATACGACTTTTGCGCAAATAGACAAACTTCAAAAAGAACTTGAACAGCTGGGAATGGGCGCGCAAAACCAAATCGGGCAGACAGAAGGCTCATTAAGAGGCTATAACAGCGAAATCCTTGCAGGGCAGGAGGCTATGCTCAATGCCGCAGATTTCGGAACAGAAACCGTCGATGTCGGAAACGAATTATTATCAACGACAGGTGAATCATGGTGGTTTAATATTGACAGAATGGTAGGTAAAAAGGCGGTTAACGCCGGCAACAGCGCAGTTGCAAAAGCGCAGGCAGGCGAAGATATCGTTCGTTCAACAGAATCAATTAACAACGCCAACATTGGCAGAGTACCGGAATTAAAAACCGGTGTAACTGAAAAAACAGGGGTGAATGCTCAAAATTCAAAAGAACAAGGCAACGCATCAGAACAAGACCCGATTACAGGCAAAGAAAAGGAAGCAGATAAAGACGTTAAAACAGCCCAAAATGACGGTACTGATACAACAGACAAACTTCACATCAGCATTGACGAACTTGTAAAACGTAAAGTTCGCCGCGGCGAATATGCAAAAGACGCTTAAACTATTTTAAAGAATCTATCGCCTGTTTTATATCATTCGTACCGTAAATATAACTTCCCGCGACAAGTGAATTAGCGCCGAAATCTTTGCAAATTTCCCCCGTCTGCGCATTGATTCCGCCATCAACCTGGATAATCAGATTTTCAGGAGCATTTTGCTTTATAAATTTAATTTTTTCGGCACATTCACTCATAAACGACTGCCCGCCAAACCCCGGTTCAACAGTCATTACAAGCACCATATCTACTGAGTCAAGGTAGGGGATAAGCACGTCAGGTCTTGTTTTTGGCTTAATTGAAATACCCGCTTTTATGCCATAACTTTTAATTTTTCTTATCAAATTTATTATTTCATTATCATTTACGGCTTCATAATGAAACGTGAGAATATCTGCGCCTGCCTTTGCAAACGACTCAACATATTTATCCGGATTTTCTATCATCAAATGAACATCAAGCGGTAATTTTGTGATTTTTTTAAGCGACTTTACAACAGGAACACCAATAGTAATATTCGGTACAAAATGCCCATCCATAACATCCACATGAATCCAGTCAGCTCCGTTATCTTCAACACGTTTTATATCACGTTCAAGATTAGCAAAATCCGCAGATAATATTGAAGGTGAAATGATAACCTTTTCTGTCATTTATATAATCCCCAATTTTTCACATGCACTTAAAGCCGATTTTTGTTCCGCATCTTTTTTAGATAACCCTGTTTCTACCGCCAAAACTTCTCCGTTATAAGAAACTTCTACTTCAAAAACTCTTTTATGCGCAGGTCCCGATTCATTTATAACACGGTAAACAGGGCGGTTTTTGTCTTTCCCTTGAGTGTATTCCTGTAAAATTTCTTTTGCGTTATACTTTGCAAAATTATCCTTAACATCTTTGATATACGGTGTAAAAGTTTTTTCAATATATTTACGCACCTGTTTGTATTTCCCGTCAAGATAATACGCACCCAAAACCGCCTCAAAAGCGCATGCACAAATGGAATTAAGATTTCTTGCCCCTTGTTTTTCATCGTGTTTGCTCAAAATAATGAGTTTATCAAGTCCGTTTGCTTTTGCAATTTGTGCCAGAGTATTATCTGAAACAACAATAGAGCGAATTTTTGACATCTCACCTTCTGTACTGTTCGGATACATATTGTATAAAACATCCGAAACGGTAAGTTTTAATACAGCATCGCCTAAAAACTCAAGTCTTTCGTAAGACTCCGTATGGTCAAGATTTAAGTCCTGCGTGTAAGATGGATGAGTCAGAGCCTTTTTGTATAAATCCTCTTTAACAGTCTTTATCCCGAAAATCTTTTCTACCGAACTCATTGCCATATACCTTTAATAAAGTTCAGTGCCGTATTCATCCATTCTGTTTTGAATATAAAATATTTAAAGAAATAATAAACAACAGGAATTGTGAATGCAAAACTATCAGTTCTGTCAAGAAAACCACCGTGTCCGGGGAGGCTGTCGCCCGAATCTTTAACTCCCGCATCACGTTTTAACAGTGATTCGCATAAATCACCGATTTGGGCAAAGGTTGTGCATAAAAGTCCTGCTATTAATGACCAAAACCAGCCGATACCAAGATAAAGCCCGAAAATTTCGGACATAATAACGGCACCGATAACCCCGCCGAATGAACCTTCAATAGTCTTATTCGGGCTGACGGTCGGCGCAAGTTTGTGCTTACCCCATCTTGAGCCGACATAATAACATCCTACATCCGTTGCGATGACAGATGCGATAGTCATTATTACAAACCCAAGACCACTGTCATATTCAGTGCAGCTTAGATTTCTGAAAAATATCAGATGCAGAGGAAACCATCCGCAATAGATCATTCCGAAAATAGTTGTCGCAACATTTGCGATATAGGGCTGTCTGCCGACAAACAGCACCCACATAAATGATGCCATTGAGCAAAGTGTTAATGTTGCCGCCACCAAATCAAATCTGCCGAAATAAACAATAACAGCTAAAACTGCCTCAGTTATGTAAATAACTTTTAAGCTGGGATAAAATCCTTTGTGATTAAGGATTTTTACATACTCTCTTGAAGCAAAAGCAAGAACTACAGCAATAAAGCCAAGCAACCAAAGCCCGCCAAGCATTATACAAGCAACAGTAACCCACCCAATCAGTAATCCTGTAAGCATTCTGGTTGCATTTTTGTTAAATCCCAGTTCAAACTTCATTATACTGTCATAACCTCTTTTTCTTTTTCATTTACTGATTTATCAATACTGTCTGTGTACTTATCTGTAATTTTTTGGATTTTATCCTGATTATCTTTAACTGCATCTTCAGGTAAATTTTCGTCTTTTTCAATTTTTTTGAGTTTATCAACCATATCTCTGCGTATATTTCTTATTGCAATTTTTGCATCTTCTCCCATTTTCTTGACGTCTTTTGCAATTTCGCGGCGTCTGTCCTCGGTTAACGGCGGAAACGGCAGACGAATACAAGTTCCGTCAGAGTTCGGAGTTATACCGATTTCTGCCTTAATTATGCCTTTTTCAATATCTTTAATAATTGTTTTATCATACGGTGTAATAACAAGGGTAGTACCGTCCTGCACAGTAACCTGTGACATCTGTCTTAAAGGGGTCGGTGCGCCATAATATTCAACGACAACTTTATCTAAAATTCCGGGATTTGCTCTACCCGAACGAACAGATGCAAATTCTTTATGCAACTGGCTTAATGCTTTTTCCATTTTATCTTCGCCAAATAAATACATTTCTTCTAAAGCTTCTGACATATTTATACCTCTTTCTAATTTATATAAGTTCCCAATTTATTACCATTTAAAATATCTATTATCCCGTTTTCTTTTTTGAAATCAAAAACAACAATCGGAATATTATTCTGTTTGCACAAATCACACGCTGACGTATCCATAACTTTCAGACCGTTGATGATGATATCATCGTAGTGCATACTGTCAATTTTTTTTGCGTTCGGGTCAACATTTGGGTCTGCAGTATAAACACCATCAACACCGTTTTTAGCCATAAGCATTACCTGAGCACTGATTTCACTTGCTCTTAATGCTGACGCAGTATCAGTTGTAAAGAAAGGATTTCCCGTACCTGCAACAAATATTACAACTCTACCTTTTTCAAGATGACGTATTGCTCTGTGACGAATATACGGTTCTGCAATTTGTTTCATACTTATTGCACTTTGAACACGGCAATCAACCCCTATTTGAGTTAATGCACTTTGCAACGTAATACCGTTCATAACAGTAGCAAGCATACCGACATAATCACCCGTTGCTCGGTCTAATCCGATTTTCGCGCTGTTTTTCATCCCTCTGAAAATGTTACCGCCGCCGACTACAACTGCAACCTGTGCACCCATTTCAACCGCTTTTTTAATTTCATTAGCCATCATAGTTACAGGTTCAGGTGCAATACCAAACTGCTGGTCACCTAATAATGCTTCCCCGCTTATCTTTAATAAAATTCTTTTATATTTCAATTTCAGTTTCTCCCTCTGAGTCAAAAATGACAAACTCCATATTCTTACTTATACTTCAAAATTATTCCTGTGTAAAGCAAGTATTACCCGATATTAATATTTTAAGCTTCTGTATATTCCTGAATAGAAATTGAATCAATTCCACTTAGATGCTGAAAAGATTTGTACAAATCCTTAATCGATTTTCTATCCATAACATTCACCATACAGGTCAGCTTAGTCGAATTTTCATCAGCAGATAATTGTCTGCGCTTAATTTCTGTTATATCCTGATATTTTTCAATAATATAATCCTGAACAGTCTGTACATAGTCATTACGACACACAATACCAACTTTAACAATTCTTGTCTTTTTCGTACTGGACGGAAGAACATTTTTTTCAAATATTCTGACCATTACAAGTGTCATAATAGCCATAACCGTACCCGCAAAAGCAATATCGAACATTCCTGCTCCGCAGGCCATACCAATACTCGCCGCAATCCACAAAGTTGATGCCGTTGTAAGTCCCAAGACAATAGGGCCATTTCTTAAAACTGTACCCGCACCGATAAAACCGATACCGGTTACAACCTGTGCAGCAACTCTTGCAGTGTCTCTTATGCCTGTTGCATGAGAAATAACAACATTATCCCCGTGGGCAAAAGTAGGAAACCCGTATATTGAAATCAATGTAAAAATACACGCACCTAATGCAACCATAATATGAGTTCTCAAGCCTGCATATTTATTTGTCAATTCTCTTTCAAGCCCGATACAAAAACCAAATATTGTTGCAGCAACTATACTTAAACCTGAATTCAAATTTACTATATGATCAAAATTCAATATCATTTATCACTCCTCAAATAAATATCATCTTACTTTACTTTTAGGATCAAGTACATCTCTAATAGTATCACCTATCAGGTTAAATGCCAAAACTGATACAAAAATTAAAAATCCCGGAGTTAGAAGCCAAGGTCTGTATAAAATATTTGTAAACTCCTGTGCCTCTTTTAGCATATTACCCCAACTTGCATCAGGCTGTTGAATGCCCAACCCCAAGAAACTTAACCCCGATTCCGACAAAATGTATGACGGAACAGACAGAGTCATTGCAACAATTACAAAACTTGTTGTCTGCGGAAGTATATGTTTGATGATAATACGCAGTTTTGAAGCCCCAATAGCCTGCGCCGCCTGCACATAATCTTCTGTCTTAATTGACAAGACCATACCTCTTACAACTCTTGCAAATCCCGCCCAGCCAATTAGAGCAAGAATTAAAACAATTAGCATAAATCTTTGGCTGCTTGTCATGCCTGACGGCAGAATAGATGCAAGAATAATTAACAAGTAAAAACTCGGAATGGACATCACGGCTTCAGCAAATCGCATCATAATCATATCTGTTTTACCGCCGAAATAACCCGAAATTCCGCCGTACAAAAGCCCTATCGGGAACAAAACAAATAGCGCCAAGAATCCGATAGTCATTGATATTCGTCCGCCAAAAAGCAGTCTTGAAAATACATCTCTGCCGTTTATGTCAGTTCCAAGTATAAATATTCTGCCGTTGTTATCAGTCGTAAACAAATGTCTTTTCATGGGAATTAAGCCCAAAAACTTGTACGTCTGACCTTCGGCAAAGAATTTTATATAATGCTTCTGACTCCTGTCTAAATTATATTTAATCTGCAATGTATCTGAATCAAATTCTCTGACATAATTATAAGTATAAGGTTTTGAGAACTTTCCGTTTTCGTCAATGGCGAAAACCTTTGACGGTGGGACATAAGCCATTGTTCTGTCCGAAAAATCCTTTGTATAAGGCGCAATAAAATCAGCCAGAAACAGGGCAAGATAGATTACCCCTAAAACTATAAGAGCAATTCGCGCGAATTTATCTTTCCATAACGCTTTAAATAAATCTCTAATCATGACTTACTCCTTATTCTGGGGTCTGTTATGATTAGCAGAATATCCGCAATTAAATTACCCGCGACAAGCATAATGGCACCCATCATTAGTGATGCCATAACAAGATTTATATCTGATTTTAATACCGCTTCAAGTATAAGTCTGCCAAGCCCCGGGTACTGAAAAACGTATTCTGTCAAAGCCGCACCTGATAACAGACCTGCAAATTCAAACCCCAAAAGCGTTATCATGGGATTAACCGCATTTCGCAAAGCGTGTTTATAAATTACAACATTTTCGCTCAACCCTTTTGCTCTTGCAAATTTTACATAATCACTGTCTAATACATCAAGCATATTTGCTCTCATCTGTCTTTGCAGTCCCGCAAGCGAAATTGTAAATAAAACTATTACAGGCAAAATCAGATGATGCGCGATATCCCAAAATTTTGCGCCAAAATTCATATCCGCAAAATTCGGACTTGTCAGTCCGCCAACGGGGAACCACCCCGTTTTTACCGCAAACATCAATAACAAAACCGCAAAGAAGAATGATGGAATAGCCATTCCGATACTTGTCAAAACAGTTAAAATCCTGTCTAAATTTGTTTTCCACCGCACCGCAGCGATTATTCCCAAAGGTACACCTACAAGCCATGTCAAAAGAATGACTATGGTTGTTAAAAGCAGGGTATTTGGTATTCGTTCGCCAAGTTTCTGAGAAACTTTTTCCCCTGTTGAAGTGACACCTAAATCGCCTTTCACAAAAGATATTGCCCATTTCCCGTACTGAACGATTATCGGTTTATCAAGCCCTAATCTTGCACGCTCTTTTTCAACCGTTTCAGGAGAAACCGAAGGATTAAGTTTCAATTCCGCCAAAGGATCGACAGGTGATAAGCGTATAATGAAAAAACTAATCATTGATACTATTATCAAAAGCGGTATGGTTTGCAGTATTCGTTTAATTATGTACTTTAGTGTTTCCAATATAAATTTCCTCTATATTATGTGTTAATCCGCCAAGAATTGTCGGATAAATATTCCTGAATTTATCCCTGATTGCCGTAATACGAATCGGTGAATAAATATAAATCATAGGTTTTTGTGTATAAACGATGTCCTGATACTTGTCGTAATACACTTTTCTGTCCTCAAATTTTGTTGCAAGCGCACCTTTTTCAAACATCAGGTCAAGTTCTTTTTCCCACGGCAGAATACCGATTTTCCCTTCCTGCGGAGTTCTCATATTAAACATGTGAAGCCGTCCGTCAGAAAGCCACACGTTTTTACCCCCGTTTGGTTCTAAAGGTGAACCTGTCAGCCCCATTATGACCATATCCCAGTCAAAAGTTGAAACAAGTCTATTTACAAGGGAATTAAATTCGATGGGTTTGAAATTAACTTTCATTCCCAAATCTTCCAAGTCCTGTTTGACCATAACCCCTATGGCTTCACGTTCGGTATTGCCTGCGTTTGTATAGAGATTAAATTCAACTCTATGCCCGTCTTTGTCAAATAACCTGCCCTTTTTGTCAGTTTTGAACCCTGATTTTTTCAGCAGAATTTTTGCACTATTAATATCCTTATCATAAGGTTTTAATTTTTTGTTGAGATAAATTGAATTAAGACTTTCGGGGGTAAAAAGCGGAACCCCTATACCATTTGCAATATTTAATACCATATTTTTACGATCAATCGCATAATCAACTGCCCTGCGGAAATTCAAATCGCTGAACCATTTTTGCTTAACCGGTTCAACATAATATTTCCCCTTATTATTTTTGCGGCTATTAAGATTCATTGAAATATACATAGTACCCGTATCAGGTCCTAAATTATAGAGTTTGAAATCAGAATGAGGTTCTAAAGACTTATATCTTGCGACTTTTGAACCCTGCAAAGAAATAACATCAAGTTCTTTTGCCTCAAATTTTAAGACTTCATTATTCAAATCACCTACAATTAAATAAACCAATTTATCCAAGTACGGAAGTTTTTGATTTTTTGTATTTATTTCGTAATAATTCGGATTACGTTCGAAAACAACTCTTTGCGCAGGAACATATTCTTTTAATTTGAAGGCCCCCGAAACAACAAAATCTTGTGGCTTTGCGTTTGTTGAAAGAAATGAATCAAAATAGGCATTACCTTTTTGAACCACCTTATAAAAAACGTGCTTTGGCGCAATAGATGTTGATAACATCCTCAAAAACGGTGCATAAGGTTCGGGGGTAACAAACACAACAATATCATCACCGTACTTGCGTACGGTCGGAAGTTTTCCGTTTATAACAAGCGAATCTCTTGTTGAAGTATCGCCTAACCCTGCAAAAATTATATTCTGCCATGTAAAAACAACATCGTCAGCGGTAATCGGTTTCCCGTCAGACCATTTTATGCCGTGTCTTAAATAAATAGTATAAACTTTGCCGTCGGGTGAAATTGTATAGCCTTTTGCAAGTTTTGGCGCAACTTCGCCGGTAATGGGGTTAGTCGTAAAAAGCCCGTCATACATAACGCCTGATAAAATTGCGGAAGTATTATCTTTGCAGTTAAACGGATTAAAGGTTTTGGGGCCTTCGCCAATGGTTGAAGATACAAGTGTTCCACCAAATTTTCCCACAGGCGCCTGAGATTGAAGGTAATCAACTCCGTCAAGCGTAACATTTTTTGGCATGGGGTAATTCAAAGACAAATTCGTCTGATTTATTACCGTGTTTTGAATATTTTTTGGCGGGACATCACGAACGATACACGCTTTACAAAAAAGCGCAATCAAAGCCAAAACCAATAAAACCCTAAACACTCTCCCTATCATGATTTTATAATAACATAAATTATTTTTTTTGCATTAGTTATATGTATATTTATTTTGTAACAAAATATAATAAAATCTTTACCAAATTTGCAATATAAGTATTGTATGTAGTACAATTTTGATAAGCACTCTGTTTTTAGAGCATGCTTTTATTTTGGGAAATGTACTATATTAATAATTTACAGACTATGGAGGTTAATGTGTCAGACACTTGTTTAGAAGAAAAACTCGACCTTAGTGAAAACGCGATTAAGGTGCTTGAAAGACGTTATTTGAAGAGAGATAAAAACGGTAATTGTACCGAAACTCCATCGGATATGTTCCACAGAGTTGCAGATACTATTGCATCGGGCGATTACAAATTCGGTAAATCCGAAGAAGATGTAAGAAAACTTGCAGACAGATTTTATCGTGCAATTACAAACCGCTATTTTATGCCAAACTCACCGACATTGATGAATGCAGGCAGAGAATTGGGACAGCTGGCGGCTTGTTTTGTATTACCTGTTGAGGACAGTTTGGAAGGTATTTTTGAAACCGTCAAAAATACAGCACTCATCCACAAATCAGGCGGAGGAACAGGATTTTCTTTCTCAAGATTAAGACCGAAAAACAGTGTTGTACGTTCAACAATGGGGGTATCATCAGGTCCTGTTTCATTTATGGAAGTATTCAATGCTGCAACAGAAGCTGTAAAACAAGGCGGAACAAGACGCGGTGCAAATATGGGGATTTTAAGAGTTGACCACCCCGATATTTTAGATTTTATTGATTGCAAATCAGATAATAACAAGTTAAATAATTTCAATATTTCTGTTGCTATTACGGATAAATTTATGGACGCTTACTTAGCAGGCGAAGATTATGATTTAGTTAATCCTCAAAATAATCAAGTTATCGGCAGATTAAGCGCAAAAGCCGTATTTGACAAAATTGTTGACGGCGCATGGAGAAACGGCGAACCGGGGATTATTTACATTGACAAAATGAACTATGACAACCCGACCCCGCAAATAGGTGCTATCGAATCAACAAATCCGTGCGGTGAAGTTCCGTTGTTACCGTATGAAGCATGCAACTTAGGTTCAATCAACCTTGGCAGAATGATGAAGGAAACAGAAAACGGCTGGGTTGTTGATTGGGATTTACTTGAAGAAACAACAAGAACTGCTATGAGATTTTTGGATAACGTAATTGCAGTAAACAATTATCCGCTACCTCAAATTTCAGAAATGGTTCAAAACAACAGAAAAATTGGTCTTGGTGTAATGGGTTGGGCTGATATGCTTATGAAATCAGGCATTTCATATTCATCTGAAGAAGGCACAAAACTTGCAGGACAAGTTATGGAATTTATTGATTATGTTTCAAAAACAGAATCAATCGAACTATCTAAAGAAAGAGGAAGATTTAACAACTTCACAGGCAGTATTTATGATCAGGACAACTACCTTTACAACAAATACAAAGGCAAATCTGCAGGTAAGATTACCGATGATATGTGGGCAGAACTTGATGCACAAATTAAACAATACGGTCTTAGAAACGCAACCACAACATGTATTGCTCCGACAGGAACAATCTCAATGATTGCAGGAGCATCAGGCGGTGTTGAACCATTGTTCGGTTTGGTATTTTCAAGACTTATCATGGATAAAACAGAAATGCTAGAAGTTAACCCCATTTTCAAAGATTATATGATTTCTCACGGTTTATACTCTGATGAATTAATGTCAAAGATTGCGGTTGACGGTTCTATCGCACATGTTGACGGTGTAAGTGATGATGTTAAGAAAATATTCTATACTGCGCACGACGTTACACCATACTGGCACGTTAAGATGCAGGCTGCATTCCAGCTTCACACCGATAATGCGGTATCAAAAACAGTAAACTTTGTTGAATCCGCTACAAGAGAGGACATCAAAGAAGCATACATTTTGGCATATAAAAATAACTTGAAAGGAATTACGGTTTATCGTAATAACTCACGTCAATTCCAACCAATGAATTTGGATGCTAAAAAGAAAGATAGCAGTATAGAAATCAAGCCTGTCGTTGAAGATAAGGTAGAGAGCGTAGAAGAATATAACCCAACAGGAGAAATTAAAGAAGTTAAATGTCCTGAATGCGGAACGAAAATTCAGATGGCAGAAGGCTGCTTTATTTGTCCAAACTGCGGATATTCAGGCTGCGCATAATCTTCCGCAAAAATAAATAACTGAAAAATACCGTCTTTTACAGACGGTATTTTTAATGCTATAATTTGCTGTATGAATTCAAAAATTATAAACACTCATTCACATATAAATATGTTAAAAGAATGCACCGTTGAACAGGCGCTGAAAAATTGTGATGATGAAAATATAACGATTATCGTTCCGTCTTATGATAATAAAAGCATATTTGAGGTTGATGAACTTATCAAAAAATACCCCCAAACCTACGGCTATGTGGGAATCTTTCCTGAAGAAGTCAGATGTTTCAGCGATAAAACTTTATCCGATATGGAGCAGATTATAAAAAATAACAACAGAATAATCGGCATAGGCGAAATTGGGCTTGATTATTATTGGGATAAGAGTTTTGTCGATTTACAAAAAGAAGTATTTATTAAGCAAATTGATTTTGCAAACCAAATGAATTTACCTCTCAATATCCACTGCAGAGATGCATATTTTGATACTCTAAACATTTTAAAAGAACACAATAAAAATTCAAAGGTTATTATGCACTGTTTTTCGGGCACTCATGAATTTGCAAAAGAGTGTATAAAACAGGGTATTTATATCGCACTCGGCGGAGTAGTCACTTTTAAAAATGCGGTTAAAGTAAAAGAGGTTGCGCAAAACATTCCGCTTGAATATTTATTGCTTGAAACCGACGACCCGTATCTTACACCTGTTCCGTACAGAGGAAAAGAAAATCAGCCGTGTTATGTTAAATACGTTGCGCAGGAAATTGCATCATTACGAGGGACAACATTTAAGGAAATCGCAAACGCAACAACCCAAAATGCAAAATCAATATTCCCGCAAATCAGTTAATTGTTTCTAATTTTGTATTCAAATTCAATTCAATGTATTTAAAAATATTAGTCACTATCCCCGGTTGGAAATAGTAATTATCATCAACAGGTGTGATTTTTAACATCCCCTGACTCGTATTAACGTTTGAAATCGATGCCAAAAACTGCTTGCCCACAGCCGTAAATAACACAAACCCCGTGCGTGACTGAATTTCGTCTATCTTAAAATGATTTGCATTAATTGATGCGATAGTAAGATGCAAAAGCTTGACATTATCTGTATTAAAAACTTTTATACAGTCCTGATATCTGACATTTTGATAAGTGGTAAGAGCGCTCAAATCGACCACCTCCTCAGCTTTTGCAGGGCAAAAACCGAAGAACAAAATGACTGCAAGTATTAAAATTACGATTCTTTCCATGTTTCACCCGTATTTATATCAACCAACAAAGGTACTTTCAGCGGTTGATTCAGTTCCATTGATTCAAGTACAAGTTTTTTAACCGTTTCAAGTTCCGATTTTTCAACCTCAATCACAAGTTCGTCATGCACCTGCAAAATAAGTCTGGACTTTAAATTATTATCCCTTAATTTCTTATAAAAATCAATCATTGCAAGTTTTATCAAGTCTGATGCGGAGCCCTGCATCGGATGATTTATTGCTGCACGTTTTGCAAACTCTCGTATCATCCCGTTCGGACTGTTAATCTCATTTGCCAAATATCTTTTGCGCCCAAAAATTGTTTCGACATACTCCTGTTTTTGGATAAGTTCAACCATCGAGCGCATATAAATCTGAATTTTGGGGTAAGTTTCAAAATACTTATCTATAAACTTTTCCGCCTCATCAGGTGTAATTTTTAATGCTTTTGCAAGTCCGTATTTGCTCTGCCCGTAAACGATACCAAAATTGACCGCCTTTGATTTATAACGCATTTCCTTGGTAACTTTTTCTATCGGAACTTCAAAAACCTTTGATGCGGTAAGAGTATGAACATCAACCCCTGATTTAAATGCATTTATAAGGTTTTCATCCCCCGACACATGCGCAAGTAAACGGAGTTCTATTTGAGAATAGTCAGCAGACATCATAAAATAATTTACTCTATCTTTCGGCACAAAAGCCTGCCTGATTTTGTTACCCTCAGGTGTTCTTATCGGAATATTTTGCAAATTCGGGTTAGATGACGACAATCTGCCTGTTGTTGTAACCGTCTGATTAAAAGTCGTATGAATACGGCTGTCTTTCGGGTCTATAAGCGCGGGCAAAGCCTCGGTGTAAGTCGATTTCAGTTTTGAATATTTGCGGTATTCAAGAATTAATCTTGCAATTTCGTGTTCTTCTGCCAAAGCATTCAAAACTTCCGCACTTGTAGAATTTTTAGACTTACCACGTTTTTTAGAGGACTTTAATTCAAGTTTTTCAAACAAAATTTTCCCGACCTGCTTTGGAGAATTTATATTAAACGGCTCACCCGCAAGTTCATAAATTTTGCCTTCAAGCATAGTAATCTGCCTGTCAAGTTCTGATGTCAGTTCATTTAGATAATTTCTGTCAACCGATACGCCCGTCTTTTCCATATCAGACAAAACATAACTCAACGGAATTTCTATTTCATTGAGAATTTTCATTTCACGTTCATCAAGTGAGTCAAGCCAGTATTTTGTGAGATTAAAAAGGCTCACAGTAGAGTCGGATGTGTGATTTTTAACGGTTTCAATGTCAAAATTACAAAATTTTGCCTTTTGGGTATCGGTTACCATAGTTGTCAAAATATGGTTAATTCTTTCCATACACTGAATATCAAATTCGTTTGAGGCTCCCGAATATTTGATATAACTTGCAAGCATAGTGTCAAAAACAACACCATCAATTTGCCCCAAAATATTAAGTTCTTTTTTGGTATCGTGAAGAATTTTTTTGATATTTTTATTTGTAAATATCGGCTTTAATTCGTTTAATACCGTATCAGCATCCAGCTGCGTATCAATATTGTGACATAAAGGAATATAGTAACAAGTCGTTTTACTGTTATCCGACAAAATTTTTATGCCGTTATCGTATTTGAAATTTTCATTTACCCCAAGCGAAATTCCGTAGAGTTTGTAATTGATGGAGTTTTCAATATCAGCATAAGAACGCAGTGAAATAAGGGTTTGATTTTGAAGATTTTTGAGCATTTGGTCAAAATCTTGACTGTCAGTGATAAATTTGCACTCGTAGTTGAGTTCAACTTTATTTACTTCTGTTGTGACAGCCTGCGCAAATAAACCCAACTGTCCGTTTGTGCTTACGCTTTGAACTTCCTGCATAGCTGATGTTTGAGGCGGTATAGCAGGTGTATTTTTGTTGAATGTTTTCAAAATTGTTTCTATATTTTTTAAGAAACTGTAAAACTGCATACTTCTTAAAAATTCAGTAACTTTTGCAATATCAGGCAGTTCAATATTTGTTTTTTCAAAATCAAAATCAATATCTACATCACGGACAATAGTCGCAAGATATTTGCTTAATTTTGCATCCTCAACCCCAATCTTAATCTTTTCCCGAACGGAGTTTCCCTCAATTTTATCTGCATGAGCCAAAACCTCATCAACCGTTCCGAATTGTTCAAGAAGTTTCACAGCCGTTTTTTCACCAATCCCCTTAATCCCCGGAATATTATCGGATGTATCGCCCCTTAACGCCTTATAATCAATAACCTGGTTAGGATAAACACCTAATTTTTCATGCACCGCTTCCCAGTTATATTCTTTTAATTCACCTTTTGACGGAATTATAACCTTTACGCAACCGTCTTTATCAACAAGTTGAAATGAATCCTGATCACCTGTCAAAATCAGAACTTTATGCCCAAGTTCGCAAGCACGTTTTGAGATTGTGCCTATAACGTCATCCGCTTCAAAACCCTCTTTTGTGTAGATCGGAATAGAAAAAGCCTGTAATCCCTCATAAATCAAACCCATCTGAACCTGCATTTCATCCGGCATCGCAACACGATTTGCCTTATATTCCTCATAAGTTTCGGTTCTGAAAGTCTGATGGGAAACATCAAACGCAACACCTATTGAATCAGCATTAAGGTCTTTGTTTTTAAGCAAATCAAAAATCGCCTTAAAAAATCCATAAACCGCCCATGTTGGAGTTCCCGTGGTTGTTTTCATCCCTGTACGTTCAAGCGCGTAATATTCACGAAACGCTAATGCATGACCATCAATTAAAATTAAGGTTTTTGATTTCCCCATAATATACTCCCTTTGCTAAAATAATTACATAAAAAAACACTTTACGCAATAAAAAAGGTGCGAATGTCGCACCTTTTTTATTGTTATATAAATTTATTTAAGCAGTTATGCTTTCGTCTTTTTTGGTCGGGAGCTGAACAACTTCGGCATTCTTGCGGTTTTCAACCATTTCTTTTGTGACAACAAATTTCTTGATATTTTCTTTTGTCGGGACATCGTACATAACATCGAGCATAATTTCTTCAACAATAGAACGTAATGCCCTTGCACCCGTTTTGCGCTTAATTGCCTCTTTTGCTATCATATCAACCGCTTCGGGTTCAAATTCAAGTTCAACGCCATCCATTTTCAAAAGTGCCTGATACTGTTTTAAAATCGCATCTTTTGGTTCAGTCAAAATCATTTTCAAAGTTTTTTCATTCAACTGATCTAAAACAGCATACACAGGAATACGACCGATAAATTCGGGAATTAAGCCGAATTTTAACAAATCTTCCGGTTGTAATTTTTTAAGCAATTTCATTGCATTTGCATCTTTTTCTGCCTGTGATAAAGATGCTGTGCCAAACCCAACCGCATTCCCCTTTCCAGCACGTTTGTCGACAATTTTTTCCAATCCGACAAACGCACCACCGCAAATGAACAGGATATTTTTTGTATTGATTTCAATAAATTCCTGATGCGGGTGTTTTCTTCCGCCCTGAGGAGGAACATGTGCAACAGTACCTTCTATCATTTTCAAAAGTGCCTGCTGAACACCTTCACCTGATACATCCCTTGTAATAGATGTACTCTCTGACTTCCTTGATATCTTGTCAATTTCATCAATATAAATAATCCCGCGTTCTGCTTTTGCGGAATCAAATTCAGCATTCTGATAAAGCCTTAACAGAATGTTTTCAACGTCATCACCGACATAACCCGCTTCTGTCAAAGTTGTGGCATCAGCAACAGCAAACGGAACATCAAGCATCTTGGCAAGCGTTTGTGCCAGTAAAGTTTTACCGGAACCTGTCGGCCCGACAAGCAAAATATTTGATTTTTGGATTTCGATACCGTCTTTATCATCATCATTATTGTGTTTAAGTCTTTTATAATGGTTATAAACCGATACCGCAAGAACTTTTTTGGCATCCTCCTGTCCGACAATATACTGGTCTAAATAAGCCTTGATTTCATGAGGTTTGGGGATTGCTTTTTCTTTTTTTGATTTTTTTGAATCGTCGACCTCATTTTCTTTGTTATTAAGAAATTCGTCGTCTAAAATTTCATTACATAGTTCAACGCATTCATCGCAGATATAAACCTCCGGACCCGCAATAAGTTTTTTTACCTGATCCTGTGTTTTACCGCAAAATGAACATTTTAGAATTTCTGTTGTATCTTCATGTTTTGGCATTATTCGTCCCTTTTTTATTAACTATTTAATTTCGTCTCTTGAAATGACTTTGTCTATCATACCGTACTCAAGTGCTTCTTGAGGGGTCATGATATAATCACGATCGGTATCTTTTTCAATTTTCTTAATCGACTGACCTGTATTAGACGCCAAAATTTCATTTAACGATTTTTTAATTCTTATAATTTCAGCAGCCTGAATTTCAATATCGGTTGCCTGCCCCTGTGCACCGCCTAGAGGCTGGTGAATTAAGACTCTTGAATGAGGGAGAGCAAGTCTTTTACCCTTTGTACCCGATGATAGCAAGAATGCACCCATCGACGCAGCTTGACCCAAACATATTGTAGAAACATCCGCTCTGATGTGCTGCATTGTATCATAAATTGCAAACCCTGCCGTTACACTTCCGCCTGGAGAGTTAATGTATAACATAATATCTTTTTCCGGATTTTCACTGTCTAATAACAATAATTGTGCAACAACCAAATTCGCCACCATATCATCAATTTGAGTTCCCAAAAAGATAATTCTTTCTCTCAATAACCTTGAAAAAATATCAAAAGAGCGTTCGCCTCTGCTGGACTGCTCAATAACTACAGGTACAAAACTCATTTTTATTCCCTTTCTTATACTACGTGATTTATTATATACGAAAAAAGCGGAGCGGTCGCTCCGCTTTTTGTATGATTTTTACTAAGCCTCAGTTGCTTCTTCTTTTTCTGCTTTTTTAGAAGATTTTTTCTTTGCTTTTGGTTCTTTTTCTTCTTTTGCAGGCTCTACTTCAACATATTCAAACTTGTTGTTGTCAATAAGGAAGTTTCTTACCTTATCATTAATAACCTGTTGAGACAAAGTATTAACAAACGCAGGATTTTGTCCAAACTGTTTTACAAGCTGTTCAGGTGTGGTATTGTATGCCATACTCAACTGAGCAAGTCTGCCGTTCAAATCTTCCTGATTAACCGTCAGGTTTTCTTCTTTTGAAATCTTATCAACGATTAAAGAATTTTTAATTCTGATTTTTGCATCTTCAGATAAAGTTTGAGCGAATTTTGTTTCACCGCCCTGTGCTTCGATAAACTGAGCCCAGTTACCACCCTGATTAACAATTCTCTGCTGATAATCATTTGCGATTGCTCTGACTTCTCTGTCAATCATGCTTTGCGGAATATTAATGTTAGTTGATTCAACAATCGACTTAAACACCGCATTTTCTGCACTTATCTTTTTAGCACCTTCTCTTTGTGTATCAATGAATTTCTGAATATCTTCTTTTAATTCATCAACAGTAGAGAATCTGGATGCTTTTTTAACAAGTTCATCATTAAGTTCAGGAAGAACTCTTTGTTTGATTTCGTTTAATTTAATATCAAATTTTGCATTCTGACCTTGTAATTTCTTATCGTGGTATTCTTCAGGGAACTTAACATCAATAGTAAATTCTTCTTTCATATTGTGACCGACTAACTGTTCCGCAAACCCAGGAATAAAGTTAGAATGAGCTAAATCAAGTGCATAACCTTTTGCACTACCGCCCTGAATTTTTTCGCCGTTGCATGTTCCGTCAAAATCAAATACGACAATATCTGTATCATTTGACGGTCTGTCAAGAACGAGTTCAAGTGAAGAATTCTGAGTTAAGAAGTTGTTGATTGCGTTATCTAAAGCGCCTTTATCTTCAGGTGCGATTTCCGCTTTCAGTTCCATTCCCTTGTAGGTGCCGATAGTAAATTCCGGTCTTGTTTCAACCTGAATTGTAACCTGCAAATCTTGTCCCGGTTCATAGTTGTAAGCCGTGAGAGCAGGCTGAGTTACTGTATCAAGTTTGTTTTCGTTTATTGCCTGTGAAATGTATCTTGGCAAAAGCATATCGAGCGCTTCCTGCTGAATTCTGTCAACACCGACATGTCTTTCAACAACAGATTTTGGGGCTTTACCTTTTCTGAAACCATTGATGTTTACATACTGTGAAATTCTGTTTGCCGCCAAATTGTAAGCAGAATCTGCTTCATTAGCAGGAATAGTCATATTCAATACGACTACGTTTTCGTTTCCTTTTGTTAAAGTTGTTTGCATAATATTTACTCCCCTTATTTTCCTATTTAAGTAACAATAAAATTTTACACTAAAAATCAACAAAAGCAAGTAACTTCACAATTTTTTAATATTTCACTTGCAAGAAAAAAATGTTTGTGATTAAATTTAGCCATAGCCGAAGTAAATTTCCTCTGTATTTTGGCTTAGGCAATTTGGGAAGCGGCGCCCGGACTGTCGAAGATATGTACAAAAAGAAGGAAAAGATTGAAATGTTAAAAATCAGATTAAAAAGACTTGGTGCTAAAAAGCAGCCGTCTTACAGAATTATTGTTATCAATTCAACAACAAAAAGAGAAGGCCGTCCTATTCAGGAATTAGGCTATTATAACCCTAAAACAAAAGAAATGAAATTTGATAAAGCAAGCGCACTAGAATGGATTTCAAAAGGCGCACAGGCAACCGAAAGAGTTCAGTATTTAATTAAACACTGCAACGATGACGGTACATTGAACTATGTTAAAAAAGAAACTGCTAAACTTTCAAAGAAAGCATTAGCAAAGAAACAGGCTGAAGCAGAAGCAAAGGCACAGGCTGAGGCGGAAGCAAAAGCAGCCACTGAAGCAGAAGCACAGGCTAAAGCTGAGGCAGAAGCTGCTCCGGTTGAAGAAGCTAAAGCTGAAGAACCTGCAACAGAAGCACCCGTTGCGGAAGAAGCAACCGAAGCACCTGCTGAAGCATAGTTTGAATAAAAAACATTTAAAAAGAGTTCTCATTACAGAGAACTCTTTTTTTACTGCCATTTTGAAAGACGTTTTGATTTCGGTCTGTTCATGTCAGAAAACGCATTTTTTCGGGCTTTCAAAAGTGTCATTCGTCCCTGCGTATTTCTTGTATAAATAATTTCACATTCCCCGATATACTTTTCCCATAAAGATTTAAAAACATCCGTATCCTTTTTGCGGTTAGATAAAATCGCAGGGATTGAAAAATAATCCGTCTGTCTTTGCCCAAGCATACTTCCATGCCGGATAAACAAATATCTCGGGTTTTCAACGGGGTCAAGAAATTCTCTCAGACATTTGATAAACAAATTATTTTCTTCCGTCGGGAGATTAGCGCACGAAACATAAACTCCGTCATTATCCTGTGTTACCGATAATCCGACATTTTTTATCGAAGATTTTATATAATCGTGATAAGACAAAGTTTCAAGCATAACTATTGCAATTTGCTTCATAACCCCCGCAACAGAGCCTGTTTTTAGATATTTTAAACCTATCTTTGTAAAAATAAACAAAAATACTATTACAATTATTCCGTCAACATAAAAGCCGAACGCATTTCGCAAAGGTACCGAAAATACTATTGACATCATAAGCCAGAAGATTGAATTTATAATCTGTCTGTATCCGTTATAGGTAAGGGTTCTTAAATGCATAGTTTCGGTTTCCACACCTGTCCTTAATTTCATTTGTGCATTATTATACCCGAGATTCAGTGCATTATCCCACCACTGCCTTGTCTGCGCTCTGTTTTTGGCAAGTTCGACAGCCTGACGGTTTAATTCCGTAAACGCTTTTTCACCTTTTTCTGTTACAAGTTTATTTATTTCTTTTTCGGACAAAACTCTGTTTAAACCGTTGCAAATTTCATGCCTGTCATAATATGACGGGGCCTCAAATCCCTCAAAGCGTTTGGTCAGTTGATTATAGTCATAAAACAGGGAATTATTTTCATCTCTCTGGTCAAAATCGGTTGTAACAGGGGTAAATAATATCTCTGATAATGTTTTGCCCGTCGGCAGACCGATAGATGCCAAATGCCATATGTTTGAAATCTTATCGGGGTTATTTTTATCAATTCTTATTGCACGACCGCGCATTTGATTAGACAGCATATAAGAACTCACCGTACTTGAAAGAATAAGAGAATTTATACTCGGAGCATCCCAGCCCTCGCCCAAAAGCGCCTGAGTGCCGACTAAAACGGTAAGATACCCTTTGTTAAACATCTCTGTTATAAGCCTTACAATAATATTTTTCGTCGTTTCTTTAGGGGTAATTTTAAGATAATTTTCATCTTCAGCATAAGAAGTAACAGAAATGCCCGAAATATCAACATCGTTATCTTTGAGCAGATTATTAAAATCGTTCTGCTTTACTTTTGGCAATAAAATCAGCGAACCGCAAAGAACACCAAGGCTTATTTGTTCGGGGGTAAATTTATCCTTTAATGCACGCCAAATCGGAACAACCCCAAGATGAGTGTTATCGGTATCTTTATCCTTAATGTAATCGGCAAGAACAACCATCCGCAAATCTTTGCCTAAAGATTCGGTTTCAATTTGCGCAATTTCGACGACAGAATCAATTTTTCCCGTACTTGATGCAATCTGATGCTGAATTTTTACGCTTTCATTGAGGACAATTTTCTTGTTATGCAACAATCCTGAATGTTTTGCAAGTGCAAGATATTTTTCAATCTTTTCTTCAAGCCCTTTAAATTCATCTGCTTTAGTGATAAGAAAACCGTTTAAAAATCGCCCTGCCTGTGACATATCAAACTTTTGTATATCTTTTTCTTTCGCATTAAACAACGTTGTAAACTCTCTTGTAATCGGAAAACCCTGCTGATGAAGCAACGAAACAACCGAAACATAAAATTCGGGATCATCAAGTATTTTTTCGACCTCATCATCGGTGTGAATCAAAAAATTCATCCTGCTCAAATATTTTATGACTTCGGTATCTTTTGTTATTTTGTCGATAAATTCCATCGCCGTCTGCTGATGTTTTTTGATAAGTTCTTTTTCGCTTTCCCGAAGTCTTGAAAAATAAATAAAATCCTGATGCGGACAAAGGTCGTTATTTTGGACAAGTTCGGGAATTGATATTACTTCATCAATTTCACCGCAGAGTTCTTCATATCTGTTCCATTCATTTAAATCGGCATCATAAGGCGGAGTTGCCGTAAGCGCAAGCGTTTGTTCGGGGTTTAAATTCTCATTGAGGTAAGTCAGGGCTTTCCACCACTCTTTGCGCAGATGATGAGCCTCATCAAAACAAAGCAAAGACACTTTGGCATCTTTTAAAATTTTAATTATTTCATCTGCTTTTTTATCGTTGAAACGTCTTGAAGATATAATTGAATCAGTATCAGTTTCCTCATCATTTTCTTCATAGGTTTGGGGTTCTTTTTCATCCTCTTTAACCCCGCAAAACGCCGATAGCAAAGCCTGATAAGTCGTTACTGTAATATATTTCGGTTCTCTTATATTTGTTGAAACAATACTGTAATCTTTTTCATCAAGAAAAGCCGAGCAGATACGATCTTTCCACTGATTTTTAATGGTATTTGTCGGGCTTAAAATGAGCGTTGGACGATTAATTCTTGAGATAACCTCTATCCCGAGTGTTGTTTTCCCCGCCCCCGGAGCCGCTACAACATGGAGTTTTTTATCCCTCAAATGAAAAGATAAATTATCTAAAATTCTTTTTTGATAATCTCTCCAACTGCCCTTAAATTTTAATAAACTTTCCAATATTAACCCTTTAAATATTCAGCTTATACCCGCCGCCATAGATAGTTTCGATATACTTTTTGCCGTCCGAAATTTTATCAATCTTACTGCGCAAATGCCTTATATGCACCCTTATGGTTTCAATATCATCATCCGGTGAATAACCCCATACATCTTTTAATAGTTTGGCTGACGATACCATATTTCCGTGATTTTGGAACAACAGATTAAATATATCATATTCAATAGGGGTGAGTTTAGCCTGTTTGTCACCTATGCGCACACTGTACTGTTCAGGTAAAAGAGTAATTTCACCTAACGACTGCAAATCTCTGACTGATGCCGATTTTGGTATCTGATTTGTACGCTTTAACAAAGCACGAACCCTGACCAAAAGTTCTTCAACTTCAAACGGTTTTACAAGATAATCATCAACCCCGATATTAAATCCGTTTACCTTGTCATTGAGTTGAGAAAGCGCGGTAAGCATAATTATCGGAATATTTTTTGTTTCTTCATTTTCTCTTATTCTCTTTGCGACAGTAAACCCGTCAACCTCTGGCATCATAACATCAAGCACAACAAGTGACGGCAATTCCTGTTTTGCAAAAGCAAAACCCTTTATTCCGTCAAAAGCCTGTACAACCTGATAACCCGCAAGTTCAAGATTAACTTTTATCAGTTCGTTTATTGAAGTATCATCATCTATTACCAAAATTTTATTATTCATTAATTATTTAGCCTTTGCCATTTTCTTTTGTTTATATTCTAAAAGACAAGCTGCAAGTTGATCAGGACAGCTTGTCGGCTTTGGACCGCACGGAATACCGCCTAATTTTTCAATAACTTCATCAATAGTCATCCCTTTAATAAGTTCTCTTATTCCGCTCAAATTGCCGTTACATCCACCAAAAAATGCTGCATCAACTATTTTGTTATCCTCAACTGCCACATGCATCATCTGACAGCACACTCCTTGAGGCTGATATTGTAAAATTTCCTGTTTGCCCATTAAATTATCCTCTCATTTTTCTCATTTTAGTACATTATCACATCTTTTTCAAATTTTAATATTTGTTAAGTTTTTCTTAATATTCGTACCCTCTATAGCAAAATATTTTTTTAGAGCCCTTAATACATGCATGAGAATATATAGAGTAAATAACTGCAATTCCTTTACGGGTATAAGACAAGATAGAAATACGGTAGAACAGCTAAAAAAAGACAATTCTTATGATTTGAATCTGCCAAACCAGCGCCGAATATCAGATGCGATTGATAAATTGTCAAGAATTTCAGGGGAAGAAAATATCAATTTTTTACTTGATGTATCCCAAAATCTTCGCTACGGAACAAATATTAATTTAGGTAAACAACCATATAACAACTGGCGTGAAAAATTAAACAAAGCTGCAGAAAAATCATATAAGCTTTCTGATAAATCCGTTCAGGAAAAGCTTGCATCAAAACTTAACACAGCCCTGACATCAAATAAAGAATTAACACCTGAAGAAAAAGAAATACTCGCAAACAGGGAAATTCTTTTGTCAAAAATTAATCCCGAAGAACTTCAAATCGTAAGAAATGAAAACACCGCAAAACTTCAGCGAAACCTCAATTATTTCATTATTTCATCCGAAATTCCCACATCTCAAAAACTCTATATTCTCAAAAGATTAAACTATATGATGAGTGATGAATATAAAATTCATCCTCAACTGCAGGACAAAAAAACAGTTGTTCTTGCAGAAATTCTCAACGACATAGTAATAGATACTCCAGAATCAAAAATCCCGAACATCAAATCCATTAACCAAAGACAACATGGGATGTGTGTTGCGATTTCAATTTGCCGTAAAGCACTTGCTTACGAAGACAAAGCAAACTATGTCGATATGATTTTGACAGAACTTGATGACAGTCCGAATATGATGGTTTATGACAGGGCAAATTTAGGTAAGCACCAAAAAGTTCCGATACCGAAAGCGGGAATAGATTATGATTACGCCATAAAAAAAGGCTACCGGATTGTAGATACATCTGTTATGAACTGGATGAATGCTGCCGATACCGCAGGAGCGTTTAATGATGTTCTGGGGGCTTATTCGGCATTCGACAAGGCAAATTTCGGAACATTTGCAGACACTCACATTCACAAAGATATTGACGAAAAAAGCGAAAAATATCAGGATTATTACAGAAGTTGTAAAAAAGCAAAAGATGCACTTGCGACCTGCAAAAAATCCATTGAGAAACAAAAATACTATGCCTCTGTTAAACCTGAAAATGAGGCAGAAAGAATTGAAACTTCAGCACGGGATATAAAACTAATTCACTCAATAGTGAATGAAATTGCACCGTCACTTGAGATTGAACAAATCAGACAAATTACACATGACATTATGTCACTTGCGGTTAATCATTCGGAAGACAAAGAAAAATTATCGGGACTTAAAAAAGAATATTCATTTATCCCTAACGAAGAAAAAGAATACAAATCGGAAAAGTTAAAAAATTACCTTAAAGAAATTCTTTCCGAAAATATCAATAACAAAGTTTTAAACGACAAAGCAGAAGAACTTGTTGAACTTTCCGAAGATATAAAAGCGATTAATAAGAGTTCATCAAAAAGTATGGTCGAAAAGTATCTTGAAAACAAAGATTTGTTTAATGCTGCAGCAGCATACCGCACAATGCAGTCTTTTGCTCTCGATATACCGGAATACCTGACCGATTTAATGAATCAGTTTGATATTCCGGATAACGAAACGTATGTTATTGAAAACCTTAAAACTTTAAGCGCAAATATCCGTTCGGGCAAAATCAATCCCGTATTAAAAGAAGTTTTAATGAACAGATTTGAAAAAGAAATGGCGGAAAAATCGCAGGAAGCGGAATTAACGCACGATGAAAATCTTGCGCAGGTACTTGACGATTATGCAAATACCGTAGGACTTTTAATGACAACTTTTGCCGATGACATTTATCATTCAATTTTGCTCGGTGACAGAAAACAGGTATTATCCACCCAACTCGGTGCATTGCGGACAGAAGCAGAAACAACCAAAGATAAAGAGTTTATAGAAAAAGTGTCGGGAGATTTAAAAGTTAAACCAAACAGGCAAGCCGTTTTGAAAACGCTTGATAAATATCTTGAAGTTCTTGATGATGAAAACTGCACAGACGAACAATTTATGCAAATTTACAATAAAACGGGGCATAAATCATATTTACTTGATATGAAAGAATCTTTTGACAATATTTTTGAAATGTTGTTTAGCGACCCGAATCCGTCATATATTGCAGGTTTTAACATCATAAACGGTGCACCGATGGATTCTGATATTGAAACAACGCAGGATTTGTACAAAGTTATTGCATCAAGTTTTAACAATATGTCTATGATTATCAAAACACTTCAGGATACACTTCAGGTCGCATTGATAGATGGAACAATATTAAATACGGCAGACCCGAAATTTGCAGTTCTAAAAAAACTTGAAAATATGGGAGATATTGCAACAGAACCCGAACTTTATTCTCTGAGCAACAAGTTTGATGAGTTTGGCAAAATAAGATACGCTGATGACGGAACAAAACGAAAATTTAAAGATTTGCCAAAAAGCGTAACCGAATTTACTCCGATGGAAAAAATTGCGCTGAATAAGTACAGAAAAAATATAAATTCGTGGTATTCAACATCATCAAGGCGCTTAAACGATATTTATACCCAGATGAAAGCACCGTTAGAAGAACTAAACAGAGAAATCGGGGTACAAAAAGGGGAATACTGGACAAGAGAAAATGACAGCGGTTTGATGGATAATCAGGCATTAAAGATTTTTGAACACATGACTGACAGACCTTACTATGCCGAAACCAATATCCGTTTGGGACTTGACAAGATTAAGCGTTCACCGTATTCCGGAACCTCAATGACATCTGTTAAAGATACTGAACCTGCAATGCACGCACAATATGTTGTTGACGTTAAACCAACCGTTTTGAAGTTTGAAGATACAACAAAGGTTAATGATATAATTTTCCACGACAACAGTTGGGGCGCATCAGAACACGAAAATGTATGGGTTGATAAACTCGGACTTTTGAGAACCGATTATTCAAATTCTTACGGTGGACAGGAAGGTTATGTAACAAACGACAAGTACCAAAACGGAAAACTTGAAGATAATCTTGTCGATAAAAAAGGGAAATTTATTCCTGAAAAAATACCTAATAAGCAATATAACAAACTTGCGGGAGAAGACGGCGAAGAATATACTTTCCCGATGATTCGCACACTTATGTTAAGCGGGGTATCCCCCAAGGCAATGTCAACGGTCAAAGCCATCAAACAAAACCTTTTACTGCCGTCATCAGATTATATTGATGATTTGACAAACTACGCTTCAGAAATGAGCAGAGATGAAATTAAATCTGCAATAAAAAGGATTCAGAGCGCAGGTGAAAGTTCAAGAGCAGTTTATCCTGTATTATTAAAAAGAATAAACGGGGACGATTTGTTCGACAAAGGGATAGATTCTGAAGAAAAATATTATAAACTTGCCCCTGATGATAAACTTCGTCTTATTGCGGAAAAAGTTGCTATAATAAAATCTTACGATGAAATTCCCGATATAAATACTTACAATATTGAAGTCAAATCACAAAAGGAACTTGACAGACTTCACAAAAAACTAAGAACCGAAGCAAGAAACAATTTTGACTACATAATGGGCAAAAATCCCGATATTCTTAAATATGCAACGGAAAGCGCAAGAAAAAATACATACATCCTTTTGAAAGAATTTGCAAAAGAAAACAATGTCAATTTGAGTTACAAGGCAATGACCAAAATCGTAAACTCTATGAAACGAGTCAAAAACAGTAATTATAACGGAAGCATTTCGCAGGGCACAGACCTTATGATTGCCAACTTTGAAAAATATCTCAAACTCAAAACAAACGCAAATGATGAAAAAATTAAAGAAATTTCTTCAAAAGTCAAAGCAATAATAGAAAAAAATCTTACAATTACCGAAAGTGATATTAAGAAAAACTTCTCATCAGGCAGAAACGAAAAAATCGGCGACTGGATAGACGCAGAATTTGCACCCAAAACCGATAAAGAATTCGCTCAAATTCTCAATAATCTGCGCAATATGACTAATACAGAATTTAAAAAGAATTATGATTCAAAAATATCCGATTCAGATATGGGAATTAAATCAATAAACGGTTACGACATCGTAAAATCAATCCGTTCGGGCAGTGAAACAATGAAAAATGCCTTTATAAACACCGTATTTTCGGAAGGCTACTACCGGGACATTGATGAAAGCAAAACAAGAGCATATTATGACCTTAAAAAACTTTCAAGAAAATTAAGCGGAGGGACTTATATAGGCGGGAAACGCTCTTTTGACGATTTGTATTCCGATTTTTATTACAATTTCCAGGGATTAACCATAAAGAAAGAATTTGACAAATACAAAGATAACGCGTTCAGAAAATACTTCGTATTTCCTGCATATCCGCTTGTTGAAATCTCAACCGAAGAAGAACTTGAATCATCATTAAACACCTTTAATGAAAAATTAAATGATTATATGGATTATATCTATGCTTACAAAAATCAGCAGGCTTCTCTTGAGTTAATTTACGAATTGAAAAAATATTCTGATACTAAATTCCCGCAAACAGGAGATTTATCTCAAAGACAATATACAAAAGTAATTCAAGAACTCACCAGACTTCTTGCCCTCAACTCAAACGATTCGACTATAGATGGTAAAAAAGAAGAAGGCAGACTTTTATTCGCATCCGGAACAAAAGATGCTCAGACTTACAAAAAATACATAGATTCCGTTTACGATTTATTTAAAATATACGAAAAAACCGCAGACGGAAAGACCATGAAAGAAGCAGAACTTATAGCCCAAACTAACATTGACACATACAAAAAAACTTATGTTATGAGCATGTTTGACCCTAAATATCAAAGAAAAGCTCTTGAACTTCTTAATAAATGGATATCGGCGAAATCAAAAGCAATATGGGTTAAAGACCACTTTAACCCCACCATAAATGAAGACAGCAGTGAAGAAGCAAAAGACATTGCAGATAAATACATTCAAAGAGTTGAAAATGCCGATGAAATATTTAAGCAGTTCAGAGAGTTATTTATGAAACACAGATTACTTGCATCTCCCGACCACTATATGAATGAATATTTGCTTTTGTGTGCAAAAGATGCTAAACATCCGGACAGAAAATATAATTCTGAAAGCGAAAAAGGTAAAGAAGCAATAAAAGATATGCGCGAAACATACAAAACAAACCTTAAATCATTATTATATAAAGCCGACATGATGGAATTACAATACACCCTTATGGATTGTGCACAAAAGGGGAATTTAAATGCGGTTCGGGATGCGTTTAAAAATTCAACACTTGAGTTAACAGACGGCTCTGTTGTTACAATGGATTCAAAAGAAGGATTAAATGTGATAATTTCACCTATGCTGAATGAAGAAAATCTTGATACCGCAGCATTATTCCTAAACCAACTCGGATTATCGGAAAAGGTTGCAAAAATGATATCGGACAAATCGTCACTTGACGTGGCATATAAAAACTTTAACAGAATTCAAACTATTCTGAAGAGCGCGGATTCACAGGCAAAATTTGCAAGGGCAGAAATACGAAAACTTGGCAATATTGATAATAACTCGGATTATGAACAAATAATTCTTGACTTGAAACAAAGATTAATGGACAAAGCAAAAAGAACAAGTTTTAGTACAGGAGCATCGATATTTGAAGCAGCTATAGATGATGTCTTAAATGATATTAAAAACCAAACCGATCAGTCTAAGACACTGCTTTTGAGTACAAGTATAGACATGGCAATTTCTGGTTTGAGAGAAGTTGTTAAAGCAAACATAAATTATCTGAATTTTCCGCTACAGGTTATACAAAAACGTCACGACCTTATGTTAAAGCTACTGTTACCGGACAATTCCGAAGTAGCAAAAGAAGCTGAAAAATATCTGGAAGCAATTCAAAATTTGCTTGAATATGAGAACAGTTTAAAAGAGAATTTCCCACATATAGGTATAACATCAGCATAAAACTTACATAATATTAAAAATGTCGAGGATAAATAACCCTCGACATTTTTATATCTGAATTATTATTTAATTCTTTTTAAGAAAATCAGGTACATCTAAACTTGGGAACTCAGAAGATGCGGATGTAGTCGCGCCAACACCTGCAGGAGTTTTCCCGCTGAAGTATTCAGCAGCAGACATCTGCAAAGCTCCTCTTGCCGTTTTTTCTGCAAAACCCGTTGCAATAACGGTGATTTGGATTTCATTTTGCAATGTTTCGTTTATAGCTGTACCAATAATAACATCTGCGTCATCTTTTACAACATTATTGATTACATTGATGGCATCGTTAATTTCATACAATGACATATTAGAACTGCCGGTAACATTGACAATAATACCGCCAGCACCATCAATTGAAGATTCCAAAAGTTGAGAATTAATGGCCATTTCAGCAGCTTTGATTGCTCTGCCTTCACCGTGAGCTCTGCCGATACCCATCAATGCTGTACCGGATTCTTTAACAACCTTCCTTACGTCTGCAAAATCAATATTTATCATACCAGGGATTGTAATAATATCCGAAAGTCCCTGAATACCTCTGAATAAAACTTCATCAGTAACACAAAATGCTTCTCTTACCCCAATTTCACGTTTTACAACCTGAAGAAGCTTATCATTAGGAACAACGAGAATTGCATCGACGTATTTTTTGAGTTTTTCTATACCTGCTTCAGCCTGAGCCATTCTGTTTTTACCTTCCCAGAAGAAAGGTTTTGTAACAAATGCAATTGTTAAAATACCCAAATCTTGTGCTATCTGTGCAATTACAGGAGCAGCACCGGTACCGGTACCACCGCCCATTCCGGCAGTGATAAATAACATATCGGTATTATCAAGTGCCTTTGTAATTTGTTCTTTGACTTCTAATGCTGCCTTTTCGCCCATTGAGGGATCAGCACCACAACCAAGTCCTTTTGTTGTTTCGACACCAAGTTGAAGTTTATTTTGTACATTACTGCAACTCAATGCTTGCAGGTCGGTATTCATCAACCAAAAATCAACTCCTGCGAGTTTAGCCTGAACCATACGGTTTACGGCATTACCGCCACCGCCGCCAACACCCGCAACTTTAATTCTTGTCGGATTTATCTTTGCTCTGTTACTGTTTTCATAGTTTGATATAATGTTTTCCATTTTGCCTCCTGCAATTCACAATTATATATCATACATTATATAATAAAAAAAATTTTTTACACAACTGTTAGAATTTTATAATAATATATCTTAATCAAAATAACAAAAAAGGGAGATTTTATATAGTAAAATCTCCCTTTTTATATTTGTTCATAGCAAAATTATTAACCTAACTGGCTCATAACTTCTTCCGCGAAATTGTCTTGACGTTTTTCAAGACCTTCACCGAGCTCGTATCTTGTGAAAGCAATAACTTTCATTTTACCTTCGATAAGCTGAGCAACCGTCTGATTTGGATCTTTAACAAAGCCCTGATCCAAAAGGCATCTTTCAGCCATAAGTTTATTTATACGGCCTTCAACGATTTTGCCTCTGATTGCTTCAGGCTTTTTGAGCAAATCTTCTTTGCCCATTTCAATTCTTGTTTCTTCATCAATAACAGATTGAGGAATCTGATCTCTTGAAACAAACTGAGGTGCACAAGATGCGATATGCAAGCATAAATCGTTTGCCAATTCATCATTCTTAACGTCAGTATTCAAAAGAACACCGATTTTACCGTTGTGAATGTATGTCGCAACATTACCTTCGTATCTTACAAATCTTCTTACGGTAATCTTTTCGCCGATAGATGCAATCTTTTCTTTTAATGCATCCGCAATTACTTTACCGCACTGCTTGCAGGTTAAACCTAACAATGCATCAACATCAGCCGGCTTTTGCTCTTCAACATTTTGAGCAAGTCCTGCTGTTAACTGTTTGAATTCGTCATTTTTTGCAACGAAGTCTGTTTCACAGTTAACTTCTATCAAAGCACCGCCATTTGCATCAACAAATGAATCTACACGACCTTCTGCAGCAATTCTGCCCATTTTCTTATCGGCAGAAGCGATACCTTTTTGGCGTAAGATTTCAGATGCTTTGTCCATATCACCGTCAGCTTCGACAAGTGCTTTTTTAGCATCCATCATACCTGCACCGGTTTTATCACGAAGTTCTTTTACCATTTGTGCTGTAACTGTCATTTTATTTCTCCTACTCTTATTTATTCTTCTACTTTTGCTTCTTCAGCTTTAACTTCTTCGGTTACTCCTGCATCTTCTGCAGAGATTTTTTTGATTTTCTTTGTTTCTGCCGCTTTGTTTTCTCTTAACTGTTTACCTTCCAGAACAGCATCGGCAAGTTTAGAAGTAATCAACTGAATTGAACGGATTGCATCATCGTTACCCGGAATGATTTTATCAATTCCGTCAGGATTAGCATTTGTATCAGCTAAACAAATAACCGGAATACCTAATTTATTGGCTTCCTTGATGGCAATATCTTCTTTTTCCTGATCGATAACGAAGATTAATTCGGGCAAGCCTCTCATTTCTTTGATACCGCCCAAAGTTTTAGAAAGTTTAGCAACCTGTCTGTTAATTTGAGCAACTTCTTTTTTGGGAAGTTTTTCAGCGTAACCGTTTGCAATAAATTCTTCTAATTCTTTCAGTTTATTAACTCTGCCTCTGATAGTTTCAAAGTTAGTAAGCATACCGCCTAACCAGCGTCTGTTGATATAGTATGCGCCTGCTCTTTTTGCTTCGGTTTCAACAACTTCAGCTGCCTGTTTTTTTGTACCTACAAAAAGAATATTTCTTCCTTTTGCTGCGCAATCTCTTACTAAATCGTACGCTTCATCAAGAAGTACGGTTGTTTTTCTTAAATCAATAACATAGATCCCGTTTCTAGCGCCGTAAATATACGGTTTCATCTTGGGGTTCCATCTTTGTGTCTGGTGTCCGAAATGTACACCTGATTCCAAAAGTTCAATCATTGAAGCACTTGGCATCTTTTTTCTCCTTTTTTTTAATTGTTGTACCACTCGGAAACAAAGGCTCCATCGGGTCAAACATGTTTAATCTTATTTACCCCCGACTAGGGCAAAACCTATCAAGCCAGTGTAACCAATAACAATATACAACAAACATAATATTATGCAAATGTTAGGTTAATTTATATTAAATTTGTGTTTGCATATTGAAAAAAAATTTTTTTTTGGTTTTAATACATTTACTCACATCCTCAAATGAGTAGTTGCGGAGTCATTAACCGCACAAAATTTGAAAGGAAATAAAATGGCAAATATTAAATCTGCTAAAAAAAGAGTGCTAGTCGCTGAAAAAAACAGACTTAGAAATGTAGCTTGGAAATCTTCTATCAAAACTGCTGTAAAGAAAGTTCTTGAACTTGCAAATAGCAAAGATAAAGATGCCTTAAATGCTGCATTGTCAAAGGTATATCAACTTTGTGACAAGGCTGTTGTAAAGGGTATTTTGCACAAAAATACCGCAGCAAGAAAAAAATCAAGACTCGCGCTTGCTATCAAAAAACTTGCTAAGTAATTATTTAGACAAGTAAATATGTGAGAAACGGAAAAGAAATAAATTCTTTTCCGTTTTATTTTGCAAAATTTATATTTGCAAAATTTTAACAAAATTTTAAACTGCAAGACAGTCTATAATCCAATACTTATAATGGTTACAAAAAATAAAAATAGAAAAATTTTAACAAAATTTTTGTATAATTTATAAAAAAAATGGATAATTTGAAACAATTTAGTATTTTTCAATAAAAAATACTCCAAAATAATGATATTTTTAAAAATTTTTGTTATAAAATAATTAAAAGTTTAGAAATGTAAAGGCATAATAATGCTGTTAGCAGAGGATTTACAGATTTTTCAAAAATTACTTATTGATTATTTTTTAATAAGTTGTAGAATAAAAATATAAAAAAAGGAGGCACAAAAATGTTTACATCTAGCAAAAAGGAGTCAAGAGAAATGCAACAACAAATTATTGAATCAGCAGGAAAAATTTACAACTACCTTTCAGATAAAGGCGAAGTAACTATCAACAAATTAAGAAAAGACATGGATTTGGATGATAATTTCACTTACATGGGCTTAGGCTGGTTATCAAGAGAAGATAAAATCACTTATACCCAAAAACCAAAATCAGTTACAGTTCAGTTAAGCTAATTACATTTAAAAAATTTCAACAAAAATACTCTGCAACTATTTTGCAGAGTATTTTTGTTTTAACTATCTTACTTTATTTTCATTTCCTGCAATTAGTCTTTTAATATTTTCTCTGTGAAGATAAATAACATAAACTGCAGCGACACTTGCATAAATTATGTATGCAAATGGTGCATTTAAAAGCCACATAATCACAGGTGCGAGTGCAAGCGCTATTATCGAGCCTAATGAAACATATTTTGAGCCCCAAGTTATAATTGCCCAAATTACCGCAATAATAAGACCGGCCTGCCAATTCAGAGCAAGCAGAGTACCTACACCTGATGCAACAGATTTACCGCCTGTAAAGCCCAAAAAAATTGATTTGCTGTGACCGATTATAACAAATACAGCCGCAAGAACGGGTAAAAGACCAATTTCTCCAAACGAAGTAGTCAAAAAATATGCCAAAACAACAGGTAATGCACCTTTTATTGCATCAAGAATCATAACTGTAAAAAACCATTTTTTGCCCATAACGCGTTTAACATTCGTTGCCCCTGTTGAACCGGAACCGATAGTTCTGATATCCTGCCCCGTGAACAGTTTTACAATAATGTAGCCCGTCGGAATTGAGCCGATAACGTAAGCCCCGACAACTACAAATAATATTTCCAAAATCGTTTTTATATCCATTTTTCTCTCCCTAATCCTTATTTATAATATATTAAATTTAATATTTATGCAAAATGTAAATTTGGGACTAGATATCTGAACCTAGGGAATGGTAAATGGCACGCAAAAACAAAGGTGGAGATAAATTTATGTACTTTTACCCTAGGGCATTTCAATTTTGGGGGCAAATTTAAATATTGCGTTATTACAGATAACAATTTTAAAATACGCTTTTAATTACGCCTCCGCCTAAAACCCTGTCGCCGTCATAAAATACCGCAGACTGACCTATTGCAATAGATTTTTGCATATCATCAAAAATTACTTCAACCTCATCATCCCCTATAGGTCTGATTTCGACGGGGGTCGGTTGTTGGGTGGAACGGATTTTTGCCTGACATTTCATTGGCTCTTTTAATCCGTCAATGGCTATCCAGTTTAAATCGTTTGCAATTAAAGATTTTTTGAATGTTTTATCGGCAGGACCTATAACGACTTCATTTGTGTCTTTGCGAAGTTCAAGAACGTATAGCGGTTCGGATGCGCTTACCCCTATGCCTTTTCTTTGTCCGATAGTATAGTTCCAGATACCTTTGTGCTGACCTAAAACTTTGCCGTCTAAATCGACAATGTTGCCGATTTTATCCTCAACACCAAGAAGTTCATTGTAATCACCGCCGTAAAAATCCTGACTGTCAGGCTTATCAGCAGCCTGAAGTCCGTTTTCTTTTGCTATTTGGCGGATTTGGTCTTTTGTATAATCACCTAAAGGAAGAATAATATTTTTTAACTGCTCCTGTTTTAAGCGGTAAAGAAAATAAGACTGGTCTTTGTGCGGTGCAACCCCTCTTTTTAAAACATATCTGCCGTTTTCTTCCTCAACTTTTGCATAATGCCCCGTTGCAAACTTGTCAAACTCAACACCGTTAAGTCTTGCAATTTCAGGTAGAACGCCGAATTTAATTAAGGCATTACACCATACGCAGGGGTTTGGGGTGTGACCGTCAAGGTACTCTTTTTTGAAATTTTTTATGACAATATCTTCGTATTTAGTTACACAGTCAACAACGTGATAGTCAATACCAAGTTGATTTGCAAGATTTTGTGCGGCTTCTATGTCTTCAACTTCATCAGGCCCATAACATGCATTGTGTTTGCCTTCTGCTACAGCCAAACCCTGTTTGCCCCAGATAGACATTGTTGCACCGATAACTTCGTAACCCTGCTGTTTTAAAACAAGTGCCGCAACCGATGAATCTACTCCGCCCGATAATCCGACTAATACTTTCATAATATCCTTTCTAAACTTTAGCAAGCATTTTTTCGTGCAGAGATTTTGCCGATTCTTCATAACCGACTCTGCCCATAAGCGCGTAGGTGTAATTTCTTGCCTGATTAACAGACGGCTGGTCAAAAGCGTTTACGTTATAAAGTGCGCCTGCTATTGCAGTCTGAACTTCAAGCATATAAAGTAACTGCCCGATGTGATAGCCGTCAATTTTTGGTATTTTAATCGTTACAGACGGTCTTGAATAATCCGCTAATGATACCTGTGTTGAATCCGCTTCGGCATTGATTAAATCATTCATTGTTTTTCCGCCTAAATAACCGATCCCCGTATATTGAAAAATCTGCGGAATATCAAGTGTTGTATCAAATTCACCCACTCTTATAAAGTTAATGATTTTATTTTGAGGTCCCTCATTAAATAATTGCATCTGTGCGTGCTGATCGGTTGCCCCGACAGCTTTTAAAGGGGTCGAACCCGAATAAACTTCACATCCGTCAAGTGTCCTGTTTTTGCCTAACGATTCCGCCCAAAGTTGAACAAACCAGTCTGCAACATATTTGAGTCTGTCAGAATAAGGCATCATAACCGTAATATTTTTACCTGATTTTGTGTCCAAGAGGTAGTGAATCAGAGCATTTTGTGCTGCAATATTTTCATAAATATTTGTATATTGCAGCGCACTATCCATATCCCTTATGCCTGATGTAATTTTATCAATATCAATTCCCGTCAGCGCAAACGGTAAAAGGCCGACTGCAGTAAAAACCGAAAATCTTCCGCCGACATCATCGGGTACAACAAAAGCCTTATAACCCTCCTGCTCCGATATTTGTCTTAAAATACCCGTTTTACGGTCTGTGGTTACAATAATATTTTTCCTGTAATCGTCTCCCAGTTCCTGTTCAAGTCTATCTTTCAGCACCATATACTGTGCCATTGTTTCAGCGGTGTCGCCTGATTTTGTAATGACATTTACAAGAGTTTTGTTCAAATCCAAAATGCCTAAAAGTCCGTTCATCTGATCGGGGTCGATGTTATCAAGGAAGAATATGCGCGGATAACCGTTCCTTTCTTCTTTTGACAGCAAATTCCAGTATGGTTTTAAAAGAGCATGTGTGACTGCAAGTCCGCCCAGTGCACTTCCGCCTATTCCCAATACAAGGATATTGTCAAAACGGTTCTCAACAAGCGAAGCATACTCTTTTACATACCACGATGTTTCCTGACTGTAACCAAGATTCATCCACTGTAAACCTTCTCCTGCGGTATCTTTTTTGCTATACAAATCAGTTATGATATTTGCAATTTTTTCTTTGTAATTTTCAAATTCTTCGGCTAAATTCAGACCGTTTGCGTTCCCGATAATTTTTTGGTCTGCTCCTCTGATATCTAACTCTATCATTAGTTTTCCCTATAACATAGTGTTCATTTTTATATTAATATGCTCAATTTTAAATTACAAGAAATCCTGAGTTTGGGGTAAATATTTATTAAGTTTCAATAATCATATTAACAATGTAATTTACAAACTTGCTCAACCATGCGGCGAAAGCATGGTGTAGAGCATGGTTGAGGGATTTTCTCAATCTTTTGATTTAGATAATTGTTTCAATCTTGCTGGCATGATTTATCAATCATCTCATGGATTAAATCCCCCTCTAAAAAGAGTAGTATATACAGTGTAGAAAGCAATTAACAAATGGGGGAATAAGATGAGAGATTTTACAAAAAAACTAAGAGTGTTATTGATAGATGATAACGCAAACCACTTAAGAGGTATCAAGGAATTGATCAGCCTTGAAACGAGTTACAATGTTGTAGGGGCTACAAGAAATGCAAATTTAGGTTTAAGCTTGATTAAAAAATATCGTCCTGACATTGTTCTTATGGATATTAATATGCCGGAAAAAGACGGTTTACAGACAATACAAGCGATTAATAAATCGAATGTTTCAACAAATGTATTAATTTTAAGCGGTTATGATGATTCTGATTTAATCTATCGTGCAATGAAACTCGGCGCGAAAGGCTATGTTTTGAAAACTATGGCATCCTCTAAACTTATTGATGCAATCGAAACTGTTGCTGACGGTAAAATTTATCTTCCGTCGATTCTTACAACAAGATTTTTTGAATATTTTCAGAACAGTGCAAAGGAAGAAGAAAAAGCAACTGTCGGCGAGAATTTGCTTACAACTTTGACAGGCAGAGAAAATGAAGTTCTTGATTTATTAACACAGGGAATTAACTACAAGAGTATTGCGCAAAAATTAATTATCTCAGAAACTACAGTTAAGACTCATGTAAACAATATTTTCCAAAAATTACAGGTTAATGACAGAACTAATGCTGTTTTATATGCATTAACACACGGCTTCAAACCTTCTTCTTCAATGCAGTCCGAACAAATGGCTGCAGCATAGTGTACAATAAACAGATTTACAAAAAGGGTTCTGTAAAAATTGCAGAGCCCTTTCTTTTAAGTAAGGAGTAATATGCAAAATTTATCTTTAACTGACAACCAAGAATTGTCAAATAGAATAAGATTAGTTTCTCATGAAATAAGAAACCATCTCTCTGTTTGTGATATGTATTCTCAAATATTAAAAAAGCATCTTGAAAATGATGGTTGTGAGAATTCGTCCGTTCTTAATGCTATTTCATGTATTCAAAAATCTCTGCAAATCATTGGAATGAATGTTACTGACCTAAAATCTTTAAACATTAACACTCAAAATGTTGTTGATTTCAAATTATGTGTTTTAAAATCTGTTGAACTTTCAAAAGCATATATTGAAGATAAAAATATTGATTTTGAAGTGGTAATAAATAACAGCGCACTCATAAAAATTGATGATAACCGCTTGATGTCTTGTATTGTGAATATTATTAAAAACGCCATTGAAGCAATAGAAATAAGAGGTAAGATTTCCGTTTTGGGCGAAGTTAAAGGTGGAGCTGCTATATTAAAAATTTCGAATGACGGCAAACCGATATCGCCGGATAAACAAAATAAAATCTTTAATTGCGGTTACACTTCAAAGCAAAACGGTTCAGGATTTGGGTTAAATATCTGCAAACAGTACTTAAACAGTCAAAATGCTGATATTGAACTTGTGAAATCAAATAAAACCAAAACAACTTTTAAAATTACAATTAAAATATAAATTACTTTTTAACATTTTCAGGATGAGCTGAGTTTGAGAGTATTATTTCATAATACTCGTTTTTGTCGACATTTACGCCCATTGTTTTTATGTCGCAATATTTTTTCTTTTTCTTATTCAACAGTTTTTTATAATCACCGCTCATAAGGGTAAATATAACACAAAGATAATGCTTTATGTAAATTTTGAATTTAACAAATCTTTAAACTATCATTATCCCCTTGCAAATAAAAAATGTTTATAATACTATCAAATATGCAAGCGTGCGCTCGCGCCGATTTTTATGTGGAAAAAATCTTTTAAAGCGTGAGTTAAGGAATTGTATAAGTAGCAAATATAAGAAATATAAAGGAAAGCAAAAGATGATTAATCCTGTTATTGACGAATTAGAAAAAGAATATTTAAAAGATTCTTTGCCGACTTTCAACGCAGGCGATACTGTTAAGGTTTTCGTTAAAATCGTTGAAGGCAACAAAGAAAGAATTCAGGCATTTGAAGGTACTATTATTAAAATTCACGGTGCCGGTTTGAATAAAACAATTACCGTAAGAAAGGTATTCCAAGGTGTTGGTGTAGAACGTGTATTCTTAATCAACTCTCCGCGTATCGACAAAATCGAAGTTTTAAGACGCGGTGATGTTAAACGTTCTAAACTTTACTACCTGAGAGAACGTTCAGGCAAGGCTACTCGTATTAAGGAAAAAATTGAAAAAAGATAAAACACATATTCACTGGTATCCCGGGCATATTGCCAAAGCCGAAAGAAAACTCAAAGAACAACTTTCGCTTGTGGATGCCGTAATAGAAGTGATTGATGCGAGAATACCTTTATCGAGCAGATATGACAATATTACGGGACTTCTAAATCAGAAGCCCCGTTTTTTGCTTGTTAATAAATCAGATTTGGTGGATAAAAACGAACTAGATAAGTTTGTTGAATATCTGAAAAAAGAAACGGGAGCATCTGTCATTCCGACAACAGCGAAAAGTAATAAAGACCTTAATCTGATTATAAAAGAGGCGGTAAGGTTATCAGAACCAAGAATACAAGCGATTATGGCAAAAGGACTTTTGCGCAGACCTGCAAGAATTATGGTTGTCGGACTTCCTAATGTTGGGAAATCAAGTATTATAAATAAATTAACACGTTCATCAAAGACAAAAACTGGCGCAAGGGCAGGGGTTACAAGACAACAGCAGTGGGTGAGAATTAATCCTCAGCTTGAACTTCTTGATACACCCGGAATTATCCCGATGAAACAGGAAGATCAAGAGCGTGCAACAAAACTTGCGTTTGTGAATTCTGTCGGTGATAATGCGTATTCGAACGATTTTGTGGCAAAAGAATTACTGAATGTTTTGAGTGACAGGCAAAAGGGAATTTTCAAAGAATATTATGGGCTTGCGCAGGATACCGAACTGACGCTTAAAAATATTGCATTTTCCCGTAAATGGCTTATAAGAAATCAGGAAGCGGATATTGAACGCACATCAGGTTACCTTTTAAAAGACTTCCGAGAGGGTAAAATCGGAAAGTTTATTCTTGACGATATTAATGTATAATCAGTCCCTTTTCAATTTTATAAATCTGAACATCTTTTAAAAATTCATCTTCAAAAAGAATTGTATCGACTGATGTAATAATGGTTTGGGTGTTATCGGAAATTGATTTGAGCAGATAATTTTGTCTTATATCATCAAGTTCTGCCAAAACATCATCCAACAGTAAAATCGGTTCATCCCCCATTTTTTCGGTAATAATATCAAGTTCCGACAGTTTGAGCGCAAGAACAACCGTTCTTTGCTGACCTTGCGATGCAAATTTTGTTCCATCCAGTCCGTTGATTTTAAAATCAATATCATCCCTATGAGGTCCGACACAAGCCTGACACCTTCGAATTTCTTCAGTTTTACGTTCTTCAAGTGCCGATTTAAAAACTATTTGAATATCATTGATGTCCTCTATTGAATCATCATCAAGAAACGAACAGTTGTACGACACCGACAAATCCTCGTTTTCGCTTATTGTACGGTGTTTTGTTTTTGCAATTTTTTCAATTTCTTTTAAATATTTTTTTCGTATGAAAATAATGTTGCTTCCCGTGACGGAGAGTTGTTCGTTTAGTACATCAAGAAGAGCGTTGTCACAGTTTCCTGTTTTGGCACATTCTTTGAGGTAATTATTTTTTTGTATTCTGATTTTTTCGTATTTGCCAAGTCTGTCATCGTAGGCAGGATAAATTTGAGTGATTGCTCTGTCAAGCCAGTCCCGCCTGTCCTGAGGTGAACCTCTTAAAAGTAAAAGGTCGGAACTTGAAAACAAAACACATTTGAGGGTGCTTTTAAAATCTTTTATGGTTGATTTAACCCCGTTTAATTTTAATTCTCTTTTTTTATTCTGTCCATATTTGTAAAAAAGACTTATATTTGTACTATTTTTCAAAATTTCCGCATTGATTAGGAACTGTTCCGTGCCAAATTTTATCAGGTCTATATTATTTGAAGTTCTTGGACTTTTGAGGGTTGAGAGAAAATAAATACTTTCAAGGATATTAGTTTTACCCTGCGCATTTTTCCCAATGATAAGTGTTTTATTCTTATCGAAATTCAGTTTTATATTTTCGCAATTACGATAATTGCAAAGTTCAAGAACCTCAAGTTTCATAGGTTCATTATACTTTAAATAAATGATTTTTGCCAAATAATAGACTTTATTGCGGCAATAGTGTATAATAGTTAGGTAAATTAAGATTATAAAGGATTTTTATATGCTGCCTGTTATAACTGAGGAAATCTCACAAAATGTATTTGAAGAAATTTTTAAAGATATGCCTGAATGGCGAAAAAAAATGATACATTACATTAAAGATGAGAATCCTGAAATAAATTCTGCAATAATAGAAGCTTCAAATAAAACAGATTTAGATCCAAAAGCTATTGCCCTTGGGGCTTATATGTCTTATTTAATGCTCGAAGTCGCAGATAAAGAAAATGAGGCATTATTAAACTATACTGAATAATAACGAGGTAAATAAATGATTATAGAAGATTTATTAAAAGAATTATTAGAATGCAGGGGCTCAGATTTACATATTTCCAGTGGTTTACCCCCTATAAAACGTGTAGATGGTAAATTGATAAGAATGGAATATCCGCCTTTATCGTCAGATCAAGTTGAACAGTTGTTATTTCCAATGATGTCAAATGACCAACGCCGCCGCCTTGAACAAGACTGGGAACTTGACTTTTCATACGGCATAAAAGGTATGGGACGTTTTCGTGTGAATTTCTATAAAGATAAAGGGTCATATGCTGCCGCATTTAGGGCAATTAATTCTGAAGCTCCTACCTTGGAAAATATGAATATGCCTCCGATTGTAACAGAAATTGCACAAAAACCACGAGGTTTAGTGCTTGTTACCGGTCCTACAGGCTCAGGTAAATCAACTACTCTTGCTGCGATGATTGATTATATTAATCGTACAAGATCAGAACATATTTTGACAATCGAAGATCCTATAGAATATGTGCATAAGTCAAAAATGAGCGTAATTCACCAGCGAGAACTTGGTATGGATACAAGGTCATTTGCAAATGCTCTAAAATCTGCCCTTCGTGAAGACCCTGATATTATTCTTGTAGGTGAAATGCGTGATTATGAAACAATCGCATTAGCTCTTACCGCCGCAGAAACAGGTCACTTGGTATTTGGCACACTGCACACATCTTCTGCATCTCAAACAATTGACCGTATTATTGACGTATTCCCGCAAGGACAACAACAACAAATAAGAGTTCAACTTGCAAACTCGCTTGTTGCGGTATTTGCACAAACTCTTTTACCGAAGTTACTCCCTGATGGAACTTCAAAAGGTCGTGTAATGGCTCAAGAGATAATGATAGTTACTCCTGCAGTTGCAAATTTAATCAGAGAATCAAAGGCCGCTCAGATTTATTCCACTATTCAGACAAGTTCTGAATACGGAATGCAGACTCTGGAAGCGTCATTAGCTAACTTGGTTAACGAAGGTTTAGTTAGTACTGATGAAGCAATGTCAAAATCTTCAAAGCCTGCAGAATTACTTAGACTTATAAGAAGATAATTAAAATAGAGAGGTAACATATGGCTTCATTAACAGATTCATTTAATGATGCATTTGCCGAAGACAAATCAATAATAAAAATTATTGTATATGCTATCCCCGTTTTTATTTGTGCAAATTCATATTTAAGTAATAATAAAACAGCTTGTTACTTTTTTATTATTCCTACAATATTACTTTTACTTGCGTTGATGAGTAACGGGATTTCAAATATTCGTGCTAATAAACGGGAAATTCTTACATTTAAACCGATAGTACTGATTACTGTTCTCATAAAATTACTGCTTGCTATTTTACCGATATTTTGTGTAATGTTTTTTATAGGCAATTTAATTATTTCTCTTGTAAAATTACCGGATTACCCTAATTTACCATTAATTTTTAGTTCTATTATTTGGTTGATTATGTTTTCTGTTGTCTTTACTTCATATTTGGCATTTTCAAAAACAATTAGCATTGAAGCTGCATATAATCTAAAAGTAGTATTTGAATCATCCTTTGATGTATTAATAAATCTATTGTTCTTAATTCCTCAACTAATAATTGCTAACGGAATCCTAATCGGTACAGTTTGGTATTTGTTTTTTGTAATTCATATACCTTTGACTAATCCTTTGTTTGTTTTCTATTGTTCATGTATTATTACTCTCAATTTGTCCGTATTATCAAGTTATTTTGCTCAAGCTTCTTATGAATTAATTAAAGGTAAAGATAACGAGTATAAAGACAATTACAATATCAAAGGCTCCGGAATACATAATAATTACCGAAGAAAATAGATTATTTAATGTCTCTTAATTTTTTAAGTTGGTCACGAATTTCTGCAGCGCGTTCAAAATCAAGTATTTTAGCGGCTTTGTGCATATCTTTTTCAAGTTTTGATATAAGTTTTGGCAAGTCTTTTTTATCAATACCTTGTTCAATCATTTCTTCTGCGACAACATCTTCAAAATTTCGGTAACTCGCAATAAGCGATAACAAATTATTTTCTATCGGTTTTTTAATTGTTTGCGGAATGATTCCATATTTCTGATTATATTCAATCTGAATTTTACGTCTGCGCTGAGTCTCTAATATTGCATTTTGCATAGAGTCAGTAATTTTGTCAGCATACATAATCACTTCTCCGCAGGAATTTCTTGCTGCACGCCCTATTGTCTGAATTAAACTTGTTTCCGAACGCAAAAAACCCTCTTTATCAGCATCCATAATTGCAACAAGTGAAACTTCAGGGATGTCTAAACCTTCTCTTAAAAGGTTTACACCGATTAAAACGTCAAATTCTCCAAGTCTTAAATCTCTCAAGATTTCTACTCTTTCAATCGATTTAACTTCACTGTGAAGATAGCGAACCCTTATCCCCTCCTGTAAAAAGAAATCTGTCAGGTCTTCTGCCATTCGTTTTGTAAGAGTTGTAATAAGTATTCTTTCATCTTTTTCGGCACGTTTTTTGATTTCGGCTTTCAAATCAGGAATCTGACTCTCTATCGGCCGGACTGAAATTTTCGGGTCTAAAAGTCCTGTAGGGCGAATTATTTGCTCAACTATTTGAGATGAAGTTTGTCTTTCAAATTCCGCAGGAGTTGCACTAATATAGATTTTTTGTCCAACTTTATCGAAAAATTCTTTGTTTTTTAATGGCCTGTTATCTTTAGCACAAGGAAGTCTAAATCCGTAATCTACCAAAACCTGTTTTCTTGAGGCATCACCGTTGCTCATACCTTTTATCTGTGGCAACGTTTCATGTGATTCGTCAATGATAGTTAAAAAATTATCGGGAAAATAATCCAAAAGTGTTGCAGGGGCAGTTCCTGGAGCTCGGCGTTCAAGTATTCTTGAATAATTCTCTATCCCCGTGCAATAACCCATTTCTTTAATCATTTCAATATCATATTTTACACGTTGTTCTAGTCTTTGTGCTTCAACAAGTTTATTTTGGTCATTGAGCTCAACAAGACGGTCAGAAAGTTCCTGCCTAATCATTCGGATTGTTTCTTCCTGATCTTCATCATCAGTTATATAGTGAACCGCAGGGTAGATAACAATTTCATTTGGGCTGTCAATAATTTCGCCCGAAACCTGATCAATTTTGACGATTTTTTCAAGTTCATCGCCGAAGAAATAAAGCCTTGTTATTATTTTTTCGTAAGGAGGCATAATTTCAATAATGTCCCCTCTTACTCTAAAAGTAGAATATTTCAGTTCAATGTCGTTTCTTTCGTAGCGAATTTCAACAAGATATTTTAAAAGTGTATCCCTGTCTATCTCATCGCCTTTATGCAAAGTTATTGTTCCTTTAAAATAGTTTTCAGGAACACCCAAACCGTAAATACAACTGACTGATGAAACAACAATTACATCATCTCGTTCATAAAGACTTCGTGTTGTGTTGTGGCGCAGACGGTCAATTTCTTCGTTTATGCTTGACGATTTTTCAATGTATGTATCAGTTCTTGGGATGTAGGCCTCCGGCTGATAATAGTCGTAGTAACTTATAAAATATTCAACCGCATTATCGGGGAAAAGCTCTTTAAATTCGTTATACAGTTGCGCTGCAAGCGTTTTGTTATGCGCAATTATAAGTGTCGGGCGTTGAACTTTTTCAATAACATTTGCGATGGTGAATGTCTTACCCGAACCTGTTATCCCAAGCAGAGTTTGAGTATCATCCCCACGTTTTAACCCCTCGACAAGTTTTTCTATCGCCTGTGGCTGGTCGCCTGACGGTTTATATTTTGAAACCAACTTAAATAATTTATGCTCCATACCTTAATTCTAGTATAAAAAAATATGAAAACATATATAAAATATTCTCGTAAACAATATTGTTGGTAACAGATAATAGTGTTTATGTAAAAAAATCTAAATAATTACTTAACCTGCAAAGCAATTATAATAATTATCTCAAAATCATTTTGAATGCCAGGTTTTCACAAATCGTCGCATCACTCATAGGTGGTGTAAGTGTTGCCTGACGTTTTGCAGTTTCAACATGTTCCAAATCTTTTTTCAAACGGTGAAACAAAATTTTATTATCAAAATTAGATTTCATAAGCGAATACATATAGTTTTCCATTTGCTCAAACACTTCCACCGAACCGTTTTCATTAACAATATTTATCAAATCATTTTCAAAATTTAAAACATCCTTGCGTTCAATATTCCAATAATTATTCAGCAAATTCTGTACAAGATCAAAATTCTGTTGCGCTGATTGAAATGACGGCACAAAAAACGATTGCGCACGTGATACAACCGTCGAAATCATATCACTTTTATCATTTGTCAAAAATATAAAAGTCGTATTTGCAGGCGGTTCTTCGAATGTTTTCAACAGAGCGTTTGAAGTAACTTCTGGGAAATTAATTTTATTTAATGGCAACAAATTTCCGTCTTCATCTCTGTCGCAAAAAATATAAACCCTATGATAGTCACTTGAAATAACAAGTTCTGAAATTATACCTCGTGCTTGGGCAACGTTTATATTTTTCTTTCCGCCCGAAGATTCATCATCATCGGCTGAACTTTCCGACGCCTCTTTATAGTCAAATCTTGTATAAATTTTAACAGCAGGATGAGTTTGTTCTCTTATCCATCTGCAATTCAGACACTCACAATCCTGCGCACCATTTTCTTTACAATTAAGAAGTCGTGCAATTTCAAGCGCAAGTTCGCATTGAGATTTTATATCAGCTCCCCAGAACAAAATACAATGAGAAATATTTTTATTCTCATCCTTTATTCCCGACTTAAAATAATTCACAAGTTGCGGGAGTTTTTGTGCAATTTGATTATTGTAATATTGCATACTCTATCTCCCTTTCAGGCGCAAGATTAGACCGCCCTGTTTTAATTTTGTATTCCGCTTCTGTCAGATTTACTTTTAAGTTTACCAAATCTTTTAACGGAACCTGTTTCAGTTTCTGAAGTTCAAGTTTCACTCTGTATGGGTGCATGCCTATCATTTTGGCAATTTCATCCTGAGAATATTTTCCCCCGTTTGCTTTGATAAAAATTTTATCTTTTATACTTGAATGTAAAGTCGCAAGAATTGACAGAGGATAACGGGTTGAAATGAGTTTATTGTACTGCTCAAGTGCCTTTAATTTTGAACCGACAATAACACTATCAATAAAGGCAAACAAATCCTCGTTACTTACACAAATTTCTTTTACCATATCTTTTGTTGCCGGCTTATCATTTGCAAAAACTTTCAGTTTTTCAAGCTCAGAATCTAACATCCGCAAATTTGAACCGATCTGCAAAAGCAAAAGACTGACCGCATCAGAATTAATTTTTAAATCATGTATTTTAGCCTGATTTTTAATCCAAGTTTCAAGTTCTGCAGCTTTATATGCAGGTATCTGATTAAATTCCTGTGCATTGTATTTTGAAAGCAGTTTAAAGATTTTTTTTCGCTTATCAACAGATGTCTTTTTCTTTGAATCGGGTTGAGCATAGGCTCTGAAAACAATATCAAGGTTTTCATTTACATTTTCCAATGCCGATTCAATCTGTTTTATTTGTCCGTCATCAAATCCGCCGTCATTGTCTACTTCTTTTTTCTTTGTTTTAAAATAATTTATGCAGTCAATGACAATAAGCATTTTGCCAAACATCATAGGCTGAGTTGAAATTGCGACCATTAAATCGGGAAATTTTGGATTGTCAAATTCCTTATAACTCATTTCAAGAAAATTTTTATCAAGTTTTGATTTCAACTTCCTGATTTCGTTTGAAATATTAAATTCTTCATCCCCGTAATAAAAATAAATCATGTTTAAATTTTAGCATAAAAAAATCCCGATATTTTCACATCGGGATTTTAATTCCTATATTATGTTAATTGAATATTAGTCTTTAGCATGACCTGCCGTACCAAGAACATCGCGCATTTTGTGCATAACCATCTCTTTAACCGCAGTTCTGCCCGGTCCCATATATTCTCTCGGGTCGAATTTTTCAGGATGTTCAATAAAGAACTCTCTGATAGTTGAAGTCATTGCAAGTCTCAAGTCCGTATCAATATTGATTTTTGCAACACCGTGCTTTGAAGCATAGTTAAGCATTTCTTCAGGAACGCCCTGTGCATCAGGCAAGTTACCGCCAAATTTATTACATTTTTCAACAAATTCCTTAGGTACTGAAGATGAGCCATGCAATACGATAGGATAATCGCCAAATCCTGCTTCACGCAAAGCATCTTTAATTTCTTTAAGTCTTTCAAAATCTAATTTTGCTTCGCCTTTAAATTTGTAAGCTCCGTGAGAAGTACCGATAGCAATAGCCAAAGAATCACAACCTGTTTGTTTTACAAATTCAACTGCTTCTTTAACGTTTGTATATTTAGCATCTTTAGCACTGACATTTACGTCATCTTCAACACCTGCAAGTTTACCGAGTTCAGCCTCAACCGAAACTCCCCTTTCGTGAGCATAGTCAACAACCTGTTTTGTAACTCTTACGTTTTCTTCAAACGGGAATCTTGAACCATCTATCATAACAGATGAGAACCCGCCATCGATACATGCTTTACAGATTTCAAAATCTGCACCGTGGTCTAAGTGTAATGCGATAGGAACCGTTGTGGTAGCAAGCGCTGCTTCAACCAATTTGATAAGATATGTTTGATTAGCATATTTTCTTGCCCCTGCAGACACCTGCAAAATAATAGGTGACTGAGTCTCTTCCGCTGCTTCTGCGATACCCTGTAAAATTTCCATGTTGTTAACGTTGTAAGCACCAATAGCATATCCGCCTGCAAGTGCCTTCTTGAACATTTCGTTTGTTCCGACTAATTTTCTTTCAGCCATATTTGACTTCTCCTTCTTTATACTTTGCCGGCGAAATAACACCGACCTACACTTTTCTCTCTGTAAACATGTTTAATTTATTACAAACAAAAGTTTTATTCAATATTTTGTAAAATTACACGCAAAAAAAATTTTTACGGGTTTTAAAAGAAAAAAAAAGGAGTTAATATGCAAGTTTCAAAAATTCAAAATTACAATTTTAACAACAACGTTTCTTTTAAAGCAGTCACAAATTTCGAAAGGCATTTAATGCCTGATACCGAAAAAGTTTCATACAAAACGACAAGATTAATTCATGAACTTAACAAATGTATTGATAAAGAATGGCGAGATATTAAAAAAGGAACAAAATTCGCCGATTCCCCAAAATTTTTTGTTCAGGACGGGAACAATATAATAAAATTTGAACCTGTTTATACACAAAAGTACCCCGCATTGCTTATTGAAGCTAGTGACGGAAAAAATACTCACAAAATACTTTTAGACAGAGATAACCCTAATAATTTCAGATACGAAAAAACTATCGCAACAGATTTTGGCTATGCAACATTAAAAAGCTATAATTCAAAAACTGAAAATAACAAAGAAATAAACCAATTTGTCAGCGATTTGGTTGAAAAATCTACCGATAAAGTTATTCGAAATAAAATATGGGACAGAGTCCTAAATCGAACAATGGACGAAAGTTTATTTGATTAAATTTTCAAAAATTTTTACGGCTCTGTTGAGAATCCCAAGACAATATGAAATTGCCATTCCGTAATTTGTAATCGGCACCCCCGCTTTGTTTGCAATAAGTATTCTTGACAGAACTTCTCTGCGGTTTGTCATGCACGCACCACAATGGATGATAAGTTTATAACCCGACACGGCAGGGAAATCATGTCCTGAAAAATGTTCAATAATAAGATTTTTGCCTGTTTTTTTGCGCAAAAGATCGGGTATTTTGACTTTTCCAATATCATCTTCTATGGCATGGTGAGTGCAACTTTCAAGAATTAAGACCTTATCCCCGTCTTTTAAATTATCTATTGCTTTTGCACCCTGAATAAATGCATTTAAATCACCTTTTAATCTTGCAAAAAGTATCGAAAAAGAAGTGAGCGAAATATTATCAGGAACAATTTCATCAACCTTTTTAAATGCTTGAGAATCAGTTATGACAAGTGAAGGCGGTGTTTTCATATTTTCTAGCGCAGATTTTAATTCACTGTCACGAACCGCTAAAGTCATGCACCCGCTATCAAGTAAATCTCTCAGGGTTTGAACCTGCGGTAAAATAATTCTGCCTTTAGGGGCTTCTTTATCTATCGGAATGACAAGAACGACTGTACTACCCTCAGGAATAATATCGCCGACAATTTTGGGAGTGTTTACAAATTCATCGGGCAAAAGTTTTAAAAGCAAAGATTTGAATTTGAAGATTATTTCATTATCATTTTTTACTGACGTAATTAAAATATATTCGTTATATTCTTTAATTTTATTTATTTTCTCAGCAGATATTTCTTTAATATCCGACTTATTTACCACAACAATAAAAGGTATATTTAATTCTTTAAATTTTTCAATAAGCGATACATCATAATCATTAAACCCATTAAAATCACATACCAAAATAGCAATATCAGTTCTGTTAAGTATTTTGAGTGCACTTTCAATTCTTTGTTCCCCAAGAGCAGTATTATCGTTTATTCCTGCGCAGTCAAGAAAATTAACAGAACCTATTGGTAAAAGTTCCATCGATTTTTCAACGACATCTGTGGTCGTTCCGGCAATATCGGAAACTATAGAAACCTTCTGCCCGGTAATTTTGTTTAAGAATGAGGACTTACCAACATTTGTTTTGCCAAAAATACCGATATGTAATCTGTTTGATTTTAATGCTTTCATACGCACATTTTTGCATAAAAAAACCGACTTGTAAAAGTCGGCTTTTTGTGAGATTAACCTCTGATTTTTAACTTTTTGATCAAGCTTCTGTATTCGTCAAGATTTTTAGATTTTACATAAGAAAGAAGTTTCTTTCTTTTACCTACCATCATCAAAAGACCTCTTTTTGTAGCGAAATCTTTTTTGTTTGATTTAAGATGTTCGGTAAGTTGAGCAATTTTTTCAGTCATCATAGCGATTTGAACTGCAGGTGCCCCTGTATCTTTTTCATTTTTACCGAATTTCTTAGCGAATTCTTGTTTGTTTTCTAAGTTAATTGACATTGTGTTTTTCCTTTTCTTGTTGAGTGATTATTGGCGTAAGCACTCTACAAACAGGATAATAATACGCTAAAATTTAAAAATCAAGAGCATATTTACAGAAATATGCAACTAATTGTTGTAATATTAATTCAGATAAAAATACGCACCGTTAAGGTATGTCGCAAATAATATCCACACAATATAAGGTATCAAAAGATATGCGCTGATTTTTGACACCTTATAAAACTCTTTCAGCGTCATAATCGCAAACACATCAAGCAAAACGATTATAAAAAATGCAAACCCGATATTTTGCAGTAAGAAAAACACAGGACTCCAGATAAGATTAAAAAATAATTGAATTCCGAAATACAAAAGCCCCTTAATTTTTGATTCATTATTTTTTTCTGCAAGATACAAAGTAAAGCTCAGTGCCATCAAAGAATACAAAACGACCCAAACGGGCGAAAACACTTCACTTGGCGGGTTAAGTAACGGTTTATTTAAAGCATTGAACCAGTCGGAATTATACATATCGTCATTATAAAATTGGGTATCAAAACCCGTATCGGTAAAAAGGGTAGAATATAGGACAATATTATATTATAATAAATAGTATGATTAACTATAAATTCTATCTTGATAACGGCGTTGTTGATTTCCGCAGGGGAAAATTTGAAAGCGCAATAGAACATATATCAAAATCTATTGAGATGAAAAACGATTTTGCGGTTGCGTATTTTTACCGCGGGGCTTGTTATCATTCTTTGGAAGAATATGATGAAGCGATGATGGACTATACAAAGGCAATCTCGCTTAACCCGAATATGACAGATGCCTACTATAACAGAGCAAAAATCATTTTGACAAGAAAAGATATTGATAACCCCAAATTTGAAAACGCAATCAAAGATTTGGAAAAAGCGATAGAATTAGACCCTCAATTTCAGGATGCACTTTACGCTATGGCTGCAGCATATAAAAAGACCGAAGATTACCACAAAGCACTTGAATATCTTGAAAAATTATTACAGGTCGAACCCCAGCACATCTACGGCAGAGCATTAAAAAAACTCATTTTGCAAAAGTATATTATATAAGGCAATAAGAGAATAATTCAATAAGTTCACCACATGTCATTGCGAACGATAGTGAAGCAATCCAGCCATTTAAAAAAGATGGGCACGCTTTCGCTTTACCCATCCTACATAATTTTAGGTAACTATATACTATCTTACAGTATCATGTCATTGCGAGCCCGTCAGGACGTGACAATCCAGCCGTTTTTGTTAATGAGAATTATAAATGCTGGGTTGCTTCGTCGGCAATCCTTTACCTCCTCGCAACGACAGACATATTTACTGTAACATTGTATATAATTACCTAATTTTATTTATAGTTAAATTTGCTCAACCAATAATTTTAAGACTTATGAATTACCTTACCTAATTTATCAATCATAGAAAATGAATAAGTATCTTTTTCATAATCCGAACGAAAAATGCTTTTTTCTAATCCATTACCGCTTTCTTCAACCACTTTACGCTTTAAAAGTGTATTACCATCTTTCCCAATTTTTTCCAGAAACATATGAGACGTTTGTTTTCCCGAACCTATCTTCATTGCACCAAAATAGTAATTTATATTTTCAGTAAATACTCTTTTAGTAAATAAATACTTTTGCCCATTTCTTACAATGGCTCTTACTAACTGAATCATAATTTTCCCCTTTCGTACTTTATATAAATGTTTTTCCCCTGTACATTTATAAAAAATTTTCGGGTAAAATTATTGACACGACGTCTCACATCATATCATATCATATCATATCGCAGATTATAACAATGTTTGCACCATTTTAGATTCTACTTTACAAAACTTAACGTTTTATAATTTCCAGCACCTCATAATAAGTATCAATTTCAATAATATCGCTATGGGGGAAAAGTTTTTCTTTTGTTACATCAAGTTCTGTTTGATTTTCTTTTACGGCATAAACCTTTATTCCCCTTTTGACCGCTTCAAAAACAGGAGTTGAACCAAGACAATTATACGGCATTACAAGATAATCCAAATCTTTTATATTTATCCCTTTGGTTAAATCAATCGTAATCTTTGGAGCATTAGAAAGTCCCAATAAAATACAAGGCAGAAATGTCGGTGTAATGTATTCAGATGCCGATTTCGGATTAACCAAATCAGGATAAATTTGGTAATCTGCAAAAGCTGGCGAATGAGCGCAGGGAATTTTGAATTTCTTTGAAATATCGTGAGAAATTATCGCCTCAACCCCGCCCACAGGATCAACCCCCATACCGTTTGAATAATCGGTGTTATCGCTTTCAGGCTCATCAAACATGCAAACTATTGCTATGGCATCGCAACCTTTATCAATGAGATTTTGGCACGATTTTTCAAGCGTTGAAATATTTTTCACATTCCCGACAGAAATTCCCTCGTCATTGACAAAAAATTCAACTCCGACTTCTTCTTCGGTTTCCTCATATTCGCATAAATTAATCCCGTAAACTGTTTTAACCGCGCACTGAGTATTTATATGGACATTTAAAACATCGTTTGGAATCGCCTTATCATAAACTATCCCGATTTTATTATCTTTTGACGGAATAAGATTTATTTCGCACTTAAAAAAACTGTCTAAAGAATAACCTTCAACATAGAGCATATTATCGGTTATTCCCGAAAACCCGCCTGCATTTACAACATTCGGGTTCACAATAAGTTTTGATTTTTGTGCAAACTTTCTTGCATAAACGCTTGCATCACCTGCGTAACCGCCGATGCTTGCGCCGACACCTGTCGGAACTATAAAAGCCCCTAATTTTTCACCGTTATAACTCATCCTGTCTTAAATACCTTTCTAATCCCTCTATTATACCATCCGTTATTTTATCCTGAAATTGCTGGGTAATAAGTTTGTAATTATCATCCGGATTAATCATATACCCGACCTCTATTAGCACCGCAATACTTTGAGTGTTGCGTATAACCGCAAAACTTTGTCCTCTTGCCCCGCCGTTATTAAATCCCGTTTTATCGGAAATTGATTTTGCTAAAATTTTTGCAAGTTCCTTCGACTGTGGGTAAAAATAATAAGTTTCCGTACCTGTTGCATCCCTGTCAGCAAGGGAATCAGACAGAGAATTATTGTGAATACTAATAAAAATATCCGCATCAAAATAGTTTGATTTTTCAACCCTGTCATATAACCCGACATAAGAATCATCATCTCTTGTCATAAAGACTTTTGCACCGAGTTTTTCAAGTTTTGTTTTAAGATTTTGAGCTATTTCAAGATTAACATCTTTTTCTTTTGTCCCGAGACACCCGATAGCCCCCGCTTCACTTCCGCCGTGACCCGCATCTATTGTTATTTTAATATTTTTTAGCGGTTCTTTCAGGTTAACTTTCGGAAACTCTTTCATTGAAACTATCAAAGCACCGTCTGCACTGTAGTAACTTGAATACCCAAACGGCTTGCCTTCAATGTGGTCATCATATTTCTGGAGAAGATAATTATCTACATTATAAACCGAAATATCAAGCCCGTTACCCATATCGGTAACAGAATAAGGCACCTTTTTATCAAGCACAAGATCAAGAGATTTTTCGTTTTTATTGTGCTGATGAGTGCCGTAGCGGATATTTGCATAGACCATATCCTTATCGGTCTTTTGCGCACTGTCTTTTGAGATAAACCCGAATCCGTCACGGCCTAATTTTACCCTGTAAAATCCTCGTTCTTCCCCCAGTGCAAGAAATTCTATCCCTTTGGGCAGATGCTGAAGCCTGTTTAAACCCGCATCAACGGGAGTTGAACGCAAAGGAGTATTATCTTTATTTATTGATATAACAAAGGGATTATCATACACAGTCGGCTTTATTATACCTGAACCCGAGGATGAATTTCCTGACAATTTCGGACGGGTAATCTTATAAACCTTTTGTTCCGTTCCGTTATCAATAACAAAAGTATTTAAGCCGTAATCAAGTTTTACGACGTGCTTAAACCCGCCTGACGGGTGAAGTTTTACCTGTTCGTTATTAATTTTCAGAACTTTATCCGTCTTTTCATTCCCGACAAAAAATGTTTTATTGGCTTTAATAGTAACATTTTGGCTTTTGGGGTAAACTATCTGTGCACTTAAAACAACATTCCCCGTGAATAAAATCAGTAAAGCAAGTATTAAACCTCTCATCTTCATAAATCTATTTTACATCATTATATAAGATGTTCAACTTTTTATATGATGTAAAATTAACCAAAACTTTTACAATGAAAGAAAAAGGAGAAATAATGGATACTTTGGATAACATAAAATGTCCCGCCTGCGGTAAGAAAATGGAAAAAGTTTTTATCCCATCAGAGGGCATAAATATAGACATCTGCACCGACGGATGCGGAGGAATATTCTTTGATAACAGAGAATTTGACAAGTTTAACGAAGGACATGAAGACATTTCAGTAATTGAAGAAAAATTAAAAGACAAAACTTTTGAACCTGTGGATGATGGCACTGAAAGAATCTGCCCCGCCTGCGGAGGTAAAATGGTTAAAAATACAACTTCAACCGACGGTGTTATAAAAGTTGATGATTGTTACATCTGCGGAGGAAAATTCTTAGATTACGGCGAACTCCAAAAAATCAGAGCAGAATTTGCAAATGACACATTACGAAAAGAAGCAACCATTGATTATCTTTTCGGCAAAGTCGGCTCTGAGCTCCACAAATTAGATGTTGAAACAGCAACAGGAAAAGCAGGCAGAAATCTTGGACAGAAACTTCTCTATTCTTTAATGGATATGAAAGAATAGTAAACCTTAGACAATTCTTTGTAATATCCGGTGTTTAAAAGTTCAATAAAACGCTTGTAACAGTTTGGTGCAAGCGTTTTTACATGTTCGCTATCGATATATAAGCCTTCAAAAAACCGTGCAAAAAGTTCAGACGGTTTTGAATAATACTTGTTCAGTTTGTTTATTTTGGCACTGATTCTTGACTGCTTTTTCTGTGCCGATTTCAGCCTGATATAAGCGCAAAACTCATTGGGCATATCCGGAAAATCTTTTTCCATATTATCAAGCGAATAAACCTCAATTTTTTTTGAAAACCCTCTTGTAACAAGCTTTACCCTATCGTATTTTAAAAGATATTTTGCATTTGAACCTTTGATATATTTATTAAATTCAACAAACTTTTTTGAACGTTGAAAATCAGGGTATTTTCCCCTAATAATCTGTTCGTAACGAGCAATTTTATCCTTTACGATACCTTTGTGACAAAGAAGTTTTTCACATTTTGAATTTTTATCAACAAATTTTGTAACTTCAAGCAGTTCATTTTGGTAGAATTGTGGGCAATCATCATCAAAAATCACCTCCAAAGTTCCGCCTGTTCTTTCCATAAACAGCTCAATTTGAGAGTGAATATAGTGGGCAAATTCATGCAAAAGTGTCGGGATAAGCCTTTCGGGCGAAATATTTTTGGAAATATCGATGCGGTTTTTCATGTAAAAACCCTGATTACCCCGTGCCTTTGTCGAAGTATGCACCTCCAGACCAATACTCCTAAAATATTTGATTAAATCTTTTGCATCTTTTTCCATAATTTAATTATACTAAAAGTTAAGTCGGCGTGGCAACGCCGACCTACATTCAAAATTTATTGCTTATGCCTGTTCAAATTGGTCTTTGCCGACTCCGCAAAGCGGGCAAACCCAATCTTCGGGCAGATCTTCAAATGCAACATTCCCGTTTTCCGCTGGATCGTATTCATAACCACAAACACTGCATACCCATTTAGTCATAATAAACTCCTTTCTTTATATTGTCAGATTATATCACGACAAATATTTTAATCAATAACAAACCGTATTAAGCCTGTGAGTCGAGTTTTGCCTCAACATCTTTTTTGACCTGATAATCTTTATCGTTGCCGAAAAATCTCAAAGCAAGCATTATTGAAGGCGCAAGTATACCCAACGCTCCGATACAGGAACCTATATTTTTAATAACCGAGCCTCTTTTTAATTTTCTTACCGATTTAAAGAAAGTATCAAGGTCCTCACCCGATTTTTCGTACTGATTTAAAAGTTTTTCGATTTTCGCACCGATACCCTTTAAATCATCCAAATCAATATATTTTCTCGTATCAACCAAACCTGTATTCTTATCAAGAGAAATAATATCCGATTTTTTTGCCATTTCTATTATGAGATTGTCCGTTTCGGGATTTACAGCAAATTTATATAAATATGCATCCGACAAATTTTTGTTATTTTTGAAATCTTCAAGATGGGCTTTTAGTAAACCGTCTTTGAAAGCGTTTTTAAAATCTTCGTTTTCGATTACCCTTGCATCCAAATCAATTGATTTGTTGTGAACCTTTTCACATTGTTTTTCTAATGCTTTTGCTATCATCGGACCTGCAAGATACATAAATGCCCAGAAACTGCCTTCTTTAATTACATAACCCGTAAAATCCTGCGGATTTCTTGAATGAGAGAGTCTTTCGCCTGTTATTACACCATCAACTATCATAAGGTTTTTAACAGGGTTGAACATGAAATCCTGAATACCACCCGTAAACGATACCTGCGCATTTTTCTTATCGTTATGAATTGCCGAAAATTTTGATGAGAACGGGATGTTTCTTGACCCGAAACTTTCCGAAATTTTCTTTTTATTATCAAGATAATCTTTTGTAATCTGTTTTTCTGTATATTTGTGTCTGAATTTTGTCAGGCCGAAATAAGACAACGCAGTCAAAGCAGTTGATGCAACAAATTTTGCCATAGTTAATGACTTGAATAACTTTTGATTTTTCGAGGCATTAACGATGCTTTGCTTAATTTCTTCAGTCGGTGCAAACTCTTTTGCAATAACAAGAATTTTCTTGTCTTTAAACAGTCTTACGTCGACTTTAGGGTCTAATTTGGCATGCTTAAATATGGTTTTATCCAAAAGATATTTGTAAGCCGGAATACCGCCAAGCCAGATAGCCTGAGTGCCAAACTCATCAATGAATCTGTCTTTGCCCTCAACTTTGTCGCCTGCAATGTATGAAGATGCTGTAAGTCCGCAACTGTTAGCGACATCTTTAATTCCTAACGGAATAAGTGAACTGTTATTACCTAATGTTGAATATATCGTACTTGCTGTTAATTTTGAAATCATTTCCTTGTCCTTATACGGTTAGCCATCAAAAGAGAGCAAAACCGCCTCAATCATGTGTATTACAAGCCCCACACTAAATTCATTAATCTGACTAACGGGGCATTAGCCTTTATGATTGAGTTTCGTCGTAAAATTTTATTTTCCATAATACTTTTCACCTTTTGATTAAGTTGCGTAAAAATAATAATTGCCTGAATTTAAGATTATTTTTACTTTTCGTTACAGTAATTACTTGGGGCAATAAAAAAGAACCTTTCGTAATTTCAGGCTCTTTTAAATTTATTTTCAACACGACATAACGTTTGTTTTAAATTTAAAACAAGCCTTTTAAAATTCGTCTGCTACGTCGTAATTGTTTAGTCATTTCGTGTAACCTCTTTTACAAGTGTAATAATAACACGAAACATTTTAAAAAGCAATAAGATGGTTGAAAGGTTGAATGGCTGAATACCTTAGAAATATATTAAGAAATATTAACAAAAATTTTAGCAAAAGGCAATTTTGCGAAGTAAATAAACTTTATATACATGAGGAAAGATTAAACGGGGATTTATCATGAGCGTACAGATTGTAAGAAATGTTAATATTAGCGGATGCGGAATGGGGATGCCGATGATGCCAATGGGCGGAATGATGCCGATGGGCGGATGCTGCCCCGGAATGGGAATGTCGGTATTTTGCAGACCATATCCGATGGTTGGCGGAGCAATGCTGGCAGGTGCTTGCATCGGAGCAGCACTTGCAACCCCTGGGGTAATTGATGCTATCGGCTCAGTTGTTAAACCGGTTATAAACTTCGCAGGTCAGGCGCTTAATTGGGGATACAATAATTTGATATTACCGGTTTGGAACGGAGTTGTTAAACCTGTTGCAAACTGGGCATATAACAGCATCTTAAAACCGGCTTGGAATAATTACATTAAACCGGTATTGGGACTTATAGGCAAAGGCTTACAGTGGGTTTGGGATCACACCTTAGGTTGGGTAATCAAAAAGGTTGACAGCAAAAAAGCAGAACAATCATCAAAAGCCGAAGGAAGCAAAACAGAAGTACTGGAAGAAGCAACCGAAGCAGAATAATAAAAGTTTAGAAACGGGATAAAAAATATCCCGTTTTTTGATTAATTATTCATATCTCAATGCATCAATAGGATTTAACAAAGAGGCTTTATATGCGGGGTAATACCCAAAACCTATTCCTATACATGCAGAAAAACCCAAAGATAGCATAATTGAAGACATAGTAATTGCTATATTCATCCCAGCAAGCGAATGCATCAGATTCGCACCAACAATACCGACAAAAACTCCGACTAAACCACCAGAAATTGAGAGCAAGAAAGACTCTATAAGAAACTGGAAACGTATATCTGATGCTTTAGCACCAATAGCCATTCTTATACCGATTTCCTTTGTTCTTTCGGTAACAGATACTAGCATAATATTCATAATTCCGATACCACCGACAATTAAAGAAACACCCGCTATTGCGCCAAGCAAAAGCGACATTGTTTTGGTCGCGGATTTAATCGTTTCCTGCATTTCCGCAAGATTACGAATCTCAAAATCGTTATCCTGTTTTGAACCTATATGATGGCGTGATTTTAAAATTTCTTCAATATCCTGTTGCGCCATGCTTATAACATCATCATTCTGTGCTTTTACGGTAATCATATTAACAGTTCCTGGGAAATCGGTTCCAAAAACTTTTCTTTGCGCAGTTGTAATTGGGATAAAGACCAAATCATCCTGATCCTGCCCCATTCCGCTTGAGCCTTTGCTTTTTAAAAGCCCGATAACCTTAAACGGAATATTACCGATTCTTATAGTTTTTCCTATCGGATCAACATCTCCGAAAAGTTCTGAGGAAACAGTCTGACCGATAACCGCAACTTTTGTCCCGTTTTTTGAATCGTCAGGCAAAAAACCTCGCCCCGATTCGATTTCGTAATTTCTTATCATAAAATAAGCCATTGTTGTGCCAGCAATAGAAGTTGACCAGTTTTGGTTGCCATAGGTGACCTGCTTGCCTTCAGCACTGTATGGCGCAACCGCAAGTACTCCTCGCGCCTTTTCTTCAATAGCTTGATAATCCTTCATCGTAAGTGTGGGTTTTGAACCCGCACCCATACGTACTCCGCCTGATTTAGCTGAAGCAGAACGGATGGTAAGCAGATTACTTCCCATTGATTCCATGTCTGATGCTATCTTTTTACTCGCCCCCGAACCAACCGCGAGCATAATAATTACAGCACTTACACCTATAATAATACCCAAGCTTGTGAGCATTGAGCGCATCTTGTTTATTTTCAGAGATATTATTGACATTTTTAATATTGATTTAAAATCAAGCATTTTATGTCTCCCTTGTCCTTTGCTTTACCCATTCATCTTTTGGTTGGTCAAGTACGATTTTGCCGTCTTTGAATTTCACAACCCTTTTTGTATATTCCGCGATATCGGGCTCGTGAGTAACAAGAACTATTGTTTTACCTAGTTTTTCATTCAATGCAACGAAAAATTCCATAATTTCAATACTCGTTTTGGTATCCAAATTACCGGTCGGTTCATCGGCAAGTATCAGCGGGGCATCGTTTACAAGTGCTCTTGCAATTGCAACACGTTGTTGCTGACCGCCTGACATTTGATTTGGCATGTGGTCTTCCCTGTTTTTTAAGCCGACAATTTCAAGTACCTTTTTCCCGCGTTCAATACGTTCTTTTTCGGGAATACCTTTATAAATCATAGGCAGACAGACATTATCAAGTGCAGAAGTTCTTGAAATGAGGTTAAACCCCTGAAAAACAAACCCCATCTTTTCGCAACGCATCATCGCAAGACTGTCCGAATCCAAATGAAGCATATCCTGCCCGTCTAAATAGTATTCCCCGGAATTTGGCTTATCGAGAGTTCCAAGCATATTCATAAAAGTCGATTTCCCAGAGCCTGATGCGCCCATTATCGCAACAAATTCACCCTGCTTAACGCTTAATGATACATCGTCTAATGCGTTAAAAGATTCTTCACCTGTTGAATATGTTTTTATTGCATGTCTTACTTCTATCAAGTTCATATTTATCCTCTAAAACATACCGGGAGGTCCGCCACGGCGCCTTCCTTGCGAAACATTTTTACTTGATCTACCGGTAGAGCCGACGATAACTTTATCCCCAACTTTCAATTTATTTGTTATAATCTGGACATTTGAATCATCGCTTGCCCCCTCTTTGACAGGAATTCTTACAGGTTCATTATTTTCAAGTATCCAGATTCCGCGCTCTTTGTATTTCTGACCCGTTGTTTCAGGGGTGTATTTCAGGGCTACAGAAGGAACACAAAGTACATTTTTATTCCTACTTGTTATAATAGAAACGTTTGCGGTCATCCCAGGTTTGAGTTTTAAATCCTCGTTATCAACACTAACAATAACGGTATATGTAACAACGTTTGAAGTGGTTGTGGAATTTAAACGCACCTGAGTAACTTCACCTTTAAAAGTAACATCTGGATAGCCATCCAGCGTATATTCAGCCTGCTGACCTTCTTTAACCTTGCCGATATCGGCTTCTGATACATTAACTTCTATCTGCATCTTTTTCAAATCCTGTGCGATTGTGAAAAGTTCGGGAGCCTGAAAACTTGCGGCAACCGGCTGTCCGACATCAATTGCACGTTTTATAATCGTTCCGTCAACAGGAGCAATAATTTTTGTATAACCAAGATTTGTCATTGAAGTATTTAAACTTGCTCTCGCCTGAGAAATCGATGCTCTTTGGGCATTAACAGATGCCATTTTTGAAAGGTAATCGCTTTCAGCCTGATCAAGTTCACTTCTCGCAATAAAATTCTTATCATAAAGATTTTTGTATCTTTGATAAGTTTTTTGGGCATAAGCAAGTTCAGCATTCAGCTTTGCAAGATTTGCCTGCGCATTGTTTATCTGTGCCTGATTTTGATCAACCTGCGCCTGAAAAGTTGCAGGGTCAATCTGTGCAAGTAGTTGTCCTTTTTTAACCTCTGAATTGTAATCGACATAAATTGCTTTCATCAAACCTGACACAGTTGAACCTACGCTGACAATATTGACAGGATTAATCGTACCCGAGGCCTCAACCACCTGAGTAATAGTACATCTGTTTAAATCCATTGTCTGATACTGCACTTTGTTGCCGTTATGCATGAAAAAATATCCAGCACAAGCCAAAACAATAACTGCAGGAATTACTATTCTCTTTTTTGTAGCAAGTTCCTTTATCTTATTTTTTATGTCCATTTTTCTTCACCTCTAACGTTTTTGTAACTCTCTGCGGATAAGATATTGCACTTTCAAGATTTGCAAGAGCCACATTGTATAAATATATTGAATTTATGTATGAATGTTGTGCATTGTTATATTCAAGTTTTGCATTTTGAAGTTCGAGATAATCACCCAAACCCACATAGTAACGACCTTCCGCAAGTTCAAAGTTTTCTCTTGTCTGACGGACTTTGACTGCCTGCAAAGGTATTTGTTTTGCAAGTTGAATCAGATTTATATAAGCATTTTGGACCTCAAAATATATATCATCTTCAAGCTTTTTGAGAGCGGTTTTTGCAATATCAAGATGATATTTGCCCGCATCAACCCTGTTTTTGTGCGCCATAATATTCAGACTGCTTGAGAGGTTAAGCCCGACATTGAGCGAATTTGTAACCGGAGTTTCGTTTGAGTCGCGCAAACCGTAGCCCGCATTTGCACTGATTGTCGGATAATAATTCCGTTTTATCAGAATTAAATTCTCGTTTATCGCATTCACTGTCGCCTTGTAGGCTTGTAAATCCGAACGGTTTTTCTTTGCGATTTTTAAACATTCCTCAAATGTATAAGGGAATTTTTCTATCTGATAATCGGTGAGGAGCTCAAGTTTTTCAATAGCAGAAGTTAGTTTGGCATCGGAAACTCCCACAGGAGTTTTGCTTGATTCTTTATCCTCAATTTTGTGGAATTTTGTCAGGTCAACGGGAGCAACCACATCGGTAAGATTAACCCCAAAAACCGCCTCAATATTATAATTTGGTGCGTCGGTCAGATACATTGCATTGTTAAGGTTTACAAGCGCGTTCTGATATGAATTTTCCGAATCAATGAGTTTTATTTTGGAATCACTTAATGTAACTTCCGAATTTACAAGATCGATTTTTGATTTTAAACCTTCATCATAATAGGCTTTTGTACGTATATAATTGCGTTCGTTTATATCAACATAAGCCTGATTTACCAGAACATTAGCGCGTGCTGCAAGTACACGGTAATATTTTTGCTTAACATCAAAAGTTACATCACTTACTGAGTCGTAAAAATTGTACTCGTCAGCAATCAGATAAAATTTCTGCATTTTTATTTCGGCATAAGTTTTGCCAAAATCAAACAGTAGCATATTTAAAGATGCATTGAGGTTGTAGGCATTAACATTTGTAGTACGTCTTCTTGTAATTGTATCTGTAAAATCATATCCCGCACCGATACCGAGGGTCGGAAAAAACTGCGATTTTGCAATATTAACATCGGTTTTTGTAATCCAGTAATTATACTGTGCCGTTTTAATTTCGGGACTGTTATTGAGTGCTATTGCAATGCAGTCGTTTAAAGACAAGACTGCCCCCTGTTTAACTTTGACGGTTTGTGCCTCAGCTTGCTCTATCTTTATTTCGGGGGCATCATCAATAGCAATAACAGGCGCAGGGAAAACCAATGCACTCAGCAAAATCAAAACTAAAATTTTTTTATGAATATTCAAAATTGTACCTTTTCCATAATTACATTCATATAACGATTAAAGCATATATTTGTTCATTTTTGGTCATATAAAAAGAGTAAAATAAGAATTAGATTAAAATTTCGGAATAAATAAAGGCTTGCAAAAAAATTTTTTACATGTATTATAGGTAAGTAAACTAAATATGCGGGGGTAATTCAGTGGTAGAATGCTTCCTTGCCAAGGAAGATGTCGCGAGTTCGAGCCTCGTCTCCCGCTCCATAAAGAGCCGATAGGAAAAATCCTATCGGCTCTTTATAGTGTTAGTAGCAAGAATCGCTTTTGCTGGTTCGGCGGATTTCGGCAAGGCTGAAATAAACGTCAGTGAGCTGAACGCCTTCCCGGTGAAAAAACTCATATTCAGCAGTTTTTTACATTTTAGCGATTATTATCAGATGAATAAATATACTTATTGAAACTATTATCCGGTCGGGTAATAGTTTTAGCAGCGTGAAGTTATACATTAGTTGTAAGCCATTAAACTCAGCAGATACACTAGTTATTTTAAGGGAGATTAACATTATGATTGAAGAAAAATGTATTAAAGTGGTTATTGTTGAAGATTTTAAACTAACCAGAGTAGGTTTAAGATGCGCACTCAATGCAAATAAAGACATTGATGTAGTTGCGGAAGCCGAAGATGCACCATCAGGAATCAAGCAGATTGAAAAAACAAACCCTGATGTTATTCTGATGGATTTGGGTTTACCGGGAATGAACGGGATTGAAGCAATTTTAAAAATACGAGAATTTGATAAAGAAGTAAAAATAATAGCACTAACTTCACACGACAGACAACAGGAAGTAGTTGGGGCACTGAGTTCAGGCGCAAACGCATATTGTCTGAAAGATATTGATCCGGAAAAACTGGCAGAAGTTATTCGTGATGTTAATGACGGGGTTTGTTGGATAGATCCTTTAGTTGCAGATTTAGCGCTAAAATCTATGCCAAAAATTGAAGATGCATCAATTATCGGTGAAAATTGCTCATCACAAATACAAGTTCCTCTAACTGACAGAGAACAAGAGGTTTTAAAACATCTTGTTGATGGTAAAAGCAATACTGAAATTGCAAAAGAGCTTATAGTAAGCGTTCACACCGCAAAAGCACATGTATGCTCAATTCTGCAAAAAATGTGCGTAAACGACAGAGTTCAGGCTGCAGTTAAAGCAGTAAAAGAGGGTATGGTCTAATTTTCTGCACCTCTATATAAAAGAACTTTGGTACAGACATTTAGCTCTGTTGCAAAAGTTCTTCCACAACTTTTGACGGCAAACCGATTACATTATCGATTTGCCCGTCAACCGATTTTACATACCCGCCAGGCAATTCCTGAATTCCGTAACTCCCCGCTTTATCAAACGGTTTAAAGTTATCAAGATATAATTTTATCTGTTCTTCACTCAAATTCTCAAAAGTAACAAAAGTCGTATCTGATTTGATTTTATACTCAAGCGTTTTTGAATTGACAACGGCAACGGCTGTCACAACAAAATGAGTTTTGCCCGAAAGCATTTTTAAAGTCTCAAAAGCATCCTGATAATCTTTTGGCTTGCCTAAAATTTTATCCTTAATAACAACAATGGTATCTGCACCCAAAACAGGATAATCAAGCCCTTTTTCGTGTAATTTTTGGGCAACATCAAGAGCCTTGTTATAAGCAAGATTTTCGACAAATTCGTAAGAGAAAACCGTCTGGGTATGAGGTTCATCATATTCAGACGGTATTACGTCAAAATCCAATTTCATTGTTTTCAAAATACCTGCCCTTCTGGGAGAAGAAGAGCCAAGGATGATTTTTCCCATTTTGTTCTCCTTAAATTCCTGATAATTTTATTTTATCAAAAAACTTAAAGAGAGGAAACTTTTATCTCTGGCCCAAAGAACGCTGGTATCTTGCCGTTCTTGCGTTAATCGCATAACAGGCAATATTCAGCCTTTGCCTTAATTCTACCATATTTTTCAATGTTGATGCATAATCATTCATAGCACCAAGCATTTTTTCAGGATCAATCATTGACTCAGCATTATCATGGTTATCAACCTTTTCTTCCTGATATTTTTGTACCAACATCCTATCGATGTAGTCTTCAGCACCTATGCCCATGCGTGTGTCCTCCCTTAGATTTTGACTATATTCCTATTGTATTTTGAATCATCCTATCCCTGAAAATTAATATCCCAAGGTATTTCCTATATATATAAAAAGTATTTACTTTTTCAAAAATTGCTTTTTTTTATTCCGAATATTAAGAAATGTTAAAATAGATTTTATTAAAAACAATTAAAAGATATAATTTATCTATGAATGAGATTAAAATTATTTCGCCGGTGAAACAGCCCGAAGATATACCCGTTTTCTGTAAAAACACTCATTGTCGCAGATTTTATTGCTATTATGACAGATTTATGAACGGCAATTTTGAGTTGGTAAATGTCTTTTTACAGACGGCAAAAAGTTGCGGAGCGAAGTTTTTTATCAACTTCAAACACGATATAACAGAAGAAGAACTTCCCGAAATCAAAAAATTTCTGCGGTTTCTGAAAACTACCGATATAACGGGAATTTACATCAACAGTTTTGCCGTGCTTGAGGCGATAAAGGTATTCAATCTGCCGTTTAAAGTCATGGCAGATTCTTATTTTGACATTCACAATCTTGCAGGAATTGATTTTATAAACAGTTTCCACAAGGTTCACGGAATAATTATCACCGAAGAAATTTACCTTAAAAATATTCAGAAGATTAAAAAATTCACCGACCTTTCGCTTGCGATAGATTCGGACAATCTGCCGTGGTGCGCCGAAGATATAATCAAACTCAATGCGATAGATTATGTTGTCATCAAGGGCAAATTCAAAGAATCCGAGGACATTTTGGAGGGTATTGAACTTATTGAAAAAATTCTTGAAAAGCCAAAGATGTTCAAAAAGCAAAAACTTCCGTTTAAACACACAAGACAGTGTATTTATCAGACAAACCATTTTTCGGGCGATGTTGTAAGCGCAGAAGGTAAAGACTTCAAATTCAGCCGAAATATCAAAAATTTTGACTGGGACGTAAAACGTGTTCAGACTCCGAAAGATTTGAAATTCACAAGCAAATACCGTCTAAATCTGCGACTGACAGGATTAGCGCAGATTAAAGAACTTGAAAATTACATCAAAAAAATCGGGCATAATCCTATTTATTCCATTGAATACGGCGAAATCGTTTCGACATGCGACCTTTCAAAAAACAGTTTCCCGCAGGTCATTACAAAAGTTAAAAAGTTTTGTTCAAAATACGGGATAATCTTCCAGTTATCAACACCTAAAATTCTTATAGAGCGTGATTTTGACAGGACTTATGAATACGAAAAGGAACTTTTGCTTACAAATCCGCATCCCGATTCGCTGATTATCAACAATATCGGCTATTTCTGGTCGTTTATTAATGACAGCGATATTAACGATATTCCGTTTGAAATCGGGCAGGGGATAAATCTTTTAAACAGTATGTCGATTAAGTGCCTCAATAACCTTGCAAGAATTGATACGGTTGATTTTTCGTCGTTCCCCGATGTTGCGTCGGCAATAAGAACCTTGAAAAAAATCAAAAACGAAATACCAAACAAAAAATACACTATCGGAGGAAACAAAAGGGTTTTAAGTATGGGCTTGTGTCCTTTGAATAACGACAGTGCGGTGGTTTCAAGGCTTTCTTGCAAAGCACCGTGTCACAACGGAACTTATGCGCTTAAAGACCCGTCATTAGACAAAGTTTTTCCGTTCACCTGTGACGGTTTTTGCAGGATGCACATGTTTGAAGATACCGTATTGCAGGATTTTGATAATATCGAAGAACTTTATAATGCGGGGATAAACGAATTTGTATTTGATTTTTCGGCACTTCCGCCAAAATACATCCCTCTTTTACTCAACAACTTTTTCCTTGCAGTTGCCAAATAATTAGTATTTATTCTTTGTTAATCGTTCAATATCACGTTTTTGTTCTTTTTTGACCATATCCTCACGTTTGTCATAGAGTTTTTTACCCTTTGCCAAGCCGATTTCTACCTTTGCAAGCCCTTTTACAAAAAACACTTCAAGGGGAATAACGGTATAGCCGTCTTTTTTGATTTTCTGATTGATTTTAAGAATTTCTTTTTTTGTCAAAAGCAGTTTGCGGGTACGTTTTTCTTCGTGATTATAGCGGTTGCCTTTGTCATAAGGAGAAATGTGGCAGTTATACAAAAACAATTCATTATCATCAATTTTACAAAAACTGTCTTTTAAATTTATTGCATTGTTACGGATGGATTTTATTTCGGTTCCGGTCAGCACAATACCGGCTACAAACTTTTCAAAAACATTGTAGTCATGAAAGGCTTTTCTGTTTGTCGTAACGATTTTTCTGTCCATAAAACGATTATATCACGGATAAAGAAAACATTTGCAGGTGTGAAAATCGGAAAATATTTTTTCTTCGGGCACCTGAGTTTTGCATTTTTCCATAGCATAAGGACATCTTGTATGGAATTTACAGCCTTTGGGCAGATTTTGCGGTGAAGGTAACTCCCCGTTTAACTTCACTTGCGGTAATTTATCGTTTTTGTTTAACTGCGGAACAGAACTCAACAATGCAACGGTATAAGGGTGTTTCGGACTTTGAAAAATTTCTTCGGTTAAGCCTAGTTCAACAATTTCGCCAAGATACATTATCGCAATTCGGTCAGAAAGATAACGAATTACGCTCAAATCATGAGAAATAAATAAAAAAGTCAGATTATAATCATCTTTTAGGTGTTTAATAAGATTAATAATCTGTGCCTGAATACTTACATCAAGCGCACTGACGGGTTCGTCCGCAATAATCAATTCGGGTTCTGATACAAGCGCTCTTGCAATTGCAATTCTCTGCCTTTGCCCGCCCGAAAATTCGTGAGGGTAAATATTCAGAGCAGACTTATCAAGCCCAACCTGCGAAATTTTTTCTTCCACAATTTTTTCAATTTCTTTTTTGGAATAATTAGAATTTATTAAAAGCGGTTCGGATAAAATCTGACCGATTTTCATTTTTGGGTTCAGCGAAGAATACGGATTTTGAAAAATCATCTGTACCTTACCGTAAAAATCTTTTAGCTGAGATTTTGTTTTGAGATTAATTACGTTATTGCCCTCAAAAAATATTTCCCCGCTTTTTATGTCGATTAGTTTCATTATTGCCTTTGCAAGTGTTGATTTCCCGCACCCTGATTCCCCTGCGACAGACAAAACTTCCCCGCGTCTTATATCAAGATTAACACCGTTTACGGCACGAACGGTCTCCTGTGCACCTGTTATGCCTTTTTTGGATTTATATTCAACGTATAATTCATCTGCTTCAAGTAACGACATAAAATTATTTTAAAATATTTTTAAAAAAGGGGCAATTATACAGAAAGTGTATATTTTTATATTTCGTGACGTCCCTCGATTGCCTTTGCAATTGTAATTTCGTCAGCATATTCCAAATCTGCACCGACAGGCAGACCAAACGCAATTCTCGAAACCTTTATTCCAAATGGTTTTATAAGTTTTGTCAGATAAAGACTTGTTGCTTCACCCTCAACTGAAGGGCTCAATGCAAGAATTACTTCATTTACTCCCTCGTCCGTCAGTCTGTTTAAAAGTTCTTTTATTCTTATGTCCTCGGCTCCGATACCATCCATAGGAGAAATTAAACCTTGCAAAACGTGATACATTCCTTTGTATTCGTTCGTTTTTTCAATCGCAATAAGATCTTTTGACTCCGCAACAACACAAATTGTCGATTTATCCCTTGAAGTTGAGGAACAAATCTCGCACGGGCTTGAAGTTGAAAGGTTATAGCAAACCTCACATGTTTTTGTGTTTTCTTTTGCCTCAATAACAGTTTTTGCAAAATTTTCCACATCAGACTTTGACATTCTTAACAAAAAGAATGCCATCCTCTGTGCGGATTTCGGCCCGACAGACGGGAATTTTTGAAACTGCTCGATTAAAGATGCTATAGACTTCGGGTAAATCATTTTTTAGAAATTCAACCCCGGAATTTTCATTCCGCCTGTTACGTCTTTCATTGACGCTTCCATTTCTTTTGAAGCTTTTTCGGTAGCATCTTTCATAGCAGCAGAAATAACATCTTCAAGCATTTCGACTGTATCAGCATCGACAGCAGCCGGATTTTCGGGATTAATAACTTCTGCGGACAACTTAATTAATTTGAACTTGCCTTGTCCATCCAGAGTTACCTTAACTCCGCCGTTTGCGCTTTCACCAACAACTTCCATAGCGGCAAGTCTTGCCTGTGCTTCGGATGCTTTTTTCTGAACATTCTGAACCTGTTTCATCAGGTTACCTAAATTTAAACCCATATTTCTCTCCTTAAAGTCTGTTTTACTTTTATGCAATTTCTATTATACTATAAAGGTATGCAAAAGAAAACATATTTACAAGAATCAATAAAAGGCGGGCGTTTAATGCGCTGGAATATGATGCCGCTAAAAGTGTTTATTGAACCAATGAAATTCTACTCAAAACAAGGACAGGATTTGCAATACCGCCGTATGGTAAAGCAGGCGCTTGATGAATGGCAAAGGGTTTCTAACGGCAAAGTTTCTTTTGTAATCGTTGATAATTTGTTAAGTTCAAATATAAATATTGAATGGAAAAGGGTACAAAGACAGGCTTTGGGACATTGTATCTTTCAGTATGACAGAAATAACAGGCTTTACAGTGCGGAAGTTACAATAGGCTTAACAGAGGGGCTTGTTCACGCAGACTATAATGACGAGGGCGAAACCTACCATACGATTTTGCACGAGATAGGTCACGCAATAGGCTTGGGCCACAGCCCGTTTAAAAATGATATTATGTACACCCCTCACCAAAAAGGAGTTATACATGTCGGCTCGGGTGACAGACTTTCTGTAAATTGGCTCTACACTTTTCCGCAGGGGAAAACAGTCAATGAAATTGCATCGAAATACTCAACAGGCGGAAGCGATTTAGATGAAGTAGTTGCAAATATTATTGCAAAAAAAGCAAAAACGGAGTTTGAAAAAGTCAAAGATTCCGTTGAAATTCCACCAAAAAAAAATCTGCTTGATGAAACACAGAACATAGGCGATTTAAAAAAATACAATATGTCGCTTCAAAATGTACAAATTTCACCCGATTTGCGTGAGCAAATCAAAAAACATTACCGTGACAGTACGATGAAAAGAGATTAACCTAACTTTTTAAGTAATTTATCAAACCAGGAATTTGATTCGGGCATTTCCACATCACCCGATGGCAATTTTGAGGATAATTCGAAAGTATCAGGTTTTGATGAGAACAAACTTCCCTGATGTTCTTTTTTATTTTGTCCGCCACCCATCATATAGCCGAGATTACCACCGCTTCCGCCATCATTTGCGGTATTTGCGGCTGCCTTGATAACCGGTTTAGCGCTTCCGATATTTACATCAAAACTCATTGGTTTAATCCCCTTAGTTGTTCCCTTACTTATATAAAGTATTTTTTCGTTAATTTTTTGTTACAAAACAGGGTAAATGTTAAGAAAATTTTACAAAATTTTTGAATTAAATTCGCTGATTAAAAGCCTTTACGGGTTTATGAACTTATGTAACAATAATCGGTGTTCGTTAAATTTGGGGCATAAAAATACCGTTATATATAATAAGGATACTCATGAGGTTTTTACATGTCTTTATCAATTGATGCAACACAAGAATATTTGCGTTCAAAACTCGGTCTTAGCCTTGCTAAGATCCTTGAGTATGAGAATAAGAGTATTAAAGAAATCATTGATGCGGAGGCAGCGCAGGGGAATCAGGCTGCAATACAACTTGCAGCAGATATGTTTACTAATCCGACAATTCTTATTGAATTGTTTCAGTTGGCAGATCCGAAAAATAAACTGATTATTATGCAACAGATGACTTCGGCTCAACTTGCCAAAATTCTGCCGATGCTTGAAAAAGACGATTTGGTGCAGGGTTTAAGGTATTTTACGATGGACAGTCTTATGAAAATGCTTGAAAAAGTACCGAAAGAAGAACTGTTAAAAGTCGTATTCCAGCTGTTTTCAGAACGTCAGGTTATTGAACTTATGCCCGAAAAACAACTTGATAAAGTATTAACAGGCGTTGATATGGATAAAGGTCTTGTACTCAAAAACCTCAAATCCATACCCGAAACCTATTTGCGCCAGATGATTGAAAGCATTACAGGAGAAGAAACTCAGGAAAATAATGCAGCGGAACTTGTTAATACCATCGCACAATTTGGGGATTTAGACTATAAAAACGCACTGAGGAACCTTGATGTAACACAAAAACGAAAGCTCACACTTCTTATCACAAGTACGGATAACAAATACTATTTGGACTTCGATGCGGATGCTTACACCCACATGATAGCCCGCGACAGGGAAAAAGAAGATACCGTAAAAGCAATGGGAGTAATGAAGCCCGAATATCTTGAAAAGATGCTTATGAATCTTCCGCCTGACCTGTTACAGGTCGTATGCACCCAAATTGATACCGAAAAACTTGCAGATTCTCTTGTTACAAAATTCCCCGAACTGCTTGCAAAACTTATTGCGGGATAATTTTACGCAATTCGGTTATCTTTTAATACCGACAGGGCAAGTTTTATTGCCTCATGCGCAAATTTTTGTTTCATTTCAATACGGGGCAAATCAGGGGGTAAATTAACCTTTTTAACCGTAACAATGCCGTTGTATTTAACTGATGTATACATCAGACCGACAGATTTTTCTTTTGTTCCGCCTGTAGGGCCTGCTATTCCCGTTGTGCAAAGTGCGACATCACAACCCGTTGCCTTTTGCAAACCCTCTGCCATTGCCTGCGCGCAATGTTCACTCACCGCACCGCAAGTATTTAAAATATCCCAACTCACGCCCAAAACCTTATTTTTTGCCTCATTAGCATAGGTTACAAAATTGAGTTTTACATATTCGGAACTGCCTGAAACATCCGTCAGCATTGAACTCAACAGCCCACCTGTACATGATTCGGCGGTCGAAATTGTGAGTTTTTTCTCTCTTAAAATCTGTCCCAGTTCTTCTTCCAAAGACATTATTTCCCCTCCGGACTAATGCACGCACCAATAGCATCAATAAGTCGTTTAACGGGAACCGTTTTGATTTTCGGGTGGGTAATATCTTTGTTTGCATAAGGAATAATCGCTTTTTTAAAGCCTGTCATTGATGCTTCGTTTAACATTATTTCAAGATTATTAACGGGGTGAATTTCACCTGACAAACCAATTTCGCCGATAATAACCGTTTGACTGTCAACCACGACATCTCTTGCGCAAGTCGCAATAGCAAGCGCAATGCCTAAATCTGCACTCGGCTCATCAACCTCAATACCACCCATAACATTTACATACACATCCTGTTTTGACAAATTCAAACCAACCCTTTTTTCAAGCACCGCAAGAATTTGCAAGAGTCTGCCAAAATCAACCCCGTTAGCAACTCTGCGTGGCGAGGGGTATGGTGTTGCACCGACAAGTGCCTGTATTTCAACGAGCAAAGGGCGATTACCCTCGTTGGTTACTATAATTGCCGTTCCCGAAATATTTTCCTGAGAACGTTCATTCAAAAACAACTGATTAGGGTTAATAACTTCTTTTAACCCGTTTGCGCCCATCTCAAAAATGCCGACTTCGCAGGTGTTTCCGAAACGATTTTTCATTGAACGGAGCATTCTGTAAGATTTATACTTATCGCCTTCAAATGATATGACGGTATCCACCATGTGTTCAAGCACTTTCGGACCTGCTATATTGCCGTCTTTTGTAATATGCCCGATAACAAGCATGGTTATATTTTTGGTCTTTGCAATTTGCATCAAGATATTACAGCACTCACGAATTTGCGAAACACTTCCCGCATTGCTTGGAACCGTTTGGGAATAAATCGCCTGAATACTGTCTATAACAACCATATCGGGCGAAAGTTCCTCAATTTGAGATTTTATACTTTCAAGATTAGTCTGGGGGTAAATATAGATACTGTCGCTTTTCACCCCAAGTCTATCAGCACGGAGTTTTAACTGCCCTGCTGATTCTTCGGCAGAAACATACAAGACTTTTTTACCAGAAGATGCCAACCCTCCGCTTGTTTGCAAAAGGATAGTCGATTTGCCTATTCCCGGATCGCCTGCGATTAGAACTATCGAACCCTGAACAAGCCCTCCGCCCAAAATTCTGTCAAATTCACTTATTCCCGTACTTACTCTGATTTCTTTTCCGACTTCAATGTCGTTGATAAGCGAGGGTTTTGAATCGTTTACAATTCCCTGCGGTGAAATATTTACGGGGCGGTTACTCTGCATTTCTTCAACAAAACTTCCCCACGATGAACATTCGGGACACTTTCCCAAATATCCTGCGCTTTCGTAACCGCAGTTTTGACATACCCATTTTGACTTAACTTTTGCCATAAATAATTATTTTACGATACCCAAACCGATTAAGAACGAACAGACAATAAATATTGCGCAGAAAATACCGGTAACTTTGTTCAGACCTTTTTCGGCACTTTTTTGTGATGCAAAAATGTGAGATGCACCACCGATTCCGCCGATGCCGTCACCTTTCGGGGAATGCATTAAAATTAACAATATAAGTAAAACCGCACAGCCTGTTGCTATATACCATAATGTATTTGCCATTTATTTCTTATCTCCTTTTTTGATGAAGTGCGCTCTTTTTGAATTGAGTTCGATTTTTTCGAAAGTGTAAAGTCTTGCAGGACGTTTTGAAGATGATTTTGTATATTCATCAAGTTCCACAAGTCCGTCAGTTGAGAGCGCTTTTTTTCTGAAGTTGCGTTTGTCCAGTTTCTTTTGCATGATGAGTTCATACGCTTTTTGCATTTCGGTAAGTGTAAATTTTTCAGGTAACAACTGATATGCAACAGGACAAATTTCAAGTCTTTCTCTTGTACGTTTCAGTGAGTATTGGATAATTTCTTTGTGGTCAAACGCCAAAGGCGGTAAGTCCATAACCTTGTGCCACCCGAGTTCTGCCGATGAAACAATTTTAATATCTTCAGAACGGACAAGCGCAAAATAAGCACAGGTGATAACACGTCCGTCAGGGTGTCTTAACGGGTCGCCAAATGTGTACAACTGTTCAAGGTAGATATTATCAACGGCAGTCTTTTCTTTCAATACACGCAATGCAGCTTCGTCAAGATTTTCCGATAGCCTTACATAGCCCCCTGGGATTGCCCATTTGTCTTTGAACGGTTCATTTGTACGCTTTACAAGCAAGACCTGCAGAGCGTTGTTTTTAATCGTTAAGATAACAACGTCGACAGTAATTTCGTGTGTTTTTGTTTCGTTTACCATTATTTAAATCTATCCTCTACCACTACAAATATATAATAAACATAGAATTAACAATTAATCAATTTGTAAACCGACTTAACATTTGTTTACATAAAAGAGAAATTCAAGCAATTATTTCAAATAAATATACTTTTTATATATACAAGGGGATTAAGGGATGTTTATGAGTTTTCAACAAAATATCAGTTTCGGAGGATGCAATCCTTTTATGATGGGTTGTTTTAATCCTCGTCTGAACTTCTTTTTGGGACTTGCAGGAGCAACTGCGGGAATCCCTATGCCTATGCATCTGCCGATGATGCCGATGTACGGATGTTCAATATTCACACCGTCTATGCCGATGGCATATGCTAATCCTTATGTAATGGGTGGTTTTGGCACTTACAGTCAGGCTCCGCAGACATTCACATACATTCCGCAAACATCAACTAATCAGGTTTCTTCAACCACATCAAATACAAAAACAACATCTGCGCCATCGACTCCTTCATCTTCTAGTAAGGAAATCACGAACAAAACAGATGATCATGCACCAAAGCCGAAAACATCAACAGATAACAGTCCGCGTCCTGAGGGGATGACTTTGAGCGGAAAAGGCAGAGGTTCTCAATACGGCCCTGAATTTTTGAAAAAAGTAAAAAAAATTGCAGAAAATCTTAATTGCAACTACAGAGATTTAATTGCAATAATGAATTCTGAATCAAGTCTTAACGCTCAGGTTGTAGGTTACAACGGCGCAAGCGGTTTAATCTGCTTTATGCCTCAATATTTTGATGTTGAAAGAATAAGAAAAATGAGCCCGATGGAGCAACTTGATTTGGTTGAAGACACGATAATAAAATCCAAAAGAGCGGCAGGTTTCAGTGATAACGCAAAATTGAGCAAAGGGGATTTATACGCATTAGTATTTTTACCTGCACGAGCAAACAGAAATGTCCTTTGTACAAAAGGTGAAACAGGAAAAAACGGAAAACTTCTCAGATACTATGAAGCTAACAAAGCCCTTGACTACAACAAGGACGGTATGATTACAAAAGAAGAAATGGCAACAAGAATTGATAAAAAATATGTTTCGGATAACACATTCTTAGCTTAAAAATCAACAACTTAATTTTTGTTCATAATTCTATTTAATTTCTTGTACTTTTAGTCTTTTTAAAATAGTATATTGTTAAGATTACGCTTAATGTGTAATTCTATGTTTTAGGATAAAGTATAAGAGGTAAATAAAAGTGGAAAACATTGTAGCGGACTTGTTTGCAGCAAAAGAAAGCACAAGCAACGGAACAAATTTTAAATCAAACGTTAACCCTGCAAATATCAAAGTAGTTGGTGTAGGCGGCGGTGGCGGTAATGCCGTTAACCGAATGATTAGAGCCGGTTTATCGGGTGTTGAATTTTGGCTTTTGAATACTGATCTTCAAGCATTAACACAAGGTCAGACACAAAACAGAATACAATTAGGCTCGTCTTCTACTCAAGGTTTAGGTGCAGGCAACGATCCGTCAGTCGGAGAAAAGGCTGCTGAAGAAGCACATCAGGAAATCACTCAGGCTTTAGACGGTGCTGATATGGTATTCATCACTGCAGGTATGGGCGGCGGAACAGGAACGGGAGCAGCTCCGATTGTTGCAAAAATTGCAAAGGAACTTGGGATTCTCACGGTTGCAGTTGTTACAAAACCTTTCACCTGGGAAGGCCCTAAAAGACAAAAACAAGCTAATGCAGGTCTTGATAAGCTAAAAGAATATGTTGATTCTGTTATCGTTATACCAAACGACAAATTACTGCAAGTTGTTGACCGTACATGCGCACTTATGGAATCATTCGGAATTGTTGATGATGTTTTATTAAAAGGTGTTCAAGGTTTAACAGATATTATTACAATCCCCGGTGTTATAAATGTTGATTTTGCTGATGTTAAAACAGTAATGTTAAATTCAGGCTCTGCAATTATGGGTATAGGAAAAGCTCAAGGAGAAGGCAGAGCAGTCAAAGCAGCTCAAATGGCTATCAATTCGCAATTACTTGAATCTGATATAAACGGGGCTTCGGGTGTTATCGTTAATATAACAGGCGGCCCTGATGTCAGTCTTCTTGAAATCAATGATGCGGCTTCAATTATTCATGATGTTGTTCTTGATGATGCAACAGTTATAATAGGAACTGCAATCAGTGATGATATTAAAGACGGTTCTATCCAGATTACAGTTATTGCAACAGGCTTTGAATTGAGAAATAATTCATCTGCACTAAATGTAACAACATTCGGTTCTTCAAGCAAGGCATTTGACGGAGATATTTCAAAGCTGAATGCTGCAGATTATTTTTCAGGCGCATTCAACGCTCAGCCAAAATCAGTTATGGATAACGGAAGTTCAAATAAAAACTTCACAAATATTGAAATACCTGATTTCTTAAAAAGATAAATAGCCAAAAGTACAAAAAGGACAGAACTTCGGTTCTGTCCTTTTTTATTCGCTTAAAATTGAAATATTCATCATTTCTATATCATCATAATCGAGATGATTACTTGCATAAGTATTATGTCCAGTTTTAATGGTAATCTGGTTTTTCGCATCAGCTTTGATAAGAGAATTAGGAATTTTTATCCTTTGCCCATCACCATTAATTTTAATTTCGCCGATTTTTTGGTTGTTGAAAAACACTTCAGTGGGAGTTGAATAAGCAGAAGTGCGGATTTTGTTCTGCCCCATTTTTTTTGCAAGCAGAGTATCAAGTCCGCAAATTGAACCGATACAAAGATAATTTGTACTTTTTTTAGCATTTTCAGTCATAATAAAATCTTTTGAGTAACTGGCACCTGACGATTTTAGCTTAAAATCATTAGCCGATGCAGAGTTTTTAGAAAAACTGTTATCCCCGAGATGGATAATTTCGGAATCAAGTTTTATATCAAAGGGCTCTGAGCGTGCGATTTCGATTTGCATGGGGTTATTAAGGCTTTGATTATTGTTTATGGTAAGCGAAAACGGGCGGTAGCCTTCTTTTTCGACATTCAGAATTGTCGGTTGTTTGATTTGAATATTAGGAAGTTCAAAATTCCCGTTCATATCGGAAAAAGTTCTGAATTTTTGCTGAGGGATAGAAATTTTGGCAAATTCAACAGGTTTTTTAGTTTGAGAATCGATTATTCGGTTGCTTTCCTGCTGACCGATTTTTGTTACTCCGCCTGAGTATGTCGTTGCATTTACTGGTAAAGACAATAATATAAAAGATATAAATAAGATTTTAAGTTTGCACATAACAAAGTTATTTAATAAATCGATAATAAAAATATTCTCTTTAAAGAACACTACCAGAATAATTATAATTTCATATTGAAAAATAATATTTTTTTGATAGGATAGTTATACGGATACCGTTTGCGCCGGTGTGATGGAATTGGTAGACGTGCCAGACTCAAAATCTGGTGGGGTTCACGCCCCGTGTCGGTTCGACCCCGACCACCGGCAAACTAAAAAAGTCCCTCAAAAGAGGGGCTTTTTTTTAATGGTGGTTATGGGGAGAACCGACCCTTTTGTCGGTTCACGAGGAGCGAGCAGAGGCTGGAGCAGATTTTGTCTTGTGCTGAGAGGCACAAAAGACAAAATGCGTAATGCCATTTATTGCGAGCGACTCAAGACAGACCCCCGACCACCGGCATATTAAAAGACAGACTTCATTAGAGGTCTGTTTTATTTATAATAATTAATAAAGTAATATTACTTCATCTGCGAATTTGCACCGCTTATGACTTCGATAATTTCGTTTGTAATTGCAGACTGACGAAGTTTATTATATTCAATGGATAAATTATGAATAATTTTTTCGGCATTAGTTGTAGCGGCAGACATAGCAGTCATTCTGGATGCAAGTTCGCTTGCCTTTGCCTCTAAAAGTGCCTGATAGAAAGTATCTGTTATATACATCGGAACAACTTTCTGCAAAATATGATGCATATCAGGAGTAAATTCCATAAGCGGTTCAATAATATTATCCGTTATCCTCTCATGAACATCTTTAACTCCATCAAGCGGTAAAACAGCCCAAGTATCAACACTGTAACTTACCATATTACGAAATCTTGTCGTTATAATTTCAATTTTATCAATTCTGCCGTCAACATAGTATTCTGCCAAATCTTCGGCTATTTCTCTTGCACCCATAGTATCAGGGGTTTCCATAACAGAAAAATATTCTTTTTCAATAGTGCAACTTAACAAAGCAAGTCGTCTTTGAAGCATAGAAACGCCTTTTTGTCCTGCAACAAAAACCTTCACCTGAAGCCCCTGTTCGTGCAATTCTTTAATTCTCTTAACAGTTGCCTTGACAACATTTGCGCTGTATGCACCTGCAAGTCCTTTATTTGAAGTAATGACAAATAAACCAACAGACCTAAATTCTCTTTTTTCAAGGAGTTTTGGATAATTATCAACAGCTCGTTTAATTTTTAAGGTTTCTGAACTGAAAGTTCCTACCGAATTTAAAAGTTTTTGAAACATACGGTAAAGTTCTTTTGCATAAGGACGTGAGGCTTTTACTGCAGTTTCAGATGCGCGAACCTTTGCAGCCGCAACCATTTTCATCGCCCTTGTGATTTTTTTAGTGCTTTGAACACTGTTTATTCTCTTTTTTATGCTTTTTAAACTTGCCATATAAAAATCTTTCTCCCTCGCCCCTCCGGGGAGAGGGTTGGGGTGAGGGACTACCCTCAGTCACTCGCTTTTTAGAACGTCGCCTTAAACGATTCTAATGCATCTTTTAACGCTTTTTTATCATCGTCCGATAGCGCTTCACCTGCGTTTAATCTTTCGGATAATTCACTCATATTCGCGTTGAAATAAATAAACCAGTCTTTTTTAAATTTCTGGATTTTTGAATTTTCAATATCATCCAAAATCCCCTCGTTTGCGGCAAACAGGATTGAAACCTGCTCTGCAACACTCAAAGGATTATATTGTAATTGTTTTAAGACTTCGGTTAATTTTTCACCCCTTAGGAGTTGTTTTTTTGTTGAAGCATCAAGGTCTGATGCAAACTGCGCAAACGCTTCAAGTTCTCGGTACTGTGCAAGTGCAAGTCTTAAAGTTCCTGCGACCTGTTTGATACCTTTAGTTTGAGCTGCACCACCAACACGGGAAACAGAAATCCCCGCATTGATAGCAGGGCGAATGCCCGAATTAAACGCATCACTTTCTAAGAAAATCTGTCCGTCTGTGATAGAAATTACGTTTGTCGGAATGTATGCAGAAACATCTCCTGCCTGTGTTTCAATGATAGGCAGAGCGGTAATACTACCACCGCCAAGTTCATCATTGAGTTTGACAGCACGTTCTAACAATCTTGAATGAAGATAGAATACATCTCCTGGATATGCTTCACGCCCCGGCGGTCTTTTCAGAAGCAAACTCATTGCACGGTAAGCCTGAGCATGTTTTGACAGGTCATCATAAACTATCAAAACATCTTTTCCCTGCTCCATAAACTCTTCCCCGATAGTAACACCCGCAAACGGTGCAATATACTGCAACGGTGCAGATTCATCAGCGGTAGAAGATACAATTATTGTATAAGCCATCGCTCCGTATTCTTCCAAAGTTTTTGCAAGATGTGCAACGGTCGATGCTTTCTGACCGATAGCGACATAAATACAAATGACATTTTTGCCTTTTTGGTTAATTATGGTATCAATAGCAATAGCCGTTTTGCCCGTCTGACGGTCACCGATAATAAGTTCTCTCTGCCCTCTGCCGATAGGTGTCAGAGCATCAATAGCGGTCAACCCCGTTTGCAAAGGCTGATAAACAGAACGTCTTGTAACAATCCCCGGTGCAACTCTTTCTATCGGTCTTGTCTTTTCGTAAGGATACTCGCCTTTTCCATCAAGCACCGCACCCGTCGGGTCAACAATTCGCCCGATAAGTCCCTCACCGACGGGAACCGATGCAATTCTGCCCGTCGTTTTTACTATCGTTCCTTCTTTGATATCAGTGTATTCACCCAAAATTACGACCCCGACATTGTCTTCTTCAAGGTTCATCGCAATACCAAGTGTTGAATGTCCGTCCTCAAACTGTATAAGTTCATTAGCCATAACATTACGCAAACCGTAAATTCGAGCAATTCCGTCACCGACCTCCAAAACCGTACCGGTATTTGAAACCTCCGTTTGAAGTTCGTAATTTTCTATTTTACTTTTAATAATTGAACTGATTTCATCAGGTTGTATTAGTGCCATATTTCCTACCTCAACATATACATACTTAAATTTTCTAACTTAGATTTCACACTTGTATCAATAACATAATCACCAAATTTGAATACAAGCCCTGCAATTATACTTTCATCAACTGTCCAGTGCGGAATTACATCACTGTTAAGTTTTTTCTCCAACTTATTCAGTATTTGTCCTTTTACATCTGCATCCAAATCAAATGATGAAATAATTTCAACATTTTTACGTTTTTCAATATCATCTGCCATTTCGTTATATGCCAAAATAATATTTTCAAGTTCGTTAAATCTCCCTTTTTCTACCAATATTTTTAATAAATTTAGAACATTTAAATCAATTTTTCCTTTAAATATATCATCAATTATCTCTATTTTTTTAGAAACGGAAATTGAAGAATTATCCATAACAAGTTTTAAATCCGAAGCGGAATTAATCGTGTCAAAAGCCTTGGAAATATCCGCGCTAACCGTTGCAAAAGACTTGTCAGACATAGATATGTCCATCAATGCCTTTGCATAATTTTGGGATATTAATGATATTTTATTATTTTTCATCATAACTTTATCCTGTCGAGTTCTTCCAAACTTTTATCTATAAACTTGTATCTGAGATTAGGTTTATCTTGAAGCATCTTAATAATCCTGTTTTTTGATTGTTCTATTGAATTTACAACTACATCTCGGGTAATTTCATTTGATAGAGTTTTTTCTTCAACTGACAAAACTTTCTGTATGTTATTTTCTATATCCGATATTGATTTTTCGGAATGTTCAGCAATTTGCTTTTTAAAAGTTTCAGATTTTTGTTTATTAAATTCTTCAATTTTTTGAATATTTTGAGGTAATTGCGCGATTAATTTTTCGGATTCTTTAATAAGTTCATCAGAATTTTGTTTTTCGATTTCAGATTTTTTTATATAATCTTCCACTGATTTGATGGCATTATTGAAAGCGGATTTTATATTAATCTTTCTGCAAATCCACACCAACAGCCAAGCCATCAAACAAAAATTGATAATATTTGACTCTAAAATATATTTAATTATTTCTTGAATGGAGTTCATATTATCCCATTACCTTCTTTAAAATCTCGGATGAAATATCTTCGGTTATGTCTGAATTTAACCTGTTATACAGTTCTGCTTTTTGAGCGTTCAAAGTTTCTTTATTATTTTCTATTTGAATTTTTGTCTGTTCTTTTGCTTTGTGTATTTTTTCTGCCGAAACACTTTTAGCAAGTTCAAGCTCTTCAATAATTTCTTTATTACTTTGCTCTTTTGCATCATTTAATTTTGTTTGATATTCATCATTATTCTTTTGCGCCAAATACGTCATTTCTTTTGCGTGTTTATAATTTTGTTCAACAAGGTTATCCCTTTTGCGAATTATATTCAAAATCGGGCGATAGAATATTGCGTTCATAATAAACATGAACACCACAAAACTAATCATAGCAACTAATAAAGTAGCATTAAATTCAAACATCTCTATCCTACTTGACAAATATTAATAACAAAGCGATTAACAATGCATAAATAGCAGTTGCTTCCGCTAACCCTGCACCTAAAATAAAGTTTTTAAAAGCCTCGTCTTTAACTTCAGGCTGACGAGAAATTGCATCTAATACCCCTTTTGTAGCAATACCAAGTCCGAGACCTCCGCCTAATGTACCCAAACCTACCGCAATACCTGCCGCAAGTCTTCCTAAATCCAAAGTTTGTTCAATTGCCATAATTTTCTCCTTTTATTTTGTATATTTTTCTGTATTTTATTCTTCCTGAATTGCAAGTGAAATATATGTTGTCGATAATATTGTAAATACAAGAGCCTGAATCAACGCAACAAATATTTCAAACAGCATAAACGGCAGCGGAAATATCACTCCCGTTAAACTTACAACCGTTGCAACCAAAACTTCGCCTGCAAAAATGTTCGCAAAAAGTCGCAAAGCAAGCGAAAATGGCCTTACAAATAATTCTAAAGTGTCAACCAGAGTAATTATTATTCCATCAACGCTGAAACCTTTGAAAAAGAACTTAAACCCATTCTTTTTTACTCCGAAATATATATAGTATATTGATACAACTATCGCCATAGCGGCAGTCATATTTATGTCGTTGTTAGGAGATGCAAATTCACCTTTCGCGAGATGTATCAATTTCAATGGTAATTGACCAACCAAATTTGCGGTCAATATGAACATAAACAAAGTTAATACAATAGCAATATGCTTTTGAGCATTATCATTACCCATACTGCTTTTTGCCAAATCATTAAAATATTTGACTATACCCTCGCCTATGAGTTGAAGTTTTGAAGGAATAATATCAAGATGTCTTGTAGTTGATAATGCAAGAATAATCAACAGAAACATTGAAAACCACATAGTTAAAATTGTATCAACATTAAACGATACATTATTCCCTAACAAAGAAATGGTATAAACCCAATGTTCCATATTACTCCCTTCGGCTTTTATAATAGCATTGAAAAAAATATTTAGCAAACTGTTAAATTATTATCGTTTTTATTAAGTATTGTTAAAACATATATGCGCAAAAAAGCAATTTAGGGCTGATACTTTATTAAAGTAAGGAAAGTATTTTTTAGAAAGTATGAAAGGGGGAAATTATGGGAATTGGAAAAATTGAGTTTAACGGACTGAGATACTTATTTGGTAAAAGCACAAAAACAATTGTAAAAACAGCCCAAAAAGTTGCACCAAAATTAACGGAAAGCGCAAAAGCGGCAAAGATTGATTTTATCAGACAAACAAGCATCTATGATCCTAATTCGCTGGATTATATTCACAGATTATTCTAATAAATTATACACAGTCAAACCCCGAAATTTTTGAAAATTTCGGGGTTTGACTGTGTAATTTTAAAATCATGTTTTTGAACGATAGTAACCTTTTACTTTGGTTCCGTCAGAACGGGTGTATGAATTAACATACACAACACCGCCGCCATTTGTTGCTTCTTGCTGTAAATCTGCATTAGTAGGCATTATACCGTTAAAGTATTCCATTTGAGCATCAATTTCTTTTTCATACTTTGAGTATTCTTCTTTTGACATTTGTCCGACTTCTTCTCTGGTAAATATTCGGTTATTACCCGTTAATGGGTTTTTATAACCTGACAAATCGGTTTTACCGTTATTCACGTTCTTTTCAACTTTTCCATACAAGATAGGGTTACTTGTTTCGGGGTTGAAATTCGTATCACCAAAAGGTATAATGTTATTAGGACTTTGTGATGAAGTCCCGATACCCTTATTGGTACCCGTGCTTGTAGCATGGTCACTGCCAATAGGGGTATCTTTTGCAATATAAAATCTTTTCTTACCACTTATTGAAACTTCGACATAATAATCGCCTTTTTCTCCTCTGTAAACTTCATAATGAGAAATATCCGGTTTCTCAAGCGGTTTTGTATTAGGGACATCCGGTAATCTTTTAGCATTTTTAATGTCATTTACAAGTTCCGGAAAATTCTGCGCCTGATGAGAATTCCAACGCAGTTGTTCCTGAATGCCGCGTTTTGTAAAATCAAATTGTCCGTTTTTATTTATTTGTATTTCCTGAATGTAGTCCTGATAAAATTTTCGGGCATCATTATTGTACTGTTTTCTTAAAATTTTATTCAATTCATCAATATCACCGTAATTTTTCAATTGTTGACCTTTTATTGTTTTTTGCAGATTACTGCCGGCAGAACCCAATGTCCCGCCTGTAATACCGCCTGCCAATATACCTTGTAATGATGATAAAAAAGGATTTGTTTCATTTATTAAACTTTCTCCCAAGCCGAATAATCCTCCGCTTGTTGCTCCGGACATAATTCCTGCTCCGATATTTTCGGATATTCTTCGCCCTAATTGTTTTTTGAGTAACTCTTTCCCTATCATTCCGCCTATTTTCCCTGCTCCGCCCATCGGAAGCGCAGCATTTGCAATTTCTAAAATTGCACCAACATATAATTTAGTTAAAGTATCATTAAGTTCTTTATCTGTCTGATTTCAATAATTTTCATAATATTGGTTTATTGCCTGAATTTTTTGTTCTTTCGTTAAGTATGTATTGCTTAATATGTTTTCTAAATCATTCATCGTTCTAATTCCTCTTTGATATTTCTTTTGTAACACGAATTTGCAGACTTAATTTTGGTCTGCATTACTTAATTTTGGGGTATAAATAATGAATGGTTTATATAATTATAACATTTGAACTGTATTTTTTCAAAGTATAAATCATTTTTAGTATTTTTTAATATAAATCTTTTGTTTGTTGTATAATTATACTGATTGAAAAAGTTCCGATTCGAGGATTTTATGAGAGTTATAAGACTTGAGGAGACCAAATCAACAAACACCTACGCAAAAGAGCATCTTACCCTGCTTGATGACAGGTCTGTTGTGCATGCCATTCGTCAGACGCATGGTAGAGGAAGATTAAACCGAACTTGGATTGATTTGGGCAAGAATAATTTGTTCTTCTCAATAGTTTTGAAACCGTCAAATATTTTTAAACCTGTTTACTCAAACCTTACGCAGTATGCATCCGTTATCCTGTGCAAAATTTTTGAAAATTACGGTTTAAGTCCGAAAGTCAAATGGCCAAATGATGTTATGATAGACGGGCAAAGAAAAATTTGCGGAATTTTATGCGAAACGGTTATTGAAAACAATGAACTTAAAGGAATTGTTTTGGGTATCGGGATAAACCTTAACGCATCGAGAAAAGATGTTGAAAATATCCCTGACAGAATTGTAACCGCTCTAAATCTTGAAATCGGAAAAAGTGTGAATACTGATTCCTTTTTAGACGAATTTTTAACGGAATTTTTCAAATCTTATGATGAATTTTTATCAAAAGGATTTGATTATATAATGAATGATTACCTCAAAAGAAACTGTTTTTTGGAAAAGGATTTAAGCGTTCAGGTACTAAATGAAATAAAATCGGGTTATGCAAAGGGGATAAATGATAATGGAGAACTCATTTTGCAGACCGAAAATAACAAAGAATTAATACTAAACATAGGAGATATATTATGAGCAATTTAGAAAACGGGCTTACCTTGATGCTTATCGGCATGGGTACGGTACTGGCATTTCTGGCTATTTTGATTTTTGCAATGGGCATAATGTCAAAAGTTGTGGGATGGTTGAATAAAATTTTCCCGGAAGCAGTTGAAGAAGTAAAATCTGCTGCAAAAAAAGTTGCTTCAAATGTTGATGAGGCAATTGCCGTCGCTATTGCGGCTATTATGGCTAAACGAGGCTAATTTAAAAAGTTATAATGAAAGGATATATATATGAGTAAAAAACTGATTAAAGTAATGGATACGTCATTTCGTGACGGTTTTCAATCCGTTTACGGGGCAAGAGTTTTTGTCGATGACTTTATTCCTGCTCTGCAGTCTGCGGTTAAAGCAGGCTTGAAACACTTTGAAGTTGCGGGCGGTGCGAGATTTCAGTCACCGATTTTCTACTGCAACGAAAACGCTTTTGAAACAATGGACAAAATCAGAGCCGCTGTCGGACCTGATATTAATTTGCAGTCTTTATCAAGAGGGGTCAATGTTGTAGGTCTTGATTCTCAACCGAGAGATGTCATTGACCTGCATGCCAAAATGTTTGCAAAACACGGTGTTACAACGGTTCGTAACTTTGACGCATTAAATGATGTAAATAATTTATTGTATTCAAGTCAGTGTATCAAAAAACACGGTCTGAAACACGAAGTTACAATTACGATGATGGAATTACCTATCGGATGCAAAGGCGCGCATGATGTTGAATTTTATGAAAGAGTTTTGCGTTCAATTTTAGATGCAGGAATTGAATTTGATTCATTGGCATTCAAAGACGCATCAGGAACATCAGCACCGAGAAAAGTTTTTGAAACGATAAAAAGAACAAGAGAAATTTTAGGCGAAAACGCAGATATTCGTTTCCACTCACATGAAACGGCAGGAACAGGCTTGGCTGCATATCTGGCTGCATTAGAGGGCGGTGCAAACTGTATCGACCTTTCTATGAAACCTGTTTCTGGCGGAACGGCTCAACCTGATATCGTTTCTATGTGGCACGCACTCAAAGGAACAGATTACGATTTAGGCATAGATGTTGAAAAAATTCTTGAAACCGAAGAAATTTTCAAAGAATGTATGAAAGATTACTTCTTACCGCCTGAGGCTATGGCTGTAAATCCGATGATTATTCAGTCACCTCTGCCTGGGGGAGCATTAACTGCTAATACCCAAATGCTTCGTGATAACAACCTTATGGATAAATACCCTGAAGTTGTTGCCGCAATGAAAGAAGTTGTTGAAAAAGGCGGGTTCGGTACATCAGTTACCCCTGTTTCGCAGTTCTATTTTCAGCAGGCATTTAATAATGTTATGTTTGGTGCTTGGAAGAAAATTGCAGAGGGCTACGGTAAGATGGTTCTTGGATATTTTGGGAAAACTCCATGCGAACCTGACAGCGAAGTAGTCAAAATTGCACAGGAACAACTTGGACTTGAACCAACAACACAAACTGTTGTAGATTTGAACGACAAAGACCCGAATAAAGGACTTATTGCCGCACAAAAAAGCCTTGAAGAAGCAGGTTTACCTATTACTGAAGAAAACTTATTCATTGCAGCAGCTTGCAAAGAAAAAGGCATTTTATTCCTGCAAGGTAAAGGTACTATCGGAGTTCGTAAGAACGAAAAAACAGATGAACCAAAAACATCAGGCAATGATACAAACGGTTATACCGTTACGGTTAACGGTAAAAAGTATGCAGTCGCACTTGAAGGCGATAAGGCAACCGTTAACGGTAAATTGTATGATTTCACCATCAAAGAGGGTATTGAAGCAAAAGCAAGTGTCGGAGGAGAGGGAACTCCTGTCAAAGCGGCACTTCCGGGGAATGTTCTTAAAGTTCTTGTTTCAGAGGGCGACAGCATTTCAGAAGGCGATGTAATCGCAGTTGTTGAAGCAATGAAGATGGAAACCGAAATTAAATCACCTGTTTCGGGTACTGTTAAATCGGTTGAAATAGAAGTCGGTAACAAAGTCCAAAACGGACAGGTATTGGTAACAATAGGTTAGGGGGCTTTAGATGGATATTACAGACGGATTAATAAATCTGTGGCAGAATACGGGGATATATAACCTGATATTGTCACCCGATCCGAAGTTAAGCGGAATTGAACAATTCTTGCACGTTTTCGGACACCCGATAATGCTTTTGATATGCTTATTCCTTTTGTGGTTAGGCATCAAAAAGCAATATGAACCTTTACTTATGGTACCTATTGCCTTTGGCGGTATATTATCAAACATTGCATTTTTAGACCCAAACGAAGCCATCGCAGGCCCGAACGGATTTTTGGGAATAATATTTGCTTTTGGTATAGATAAAGGCTTGTTCCCATTAATAATCTTTATGGGTGTAGGCGCAATGACAGACTTTGGGCCTTTAATTGCAAACCCCAAAACTGCACTTTTAGGCGGGGCTGCACAATTCGGTATCTTCGGCGCATTGCTTATGGCATTATGTCTGTTTGGGTTTACACTTCCGCAGGCAGGTGCGATAGGTATAATTGGCGGGGCAGACGGCCCGACATCAATTTATGTAACAAGAACTCTTGCTCCTGAACTTTTAGGGGCAATAGCGGTTGCAGCTTATTCATATATGGCGCTTGTTCCGGTTATTCAACCGCCGATTATGAAATTATTAACAACTCAAAAAGAACGTGTTATACAAATGGAACAATTAAGACCCGTGTCAAAACGTGAAAAAATCGTGTTCCCGCTAATTGTTCTTTTTATGTGCATAATTCTCCTGCCATCAGCTTGTCCTTTGGTAGGAGCATTCACGTTCGGAAACTTATGCAAAGAATGCGGTGTTGTTGACAGACTGTCAGACACTATGCAAAATGCCTTAATAAATATCGTAACAATATTTTTAGGCTTAACTGTCGGTTCAAAACTCTCGGCAGACCACTTCTTAACGATTCAGACATTATTTATTCTTGTTCTTGGTATTTTGGCATTCTCATTTGCAACAGGAGCAGGAGTATTAATGGCAAAACTTATGAATCTTTGTGAAATTATAGCCGCTAAAATAGGCAAACGCGAGCCTAAACTTATTAACCCATTAATAGGTTCCGCAGGAGTATCTGCCGTACCTATGGCGGCAAGAGTATCAAATAAAGTGGGGTTGGAATACAATTCACAAAACTACTTACTAATGCACGCTATGGGCCCGAATGTATCGGGGGTAATCGGCTCAGCCGTTGCCGCAGGTATTTTGCTTGCACTTTGCAAATAATCATAAAAATCATAAAAAAAACTACCGCAGTGTAATGCGGTAGTTTTTTATTTATCTAATTTAAAAACATCATGATCAATTTTGGGATCAACATATTTCATATCAATATATTTAATTTCTGCATGCTTTTCTGTCCAAAAAGCTCTGCTTTTCATAATTTTTTTGACTAAATCTATAAAAGCAGAATTATCTTCAAGTTTGACAATATTTGTATCGTGCAAAAATTTTTTCTCTGTTGCACCTGTCAAACCGTTTTTAGCAACAAGATAATCTCTGTTGTTTATATTTTTAATACCAAGAGATACTATTGAATCAGGATAAATTGCACTGAATTTATCAAGCGTATCAAATGTTTCTTTTGATTTGGTCAGAAAAGATGATTTTATAAACTTTTGAATTTTCTCATCACCGATAATAAGTTTCGCCTGAAAATTCGGAGTATAAGGCTGACTTTGTATTTGCATTATAAATTCTCCTTGTATTTAATAGTTATAAATACGGGGAAAATATTTTTTGCTACTTTGAATTTTTATCGCACGATTTTTGGCAGTTCTTTTTATAACAAACAGGTTCTGTATGAATAGATATAGAGCAGTTCGGATAAAGCAGACCGATTTGTTTTTCTATTTCATCGCAAATTTTGTGACATTCACATATAGAAGTATCGCACTCAAATTGCAAAATAAGGTCAATATCCTTTGTCGCCCCGACCTGACGTGCTTTCAGACTGTTCCTCTTTAATTTTACACTATCAGAATATGATTTAATTATTTTCTTAATTTCATCGGTATCTTCATCAGGCAGAGAGTGGTCTAAAAGGTTACTGCCGGCTTTTTGGGAAATATTATACCCCGCCTTAAAGATTACAACCGCAACAAGAATTGCTATGACAGGGTCAAGAATAACATGACCTGTCACTTTTATAAGTATCAAACCAAATAAAACACCTAATGATGAATAGACATCAGTTCTTAAATGTTCCCCGTCTGCATAAAGAGAAATGGAATTTGATTCTTTTGCAACTTTAAACAATAAAGAACTGACAATTATATTGAGTAAAACGGCAATTCCCATAACCACTATCCCAAGAAAACTTTCACTATCAAAATTAGTACCTGAAATAATTTTTCTTGTTGCTTCAAATATAATAAACAAAGATGCAAGAATTATTAAAATTCCCTCAATAAAACCTGCCATATCTTCGTATTTGCCGTGTCCATACGGGTGGTCGCTGTCGGCAGGTTTCGATGATTTTATAACAGAAAAAAATGTCAGCATTGATGCAAACAAATCACTTAATGAATGAATTGCTTCTGATATAATACTGAGACTACCACTTAATATACCGGTAACAATTTTCAACACAGAAAGAATAACATTTGATGTTATTGATAATCCTGCGACAGTTTTTTTCTTCTGATTTATCTGCATAATACTTTCTCAAACAAAATAATACAACAAATTATTCGCAAATAAAATTCATTTTTTTAATTTTGCTCGTAAAATTGCAGCATAATTTTTAAACTCTGTTTTTTGATTAGTTCTTCCAAAATTTGATGAATGGACTCTGCGCATCGCGGATACAAAATCTATCTTTTTGATTTTGAAATTATTTAAATCCATTTTTGACTGCCACTCAATGATTTCGCCAGTGTGAACAGATTCGTTGAAATATCCGATTTTATCAAAAACTTCTTTTCTTATTAAAATAGCTCCTGTAAAAAGCCCAAAATACGGTTCGGATTTTATCGCTGTTTGTGCTCTTTCAGCTTCGGACAAATCCGGAGAATACCAATCCTGAACTTTTGCTTCAACAGCCATAATATCTGGTTCAAATTCGTCGTAAAGACGCTTTAGTGAACCTTCTGTCATAACATCATCGTGATCTTGAAACAGAATATATTTACCGTTAGCGACTTTTAAACCGCTGTTTTTGCCAGCGACCTGCCCTTTTAATGTATCGTGTCTGACAATTTTGCAACCATACTTTTGTGCAATGTCAATAGTATTATCTTCAGAACAGTCATCTACAGCTATGATCTCAATATTCATACCTTGTTTCTGTATGCCTATTATGGCTTCTTCAATATATTTACCCCCGTTTTTGACAGGAATTATTACAGATATTAATTCATTCATTATACTTTTACACCTCTTCTCAAAAAACCTATGGTAACAACTTTGTTATAATTTTTCAGATACTGCTCATAATCCGAAGAATTAAACAGGCTGTATGCAAAATATTTTTCCATATCATTATAAATATCTTCGTTTTTATGAAAATCCGATTCAATTTTTTCAAAGAATTTTTTGTAGAAGTTAAATTTTTCTTCGCTATCAACTTTCATAAAGGGATATACTCTGAATAATTTTAATTTGTTATCAAGTATATTGTGTTCTTTAAGATAATCATAAATCATTGAGTGTGCTTTTATATGTTGCAAGTCCCTGTCATCAATGCTTTTTGCGACCCCTGTGACACTTGTGTTGCTTACTGTATAATGATATTTCTCACCGTAGAATACAAATGTTTTATCGCAATACATATCAACGATAGCATTAAAAACAACATCATCAGTTGCATGAATATCTAAAAATCTAAGGTTGTGTTTACCTAAGAAAGATTTACGATATATTCTTGCCCAAATAAAACACGGGGCATCATGTATTGTTGTAATTTTATCCAAATATTCACCCTCAGGGTTAATTTCGGGCATAGACGGATGATGAAATTGTGAAACGGTTCCATTGCTTTCGGATTGGATAGACATATTTAGGACAATATCACATTTTTCTTTCTCAATTTTATCAATCATACATTCGAGATATTTTTCATCGATGTAATCATCCGCATCAAGAAAATAAATGTACTCACCTTGTGCGTTATCAAGGCCAATATTTCTGGTAAGAGCCGCACCAAGATTTTTTTTATTATTAATTATTTTTATTCTTTTGTCTTTTTGGGCAAATTCATCCAGAATTCGAATTGAATTATCTGTGGATTTATCATTAATGCAAATGATTTCAATATCTTTGAAAGATTGAGCAATTAAGCTGTTTAAACATTGTGATAAATAATTTGCTCCATTGAATACCGGAATAATAACAGAAATTTTATACATATTTCATATCCCTTTTTACATTTTCTCTTAGTTTTTCTATCATACAAAAATTCTGTATGTTTTTATATTTAAGATATATATTTAAAATGGTTTTGGTATCATTGTTTTTTATGTATTTTAGAATTCCGTCATATTTTTTTGAAAATATTTTTTCAAGTTCATTTCTGGATAGACACATTTTAAATAATTCTATTGCTTTTTTAGCACATAATAACTTTAATTTATATTCATTTGTTTTTGTTATTGTATATTGCAATAATGAAAGAATATTTGCTAAATATTCATTTAAATATACCTTTTGGGTAATATCCCCATCCAAAAATGCCTGATTATAATTTTGTGCCCTGTATTCCATTGTTTTTATTGCAGATTTCATTCTGCTTTCATCATAAATATCTGTATTTAATGAATTATCTCTCCTTATATAATAATAGTTTATATTATTAATTATTTCTATAATATGTGATTTAATTACAGCCTTATGCAGGAATATAACATCTTCCCCAACAATTAAGTCCTCAGGGAAAATAATATAATTGTCAAATATAAGTGAAAATTTGTATATTGCAGAAGTATATTCATAAGAAAAATAAAATTTAGATTTTTCTTTAATTAAACAATTTAAGTTACTATGTTTTTTTTCATTATTTGTTTCAACTACTATTACATCACATTTTACCACATCCGCATTCTTTACTATTGCTTTTTTATATAGCTCTTCGTAGTAGTTTAAATCTATATAGTCATCCGGGTCAACAAAACCTATGTATTCCCCTTTTACAACTTTTAAACCTATGTTCTTTGCATAACCGGCACCTTTATTCTCCGATAAATTAATAACTTTTATTCTTTTGTCATTTTTTGCATAATCCTGCAAAATTTTTAAACTGTTATCTGTAGATGCATCATTAATACAGATTATTTCAATATCTTTTAATGTTTGGTTTACTACACTGTCCAAACATTTTTTTAGATATTTTTCAGTATTATAAACAGGTATGATGACAGAAACTTTAGGCACTTATTGCTCCATTTTTGCTTCTCTTCGAGCAACATCTTCCTTATCTTTATTTAAAGATGTTTTTTCAGGGCTCCAGCCTTCTTCTTCTTTTACTTCGTGAATAGGGTCGGCAAGCAAAAGTTCCTGTGCATCATTATATTCTTTTAATTCTATAATTAAGTTATCCTCTTTTGCAATTTCTTCATTCAAATCAACATCTGCACCTGTGTCAGTTGCGGAAAGTAAAATTTCTTTTTCAATCATTGCATTTATAAATTCTTTAAAATTAGCCTCATCTGCACCAAACTCTTTGATTTTTTCAAGAATTTTATCTGTTGACACACCATTTGCAAGATTTTCGTAAACTTGGGTTCCGAACGCATTCATTCCATAATAAATTCCTGTTTCGGAATTGATTATTATTGCTATACCATCAGTTATATCAGCATACATTTTGTTTTCATTTAATTTGTAATTAGCCATTTTCATACTCCTTTATAAATTCCTTTAAACATTTTGTATTTTTATATATATCATTACATAAATTTATTTTGTAAAATTTAAAACATTTTACCATACTAATAAGTTTTTTAATAGTTTTAATATCGTGAATATCATTCATTTGAAAAATTGTTGAATGAACAAGATGAGTAATCGCTCTTCCTTTTTCGGTATTTGTGCATTCTCTGATTGATGGCTCTAAATCAGATACGATTTCAGGAAACATACATATTTTAATCGGATATTTCTTTTTAAATTTGTCATGGAAATTAGAAATATTTATAACATATTTGTCTTTCCTTGCATTATTCGAAACAAATTTGGTCCCATCTAATTTATCATAAAGTTCATTATACATTCTGGGAGAAAGAGTTATAATAGAATAAATTGGATGAGCGTATAAATTATCTCCTTCTTTTTCTAATGTCAAATAATCATCTGATACATATTCAAAACCTTCCATCATAGCAAGAACGGCTAGTGTCGATTTACCCCTTTGCCCTCTTGCACATAATAAAATCCCTTTATTATCCAAACCTACACAAGCCCCATGTACAAGATTGGTGTTTTGTGTTTTCAAAATATTATTCAGTATTTGTACAAGAATATGCCCCTGTTTTATAAATTCTTCGGGCTCAAGATTCTCAACACCGTAATAATATGTTTCATTTTCTTTATCGTAAGAATTAATAATTCCTTGATTTATATCAATATTTAAAAGAGGTTTGTTATAGGAATATTTTTTATCAAAAATCCATAAATCATCAAAATAATTTTTATTATATGTTAGTATTTCTATCCTTAATTTTAAATTTTTGGCGGGTCCAAATTCCGGTGCAATATATTTGTACATTTGTTTTATGTTCTTTATTTTCCATAATATGACTGTAACATCATATTTTGGGGCTGAAGTTTTAATGGTATAGGTCAATTGTTTTTTAATATGTGGGATAAAATCGGGGGAGTAACAAATTAAGCGTACGATTTTTACCCCCAAATCAATGTAAAAGGCCTGTACAAAAGAGCTATTTGCTTTAATATAATTGAGCAAATTGTTGTTATATTCTCTAAGCTTCTCTTTAGGGGGATTATCAATTCTCATGTAAATACGACTTTCTTAATATTTTACCAGCTAAATACGGATTTTTTCTGAATATTTTGGTCTTTATAATAAAATACTTCGGTTTAATTTTAATATATTCCTTAAAAAATTCCCAACTTGAAAACAAATCTTTAATATTCATTTGCCTGCATTTTTGTTTCATATTCCAAATAAAAAATCTTTGATAAATCAAAAGAATACAGTAATTTTTGAATTGTCTTTCAAAATACTTGTCTTTTTTAAACTTCTCAGACAATAAATGGGGGACAATACTGTTTAAAAACCGAATTGCAAAATAAATATTTGATTCTGTATCTGTTTTTTGTGCATTTTGTATAATTATATTCCAGTCAAAATCATGTTTTGAATCAATTAAAAATTTGCAATCAAAGAGATTATACAAAATACCTCCGTGACTTGTTTGATTTTTTAAATTTCTCACCATATTAACAAGTAAAATAAAAAACATATCTTCATTACAAGGGACAAGGGTTTCAATTCCAAAAACTTTTTGTTTTTTCGCTCTTTTAAATATATCTTTTAAAATAGCTTTTTCTTTTGGGGTATCCATAATGATATATTTATGAATATCCATTATGCCACTTTTTTCACCCTGAGGGTGAAGATCAATACTGTGAATATCCCAGCATACATCATAACCCATTTTTTGTGCAATCTCACCACACTTTTTCCAATATTTTTCTTCGACTAAAATATCAATATCACCCATAACTCGCGGATACTCCGGGCGCAAATGTTTCATGCCCCCGCCTTTAAATATCATAAAATCTATTTTTTCTCTTTCCAATTCTCTGCATATTTTTGTATAATGAGAAATGAGTTTCATATTTTTAAATCTGTAATACTGTAAAAGTCCTTTTAATCTTGGGGCAACATAATCACTATAATTAAGCTCAGGATGCATTTTCATAAAATATGCCAGCATTAGCGCTTTATTACCCCCAACAACTTCTATATCCCAATTATCCAAAAAATTGTCCAAATCTTCCTGACTAGGGTTCTTAGAAAAAACGAGATTTAGCAATATTTTATCTGAATCTGTAATTATATCTGCCAATAAATTTGACGAAATTATATTTATCAGTTTATCAATATTTATTGAATTACCTTCATCCTTTAGTATTTTTAGTATATTATAATGGTCACCTATTAACATTTATCTTCCCTAATCTTAATAACTGAAAATATGTAATGCTTCGCGCTGCGCAAACTCTCTTTTTTGGTATAAATCGGAATTCCAAATATATTAATCTTTTTAGTTATAGCATAAAAATTACCATCACGCACATTTAAATTATGTGTCCTAAGAAATTTAAGAACAGCTAATCTGGCATTATTTTTATCATTTTCGCGTCCTTTGCGCAAAATTTTATTATGAGATGTTGAATTTAAATTTCTGTAGTAATAATAATAAGTGTCGGGAACAGTTACAATTCCATTTGCATAATATACAGCTTTTGTTGTAAAAAGTTTGTCTTCACAATATACACTCTCCGGAAATAAAATATTATTATTCCTTAGAAATTCTGCTTTATATATTTTATTAGTTGGACAACTATCTTTCCACAAATTACAAGTGTCGATTTTGTTTTGCAAGCCGATTACAAATTCTTCTTTTGTAATATTGAGTCTTTTTTTTGTTTTCCCGTTTCCGATTCTTACATTAGTTGCCATCGCAATATCCGCATCAAACTTTTTGACCAATGAATATAATTTTTCAAAATAATCCAAATCGACCCAATCGTCAGCATCAACAAATCCGATATATTCACCGTTTGCATGTTTTATACCGTTATTTCTTGCCGCACCTTGTAATTTATGCTCTTGAATAACGACTTTTATTCTCGAATCATTTTGCGCAAAAGAATATGCGGTTTGAGATGTTTGGTCAACTGAACCGTCATCAATCACAATTATTTCTATCTCTTTTAAAGTTTGATTAGTTAGAGAATTAAGGCACTTTTGAATATATTTTTCGCTGTTGTAAGCAGGAATAATTACAGATAATTTAGGGCTGTTATATTTTACTTCCAATTCGTGAATACTTTTACTCATAATAATTTTTTATCCATCAATTCAATATTAACATAATTCTTTTAATTTTTACACATATTTAACAGATATTACAAATGATTATAAAAAAATAACACTCTACACAAGGAAAATTTTACCTGAATTAAGACAAAAATAAGGGAAATGAACCGGATGGACTTGTTGTGTTTTATATCGGCAAAAAAAGAACTCCGTTATCAGTAAATAAATAATTTATCGGATTTCTTTTAATTGTAGATTAATTTTATTATTATTGATGTCGCCATCAAGATGAATTCTGTAATAGTTTGTATTTTTCTCACAGGAATTAATTCCGGGAATTTTTGAAAGTTCCAATTTATATATTTCTTTTGATTTTTCGGGTCTGAACACAACCTTTAAAATTAAGTTCAATGGAATGCCAAATATTCTTACTCCCTTTTGTGCTTCTTTGCTGTATTTCCAGAATAATTGTAAATCGGCAAGTTGTTTTTCCATTTCGTAGTTGCCTTTCAGATACATTGCCGAAAGTTCGTGCCAGGTTGTGATATTAATATTTTTTAATTCTGTGTTATGAACATCAAATGTACCTTTTATGTCATCTTTCATTAAATCTTTTTGTGACAAATCAACATTTGTTATTTGAGAGAGTTTATATTTTGAATTTTTAATTGCAAATTCCGTATCACCAAGTTTGGGCAGGAACCCTTCTTTTACTTCAAACATACAATCGGCATCTAAAAATCTGAACATATCTTTTGCGGACAGATTTACTTTTGCACTTGCGGTTCCCTCTATCTGATCTTTAAGATTAAGTGTCATTTCTGCAACTTTATTTGAATTAATGTTTTTTGCCTCAAATGCCATTTTAGAAGTATTTTTTGCAAAATCATAAACTCCGTTTGCATTTACAGTACCGTCTGCAAAATTTAGTTCTTGCATTTTGAAATCAAATATATTATTTTTCATACTCCCAAGCAGCTTTACATTTTGAAGTACGAATTTATCCCTTTTTATTTCGTTAATTGCTATTTCCCAATTATTAATCGTTATTGGAATATCTGCTATTTTTTTTGTAATCTCATCCGGTTCTATTTTTGTCTTCTTTGTTTGTGTATCAGGTTTTGCTTCAAAAACAAGTTTGTCCAAAAACATTTTCATATCATAAATTAATGTTTCACCCCAAATATTATTTTTGAGATTTAGTTCTGCCGAATATTTTTCACCTTTAAATAAGCCGTTTGAAGTTACGCTAAATATGCCGTTTTGGGATGTGACACGTGCCCGTTCAATATGGAATGCCTTGTGTGTTGCATTTATTATGTCAAAAGTACCCAAAACCCGATTATTTTTAAAATCGTATTTTAAATCACCTTTAAATTCACCGCCTCTTACTTTTTCACCAAAAGCACCGATTACTGAAGTAGGGGCATATCCGTTAGTGCGGATAGTGAGGTATTGAGGGATAAATTTATCAGGGTCGTTTTTATCAATATGTTTTGCAAATAAACCATCACCTGAAAGGATAACATTTTCTTTATTATTGCCGGAGTATGAGTATTGATATTTTCTTATATACAAATCGTTATTGTCTTTGAAGGTATTGCCGTATATTTTCCTTTTATAATCTCTCATCCCCAAATAAAACGAGTTGTAGATTAAGTCGCTTTTTGGGGGAATATCAATATTGTAATATACATCAGGTTTTCTTAATTTTAATTTATAAACCAAATTAATTTTAACGGAGTTTAGTATAGTAAGGTTCGGAACATACCTGAAATTTGGACTGAGAGATGTGTTCATCTCTCCGACAACTAATTTTTTTTGAGGGTTTAATAAATCCGTAATTTTCAAAGTGTGAACGACTTTTTCATTACCTAAAGTGCCGACTGCCGTAGAATCAACATTTTGCCCTCTGAAATAAAAAACGGCTTTTTTAGCATATAAAGGAATATCAAACCACGCCGTGGCGCTTAGATTATTTGCGGTGCATGTTCCCCAAATACCGTCTTTATTCAATTTCAGATTCACGTCGGCAGTTCCTTTAAAATTTTTGAAATTTTCAATAAACTTTCTTTCATGCTCTTTTAATTTCTGAATATGCAGAACTGTCGGCATAATTTCTGATACGGGAAGCCCTTCACCTGTTATATCAAGATTAGGGAATTTATTTTCATCAACAATGATTCCATCCAAATACAGGTGTGAGTTTCCTAATGTTATTCTGAATTTATTTGCTTTGAGTTTTTTTTCTGCAACTTGTAAAGAACCGGAATCGCCTAATTTTATGGTTTCTTTTAAAAACGGTGTATTGATTTTTGCCTTAAATTTTATAAAACTATTTTCAGTATCTATATTTTCGGCCTTAACATTTACCTTATCGGATTTAAAAACAAATTTTTGTATATGAATTTCAGGAATATTATTAAGTTCAAATTTATCCTTGTTTTTACCCTTGTATTTTCCCCTTTGTAATTGTTTAAAACAATTCTCGTCAATAAATATATTATTTGCACTGATTAATGTCAGATTATTTTGTAATATTTTATATCTTAAAGAAAGTTTTTTAATATCCGCGACTGTAACATTCCTGTTTTTGGCAACAATACTATCAACATCCAAAATTACAAAAAGTTTGGGGGATATTTTGAAATTTAATCCGGTAATAGTTGTTTCTATTCCTGTTTTGTTATGAATAGCAAATTGAAGTTTATTTATAACAGTTTTGTTATTTATTATTCTTGGGAATAAAAGTACTATTGAGAGATATAAACAAAATGCAAGTAGAGATATAGTACAAAATGATATTTTAATAATGTTCTTTACTGACATGAATATCCGTTATAAATCCTCTCTTGTAATTTCTAATACTTTTTCATCTTTAAGCTTTAGAGGTAGCCCTATTTCACGTTCTAAACTCGCAGCCGTAGTATTGTAATTCAATATAGCATTATAGAAGTCTAAACGGGCATTTAAGTATGTATTTTCGCCATCTTTTAGCTCAATAGCATCGCCTACACCGGCTTTATATCTTCCGGTTACCTGTCTATACTGCTCTCTTGCTTGATCTAAAGCAAGTTTGGCAATAACAATAGCCTCCCTGTCTGTTTTTAAGTCCATGTAGTTCTTTTTAACATTAAAGTAGACTTCATTTTTAACATTTTCGTATTGTGCATTAACCTTTTTGTATTCAGCCTTTGCCTCATCAACCTGCTTTTTAACCTTTAATATATTTAATGCGCTATAAGTAAGTCCAACCCCAATTTTGCCTGAATGAATGTCATAATCATTACCTATTCCGTTTCCGTAACTTCCGTATATTCCCAAGTTTGGGGTATATTCTCTTCTTGTTGCTCTCAAATTTAATTTAGCAGCATCCGCACTTTTCTTTGCCGCAACAAGCTCCGGCCTGACATCGAGTGCGATGTTTATGGCATCCTCTTCTGTTATATCAAACAAATTAAGTGTAAGTTCATCTGAAAGTTCATAATTCGTATATTTTGGCATACCCATTATTTTAGACAACTGAACTTTTGCAACTTCAAGAATATTTTTTGCTTTAACCAGATTGAGTTTGGCTTTTCCTAAGTTATATTCTGCAGTGACAACATCAAGTTTGGGTTTTTTTCCATAACTATAAAAACCACGAGCCTGTTCCAATTGCAGCTGAAAATCAGCAACAGTATCCTCATAAACTTTAACTTGAGCCTGAGCAAAAAGTACATTGTAATATGTTGATTTTATGGCATAAATTATTCCGTTAATATTTTCTTTTGTATCTTCTACAGTAGCCTCGTATAATCTTTTTGCCATGTCTGCAGTTGCTTTTGTTTTCCCAAAATCAAACAACATCATATCAGCCGAAATCGTAGGAACATAACCCATTGTTACATACTGATTCATCGGACCTCCGTAAGGACCGCCGCCTGTGTACCGATTACCGCTTCTTGACAGATCTAAACCTGCACTGATTACCGGAAAATAATTTGCCCAAGCCTGACCTATTCTTGATTGATAAACTTCTTCGTTAAATATTGATGCTTGTATTGCAGGATTATATTTAATCGCATTTTCTATACAGTCATTAAGGCTAAAAACTGAATGGGTTTCATTTGTATATGGGAGTTGTTCTGGTTCACCTTTATTTTGTCTGACAGACTTCGGTTTTGAAGCACTTGAAGACTGCACATTATTTTTAGGTTTACCCCAATGAAAAGCCTGAGCAGAGTTTGCCGAAGTCAAAATAAAACAAAATAATACTATTAAACTAATAAATTGTTTTTTCTTACATTCCATATTCGTTATCTCTCTTATTATTAAAATACTTATCAACTATATCCTGAATTACTACATAAAATGCAGGAGTTAAAACTGTACCAATAGTAGCCGCAACAATCATACCGCCGATGACTGTTGAACCAACAGAAATTCTACTGTTTGCACCGGCACCGCTTGCAAACAACAGAGGTAAAATACCCAAGATAAACGCAGCTTCTGTCATCATAATTGCCCTAAATCTCAAAAGTGCAGCTTTAATTGCCGCATCCTGAATAGTCAGACCATGTTTTTCATGCTCTTCTTTTGCAAATTCCACAATCAAAATAGATTGTTTTGCGGCAAGACCGATTAAAGTAATCAAACCTACTTGTGAATATAAATCCAATGCTTGTCCCATCATCAATTGGAATATTAATGCCCCGACAATTGCAACCGGGGAAATTAAAAGAACCGCTACAGGTATCATCCAACTTTCATACAGAGCAACCAAAAACAGATATACAAACAACAGTGCAAAACCTACTACAAGTCCTGTCTGCCCTGAAGATTCTTTTTCCTGCAAAGATGTTCCTGACCACGCATAAGTATAATCCCTTGGTAATATTTTCTTAGATAAATCCTGCATTGCCTTCATCGCAGCACCTGAAGATTTGCCACTTGCAGGAGAGCCCTGAATTTGTGCCGCCCTGAATTGATTAAATCTTGTGATAGATACAGCTCCTACGATCTGTTTAGGAGTAATCATTGTCATAATAGGAACAGGTTGTCCTTTTTGGTTTATAACAAATATTTTCTGCAAATCTTCAATTTTATTCCTATAATCTCCTTCAGCCTGCATAAATACTTTGAATACTCTGCCCAATTTATTAAAGTCATTTATATAAGAATAAGACAATGTTGATGCCAAAGTATTATGAAGTTCCGATAAATCAACTCCCTGTGCCAATGCTTTTTCATAATCTATATCTAACTGATACTGCGGTACGTTCGCCTGAAACTGCGTATATACACTTTGTAATGAAGGATCCTGATTAGCTTTTGCAATAAATTCTTCGGCAAATGTAGCAAGGTCTTGTACACTTGCATTACCCGTTGACATAAGTTGATATTCAAAACCGCCCATCATACCCAAACCATCAATAGCAGGAGGAGAGAGAGTAAATATTTCAGCTTCGTTTATGTCTGCTGTGCGTTTATAGATTTCATTGAGAATTCCGTTGTGAGAAAGATCTGTTTGCTTGCCCTGAATTTTACGAATAACCCAGCTTATCGGATTAACTTTTCTTTCTCCCCATTCCGTTAATTGAATGACAATACTTGCCTGATTAGAAGGACCAAAACCGCCAAAAGCAATAACTCTGTTCTGATCAATACCTTCTATGCCATCAATAGCTCTTATAAACTTCAAACAGACATCTTTTGTTCTGTTTAAAGAAGCACCATCAGGAAGTGTTACAACTGAAATTAACATCCCCTGATCTTCATCTGGAATGAATCCTGTCGGAATGACTTTAAATAAACCTAACATCAAAAATACTATTGCAATGTAGGTAATAATTGTCAGTCTTTTATCAATAACGAATTTTTTTACAACATCGATATAATATGAGGTTAATTTATCAAAATATTCATTAAAAATAGTAAGTACTTTGTTTAGGTATTCTTGTACCGTTTTTAACCATTGGAATTTTGCAAAATCTGTTTCTTTTTTTGATGGTTTCAGGATAATAGAACACATTGCGGGAGAAAGTGACAAAGCACAAATTGCAGAAAATGCGATTGACACCGAAATACAAACCGCAAATTGTTTATACATAGTTCCTGATAAACCGCTCATAAAGCACATAGGAACAAATACCGCCATAAGAACAGCTGCCATTGCAACCAATGAACCGCCGACTTCACCCATTGTTATTTGTGTCGCTTCTAATGCTGATTTTCCATCCTCAATATGCCGCTTTACATTTTCAATTACAACAATCGCATCATCAACTACAACCGCAACTGCAAGAACTAATGCAAACAGTGTCAGCAAGTTTAAAGACATACCCAAAGCCTTTAAAGCAATAAATGTACCAATTAGTGAAACAGGAATAGTTACACAAGGAATAAGTGTTGCTTTAAAATCACCCAGAAATACAAATATAATCAAAATAACAATTAATGATGTCAAAAAAATGGTAAATTCGACTTCAGACATAGATTCATGAATAAATGTAGAACTATCCATCATAATATCAAGTTTTAAAGAATCGGGGAATGTTTGAGAAAGTTCGTCCATTGTTTTATATATACTATCACATATTTCAACAGTATTCGCCCCAGGAAGCGGCATTACCTGAATCAAGGCCGCAGGCTTTGTATTGACAATCCCAAACATTGAATATGACTTTGCACCCAATTCAACTCTTGAAAGTTCTTTTAACCTCAACTTTGAACTGTCAGAATTAGATCGAACCACTATATTTCCGAATTCTTCAGGAGTCTGCAATCTTCCTTTTGTTAAAAGTGAAAGTTTTAAACTTGGATTTGCATCAGTCGGCTGGTCACCCAAAGCACCTGCTGAAAGTTGAATATTTTGGTTTTGTATTGCATTTTTAATATCTGATATTGAAACTTTGTAACTTGCAAGTTTTGCAGGATCAACCCAAATACGCATACTGTAATCATCTGCGCCAAATACATTAACTGAGCCAACACCGCTAATTCTTTTTATTGCATCTTTTACATAAATATTTGCATAATTTGTTAAATCAAGTTGATTCCAAGAATCATCCTCAGATGCGAGATTTAAAATAATAGCACCGGCTCCGCCAACTTTATTCTCCGCCGTTATCCCCTGCTGTACAACTTCCTGCGGGAGAAGAGACTGAACCTGTTGGAGTTTATTTTGAACATTCATCAGGTTTATATCATTGTCTGTACCGGTTTTAAAAAATATGTTTAAACTATATGCACCGTCATAACTTGTTGAGGACATATAAATCATGTCCTTAACACCGTTAAGTTGTGATTCAAGAAGTGATGCAATAGAAGATTCAATAACCGCAGCACTTGCACCAGGATAATATGCTGATATTGTAACCTGCGGAGGTGTGATGTTCGGGTATTTTTCCTGCTGTAAACCAAACAGTGAAAGCAAACCAAGAATTACAATCAAAGCAGAAATTACAACTGCAAATCTCGGTTTTTTAATGAAAAAATATAAATCTTCTTTATTAATAGCCATTTTAATTCCTTTTCATTAGCAAAATTATTATATTATTTTTTCTTTTTTGTTTTTTCTTTAGTAGTGTAAGGTTTAGTTTTTACTGGCTGACCGGATTTATAAATATCCTGAATCCCTTTCATTACAACAACATCATCATAATCAAGTCCGCTTTCAACTATCCAGTGGTTTTCATAGTTATTGTTTACTACAATATTCTTTTTAACAGCTTTTCCGTCTTTAACCGTCCATACATAATATCCTGTTCCGACATCGGTTTTTGTGGCAGATTGAGGAATTAACATAACCTTTTTAGGATAATTAACCCTTAATGTAACATTTACATAATCTCCCGGGACCAAAAGTTCATCAGGATTTTCAAACACCGCTCTTAAAGTTACTGTACCCGTATTTTCATCAACTTTGTTATCTACAAATTCAACCGTACCTTCTTTTTCATAAGTCGAACCATCGGCAAGCCCAAGTAATACCGATACTGTGCTTTCATCATTCGGATTCTTTTTATAATATTTTTTTAATTCAATAAAATCACCGCTTTTTAAAGGGAAAATAACCTTCATCGGATTAGTCGTATAAATCTGAGCAATAACACCTGTTGACGGAGTAACGTAGTTGCCGACAGAAACAATTGCTTTACCGATTCTGCCATCCATCGGAGAGGTTATATTTGTGTAACTTAAATCAAGATTTGCTCTGTTCATCTCGGAAATTGCACCATCAAGGGCTGCTCTGTTTTTATTTCTTTGAGTAAGAGCATTGTCATAATATTCACGGCTGACCAAATCGTCTTTTAATAGTTGTTCCGCACGTCTTAAGTCAATTTCAGAATTATTGTAAACTGCGGAATTTTCATTAACTCTTGATCTTGCAGTTCTTGCGGCAAGTGCATATTCATCAGGTTCTATTAAGAATAATTTTTGGCCTTTTTTAACTTTATCACCCTCCTGAAAATATTTTTCTTGAAGCCAACCGCTGACACGTGCAATAATATCTACGGATTTTTGAGCTTCAATACGTCCTGTAGTACTATATGTAGGATAAATTTCCTTTGATATTGGTTTTGCCACTTCGACCGTTTTTGGCTGAGACATCATATATGACATAATTGCCCCTGAAATAAGTGTTTTACCTTGATTCCAAATTATTGGAACAAGAACAACGGCTAAAATTCCGACAATAATTTTAGTTTGCTTACTTTTCCAGTCTATTTTCATACTATTCCCTCTATATTTTAAATGATAACCCTATTTTATTCTATCATAAAAATTGTTTTTCACATATTATTTTAATATGTGAAAAACAATTTTTACATGTGATAATTTTATGATATTATACAATTTAGTAGTAAAGAAATGGGAGATTTATATGGATAACGTATTAAAAAAAATTGGTAATTCACAAAACATCATCTTTTTAATTGGTCTTATTATTTATGGAATCTGTCTGTTTACAATAACAGATATTGCTTTGATGTTGTTTGTAACTTACGTTGTAGCTTGTGCATTAAATCCGTTAGTTGATAAACTGGAGAAAAAATGCAACAGAAATGTTGCAGCCGCCATTGTATTTGGTGGATTTATAGGCGGTATATTATTAATGTTTTTACCCATTATAATTATTGGCGGAAAAGAACTTGCGCATCTCGCATCTCAATATCCACAATATGTTGATCAAGTAAAAGATTATGTAATGAATTCGCCTGTTGTTCAGGAGTTTGCAAATTCAGGCGGTTTGATTGAATCTATTACAAGTATTTCTAAAGGCGGACTCTATTTATTTGTATCATTAATTTTTACATATTTTCTAATTGTAGACAGAGATAAACTTTTAGATGCCGGCATAAGATTTTTCCCTAAAAAATCAAGAAAAAGAATTAGAGAAATCATGAAAATATCTGAAGAAAAACTCAGCCGATTTGTATCAGGTCAATTTATTGCTTCTGCAAGTGTTGGTTTGATTATGATTATCGGGCTTTTGATATTAAAAGTGGATTCAGCTGTTATCTTAGGTTGTATTTCCGCTGTTTTAGACATTGTTCCAATCGTTGGACCTGCAATCGCTTTGGTCATTTGTTTAGCCGTAACATATAAACTGGGTTGGACTGTTGTTATAGCAACTGCTGTAATTTTCTTAATTGCGCAGGTCGTTGAAAATAATGTTGTTAAACCTTATGTATTTGGGAAATTTATGGATCTTCATCCGATAGTTATTTATATATTCTTATTTGTTTGCGCAAAATACTTTGGCGCTGTCGGTGCAATTTTTGCTCCTGCAATAGCCGCAGATGTTTGCGTGTTTGTTGAAGAACTATACTTGAAAAAGATGGATGCTGACGAAGAATAATAACATTAAAGGATAAAAAAATCGGGCTGAATAACTGATACTCAACCCGATTTTTAAATTTTATTAATATTCAAATATGTAAGTTCTGCCGAGTCTGTTTACCGTAAATCTGAGCGGTTTCGGGTCTTCCTTAAATTTTAAACATAATATTCTCATTGAAGAACGAGCCTTTAGGTCATAATTTTCAGGTAATGAATGAGAAAATCTTGTAGCTTCTTTTACAACCATTCCAAGTCGTACATTATTTGCAACGGTGAAGCCCAATGATAAACCACCGGTAGCAATTGCTAAAGGAACACCCAAAGTATCTGCAACATCTAATCTGTCCATATCTACAAATGTTGATGTTGTAATATCTTTTAATGCCGCGAGTCTTTCCGAGTAAACTTTTTCTACTTTTATATCTGAATTTGAATTATTCCTAACAATATATTCAAATGCATGAACATATTTATTTTCTTTGTTTTTTAAACGATATTCATTAATTGTAACCGTAACATCAGCATCTGCATTATAAAATTCTTGTGAATCAATACAAGTCAGGTCAATAGGATTGTTATCCTCTGAATATGGAATAGCAGATGTTTTTTCATTCCCTTTTGAAAGTTTGTCATTTATTTTACTCATACCTTTTTTAAGCGGTTTTAAACCGTCAGGGAGGGTAAATAAGCCGTCTAAAGCACCAGATCTTGCATAATCTACAAAATCAAACTTATATTCTTTATATGCCTCTTTATCCTCAAGTGTTTCATATTTGTAATTTTGACTTTTAAAGAATTCCGTAACATCGTTATTATTTTTGTCATATTCTTCGTCTGTTACAAGATATACATCTGTATCATGCAAGGCCGGATAGAATTTCATATAATAGTGTCCATCACCGTATGTTGCATAATATGCATTTCTTTCAAGCTTCTTAATCTCGACTTCTCTACTTAAAATGTTATCTACAACAGGTACAACTGTTCTTATATTTTGGTTTTTTATTCTGTATGCATGATAATCTTTAATCATGCCGGCTGCATTTGCAGTTGCAGAAAACAGAACAAGTAATGATAATACACAAAGACCTTTTAGAATTTTTCTCATATTAAATTTCTCCTTTATCAATAATCCACCTATTACTTTTGAAACAATACCATAATTATACACTAAACACGATTACAATTCAATTTATACTCAAACGCATTACCTGAAAATTATGAACTTGAATAACAAGCCGATTTAAACAATCTGTTTCATCTGGTGTTTTCTGATTTAGGAAGTTATTGTCCCATAACCAATATCTTAATTGATTTTGTGTAATTTTGATTCTGGCAAATCAACATCGAATAATGATAAACATTTTGCACAAAATGAATCTCGCTTATATAATATAAATATGATTACTTTTATTGTTGGAATTATAATTTTACTTTTGGGTTATGTTTTTTATTCTCGTTTTGTGGACAAGGTATTTGAGCCCGATGACAGACCGACTCCGGCAAATAAAAATAAAGACAACGTGGATTATATTCCCATGTCAAAAAATAGAAATGCTCTTATTCATTTACTCAATATTGCAGGCATGGGACCTATTATCGGTGCAATTCAGGGAATTTTATTCGGACCGATTGCGTTTATTTTAATTCCTTTTGGTTGTATCGTTGCGGGCGGGGTGCACGATTATTTCGCCGGAATGCTTTCCATAAGAAACAGGGGAGCACAAATAACAGGATTAATCCATAAATATTTAGGGAAACCCGCATTTAGAATTTTTATGGTTATAGTTTCAATAATGCTTCTTTTGCTGGCTACGGTATTTGTATATACGGCAGGTGATTTGTTTGCGGAAAGATTTTTTAACGTTAAAGATTTCAATATAGCAAACCCTATTGTACTATGCATATACATAATAATTCTTTTGTACTTTGTGTTTGCAACACTTTTTCCGATAGATAAAATCATCGGCAAATTTTATCCGGCTTTGGGATTACTGCTGATACTCGGTACAGGACTTGTGCTTGCAGGCTTTTTTATAAACGGTATAAATTTAAAAGAATTTAATTTTTCAAGTTATAATTTACATCCCCAAAATCTTCCTATTATACCAATGTTTTTTATGACCGTAAGTTGTGGACTGCTATCAGGATTTCATTCGACTCAGGCAACAATTATTTCAAGGACCGTAGATAAAGAAAAAGATGGCAGAATAATTTTTTACGGAATGATGTGTCTTGAATCATTGATTGCATTAATATGGGCAGCAGCTGCTATGGACGTGTATAGTACAAATCTCGTTCCGCAAAATTTTGTTGGGACTGTAAATGTTGTAAATATTATTGCAAACAAATTCGTTCCTTTTAACTTAGCTTTTCTTGTAACTTTGGCAGTAATAATACTTCCGATAACTTCGGGAGATACGGCATTGAGGGGCCTAAGGATAACAATAGCCGATGCTTTAAAACTTGAGCAAAAGAAAATAATTAACAGACTCATAATAGTTATTCCTATTGTTATTTGTGTTTTATCTGTTTTAATATGGGCAAAAACTAATGCCGACAGTTTTTCACTTATTTGGAGGTATTTTACGTTTTTCAACCAATTAATAGCGATTCCGACCTTGTGTTGTGCAACTATATATTTGGGATGGGAAAAGAAAAATTATTTGATAACATTATTGCCGGCATTGTTTTATGTATTTATTACGATGTCATTTATTTTTAGCGAAAAAATCGGCTTTAATTTACCGCTGAAATATGCGGAAATAATAGGGGCTATATTAACAATTGCGACATTTGTTTATCTTATGAAATGTACAAAAAAATAACCTTTGGCTCGTTTTTTATTTGCTTCTCATTTGCAGAAATATATTGCAACCAACAATGCTTTAATTATCTTCTTCTACAGTCAAAAGTTTTGTTGTAAAATTTTTGTATGGGAAATTCTTATTACAAGTCACCTGTCGGGGATTTAGAAATTATTTGTGAGAACAATGAACTTGTTTCACTAAAAATTGTTGAAACGGTTGCCAATAACGGTGTAGATACTAATTTTATCAAGAGGATAAAACTTCAACTTGATGAATATTTTGCAGGTAAAAGACAATATTTTGATATAAAAATCAATCCTAACGGAACTGTATTTCAAAAGCTTGTATGGGATCAACTTCAAAAAATTCCTTACGGCAAAACAAAAAGTTACTCTGAAATTGCTGTTGCTCTTGGTAACACAAATGCACAAAGGGCAGTAGGCTCGGCCTGCAATAAAAATCCGATAATGCTAATCATCCCTTGTCATAGAGTTATTTCTAAAAACGGCACCTTAGGCGGTTTTGCTTGTCGAAATAAAATTAAACAAAAATTACTTGAGATTGAGAATTATTAAATTATCATAATAAATAGTCAATAACTTCATCCACATGGCCGTTAACTTTGACTTTGCGCCATTCTTTTTCGATTTTGCCGTCTTTGTCCAAGATAAACGTTGAGCGTTCAATACCCATATATTTTTTACCGTACATTGATTTTTCTCTCCAAACATTATAGACTTCCGCAAGTTTATGTTCAGGGTCAGATAACAAAATGAAATTTAAACTTTGCTTTTCTTTGAACAATTTATGACTCTTTATGCTGTCAGGGCTAACGCCGATTACTGTTGCAAAAGAGGTAAAGCGGTTTATGTTATCACGGAAATTACACGCCTCCTGAGTGCAACCCGATGTATTATCTTTTGGATAAAAATATAAAATAACTCTCTTGCCTTTAAAATCATTCAGCGAATATTCTTTTCACTGCCCTCTGCATCAAGTCCTTGTAATTTAATATCGTCCATAAAACTTCTCCTTTTTACATTAAGATACCATAAAAATTCTCACGAACATTGTCAATTGGCATATAATTAAGTTTGATATTTGTGTGCTCATTTTCCACACAACATGATTTTATTATGATGTATTTTTATCAACTTTTGACAAAGGGGTAAATATAATATGTCCATATCTGACATAGTGGTATTGTAATATAATACTATAAAAATAAGGAGTAACATAAAATGCAAAATATAGTTTTTCGGACACTTTTGAAATTGGTTTTTGCTTTTCTTAATCGCTATGATTGGCTTTGTGTTTGAGTTGTACCCGCTTCCCCAAGTCTGAGAGTCGGGGTTTTGAAAAGTCCGAAATGTCCGGTTATTAGGACGAAAATGTCCGGTGTTTTTCCATAAAATTTTATAAAATTGCCGAGTATCCCTATTATATTTGAATTACAGCCAAGTGCAAAAAGCGGACATTTTGTGTAATTTGCTATTCAAAATTTATATTAAACTCGGAAAAACCCCGCAAATTGTGCCTTTTAGATTTTTAATTATTTTGCATAATTCTATGATGTTTACCCCTAAGTCGGAAGTATTTCTTTTAGTGGGAAATCGCTTCCCTGACTTTATTTCTTAAATATTTTTCTAAATTTATTCCAAAACTTGTATGCGACTTTTCTAAAACTAAATGTAAAAAATATCGAATTAATTTTACCCTTAAAGTAGGAAGCAGAATTGAGAGAAAATAGCAGATTTTTGCAAAATTTTAAATTCAAACTGTGTTTAAATTGTGTTTAAAAGATGTTCAAAAGCAGTTTTATAAAATTTTCTGCTTAAAATTCAGACATAACCGAACACAAAACAACACATTTCCCCCTCAAACACTTCCAATTTGAGAGAAATCAGTCTAACATACAGTAGCTGTAATAATAAATAAGGATACGGTATGGCAGACATTAATAATAATGATATTTGGATTGATGTTGAAACACTCGCGAAATTGAAAAACATTACTCGTCGAGCTGTTCGGCTTGCTCTTAATCAGAATAAATATGAATACAAAGTTGAAAATATTAGAGGCGGCAAAACATACAAAATTAAACTATCAACGCTTGAAGAAGAGCTTCAGCTTAAATATTTTCAGGAATATTATAATGATTATAGAACGTGCGAGAATGAAGTTATTGAATTATCAAACCTCAATATTAAACAAGAAAAACTGATATCCGAAAACCAGAGAAAAATTGCACTTGCTAAATATGATTTAATCTATGCGTGGCTTGATTTTAGAAAAGAATATAAACGTGATAAATTGAAAACCGGCGGAAATATTCCAGATAAAGAATTTTTGCAATTATATAATACAGGAATGTTCCAAGAAGAGATTTTCAAAATCTTAGGTAAAGTCTCCATAGGTTCGCTTTATCGCTGGCGGGCATTATTGGATTATAACAAAGATTGGACAGCTCTTGTCGGGCAATACAAATATTCAACCCGCAAGGAATATAGAACAACATTAAATGAAGAACAGATAAAAATATTTATACAAATTCTGCTGTCGCCTAGTGCGTTTTCAATTGGTAAAGCAATTTCTTTAACCAAACATATATTAAAAGAACGCGGTCAAGAGATTTTACCAAAAGATATTACTTTTCGCAGGTACGCAGAGTGGTTTAGGGATAACAATTTTGATAAATGGACACTCGCTCGTGACGGCGAAAAAGCATTAAAGGATAAAGTGAGCCCCTTTATAGTCAGAAACGCAGCACTTTTAAAAGCAGGGCAAGTGCTTGTGGCAGACGGGCATACGCTCAATTTCCAAGTAATAAATCCGTTCACAGGCAAACCCTGCAGAGCGACTTTGCTTGGGTTCTTGGATTGGAAATCCGGCGGGCTTGTCGGATATGATATTATGCTTGAAGAATGTACGCAAAATATCGCATCGGCTCTGCGTAATGCGATATTAAAAATGGATTATATTCCTGAATACGTTTACCAAGATAACGGCAGAGCCTTTAAAAGTAAATTCTTCAATGGTGATAAAAAGTTTGAGGAACTCGGATTTACAGGTGTTTACAACAAACTTGGGATAAAACCAGTCTATGCCACTCCATACAACGCTCGAGCCAAAGTCATCGAACGTTTCTTTTTGGATTTTCAGGAAAGTTTTGAAAAGCTGATTCCAAGCTACATCGGGACAAGCATTGAAAATAAGCCTGCATATTTAATGCGGAACGAAAAGTTACATAAAAACATCCACGAAAAATTTGGCTTCACTCCAACAATAGAACAAGCTTTAAAAATGATAGATAAATGGCTTGAATTTAAGCATTCCCAACCTTGTCCGAATGCAAAAGATAAAACAATTCAAGAGGTTTTAAACGAAATCGAAAAACAAAATATTGACGAAAACTCGCTTGACGATTTGATGATGGCACAAGAAATTAAGAGCATCGGCAGAAACGGAATCCGGTTTTTGAAAGCAGATTATTTTGACGAGGCACTATATGGTATCAAAGAAAAAACGGTCATAAAATACAGCCTGTTTGATTTATCTTACATCAAAGTTTATTCGATGAAGGGAGAATTTATCTGCAAAGCAAATCGCATAACAGAAACCCACCCGCTTGCTTATCAAATGGGCGATATTAAAGATATTGAGGATTACAAACAAAAGATAGAAAAACAACAGGCACTTCGCAGAAAGACGATTAAAGCAGTTCGGGAGCATTTTAATTTAGAAGATATGGATTATCTTGAAAAAGAATTAATGCAAAATATCCGCTTGCCTGAACCCAAGCCGATTAAAGAAATAACGGTTCAACCTGAAACAAACCCGAAACAGGATTTTGAGCCAAAAGTTAAAACCTCAATCGTTGCAAGACCGATATTTAAATCTTCTTATGAACGCTACGAATGGCATATGCAAAACGGCTGCATCTGTCCTGAAGATAGAACGTGGCTTGCAAATTACATAAAATCAGACGAATACAAAGAAATATACGGAAAGGAGCAGTAATGAAAAAGGTCTTTGTGAAAACCAAAAACGTAAAACAACTAATCTCAATGATGAACCGTCTGCGCGAAAGAGAAGACGGAGTCCCCGGAATGGGACTTGTTTATGGCGAACCGGGGCTTGGCAAAACTTACGCGATTACTTGGTGGGCGGCACAAAATGATGCAATACTAATCAGGAGTGCCAACCTTATGTCAGCTCGGTGGCTATTAGAAGAAATGGTTGAAGAATTAGGCGAGATTCCATACAATAAATTTTCCGATATATTCAATCAAGTGGTAGCACAATTAATCAAAACTCAAAGAACCATTATTGTTGATGAAACGGACTATTTGACGATTGATTCTCGGGCGGTTGAAACTTTAAGGGACATTCACGATAAAACGAATGTCCCTATTGTTTTAGTCGGGATGGGTACGGCTAATAAAAGGCTCCAAAGGCACAAACATTTATATGACAGATTATTGGAGATTATAAAATTTGAACCGTTCTCAAAACAAGATATAACTTCAATAATCGACCAATTATCAGAAGTTCCGTTTACGGATTGTGCCAAAAAGCTTTTATACACTCGCACAAATCGATTCAGGCAATTGGTAAAAACTATCAGTAAAGCGGAACAGGTCGCAAAATCAAATGGAATAAAAGAAATTGACGAAATAACATTGAAGGAGGTGTTAAAAAATGACGATGCTGACGCAGATGAAATTGAACTTACAAATGAAAATTCTTAAAATCGCAAAGGGACTTAATAAATTCACTCTGTCTGACATTCAGCCAATGCTTGAAGGAAATGAAAAAACAATTCAAAAAGCACTTAATGATTTGGAAAATTTGGACCAAATTAAAAAGATATCAAATACAGAATATCTATACACAAATTTTAAAAAACGTGTGAATAAACCAGTCCCTACCGGCCAGAACAGCGATTCAGATATTTGGCTCACAATATCCGAGGTCGCTCGACTGCTGAATATTCAGGAAGAAACGGTTAAAAGAAACTGCCTAAAAGGAAATTATATAGTAAAACCTAACAAAGAACCTGATTTAGAGGGAAAATATTTAATTAAACGCTCGTCGCTTAAACTTTATGATTTTTTAGAGGATTCTGAACGGCGGGCGATGGATAAAGAAGTCAAAAAACTTTTCCATAATAAAGAGGAAGAACGTTTGTATGTTGTGGCTTCAGACAGGGGTAAGGAATTTATTTATAGGTACCTGAAACTTTTTAAACTAACAGAGGGTATGAATTGCAGAGAACTGCGGAGTTTTTTGGAAATAATTCCGTTAAAGAATCCAAAGTTAAAGGTTTCATATTCTGCGTTTCATTCCAAACGAAAAAAGTACCAAACAGAAGGTATGATGGGAATATTTCCAAAATATTTTATGCCGGATAACAAAAGCGAAGAACCAAAAGTTCGCAGAAATCTTAATCGGCTGCCTAAAGTCTATAACTTAGCGACAACAGAGCAAATCGAGATTATTTATAAATGCTTCTGCTTTGGGATTCCGGCTTCTCAAACCGCAAAAATAGCAAATATGGGAAACACAACAACCGAGACTTTTTATCAGTATATTCGGGCAAAAATTTTTGACAAACAATATCAGGAACTAGTTGAACATTTTGATACTGATCCTCAGATCCCGCAAATCAGAATTTTTATGAATGATGTTTCAATATGCATTTATTGTTATGGCGACAAAGTTTTTATTGCTCAAAAAGCACTAAAAACAAAGCTTCCACAACGACGTCAACAACCCGAGGAAGTCAAAGAAGCACGCAGATTATACAATATTCTTTATCGCAAAAAATTTATGGCAAGTATGCGAAAATACCTCGACCATCACCTCGCGGTATTTTTATGGAAAGAACTCAACCCCAACTTTGAAGATCAGCTGAATTTGATTTATGAGATGATACATATTTAATACAAGCGTGTGCAATAAATTTGTTGGTAATTATTAAAAAATAGTTAATTTTTCATGAAAGACATGTATTATAGTTGATAATAAAGATAGTACTATTGTATACTTCCCCAACTTTAATGAAAATGATAACAATAGACTCCGTTTAAAAATTTAATTTGTAGGTCCAAAATGGTTTCAAACATCACTAAATTTATTAATAAAATAAAATGTTTTATAGGCAAACATCAGTTGCAAGTTGTTAAAAAAGAAGGTCTTAAAGAACTCTATTTATGCAAAGCTTGTCATAGGGAATTTTCGTCTTGCTATGACATGACAAACGGAAACACCTATTATATAAATTACAATTTATGGTTTGATAAACATTGAAAGAATATTAATCCCCATATTATATAAAGGAATAAATAACATTGCCCAAAATGGCAATGATAAAATAAAAGGGACCCAACTTTCAATTTTTGAGAAAGTTATATGTTTTTGCGGGTTTTTCCCGTTATCTAATATTTCCCATTCCTTAGTATATGCTGGACAAGCTAATTGTTTTTCCTGCTCAAGAATTACTTTAAATTTTGCGGAATTTAATGTCTTGTAACTCTTTATATTTAAAAACCAAATTATACATATACTTACACCTAAAAGACCAAACAAAAAGACTGCCAGTTGATTGTCCTTAGATAATAAATTATCTTTAAAAACGCTCAATATAACAGTTAAAATAGCACTAACTAATGCCGAATAAAATTTATTTGTACTCATTCTTCTTTGAGAAATTCTATCGGCCATGTCCACGCATATTTGATATTGCTTAAATAATAAATCTTTATCAATTTTCTTACCCAACATATCTTCTAATTGCCTCTATAATTGAATCTGTCTGCCAACCAACAATTTCGTTTGCAACACTTGATACTGCCACAGGAGTATTTATATTTCCCCAAGGTTTTATACCTATAATTGGTTTTTTATAATATCTTGCAATATCTATTTCTTTCTGGATCCACTTGCTATAAGCCACATACATACCAGAGACAACTAAAACAACTTGAGTCGGGGCAATTTGTTGTTCCAATCTTTGAGTTAATTCATTATCGGTATGCCTAAAACAATCAAGTGGATTATCAAAAGGGCGACTAAAATTTGAATACCTAAAGTAGTTGGCCTTATCTAGAAAATCGATTATTCGTCTGTAATCCTCATCATATTTCCAAGAATGACTTATAAAAAGTTTGTAATCTGTTAATAGTGGCATGTTTTATACCTCCCTACTCTCGCATAAATAATAGCATAAACAAAATTTATTTACTCATTGTTTGAAGCTTCCAACACTTTAATTTATGTTAATATAAAATTGAGGTGAATATGACACAAATTGAAGTTTTAAAAGGCGATATAACAAAGTTAGAAGTTGATGCAATAGTAAATGCCGCAAATACAAGTTTATTAGGTGGCGGCGGAGTTGACGGTGCCATTCATCGTGCCGCTGGACCTGAACTTTTGGAAGAATGCAGAACTTTAAACGGTTGTGAAACAGGACAGTCAAAAATTACAAAGGGTTATAATTTGCCTGCAAAATATGTAATTCATACAGTTGGCCCTGTTTGGTATGGAGGGAACAGTAACGAGCGAGAACTTTTGAAGTCTTGTTATAATACCACACTAAATCTTGCAAAAGAAAACGAAATTAAAACGATAGTATTCCCCGCTATCTCCTGCGGAGTTTATCATTTTCCATTAGAAGAAGCCTGCAAAATAGCAACAGATACAGTTAGAGAGTTTATTACAAAATGCGATTGTTTTGAAAAGGTAATTTTTATTGACATAAACGATGCAATTATTGAAATTTATAAAAGGATTTTGAATTAAAAACAATGTGTCCGTATTTGACATAAGAAAGAACTAATATATTATTGTGATAATATAAAACTACTGGAGGTACTATGGAAAACACGGAAGTAACTGAAACTAAAAAATTTAATAAAGCGAATTTACCATTTTTTATTGCATTAGGAATGTTTATAGGATTAATAGTTTTGCCTATTATTGCATTCATTTTTTATGCAATTTGTTTTAGTATTAATTCTAATTTAGCAGCGATTCCATTGGGTGGAGTTTTAATATTTGGATTGATAGCGGTGCCCTCAATTCCTTTGCTATGTATAATAGGCTTAATTCTTCAAATTCTACACAAAGAAAAAAATAAGTTTGATAAAATTATGCTTGCACTAAATTCAGCAGCAATTTTAATGATGGTTCTTTTGGTTATATTTGCTTATATAGCTTTTCCTAACGCTCTTGTAAAAGATGAAGATATTAAAGCTCAAATAGACACAGAGTTTGCTACTTTAAACAAAGAGTATCAACCGGTTTTAGATTATCTTGCTATGTATAAAAAGAAAAATGGTGTCTATCCTGACAAGATTGATGAAAAAGTATTACCAAAATCTAAAACATTTGATAAATATGAATACCATGTTGCACAAGATAAAAAAGGATATTGGCTAGAAGTATATCCTATAAATGCTCCAATAGAATTTTACTACAATGATGAATATGACAATGGCTACGAATATTATAAAGGTACAGGAACAATCGACTCTGCTTTTACAAATTATAATTACTATGAAATTGATAATAAGTGGCACGCAGTTCATCAAGACTTAGTAACAAGGCATAGTAGATTTATAAAAAATAAAGCTGAAAGAGATACTGATGTTTATTTTAAAGACAATATAGATAAGTATAATTTTAATGCAGACAAGAAATAATGGATATTTTAGACAGATTAGCAAAATCAAAATTCAGAAGCAGATTTAAACTGCGTGCAAAAGAGCTTGAATATATCAAAGATAAAGGACTTGATACAATCTATTCTCATGCCTGCGATTTTATTAGGGATAGAGTTGCTCCGGCTGAACCCGTAAATGATGGAAAACAAACTTCAATGCGCGGTCATCCTGTATTTATCGCCCAACACGCAACCGCGACCTGCTGCCGTGGCTGTATCGAAAAATGGCACAAATTTCCACAACATAGAGAACTAACCAAAACCGAACAGGAATATCTCGTTTCAGTAATTATGGAATGGATAAACCGCCAAATTCATTTGTAAAACTGTAATAATACTTAACACAAAAATTAAAATTTCATTAAAATTTCCCATAAAAGTTATTGTTGCAAATACAATAATAATATCAGTTATAATAGTTTATCTATTGATAATTGAGTGTACATTGTCAAGATACATATCTGACCGACATATGTTTCTACACTCTGTTTGTTCAACCGCAGCGGTTTCACAAACACGCGTTCCGAAACATAGGTCGCCAATATTGTTAGCAATAGCAGCAACATTGAGATTATCAGTAATATGGTTGTATTATAATTTAACATTATTGTACTCCTTATTATTACATTTGTAAGTAGCAGAAATAAAGGCAACCACTTCGGTGGGTTGATATACCTGAGGGGAGTTAGGATGTTCTGCGGTCCGAAATGAGTTAACTCGCCCTCTCAGGAGGACAATTGAAACAACAACAAAAAAATTGGTACTCAAAGGTCAAGAATAGACTTCATTTAGATGAAAAATGCAACAAAGCTAAAGCGGAAAAGGTAGTTCAACCAGCGAATGTCTCACAACATAAATTTTTCCCTTTTATTCATTTCCAAATAAAACAGTTTAAGCTTTCAAAAAAATTAGAACAAAGAGAAAATGAACTCTCTGTAATAGATCCATACAAAAAAAGAGACATATATTATGCTGGACATTTGGATTCTTACATATATTCTTACTACAATGAAAAATTATTAGAATATTATGAGAAATTTTTACAAAATAATTATTTAGAATGTAGTATTGCATACAGACATATTGATAAAAATAATGTAGGGACGGGCAAATCTAATATTGATTTTGCAGCAGAGGCATTTAAAGAAATCAAAAACAGAAAAGAATGTTATGCTATCGGTCTTGATATTCATAGTTTTTTCGATGAGCTTGATCACAAAATTCTATACAAGAATTTATGCAAACTTACAGAAAAAGATAAACTTCCTGACGATTTATATCAAATCTATAAAATTCTAACTAAATTTCATTTTATTGAACTAGATGAATTACTGAATAACAAATACATTAAAGCCAATAGGTCTGATTTTTGGGATAAAGAAACACATTCATTTAAGAAAATATGTTCAACCAAAATCTTTAGAAAAATACTTACTGAAAAAAAAGATATAATAAAGAAAAATCCGAATCTAAACAAGGGAATACCA